>Ga0316209_1000173_pt1 | contig 132482 bp, 98 predicted proteins | sample 6monopyrite_MG_FD_204945 | JGI IMG/M metagenome (GOLD analysis project Ga0316209, IMG submission 204945) | Microbial mat bacterial communities from mineral coupon in-situ incubated in ocean water Damariscotta River, Maine, United States -... | ecosystem: Environmental > Aquatic > Marine >... | reverse complement strand
ACCACACGCGGCCGCCGGCGCCGATCGAGGGCGTCTTCGCGCGCGTGCTGGTCGTGCGCGACCTGGCGAGTGGCTTTCAGCTCGCGAACGAGGCGGCAGTCTGCGAGAGCGCGGTGCACGTCGAGAATGTGCTCGAGCGCCTGTTCGCGGAGCACGGCGCGCCCGTACTGTCCCATCGCTAAGCCGAACGCCTGTAGGTACGTAGAATGCCGCCCAGCCGCTCCATCGCCAGAGCCTTGGTCGCCTCGATCGGCCGAGGTTCTCGCATTCTGAGCGTCAAAGCCCGTCATCTCCTGTCTTCGCCTGACCGCACATGTCGCCCTCGGTCGCATCCTGACCGCCTCTGACGCCCGCGCATCCCCGAAATCGTTCCAGCTTCCCAAGCTGAATGTCGTGGGTTCGAGCCCCATCGCCCGCTCCATCTCTCTCGCCTCGGCCGCGCCGACGCGCCCCTTCTGCGACGTGGAGCTGGCTCCCCTGGGCCGTATCACCGCTCCGCGGAGTCGTCTGCGTGGCGATCCGGAAGGCGATGCTTCGCTCCGCCCAGCGTGCCTCGCCGGCGACTGCTACCATGCGGTGATGATCCGGCGAGAGAGGTCGCGGGGCCGCGCGCCTGCCGCAACTGAACATGCTGGATCGATCAAGAGGTGCTCAGTGAGTGGAGATCATTTCCTGAGAAGCAAATGGGCAGGAGACTGCGAGAGTGCTCCACCCGCACGTGAGGGAAGGTCGGTTGACACAATCTGAAGACCGCTCGTTCGAGCACTACGCGTTCCACGGCGCCATGGATTCCGGGCCGGACACCGCCAGCCCAGAGTTTGGGCTCTCCTGCCCGTTTAGTGGGTGCTCGGGGGGTCTTCTCCCGGCCCCTCCCCCTTGTGGGTGAGGGGAGGGGCCGGGAGAAAACACTCGTTGGAGGGCTCCAGGGGCTCATTCAAGGCCCTCGGGGGTGCTCTCAAGCCGAGAACATGAGGTGGCGACCAGCTCTGAGGGACTCGTCATGACCGGGACACTACCCGGACGGTCCCCCTGGCACCCGAATCGGCCGCCAACGGCACGCATCGACCTCCTGAAGCCTCTCCAGGCCCGCCAGCCACCCACTAAACGGGCAGGAGAGCCGTTAAAATGACGGGAGCGGGGTCCCCCGCTACCAGCACAAGGAAGAACGGCGCACGCCCCAAAGGGGCAAGCGCCGTTCTTCCTTGTGCTGGTAGCGGGGGTAGGATTCGAACCTACGACCTCCGGGTTATGAGCCCGACGAGCTGCCTGACTGCTCCACCCCGCGCCGTGTTGTGGGCCGGATCATAGGGCCCCTTGGGCGGAGATCAAGAACCACTGCCCGAAGACTTGTCGGGATCCGAAGTCTCTTCGTCGACAGGCGTCGGAGGCGGGTCGATCGGCGGATTCGGGGGCGTATCGGTGCTTTCCGTGCCGTTCTCGTCGTCGCCGGTCTCAGGGTCCCCTTCCACTTCGGTGGAATCGCCGGGGACTTCGATCGGAATCGAGGGTTCGACGGTGGTGAAGAGCTCAGCCAGCAGGTCGCGCTCGGCGAGCAGCTTGGCGAGGCGTTGCGGGTCGGTGGCGAGTCCGGCCCAGAACGAGCCCACCGGCGCTTGCGGCGGCGTGTCACCGGCCGCTTCGGGCAAGCCCGCGAAGACTTCGAGAGCGAGTTGGAGCACGCCCAGGTCACGTGCCCACCGCGCGCGTTCGGCGAGATCCACGAGGTCGGCGAGTCGCAGGCCCGCGGTCTCGGACGTCCACGCGGGTCGTTCGACGAGGCGTTGGCTGACGCCGAAGGCTTCGCGGGCTGCTTCGCGATCGGTGAGCGAGGGCAGAGCCGTGTTGCCGGGGATGCGCTCGATCAGCTCGCCGGCGGCGCGCAAGTCGCGTAGGTCGAGTCGTGCGGAATCCGCGCCGTCTTCGAGCGCGAACAGCGCTCGGTAGTCAGCTCGCGCGAGAGACGGTGACTCGTTCTCGAGGTGGAAGCGCGCGCGATCGCGCAGGACGATGGCTGTGGAGAGTCCGGCTTCGGGACGCGCTTCGGCGTCAGCGAGCGCGCGTTCGAAGTGACCGAGGATCTCATCGATCGGCACGGTGCCAGGAAGCAGCGTGTTCAAGTCCGTCAGCAACAGCGCCAGGCGATGTTCTTGCGCGCCGGTCGCGGGAACACCCGGTTGCATGCTGCGCGGAACGTGCAGCGTAGTCAGCCGTTGCAGGAACGCCGCGCAGCTGCTCGGCGAGTCCCAAGTCACCAGTCCGCTACCGGCAGCTCGCAGTTCCATGGCCCACTCGACCAGCGCGGCGTGTTGTTCGCGCGCCAACAGCTGTGCTTCATCGTCCGAGAGCGACGCCATCAAGCGAATGCCGTCGATCAAGCGACGCACGCGCGTGGCGGGTTCTTCGACGCGCAGCAAGCGGTTTGCTGACTCGAACAACAACTCGTGATCGCCGCCCGCGAGCACACCGAGCGTGCGCACCATCGACGAAACCAGCGCGGGATTCCCGATCACCAGAGCGTCGAAGTTGGGCAGCGCGAGGATGTCGCGTCCGACGGAAGCGGAGCCGTTGCGTTCGAGCAGTCCGAGCAGCGCGCGCTGCAAGTCAGGTTCGCTCTCGCGCGAGAGTTGTTTGACGAAACCGCGCGTGTTCACACCGCGGGTCAGCTCGGCGAGTCGTTCGTCCCCCACAGCCGCGATCGCGCGGCCGCGCAGGTCGACGTCGGCGTGACCGCACCAGCTGACGAGCAGCGCGAGCGTTTGTTGAGCCCCCGCGTCAGTCGGTTCGGCGGCGGCCGCCGCGTCAGCGAGCGGACCGATCATGCCGAAGACGAGCTCGGAGTCGGCCGTGCGCGCTTCCATCACGGTGGAGAGCCGCACCAGGTCCTTGGGTCGCGTCAGTCGCCCGAGCACTTGCGCGGCCGCTTGACGGACCTCGCGGAAGGAATCGCTCCAGGCGAGCACTTCGAACAGGTGGTCGCGCAGGCTGTTCAGCTCGTCACCGAGGGCCATGCCGCCGGCGCGCGCTCGATCGCAGAGCCCGAGCGCCGCGCGCAAGCAAGCCAGCATCGCGTCGTCGTCGACCAGTCCGCCTTGCGCGACGAGCGCGCTGAGTTGATCGTCGAGCATGAACAGCAGTCCATCGGCGCGCGCACCGGCGCTCTCGAGCGAGAAGGCGACGGGCAGCTGCGCGCAAGCTTGCGAGACGCTCGCTTGCGTCGAAGGGTTGTCGTCGAGGATCAGCTGAGCGATCAAAATGCGCAGGCTCTTGACGCCCGGCGAGTCCGGCGCGGCACCCGCTTGCATCGAGATCAGTGATTCGAGGACGGCGTGGAGCGCGACCGCGACGACTTCGTCCTCGGCGTGTTCGAGCAGCTGTTCGAAGGCGGCGATCCGATCGACGCGTCCATCCGCGGCACCGCGACCCAGTGCGCGCGCGGCATCGGCACGCACTGCCGGATCCGGTTCGCTCAAGGCGAGGAAGGCGCGCTGCGGATCGAGGCGCAGGATCTCGCCGAGGCGCGTGCGCGCCAGTTCGACCTTGCTGCGCAGCTGATCGTAATAACGCGGGTCGTTGCACAGAGCCTCGCCATCCGCATGCGTTTCCATGAACTCCGACAAGTCGGCGTACCAGCGCAGGTGCAGATCGAACAGCGCCGCCTGCGCCGCAGCCCGTCGCCCGGGTTCATCCGCGTTGAGCGAGAGCGCGAGTTCTTCCGCGAGTTCGTCGATGCGCAAGATGCCGACGGTGCGCGCCGTCGCGCGCCAGATCTCTTCTGCGCTGCGCGCGTTGCCGCCCGCGTCGGCTTCGGGTTGACGCAGGAGCAACCGCAAGTTCGCAATCCAAGCCGCGCGCTCGGAGGTCTCCAGCCGCAGGCGCAGCCAGTTCAGCGCATCGGCTTGCATTCCTTCGCGTTCCGTGCGACGCGTCGCCGTCACCACCGGAGGCGCCGGGCGTCCCGCTCGCAGTGCACAGGCCGAGAGCGCCGACATCGGCGACTCCGCGGCGAGCGCATCGAGGCGCGTCAGGTAGTCCTGACCGCGCAGGCGCAGGAGGGCTCGGTAGACGGGCGGAGCGGGCTGTGGAGCTTGGGTCGCGCTGACGCCGCCGGTCGTCGACTCGCCTTGCCCCGAGGTCGGAAGCGCTGCGACCGGCAAGCTGAACGCGAGCACGAAGGGAGCGAGCAGTCCCCTCTTCCTTCGTGCTGTGTCGCGGTGCATCGTCTCGTTCCGGCCTTTCGTGAGACGATCCTAGCTCGCCGTTCACGCCAAGTCCCGCCCCCGCTTCGCCGTCGATGCGCTTTCCGTGGAAGGCAGGGTCAGGCGCCCGAGCGCAGGACGAGCCCGCCATCCGCTTGACGCTCGACACGCAGCGCGAGTTCGTCCGCCGAGGCGTCGATCTCGAGCGTCGCATCCAGGCGCAGGTCCGCGACTTCGCGGTAGAGCGGTTCGCGCTGTTCCGCGAGCGTCTCGAGCTCCTGCGCCGCATCGGCCCCGGTCAGCGAAGGCCGCAGGGTCTCGTCGGCCAGCAGACGCGCTGCGAGCACCGAGGGGGGCGCATCCAGCCAGACGACGAGGCAGTGCTCGCGCAGGATCGCGCGGTTCGTCGGCGTCAAGATCGCCCCCCCGCCGGTGGCGAGCACGGCCGGAAGATCGCGGTCGAGGTACTCAGCGAGCGCATGCGTCTCGCGTCTTCTGAATTCAGCTTCACCGACGGCGGCCAGCAGCTCGCCGGCGCTGGCTTCGTCGGCCAGCTCGACCAGCAGATCGTCGAGGTCCGCGAAGGGCGCGCCCGTGCGTTCCGCCCAGAGGCGGCCGAGGCTCGACTTGCCCGAACAGCGCAGTCCGACGAGCGCGAGCACGCGCGGAGCTTTCACGCGTCTTCCTCGACCAGGCTGTGGAAGGTCGAACGCAGCAGCGCGTTGTCGGGTTCCTGGCCGGTAAAGTGATGGAACTGCGACGCGGCCTGACGCACGAACCACTCGCCGCCAGGGACCATCGTGCACTTGCGTTTACGCGCGGCGAGCAGGAGCGGCGTACGCACCGGGCGGTAGACCGCGTCGAACACCAGGCTGTCGGGGCGGATCCAGTCCGCCGGGATGACCAGCGTTCCGGGATCGGAGTTCGAGCCCGCGGGCGTGCAGTGGACCAGCACGTCGTACTCCTCGTTCGGAATCGCGTTCCAGTCGATCGCGTAGACGCCCAGCTCGCGTGCGACGAGTTCAGCGCGCTCGAGTCGGCGTGCCGCCACGGTGGTGCGCACCGAACCGCGCACACCGCGCACTGCAGCTCGAGCCGCTCCGCCGGCGCCGAGGATCAAGACGCGAGCGTCACCGAGGTGCGTCGGGCGACCGGACTTGCGGCCGTGCATGGTCAGTGCGTGTTCGATCGCGTCGCGCATCGCGGCGACGTCGGTGTTGCGACCGCGCCAGCCCGCGCCTTCGCGCACGAGCGTGTTCAGCGCGCGGACCTGGGTGCAGTCGTCGTCGGCGTGCGCGACGAGCTTGAGTGCATCTTCCTTGAAGGGCGCCGTGACCGAGAAGCCGCGGAAGTTCTCGTCGTCGGCGAGCTGGATGAAGGCGTCGACATCGTCGGCTTCCAGCGCGAGATAGACGGCATCGAGGCGCGCAGCCTTGAGCGCCATGCCCAAGAGACGCGGCGACCACGAGTGGCGCGCGGGTTTGCCGAGCACGCCGAAGACCGCCGTACCGGGTCCCGCTCCGCCGGGCGGCCACGCGGCCATCAAGTCGTTCAGTCGCAGCTGACCGGGAGCGGTCAGCGGCGCGGCCGGTTCGCCCGGCAGTTCCATCGGCGCGGCGTAGGTGAACGGCGACCCGAAGACCGGCGCGAGCACGCGCGTGAACGATCCGGCCTCCCCGGAACAAAATCCGATCAAGCCCGGAGCGCCGCGCAGGTGGCGCAGCATGCGCACGCCGTCCTCGGCACAGTTCGCGTGGGTGACGAGCTTGACGAGGTCGTTCTCGTAGCAGTACCGGCGCACGCTCTCTTCGAGCGCGGCGAGGTCCGCGGGCGTGCCGTCGAGCTCGTGGTGCGAGACGATGCGCGAACAGCGGCCTTCGACTTCGCCGAGTTCTACCGACGAGTCGCGGTCGATGTCGACGAAGCCCGCGCCGGCTCGCGCCGCAGCGTGCAGCAACCCGAGCCGCTCGTCCTGACTGCCGGCGAAGTCGCCGAAGCCCTCACGACCGTGCACCGTGACGATCGCGGGCCGCGGACAGGCTTGGAAGAACTCTCGCAGGCGCTCCTCACCCGGATGGCCGCAGCGATCCATGCGCAGCTCGACCATCTCCGCGAGCTTGGCTTGCCGCAGCGCGAGGCGTGCGAGGCTGTCGAAATCATCAGCGAGTACAGAGACGACGGTGACCATGGGGCGACAGCCTAGAGTGAAGTACCGTGCCAGGTTCAGTTTTTCGATCTAAGCGACGAGCGGAGAAGTACGGTACCGCGTTCGATTCTTCGGGCTAGCGAGCGACCCGGCACCGAAGGCGCCGGGTCGCTCGCTAGCCCGAAGAATCGAACGCGGTACCGTACTTCACTCGGCCGAGGCGGTGGCTCCACCGGACTCACCGGCTTCGGGGCTCTGGCCGCTGTCGCTGCTCTCAGCGCCTTCGCCGGACTCGTCCCACGCCTCGTAGTCCATGTCGTCGAAGCGCTGGGCCACGTAGCCGGCCTTCTTCGAGCGCGCGACTTCCGCTTCGTACGCCTGGAGGATCGCCGACTGGATCTGCGCCCGGGCTTCCTTGTGGATCGGGTGCGTGATGTCCGCGTAGAGCCGCGGGCGACCGCGCTCGTCCAGCTCGGCGCGTTCCGACTTCAAGCGCGTTCCGCAGTCGTTGCAGAAGCGCGAGCGGATCGTGTTCTTGCCCCCGCAGCGCTTGCAGCGGTCGCAGAGCTTGCGACTCGGCATCGCTACGAACAGACGCTTGCCGCCGTCGATGATCTTGATGTCTCTGATCACCAGTGCGTCGTCAAGCGTGATGCTCGCGAATGCCCTCAGCTTGTCACGCTGGCTGGGTACGAGCTTGATGCGAATCTCGGTGAAGTTCAGCAAGGGCGGCTCCCAAGATGATTCCGAGAGCAAGGGGTGAGGCGGAACTCATTCCTCGCCCTTTCTTGTCGGTTGTCCCAGAGGCCGGAACGGAGAAGGACTAGTCGACGAGCTGCGCGCCGTGCCCAGCGGGCCTCACGACGGCATCGAAGCGCAGTTTCAACCCGCGTTCTCGTGCTTCTTCTCTCAACGCGTCAAGCGCGGGACGCGCGCCCTCGCCCGCCGGAAAGAGCGCGAAGACGCTCGATCCGCTGCCGCTGAGCTGCCATCCGGCGTATCGCGGGCCCGCAAGGGCTTCACGCCAGGGCGTGAGGTCGGGGCAAGCGCGGAAGGCCGCCTCCTCCAGCTGGTTCCCGAGTCGGGGCGCGCCCGGACCGGAGTTGCTCCATGCCCCGAGTCGGGCGGAGTCCGACAAGGGCGGCAGCGGAAAATGCAGCGCACCGAAGACCTCCGGCGTCGGACACAGCGCCGCCGGGCTCGCGAGAGCGATCGACCAGCGGCTCGGCACGGCCGCCAGCGGTTCGACGAGCTCGCCGCGACCTGTGCATCGTGCGTGACCGGAACGTGCGTCGAGAAAAAAGCGACAGTCGGACCCCAGCTCCGCGGCGCGGTCGCCGAGCCACGCGTCGCCGAGCTGCGTGCCGAGCACGGCATCAGCGAGCAGCAGCGCGGCGACGGCGTCCGAACTCGCGCCGCCGAGTCCCGCTTGACTCGGGATGCGCTTCGTCAGCTCGAGCTCGAGCCCGACGTCCGTTCGACCCCGAGCCTGCGCTTCGCGTTGCACCAAGCGCGCAGCGCGGAACGCCAGGTTGCGGTTGTCTGCCGGCACGTCGTCCGTCAGCGCGGGACCCGCGAGCCGCAGGCTGAGTTCCGCCCCCGGCATCACGCGCGCGCGCAGCTCGTCGAAGAGGTCGATCGCGAGCAAGTCCGTATCGAGCTCGTGGAACCCGTCTTCGCGCTTGCCCAGCACCTCGAGCCGCAGATTCAGCTTCGCGGGAGCGAGTGCCCGCCGCCAGGCGCTCACGGCGCTTCCCCGAGCACGCGATTGTCGATCAAGCGCACCGGCCCGAAGCGACCGGCGATCAACGCCACGGCCTGATCGAGCCGTTCGTGCGGAGCCTCAGCGGTCCACGCCTGCGGATCGCGCAGCTCGGCGTACTCGAGCTCGAGCTGCGGTTCCGTGTTCAAGACGGTGCGCAGTTCGTTCGCGAGCACGTCGGCGTCGCGCTCGCCGCGTCGCCAGAGTTCGTCTGCAGCGAGCAGCGCCCGATGGATCACGCCGGCGCGTTCGCGATGGTCCGCGGACAAGCGTTCGTTGCGCGATGACCGCGCCAAGCCGTGTGCTTCGCGAGCGATCGCGCAGACGCACACTTCCGGGCCGCCGCGCGCCCGCGCGAGTTCCCCCACGACCAGCGCTTGCTGGTAGTCCTTCTGTCCGAAGTACGCGCGCGTCGGGGCGACGACTTCGAACAAGCGGTCGACGATCGTCGCCACGCCTTCGAAGTGTCCGCTACGACATGCTCCTTCGAGCCCCCGGGCCGCCGCGCCCGGCTCGATCCAGTGTTCCGGCCTCAAGCGCCCTGCTGCGTCCAGCTCGGCGGGGAAGAACTGCGCCAGGGTACCGGTGAAGACCATCGAGCAGCCCGCTTCGTCGAGCAGTTCGACGTCGCGGCCGAGGTCGCGCGGGTAGTGGTCGAAGTCCTGCGCTTCGTCGAACTGCAGCGGATTGACGAAGACGCTGACGCAGACCACGTCGTTTTCTTCGAGCGCGCGGCGCACCAGCGAGACGTGTCCGGCGTGCAGTGCCCCCATCGTCGGCACGAAGCCGAGCGTGCGACGGGCAGCGCGTTCCGTTGCGCACCACTCGGCGGCCGCACGCGGGTCGTCGAGGCGCACGATCATCGTGCGGGCTCCAGCGTGTGCAGTTCGGCGATGCGTTGCACGACGGATAGTCCGCAGCGCTCGAGGATCAGCAGCGGATCCAGCTCGGCCAGCGGCTCGAGCACGAACAAGCGGTCTTCGAGTCGCGGATGCGGCAGCTCGAGCTCCGCGCCGGCGCGCTGTTGGCCGTCCATGCGCAGCAGATCGAGATCCAACGTCCTCGGACCATTGCGGACTTCGCCGGCGCGGTCGCGACCGTGTCGCGCTTCGATGGCGAGCAGAGCGTGAAGCAGCGCTTCAGGCGCGAGCCGCGTGCGCACGCGCGCCACGGCGTTCAGGTAGTCGCCCTGGCCGGCCGGACCGCCGACGGGCCCGGTGCGACGAAAGGCACTGACGGCGTCGACCCGCACGCCATCCGTGGCCTCCAGCTCGCAGAGCGCACTCTCCAGCGTCTCTGCGCGCTGACCGAGGTTGCTGCCCAAGGCCACGTGGGCCCCGCACCACTCACCATTCATCCCGCCTTGCGCCTCTCGGCGAGCTCCGCATCCGGCTTCGAGCGCATGCGATTCAGCAAGTATCGCGCGACTCCGCCGAGCACGAAGGCGTTCGCCGCCAGGAACATCATCGGGACCGGCGCCATGTAGAGCAGGAAGCCGGCGAAGACGACGCCGACCAAGGTGTAGAAAGTGCCGCGTTCACGCGTGAGGAACGCTCCGGCGTGCGCGTAAGGCACGCGGCTGACCATCAGCAAGCCATAGAACGGCAAGAGCAGCACGAGCAGCGGCGGCACCCACGAGAGGTACGGCGTCCAGTCGACTTCGCGCATCCAGTCCATCACCCATCCGAGAGGAGTCGGCGTACCGTCGCTGCTCTCGAGTTCCGGCGAGCGCAGGAGCAAGTAGACCCAGAGCGTCGAGACGATCGCGCCGGCCGCAGCGGGCGACGGCAGTCCCGAGAACTCCTCGTGGGCCTCGGCTTCGTGTTCGGTCTCCAGGTTGAAGCGCGCGAGTCGCAAGATCGCCATCAGCGTGAAGGTCGCAGCCGCCGCGAAGTGCAGGCGCGGCGATCCCGAGTAACCGACGAGCGGTCCCTCGTGTTCGATCAAGATCTTTGCGAGCAGCGCGGGTGCCGCGCCGAAGGTGACCGCGTCGGCGAAGGAGTCGAGCTGTGCGCCGAAGTCCGAGAAGGACCGCGTGAGCCGCGCGACCTTGCCGTCGAGCGCGTCGAAGACCATCGCCAGCAGGATCAACCCGCAGGAGGTCTCGAGCTTGCGATAGAAGAGTTCCGGCTGGTTCGCGGAGTACGCGAGCGCGTCGATGCCCTTGCTGATCGCGAGCAGACCGCAAGCCGCATTGGCCAGGGTCAGCAGGTTCGGGAGCATCGAGATCGGCTTCATGGGGCTTCTTGCGGGCCCGCGCGAGGCCTTGCGAAGGACGTTTGTAGCCGCGCACACCCGCAACCGACAAGCGTGGACTCGATTGTGGTGGAATGAACGTGCCGCGGGGGCGTAGTGCGCCGCTCGCCCCCACCGAATTCGCTCGAGGCAGAGGTTCCCCATGCAGACACCCCGCCCCCGAAGCCGCGTCACGCGCAGCGCGCGGCGCTTCGCACCTTCCGCCGGCCGCAGTCGCCCCACCAGCGGCCGCATCGCGACCCTCCTGATCCTGCTACTGACCTTCCCACTGCTCACGATCGGCCTGTGGTACGCGCTCGGACGCAACACCCTGAGCGAGGATCTGATCGCCGTTGTCGACGACCAAGTCGATGAACCTGCGGCGGAGCCCAGCTCGACACTCGCGCCGCCGGTCGAAGCGGTCGAGCCGAATGCCGACGAGCGCAAGGAGCTCGCGGAACCCGATGCTGCAGATCACGGGCAGGCCATCGCGCCTCCCCACCTCGACACGCAGGTGGAACGCGTCACGCTCACCGGTCGCGCCGCGCTCCCGCCGGGCACGCCGGCCGACGAACAGCCGCGGGTCGTCGCGGTCGCCGTCGATCTGACGCACCAGATTCTCGCGACCACGCCGTCCGTGATCGAAGAAGCGCTGCGCGATCACGGCAACCACCACCAACTGCTCGCCGTAGCGGATCTCGCTGACGACGGCAGCTACGCGATCGACGTGCCCGCGGATCGCAAGGAGATCCACTTGGCGCTGATCGGTCGCTACATCGCGCCCTTCAAGACGACGCGCGCTGCCGTGCCGCAAGTCGGTGAAATCCCGCTGCTCGAAGCGCAGCTCGGCGCGTGGATCACCGGGCGCGTCACCTTCCCCGAAGGCACGCAGCTCAGTGAGCAGCTCTACGAAGACGTCGAAATCGAGCTCGGTCCCGACCTGTCCAGCGGCTTCGACGCGATGACCATCTCGAGCACGGCCGTCGAACGAGGTGTTCCGCTCGACGCCGGCGGCCGCTTCGCGATGCACGCTGTGGTCGAGCCCGGCGCGAAGGGCGTGCTCTGGAAACACGACGACTTCGCCGGCGGACTGCAGCTCGGCATCGACCCCGAGCCCGGCGAACACGTCGAGCTCGAAGTGGCGTTCTCCACCGGCGGTTCGATCGCCGGCAAGGTCGTCGACGATCGCGGACGCCCCGTCGAAGGCGCAGAGGTCAAGGCGTACTACAGCGGCGCTCTCGGCCAGATGATCGGCAGGCTGCGCAAGACGGAGACGGACGACAAAGGCAGCTTTCGACTCGAACGCCTGCCCGCCGGCGAGTTCGAAGTGCGCGCCGAACACGACGATTGGCGACCGAACAAGGTCAGCGTGAACGAGCCGCTGACGGCTGGCGGACGCATCGAAGGCTTGATCGTCGAGCTCGAAGCCGGTGCGAGCTTCACCGGCGAAGTGCGCTTCCCCGACGGAACGCCCGCCGCGAACGCGCGGGTCGTGGCGAAAGTCGACTACAGCGGACAGGTCGGCGGGCTCGGCACCGGAGTCGATCCCAATGACGGCGGCGAGGAGCGCTGCGACGAAGCGGGTCGGTTCGAGATCCGCGGCGTCGGCAAGGGCGCGTTCCACATCGAAATCACGCTCGAGACGGACAGCGGTCCGAACGCCGGCTCGTGGGGTCTGCGCCGCAGCGGCATGCACGCTTCCGCCGAGCCGCTCGTGCTGGTGCTCGAGCCGCTCAACGAGCTGGTCGGCAAGGTCGTCGACGAGGGCGGCCATCCGCTCGCGAACTTCGACGTGCGCGGCGTGCTCGAGGGCAGTGGCGCGATGTTCGGAATCGGAGCGGAACGCAAGTCCGATGAAGTCCGCGACTCGCAAGACGGACGCTTCGAGCTCGACGGCTTGCGCGAAGGCGTCTGGCAGCTGCGCGTCACGGCTGAAGGCTACGCACGCTCGGAGCTGCTCGAGATTTCGATCCCGCAGCCGGAGGGCGCCGAGCCGCTCGTCTTCGTGATGCAGCCCGCGGCGAGCGTCGAAGGAATCGTGGTCGACTCGCTCGGACAACCCGTTGCCGGCGCTCGCGTGAGCGTCCAGCTCGAACTCGCTCAGCGCGTTCAACAGCAGATGGAAGGCGGCGGCAGCTCGGCGTTCAGCGACGGCGAAGGCTACTTCAGACTCGAAGGACTCGATCCCGGCACCGCCGCGCTCGAAGCGATCCGCGAAGGCTTCGCGGCGAGTGAACCTGTCGCAGTCGAACTCAGCGCCGGTGAGACGACGAAGGACTCGCGACTGACGCTGCGCACCGGCGGCACACTGACAGGCGTCGTGTTGACCGCAGAAGGCGATCCGCGCCCAGGTCGTTCCGTGATCCTCCAGCTGATGCCGACGGTCGAACGGCAGCACATCCTCGAGTCCGGCTCGGACGGCAGCTTCATCAAGGAGCACTTGGAACCCGGCAACTGGCAAGTCGTCGTGATGGCGAACGTCATGACGCAAGACGCCGGCAGCACGGGCGCGCAAGCGCTCAGCGACATGCTCATCGAGCGCGTCAACATCGTCGATGGCGAGTCGATTCACCTCGTGCTCGGCGTCTCCGACGGTCGGCCGATCGAAGTCAGCGGTCATGTCACGCACGCCGGCGAAGGCGTGCCGGACGCGATCCTCTCGTTCGTGCCCGAGGACTCGGAGAGCATGGGCGATCTGAAGATGGCGGTGACCGACCAGCAAGGCCGCTATCAAGTCAGCCTGCAGCGTCGCGGCTCCTGGCTCGTCACCGTGCAGAACAGCGTCGCGACGGGACGTCAGAACTCGATCGAGTACTTGGAGCGCATGCCCGACGACAGCGACACGCACACGCTCGATCTCGAGCTGCCCGGCGGCCGCATCACCGGCCGCGTACTTGGGCCGAAGGGCAAGCCCGTCGCCAACTGTCGCATCACGCTGAACGTCGAAGGCGGCATCGCGTACGGCAGCTTCCTCGGTGGTCACTACACGGAGAGCGTTACGGACGGCGAAGGCCGCTACGAGATCCTTTACTTGCGCGCGGGGCGCTACGCGATCGCTGCCGGCGGGCCGGAGCTCGGCGGCATGTTCGGCGACGAAGCTCCGTACGGTCGCGTGGTGCGCGGCGAAATCGAAGTGGCGGACGGCGAGTGGCTGCAAGACGTCGACTTCCGCTTGAAAGACCCCGGCGACCTGAAGGGCATCGTGCTCGACGTCGCGGGTCAGCCGGTTCAAGGCGCGGCGATCTTCCTGCGCGATGCGACCGGACGCATGGTCGAGCGCTTCTCGCTCGTCGCGACGGACGGACGTGGAGCCTTCACGTACCGCGGCCTCGCGCCCGGCGAGTACACGGTCTTCGCGCGCAGCGGCGAGCTGGTCAGCGACAGCAGCCAGCCGGTCGAAGTGCGCTCGGGCGCCGCTTCGAGCGTCGAGCTGCGTCTCGAGGCGGGTTGCGTGGTGCTCGTCAAGGTCGAGGGCAGCTCCGGCGTCGCAGTCCGCGCGCGCATCAGCATCCTCGATGACAAAGGCCGCGAAGTCACCGGCGCGATGTCGATGGCCGAGATCATGGAGCAGTTCGGCAGCGGCTTCTCGTCGAAGGAGCAGCGCGTCGGACCGCTGCCGCTCGGACGCTACGAAGTCCGCGCCGTCGCCGACGACGGTCGCGAGGTCTCACGGCCCGCTTCCCTCTTGCGCGCCGGCGAACGCAGCGTCCGCCTGCGCTTCAAGTGAAGTACGGTGCCAGGTTCAGTTTTTCGATCTAAGCAACGAGGTCGGCGCTGGGCGCCGACCTCGTTGCTTAGATCGAAAAACTGAACCTGGCACCGTACTTCACGGCAAGGCGCCGTTCGTCAGTTAGCGGCGCCCGCGGTCGAAGCCGTTGCGCTTCTCGCGGAAGGGCGACTCGCTGCCGAAGCCGCCTTCGCGGTTGTCGCGGTTGTCGCGGTTGTAACCGCTGCCTTGGCCGCCGCCGTCGCGGTTGTAGCCGCCACCCTGGCCGCCGCTGCGTTGGTATCCACCGCCGCCGCCACTGCCGCCGCGCTGGTATCCACCGCCGCCGCCACTGCCGCCGCGCTGGTATCCACCACCGCCGCCGCCGCCGCGTTGGTAACCACCACCGCCGCCGCCAGCGCGCTGGTAGCCGCCTTGGCCGCCACCATCGCGATCGCCGCCGCGTTGCCCGCCGCCTTCTTGCGACATGAAGTCGCGGCGAATGCGGATCTTGGGATCACGGTCGTCGGGACGGCCGGACTTGACTTCGAACTCGCGCGCCACGGCGTCCGCGATCTCGAAGGTCGTTCCGCGCGGGCCCATGTCGATCGCACCGACGTCACGGCTGGTGACGTCACCGCGGCGACAGATCAACGCCATCAGGCGGCCGGGCGTCGCGCCGTACTGGAAGCCCCAGCTGACGAAGAAGCGCGTGAAGCCCGGCTTGTTGCCTTGGAAGCGACGCGCCGGACGTTCTTGCTGCAGACCGTCGTTCCGGTCACTGCGGTTGTAACGGTCGTTGCGGTCATTGCGCTGGAAGCGCTCTTCGCGCTCGCCGCTTCGCTGCGGGCGCTCGTAGCGGTCTCCGCTTCGCTCGTGGCGATCGCGGGGACCCGCCTGGCGGACCTCGATCGGTTCGCGGGCGTGCGACGGACGTGCGCGTTCGACGAGCGCCGCGACGACCTGGGCCGGATCGCGGTCTTCGAGCAGACGACGAGCGTTCTCGAGTTGTTCTTCGGTCGCTTCGCTGCCGATCGCCTCGCGCAGTCGTTCGGTGTCGCGCTTGGCGAGTTCCGCGCGCACGAAGTCGGCGCTCGGCAGATCGCGCCACTCGAGCGTCAAGCCTTCGCCTTCGAGCAGGCGCTCGATCCGGCGACGGCGGTTGCCGGGCGAGAACAGGATGCTGGTGCCTTTGTTGCCCGCGCGACCGGTGCGGCCGGCGCGGTGCACATAGGACTCGCCTTCGCTGGGCGGCGCGAAGTGCACGACGACTTCCACGTCCGGCACGTCGAGGCCGCGCGCGGCGACGTCGGTCGCGACGAGCACGGAGACCGTTCCGTTCTTGAAGGCCGCGAGCGTGCGCGTGCGCTGAGCTTGTTGCAGGTCGCCGGAGAGCGCGAGCGCCCCGAAGCCGTCCTTCGCGAGGCTCTCGCTGAGGCGCGCCGCATCGGCACGCGTCGGCACGAAGACCAGCGCACGGCCGCCTTCGGCGAGCAGCAAGGTGTTCACGAGCACCCCGTAACGATCATCGCCCTGCATCGTGTAGCCGATGTGTTCGATGTCTTCGTTGGCTTGACCCAGCTGCGTGCCTTCGATGCTGTGCGCTTTGGTCTGGTAGCGCTCGGCGAGACGCGCGACGGCCGGCGGGAAGGTCGCCGAGACCATGTGCGTGCGGCGATCACCGGGCGTCGCCTCGAGGATCGCTTCGAGCTCGTCGCGGAAGCCCATGTCGAGCATCTGGTCCGCCTCGTCGAGCACGACTTCGCGCACGCCGGAGAGGTCCAGCGCACGGCTGCGCAGGTGGTCGACGAGACGGCCGGGCGTGCCGACGAGCACGCGGCAGCCACGGGAGAGGCGCTTGCGCTCGTGGAACACGCTGGTGCCGCCGGTGACGCACTCGACGCGTGCGTCGGGCAGCTCGGCGTAGAACCAGTCGAGTTCTTCGCGCACTTGGGAGGCCAGTTCGCGCGTCGGGGCGATGACCAGCGCGCGCGGGATGTTCTTCTCACCGCGCTCCGGAACGAGCGACGGCGCCATGACCATGCCGAGGGCGACCGTCTTGCCCGAACCAGTCTGCGAAGTGATGCGCAAGTCGCGCCCCTTCTCGACCGCCTCGAGGGCAGCGACCTGGACCTGGGTCAGCTCGCGGAAACCGCGGGATGTCAGCGTCGCGGCCAAGGGAGCGGGCAGCTCGGCGAAGGGGCTGGCCGGCTGCGCCTCGGGGGCGGGTTCGGCGGGCGTTTCGACGGCGGCGGCTTCGAGCTCGGCTTCGAGCTGCGCTTCAGCCTGGGGCTCGGGCTGAACCTCAGCCTGAACTTCCGGCTGCGCTTCGACCTCGGACTCGGGCTCGACCTGCGGCTCGGGAGAACTCGCCGGCACGGCTTCGACACCTCGAGCTGTGGTCTGGGGGAGCTCGTTCGAGCTGAAGAGGGAGGGTTCGGCGGACACGCCGGTACCTTGGCCGAGGTGGACCTCGGGCTGCTGATGGGATTCCATGGGCTACTGACGGATCGACCGCCTGGGGGGAACACGAGAGCCCGTGGAACCGAAGTCAGCCACTCCTCTTGGAGCGGCCCTAAACCCACCGCACTCCGCTGGAGTGCGCTCATCGAGACTTCGATCGGGTCGGGCGAAGTCGGCCACCCTAACCGCACGCCCGTCGATCAGGCAAGGGCGCAGGCGCCAATCCGCAGCCCGCTTCCCACGCCGGGCGACGCGCCGGATCGTCGCCGCGGAGCCGCGCGTCGCGGCGGATCCCCCGCTCGACGGCCGAATCACCTGAGAGATGCGGGGCCCAGCGTGGAGGCGCCTCGCATGGAAAGGTACGCTCCGCGCGTCATGAGCGAAATTGCAGAGATCCGCGGCCGGGAGATCCTCGACTCCCGTGGCAACCCCACCGTCGAAGTCGACGTCCACCTCCTGTCCGGCGCCTTCGGTCGCGCGGCGGTTCCGTCGGGCGCGAGCACCGGCGCGCACGAAGCGCACGAGCTGCGTGACGGCGAAGGACGCTACGGCGGCAAGGGCACCTTGAAGGCTGTCGAAGCCGTCAACGGCGAGATCGCGGAACGCATCGAGGGCTACGACGCGCTCGATCAAGCGTCGGTCGATCGCATGATGATCGACCTCGACGGAACCTCGAACAAGCGACGGCTCGGTGCGAATGCGCTGCTTGGCGTCTCGCTCGCCGTCGCAAAAGCCGCGGCCGAGGAGTGCGGCTTGCCGCTCTTCCGCTACATCGGCGGTTCGCAAGCGAACGTCTTGCCCGTGCCGATGATGAACATCCTCAACGGAGGCGAACACGCCGACAACAACGTCGACTTGCAAGAGTTCATGATCATGCCGTTCGGCGCGACGAGCTTCGCCGAAGGCTTGCGCATGGGCGCGGAGGTCTTCCACGCGCTGAAGGCCGTCTGCCGCCAGAGGGGCCTGAACACGGCCGTCGGCGACGAAGGCGGCTTCGCGCCGAACCTCGGCTCGAACGAAGAAGCGATCCAACTGATCCTCGCCGCCGTCGAGTCGGTCGGCCTGCAGCCGGGCTCCGACATCAAGATCGCGATCGACGCCGCAGCCAGCGAGTTCCACAAGGACGGCGTCTACACGATCGACGGCAAGGGCAAGTCATCCGACGAGATGATCGCCTACTACGCCGGCCTCGCCGAGAAGTACCCCATCGTGTCGATCGAGGACGGCCTCGACGAAGACGACTGGGCCGGCTGGCAGAGCTGGACCGCGTCGATGGGCGAGCGCATGCAGATCGTCGGCGACGACCTCTACGTCACGAACGTCGAGCGTCTCTCCCGTGGCATTCGTGAGAAGGCCGGCAACGCGATCTTGATCAAGGTGAATCAGATCGGCACGCTCACAGAAACCCTGGACACGATCGCCATGGCTCAGCGCCACGGCATGCAGTGCGTGATCAGTCACCGATCGGGCGAGACCGCCGACACGACCATCGCCGACCTGGCGGTGGCCACGAACGCGGGCCAGATCAAGACCGGCGCGCCCTGCCGCAGTGACCGGGTTGCCAAGTACAACCAGCTGTTGCGCATCGAAGAGATCCTGGGTGGCGCGTCCACCTACGGTTCGCTGCGCATCGACGAATAGAAAGACACCAGCACAGACCACTCACGCCGCCCGGATCGCCCGTCATCGCGGCCGATCCGGAGCGCCGCCAGCTTCCATGACCGACCTCTTCACCCAGCCCGAGCCCGTCTCGGAAACCCCCGGCAAGCGCCCGCTCGGACGCCTGTTCGGAGCGCTGGTGTACTGGATGCCGGTCTGGGTTCCGCTGGGTCTGCTCGCGCAGCTCGGCCTGCGCGGCTTGAAGCCCGCCCTGATCGAAGACGATCGCCTGCAGCAGGCCGAGACGCGCCTCGCGACCCGGATCGACGGGCTGCGCACGGACCGCGATGGGTTGGAACGCGAGCTCTCGGCCCTCCAGGACCCGATCTACATCGAGCGCCTGCGCCGTCTGCGCGACGGGAACTGAACCCGTGCTCCGGCGGCGCGCGCGGCGCCGGCGTCACCAGCGCACGCTGACCGGTTTTCGGCCTTTTCGAGGCCTCTTCGGGCCGCTTTCGGGCCATTCTGGGCGCGGAATGCGCTTCCCGGCCTTGTTGCTCACGTGCGCTCTGTGGCTCGCGCCCCCCGCGTCCGCCCAAGAGTCGAACGACACCTACCTGCCCCGCTCGCAGGCCGCCGAGGCGGCGCTGGCGCGCGGTGATTTGGCTTGGCTGCAGCGCGAGACCGATCCCGGTGCCCTGCGCGCAGCGCTCGAGGCGTGGTACCAAGCTCTCGTCGAGAGCGATGCGTCTTCGGGCGTGCGACTCGACCTGACGCAGCTCGCCGACGAACCGACACCCCACCCGTGGCTCGACCCGGCGCACGAAGCCGGTCTGCGCTCGGAGTCGGTCGAGCTCGCGGTGCAGCGGCGCTTGCAGCAAGCCGGCGAGGCGGTTCGCAAGCCGTGGCGCGAGCGCTTCGGCGAGCTCGCTGCGCGCGGCGCTTCGAGCGACCGACCGGCCGACTGGTTGCGAACCGAACGCGATCACCCCGGCACGCGCGGCGCGTTCCGCGCGGCGCTGCGGATGGCCGAGCTGCGACTGGAACAAGGCCGCCGACTCGGCGCCGAAGCGTGGTTCGCGCGTGCGGAAGCTCACCTCCGACTCGGCGCCGGTTCGCAGGACGAACGCGCGGCCTTGTTGCTGCGCCGCGAGAAGCTGGCGCAAGTCTTCGGGACGCTGTCGAGCGATCGACAAGAGTCGACGGCTCTGCGCGGCGCACGCGGCTTGGAACTGCGCGGCTTCTTGCAGCTGCGCTTCATGGACGGCGGACGTCCGGGACTCGCGCGGCTCTCGCACGGTCAGCTGTTGATCCAAGGTCGCGGCTTCGACCGCGGACTCGACGTCGTCTGGGAAGTGGCCGAGAGCGGCATCGGACGACCGTACGAACCGTGGAAGCTGCTCGACGAACAAGAGCTGATGTACGGCGAGAACCGTCGGCGCCCCGGCGACGACTGGAACTTCCAACCGGTCGCGGACGGCGCGTCGTTGATCCTCGTGCTCGGTCGCGCGGAAGACATGCGCGGCTATGAAGAGCGCTCGAACACGGTCGCGCGCATGTTGCCGCCGTCGGGTCCGAAGCCCGGCGTGCTCGAGTGGGCGCTCGGTCCTTCGGGCTTGTGGACCGCCGAGGACGGACTCGTCGGAAGCCTCGAATCGCTGATTGGAGCCGGTCTGTGGGAGTTTCAGCCCGAACCGCTCCTGATCGAAGATCGGCTGATCCTGCAAGCTCGGCAGTGGAAACAAGAACGCGACGAGTCCGGTCGCTTGCGCATCTCGGCGCAAGGTGAGTCGCGCGCTTGGGCAATCGCCCTGGACCGGCGCGACGGTCACCTGATCTGGAAACGCGAACTCGGTCGCGGTTCGGAACCACGCCCCGACGTCGGCATTCCGATGACCGCGACGCGCCGCGTGCGCACACCGGCTTCGCCGCCGGTGTTGCTCGCTGGTCACCGCGTGTTCATGGGTACGCAGCTCGGCGTCGGCGCGCTGCTCGATCTCGAAGACGGACGGCTCTTGTGGTCGTACCTCAATCCGCGCCGCACGGCCGACGCGTCGGGTTGGTCCGCCTTGCCCGCGCCGCGCGCTGTTCCCGGCCGTACGGGCGAACCGCCGACGATCGTCTGGGCGCCGGCCGACAGCGATCGCTTGCTGTGGTTGCGCGGCGACTCCGACATCGCCGGCGAGGGCCTCGAAGTGCATCCGCCGCTCTCGCGCGAAGAAGCCGAAGCACTGCTCGGCGCGGACGCAGACGAAGCGTTGATCCTCACGCGCTACGGCCCGCACTTCACGCTCGCCGCTTACCGGCCACAGACCGGCGAACGGCTCGACGCGATCGACTTGGGACGCGACGAACAGCCGCTCGCCGACTTGCTCTGGTCCACCGACCGCGCGCTCTTCGCTTCGGACAAAGCGCTCTACCTCTTCGACCGCGGACGCGAGCTCTACCTACTCGAGGCCTTCCCCCTCCCGCGTACCGCCCACGCCGGCACCGGCCGCTTGCTGACGCGCGGCGGGTCGGTGCAGTTGTTGTTGCCGGAGGGTCTGTGGACCTTCGCGGTCGTGCACTAGCGAGACCGTGCCGCACAAGGTGTTGCTGCCTCGCAACAAGTTGGCGCCGCACAACAATCGGTGGTCTGAGCGCAGCACAGGTGCGGCTCGGACTCGCTTATGCTTCTCTGCAGCCGCTGCGTGTAAGAAGCACAATGGGCGGCGGCATCGGCTCGCCCGAACAACCGCCTCCCCTGCTACGCTCGACGTTCACGGTTCCGAGTCTCTTCCCCGCTCCGCGCCATGATCGACACCCGCTTCATCACGCTCGCCACGCTCGGCGTGCTCGCCTCAGTGGCGGCTGCTCAGGACTTCGGCTCCCAGCGAGTCATCTCGGACACGCTTGGTGCGCCCGTACCGAAGTACTACGGCAACGAGGTTCATGCGGCTGACTTGGATGGCGATGGTGACGCAGATGTGATCTCGACGCGCATCGTCGACAGCACGATCGTCTGGCAGGAGAACCTCGGCGCGGGACAGTTCGGCCCGCTCCAGCTGATCACTGCGGCGGTGCTTTCGCCGACTTCGCTGTTCACCGCCGACCTCGACGCAGACGGCGACTTGGACCTGCTCTCGACTTCGTGGTGGGACGACAAGGTCGCCTGGTACGAGAATCTCGGCGGCGGGACCTTCGGCGCGCAACAAGTGATCTCGGAGCGAGCGAATGCGGCAGCGTGCGTTCATGCCGCGGACCTCGACGGCGACGGCGATCCCGACGTCCTCTCCGCCTCGGCCTTCGACGGGAAGATCGCGTGGCACGAGAACTTCGGAGGCGGACAGTTCGGACCGCAACGAGTCCTCGAGTCTTCCAGCGTCGGCGGGCGTTCGGTGTTCGCCGATGACCTGGATGGCGACGGCGACAACGACGTGGTGTATGCGATCAGCAACTCGCACACGGTCGCGTGGCGCGAGAATCTCGGCGGCGGCGCGTTCAGTGCGGAGAACCTCATCACGCATGACGTGATCTATCCGAACACCGTGGCAGGAGCGGACTTCGACGGCGACGGCGACCTGGATGTGTTCTCCTTCTCCAACGGCGATGAGAAGTTCGCCTGGTACGAGAATCTGGGTGGTGGCGTCTTTGGCCCCCAACGCGTGATCTCGACGTCAGCTCTCGATCCCTGGGGCTCGTTCATCGCCGACCTCGACGGCGACGGCGATCCCGACGTGCTCTCCGCGTCGCGCGATGACGACAAGATCGCTTGGTATGAGAACCTCGGCGCCGGACAGTTTGGACCGCAGCGCATCATCTCGACCGAAGCCCGCGTGGCCTACGACGTCGTCGCGGTTGACCTCGATGGCGACGGCGACTTGGACGTGCTGTCGGCTTCAGCCGAGGACGAGAAGATCGCGTGGTACGAGAACGTCCCGCCGATCGGCACGCCCTACTGTTTTGGGGACGGCACGGACGGGACGGACTGCCCTTGCGGGAACAACTCGCGCGTCGGCCTGGGCGAAGGCTGCCGCAACTCGGAAGGGTACGGCGCGCTGCTCGGCGTCACGGGCTCGGCCTCCATCGCCGCGGACGACCTCGTCATCCGCGTCATGCAAGCGCGGCCCGGCCAACCTTCGATCCTGGTGCAAGGCGCGGCGCTCAACTCGAGCCCCTTTCGCGACGGCAAGCTCTGCGTGAGCACGCCGACCGAACGACTCGAAGTCATCCTGCTCAACACACACGGCGCCGGTTCCTCCGCAGGCTCGATCGCCACTGAAGGCTCCGTTCCCGGACCCGGAGCGACGCGCCATTACCAACTTTGGTATCGCGACCCGATCGTGTCGGTGTGCGGGTCGGGTTCGAACCTGACCAGCGGGCTGACGATCGATTGGATCTAGCGTCGTTCGCCTCCCCGCCTGCGTTGTAGGCTGGTCGCATGTTCAAAAAAGTCGCCTTCACCGTCTATCCGGTCACCGACCTTCAACGCGCGCAGGAGTTCTACGAGACGACTCTCGGACTCGCGCCCGGCAACGCGATGGGCGGCGGCAAGTGGGTCGAGTACGACTTGCCCGGCGGCGGCTGCTTCGCGATCACGACGATGCTCGGGAATGTGAAACCAAGCCAGAATGCCGGCGGCAGCGTCGCGCTCGAAGTCGAGGACTTGACCAGCCTGACCGCAACGCTCGAAGAGCGTGGCGTCAGCTTCAAGATGCCCGCTATGGATCTGCCGACCTGCAAGATGTGCGTGATCCTCGACAGTGAAGGCAACGCGTTGATCCTGCACGAGATCAAGCCGCGCTAGGCGGATTCGACTCCGAGTCGCACACCTCGCGGCGGGACGTCTCTCACGCCCGCTCGAGGTCGTCCGGTTCGATCGTACGCTGATCGACGACGTCGCCGGTCGTGCGTGTCGAGCTGGGCTCGAACAGCACGACGCTCGCGACGCCGACCGCGGCTGGCTAGTCTCTACGGTGCCGCACGACTTGTTGTTGTCTCGCAACAACTTTGTGCCGCACAAGCTTCGGTGGTCCGAGCACAACACTTTGTGCGGCACGGTATAGCCACGTACGCGTTCCCCGGTAACGGGAAGTTCGCGCACCACAGCGTTCCGAAGTCGGCGCTCGAAACGGCCCACACTCGACCAATGTCCTGCTGTTCCACTCGCTCTAGCGTCTGCGTGTCAGCGAGGATGTCCCCGACCAAGAGGTCATCACGCCCATCGCCGTCCAAGTCACCGGCCGTCGCGAGCTCGGTTCCAAACAAGTAAGTGGTGCGCTTCCCGAGCGCATTGAGCGGAGCAGCGTCGCCGGACCACAGCTCCTCTAGTTGGACGCGCGGCACCGGAACGTAGGGCTCCTCGATAACCGCTTCTTCGGTCGCGCACTGCGCGATGGTCGCGACGACGCACGCGGGGATCAGCACACGACCTGCGACTCGCCGAATGCTCGAAACGAAGCTCTCGAGTCGCATCACCTCTGCTCTTCGTCCCACGGACCGCTCGGCCCGCCTTCTGCAAGCTGAAGAACGTTCTCCCAGAACCACATGCGAGGGTCCTCTTCGGTGCCGCTGCCCTCTTCGATGCGCTTGCGAACGATGAGCATCCCGTGGTCTCCACGCACTCCAATGCCGCAGGGGCTCGAGGCGTCTTCGAATTCGAATGGCTGGACCGTCTCGAGTCGGCCTGGACTGAACGTGATCGACGCGTTGCCTTGGCCAGGCTGATCGCGCATCTCAGACGTCGACATCCAGATTCTCGCCTTGCCTTCACCGGAACGCAGATCGAACGAACTCTGGTCACCGCAGACGCGCGCCTTGATCGAAGCCTTGTCGGAATCGCGCAGCTCTATCGACCAACCACCGGCGTCCGGTGCGAGTTCGAATTCCCCCGCAGCTTCGAACTCATCGCCTCCAAATCGAATCAGCACCCCGCCCGTCACCGTCGCGGTCAGCTCGGCGATGTTCCCGCGCTTCGTGTTCACGAGGGTCAAGCGCTCGGTCCGCACCTCCTTCTGCAGCTCGGTCTTCCCAACCTGCGTTCCGAAGACCGCTCCCCCCGCCACCAACGCCAAGCTCGCGAGCTTCATCGATCCGACTCCCTGTGGTTGATCCTGCGCGAGCACTTCCACGAGGTAGTGCTCGATTCGAGCAGCCTACAACCGGACTTCGGGCTCAGGTAACGAGCCGATTCGCCCCCGAGTCGGCGCCCGAGGGACGAGGTCGGGCCCCCGACCCCCATTTAACGGGGCCGCCTCTCGCACCACACGGCCCGTTGCGTAGGCTGGCAGTCCCGGCGGGGGCCCGTGACGGGATCCCCAGCCGGGTCTAGCAGGCAAGGATCGCCCGTCTTATCGGTCCTTTCCGCCGGACTCTTCCGGTGAAGCTGGATCCCGGGGCCCTCGACAGCCGAAGAGGGACCGGGGTCCTCGTCGATCTCTCCCCCAACTCGCTCACCCAGCCCGAAGGCAGATTGCTCATGACCGCCGCCTCCTTGGAACGCCTCCGCACCGTCCACGCCCGGATGAAAGAGGAGCTCCACCGCGTGATCGTCGGGCAGGACGAAGTCCTCGACCAGCTCCTGATCGCGATCCTGACCCGCGGCCACTGCCTGCTGGTCGGCGTCCCCGGCCTCGCCAAGACGCTGATGATCTCGAGTCTCTCGAAGACCATGGATCTCGGCTTCCACCGCATCCAGTTCACGCCCGACCTGATGCCGAGCGACATCACGGGAACCGAACTGCTGCACATCGACCCCGAGACGTCGGCGCGTTCGTTCCGCTTCGAACCGGGTCCGATCTTCGCGAACGTGGTGCTCGCCGACGAGATCAACCGCACGCCGCCGAAGACGCAGTCCGCGCTGCTCGAGGCCATGGTGGAACGGCAAGTGACGTCCGCCGGCAAGCGTCACGAGCTGCCCGACCCCTTCTTCGTCCTCGCGACGCAGAACCCGATCGAACAAGAGGGCACCTACCCGCTGCCCGAAGCGCAACTCGACCGCTTCATGTTCCAGGTGCACGTCGGCTACCCGACGCTGGAAGAAGAACGCGAGATCTTGCGCCGCACGACGGCCGGCAAGACCGCCGAACCCGAGAGCGTGCTCACCGCCGAAGAACTCTTCGACTTGCAAGCAGCTGTGCGCGCGATGCCCATCGCCGACCACGTCTTCGACTATGCGCTCGCGTTGACGCGCGGCACGCGCGTGCGCTCGACCGACCCGCTGCCCTTCTTGAAGGAATGGGTCTCGTGGGGCGCCGGTCCGCGTGCTTCGCAGTTCTTGGTGCTCGGCGCCAAGGCGTGCGCCGCGCTCGCCGGCCGCGACCACGTCGCGATCGAAGACGTCAAGCAGGTCGCGCACCCCGTGCTGCGACACCGCATCGTGACGAACTTCTCGGCAGCGGCCGAAGGCATCACGTCCGACGAGATCGTCGACCGCTTGCTCGCCGAAGTCGATCCCGCAGCCGGAGTCGGCGCGGGCGTCCCCGGTGTCGCGCAGCGCCAGTAGGCCTCCGGAAGGCTGATCTTGGCGGAAGGACGTTTTTCGACCTTCGACCCGGCGGTCCTCGACCGCCTGGCGGGTCTCAGTCTTGTGGCGCGCACGGTGGTCGAGGGCTTCATGTCCGGACACCACCGCTCGCCCCACGCAGGCAGCTCCGTGGAGTTCTCGCAGTACCGCGAGTACGTCCCCGGTGATGAACTGAAGCGCATCGACTGGAAGGTCTTCGCGCGCTCGGACCGACTCGTCGTGAAGGAGTTCGTCGAAGAGACGAACCTTGCGCTGCACTTGCTCGTCGACTCGTCGGAGTCGATGGCGTACTCGTCGCTCGACTGGTCGAAGTTCGACTACGCGCGTTGGTGCGCGGCGGCACTCGGTCAGCTGACGCTGATGCAACGCGACACCGTCGGCTTGGTGCTCTTCGACGACGAACATCAAGGACGCGTCTCGCCCGGCAACGGCGCGCCGCAACAGAAGGCGATCATCGACTTGCTCGAAGGCGCCGAAGCGCAGGGACCGACCGGCATCGGCAAGGTGCTGAACTGGGTCGGTACGCGCTTGTCGCGCCGCGGCATCATCGCGATCTTCTCGGACTTCTTCGACGACCCCGAAGAGATCGCGGGCGGCTTGCGCCGCCTGAAGTTCGCCGGTCACGAACCGATCCTGTTTCAGATCCTCGATCCGCAGGAAGTCAGCTTCGACTTCGGCAACCAGATCAAGCTGGACGGACTCGAAGCGGCCGGTTCATTGCGCGTCGACGCCAAGGCGATCCGCGCGGCGTACCTCGCCGAAGTCGAACGCCACAATGACTTGCTGTCGAAGGAAGCTGCGTCGCTGAACGTCGACATCGTGCGCATCGACACCACGGAACCGCTCGACGCGGTGCTCTCCACCTATCTCGCACACCGCAGTGTGCGCGCCCGCGGGGGCCACCGCTGATGTTCGACGGTTTCACAAATCCCGGACTGCTCGCGGGACTCGCGCTGGCGAGCATTCCGCTGCTGATCCACATCTTCAATCGCCAGCGGCACAATCCCGTGCGCTGGGCGGCGATGCGCTTCGTGATCGCAGCCCAGAAACGCACGCGGCGGCGCGTGCAGCTCGAGAACTGGCTGCTCTTGCTGCTGCGCGTCGCGGCGGTGCTGCTGCTCGCGCTCGCGATCTCGCGCCCGTTCGTCGGATCGGACGGCGCGCTGTCTGCGCTGACCGAGACGCGTCGCGACGTCGTGCTGGTGCTCGATGCTTCGGCGTCGACCGGCTACCGCGAAGACGTTGAAACGATCTTCGATCGCATCCGCGAACGCGCCTCCGAAGTGCTGCGCGAGTTCGACGGCGTACGCGGAGATCGCGCGCGCTTGGTGCTCGCCGCCGACACGCCGCGCCTCTTGTCGTGGACCGATCCGCGCAAGGCCGCGATGATCGTCGAGAGCCTCGAGCGCCCCGAAGATGCAGGCCTCGACCTCGCGGCGGCGCTCGCGGAAGTCCTGCGCTTCGCCGAAGAAGACGCCGCCGGCAGCGGTCAGAGCGCGCTCGAAGTGCGCCTCTTGACCGACTTCCAAGAGCGCAGCTTCCTCGGCGACGATGGACGCCCAGTGCAGCTGGACGAGACGCTCGATGCGCTCGACGCCCTCGGCGTGCGCGTCTTGGTCGAAGACCTCGGCCCCGCGCCGCTGGTGCCGCCGAACCTCTCCATCGACGAGATCGAGATCCTCGGGCCGGTGGTCGGTGCCGGCACGCCGGTCGAAGTCCGCGTGCGCATCGCGAACCACTCCGAAGACGTGAAGCACGGCGTGCGCGTCGCGCTCGAGCTCGACGGCGAGCGTCGCCCGACGCAGATCGTCGACCTGCCCGCGCGCGGATCCGGCGAAGCCGTCTTCCCGGTGATCTTCCGCACGCCCGGCGATCACGCGCTGCGCGCGCGACTCGAAGGCGACCGCCTGGCGGCCGATGACTCGCGCACCTTCATCGCGCGCGTCCCCGACGCCACGAAGGTCTTGGTCGTCAACGGATCCCCCGCGGTCGACATCGACCGTGACGCGACCGGCTACTTGATGGCCGTGTTGGAACCGGCGACCGGCGACGACCTCGGAATCGGCAGCTCCGCGGCTCCCTTCACGCCGCGCGAGATCACGACCGCCGGACTCGAGAACGAAGAAGTCGACATCGCCGAGTACTCGGTGATCTGGCTCGCCGACGTCGCTTCGCTCTCCGACCGCGTCGTGACGCGATTGGAAGAACACATCTCCGCCGGCAACTCGCTGATCGTCAGCTTGGGCCCGCGTCCGCAGATCGAAGCTTACGAGCGCAACTTGCACCGCGCTGACGGCACGGGGCTCTTGCCCCTCGCGCTCGGCCCGGTGATCTCGGTCGCTTCGCGCCGCGAGAACTACTACCGCGCGTCCGAATTCGACGCGTTGCACCCCGCGCTGCGCTTCTTCGACGACGAACGCTGGCGCCCGCTGTTCTCCGAGATGCCCGTCTACGACTTCGTCTCGACGACGATCGACGACACGGCGCGCGTGCTCGCCCGACTCGATGACCTCGACCGCAGTCCGCTGCTCGTCGAGCGTCCCTACGATCGTGGCCGCGTGTTCGTCTGGACGACGACGATCTCGCCGCAGTGGACGCTGCTGCCCGCCTCGCCGCGCAGCTTGGTGCCGTTCGTTCACGAACTCGTGCGCGCCGCGGCCTCGACGACCGAGAAGGCGTGGAACCTCGCGCCGCGCGAGTCATTCACCGCCGTGCTCGACAGCTTCCCGCGTCGCATCGAGCTGATCGGACCGGACGGCGAAGGTCGCCGGGCGATCGAAGGTGAACCACAAGAACTGCCCGGCGGACGCTGGCGCTTGCCGGTGGTCGAATCCGACCTGCTCGCGCGGGCCGGCTTGTACCGTCTCGAGTGTGAAGGCGCGGACGATGTTCTCGCCGCTGTCCGCATCGACGCCGCTGAAGGCGATCTCGCACGGCTCACTCCCGAAGCACTCGACGCGATTCACCGCGCACTCGCTCCCTACGACCCGACTTCCGAAGGTGCCGAAGACACCGGCGGCATCGGCCAGAAGGGCGAACTGTGGCGCGGGCTCGCGCTCGCCGCGCTGATCGCGTTGATCGGCGAATCGCTGTGGGGTGCTTGGATCGGATACCGCCGGAGGATCGCCTGATGTCACTCGCACTCCTGCAAGACGGTGTCGAGACCGGGCTGCGCACCAGCCTGCGACTCTTGGACCTTCCCGAGCTGTGGTTGGTCGTGCTCGTGCTGCTGCCGCTGCTCGGCATCGTGGCGTGGATCGGCTACGCACGCGAACGCATCGGCCTGACGCCGCGCATGCTGCTCTCGGGCCTGCGCGCGCTCGCGCTGCTGTTGCTGCTCGTCGTGTTGTTCCGCCCCGTGCTGGTGCAACGCAACGACGAGGTCAAGCCGGCCGAAGTGCTCGTGCTCGTCGACGACTCCGCCTCGATGCGCCGCGAGGACTCCTATGCGTCGAACGCCGGCCTGCGCGGCGCGCTACAACGCTTCAGCGAAGTACCGATCGAACGCACTCCGCGCATGGACTTGGCGCGCAAGGCGGTCGAGACCGAACTGATGCCCATGCTCGCGCGCGGCGCATACCGCGTGCACGGCTATCGCTTCGCGCGAGACTTGACCGCGGCGACCATCCCGCTCGAGCTGACCGGCCGCGGACACGCGACGCACATCGGTGAAGTGATCGAGCGCGCGCTCGCGCTGCACCGCGGCGAACACGTCACCGACGTCGTGCTGATCACCGACGGTCGCTCGAACGGCGGCTCCCCCGCGCTCGACGCCGCCCGCGCCGCCGGTGCGCTCGGCGTTCCCGTTCACACCCTGGTCGTCGGCGACACCAATCCCGAGCGCAACCTCTGGATCGAACTCGTCGAAGCCCCCACCGATGTCCTCGAAGGCGACGAGATCGCCGTCACCGCTCGCGTGTTCGCGCGGGGCTTCGGAAGCGACGACGAATCCGCTTCGCGCGTCCTGCTCGAGGAACTCTCTGCCGGCGGCGAACGCCTGCTCGCCGAAGAAGCCGTCGCTCCGAACGCCGAAGGTAGCCGCGTCGTGCTCGTCGCCCCGCCGGGCAACGAGACGGGTGGCGGCGATCGTCGCTTCCGCTTGTCAGTGACGCCGGTGCCCGGCGAGAGCCTGCTCGACGACAACGCGATCGAGTTCCGCGTCCATCTCACCCCGGAGAAGGTGCGCGTGCTCTACGTCGACGCCTATCCGCGCTGGGAATACCGCTTCCTCAAGGAACTGCTGAAGCGCTCCGATCAGAACATCGAAGCCAGCATCTTCCTGCTCTCCGCCGAATCGAGCTTCGTGCAAGAGAGTTCGCGCGGCGTCGAACCGCTGACCGAAGTGCCCACCGAGCGCAAGCAGCTGCTCGAGAACTACGACGTGATCATCTTGGGCGACGTCAACCCTTATGCGATCTCGCCGGACCCGGCGCGTTGCGAGGAGTTCCTGACCTCGCTGCGCGAGTTCGTCGAACGCGGCGGTGGCTTGATGCTGCAAGCCGGCCAGTACGACAACCCGCGCTCTTACGTCGACACCGAGCTCGAAGAACTGCTGCCCGTGCTTCTCGACAAGACCGGTGCGCTCGCCTTCGCGGGCGACACGACGGTCGAGAAGCACCCCGTGCTCGAAGCCCCCAACGCACCGCACCAAATCGTGCGCTTGCACCCCGACGGCGAAGTGAATCGTCGACTGTGGGAAGATCAGGGCGGCTTGCGGGGCTTCTACTGGTACGCCCCGGTGACGCGCGCCAAGCCCGGCGCGCAAGTGCTGTTGCGCCATCCCTTCGAAGAGAGCGCCTACGGTCGCCACCCACTGCTCGTCGCCGGTTACTTCCCGGCAGGTCGCACGCTGTTCTTCGCGCTCGACTCGACGTGGCGCTGGCGCTTCCGCTTCGGCGATTACTACCACGAGCGCTTCTGGCGCGACGCGATCCGCTGGCTCGCGCTCGGTCGCCTGAAGAGCGGTGATCGCCGCTCGCGACTCGACTCGCTGCGCTCCAGCTACAGCCTCGAGGAACGCGTGGTGCTAGAAGCACGCGTGCTCAACGAAGACTTCCGCCCGTCCGAACGACCCGTGCAGAGCGCGCGCCTCGAAGACCCCGACGGCGAGCTCAGCGAACTCTCGCTGGTACTCGTACCGGACCGAGCCGGCTTGTACCGCGCCGCGCTCGAGGTCGGCCGACCGGGCGTCTACCGCGCCTGGCTCGAAGAAGAAGGGCGACGCACCGCGAGCACCGAGTTCGAAGTCACTCTGCCGTCGCGCGAGAATGCCGACCCCACTCCGGACCCCGCGCTGCTCGCTTCGATCTCCAGCTTGACCGGCGGCCGCGCCCTGCACCTCGCGCAAGTCGCGGAACTCTCCGCTGAGTTCCCCGGCGGCGAAGAACGTCGCGAACCGATCTCGTCGCAGCTCGATGACGCGTGGGACAACTGGTGGACGCTGATCTTCGCGCTGGTCCTCCTGTCGGCCGAGTGGATCGGTCGCAAGAAGTGGGAGATGGTGTGAGAGCGCTCGTCGCCGGATTCCTGCTCGCGTTCTGCGCCACTTCGTTCGCGCAGGACGAGGTGCACCCGTTCTCGATCCCGAACACGCGCGGTGCCAGCGATCTTGCCGCCCTCGCGCAAGAACACCTCGACGCGCAACGCTGGGACGATGCCATCTCGGTGCTGCAGCGCATCATCGAACAACATGATGGCGCGTTGCTCGGTCCGACGAGACCGATCGCCACGCCGGCGTCCGGCGGCGAACGCAGCCTGCCCAGCCAGCAGGACGTCTATCCCGGCGCGGCGGACTGGGCTCGACGTCGACTCGCCGCGCTGCCGTCCGACGCACTCGCGATCTATCGCAGTCGATACGACCAACGCTCCGCCGTAGCGCTCGATCAGGCGCGTGAAGACTACGATCAAGCTTCGCTCGCGAACCTCGCCGAACGCTGGCCGCAGACCCAAGCCGCGCCGCTGGCGTGGTGGAGCCTCGGGGACCTCGAGTTCGAAGCCGGTCACATCGACGCGGCACGCTTCGCGTGGGCTCGCGCGCTGCGCACCGAACTGCGCACTCCGGAACTGCGACTCGCAACCGCCGAGGATTGGTACACGGGCTTGGCGCTGCTCGAAGAACGGCGTCCCGGCGCCGCGGCGTCCGGCATCGGCAGTCGAGTCGAGCTCTCCGCCGCGACCTACGACCCGCTCTCCCCGTGGAGCCTCTCTTCGGGCGGACGCGACTCACGCACCAGTGAGCTGAGACTCACCGGACCCGGCGAAGGCGCGCTCGAAGTGCCCGGCGCCGACGCATCCAGCTGGCCGCGTTCTTTCCCGATGCCCGCGCAACCGTTCAGCGTGCACGCCGACATGCTCTGGCACGCGGTCAGCGCCGACGACCTCGTGTTGTTCAGCACCTCGCGGCGACTCGTCGCGGTGAACATGTGGTCGGGCGCCGAACAGTGGTCGACCGGCGAACCGCGGGGCTGGGAGAACCTGCGCCAGTCCGAGCGCAAGGAATTCACGCTGGGTCTCGACACGCGCGACGCCTTGTTCGCGCCCGCCGTCGCGGACGGCATCGTCGTCGCCCCGCTGCAAGTCCCCTACGCGCGGCATCGCAACGAGGACTACGACAACATACCGATCCTGCGGATCATCCCCGAGTGGCGCTTGTTCGCCTGGGACCTTCAGACTGGCGAGGAGCTCTGGGACCACAACATCCCGGACCGCTGGGACGGCGAGTCCGGCAGCTTCGCGCAACGCATGCGCGTCGCGGGCCCGCCGGTGATCGCGGCGTCGCGCGTGCTCGTGCCCATCTACCGCCTCGAAGGTCGCATCGGCTTCCACGTCGCGTGCTACGACCTGACCACGGGCCGTCTGCTCTGGTCGAAACAACTGATCAGCGGCCAGCGCGAGCTCAACATGTTCTCGCGACCTGGTTGGGCGTTCTCCGCGCCGCCGGTGCGCGTCGAAGGCGATCGCGTGATCTGCCTGACGCAGCTCGGCACGCTCGCCAGCCTCGACTTGTTCACCGGTGCGCTGCAGTGGGAGACGCTCTACGAACAGCTGCCGCTGCCGCGTCGGCGCTCCTTCGATGCGGATCGTCGCCCCTCGACCTGGCGCAACACGCCCCCCGTCGTCGCGAACGGCTTGGTGCTCGCCACGCCCGTCGACAGCGAAGAACTGATCGCCGCCGACCTCGAGACCGGCTCGCTCTTGTGGAGCATGCGCCAGAGCAAGATCTCGCGCGCTGCGGAAGGCTACGTGCCGGACGTCGACCTGCTGCTCGGCGCGGATGACGAGACGGTCTACCTCGGCGGTCGTCGGCTGATCGCGCTGGAGCGCGCGGGCGGACTACGGCTCGGCGTACCGCGCCGGCGCTGGTCGTTCGGTGAAGCCAAGATCCGCGAGGAGAACTCGCGCGCCTGGCCCGTGCTGACCGCCGATCGGATCATCGTCCCCACCACCACCGCGCGGCTCGAGATCGAGCGCAAGCAGGGTCGACTGCTCGCCGACACACCGTGGCTCGCCGGTCAGGGCGGCAACCTGCTCGCCGTCGACGGTGCGCTGTTCACCTTGAACAGCCGCCATCTCTCGGGCTATTTCGAGTGGGACGTACTGCTCGAACGCGCTCGCCGCGAACACCGCGAAGCGCCGCAATCGCGCGACAGCGTGCGCAACCTCGCGGCCCTGCTCGCGGAACGCGGCCGCAACGATCAACGCGCGGGCTACAGCGAGAGCGCGCGCAGCTGGCTGGCCGAATCCGTGCAGCTGCTGACCGACTTCCGCACGAGCCAGACCGGCGAAGCCGACGCGGAGCTGCTCGCCGAGCTGCACCTCGCGCTGCGCTCGCACGCCGAAGTGCAGAGCGACCTCGCCGACACTCGCGGCGCCCTGCGCTCCTTGGAATCGGCTCGCGTTATCGCACCGAACCGGCGCGCACTGCGCGACACGCTGCTGCAGGAAGTCGCCCTGCTGCGCAAGCGCGATGACGTCGCGTGGCTCGAAGCGCTCAGTCGCCTCGAAGAACAGTGCGGTGACTTCCAGCTGCGCTGCGCCGTCTACACGACCGGTGCCGACGAGATCCCCGTGCGCCTCGTGCCGCTGCGTCCGAACGAACAAGCCTTCGACCGCGAGGAACGGGTCGTGGCGGTCGGACTCTGGGTTTCGCTCGAGCGCGCCGACTACTACGCCGTGCGCTTCGACGTCGCTGCGGAACTGGAAGAACTCCACCGCCAGCTGCGCCTGTGGCCGGACGAGGACACGCCGTGGGGAACGGTGCGCGAGATGTCCGAAGGCCTGATCGCCGAACGGCTCGCCGTCCACGGTCGCAGCATCTACGCGCCCTACGATGCCGCTGCGCGCGAGAGCTACGACAAGGCCTTGGCCGCGTCCGATCGCGAGGCACTCGAAGCCGTTCCGCTGCTCTACCCCTTCGCGATGGCCTCCGAGGAAGCGAACGACGCGCTGCTTGCGCTCGCGCTCGAAGCCGGCGATCCGACCGCCGTCGCGCGCACGGTGCTCAGCGAGCTGCCCGAGGAGTGGAACCCCGCACAAGCCACCGAACGCGAAGCGATCCTCGCCCTGCACCTCGGCGTGGCGCTCGCGCGCGACGGCAACGATTCGTACCTGCGCGGCTTACTGGGTCGACTGGCCGCCTCTGTACCACACACAGCCTCCCCCTTCCCGGAACACGAAGGCCGCACGCTCTCCGACATCTACACGGAACTCGGGCCCGAACCCGAACGACTGCCGAGTCCCGAACCGAGCTTCGGCTCCGACCTGCGCGCTCGCGCGCGAGTTCCCGGCGATCACGTCTACCTCGGAGAACTGATACCCACGCACGGCTCTCCCGCCACCAAGCGCCTGTTGTTCTCACGCATGCACGAAGGACGCGCCTCTTTCCTCGCGATGGATGCATCACATCCCGAACAACCGCTGTGGGAGAAACTGCAGCCTCCGCGCACGCGCATGGGCAGCTGGGAGAAGCTCGTCGCCTTCGCCCCCGGACGCGCGTTGATCGCCAGCCACAAGACGCTGCGCAGCTTCGACGCCGATACCGGCGAGATTCTCTGGAGCTGGCAACCGGACGCCGGCGAGGTGCGCAACGTGAACTCCGCGCGCGGTCTCGCCATCGTCGTCACCACGCTGCCCACGGGCGCGCGCCAGATCTACGCCGTGGACGTCTACACAGGCCGCAAGGTCTGGCGTCACTCGCTCGCGACGGGCCTGTTCCACGGCGACCCCGTGATCGGTGAAGACGAGCTGGTCTTTCTGCCGAACGTCGCGCGCCGTCGCGGCATGGTTATCGACTTGTACACGGGGACCAAGCGGCTCGACTTGCACTTCGATCACGACCTGAAGAACGACGCGTTCCGCGCGACGTGGATCGAAGATGGTCTGCTGATCGTTCCGTGGTTCCACCAGTCGCGCGACCCGGATCGCAACCAGATCGTGGCGCTCGATCTCGAAAGTGGTCGCCAAGCCTGGCGCGTCTCGCTCGAAGACGTCGCCGGCGGCGGTCGCGAACTGCGCCGCGTGCTGAACTGGGACGGCCGCTCTTTCCTCAGCTTGCTCGACACGCACCACGCGCCGGATGGTCGCTCCCCCGGCATCCTGGTCGAACTGCACACCAACTTGGGTGCGACGGCGGAACTCTCGGGCTACCGCTACGACGAGCGCTATTGGGACCTCGGCCTCAACGAGCCGCGCGTCGAGCTCGAGAGCCCATATTGGTTCCAGCTCTCTCCTGCAGCCGATGACCTCTTCTTACACGGCGTTCACTTGCCCTTCGGACACGAACGCTGGGCCTCTCGCTTGCAGCTTTCCGACGAAGGGCTGTACAACGGACAGGTGCCCGTTCCGGTGCTCTCGACAGACACCGTCGCGGCATTGATCGTCGTCCAAGATGATGGCAGGGGTTCCGATTGGCGCTCCATGCTCTATCTCTTCGGACGCGACGATGGCACGCCGCGTGGAAACCAGGTTCTAGGAACGTTCGACCGCTCGGGTGGCGCACTGGGTCTCTACGGCCTCGGCGATACGCTGCTCGTCATCGGTGACGGTGCTTTGAAGGTGATGCGATGAAGATGACTCTGCTCATGTTGGCTCTCGCCTTCGGCTCGGCTCCTGCCGTACAGGAGGTTCCCGCCGAACCTGTCGCCCCGGTCCAAGACGCCGGCCCCGTCGCACCGCCGCCCGCGGACTCGAGCCGTGCAGTCGCGCCGCTGACCGTCACGCCCGAACAAGCGACGGCTGTCGCGAACGGCCTCGCCTGGCTCGCCGCGAACCAGAGCGAGGACGGCAGCTGGGCTTCGAAGATCGGCTACAAGCTGAACGAAGACTACAAGTACACCGCCGCAGGCCGCGGACACGTCGGTGTCACCGCCCTCGCAGGCATGGCCTTCCTGGCCGGCGGACACTTGCCCGGTCGCGGCGAGTACGGAACGAACGTCGAGCGCTGCTTGGACTTCGTGCTCGGCTGCGTCGACGACGACGGCTACGTCAGCCAGAGCGGCACGCGCATGTACAGCCATGCGTTCGCGACGCTCTTCCTGGCCGAGATCTACGGCATGACGCACCGCGAAGACGTGCGCGGCAAGCTGCAGAAGGCGATCGACTTCATCGTCAAGTCGCAGAACGCCGAGGGCGGCTGGCGCTACGAGCCGTACGCGGTCGAGTCCGACATGTCGATCGTCGTCTGCCAAGTGCTCGCGCTGCGCGCGGCGCGCAACATCGGCATCCGCGTGCCCAAGTCGACGGTGGACCGCGCGGCACGTTACGTGGTCGATAGCGCCGTGACGGCACAGAACGCGTCGAGCGGCAGGTATCCCGGTCGCTACAGCCGCGGCTCCGAGATCGGTTCCTTCCACTACCAGGTCGGCGTGCACGCGCGCTCGTCCTTCTCGCTCACGGCCGCCGGAGTCACCGCGCTGCACGGGCTGGGTATCTACTCCGACGAGTCGATTCAACGCGGCATTGACTACCTGAATCGCAGGCTCGGCGACTTCAACGCGCAGTACGGCAACGCTCCGCAAGTCACCCGCCGCGGACACTACTTCTTCTGGTACGGCCATTACTACGGCGTGCAGGCGATGTACACGATCGGCAGCCCCTACTGGGAACCGTACTTCGAAGAGGTGCGCGACGTGCTGCTCGAAATCCAGAACAAGAACGGGTCCTTTCCCAACACGGTCGGTCCCGGCGACGCTTTCGGTACGGCGATGGGCGTCTTGATCCTCGAAATCCCTTACCGCTTCCTCCCCATCTTCCAGCGCTGATCCCTTGACTGATCGCCCCAAACTGCCGGCCACGCCGGTCCTCGACGACAGCCTCCGCCGCCTGCGCGCGCGGATACGCAATCAGATCTGGCTGTTCGGTCTGGGGTTCACGCTGCTGGCGCTCGGCGGCTGGTTGCTGTTCATGTTCCTCGCGGACTGGACGCTGCACGTCCCTGCCGGCGTGCGTGTGTTCCACGCCCTGGTGCTGCTCGCGCTGCTGATCTACGTACTGCGTCGTTGCTTGCTGCAACCACTCGCTCGCATCCCCGATCACGCGGGTCTCGCCGTGCTACTCGAACGCGCGCAAGGTGACGGCGAAGAACTGCTCGTCTCTGCAGTCCAGCTGCGCGCCGCCGCACCCGCCGACTACGATCCGGTGCAGCTGGCGGCCCTGCTCGCACGCGCCGAAGAACGCGCACGCTCCGCTGATCCGGCGCGCGTGCTCGACTCCAGCCGCCCGCGCAAGGCGCTCTTCGGCGGACTCGCGGCGCTGCTCGTGACCACCACCGCGCTCGCGGTGCGACCGGAAGCCTCCGGCATCTTCTTCGCGCGCATCCTCGGCGGTCCGACTGCTTGGCCGCAACGCACGCACCTGGCCGTCGAGATCCCTTCGGCCACGGGCCGTGAAGTCACTCACCAAGCCGATCGCATCCTCGTGCGCGTCGCGCGCGGCGGCGATGTGCCGGTGCTGGTTCGCGCCGCCGGCGTGGTACCGGACGAAGTGATCGTCTCCTTCGACGGTGGACAAGAACGCGCGCTGGCTCCGACCGGGCGCGGGCTCTTCCGCACGCTCTTGCCTTCACTGCAAGAAGACCTCGCCTTCCGCGTACGCGGCGGCGACGACCAAGACGGTCAACCCGAAGTCGTGATCCAAGTCCTGCAGGCACCGGACATCTCCGCGCTGGCGATCGTCGTCGAACCTCCGGCCTACACCGGGCTCGAAACGCAACTCTACTACGATCAAGACGTCGAAGTGCTCGCCGGCTCGACGATCTCGGTCAGCATGCTTCCGGAACCGCTCGACGCGACCGGCAAGGTCCGCCTGTTCCCTTCGGACCGCCAACTCGAACTCGAACCGCGCGCGTTTCCCGCGCGCGAACAACGCGCCGAATCGACGCAGGGTCTGGGCTTCGCGTTGATCGCCGAAGAAGACCTGCGCTATCGCTTCGAGCTGGTCGACGCCGACGGAATCGCCAACCCGGACCCCGGCCTCTTCGCCGTGCACGTGACTCCTGATCGCGCACCGATGGTCGAGTGGATCTCCCCCGGACGCGGCGAAGTCGAGACGGTCCCCGGCGGCTCGTTGCCGATCCGCATTCGTGCACAAGACGACTTCGGTCTCGACGCACTCGCGCTGGTGATCGGCGACCTGGCCGAAGACAACAAGGCGATCGCGCTCGAAGGCCGACCGATGGAAGGCGACAAGCGTTCGCGCGACGCACGCTTCGTCGCGCTGCGACTCGAGAACGTCGACCTCTCCCCCAGCGGCGAAGAAGTCATCGTCGGCCAGACCTTCCAGCTGCTCGTCACCGCATCCGACCGCCGCGGCGATGAAGCCGGCACGGGACGCTCGAGTCCGGTCCGCGTGCGCATCGTTTCCGCCGACGAATTCTTGCGCCGCGTTCAAGACCGACTGGCACGCGTGCGCGCTCAGACGGAGGCTGCGTCGGAGATGCTGCGCGAGAAACGCGAACGGACGCTCGAGCTGATCGCAAGCATCGAGTCCGACCAACCCGGCGACGGCGCGGGTCCCAGCGACTTCAGCGCCGCGCTCGCGGGCAGCCGACGAGTCCAAGGCGACGCCGAAGCGCTGTCGCGCGAACTCTCGTCAGTCGCCGAAGGCTTGCTCTACGCGCGCCTCGACGAACGCTCCGGCCCGTTGCTCGAGCTGCTGGACCGAGCGCAATCGGAACGCACCGATCGCCAGTTCCACGCCGACCTGTGGACGGACCTCGCCGCGCGCCAGCGCGTCGAACAAGTCGGCGGCAACGGACTCGCCGGACGACTCGTGGAGATCGTCGGGCTGTCGCTCGAGATCTCGAGCCTGGAACTCGCTTCGGCGACGGACGCGCTGCGTCGAGCCCAAGAGTCACAGGATCTGCTCGCAACCCACGACGCCCTGCTCGATGCCGCCGACCGACAAGCGGCCGCCCTGACGCTCTTCGACACGCTGCTCGAAGACCTCGCCGAGTGGGACAGCTTCCAGTCGGTCTTGACGCTCACGCGCGACCTGCTGAATCGCCAGAAGATCCTGCTCAAGCGCACGGAACACTTCGCCAAGGAAAACTGAGATGCGAACCGCAACCTGCCTGACTCTCGCGCTCCTCGCCTTCGGCGCGCCGCTCGCGACCGCCGCCGCCCAAGAAGGCGGAGTCAGCCGCGAACAACAGGCGCTCTCCGACGAGCAGTCGCTGATCGTGCGCAAGCTCGCGCGACTGCGCGCGTCGATGGACCGGCTCGCCGAACGCTACGAAGCCGAAGGTCGCTCGCACGCCGCGCGGCTCTTGCGCGAAGCACTCGTGCACCTCGACGAACGCCAGAAAGCGCGCGCCAGCAAGACTCTCGACGAGCTGATGAGCGAAGCCGAGAGCGGCCTGACCGCAGGGCAAGTCGTGCAAGCGATCGAGGATCAGAAGGCCATCGTCTCCGACCTCGAGCGACTGCTGTCGATCCTGATGGACCGCCCGGACCTCGACCAGCTGCAGAACGAGCTCGAGAAGCTCAAGCAGTTCACCAAGGCACTGCGCGGACTCTCGCAAGAAGAACAGGAACTGCGCGAGCAGATCGACAAGCTCCGCAAGGAGTCGAAGAACGCCGCGCAACAGAACCTCGAGCAGCGCCTCGCGCAACTCTCGCAACAACAAGCTGAGCTGTTGCAAGAAAACGAGCGTGAAGCACGCGACTCCGGCGCGCTACAGCTCGAAGCACTCGAAGCGCGCCTTGCGCAGTTGCTCGAGGACCAGACCACCGACCTCGCGGTCGCCGAATCGTGGCGCCCCGAGACCCACAGCGAGCTCTCCGAGCTGCTCGCGCCGCTCGAAGCCTCGCGCACCGACTCGGCACGCGCCGATCGACTCGAGGCCGCCGCGGAACGCGCGCGGAACCTGGCGCAGGCCGCCAAAGCCGACGCCGATCCCGAAGCGCTCCAGCGTGCCCTGGCCGAGACCGAAGCCGCTGCGGAACGCGAAGAACGCCACGCACGCGCCGGCAACGATCCCGCGGCCGCCAAGGCCGCGGAAGCTCTGCGTTCCGCGGCAACGGCAGCGCGCGAAGGCATGACCGCCGAGATCGAGCAAGAAGCCGCGGCCCTCGAGCAGTCCGCTGCGGAACACCGCGAGGCCGCCGATGCGGCGCGCGCCGAGGCTGCTGCCAAAGCCAAGGCCCTCGAGAACGCGTCGCCCGAGCTGCAAGCCGCGCTCGAGAAAGCCGTCGAGCAGGGCGACGCCGCCGCCACCGCGGAAGCGCTCGCAGCGCTGCGCCGCGAGCTGAACGAACAACGCTTCCTGGGCCAAGCGCTCGCGGCTTCGCAGAAGAAGAACGCCGAACGCGCCGAACAACTCTCGAACAGTCTCGAGCGCGCCGAGCTGAACGACGGCGACACGGAAGCCGCGACCGAAGCGCTCGAGCAAGCCAAGCAAGCGATGGAACGCGCGTCGCAAGCGGCTGCTGAGAACGCCGCCCAAGACTCCGCCGAAGCTGCGGAGGAAGGACGCAAGGCGCTGGAAGCCGCGCAGCAGTCGCTCGCAGAAGGCCGCGAACAGCGCGCGCAAGCAGAGGCCGGAGACATGGCGGAACGCCAACAGCAGCTCTCCGAACAAGCTGCGGGCATGGAACAGTCCGTCTCCGAGGCCTCGCTCTCGCCCGAGGCCAAGCAAGCCGTGAAGGAACAACTCGAGGCCGCGAGCGAATCGATGCAGAAGGCATCCGAAGCGCTCCAAGCGGGCCGGCGCTCGGAATCCGCCGCGAAGCAACGCCAAGCGATGGAGGCACTGGATCAAGCCGCGCGCGAGAGCGATGCCGGTACGCAACCGCAGGACAAGGAGACACGCGAGCGCGCCGAGGAGCTCGCCAAGGCTCAGAAGGAAGTCGAGAAGCGCCTCTACGAGTTCCGCAAGGCGTACGAAGAGTCGAACCACGAGACGCCCCTGCCCTCGCTGGAGTCCGCCGAACAGAGCGCACGCCAGTCGGGCGAGGAGCTCGAGCAAGGCGACCTCGACAGCGCCGAAGAGAAGGCCGAAAACGCGCAACGCGAGATCGAAGAAGCGCTCGACCAGCTCGACGAAGAAGAACGCCAGTACCAACGCTTGCGAGATGAAGAGCTGCTCTTCCAGATCGCTGAAGAAGTCGTCGGCATGATCGACACGCACGCTCAGCTGGCAGCCGATACCTCCGAAGTCGACGAGAGTCGCACTCCCGGCGAACGAGCCACGCGCGCGCAGAAGCTGCGACTGCGCAAGATCTCGCGCGAAGTACAGGCGCTCGCCGACCGCTCGGCCGAGCTGCGCGCCGCCATCGCCGAAGAAGGCAGCACGGTCTTCGCCGAGATGTTCCAGCGCGTCGAAGACGATCTCATGCGCATCGCCCGCGCGACGGGCGAGGTCGGCGGCTACCAGAGCGGTGCTGTCGTGCAGGCGCGTTTCGACGACGTCGGGCGCGACTTGCGCTGGCTGCTCGAATCGCTCGAAGAAGAGAAGAACCGTCGCGAACAAGAGGACTCGCAAGGCGAGCAACCCGCCGGTCCGCAAGGCGAACCGGAGAACCGCTTGGTCCCCGACGCCGCGGAGCTGAAGCTGCTCTCGCGCATGGAAGGCGAAGTGCTCGACAGCTTGGATGAGCTGCTCGTGCTCTACCCCGAGCTCGCCGAAGGCAGCGGGATCGATCCGCTGTTGCGCGAAGAGATCTCGCGACTGGCGCAACGTCACCGTCGCACCAGCGAGTTGTTCAGCACCTTCAGGGAACGCCTCGGCCTTCCCGACCCCGAAGCCGACTCAGGAGCTCAGTGATGCAGATCTTCGCGATGCAACGACACGGACGACGACTGCTGTTCTGCAGCCTCTGCGCCTTCCTCTTGGTCTGGTCGGCGACGGCTCAAGAACCGAAGATCGGCATCGATCACGAGCCGGAATCGGCATCCTCCGACGAAGGTGCGCACGACAATGAGTTGGTGCCCCCCTTCTCGCCCCGCGAAGAGGCCCCCGATCTGCAGCAGGAGATGCGCGAGATCTTCAAGCGCGTCGAGATCAAGCTGCGTGACATCGACGTCTTGCTGACCGACGCCGGCGCCGGCGATACGCGTCGACTCAGTGAAGCGGGATCGTCCGGCATCGATGAGCTGTTGCGCCAGTCGATCGAAGAAGGTCGCGCCGTGCAACGCGAGATGCAACAGCTCCTGCAACTCGCACAACAGGCCGGCAGCTCGAGCAGCTCGTCCGGATCTTCCAGCTCGCAACAAGGCGACCAAGGACAACAAGGACAGTCGGGCAATCAGCCCAGCCCGCTCGACCAAGGTCCCGGTCGCCAACGCAGCCAAGAAGCCACGCCGACGCTGCCCGAACAACAACCGGGCGGCGAAGAGCCCGGCGAACAACCGGGTGAGAAGCCCGGCGGCGAACAAGCTGGCGAACAACCCGGCGGCGAGAACCCGAAGCCCGGCGACGGCGAGAAGCCCGATGATGGACCCGAGAATCCCGACGACGATCCGCAGAACGCCGAAGGCGGTAACCCGAAGCAAGATGAGACCGGAGCTCCCAATCAGCGCGGCGATCTCTCCGAACGCTGGGGCGAGCTGCCCGTCCACGTGCGCGATGTGTTCCGCACCGAAGGGGGCGAAGACATGCCCGCGGAGTACCGGGACTGGATCGACGCTTACTACCGCAAGTTGAACGAACGCGCCGCGCAAGGGCGTTGAGCCGGTGGAACGAGGAGTGACCGGACGCAGCGCCCTGACGGCCTTCACGGCCCTGGGACTGTGCCTGATCTGTCGCGGCGAAGCGCTGCCGGACAGGGAGCAGGAGCGCGCCGGCCTCGACACGGAACTTCCCGCCGAGCTGGACGTCCGCAACTCGCCGCAAGACCGCGCCGCGCGCGAAGCGATCGGCCGCGCACTCGAACGCCTCGCCGCTTGGCAACGCGAAGAGACCGACGGCTCGATGCCGCCGGCCGGCGCACGCGAATTCGCGCCCGTAGCAACGACCTCGCTCGCCGCACTCGCTTGGATGGCAGCCGGCAGCACCCCGGGCCGCGGCCCGTACGGAACCGAGCTGTCGCGCGCGCTCGACTACTTGATCGATCACACCGAACTCGACGTTCGGTCCGAGACCTACGGTTATGTGTCCGATCAACGCGACGCCTTGTCGCGAACACACGGTCACGGCTTCGCGACGCTCGCCATGGCGCAGGCTTTCGCGCTGTCGCCGGAGAGCGCGCGCGGTCGTCGCCTGCAGCGAGCGCTACACGCGGCCGTCGCGTGCATCGAAAACAGTCAGGGTTCGGAAGGTGGTTGGGAGTACGCGCCCAAACGCCTCGTGAACCACGAAGGCTCCGTCACGATCTGCCTCGTGCAAGCGCTGCGGGCTGCGAAGGACGCGGGACTCGCGGTCGACTCGAAGGTCGTGGCGCGCGCGCTCGACTACGTGCGTCGTTCCCAGAAGGACGACGGCTCCTTCCGCTACGCGATCGGCAACGACCGCAGCTCGGTCGCGTTGACAGCGGCTGCACTGGCCACGCTGAACGCCGGCGGCGAGTACTCGGGCAGCGTCGTGCTCTCGGGTTTCGACTGGCTCGGACGCGAACTCGCGGCGCGCGATGCGGACAGCTCCTGGCAGAGCGGCGGACGCCCCAGCCCGCACTTCCCCTACTACGAACGCTTCTATCTGGCGCAAGCGCTGTGGCAGCACAACGAGCGTCGTATTTTCCAGGACTGGTTCGTCCGCGAACAGCGCGAGCTGCTGCTGAGCCAAACCGAGAGCGGTGCCTGGACCGACGGCAGCTACGGGTCGGCCTACGCCACCTCGATGAGCGTGCTGGTCCTCGCGCTGCCCGACGGGCTGCTGCCCGTCTACCTGCGCTGAGCGGACTCTCCAGGCCGCTCTCCGGACCCTCCGGCAGGCCCCTGCCGCGCTCGAACCGTCCCCGGGATGCCGGCAGCGGAAAAAAAATTCGGGCACACATCGCTCGTCGGGCGCCGAAAAGAATCGTCGAAGCCGCTCTAAATCGCTGAGAAACAGGAACTTGTGATCTACAGAACTCGTCCAGACTGCGTTCGGTCCCCGCGACGGATCTGAGGCATCTGCCTCGGTCCCCACTCCCCGTATGAGCGGGTAGAATTCGACTCCAGGGCACCAGGAGCCCTCTCCGCGCCTCACCCGACGATGTTCATCCCCCTTCTGCTCTCAGCCGCCGCCGCCGCCCCGGTCCCCGCTGTGCAAACTGCCGCCGTGCAATCGGCAGCTCCGGCTCAGTCCGCGAACACCGTGGTTCAGCCCCCGGCCCTCAGCCCGCAGGGTCTACCTCTGCCCGCAGGCGGCACGGTCGCCAGCGCCATCGGTGGAACGAACATCGCGATCGGCGTCTCGGCCCTGCAGCTGCGGAACTCCCCGGCTTCCGGCGTCTACGAGTTCGTGCTGAACGAAACCGGCACGACCTGGCAAGAACCCTTCCTGCTCGGCGTCCCTCCGGTTCCCGTCGCTCCCAACGCACCGCTGCTCGTCGTCTTCCACGGCTGGGGCAACACGCACCACTCGATCCTCGATCAGACGTCCTACTTCCAGGAAGCGCGACAGCGCGGCTGGTACGTCGTCGCTCCGCTCGGTGCCCACAAGTACAACTACGCCATCCCCTACGCGCAGCAGAACGTGCAGGCCGTGCTCGACTGGGTGACCCAGGTCTTGCCGATCGACGAGTCGCGCATCTACGGCGTCGGCTTCTCGATGGGCGGCGGCAGCGTGACCAACTACGCGGCACGCCACCTCGATCCCGCGCACGCGCGCTTTGCAGCGATCGTGAACCACACGGGCACGGTCTCCATCCGCGACGTCTACTACAACGCGGTCGATACCTCGCTGCTCGAACACGTCGACATGTTCGGCGGCACGCCGACGCAGCTCCCGTTCGAGTACGCACGCAGCTCGGTGATCGACATCGAACCGACCGTCCCCGCGCCGGATGACCAGGCGGACCTAGCACGCAACTTGGTCCGACTGCCGATGTTCAACTTCGCCGCCAAGAGCGACCCGCTCCAGCACTTGGTGCGCGAGACGCGGATCTTCACGCGTTGGTTGTGGCGCATCGGCGGCACGCCGCGCATGAAGCTCGACACCGGCGCGCTGCACAGCTGGGACACGCTCGACGAGTGGTCGGCCTGCCAGTTCCTCTCGCAGCACACGCTCGACGCTTCGCCGCAGGGCACGCACTCCCTGCTCGCGGATCGTGATGCCGGCTACTACTGCTTCCAGCTCGAGCAAGACGCTCCCGGAATTTTCACGCCCTTCCGCTGGAACCTCGACGAGTCGCTCAACCGCCTGGTCCTCGATCAGACGGAAAACCTCGCACGGCTGACGGTCGACACGACCGCGGCAGGCTTGGACACCAGCATCGCCGTCAAGCTGATCCTGGGCACCGCCGACGGCCTCCCCGAAGAAGTCGTCTTCGACGGCTACGCGGTCCCGCCGGTCGATGTGCTGCGAAATGGCGTCTCGGCACCGCTCGGATCGTGGAGCTACGACGCGCAGAGCGGTACGGTGTCGATCATCGAGACCAACGCAGCGGCCTACCCGCTGTGGCGTATCGAACCCTGATCCGACGCAGCCGCGCATCCCGCGCGATCAGCTGAGTTCGCGACACGCAAGCTCACCGGCACTGACGGATCTCCCTCCACCCGAGAGCTTCATGTCGGCACTTCTTCCCCACCGCCTGCGGCCCGCGCCGTTGCTGTCCCTGTTCGTCGCCTTCGCCGCCAGCTGCGGAGGCCACGACGAACCGATCGATCCACCGACCGCTGCGCAGAAAGCGTTGCCGACGACGATCGAGATCGCCAATCCCGATCCGCGCATCACGGACCTCGAGACCGTCGAAGACCTCTCGGAAGAAGTCGCGGACTGGCTGCTCGACTTCAGCGACAAGCTGCTGCGTCGCGAGTTCGGTGACGCGCGAGCCTGGCTCGCGCCGGACTTCGCCGGCCTCGCCCTCGCACCGCTGCCGAAACTCGGGACCGAAGCGCTGACGAGCAACGCGAACCGCGTGCGCTTCGATGCCGGCGCGGCGACCCTCGTCGGCGCCGACGACTTCATGCAGTCGATCGAATCCCGCATCGCCGACTGGAGCCGCGTCGAGAGCGTGCTCTGGAAGGTCAAGGGCGCGGAGTTCCAAGCCGGCAGCGGTACGCGCACCGGCAAGATCAAGCTGTACCTCTCGCACATCGGCACGCTGGTCGGCGGCGGTCGTGCTTACCTGAACGGCTGGGCGTACTGCACCGTCGAGAAGCGCCGCGGTTCTTGGATGATCACCAGACTGCGGCTCGACTCGCTGCAGTTGGAGTCTTCGGGCAGCGCTTGGTTCACCGATGTCTCGACTTCGACGGGTGTCGCACACCGCGGCATCCGCTTCGGCAAGTCGGGCAATCAGAGCTTCGCGTGGAACGGCGCAGCCGGCGGCGATGTGAACGGCGACGGCTACTGGGATGTGTTCGTCCCCAGCGACCAGCGCAACTTCCTCTACCTCGGCGGCTCGGGCGGCGTGTTCGAGGAAGTCGCCGAACAGCGCGGCGTCGCGCAACCGCCCGCCGGAACGGGCGCGTTGTTCTTCGACTGCGACGGTGACGGCGATCAAGACCTGCTCGTCGGACACGACGCGTGGGTCTCGAAGCAAGGTCAAGTCGAAGGACGCGCGCCGGCTTACTACGAGAATGACGGTACAGGGCAGTTCAAGGAACGCAGCGCTCAGCTCGGCTTGGATCGCTATCTCGGTCCCTGGTACTCCCTCAGCGCGCTCGACCACGACGCCGACGGCGACCTCGACGTCTTCGTCTGCGGTTACGGCGCCGTCGCCAAAGAACACAACAACAGCTGGATCGAAGCCACCAACGGCACGCCCAACCTCTTGCTCGAGAACCGCGGCGCGGAAGGCTTCGTCGACGTCGCAAGTGAGCTCGGCATCGCTGGAACCTCGTGGTCCTACGCCGCGGCGGCCGCGGACTACGACAACGACGGCGACATCGATCTCTACGTCGCGAACGACTACGGCACGAACCGGTTGTGGCGGAACGACGGGGCTGGTCGATTCACCGACGTCGCCGACGAGCTCGGCGTGCAAGACAAGGGCAACGGCATGGGGGTCACTTGGGGTGACTTGAACCAAGACGGCCTGCTCGACCTCTACGTCTCGAACATGTCGTCGACGGCCGGGAATCGCATCCTCGGTCGACTGCAAAACGATCTCGAGCCGGAACTGCACGCGACGCTCAAGAAGCTCGCCGCGGGCAACACGATCTTCCTGTCGAGCGCCGAGTCGCGCTTCCGGCGCCTGCCCAGCACGGCCGGCGGCGTGAACGCCAGCTGGGCCTGGAGCGCGGTCCTGCGCGACTTCGACCTCGACGGCTGCTTGGACATCTACTGCGCGAACGGCTACGTGACGGGTGACCTCGCCCACGACACATGAAGCACCTACTGGCGCCACGTGGTGGCGTCCTCAGTCGGAACGGAATCCGCGTGCGATTCCTTCAGCGCTCAAGAAGTCGGCAGCAGCAGCTATCTGAATCGTCACAACTCGCAGATGTTCACCGATGGTCGCTCGTTCAGCGGGAACGAGCGCAACAAGCTGTTCCTCGGTCGCGGAGACGAGAGCTTCCTCGACGTCAGCGCGCTGTCGGCGACCGACTCGCCCGGCGACGGCCGCGCGGTTCTCGCAGCGGACTTCGACGACGACGGTGACGTGGATCTGTTTGTCCACAACCTGCAGCGCGAACGACACAGCCTGTATCGCAACGACTTCGCCACGGGCGGCTTCATGAAGCTGCGGCTCGCCTGTAAGACCGGCAACCCCGAAGGCGTCGGCGCGACCGTTGTCGTGCGCGGGCCCCACGGACCGGTGGCGCAGGTGTTGTCACGCGGTGACGGTTACTCGTCGTGTCAGGTCCCCGAGCTGATCTTCGGGCTCGGCACCGCGAAGACCGCGGAAGTCGTCGTGCACTGGCCCGGTGGAGCCACCGAGTCCTTCGGATCACTCGCCGCGGGTTCCCGCTCAGTGTTGGTCGAAGGTGACGGCGAAGCCCGCGCATTCGAACCGCGTCCGAGCCGGCTGCCCGATCCGTTGCCGCTCGGACTCAAGCGCGGCATCGGTCAGACCGTCGCGGACTTCCGCGCCATCGACGCAAACGGCCAGGAGGTCGTCGTGTCACCGCGCGAGCTCGCGGGCGGCAAGCGTCTCTACCTGAACTTCTGGGCCAGCTACTGCGGACCGTGCGTCGCCGAGTTGCCGCTGCTGCAACAACTCGACACATCAGACGACCAAGTCGTGATCGCAGTCAGCGCCGATGCGCCCGCCGATCGCGAACGAGCGCAGCGCTTGTTCGAGTCACGCGGCGCGCGCTTCGGCGCCTACTACCTCGGCGTAGAGCAGGACGATGACGCTGAGATCGGGACCGTCGCCGATCTCGTCGACCTGCTGCGGCTGCCGATCCCGACCACGCTCGTGCTCTCCCCCGAAGGCGAGATCCTCGAGATCATCCGCGGACCGATCGCAGCCGACTGAAGGCGCGAACTCGATACGAATGAGGGGAGTCCGGTCGCACCGGACTCCCCTCGCGTGGTCTTCGACGCACTTGGACTAGCCCGGCGATTCATGAAGACGTGCTCCAGACACAGCAGGTCGGTTCCTGTCGGTGCTTCGAGGCTTCCGGCGATGATGGCGACCCTGTACGGGTCGTCAAAGTAGCCGGCTTCCTCGAAGTGCCGTCAGGGGCCGAGGGGCCGGCCGGCGGCGCAGACTGGGGTGCGGGTTCATGAATCGTTCGGGCTAGATCCAGTCGACGGTCAGTCCGTTCGAGAAGTTGGAACCCGTGCCGCACGGGCTGACTCCGCCGGGGTCACGGAACCACTGTTGGTAGTGGCGCGTTTGGCCAGGCAAGACGTTGCCCTCGGTCACGATCGAAGATGTCGTGCTGCCTGCACCCAACGAGTCGGTGAACACAACCTCGATGCGCTCGGTCGGCGTGCCCATACAGAGGATGCCGTCCTTGAAGGGCGTCGCGATCAGGTTCGTGCCCTGGACGAGCAGACTGGGTTGGAGCGGACGAGCTTGCGAGATGTGGAACGTCAAGCTGTCTGCGACCACGGAACGCGGACCGGACGCAACCAAGATCGCGCCTTGCCCAAGGCTGCTCTTGCAGCCTTCACCCGAGCCGAGCGTCGACTCGTTCGCACAGGGGCACGCACCCGTACTGCCGTCGCCGAAGCAGAAGGCGGTGGCGGGATCGGGCAGGACCGCGAACGCCAGGCCGCGCGGGCCTGCGATGTCCAGCACGCCGGGTGCCGTGTCGTTGTACAGCTCGAAGGTCTCCGTCACCGGATCGATCACGCCGTCGGTGTTCGTGTCCGTCATGAAGAGCAGACGATCGGGGCTCTGCGACTCGGTGGCGTAGAGGTTACCGTTCGAATCGGCGAGGAGTTCCCAGATCAAGCTGGAGCCGGGAGCGGACCAGTAGAGAGTGTCCTCGACGCCGATGTCGATCGCGCCGCTATTGTCCGTGTCCTTCGCGCGCCAAACCAGCTCGTTGAAGGTGTCCGCCATGTACCAGTTGCCGGCGGGATCTTGTGCCAACGCCCAGAAGAACGGGTTGTTCGCCTGCGCGGCGGGAATGAAGAACGGAAGCGACTCGCCGGGCTGGTCGATCGCACCGCTCGAGTCAGCGTCGTCGAGGACGTAGATGCCCTTCGGAATCACGCCACTGGTACCGAGGTCGAGGTAGTACAAGCGACCATCGGCGCCTTGCATCACATCTTGCGGGATCGAGTCTGTGCCGGAAGCGACGTGGTAGTACACGCCTGCCTCGCCGGCGTCGTTCGCGTCACCGTCGTCGTTCAAGTCCTGCAGCCAGAGGATCGTGTCGTCCGGCGTGGAACTCCCGGCTCCGGCATTCGCGACCCACAACTTGCCGGTGTCGTCGAAGTTGATGCCGTTCGGCGAGTTCATCGTCACGCCGCCGGCATTGTTCAACGGATCGCCGTCGAAGAAGACGGTCGCTTCGCCGACGTCGTGTGCGTCGCCGTCGCCGTTGAGGTCTTGCAGCAAGAAGATCGAGTCGCTGCCGGTGTCGGCCATGTAGAGCTGTCCGTCTCCACCGTCCGCGATGCTCACGTTGTTCTGGACGTCGAGGACAGCTCCGATGACCTCGTCATAGAACTCGGTGATCTCACCAGCGTCGGTGTAGTCGTTGTCTCCGTTCAGATCGTCGCAACGCCAGACCTTGTCGTTGTTCGTGTCGGTGACATAGAGCGGTGCGAGAGTCTGCGCGGAAGCATGGGAGACGGTGACGGCGGCGAACAGAGTCGCGATGCGGATCGGTGCGTGCATCAGAGGTCCTCTTCTGCGGGGGAAGGGTCGGCCCCCTGAAGGCGGGTGACCGTGGATCGAGGAGTGCGCGCTCCGAACGAGCGCGTGTACGGTAATGACAGGCCACCGATGATATTGAGACCCAGTCTCAGTGCAAGCCGGCAAGAGGTAAATCCGCCGCGATCAGGCTATTCCCAATCCACAACCCAGGCGTTCGAGAAGTTGCTGCCCGCCCCGCAGGCCCCACCCGGATCGCGATACCAGAACTGGTAGTAGCGCAGCTGACCGGGGAGCACGGCCCCGCCCTGGACCAGCGAAGCGGTCGATCGAGCCGTGCCCGCCGCGTCGGAGAAGGCTGTCTCCAGGCGCACGGTCGGCGATGAGACGCAGAGCAAGCCATCGCGGAACGGGATGCCGGAGAGTCCCGCTCCCTGCAAGAACACGCCGGCTTCCTGAGCCGGCAGTGAGCGCACGCGCAGAATGTAGTTGTCCGCCGCGACTTGCGGCGTGCCGAAGCCGGCGAGCTCCGCCCCGCCGCCCGTCGAGTTCGCGCAACCCTCACCCGCCGCAGAGTTGTTCGCGCACGGGCAAGGCGCGCTCGGTCCTCCGTCACAGACCACCGCGCCGGGGAACCACAGCTGCCCCACGGCGATGGCGCGCGGCGCGGCGATGTTCGCCGTCGCGTTGATGTCGGTGTAGAGCACCAACGCTTCGCCGCCTTCGATCAAGCCGTTCCAGTCCGCATCCTCGAGTCGCATCACGCGGTCGGGGTTCGCCGACTCGGCAAGGTAGATGCCGCGGTCCTCGTCGAGCGCGATCCCCCAGATCTGACTCTGCACGGGATCCCAGAACACTTCGGCTTCCCACTCGTGGACGATCTGACCGTCGCCGTTGCCGTCCTTCAAGCGCCAGAGCTGGCGGCTCAGCAAGTCGGGGAACAGCCAGTTCCCGTCTTCATCTTGAGCGAGCACGTAGTAAGCACCGGCCGCAGGGTGCGCCGGAGGAAGATAGAACGGCGAGACCTCGAGGAAGGGATCGATGAAGCCGTCCGCGTTGATGTCGTCGAGCGCGTAGATGCCCTTCGGCTGGAAGCCGGTGTGGCCGTTCTCGACGAAGTACAAGCGACCGTCCTGCCCCCACTTCAGGGCGCTGGGCGCCGAGTCACCGATTCCGCCGCCCGTCGGCATGAAGTAGTAGATCCCGGACTCAGCCGCGTCGTGCGCGTCGCCGTCCGCGTTCAGGTCTTCGATCCAGAAGATGCAGTCGGGTGAGGTGCCCGCGCCGTAGTCCGCGTTGGTCAACCACAGGCGACCCGTAGCATCGAGATCCATCGCGAAGCTCGACGAGAGCAACAAGCCGGCCGCGTTCGTTCCGCTCGAGCCGTCGAAGAAGATCGTGTGCTCGCCGGGGTCGTGCGCATCGCCGTCGCCGTTCAAGTCCTCGAGACGGATGACCTGATCCTGCGTGCTGTCGTTGACGTACAACACGCCTTCGGGCGTCAAGGCGAGCGCGCACGGGTTGCCCAGCACCAAGCTGCCCACGGCTTCGTCGTAGAACAACGTCACTTCGCCTTCCGAGGTCATCACGCCGTCACCATCCAAATCGACGAGCCGCCAGACGGCGTCCGTCGAGCTATCGGCGACGAAGACGACGGGGCGCCGAACGAATTCGCCCCCGCCGGCGGCGGAAACACTCGACGCCGAGGCATTGGCGGCGACAAGATTGGCGGCGACGAGTACGGCGAGTGCGGGAATCGCCGCGGACGAGACGAGTGAGCGGTGCGGATCGAGCATTCTGATCGCGCGGAGGCATCTCCTGCGCTTCCTTCCTACGATATTCGACGACGCCCCTGTGTGGCAGGTTCTCTTCGATCGCGCCCCTTTCCCAACCCAGACTCAGCATGACCTGGATCCCCGCTCTGATCGCCCTCACGGCCTTCTGTACCTCCGTCGACACTCCGCCCGACAGTTCCGGAACGGTCGAGAAAGCGCTGCCGAGCACCGACGCTCTTCTGGAACACGTCGTCGTCGTCGGCGCGAGCGCCAGCGAAGGCTTCGGACTGCGCGGCGAGCTCGGAGCCGAAGCGCCCCTCTCGCTCTTCATCGACGCGTCCTGGGCGAAGGCCCGCGTCGCGACGAAGAACGTCGCGTCGAGTCGCTTCTTCCTGGAGCCGGCGAAAGCCGGCGCGAAGCAACGCGATGCCGCGAAGGCCGAAGGCGTCACACTGCTCATCGCGGTCGACTTCCTGTTCTGGTACGGCTACGGCACCCACGGCACCGAAGCGCAGCGCCTCGTCACGCTCGAGAAGGGACTCGCGGTGCTCGATGAGATCGGTGGTCCGATGCTTGTCGGCGACTTCCCCGACATGCGCCCGGCCCTCGAGGGTGAAGGCATGTTCGGCGGACCGGTGATCTCGGCCCGACAGATTCCCGAACCCCAGACGATCGTCCGTCTCAACGCGCGACTCGACGAGTGGTCGAAAGAACGACCCAACGTGATGCGCGTACCGCTCGCCGACTTCGTCACGCGCTTACAGACGAATCAAGAGCTCGAGCTGCGCGGCTTGCACTGGACGGCCGAGGAATGCCGACGCCTCTTGCAGAAGGACTTGCTGCACCCCACGGCCGAAGGCACCGCCGCGCTCGCGTTGCTGTGCCTCGACTCGCTCGAGCGCTCGCGCAAGTCGATCGGCGCCGAGCTGATGAATTGGAATGTCGAGTCCGTCTTGGAAGGCGTGCGCGCGGCCACCGCCGAAGAACGCGAGGCGGCGGAAGCGAAGCAAGCCGCACGCGACAAGCGTCTCCGTGAGCTCGAAGAGCGCAAGAAGGCTCGCGAACGAGAACGCGAGGAAGAGAAAGAGGGCGAAGACTCTCAGTCGGAGCGCGACGCGGCGTGAGCGGCAGCTACGAGACGCTCGACTGGTACGACGTACCGCGCTACTACGACCTCGTCTTCGACGAAGACACCGAACGCGAAGCGGACTTCCTCGAGGCCATGGTCGATCGTTTCGGCCGCGGCCGCGGTCGCCGCGCGCTGGAACCCGCCTGCGGTTCCGGACGACTCGTCGAAGCGCTCGCGGCACGCGACTGGAAGGTGCAAGGCTTCGACCTCTCGCGGCCGATGCTCGATCACGCGCGCGTGCGACTCGACGCCGCCGGGCTCCCCGCCCGCCTCTTCGAGGCTCGCATGGAAGACTTCCGCGCGCGCGGCAGCATCGACCTCGCACACTGCTTGGTCAGCACCTTCAAGTACCTCTTGAGCGAGTCTCACGCTCGCGCACACCTCGAGTGCGTCGCGCGGAGCCTCGCGCCCGGCGGCATCTACGTGCTCGGCTTCCACCTCTCCGAGTACGAGGTCATGAAACGCACACGCGAGCGCTGGGTGGTGCGCGACGGCGGAACGGAAGTCGTCTGCAACATCCAGAGCTGGCCACCCGACAGCCGCAGCCGCTTGGAGCGCGTCCGTTCACGCTTGCGCGTCACCGAGGGTGGCCGCGAACGACGCACCGAGACGCACTGGAACTTCCGCTCCTACGACGCCGCGCAGGTGCGCCGACTCCTGCGCTCGGTCCCCGCGCTAGAACACCTGGCGACGTACGACTTCAGCTACGACTTGGACGCTCCGCGCGAGCTCGACGACGATCAGCTCGACCTGGTGCTCGTGCTGCGGTGCCGCTGAGTGGATCGCCCGCGCCCTCACGAGCGTCCACAAGCTGCTGATCACGACGCGGCCGGCGCGATCGCCCGGCACGAGTTCCTCGTGCACGCTCGCAGGTGCAACTGTGCTATTCGGCAGGCTCACGGTGGGATCCAGGCCTCTCGACCGATTTGCGGCGGCGGGGCATCGACCTCTCGCCGCCTCCGGGCGATGATCTGCACCGAGGCTTTTCCGCGCGCGATCGTGGCTGAACTTCGACTTCTCATCTGACCGCTCTCTCACCGACAGCCATGGCCAGTTCTTCCTCCAAGCACCTCCTGATCGGGATCGCCACCTTCGCGGCCGGCCTCGCCACATCACACTTCGCGTTCCGAGGCGAATCGTCGGAACCCGTTCCGCAGACCGCGACCTACGCGCCCGACAAGTCGGCCATCCCGGACTACAAGGCGCGACCGGGACGCTTCCGCCCCATCCCGCAACGCGGTCCCGCTGACAACGCCGATATCGAGGCGCTCGGCGACCTCGGATACGCCGGGGGTTACGAACCGAGCCCGGACGACACGGGAGTGGTGTTCTACGCCTCCGACTTCACCGAAGACGGACTGAACCTCTTCCACGACGGTTCCGGACCGACCGCGAGCGTGATCGACATGGACGGCAATGTCGTCCACCGCTGGCACTACGAGCTCTCCAACCTCCTCGACATGGAGGAGATCCACTCGATCGCCGAGACCATGGCGCGCATCCCCGACAAGTACGGGTATTGGCGTCGCGTCCATGCCTTCCCGAACGGCGATCTGCTCGCCATCTTCGCCGACGCCGCGCTGATCAAGCTGGACAAGGACTCGAACCTGCTCTGGGCTTGGCGCGGTGCGGTGCACCACGACTTGTGGGTCGATCCGGACAACGGCGAGATCTTCGTGCTGGCGCGCAAGATCCGGGTCGTGCCGCGCTTCTCGAAGACGCGCGAGAGTGCCGAGGACTTCGTGACGGTGCTGAGCGCTGACGGCGAGTTCCTGCGCGAGTACTCGATCTTGGAAGCCGTGATGCGCTCCAACTTCAGCTCGCTGCAGCACCTCTCCCCGCGCGGCGGTGACCTGCAACACACGAACACAATCGAAGTGCTCGACGGTCGACTCGCAGACCGCTCGCCGGCCTTCAAGGCCGGCAACATCCTGCTCTCGCTCTGCCGCATCGACACCATCGTGGTGCTGGACGTCACGACCGAACGGGTCGTCTGGTCGATGGCGGGCCCGTGGTATCGGCAACACCAGCCGACGGTGCTCGACAACGGCAACATGCTGCTCTTCGACAACCGCGGATTCGGCGGGAAGAGCAAGGTGATCGAGTTCGACCCCTTCTCCCAGGAGATCGTCTGGGCCTACCGGCACTCAGCGAAGGCACCGTTCTCGTCCCTCAGTTGCGGATCGAATCAACGACTCGAGAACGGGAACACCGTGATCGTCGAGACGGACAGCGGCCGCGCCTTCGAGGTCGACAGCCGAGGCAAGATCGTCTGGGAGTTCCTGACCCCCAATCGTGCCGGCGACAATCAGAACCTGATCGCCACCTTGTTCGATGTGATCCGCCTGCCGCACGATTACTTCAGTGACTGGCTGGAGGAGTAGAGCCGACAGCGCCCGGTCTTGCAGGCCGCACATGAACAGTTGGCGGCAGACCGGCGGATGGCGGACGACTAGAGTTCGCCGACGAGCAGCTCGCAGTCGATCGCGCCGTTCTTGAGCGCCACGGTCTCGAGGCCCTCGAGCTTCAGCGAGCGCGCGAGCTTGGAGTTGCCCGAGAGCAACGCCAGACGATAGCCGGAGCACTGATCGCGCAGCTTCTCACCGAGCTGTCGATAGAGCGGCCACAGCCGGTCGACTTCGCCGACGCGCTCGCCGTAAGGGGGGTTGGTGACGATCCACGCGTTCCAACCGGACTTCGCGGGAAAGCGCAGCGCGTCCTTCAGCTCGAGCGTGACGAGATCGGACACACCGGCCGACGCCAGATTCTCACGCGCGCCTTCGAGCGTCTCGCCGCTCTGGTCCAAGCCGATCAACGAGAGCTTCGACGGGAACTTCACACGCGCTTCCGCTTCGGCACGCATGCGTTGCCAAGCGTCCGCATTGAAGCCGGGCAGCTTCTCGAAAGCGTAGTGTTCTTTGAAGATGCCGGGAGCGACGTTACCGGCGATCAACGCGGCCTCGATCAAGATCGTGCCAGAGCCGCAGAAGGGATCGATCAACGGAGCGCGCCCGTTCCAACCCGAGCGCAAGACCATCGCCGCAGCGAGCGTCTCGGACAACGGCGCGCGACCTTGGTACTTGCGCCAACCGCGCTTGTGCAGCGACACGCCGGAGGTGTCGATCAGCAGCGAGCAACGATTCTTGGTGAGGTGCGCCACGATGCGCAGATCGGGATTGCCCTTGTCGACGCTCGGCCGACGTCCGTCGTGCGCGCGAAACTGATCGCAGATCGCGTCCTTCACGCGTTGCGCAAGGAACAGCGAGTGATCGATCTCCGAGTCCTTCGAGTGACCGTCGACAACCAGCGTGCCGGCCGCGCTCATGTACTTCGACCAATCCACCGAACTCGCGCCGCGGTGCAGCGCGTCGGTATCGCGCGCCGTGAAGCGCACGACGCGCATCAAGACGCGCACGGCCGTCCGCAGCTCGAGGTTCGCGCGCCACGCGTCTTCGATGCGCCCCTGAAAGGCGACGCCGCCGACTTGGCGCTCGACCTTGCTGAGGCGCAGCTTGTTGCACTCCTCGTGGAGAGTCGGCTCGAGGCCCGGGGCGCAGGTGATGAAGAAGTGGGAGTTCATGGTCTCGTCTCGGAAAGCGGGCGAAGAGGGTAGCGCCTGGCGGCTCGCGCGCGGGGCACGCAGCGCTGGAATCCGGACTGGCGGGCCGGAAAGCCGTCGAGACGCACTGTTCGGACTCCGCGGTCGTCAGTGCGCCAGGCCGGTCGCCCGTTCGGTCGGCGACCAGTAACGCGCGAACTCGACGTGCTCGAAGCCGCAGGCGACGAGGCGCTGCGTCAGTTCCGACTCCAGCTCCGCGAGTCGACCGTGTTCTTCAGCGCCCAATTCGACCTGGGCCGTATGGCCGTGGTGGCGCACGCGCAACACGGCGAGTCCGAGCGAGCGCAACGAGTCTTCGGCGGCTTCGACCTGAGCCAGGCGTTCCGCCGTCACTTCGGTGTTCACGGGGATGCGCGAGGCGAGACAAGCGGAAGCCGGCTTGTCGGCCAACACGAGCCCGGCTTCGCGCGCGTAGCGTCGCACGTCATCTTTAGTGAAGCCGGATTCGGCGAGCGGCGCGACCACGCCGAACTCCCCCGCCGCTCGCGCGCCGGGTCGGTCGTCGAGGCGGTCGTCGGTGATCTCACCGAACGCCAGCGCGTGGAAGCCGCGTTCCGCCGCCCACGGTTCCATGCGTGCGAAGAGCGCGGACTTGCAGTGGTAACAGCGGTCGCCGGCATTCGCGCGGTAGGCGGGATTGTCGAGCTCGTCCGTCCGCGCGATCTGCAGCTGCGCGCCGATCTGGGCGGCGAACGCCTGCGCTTCAGCGAGCTCGCGACGCGGGAGCGACGCGGAGTCCGCGATCACCGCGGAGCAACGGTCGCCGAGCACCAGGAGCGCGGCGTGCAATAGGACGCCCGAGTCGACGCCGCCGGAGAAGGCGACAGCGACGCTGCGCAGCTCGCTCAGCCGGCTGAACAAGACGCGCTTCTTCGCCGCGTAGTCAGTCGGCGCGTCCACGGTCATCTCCGGGCATCAAGTAGAGCCGGATCTTGCGCACGTAGCCTTCGGCGCTGCGCTTGATCGACTCGACTTCTTCGTCAGTCACCTGGCGCAAAATCTTGGCAGGAACGCCTGCGACCAAGCTGCGAGGCGGGACCTCGAAGTTTTGGCGCACGACGGCACCGGCAGCGACGATCGATTCGTCGCCGATCACCGAACCGCCGAGCAACACGGAGCCCATGCCGATCAGGCAACGGTCCCCCACGCGCGCACCATGCAGCACCACGCGGTGGCCGACCGTGACCTCTTCGCCGATCACGTTCGGAACGCCTGTGTCGGCGTGGATCAGCGTCAGGTCTTGCACGTTCGTGCGACGCCCGATGGTCAGCGGTGCATCGTCGCCGCGCACGACGCAACCGAACCACACACCGACGTCCTCGGCGAGGGTGATGTCGCCCGTCAAAGTCGCGTTCGTCGCGGCGTACGCGCCGTCTTCGACGGGTCGGAAGAGGCCTGTGCTCGGATACCGGCTCATGACGCGATTCCCAGGAGTCCGAGCAAGCCGCCGACGGGTTCCGCGAGCTCGGGTTCGATCAGGAAGATGACGATCGTCACGCCGTTGTGCAACGCGTGCACCGCCCACGACGCCCACAGCCGCCGCGTGCGCAGCGCGATCGCGCCGAGCAACAAGCTGAGCACGAAGATCGGCCCGAATGCGGAACCGCCGTGCAAGACGGCGAAGATCAGCGAGGTCAGGATCACGCCGCCGCGATCGTGGAAGTTCTGCACCAAGAACGGCTGCAAGAAGCCGCGGAACAACAGCTCTTCGAAGAAGGGCACGACCAAGGTCGCGAACAGGCAGGCGAGCGCGAGACTGCCTCCCGACATGTCCTTGAAGCCGAGCAAGAGTTCCTGCGCCTGCGGTTCGCCGCCCAGCTTCGCGTAGAGCCACTGCCAGAGCAGCGCCGCGCCGAGCAGTGCAGGAAAGAACATGACGTACAGTCCGAGGCCGTAGAGCACCGCCGCGAGGCTGCGATCCCCCTGCAGACCGAGGCTGAAGATCGCGTTCGGTTCGGTGCGCCGCGCGCTGAGCCAGACGACGATGGACGGCGGCAACATGCTGACGGCGAGCAACGCCAGCGTCGCTGCGAGGCCGGGAGCCTCGTCGAAGATCAGTGACGCCCCAGGGCGCACGAGCAGCGCGCCGAACAGGGCCGCGAGCAGCACCTGGACCAGGTGCCGTCCGCCCCAGCGCGCGAAGAACACGCGACGCTCCGGCACGACACGATCGCCGATGTGCCTGGCGAGCGGCAGCAAGGCCACACCGGTCGTCGCCAGCGCTGCGCCGACGGCGGCCAGAGCCACAGCGGACGGAGTGGCTGCCGACACGGCGATCAGGAGCGGTCCGGGATCACTCACCGGCGATTCCGGCCGGTTCCGGCGCGGCGCCGGCGATACGTCCCTGCATCGGCGAAGAGGCGTTCGCGTAGAGGCGGCGCGGGATGCGTCCCGCGAGGTGTGCGTGGCGGCCGGCTTCGCAAGCGAGGCGCATCGCATGCGCCATGCGCAGCGGTTCTTCCGCCAGCGCGATGCCTGAGTTGAGCAACACGCCTTCGGCGCCGAGTTCCATCGCGATCGACACGTCCGAAGCCGTACCGACGCCGGCGTCGACGATCACAGGGCAACCCTCGACGAGTTCGAGGATGATGCGCAGCGCGTTCGTATTCAGAATGCCTTGGCCCGAGCCGATCGGCGAGCCGGCGGGCATCACCGAGCGCACGCCCAGCTCGGCGAGTCGCACGCACATGCGCGGATCGTCCGAGGTGTAGACGAGCACGTCGAAGCCTTGCGAGACGAGTTCTTTCGTCGCCTCGAGCGTCCCGACAGGATCGGGCAGCAGCGTCTTCTCGTCGCCGAGCACTTCGAGCTTCACCAGCGTCGTGCCGAGCAAGTCGCGCGCCAGTTCCGCCGTGCGGATCGCCGAGGCCGCATCGAAGCAACCCGCCGTGTTCGGCAGGATGTGGTAGCGATCGCGATCGATCACGTCGAACAGCGATGGCCCCTTGGAAGCGTCGAGGTTCACGCGCCGGATCGCGACGGTGACCATCTCGGTGCCGCTGAGCTCGAGCGCGCGCGCCGTCTCGTCGAAGTCCTTGTACTTGCCCGTTCCCACGAGCAGACGGGAACCGAGCTCGATCTCACCGAGCCGCAGGGGTTCGTCCTTGAGGGGGTTCTGCATGTTGTCTCTTTGGATCGCGCGGAGCGCGTTGCATGTCGATCAGCCGCCGCCGACCAAGGTGACCAGTTCGACGCGATCACCGTCAGCGAGCGCCTGCTTGGCGCGGCGGTCCCGTGCGACGAGTCGCTCGTTGACTTCGACCGCGACTTGTTCAGCTGCGAGTCCACGCAACGCAACGAGCACCGCGACGGTCGTGCCGTCCTCGACTTCGATCACGGTTCCGTTCAGTCGGATCTGCATGGCGCGGAGGAGATCTTCCTCTAGCTGTACGCGGCGGTCTACTCGACGCGCAAGAAAGCGCACTTCAAGTAGTTCGTCTCGGGCAGAGCCAAGAGGTACGGGTGGTCCGGAGAGGCGCCCCGCATCTCGTGCAGGTAGACCTCGCGGTCCGCGGAGCGCGCGGCCTTCGCCAAAAACTGCATGAACAGCTCGGGACGCACATTGTAGCTGCACGAAGCGCTGACGAGCATGCCGCCCGGTTCGACGAGTTCCATCGCCCGACGGTTCAGTTCGACGTAACCGCGTTCCGAACCAGCGAGTTCGCGCTTGTTGCGCGCGAAGGCCGGCGGATCGACGATCACCACGCCGTAGGACTCGCCCGCGTCGGCGCGATTGCGCAAGTCCTGCATGCAGTTGCCCTTCTCGAAGCGCACGCGGTCCGAGACGCCGTTGCGCTCAGCGTTGCGCACCACGCGTTCGCCGGCGGGAGCCGACTGATCGACGCAGACGACTTCGGAAGCGCCGGCGAGTGCCGCGCGGATTCCGAACAAGCCGTCGTAACAGAACGCATCGAGCACCTTCTTGTCCTTGGCGAACTCGGCGGCGCGTTGGCGGTTCAGGCGTTGATCGAGGTAGTGGCCCGTCTTGTGACCGTCGTAGACGTCGACCTCGTACTTGAGGTCGTCCTCTTCGATGATCAACGGCGCTTCGAACTCGCCCTGCAGCAACTCGACCCGCGTGGTGAGTTCTTCGAGGCGACGAATCGTCGCGTCGGAGCGCTCGACGATCGCGTCGAGTTCGAACGGCAGTTCTTCGACGAGCAGCTCGAGCAGGAAGTCACGCATGCGATCCGACGCTTGCGCCGAGCTCGCTGCGACGGCGACGCCGCCGTAGAGATCGACGATGAAGCCCGGCAAGCCGTCGGCATCACCCGCGAACAATCGACAAGCTCCCTTCGGATCGAGCAAGCCCATGCGCTGTCGCGCGGCGATCGCGCGGCGCACTCTTGCCGCCCAGAACTCGCGGTTGGGTTGTTCCGACTCGCCGGTGATCATGCGCACCGCAATCTTCGAGGCGGAGCTGTAAAGGCCCCATCCCAGCGGATTACCGTTCGGATCCTCGACGGGCAAGAGTTCACCCGGCTCGCCTGCGCCGATCGCGATGTCGTCGCGATAGACCCAGCGATGTCCTTTGAGCAGCCAGCGGCGGCCCTTCCCAGTCAGTTGCACACTTCCCATATGGTTCCCTCGAGCCTTCAGTCGGCTGATTAGAGCCGCGCATGGTACGGCTTCGAGGCGGTCCGTGGGCGCGGGCCGCGCGGAAAAGCCGCGAGAAGCTGCGCCGAGGCGAAACCCCCGCTCCGCGCCCCGTTGCAGGTGCGCTGGGAGCTGTGGAGCCGGGCGGCCGAGCGGCCGGTGAACGGCCGACGAGTGGGCCGTGAGTCCGGCACGCAGGGCCGCCCTAGCCCGCGAGTGTCGCCGCCGACCCAGGCACCTCCGTCACCGCAATCAACGGGTAGTGCCGCATCCACCCCACGCTCAGCTTCCACCCGCCCCGCACGACAGTCGCCCCCGGCACTCCGGGCGGACAGTCGAACATGCGGTCGGTCCAGCCATCGAACTCGTCCGCCGGCGAGTAGCGGTCCGGCTCGAGGTGCTTCCCTACCCGCCGCGTGCGCAAGTTCGGCAAGCCGGCCACGCACTCGAGCGTGACGAGCCGCGGGTCGTACTGCGAGACAGCCTCGCGCTTGGCATGCGCAATACCGCTACTCCGCTTGCGCCGACCGGCTCCGACGCGCCGTCCGCCCTACGAGGGCGCTACCGGAAAGTCGAGTTCGGTCTGCTGTGCGCGTCGCATACTTATCGAAACGACTGGCGCCGAGGATGGTTTCAGAATAACTACCTTATCCCGGCTCTATGCGCAAAATGGAGCCGCCCTCCGTCTGGCGAGAAGTGCCCGGTAAGGGGTGACGTACCGTCGTCCCGATCTTGATCACGGCGGAGGACCGTGTGGCGTGCTGCGGCGGCGACGGCGCGCCTCGTGATTGCCGGAATCGTCGGCGTCGGGCCTCTGCTCCCTAGCGGTCCTGGAGTTCGTCGGCTTCGGCGGTGAGCAGGCGTTGGAAGCGGGGATCTTCGCGTAGGGACTCGAGGTCGGGGTCGGACCTGGCCCAGTCCTGTTGCCGCCGCAAGCTTCCCGGCGTCGGGTGATTCTCGCGGAAGTCGCGTTCCAGGTAGTCGAGGGCGCGGTCCGCGTCGCCGAGTAGCGCGTGGGTGCAAGCGAGGTTGTAGTAGTTGCTCGGTTCTTCGAGCACTTCGGCGAGGATCGCGCGAGCTTGTGCTTCCTGGCCCATCCGCGCCCGGTAGCACGCGAGTAGCACGTCGCCGGCTTCCGACGGCGCGAGCGCGTGGGCCTTCTCGAAGTACTCGAGCGCGCGCTCGACTTCACCGAGCTTGACGTTCGCGTTGACTGCCAGCGAGACGAGGGCGCCGGCTCGGCGTACGCGGATGCGTTGCGCAGCGAAGTCATCGCCGCCGCGCTCGAGGACCAAGTTCTCGAGTCCTTCGAGGCGCTCGACGGCGCGCAAGAGCTGTTCTTCCGCCTCGGCGCCCTTGCCTTGGTCGGTCAGGCTGCCGCCGATCACGAGCTGGGCTTCGATGGCGAGGTTCAGACCTGCGCCGGTCTTGACGTCGAGCTCGCCCTCTTCGAGCGCGGCAAGCAACGCGGTGCCGAGATCGGCGGCTTCTGCGCTGCGTCCGTCTTCGCGCAGGTCTTCGGCGAGCCACAGCGCGAAGCTGGACGGCGCGCGCAGGTCTTCCATCGGCGGGTTGTCGTCCTGACGGCTGAGCCGCCAGCGAAGAATCGCGAGCTCCGTTTCCTCTTCGGGCGTCATGCGATCACCGGCGCGCGCGAGTTCGACCGCGCGCAGCTCGAGGCGCATGGCTTGTTCGCGCAGCTTGCCGCGACGACGCTCGGGAATGGCGCCCAACCAGTGCGCGCGTTGCGGGTCTTGTTCCGGATCGGCCAGTGCCGGGGAAAGGCCCTCAACGGGCTCGAATCCCGGGAATTCGAAGGATGCTACCGACGCGAGGCAACGCCCCAACTCAGCGCGCAGGCGAAAGGAGCGATCCGCGGGCCACGCCTTGTGCGGCGGCCTGGAGAACAGCAAGCGCGTCGGCGAAGAGTCCGGCGCGAGCAAGTCGTCGAAGCTGCCGAGGTCCAGATCGGTCGAGGAGGCTTCGGCGACCTGTGCCTCGAGCGAGAGCGCGTGCGCGCGACGACCGAGTTCCAGCACGCGCAGGTCGGTAGCAGGTCGTCCGTCGGCCAACGCGACCAGACAGCGCGCGAGTTCGACCGACGCGCGGTCGGCGAGGCGTACCGATTGCCACGATCCCGTGCCCGGCCGCGCCATCTGGTTCTCGTCTTCCGCCAAGTCCACTCGCTGCGCGAGTGCTTCTTCATACAAGGCGGCCGCGCTGTCGAGCGCGCGCGTCGCTGCTTGCGGATCTCCCGCGGCGAGCTCCGCCATGCCGGTGTAGTACGCGGCGCGCGCTTTCCACTCGCCTTCGAAGTCGACGAGCGGAGAGTCTGCGATGCGTTGCGCGGCGCTGATCGCGACGCTCGGATCCATTCCGCGCGTCAAGGCGTGTTCGGCGCGCAGCGAGTCGAACGGCCGCGGATCACGTTGACCCGTCGCCAGTCCGGCGAGCAGCGCGTCGGCGCGCTCGGGAGTCTCGAGACGCCGGCAAGCGCGCAGGAAGGCATCGACCGCGACCATCGCAGCGCTGCGCACCTGCGGCGCGGGATGCCGCAGGCCGAGCTCGATCGGCATCCGGCGGCGCTCGAGATCGAGACCCAAGCGATCCTCACCCCAGTGCCGACCGTAGGCGGCCAAGAGTGCCGCGAGCACCTCGTTGTCGGGCCGCTCGGTCGGTTCCGCCTCGAAGGCGCGTTCGAGGCGTTGTTCGATCAGCGGTCCGCCGGAGCGCAGCTCGCCGAGCGCCCGCGCCGCCGCCCAGCGCTCAGGTGCTGCCCAGGAATCGATCCATAGGTCGAGCAGCCGCGCGCCGGTTTCGCCGCCCAAGGCTCGCGCCGCCGCGATCAACTCGCCGGCGGGTCCGATCGCCGGGGCATGCGCGCCGAGCTCGCGGAAGGCATCCGCGACTTCCGCGCGCTGTTCCGCGCCGTCCGCATGACTGGCGAGACCGCGCAAGAGATCGCGACGCGTGCGACGATCCGTTTCGTCTTCCAGCGCCGTGAGCGCGCCGGGGAAGGCTTCTGCCGCGCCGTAGCGGTCGAACCAACGCGCACGCGCTCGACGCGCTGAGAGTGCTGACTGCGTGCCGAACTCGAAGAGTTCCGCGCCTCGCTTCGACTCGTGCAACAACTCTGCGAGCGCCTCGTCGTAGCCGCCGGGGCCCGCTGCGAGTCGTTCGGCGAGCGTCGATCCGGCGCCGTCCTGCGGAGCGAGGAACAACGAACAGAACGCGAAGAGAAGGGATCGAATCACGAGGCTTGTTCCGGATCGGCGGGGCGTCGCCGGTGATCGAGCACGCGGCGCGTGATGCCTAGTCTACGAGCCGCGGCCGAGCGGTTCCCGCGCTCTCGACGCAAGGCGGCCTCGATCATCGCGGACTCGATGGCCTTCAGGTCGAGCCCGAGCGCCAACGCGCGCTCGGCTAGATCGATCTCCACGCCGACCAGCTCCTGATCCAGGAAGTCGAACTCGGCGAGCTCGAGCGCCTCGACGCCCCCCCGCCCGAGCACGTGGATGCGCTCCAGGCAGTTCTCCAGCTCGCGCAGATTCCCGGGCCAAGCGTGCGCGGCAAGGCGCTCGAGCACCGGCTTCGAGAGTGCGCGAGGTGCGACGCCGAGGCGTTCGGCGACCATCGACGCCAAGCCGCGGGCCAGGTCGTCGAACTCTCGGGATCGCTCGCGCAGCGGCGGCAGCTCGAGCTCGAGCACCGCCAGCCGATAATAGAGGTCTTCGCGGAAGCGGCCCGCACGCACGCGAGCGCGCAGGTCGGCCGGGCCCGTCGCGATGACCCGCACGTCGAGCGGAATCGCTGCTTCCGCGCCGAGCGGCTCGACTTCGCGCTCTTGAAGCACGCGCAGGAGCTTGGCTTGCACCTCGAGCGGCAGGCACTCGACGCCCTCCAGCAAGAGGCTGCCGCCTTGAGCTCGCTCGAAGCGGCCCCGGCGTCGGCCCACCGCGCCGGTGAACGCGCCTTCCTCGTGCCCGAAGAGCTCAGCCTCGATCAGGCTCGGCGCCAAGGCGGCCAGCGCAACCTCGACCAGCGGGCCCGCAGCCCGCGATCCGCGCGCGTGAAGCACTCGAGCCGCCGCGCCCCGCCCGCAGCCGCTCTCCCCCAAGAGGAGCACGGTGGCATCACTCTCGGTCGCTCGCTCGAGGCGTTCAGAGACGGCTGCCGGCAGCAGGTCCGCCGCTCGGAGAGGAAGAGGATCTTGATTCATGAGCTCGAAGCCGCATGGAGGGCCCCCCCAGGTTGACTCACGAGAGCCCATATACCACACTGTCGAGTCACACGAGTCTCTCCGAAGGGGCACGAAGCGCAGGCGTCGACCGCGACCATGCGTGGGCCGACCGAGGAAGTGGGCCCCCCCACTTCTTCTTCTACATTTAAAGCGTCTGTTCGAAGACGCACACGCAGCGCCCCTTCGAGTGAGGAGCCAGGCCGAGCATGAATCACGAAGATCTGATCCGCTACGTCGAGGTCATCCACCGCGACAAGGACATCCCGAAAGAGATCCTCTTCCGGGTGCTCGAAGATACGCTGGCACAAGGCGTCCGCAAGCGCCTCGGCGTCGGCGAGGATCTCATCGTGAAGATCAACCGCGAGTCGGGTGAGATCACGATGGAAGACGACGAGGAAGAATACGAATTCGACCTCTCGGTGCTCGGTCGCATCGTGGCGCAAGCCGTCAAGCAAGGCTTCACGCAACGTGTGCGCGAAGCCGAACGCGACGTGCTCTACGACGAATACGAAGCGCGAGTCGGCTCGCTGCTGAACGGAGTCGTGCAACGCTTCGAAGGCGACTTCGTCGTGGTCAACCTCGGTCGCGTCGAAGCGCTGATCGGCAAGGAAGACCGCGTGCGTGGTGAGACGTACAACCCCGGCGACCGCATCCGCGGCCTGCTCGTCGAAGTGCGCAAGGAAGGCTCGCGCGTCAAGCTCTTCATGAGCCGCACGCACCCCGACCTCGTGCGTCGACTGTTCGCGCTCGAAGTCCCCGAGATCGCGGACAACATCATCGAGATCAAGCGCGTCGTGCGCGAACCCGGCTATCGCACGAAGATGGCCGTGATCTCCCAAGACCCCAAGATCGACTGCATCGGCGCCTGCGTCGGTGTGCGCGGTTCGCGCATCAAGGCCGTCATCGACGAGCTGCGCGGCGAACGCATCGACATCATCCGTTGGTCCGACTCGCTCGAGACGCTGATCATGAACGGCCTGAAGCCCGCCGTGATTCACCTCGACAACATCTTCCCCGACGTCGACGCGCACCGCGCGGTCGTGATCGTGGACGAAGATCAGCAGTCGCTCGCGATCGGCAAGAAGGGCCAGAACGTCCGCTTGGCGTCGAAGCTCTGCGGTTGGGACATCGACATCAAGACGCGCGCCGAGTTCGACGGCAGCGACGAAGAACACGATCAACTAGACGGCCCCGAAGCGGAAGCGGCCGATGCCGACTCCGCGCAAGACAAGACTCACGAGGCCGAGACTCAAGCTCCCGCCGAAGGTGCGAGCGCCGAGAGCTGATCCGTCGTTCGCGATCGATCAGCCCTTCAGAGAACGAAACCACCCCCCCGACCAAACGGGAATCCATTTGAGTAAGAAGCGCATTCACGAGCTGGCCAAGGAATACGGACTGAGCGGCAAGGACCTTGCCGCCAAGCTCCGTGGTCTCGGCTACAGCAACGCCAAGAGTCACATGACAGCCCTCGACGAGTTCGAGGTGCTGCAAGCTCAGGCTTTGCTCGAAGCTCACGGCATCATCCAGGAGAGCGGGGGCGAGAGCGTCGAGGATCTCGGGGGCGGACTGATTCTTCGGAAGAAGAAAAAGAAGAAGCTCGAGACTCCCGAGCCCGAACCGGAAGTTGCCGCTTCGGAAGAGCCGCAGGCTCCCGAACCCGAACCGGAAGTCGTCCGAGCTGCGGAAGCGGCGACCGACGAAGCCCCGGTCTCGGCACCTGCCGCCGAAGAATCCGTCGCTCCCGCGCCGGCGCCCGAGCCCGTCGAGCCCGCAGCTGAAGAAGCCGCTCCCGCTGAGGTGACCGAGCCTACGCCGGAAACCGCGCCCGAGACGAAGGCTGCTGCCCCGGTCGCACCCGCTGAGCCGGCTGCACCGGCCGCAGAAAGCGTCGAGCTGCCCCCCCCGACGGAACCGACCCCGGCTCCGGCCGCCGAAGCCGCGCCCGCTGCCAAGGCACCGATCGAGACCGACGCTGCGGCGCGGGCTCCCGCTCAAGCTCCGGCCGCACCCGCGGAACCCGCCACCCAACAGGCCGCTGCTTCCGCCGAGCAAGCCGCTCCCGCTGCAGCAACTCCGGCCGCCGAGGCGCAGGCCACCGAAGCCGCGCCGGCCAAGAAGGCCGACGAGAAGCCGAAGCGTCAGGGCAAGGTCGTTGGGTTCATCGACCTCTCGAAGGTCTCTTCGGGCGAACCGAAGAAGAGCCAGTCGCGCCGACTGCGCTCGCGCGACGACGTGATGCCGAACGTCCAGCCGACGATGCGTCACGACCCGCGCAAGGCAATGATGCGCGGAGACCGCGGAGCACGCGATGTGCTCAGCGCTTCGCAGCTGCGTGAACGCGAAGCCGGCCGCTTCCTGCGACGTGGACGCCAACAACAGTCCGGTGGACGTGGACGCAGCGGCGGCCGCGGACGTCACCGCGACATGTCGTCGCCCGGCTCGCCCTACGCAGGCACCGAGATCAAGATCGAGGAGCCGATCACCCTCAAGAAGCTCGCCGAGACGCTCTCGGTCAAGGGCAACGAGATGCTCAAGTGCGCTTGGGCCATGCTCGGCTTCGGCAAAGTGAACATCACGTCGCACCTCGACGAGGAGACCGCCACGCTGCTCGCGAGCGAGTTCGAAGTCGACCTCACGATCATCAAGCTGATCGAGGCCGAAGAGGCGTTGATCGAGGACCTCAAGGCGACGCGTTCCGCGATCGAGGAACAACACCTCGAGCTGCGCTCCCCCACCGTGGCCTTCCTCGGTCACGTCGACCACGGTAAGACGACGCTGATCGACAAGATCCGTGCTTCGGCCGTCGCCGACGGCGAAGACGGCGGCATCACGCAGCACATCGGTGCGTACCGCGTCACCACGGAGAAGGGTCACGATCTGACGATCGTCGACACGCCGGGTCACGCCGCGTTCACCAACATGCGAGCTCGCGGAGCGAAAGCCGTGGACGTCGTCGTGCTGGTCGTCGCCGCCGACGCCGGTGTGCAGCCGCAGACGGAAGAAGCCCTGAACCACGCTCGCGCCGCCAAGTCACCGATCGTCGTCGCTCTGACGAAGATCGACCGCCCCGAAGCGAACGCTCAGAAGGCTCAAGAACAGCTCTCGGGCCTCAGCCTGATCCCGGAGGACTGGGGTGGTGAAACCGCCATGATCCCGGTCAGCGGCATCACAGGTGAAGGCATCCAAGACCTGCTCGAACGCGTTTTCCTCGAGTCCGAGATCCTCGAGCTCAACTGTCACGCTGACGGTCCCGCCTCCGGCGTGGTGCTCGAAGCCGAAGTCGAGCAGGGCAAAGGCATCGTCGCTCACGTCCTGGTCCAAGACGGAACGCTCAAGCGCGGGGACGTGATCCTCGCCGGCGAGGGTTACGGCAAGGTCCGTTCGTTGACGAACGACCGCGGCAGGGTGGTCGAGACCGCCGGCCCGTCGGTCCCCGTCGAAGTCTCCGGCTTGTCGGCACTGCCCGGCATCGGCGAAGCCTTCCACGTGGTCAAGAACCTGGCCGCCGCGAAGGAAGTCGCCGAAGAGCGCTCCCGCAAGACGCGCGCGCAGATGCTCGCCGAGTCGAGCCAACAGAAGGGCGCTCACTTCCTCGAGACCGTCACCGGTCCCAAGGTCGAAGAGGTCAACGTCATCATCCGCACGGACGTGCAGGGTTCGGCCGAAGTGCTCAAGCAGGCGGTCATCGACCTCGCGCACACCGAAGTCCGCATCAAGGTCATCCAGGCCGGTGTCGGCGCGGTGACCGAGAACGACGTGCTGCTCGGTTCGACCTCCGACGCGTTGATCATCGCCTTCCGAGTCGGTGTGAACGCCAAGGCCCGCCAGGCTGCGGAACGCGACGGCGTCGAGATCCGATCCTACTCGGTGCTCTACTCCGTGCTCGACGATCTGCGCGACGTGATGGAAGGTCGCCTGGCTCCCGAGATTCGGGAAGAGGTCGCCGGTCACGCCGAGATCAAGCGCGTGTTCAAGTCCTCGAAGTTCGGTGCGATCGCCGGTTGTTCCGTCCTCGACGGAACGGTCGCGCGCGATCACCGCGTGCGCTTGCTGCGCGACGACACGGTCATCTGGGCCGGTGCGCTGGCTTCGATCCGACGCGAGTCGGACGAGACCAAGGAAGTCCGCGAAGGCTTCGAGTGCGGCATCCTGCTCAAGGGCTACAACGACATCCGCGAAGGCGACATCATCGAGAGCTTCAAGATCACCGAGATCAAGCGGACCCTCGAAGACGCTTCCTGACCGGCTGACGGACAAGGCACTCACGCCATGGCGAATCCCCGGACGATCGCTCGGATGCAGTCACGCATCCGAGAGCGCGCGGCTTACTGCTTGCAGTTCGAGCTGAACGATCCACGTTCAGGCATGGTGACGATCACCAGAGTCGAGCTCGCGCAGGACCTCAAGAGCGGCAAGATCTACTACTCGACGCTCGGTGATCAGTCCGACCGCAACAAGTGCAGCGCGATGCTCACTTCCGCGGCCGGCTTCATCCAGCGCCAGGTCGCACGCGTCCTCGAGACCCGCACGGTCCCCCACCTCAGCTTCCACTACGACGAGAGCCTCGAGCGAGCCTCCAACATGGACCGCTTGATCAACGAGGCGCTGCAGAAGGACAACGAGGTCCGCGGCCCCGAGCCCGACGAAGGCCTGGAGTGAAGTCCCGTGCCAGGTTCGATTTCTCGATCTAAGCAGCGAGGCCGGCGTTCGAACGCCGGCCTCGCTGCTTAGATCGAGAAGTCGAACCTGGCACGGGACTTCACTCTTAGCGACGGCGCCAGGTGGTGCCGCCCGCTCCGTCCTCGACCAAGATGCCGCGCGCGTCGAGTTCGTCGCGGATGCGATCGCTGGCGGACCAGTCCTTGTCTTCGCGCGCTTGCTTGCGCGCCGCGACGAGCGCGTCGATCTCGGCGTCGTCAGCGCCCACCTCGCGCTCGGTCTTGATCACGCCGAGCACTTCGTTGACGGCGTCCAAGAAGGCGAGCGCGTCTTGCGCGACCTCGCGCCCGAGCTTGTCTTCGTTCACTTCGCCTCGCAGGCCGAAGATCGCGGCGAGCCCGCGCGGGACGTTCAAGTCGTCGTTCAAGCCGGCTTCGAACTCGGTGATCGCGGCGTCGAGCAGCTCGCGCCCCGCTTCCGCTTCGCTCGCGCCGCCCTCACCGCCCGCGACCGCAGTGAGTTTCTCGTAGAGGCGATCGAGTCCGTCGAGCGCCTTCTTCGAGTCATCCATGATGCCCCAAGTGAAGTTCAACGGCTGACGGTAGTGACCGCGCAACAGCGTGTACCGCAGCACGCGCGGCTCGTAGCCGTGATCGATGACGTCATGCACCGTGTAGACGTTGCCGAGGCTCTTGGACATCTTGCCGCCGTCGACCTGCAGGAACTTCGCATGCATCCAGTAGTTCGCAAACGCGCCCCCCGAGAAGCTCTCGCTCTGCGCGATCTCGCACTCGTGGTGCGGGAAGACGTTGTCCTCGCCGCCGGTGTGGATGTCGATCTGATCGCCGAGGTGCTTGCGCGCCATCGCGGAGCACTCGATGTGCCAACCCGGGAAGCCGTCGGTTCCGAACTGACTGTCCCACTTCATCAAGTGCGCGGCGTCCTGCTTCCAGAGCGCGAAGTCCGCGGGGTGACGCTTCTCTTCGTTGATCTCGATCCGCGCGCCCGCGTCGAGGTCCTCGACGCGATTGCCGGAGAGCTTGCCGTAGGCCGGAAAGCGCGAGACGTCGAAGTAGACGTTGCCGCCGACCTGGTACGCGTACCCGCGTTCGATCAGCGACGCGATCATCTCGATCATTTCTTCGATGTGATCGGTCGCGCGCGGATAGACCGTTGCTTTGCGCACGCCGAGCTCGGCGAGGTCCGCGTGGAACTGTGCTTCGTGCGCCCGCGCGATCTGCCAGGGGTCGGTACCGCTGCGCTTCGCCTGCGCCTCGATCTTGTCCTCGCCTTCCTCTTCGTCCGCGACCAGGTGGCCGACGTCGGTGATGTTCATCACCTGGGTCACCTCAAGGCCGATGTGTTCGAGCCAGCGACGCAGGAGGTCCGCGAAGAGGAACGAGCGTAGGTTGCCGATATGGGCGCGGCCGTAGACAGTCGGGCCGCAGTTGTACATGCGCACCTTCCCCTCCTCGAGGGGCCGGAACGGCTCCTTCTGCTTGCCGAGCGAGTTGTAGATCTCGAAGCCCATCAGTCCTCCGGAAGGCCGCTGTTCACCGCAGCCACTCCACGCGGGGACTGCAAGCGTGAGAGGGTATCCCACGCCACGCGGACGGCCAAGCTCTCGTGAAGCGCGCTGAAGAAGCGCTGCCCGAACGCGCGGGAACGACCTTCTCCATAGCGTTCCGGCTCGCGGATTGTCATCCTCCCGTCTCCAACCCCAGCGCACGCCTTGGACGACCTCCCCCCGCCCTTCGAACGCCTCCGCACTCTCGGAGAAGGTGCCTCCGGAGAGGTTCACCTCGCGCGCGCCACCGCGCCGATTGGTCCCCTCGAGGCCGGTCGTGAGTTCGCGCTCAAGGAGCTGCACGAACGGCTCACTTCCGATGCCGACGCCCGCGCCGCCTTCGAGCGCGAGGCGCGCGCCGGACGTTCCGTCGACGACCCGGGGCTCGTGCATGTCTTCGGCACCGGCGAATCGAACGGCCGACCGTGGATCGCCTTGCAAGCCATTCCGGGCACCGACTTGCGTCGCGTGCTCGAGACGCGCGGTGCGCTGCCCGAACCCCAGCTCCGTCGTGCCGCCGAACGCGTCGCCTCGGCGCTGGCCGCTCTGCACGCCGCCGGCTGGGTGCACGGCGACCTGAAGCCCGAGAACCTGCGCATGGACCAGGAAGGTCGCGTGGTGCTGATCGACCTCGGCTTCGCGCGCCGTCCGGGTGACAGCGAGACGCGCGACTTGCGCCAAGGCAGTCCCGCGTATCTCTCGCCCGAACAAGACGCCGCTGCGGAGGGCGACCAGCGCAGCGAAGTGCACTCGCTCGGCCAGTTGCTCTACGAGCTCGCCGTCGCACGCCACCCCTTCGGCGATGACGAAGGTCGCGTCGACGAAGAGACGCCCCGACGCCGTCGTCGCGGCGATGCAGCTCTCGCTTCGCACCATCACCCCGGCCTGTCACCCTTCCTCGACATCCTGCTGGCCGAGATGCTCGATGTCGATCCAGCGAGCCGTCCAACGATGGCCGAGGTCGCGGAACGTTTCCGCGGGCGCGAGTCCAGCACGTGGTGGCGTCTGCAGCTCGCGGACCGCCGGCGTACGCGACTCGGCGGCGGACGTCGACACCTGATTCCGCTCGTCGGACGCCGCCGGGAACTGGAAGGCCTCTCCGAGACTTGGACGCGCGTCTCGTCGACGCAGCGCGCGAGAGTCGTGCACTTGATCGGTCCCAGCGGCAGCGGCAAGAGTCGCTTGGTCAGCGAGCTCGCCGAACGTGCGCGACGCTCGGATCAGCCGCCGATGGTGCTCTACGGTCGTGCGCACCAAGAAGAAGATCGACGCCCGTGCGAGCCGATCCTCGGCTGGTTGCGCCGCGCGCTCCTGTTGCCCACCGGCTCGCCGCCCGGCCCTCGTGAAGAGTCCGAGCTGCGCATGCTCGTTCCGCCCGCAGAGACGGCGGCGCTGCTCGAAGCACTCAATCCGGCGAGCGAAGCGCTCGCGACCGCCGCGGTTCCCGTCGCCTTGGCCGCTTGGCTCGGCGCGCTCTCGCGCGAGCGGCCCCTTTTGCTGTTTTTCGACGACCTCGCCTGGGCGGACGAAGGCAGCCTCGAAGTCCTCGCGCGCGCGGCGCAAGCTCTCGCCGAGAGCCCGTCTCTGCTGGTGCTCGGCGAACGCAGCGGCTTGCGCCCGAGACGACCGGCCGCGCGTGCGCGACTGAACGACGAACTCGCCACCCTGCACGTCGAGCGCGTCGAACTCGCCCCGCTCGACGAGCGCGCGGTCGAAGAACTCGTCGTCGAAATGTTCCATCACTCGACGCCGCGCCTGCGTCTCGCGCAAGTGCTCTGGGAACGCTCGCGCGGCAATCCCGGCCTCCTGAACGAGAGCCTGCGCGGCTTGGTTCGACGCGGCGAAGCACGCCAACACCCGGATGAGTCGGGGCTCGTTCTGACGATCCCGCCCGACCGCCTGCCGCTGCCCGAGTCGGTGAGCACCGCGATCGCGGAGGCGCACCGTCAGCTCGCCCCGGCAGACCAACGCTGGCTCGCGCGCATGGCGGTCGCCGGCGGACGCATCCGCGCCGACTTCCTGTTGAAGGCGTGGCCGCACAAGGATCCGGCGCGACTCGACGAGAGCCTCTCGCGACTCTCGTACTCGGGTTGGCTGACGCCCGCCGGCGATCGCTTCCGCTTCGCACGACCCGCTCAACGCGAAGCCTTGCTGCGCGGCATCCCCGAAGACCGACGTCGTGCGCTGCACGCCGATGTGGCGCGCGCGCTCGCGCCGCGGGAAGACGGTCGACTGTCGCTCGATGACGCCTTCCAGCGCGCCTATCACTTGCGCGCCGCGAACCGCCCCGCTGAGCTGCTCGAGCTGCTGCGTCCCCTGCTCGTGCGCGCACTCGAGCGAGGCCAACCGCAACGCGTGCACAGCTTGACCAAGTGGGGCCTCGAAGCGATCGACTCGCTGCCGCCCTCGGCCGAGAACAAGCGGCAGTTGATCGGTCTCTTGGAAGCGGCGACCGACGCCGCAGACCGCTTGGGCCGCCGCCAAGAACAACGCGAATTCCTCGACCGCTTGACGGACCTCGACCTCGATCCCGTCGGAGATCCGGGATCTGCAGCGCGGGTCTATCACCTGCACGCGCGCTACGCCTTGTCGGTCGGCCACTACGGTGCAGCCCGCGGCATGCTGCGCAATGCGGCTGAGCTCTTCGAACGCGCGGAAGAGTCCGCATTGCAAGGTCGCGTGCTCCGCCGGCTCGGAGCGATCCAAGCACACGTCGGCGAACTCGATGACGCGCGCCGCATCGTGCGCAAGGCGCTCGAGTACGCCGAGACACCGCTCGACCGAGCAACAGCCGAACTCACGCTGGGCGTCGTCGAGCTGCTCGGTGATCAGGTCGAGAGCGCGCTACGCCGCAGCGATCATGCACTGCGCTTGTTGCGTCCTGTCGAAGACTTCGCTGCACAAGCCGCACGCGCTCAAGCGCAGCTCTTGCGCGCGCGGGTCTACCGCTGCGTCGGTCGACCGAGACGTGGACTCGCCTCCGCGCAGCGAGCGTTGCGCGCAGCCCGCACAGCCGGCGAACGCCGCCTCGAAGCGGAAGCCGGCGCGCGCCTCGGCGGGCAACTCCTCGAAGTCGATCGCTCGGTCGAAGCGGAAGAACGACTGCGCGAGTCGCTGCGACTCGCGACCGAGATCGAGGACCAACGCGGTCAAGCCGTGGCCTCGCTCTTCCTCGGCATCTTGCTCGCCGAGAACGGTGACTCGGAAGCGTCGGCGATGTTGCAGCGAGCGTGCGACCGTGCGCTCGCGCTGGGCCTGAACCGACTGGAGGCCGTCGGTCTCTCCATCGAAGCCCGCATGCTGCGTGCGCGCGGCGAGCACGAGCGTGCCAGCGCTTGCTCGAGCCGCGCGATGGAACTGCTCGAGCGCAACGGCGCTGAGTGGATGGACCGCACGGTGATCGTCGGGACGCGCGCGGTGCTGCTCGAGGCGGTCGGTGAAGAGGACGCCGCCGAGGAACTCGTGCTGCGGCTGGAGCGACGCCTGCGCAAGCTCAACGACCGCATCGCATCGCCCTTGCTGCGCCGACGCCAGCGCGTGTTGTCGCGCCGGCTCTTGGAAGCGGTGCTCTCGCACGAGGGCCCGGTCTTCCCGCGCTTCTCGCTCGGCGGGGAGTAGTCCGCCGCTCGGCACCCGAAGCTCCGGGAGTCTCGGCCCCCCTCGCCCGAGAGTCCTCGCGAGCGACCTAGACGATATTCGGCCCTCGAGAGGTCGCCAGACCCCTTTTTTTTGAGAACGAATCTCGATTAGCCCTTGTGATTGAGATCCGTTCTCAATAACTTACGGCCTCGCGGGCGACCCCCGCTTCTCAACGATGCCGTATCCCCCCTCCTCGAGCCCGCGGCGCGCCCGCGCCCACCTCCTCTGGCTGCCGGTCTTCGCCCTCGCCTTCGGGCTGTGGTCGGGACTCGCGGCCCAACGCGAGGGCCCGCGCGGCGCTGCGGTGCCGCCGGCGAGCTGGGAACGCGTGGAACGCCGCCTCTCGTTGATGGGCACATGGCTGCGCATCTCGCTCGAGGCGCCGACACGAACGGAAGCCCTCGCGATCAGCGAGGAGCTGCTGCGCGAGCTCGAAGCCGCCGAGGCGCGCCTCTCGACGTGGCGTGATGACAGTGAACTCGCACTGCTCAATGCCGCTCCGCGCGGCGAGGCGGTCGCGCTCTCCCCTGCTCTGCGCAGAGAGCTGCAAGCCGCGCAACGCTGGAGTGCCTCGACCAAAGGTGCGTTCGACCCGGCGCTCGCCCCCCTCGTCGCAGCGTGGTCGTTGCGCACCGGCGGTGCGCGTCCGAGCCCGGAACAGCTGGCGGCAGCTCGCGAGGCAAGCGGTCTGGAACACTGGTCGATCGACCAAGACGGTGCTCGTCGACTCCACGCAAGAGCCGGACTCGAAGAAGGCGCGTTCGGAAAGGGCGCGGGGCTCGATGCAGCACTCGCTGCGATCGACGCGCGCAGCTGGCGCGCATTGTCCGTCGACCTCGGCGGTCAGCTGCTCGAAGCTCGTCACGGAAACTCGCTGCGACGCTCCGTCGCCGACCCGCGCGACCGGGAACGCGCCGCGCTCGCAATTCACGTTCCAGATGGTTCACTCGCGACCAGCGGCGACAGCGAGCGTGGCCTGGTCATCGACGGTGAGTCGCTCTCGCACATCCTCGACCCGCGCGACGGACGGCCGGCGCAGAGCCGGGGAACGACCACGGTCTGGGCACGAACGGCACTGGCCGCCGACTGTCTCTCGACCGCGTGCTTCGTGCTCGGCCCCGACGCGGCCTTCGAGTTGGTCGAAGCCCACGACGGCGTCGAGCTGATCTGGCTGCAGGCGGGGCCCGCAGGCCTCGAAGCCCGCGTGTCCTCCGGGCTCGCGGAACGAGTCGAACCGCTCGTGGACGACATCCACATCGATCACCTCACGCCGCTCGCGACCGTGAGCCGCTGAGGACTTTCCCCTCTCTCCCACCCCCTCACGAGCCACGACGGGCTCGCTCACCATGTTCTGTAGTACACGCATCTTCGCCACGACACTCACGACACTCTGCACCACCGGCCTCGCCCTCGCTCAAGACGACTCGCGGCCCACGACCATCGAGGACCGTCTCGACAGCCTCGAGGCGGAGAACGCCGAGCTTCGCGAGCGCCTCGACATCGTGTCCGAAGAAATCGAACGCGCCGATCTGCGCGACCTCTTCCCCAAGATCGGTCACAGCCATTTCGGTCTCGGCCCCGCGGCGTCCAAGGTCTACGAGCAAGAGCAGGGCCTGTCGATCGGCGGTTACGGCGAAGGCTTCTTCTCGAGCTACAGTGGCTCGAAAGACTCGACCACAGACCTCCTGCGCGCCATTCTCTACACCGGCTACAAGTTCAACGACAAGTGGCTGTTCAACTCGGAGCTCGAGATCGAGAATGCCTCGACCGGCGCATCAGGAGCCGTCAGCTTCGAGTTTGCGGCCCTCGACTACATGGCGCGTGAGAGCTTCAACGCGCGCTTCGGTCTCGTGTTGATGCCGATGGGCTTCATCAACGAGATGCACGAGCCGACGACCTTCCTCTCCGTGCATCGCCCGCTGACGGAGCAGGTCATCATCCCGTCGACCTGGCGTGAGAACGGCGTCGGCATGTACGGTGAAGCCGGTGGATTTTCCTACCGCGGCTACATCGTCAACGGCTTCGACGCGAACGGCTTCTCGGAAGCCGGCCTGCGCGGTGGTCGACAGAAGGGCAGCAAGGCGAAGGCAAACGACCTCGCCGTGACGGCGCGACTCGACTGGACCGACACGCCGGGCATGTTGGCCGGTGCGTCCGTGTACTTCGGCAACTCAGGACAAGAGACCGCCGGTTTCGGTTCGGTCGGCACAAGCATCGTGGACCTGCATTTCCAGTACGAGTACCAAGGCTGGTGGTTCCGCGCGCTCGGCGCTCTGGCGAATCTCGACGGCACTGCGCAACTCAACGCGGCCAAAGGCCTGACCGGCACATCGGTGATCGGTGACGAGATGCTCGGTTACTACGGCGAGGTCGGCTTCGACCTGATGACTGCTTTCAGCCCCGAGAGCGGCCGCGCGCTGACTCCGTACGTGCGCTACGAGAAGGTCAACACGCAAGAGTCCGTCGCCGTCGGAATGGCCGACCCTGCGAACGACGAGAGGATCCTCTCCTTCGGCCTCGCCTTCCAACCGGTCGACGAGATCATCTTCAAGACCAGCTTCGAGGACTTCGACAACGGTCCCGATCGTTTCTCCCTCTCGATGGGCTATGCCTTCTAGCTTGCTGCGCCGGTGCACTCCGGTCTTGATGTCGCTCTGCGCTGTCGCCGTTCTGCACGGTGACGCGCAGGGCGCATCGGCCATTCATGAATCACGAGTCGCAGCGACCGTCGACGGCAAGGTGTTCTTGACCGTCGAAGAAGCGCTCGCGCTCGCCTTCAAGGACTGCGAAGTCACGCGCAGCACCGAGTACTTCAACAACGAGCGCAAGCAGCGCGTCGCCGCGCTCGCGAAGGACGACTTCGAGCGCGGCATGCTCTACCCGTATCGCGCAACGAAGGACGGCGAACTCGTCGGTACCGCGTACATCGACAAGCACCGCGTGCGCACGCTCGCGGAGAGCGTGCTATTCGTCGTCGGACCGGATGCCCGCATCGCGCGCATCGAACTGCTCGCTTTCGGCGAGCCGCCCGAGTACATCCCGAACGAACGTTGGTACGCACAGTTGATCGGCAAGCCGCTCGACGATGCCTTGTTCCTGAAGAAGGACATCCGCAACGTCACGGGAGCGACCCTCACGGCGCGCGCGACGGTCGGTGCGGCACGCCGCGTGCTCGCCGCACATCAGGTGATCGAAGCCGACCGCGCTGCTGAGGAAGCCGAGCGCAAGCGGCGCGAAACCGAGCGCGAGCGGCGCGAAGGCGAAGACCCCCCGAGCCCGACTCCGAAACCGAAGCCGAAGCCGAAGCCGGATCCGCGGCCCGAACCGGCTCCGGAGCCGAAGCCGCAGCCCGTGCCCGCCCCCCTGCCGAAGCCCGCTCCCGTTCCGCAGCCCGAGACGCCTCCGGAGGGCGGACCGGAGTGACGCGCGGTCAGAAGTGGTTCCAGCAGCTCGCCAACCTCACGGTCGGCGGCACGGGGCTCGTCTACGGCTGGATGCTCTACTGCATCACGCCGGTCGAAGACGATCCCTTCTCCATCGCGGTCGTCAATCACCCTTGGCAGCCGGAGGCGAAAAACCTGCACGTGATCTTCGCGCCGCTGCTGGTCTTCGCGATCGGCATGATCTGGCCGGACCACGTCTGGCAGCGCATCTCGAGCGGCTTAGCGGCGCGACGGCGCATCGGCTTGCTGCTCGCAACCCTCGCGGTCCCGATGATCGCCAGCGGTTACCTGCTGCAGACCAGCGTCGACGAGACGTGGAATCGCATCTGGATCTGGACGCACGTCGCGAGCTCGGTGCTCTGGATCCTCGCCTTCGTCGGACACCAGATCAGCCGTCGATCCGCGCGCGGACGACGCAGCTGACGCGCTACGCGCGCGAAGCGGGTTCGGGTTCCAAGTCGCGCGGGTCGGTGCGCGGCGCGAAGGAGCGCTCGAACATCCAGCCGAGCGAGTGCATCAGAGAACGTCGCGAGTGCATCGCGGCGACGGCTCGCCAGTCCGCCTTCCAGCTGCGCCCGCTCTCGTCGTAGCCGCGGAAGAAGCGCGCGTAGTCGGTGAGCGTCAGCGCCTTGCCGTAACGGCGCTCGCGTCGGTCGACGAAGCGATACATGCGCCGCAAATTCTTGCGCCGCTGCGCATCGGACAAGGAGTCGTGCATCGTGCTGCCGTCGAGGTCGAGCACCCACAGCTCCGGTGCATTCCCTTCGAGCGCCGACAGGTTCACGAGCAAGTTGTTCGGCGTCAGGTCTGCGTGCAGGCAGCCGTGCTTGTGCAGGCGTGCAACGAGCAAGCCCAACTCGCGCAACAAGCGACGCTGCGCACTGCGGTCGACTTCACCGCGTCGAGCGCGTCCGAAGATGTGACCGAGGTCGATGGTACCTTCCAGTCGCCGGCTGACGACTTCGAGCAACCAACCGTATCCGCGAGCCGCTCGCGCGCGCGCGGCGACGACACGCGGCGTGCGGATGCCCGCGCGGCGCAGCGATTCCGAGAGGATCAACTCGCGGAACGGACGCTCGGCGTCGAAGAAGCGCACGCCGGTCAACCAGCGCAACAAGCCGCCGTGACTGAATCGACGCACGACGAAGGCTTCATCGCCGACGCGGAACTCGTGCAGCGGGCGGCGGCCCGAGAGCTCGCTCTGCACCACTTCACCGTCTTGCTCGGGGCCGTAGCCGGCGTCGTGCAGTGCTCGCGCGACGCCGGTGTGCAACGCCAGGATTCCCTTGGGGCTCTCCTCGACGAAGTAGCCCGAGGGCAGATCCTCGAGGACGCGCAGGCTATGCATTCTGTGTGTGCCGCCCGAACGGGCGGACGAGATCAGATCACGCCGGCGCCGAAGCCGCCGCCATCGGGCTCGGGTTCAGGCTTGGGCTGCGCGGCCGGTTCCGAGCGCGGCTCGGGGCGCGGCGCGGGAGCCGCTTCTCGCTCGGGTCGACGAGCGGGTGCCTGCGCCTTCGACTCCTCGAAGATGCCGAGGCCGAATCCTCCACCCGCTTCCTGAGCGGCCGGGGCCGGACGACTCTCGCGCGGCTGCGAGCGTTCTTCACGCGCGGGACGTTCCTCGCGCTTGGGTCGTTCGTCTCGACGCGGACGCTCCTCGCGGCGCGGGCGATCTCCTTCACGCGAGCGCTCATCGCGACGCGGGCGGTCGTCGTCGCGTGAGCGCTCTTCACGGCGCGGTCGCTCGTCCCGACGCGAGCTGTCCTCGCGGCGCGGACGATCGATGTCGTCGCGACTGATCCGCGGGCGGTCGTCGGGGACTCGATCGAGATCCGGGTGCGCGCCACGCTCGCGGCTCGGGCGTTCTTCTCGCACGCGGCTCGGGCGTTCGCTGCGTTCGCGGCTCGGACGCTCTTCACGATCCCGTTCGCGTCGCGGGCTGTCGTCGCGATCGCGGTTCGCACGCGGGCGTTCTTCGTCACGTCGACCACGTCCGCGGTCGTCGTCGCGTCCACGGCCGCGCCCGCGGCCTCGGTCGCGTCCACCATCACGTCCGCCGTCACGGCGTCCGGCGCGCTCCGGCGGGCTGCCGTCGGTGTGCACATCACCGAGCGAGAGGAACTCGGTCGGGATCGATTCCGCGAGCACCAGGGCTTCGCGGTCGTAGAAATTGTTGCCCTGTTCCCAGGCGTCGAGCGCGTGAACCGTCACGACCACATAGTCGCGCGCGGTGCGGCGTCCGGTCTCCACCGCTTCTTCGACGGTGCGCGCGAGGTGCAGGAAGCTGCGGCGACCGCCCTTCAAGCCGAAGCGCGCGGCGCGATCCGCATCGCGGCTGCCGACACCGATGTAGAGCAGCTCGGGCGGGCGTCCGGGTTCACCGGGATCGACCTCGATCGAGTGCCCGTAGAGCGCGCGGATGCGGCCCTTCTCGATGCGGTAACGCACGCGGTCGCCGGCTTCGATCGCGTCTTCGACGTCCTCGAGCTCGACGTCACCGCCGAGGCGTTCGTTGAGGGCCTGGACGACCTCGTTGATGTCGGCCGAACCGTAGCGATCCAGCTCCAGGTCGAACTCCTCCGGCTTGTGCCGAAGCATGTAAGCGAGGGAACGGGTGATGCGCTCGATCAGCGAAGAGGTCGTCATGGGCGGACAGGGTCGGGAATCCACAGTTGGGGGACTGGACGGATCAAGGCCGCCCAGCAGAGCTGCGGATTGTAGCCCCCAAATCACCGGGCTTCCACGCGCAGAGCCGGTCAGAGTTCGGCTGGCCCGAGTTCTCCCTCGGAACGGGCGATCACCGCCGCCCCGCAGCTGTCGGACCAGACGTTCGTTACGGTCCGGAGCATGTCCAGGGGCCGGTCGACCGCCAGCAGCAGGGCCGCGCCCTCCAGCGGCAGCCCCAGGGCCGAGAGGATCGTCAGCATCATCACCAGGCCGGCGGAAGGGATGCCCGCCGAGCCGATACTGGCCAGGAGGGCCAGCAGCACGACCATCGCCTGAGCCGTCAGGGTCAGGGCTTCCCCTCCCGGCTGGCCGGCGTAGTACTGGGCGAGAAAGATCACGCCGATGCACTCATAGAGCGCCGTGCCGTCCATGTTGATCGTCGCTCCGAGCGGCAACGTGAACGAGGCCACCCGGTTGCTGACCTTGCCGCGCTGTTCCACGGTGCGCATCGTGACCGGCAGCGTCATCGAGGACGAGCTGGTGCTGAAGGCCGTCATCAGAGCCGGCGCCATCGCCTTCAGCCAGCCGATCGGCGAGATGCGGGCGACGAAGCGCAGGACCAGCGGCAGCGTCACGCAGCAGTGCAGGACGAGCGCCAGCGCCACCGTCACCATGTAGACGAGCAGCGGCTTGAAGACGCCGAAGCCCGTGCCGGCGACGACCTTCACGAGCAGCGCGAAGACGCCGTAGGGCAGCAGCAGCAGGATGCCTTCCGCCATGCTCATCATGACGCGGAAGAAGGCGTCGACGAGGTCTCCGATGCGCTTGCCGTGCGGTTCGGGAGTGCGCGTGATCGCCCAGCCGAGCAGCAACGAGAAGAAGATGATCTGGAGCATCGCTCCGTTGCTCGTCATCGCCTCGAAGATGTTGTCGGGGACCATGCGGCGCAGGATCTCGACGAAGTTCTCGTTGCGATCACCGGCAGCGGCGTCGGGCGTCAGGCCGAGCTGCGCGCCCTCGCCCGGTCGGATCACGTTGACCAACACTTGGCCCACCAGGATCGCGAGCAGGCTGGTGCTCATGTAGTAGACGAAGGTCTTGCCGCCGAGTCGACGCAAGTCCCCCATGCCGCCGACGCCTGCAACGCCGGTCGTGATCGAGCTCATCACGAGCGGAACGATCAGCAGCTTGAGCAGCGAGAGGAAGATGTCCGCCGCGAAGGCGAAAGGCTCGATCCACCTCGCACGCGACGAGGAGGGGTCCATTTCGACGGTCAGCGGAATCGCCGCCGGATCGCTCGCCTTGCGCAGCCAGAGCGTGTCGCCGTTCTCGGCCGCCGCGAGCACGGCGGCCCAGTCTGCCGGCGAAGCCAGCTGGACGGTGGTCTGCTCGGGGCGCCCGCGGCGGACGATGACTTCCGTCAGGACGTCACCGTCCGTCAGTCCGGCGCGGGCCGCGGGACCAGAGCTGCGGGAGACCGTGACGCCCGAGGGCCCGTCGGTCAGCGCGGCACCGGACCAAGCCGGAGCCTCGAACGCGGTCTGCAGGACGAGACCCACGAGCACGCCGGCGACCATCCACGCGAGCACCTTCCAGTGGAATTGCATGGCGCAGAGCCTAGCGTGAACGCGCGGCGAGTTCCCACGCCGGCCCCTCAATCGGTCGGCCGGAGCGCGCGGACCGACCTGCGCCGATCCGCGAACACAGACCGCCGGACCGCCGAACCCCACGCCTTAAAAGGCGGCGGGACCGCCCCCCTCAGAGCGGTCCCGCCTCGCGTCGATTCAGAGCAGGCAATGTCTCGTCGAGTCTCTCGGACCGATTCCCTCTAGGCGCTTTCGCGCCTCACCGGTCCGGGGTTCCCGCCGGCCGCCCGCCGGTCGGCGAGCGGTTGCTCGCTTGCGGAGGCGTGGAAAGCGGAGCTGATGTCGATGCTGCAAGGCAGCGTTCCCCCATCCTCTTCCACTTCCGTTCCTGCCTGGCTGCTCCTACGCGCGTTCGTCGAAGGCATTTCGTCGCTGTCGGACTCGCCTTGTCTTTCGTGCCTCTGCGGGCGCTCCCCGTCGTCCGCATTGAGATTCGCGAGTTCCCCCGCGCTGATGCGGCGGAAACCGGTTCTCTCCAAATCTTCGAAGAAGTCCGCGTGCCCGTGGTGGCGCACTTGGATCGAGACGCGCAGCAGGTCGCCGGACTCGGCGTCTTCCCAGAGGAAGCTCGCGCTCGCCGCGGGGCGCTCTTGTTCACGTTGGAACGGCTGCATCATCGGTCCTCTTCTCATGTCATCACCGGGGATCCGGCTGGGGAGTCCGCGAGAGGAAGTGTTTCGCTTCCCCCGCTGGAACAGTCGCCTCTACGTCAGCTCTGTTCCTCGAATTTGCGGAAAGTCGGCTTTCTGTAGCCGTCCACTCGGTCAGTGGGAGACTCGACCGCTCGGTTTCACACAGTGTGAACACGGCAACGAGACGAGCGAGCCGCCAGGAATTCCCGGCGGCCCGCTCGCGTGCGAGAACGCACTGATTCAAGACGCGACTCAGCGCACGTCGAGGCCCGTCAGGTCGCAGCCGGTCGGCGGATCGATCCCGAGCAGCTTCAAGGTCGTCGGCGCGATGTGCAGCAGGTGCACACCGTTCGCGGGGACGTCCACGGTGCGGTTCGAGGCGAAGATCCCCGCCACATGGGTCGGCGCGAGAGAGACGTGCCCGCCCGACCAGTGGCTGTCGTTCGGGAAGATCACATCGTCGGTTGCGTAGCTTCCGTCGCCGCGCTTGGCGAGCTCGATGCCGCCGGTGGTGGTGCTCCAGCTCACGCGGTAGTGCGGCTTGAATCCGACCATCAGATCGCCTTCCCGGTCGAGGTACGGTCCATCGTGCACCTCGGCAAGGATCGCGACTTCTTCGACGACCTGCACGGGCGTGCCGCTGCGGTCGTCCGTCATCGCCAGCAGGCGCGCTTGAATCTCGCGCGCGAGCGCCGGCGCTTCTGCGGCGGATACGATGCCGCGCGGTTCGCGACCCTCTTGGTTGAGGTAGATCATGCCGAGGCCGAGCGCGTACGCCTTGGTCTTGTCCCAGTCGACGAACGCCAGACCTTGGTTCATGCGTCCGGTCACGCCCTCCTTCATGACCAGGTAGCCTTCGCGCTCGAGCCAGGTGTTCAAGCTGACCTGGTGACGGAAGCTCTGGAAGCCGTGGTCCGCGCAGACGAGCAAGACGTCGTCGGGTGCCATGTACTCGTCCATCACCATGCCGATGATGCGGTCGATCTGGCGGTAGATCGCCGGGATCGCTTCGGCGAGCGTGATCTCTTCGCCGAAGAAGGTCAGCTTCGTGGCCGCCGCTTCCGCGTCGTAGAGCGGATGCCCTTCGTCGTAGAAGTGGTAGGTCATGTGTTGCACACGGTCGGGAGTGCTGAAGACCGTCATCAAGACGTCCCAGTTGTCCGACTCGAGCGAGCGACGCGTGATCAGTTCACGCCATTTTAGCGTGTACTCGATGTCTTGGAGCATCGTCACCGCGTCGATCTTCTTGTCCTTGTACGCGTGCGTGATGCACGCCCAGCCGACAGTCTCGAACGGCTGACCGGCGCGCGCGGCAAGGTCCTTCGAGAAGTCGATCGGCTGACTGGCGGGTTGCCAGAACACCGGATTGCGCGGATCGAGGTGCATCACATCGACGAACAACTCGATGCGATCGTCGCCGGGATCTTGTTCGAGCAGTTTGACGCGCGTGATCGCGTGCGCCTTGATCAAGGGTGAGAGCTCGAAGACGGGCTCGTACCAGGTCGACCACTCGCCAGGCGTCAGCTCTTCGCGGTGACCGCCGATCGAGACCCGCAGCGAACCGCTGTCCGTCTTCTCGAGTTCCATCGGCGTCGTCACGCGAGTCGACTTCAGCTCTGAAATCTGTTTTTCGAGCTCTTTGGCGCGCTTTGCGGCGGCATCGGTCACTTGGTAACCGCGTTCGATCTCCGATTCGATCGCGCGCTGCTCCTCGAGCTCGCGCTGCACCTTGTCCAGTGCCACGAAGTCCACCGGACCGACCAAGACGGTGTCCGCGCGCCCGTCGCGGAAGTTGACCTTGAACACGGTGCCGCCGGTCAGGTTCTTCGTGTTGCCCTTCGGCGGCTTCTCCAGCTCGTACGGATCGTCGGTGTAGACGAACCAGTCGCCGTACGAACCACGCACGTCCGGAAGTCCGAGACCGGCCATGACCTGCGCACCGGGAATCGGCTGACGGTCCCAGCACATCGCGGCTTCGAGCACGACGGCGCGCTTGCCTTGTTTCGCGGCGACTTCCCAGAAGGAGTCGACGGCGATCGGGTTCCCGACGATGCCGGGGATCTCGCGCGGAACGTGCCTGCCCGCGCTGAGCGCGCCCCACGCGCCGGCGGCGGCGAGCACCGCGGAGAGACCGAAGGCCACGAAGAACTTCAAGCGCAGCAGCAGCTTGAAGATCAACATGAATCCGACGAGCACCAGCAGACCGCCGTAGATGGCGAGCCGCTTGCCGCCGTCCTTCGCGAAGCTCAGCACGTACCACGGCGCCTCGGGCATGTTCTCGGCGTTCACTTCGCGGGTGACGTCTTCGTAGAATCCGATCGTGGGCATCGGGTCCCCCTTCGAACCATCGGAGCGCAGCGGAAGGTCGCGCATCACGAAGCCGGGCACGCCGGTCTTCGAAGGGTTCTGTCCGGTGTTCAGCGCGGCCCAGGCCACGGGCGACTCCGCCGACTCGGTCGTGCCGAGCGGCGCGAAGACCCCTCGTTCGGCGAGGCGCGCGAGGTTCGGCATCTCGCCGCGCTGCATCATTTCGTTCGCCGTGCGGTGGTCTCCGCCGTCGAAGCCGAGCACAACGACGCGGCCGACCTGTTGAGCGGGAGCGGGCGCCGGGTCGGGCGCCGCCTTGGCGGAGGTGACGAGGAGCGAGAGCGGAAGCAGCAGGAGTGCGCAGCGCAAGATCAGCGAGCACCGCTTGGCGGGGAGGTTCATGGGGGCGACTTCCCCGGCGGTTCGGCCAGGGGTTAGGATGCGGGCTTGCTCGGGCCGCACGTGATGCGGCGGAGAAGGACCAGGATCGGTGACGGCATGAAGCTATCGAGGGCCCGACAGGGCGCAAGTCCGACCACGGACACAAGCGGGAAGAGATCTCATCGGCCGAAGGCGAAGTCGCCTTGCGCCCGGACTCACATCCCTCGGCCCTCGGGACTGGCTGCGGGACTCCTCGTCCTCGTGGTTGCGTGCCTGGGCCTCGTCGGCTGCGACGACGGGCCCGAGGCCCCGCTCACGCCGGACGGCGGCGCGCGGCCTGCGGAACGGGACTCGACCCTCGCCGCGCCGGACACTGGGCCGGAACTCGGCGCCGAGGTGGTCCTGACCGACCCCGCCGAGATCACCAAGAAGGCCCTGCGGAAGCTCAACGACCCCGAGCGCTTCCGGGGCCGCGGCTCCCTGCGCGGGCACCTCAACCTGCCCCCCGGCCAACCCGCGCCGCCGTCCTGGCAGCTGACCATCGGCCCTTCCCGGACGCTCGCCGGTCGCGAACACGCGGCCCTGCGCCGGCTCGAGCTGCCCGGCACCGAGACCGAGTTCGAATTCGAAGACCTACCGCTCGGCGGCTACGACCTGCGCGTGCGCACGATCGGTCATGCGAGCCTGGCGCAAGCCGTCTCGCTCGAACGCGGATCGGAACACCCCTACGTGCAAGTCGCCCTCGCGCCGCTCGGATCGGTACGCGGCGTGTTGATCGACGTCGAGGACCGCTTGTGCGCCGGCCGCGAAGTGCACCTGAAACTGCGTCGCTCCGGCGAAGTCATCACGACTCGCACGAGAGCCGACGGCACCTGGTTCTTCGAAGCGGTCGAACCCGGAGCGTGGTCGTTGTACGTCGACTCGGTCGAGACGCCCGCGATCCCGGCGATCGACTTCGACAACTCAGGCGCGCGCTCTTCGAACCTCGGTGAACAACGCGTACCGGTGACCGGCACCTTGTTGTTGCACGTCAACGACGAGTTCCAAGTCGGTCGCCCGAACATCCGCGTCGTCGGCTACAGCATGCAAGGCGGCAGCTTCGAACGGCACACGGATGACGAAGGCGAGCTGACCGTCTCGGCGCTGCACCTCGGCGAGTGGAAGCTGATGGCCGTCGACGATCAAGAGAACCGAGCCCGCACGACAGTCCAAGTCGCTGGAGCCGAAGCGCTCCCCCTCTATCTGACGCTGCCTCGATGAGCGGACGCGCTCCCGCGTCGATGCGGGACGTGACGAGACTCGCCTGGCCGGCGATCCTCTCCTTCGTTCTCAACAACGGCTACCGGATCAACGACCAGTTCTGGGTTCAAGGTCTCGGTGCGCACGCGCAGGCCGCGATCGCCGCGTGCACCTTCCTGCTGATCACGAACTTCGGCTTGATCTACCTGGTCGCCGGCGGAGCGCTGCCGCTCGTTGCGCGCGCAACGGGCGCGAGAGACCCGGAAGCGCGCGATTGCGCCGTCAGGCACGCCATCCTGGCCAGCCTGCTGCTCGCCGTCGTGGTCGGTTTCTGCGGACACGCCGCGATGCCGCAAATCGCCGCTTGGATGGGCCTCGAAGGCGCGGAAGCCGTGGCGACGGTCGACTACATGCGCGCCATCTACCTCGGCATCCTGCCGCTCGCGCTCGCGCCGCTCGTCGACAACGTCTTCATCGCGATGGGCGAGACGCGCGTTCCAATGGCGCTGCAGATCGCTGCGGTCTGCACCAACTTGGTCCTCAATCCGATCTTGATCTACGGCGCCGGCCTGGGCATCGCCGGCGCGGCCTGGGCGACGGTGGCTTCGCGTGCACTGACCGTGCTGATCGGCTTCACCTTGCTGCACGGGCGCTACGGCGTCAGCCTGCGACCGCGCGGCATGCCGAGCTTCCGCTTAGCACGCACGATCGTCGAGAAAGGCACACCGCTCGGGCTCTCGATCCTCGCGTACGCAGCGGTCTACCAGGTGCTCTTCGCGTTGGTGCTCGCGCGCCTCACGACGGATGTGCGCGCGGGTCTCGGCATCGGCTTCAACGCCTTCGAGAGCATCAGCTTCCCCTTCTTCCTCGGAGTCGCGCTCGCGGGTTCGTCGCTCGTCGGCCGCAACCTCGGCGCGAGCGATCCGGCGGGCGCGTTGCTCGCGGTGCGCAACTCGCGTCGGCTCGGACACATCACCGGTCTCGCCTTCACGCTGCTGTTCCTGGTCGGAGGCCCGGTCGTCGCGCCGCTCTACTCGAGCGATCCGGCCGTGATTCGTGAGACCGTGGGCTACGTGCAGGTACTCGCCTTCTCGCAGTTCTTCGTCGCCATGGAGACGGTCAACGAGAAGGTTCTGCAAGGCGCCGGTCACACGCGGCCGATCCTGTGGATCAGCACTTTCGGCAATCTGCTCCGCATCCCGCTCGCTTGGGTGCTCGCGATCAGCCTCGGCTGGGCGGGGCACGGCGTGTGGTGGGCGATCAACGTGACGACTTGGCTCAAGGCCTGGTTGTTCCACCGCGAAGTCCAGCGCGGTCGCTGGCTGCACTGATCGAACGAGTCGCGACCCCGGCTCCGCGCGCCGCCGCTCGGTTCACGCGCCGCGCTCGGCACTGCGACTGTACAGTCGTCCTTCGAGGCGCGTGGCCGCTAGACTGCCGGCATACCCCCCCGCTCCCGCGATTCAAGCTCATGGCATCTCCCCCGCTCTTCGACCTCTCGACAATCGACCTCGACGCGCCGCCCATCGCCGGCCCCGACCAGCTCAAGACGCTGCTGCGACAGCGCGGGACGTTCGAGCTGCTCGACGGCGTGCTCTACCAGAACGCGGAAGAGAAGATCATCGTCGGCTACAAAGACATCCGCGACGACGACTGGTGGACCAAGGACCACATCCCGGGTCGTCCGATCTTCCCCGGTGCGCTGATGATCGAGACCGGCGCACAGCTCTGCTCTTACGACTACCTGGTGAACCAGGGCGACACGGGCGAGCGCTTCCTGGGCTTCGGCGGACTGAACAACACGCGCTTCCGCGGTGAAGTCGGACCGGGCGTGCGCATGATCTTCATCGGCAAGCAGAATCGCGCGCGCAGCACGATGTTCACCTACTTCATGCAGGGCGTCGTCGAAGACAAGATCGTCTTCGAGTCCGAGGTCATCGGCGTCGTCTTCTAGCGGATACGGAGTCAGGGCACTTATTCCACTGTTTTCGGGCGGACGCATCGCCGATGCGTAGCGCCGACCCAAGACCGTGGAAGAAGTGCCCTGACTCCGTACCTGCTAGCCCGGATTATTCATGAAGACGTGCTCCAGACACAGCAGATCGGCTCCTGTCGGTGCTTCGAGGGTTCCGGCGATGATGGCGACCCTGAACGGGTCGTCGAAGTAGCCAGGTTCCTCAAAGTGCCGTCAGGGGCCGAGAGGCCGGCGATGCCGGCCGGCTGCGCAGTCTGGGGTGCGTGTTCATGAATAATCCGGGCTAGTAGACGCCGTCGCCGAAGGTCAGCGGGGAGCGCGGGCGCTCGATCTTCTCGCCGCCTTCGTCGAGCACATCGAGGACGTCGAGCTCGACGCAGCGTGCGGGTTTGCCGATCAGGCTCGACAGCGACGGCTCGGTGGATCCGCCTTCGCCAGTGATCGCTTCTTTGACGTAGGTGCCGTGTTCCGTGCGCAAGCGCAGCCGCCAGAGGTGCGGTTCGTCGACGGCTTCGACGCCCAAGAACTCGACCCAGCGCTCGCGCACTTTGTCGGCACGACGGTGCGCCACGCGTTGCGGCGTCTGTTGAGCGAGGTTGACGCGTCCCCGCGGAAGTCCGGCGAAGTCCGCCGCCGTCGCGCCGCCTTCGATTTCGAGCAGCGCGCCGTATTCCTTGGCGTGCTTGCCTTCCTTGAGCACGACGACGCGTGCCTTGTCGGACCAGTGCAGTCCTTGCAGTTCGAGGCGACCTTCGTTCCGGCGGTTCACCTCCGCTTCGAGCTCGGCCAAGTCGACATCGAGACACTTGGGGTTCTTGAACTCGACGACGAACGGTCGGCCTTCGCCGAGCATGCGCACGTCGAGGTCTTCGCGCCCCGCGCCGTGGAACTTGTTCTTGCGCGTCTTGAGCGCGCCGCCGAGCACGTAACAGATCAGTTCCTGCACCGAGTCGCGCGTCAGCTTGCCGAAGCCTTCGCAGCGCTCGCACTTGCGGCGACGGCGCGGATGCCCCTTGCAGTCGGGGCAGTAGAAGATCGTCTGAGGAAGATCACGCGTGAGCTTCCGGTAGCGTCCTTCGATGAACAGCTTCGCTGTGGGGAGTTCTGACATGCCCTGATGGCTCCTGACTCGGTGGTCGAACGGGCGCAACTGCGCACCCGGAACGGATGGAACGTTCGGAGCGGGCTGAACAGCGGTAGAGACGGCTCTTGGGCCGAGCTCGGTGCTGCGCAGGAATCCGCCGGCGGCCGGAGAGCATAGCCGCGACCCCGGCACGGGCAAGCACCGACCGCCCGATGTGCACGCGATGTCGACATCGCGCAGGCTCGGCGCTGTCTCGGCGCGCGCTACGCCCTACAATCCTCGGCCGGAGAATCCATGCACCCCTACCTGTTCAGTATCCCGTTGCCCTGGTCGGAAGATCCCTTCCACCTGCGCACTTTCGGCCTGCTCGTCGCAGCGGGCTTCCTGCTCGGCGCGCACCTCTTGCAGCGCTTCGCCGGTCGCTTCGGCGACGACCCCAAAGAAGATCCCGAGCGCTTCTCGCGCATGATCATGTGGATCTTGGTCGGCGTCTTCGGCGGCGCGCGCCTGATGTACGTGGTCGTCGAGATCCTGCGCGGGTCGGAGACCGGTCAGTCGTACCTCGACGAACCGCTCTCGATGCTGTTCTTCTGGGAAGGCGGACTCGTGATGTACGGCGGCATGATCGGCGGCATCGGCCTCGGCCTGATCGCGGCGCGCCGCGAGAAACTGCGCCCCATTCACGCGCTCGACATGGGTCTCGTCGCGGGCTTCTTCGGTCAAGCGGTCGGACGCATCGGTTGTCTGATGGTCGGCGACGACTTCGGCAGCATCGTGCCCGAGAAGTGGCGCGGACTCCCCTTCCCGATCACCGTCAAGATTCCCGACGTGCTGCCCGAAGGCAGCTTGTTCGGACCCGAGAACGCGGGACAAGTGCTCTGGGCCACGCAGATCTGGATGAGCCTCAACGCCTTGGTGCTCGGATACATCGGCTATCGCATCCTGACGCGTCGCCGCTACACGGGCCAAGTCTCGCTGTGGATGGTGCTGCTCTACTCGATCGGTCGCTTCGTGATCGAAGCCTTCCGCGGCGACGGCATCCGCGGCGTCTGGTTCGACGGACTGGTCTCGACTTCGCAGCTGATCTCGATCGTCGGCTTCGTGATCGCCGCCGTGCTCCTGTGGCGCAACCGCGAGCGCAGCGATGCGCCGCGGACGAGCGCCACTGCCGGAGAAGCCGCGGCGTGAGCTCGCGCATCGTCGCGGGAATCGACGAGGCGGGCCTCGGTCCGCTGCTCGGTCCCTTGACCTTCGGTCTCGCAATCTTCGAGCTGAGGGACGGCGAAGCCGACCTGTGGGATGCGCTCGAGTCCGCCGTCACACACGAACCGCGTCGCGACCGCGAGCGACTCGTCGTCGCCGACTCGAAGAAGGTCTACACGCGCAATCCACGCGGCAGGGCGCGGCTCGAGTCGACGGTGCTCGCGTTCCTCGCTCAGCAAGCCGCCGGTGCGCCGGCCGGCGCACTCGAGCTCGTGCGCAGCGCACCGCGTGCGTTCGCGCCGCTCGCCGTCGATCTCGATCGACACCCGTGGTACGCCGCGTTGCCTGACTGCTTGCCGCAGTGGGCCGACGAAGGACTCTTGCGCCTGCACACCGGACGCTTGTCACGCGCCTGCGAAGCCGCCGGCGTGCGCTTGATCACCGCCGCGCCGCGCGTCGTTCCGGCCGGCGAACTGAACCGCTCGTACGCGCGCACGAACAACAAGTCGAGGACGGTTTGGGACGTGCTCGCCGGACTGCTGCGCTACGTCTGGGATGAACACGGCACGTCGGACCCCTTGGTGCGCGTCGACCGCCAAGGCGGACGCGCGCACTACGCGGCCCCGTTGCTCAACTGCTTCCCCGAAGCCGACATCGAGTGCCTCGAAGAGTCGGAAGGCCGGAGCGCGTACCGCTTGTGGACCTTGGACAGGGCCCTCGAAGTCAGCTTCGTCGAGCGCGCCGAAGACGGCTCGCTGCCCGTCGCGCTGGCTTCGTGCGTCGCCAAGTACACGCGCGAGACAATCATGGGCGCCTTCAACCGCTGGTTCGAAGCCTTGCAGCCGGGACTCGCTCCGACGGCCGGCTACACGACCGACGGCCGCCGCTGGCTCGCCGACGCCGGTCCGGCGCTCGCGCAGGCGGCGCTGCCGCGCGATGTGCTGATTCGGGACCGCTGAGCGATTCGCGGCGCTTTCCACCCCTCTCGGCCCATCCAAACCAGATCCCCTCACCCGTCGCCGCGGCCCTGCCGATAGGATCTCGGTCCCCCGTCCGCCGCCCCCCCGACCTCTCATCAGCCTTGAAGACCGCGATCCTCGGTGCCGGCATCTCCGGCCTCAGCCTCGCCCGCGCCCTCGTCGAAGGGGGCCTCGACTCGAGCAACGTGCAGCTCTTCGAGTCAGCCTCGGAAGTGGGCGGCCTGTGCCGCTCGAAGACCGTCGAAGGCTTCACCTACGACGTCGCCGGCGGGCACATCCTGTACGGCAAGGATCGCGACACGATCGACTGGATGAAGGGCGCCGCGGGCGGCGAAAACGCCTTCGTGACGTGTGATCGCAACACGCGCATCCGTTTCGAAGACCGCTGGGTGGGCTACCCCTTCGAGAACGGACTCGGCGACCTGCCGCCGTCCGCGAACTTCGACTGCTTGAAGGGCTACGTCGAAGCGTGGCACGCGCGCCAAGTCTCCGGCTCGCCCGCGCCGCCTGAGTTCGGCAAGTGGGTGCAGTGGCGCTTCGGCGACGGCATCGCGAAGCACTTCATGGATCCGTACAACGCGAAGATCTGGAAGCGCGACCTCGACTTCCTGACGAGCGACTGGGTTGCGGGCCGCGTTCCCGACGCACCGATCGAAGATGTGCTCAAGGCGTCGATCGGCATCAAGACCGAAGGCTACACGCACCAAGCGATCTTCTGGTATCCGCTGTACGGCGGCTTCCAGGCGATCAGCGACGGCATCGCGACGACCGTCATGGATCGCGTTCGACTGAACACTCCGGTGCAGACGCTGGAGCGCACGCCGAGCGGATGGCGCGTGAACGGCGAAGACTTCGACTGCGTCGTCAGCACGCTCGCGCTCACCGACCTGCCGAAGCTGATCAGCGACTGCCCGACCGAGGTCGCCGATGCGATGCGCACGCTCGAGTACAACGGGCTCGTCTCGTATCTCGTCGCGCTCGATCGTCCCGAACACCCGAACCTCTCGTGGATCTACCTCCCCCACGAGAACCAGGGCCCGGCGAATCGCATCACGTACATGTCGAACTACTCGCCGCGCATGGCACCGGAAGGCAAGACGTCCTTCTTGTGCGAAGTCACGACGAACGGCGCGGAAGGTCCGCCCGATGCGCAGCTCGAGCGCGACGTGATCGACGGCTTGCAACACGCCGGACTGCTCACCAAGGACGAAGTGCTGCTCACCGACCACGTCGCGGTGCGCCACGCGTACGTCGTCTTCGACGCGCTCTACCATGCGCGTCGCGAGACGATCTTCGGCTGGATGGAGTCCGAGGACTTGATCCCGCTCGGTCGCTTCGGCCGCTTCGAGTACGACAACTCCGACCTCTGCGTGAAGAAGGCCCGCGAGCTCGCTGCGCAGCTCTTGTCGCGCGCGGAGAGCGGCGGCGCCCGAACCTAGAGTCCGAGGGCGGCGGGCCGGCGCCTCACTCGCGCCAGAAGCGCAGGTAGAGGCCGGTCAGCAGGCCCAGCGGGATCACCGTCGTGATCGGCATCACACAGTAGATGCCGATCGCGAGGCCGAGGAACAGCGCGCGCCGGCGCGTCAGGCCCGCCTTGATCCCGAGGAAGTAGCCGAGCGGCAGTCCCAGCAGCAGCCCGAGCGGCGCCAGGACGCCGCGGGTGAGGGCGTCGAGGATGTCGACCAGGATCCCCGCCGCCACGGGGTCGAAGGCCGCCCGGACCCGCTGACCGAGGGTCGGTTCCCCGGACCCGCGGCCCGGTGGGCCGGATGCCCCCTTCGGAGGCAGGCGTTCCACCTCCAATTCCACCACCGGTCGCTTCTCGTCTCCCTCGTTCACGCGCCCAGTCTAGGGTTGTGAGAGTCCCTTGAAAATGCTGTTCCACGGCGCGAGAAACCCGCCCCAGATAGGGAGATAGAGCCTCCTGACCCCAATGAGCGGTCCTAGAAAGAAAGATGGGACGCCCCGTTTGACGACTCGCCGGATCGGGGGTCCACTTGGATATCGCAATGTGTTTGCGTTCGGGAGGAGAGCACCGCCCCAGCAGCCTGGATCCAGATCTGACCGACTGGAGAAAGCTTCCGAATGAACAGTGATCAACGAACGACGCCCCTGCGCCCTGACCGGCGCAGTGGGTTCAATACGGCGCGTCTCGCGCTCGTGTTCTTGGGTGGAACTCTCGCAGCCTCCTGTGGTGGAGGCGGTGACTCCGGCGGATCCGTCGCTCCGCCGATTCAGCCCCCGCAACAGCTCTCGTACTCCGGCGGTGTATCCCTGGTGATGCCCGGCGCCCCCCTGAACATCGCGGCTCCGTCCGTGACCGGCGACGTGGACACTTGGTCCGTTGCACCCCCGCTTCCCGCCGGCGTCACGCTCTCGAGCGTCGACGGCTCGATCACCGGCGCGCCCACCGAAGCCACCGGCCGCGTGCGCTACACGGTGACCGCCGAGAACGTCGGCGGCTCGACCAGCGCCGGCGTCGTCTTGAACGTGCCGCCGCCCGTGCGCTTCGCGCTCGTCACCCACCAAGACGAAGGCACCTTCGGGCGCTTCCTGGTCGACGGCGGCCGAGGCAGCCTCAAGCACCAAGGCTACGTCGTGCAAGACGCCGCCGAAGTCGCTCCCGAAGGCCTCGTCGTCACGCCCAACGGCCAGTTCGCTTTCACGACCAACAGCGGTTCGAACGACTTGACCGGCTACCGCATCGACGTCGACACCGGAGATCTCACGCCGGTCGAGACGCAGGTCTTGCCCGCAGGCGACTACTCGCTCGCCGTGCACCCCTCGGGAACCGTGCTGTTCGTCGCCGCGAGCTCCAGCGCCCGCCTCGAAAGCTTCTCCATCGACGAGGTCACGGGACAACTCACGCCGCTCGGAGCTTCGCTCACGACGGCTGCGGAGCCGAGTGACCTGGACGTCTCGCCCGATGGCGACTACTTGATCCTCACGCACCGTTCGCTCGCTCAAATCGATAGCTACGCGCTGGATTCGGTCAGCTTCGCGCCCAGCTTCGACTCGAGCTACGAGCTCGCGCCCGGCACGCCGCAGACCTCCGGACTCGCGATCTCGCCCTTCGGCAATCACGTCTACGCGGTGTTCAGCAACCTCAACTTGCTCGGGCACTTCGTCGCGGAAGAAGGCACCGGCGCACTGACCTTGGTCGGCTCCGGCATGCCCACGGGTCCCGATGTCGCCCCGAACGCCGTGACGGCGCACCCCAGCGGTCGCAACATCTACGTGTTGAACGCCGGCTCCTCGAGCATCACGCGCTTCTCGATCCTGCTCGAGACGGGCGAGCTGACGCGTCAAGAGAGCCTGGTGTTGCCGAACCCCGCGTCCGAGTTCACGATCGAACCGGCGGGACGCCACGGTTACTTGGTGGACGACACGACGCACTCGTGCACGCGCATCGACCTGCACCCGATCTCGGGCGCCATGACGCTCAGCTCGAGCGTGCGCACTCGTCGCGTTCCCGGCCCGGTGACCTTGGTCACGGCGCAAGGACCCCTGAAGCTCGCCTCGCGCAACTTGTACGTCACGAGCAGCACGGGCGACGACGTCGCGATGCACACCATCGAAGCCGATGGCTCGCTGACCGCCCTCACGCCGAACGCGCCCGCCGGCGACATGCCCGGTGCGCTCGCCACGGACCCACGTGGTCGCTTCAGCTTCGTCGCCAACTTCAGCTCCAACACGATCTCACGCTATCTGATCGAGGCCGACGGCGGCCTGACCGAGCTGGTCCCCGCGACGCCCTGCGGACCGTCACCGTCCGGCATCGTCGTCGATCCCTCGGGACGCTTCGTGTACGTGCTCGCCAGCGGTGACGAGACCCTGCAGGTCTTCCAACTCGCTGCGAACGGCACGCTCACACTCACGGATACGCGAGCCTCCGGCACGGCCGCGCGCGCGGTTGTCGTCGACCCCAGCGGCCAGTACCTGTACGTCGCCATCCAAGGCGACCGTACGTCCGGCAACTCGGGCCGCATCGACATCTACGCGATCGATCCGCAGACCGGCGCGCTGACGCAGCGCTCGCCGAACGGCCCGGCTCCCGGCGGCCCCACGAGCCTCTCCTTCTCGCCGGACGGCGGGATGCTCTACTCGACGCTCGCACACGCCGACCACTTGGCGCCCTACCGCCTGTCGAGCGACGTCGGAACGCTCAGCCCGCTGTCGCCCGGCACGCCGACCGGCGATCAGCCGCAGGACATTCTGATCCACCCGAGCGGCAAGTACGCCTACGTCGCTGTGGGCGATCCCATCGGCTTCGGCCGCGTCGAACTCTTCGACGTGCGCGAGTCCGACGGTGCGCTCATCAACGCAGAACTCGGTACCCTCACGGCGCGAGCGAGCTTCGCTTTCTTCGCCAACCCCTACGCCCTCGCGATCTCGCCCGACGGCTCGACGCTCTACGCGCTGCACCCCGGCGTCTCGACGGTCGCCGTGATGAGCGTCAACGACGGTTCGGTCGACGCAAACTTGGCCGGTCATCTGGCGCTCGAGTCGAGCCAGTTGGTCGGCAGCGGATCGATCAGCCTGCGCTTGACGACGAAGCTGGAATAGGAGCTGCCCTCCCCCGCGCGCGCCGTCTGTGCCACCATCGGTGTGGCACAGACGGCGCGCGCCGTTGCGGTCCGCGGCGCTCGCATCGCTAGACTGCCGGCATGCAACGACCGAATCCCTCGCTGTTCGCCGGCCGCTCGACGGTCTTCGCCACACGCGGCATGGTCGCGACCAGTCAACCGCTCGCGACGCAAGCTGCAGTCGCCATGTTGCGCGCGGGCGGATCGGCCGCGGACGCGGGCATCGCGGCGAACGCTGTGCAGTGCCTCGTCGAACCGACGGGTTGCGGACTCGGCGGGGACTTCTTCGCGCAGTACTGGGGCGCGAGCGACGGCCGCTTGACCGGACTCGACTCGAGCGGCCCGTCGCCGAGAGCACTCACGCGCGCGGTGCTCGATCCTCTCGAGCTCAACGAGCTCCCGCCGTACGGCCCGCTACCCGTCAGCGTTCCGGGATGCGTCGCGGGATGGTGCGAACTGCACGCGAAGCACGGTCGGCTGCCGCTCGCGGAGGTGCTGGCGCCGGCCATCTCGTACGCGCGCGAAGGCGCTCCGATCGCCCCGGTGGTCGCCGGCGAGTGGAATCGCAACGCGCGCGTTCTAGCGGACCAACCCGGCTTCGCAGAGGTCTTCATGCCGGGCGGCCGCACTCCGCGCGCCGGCGAGTTGTTCCGCAACGCAGCTCTCGCCGCCACGCTCGAGCTCATCGCTGCCGGCGGTCGTGACGCGTTCTACGCCGGGCCGGTCGCCGAGGAACTCGAACGCTTCTTCGTCGAACACGGCGGCTGGCTGCGCGTGAGCGACTTGGCCGACTTTCGACCGCGCTGGGTCGAACCGCTGTCGACGCGCTATCGCGACTGGGACCTCTGGGAGCTTCCGCCGCCCGGTCAGGGGCTGACGGCCTTACAGCTCGCCGCCTTGCTCGAAGGCTTCGAGTTCGACGCGCAGGACTTCGGCAGCGTGCGACACCTGCACGCCTTCATCGAGTGCAAGAAGCTCGCCTATGAAGACCGCGCGCGCGCGATCGCCGATCCGGAGTTCGCCGACCTACCGGTCGGCGCGCTGCTCGACGCCGACTACTTGGACGAACGACGACGCACGATCCGCCCGGACCGCGCCAACAACCACGTCACGGCGGGATCGGCGGCGCTCGCTTGCGGCGACACGATCGACCTGTCCGTCGCCGACGCGGACGGCAACTGGCTGTCACTGATCCAGAGCAACTTCCGCGGCATGGGGTCCGGCATGACTCCGCCTTCGTTGGGCTTCGGCCTGCAGGATCGCGGTCAACTCTTCGACTTGCGCGAAGGACGCGCGAACAGCTATGCGCCCGGCAAGCGTCCGTTCCACACGATCATCCCCGCCTTCGTGACGGCGAACGGACAACCACAGATGTCGTTCGGCGTGATGGGCGGCGAGGTGCAGCCGCAGGGGCACGCGTGGATCCTCGCCAACCTGCTCGACTTCGCCATGGACCTGCAAGAGGCCGGCGACGCACCGCGCGTGCGCCACGAGGGTTCCTCGGAACCGACGGGGATGCGCGCGACGGACGGCGGCGAAGTGCTCTGCGAACCGGGCATCGATGCCGCCGTGCAAGACGGCTTGCGCCGGATCGGTCATCGCGTGCGCGAAGCGGCCGACGGCTACGGCGGCTACCAAGCCGTCGCGAGACACGGCGAAGCATTCGCCGGCGCCAGCGAGGGTCGCAAGGACGGCCAGGCCGCCGGCTGGTGAACAACCACCAGCCTTAGAGTGAAGTACGGTGCCAGGCTCAGTTCTTTGATCCAAGTGAGCAGCCCGCGCCATCGACGCGGTCTGCTCGCTTGGATCGAAGAACTGAGCCTGGCACCGTACTTCACTCTAAGAGGCCGTCGATGATCTTCTCGATCTCGGTGCCGTGCACGCCGAGTGCGGCGATCTTGCCGTCCGCACCGATGATGTGCATCGTCGGGAAGCTGTTGACGCCCCACAGTTCGGCGATCGGGTTCGGACCTTCGCCGGCGAAGGCGTTCAGCCAGGTCACGCCGTGTTCAGTGACACCCTTGCGGTAGTCCTCTTCGGAGTCGTGACAGTTCACGCCGATCAGCACGAAGGGCTTGTCTTGGTAGCGCTTCACGAGCGCTTTGAGGTGCGGGAACTCACCTCGGCACGGGCCTCACCAGAAGCCCCAGAAGTCCAGCAAGACGACCTTGCCGCGGTGATCGGAGAGCTTGAAGGACACGCCGTCGACCGTCTTGCCTTCGAAGTCGATCGCGGGCATTCCCACCGCGCGATCGCGCAGCAAGAAGAGGTCCTCGCGCGCTTGTTGCGACCACTGCGTGTCCGGCAAGTCGGCGATCAACGACTCGAGCACGGCGAAGCCGATCGCCTGCGACGCCTTGTCGTCCGAGTGTACGTCAGCGTAGGCGAGGTAGTAGCGCGACTGCGCCTGCACTTCGGGCGACTCGTTCTTGTCGCGCGCGACTTGCAGCCATGCGGTCAGCTGCACGTCCTCGATGCGCCTGCGATCGCTCCACAGCTGCGACAATGCTTCACCGAACCAAGCGTTGCCGGCGTGCTTGTCGAAGAGCATGCCGTACCACTCGAGGCGCTTCGCCTCGCGGGTGCTCACGGTCACACCGATATGGCGGATGTTGTCGAGCTGCCAGATCAGCGCGCGGCCTTCACCGAGCGCAGCGAGCGACTCGAAGCGCGGCGCAAACACCTTCGCCGGACGTGCGCTGCGGAGGCGCTTGCGTTCCGCGCGGTCCTTGGTCGTCGCGAGTTGTTCTTTCCACTCGACCACAGCGGCTTCGTACTCCACGACCAGCCCGTCGTAGGACTCGAGCGCGCTGGTGACCGGAGCGCCGTGGGCGCTGGGCAGGTGGAAGGCTGGAGCCGGCACAGCAAGGGCCAGCCAGGCGAGCAGGGTGAGCATGGGGTCTCCTTCATCGAGATGCGGAAGCGGGGGCTCCCGCGGGTCCGCATTCTACGTCAACCGCGCCGAGTCGTTCCCATCTCGCTCGCGCCGCAGCAGCATTCCGTCAACGCGACGGGCGGCCTCCGTGATGCTCTACATCGCGAAGGCCGCTCGTCTTGCAGCGATCCGGGCTGAACGGTTCTCAGGCAGGCCGCTTCCAGTGGCGCACGGCTTCCGCCAAGTAGGCGGCGAGTTCAGCCGCGGGCACGGATTCCTGCTCCATCGAGTCGCGGTGACGCACGGTCACGACGCCGGTCTCCATGGTGTCGCCGTCGATGGTGACGCAGAACGGCGTGCCGACTTCGTCCTGGCGACGGTAGCGCCGGCCGATCGCGCCCTTCTCGTCGTAGAAGGTGCTGAATCCCGCACGGCGCAGGCCTTCAATGACCTCTTCGGCGCGTTCGGGCATTCCCTGCTTCTTGACCAGCGGGAAGACGGCGACGGTCGTCGGCGCGATCTCGGGGTGGAAGTGCAGCACGACGCGCGTGTCTTTCTCGAGCTGCTGTTCCTCGTAGGCATCGACCATGAAGGTCAGCGCCATGCGATCGATGCCGCCGGCGGGTTCGATGACGTACGGAAAGTAGCGTTCCTTCGTCTCGGGATCGAAGTAACGCAAGTCTTGCCCCGACGCTTCGGAGTGCCGGTTCAAGTCGAAGTCCGTGCGACACGCGATGCCTTCGAGCTCGCCCCAACCGAAGGGATACTCGTACTCGACATCGGCGCAGCCGGTGGAGTAGTGCGCCAGCTCGTCTTCTTCGTGAACGCGCAAGCGCAGCTTCTCGGGACGGATGCCGAGCCGCTGATACCAGTCGAAGCGCTCCGCCTTCCAGTACTCGTACCACTTGTCGCTCTCGGCGGGCGGCACGAAGAACTCCATCTCGCCCTGTTCGAACTCGCGCGTGCGGAATACGAAGTTGCCGGGCGTGATCTCGTTGCGGAACGACTTACCGATCTGCGCGATGCCGAAGGGCGGCTTGACGCGCGACGACTCGAGCACGTTCTTGAAGTTCAAGAAGATGCCCTGCGCGGTCTCGGGGCGCAGGTACGCGACCGAGCCGGAGCCTTCGACGGGACCGACGTTCGTCTTGAACATCAGGTTGAATGCGCGTGCTTCGGTGAGCTCGCCTCCACACTCGCCCGGACGCTTCGACGGTTTCTCGGGGCAGCGCGCGTCGGCGAGCTTGTCCTCGCGGAAGCGCGACTTGCACTTCTTGCAGTCGACCATCGGGTCGCTGAATCCACCGACGTGACCCGACACTTCCCAAGTCTTCGGGTTCTGGATGATCGCCGAGTCGAGACCGACGACGTCCGGACGCACCGTGACCATCGCGTTCCACCACGCGTCTTTCACCTTGCGCTTCAGCTCGACGCCGAGCGGACCGTAGTCGTAAGTGTTCCCGATACCCCCGTAGATCTCGGAAGCCTGGAAGACGAACCCCCGGCGCTTGCAGAGGGAGACAATCTTGTCCATCAGGTCGGGTTCGGGCTTGGCCATGGCTCTAGCGGGAGGATCTCGGGTCAGCGGATGAGCGGGAGAGGATAGGGATCGGCCCGCGCAGGCTCCAGGCCCGGCGAGTGAAGTACGCTACCGCGTTCGATTTTTCCACATAAGCAGCAGGCCCGCGCTGAGCGCGGGCCTGCTGCTTATGTGGAAAAATCGAACGCGGTAGCGTACTTCACTTGCCGCCGCCGCCGGGGCGCAGCGGCACGGCGGGGATCGAGTCGTGTTCCTCGTGCTCCTCGCCGTGGCCGTCGCCGTCCGCGTCGTGACCTTCGTGGTCACCGTGCGCGTCGTGATCGCCGCCCTTGGGCCATTCACCCTTCGCTTCGGCGATCAGGCTCATCACGGCGTGCTCCAGCTCCTCACCGTGCAAGTCGCGGTAACGGATCACGCCATCGGCATCGACGACATAGATCGTCGGGTAACCGGAGACGCCCCACTGGCGCGGCACGGGACCGTCCGTGCTGCCCTGGAAGAGGTTGGGCCAGTTGACGCCTTCCTTGACGCAGTCCTCTCGGAACTTGTCAGGGTCTTCGTCGGTGTTGATGCCGAACAGCACGAAGGGTTCGTTCTCGAGGCGCTTCACGAGCGCCTTCTCGTGGGGAATCATCCCACGGCAGGGTCCTCACCAGAATCCCCAAAAGTTGATCACAGCGACCTTGCCGGCGAAGTCGCTGAGCTTCAGCGGCTTGCCGTCGACGTCGACGCCGACGATGTCCGGCACGTCCATGCCGATCTGCAGATTCTCGGCGGCGAAGATCTTGCCGGCTGCGCGCGTCGCGAGTTCGTGCTCGGGGAAGCGCTCGGCGAGCAACTCATACTGCTCCACCGCGAGGTCGAACGCGAACTCTTCGTTCGACGCCTCGAGCGCGGAACCCTTCGCGTAGAGCACCTGCGCCGTGAGTTCCGGGTTGCCGGAGATCACCGCGAGCTCGTCGAGCAGGGCGAAGGCGAGCTCGCGACCGAGGCTCTCGCCCCAATCGTCGGCTTCGCCGGAGATCGTGCGCAGCAGCTCCAGGCCGTGCGTCTTGTGCGAGTTGTCGATCAAGTCGAGGTACAAGCGCAGCTTCGTCACCATGCGGCGCTCTTCGGGAACCTCGGAGAAACCGAAGTTGCCGAGACACCACAGGCGCGCGTCGATCTGTCCGCGCTCGGCGAGCGCCCAGAAGCGCGGGTAGAACGCACCGTCCGGCGACTCGGGGTAGGCTTCCTCGGCGCCGGCTTCGTTGCGCTCCTGGACCGCGTCCAGCTGGTCGTACCAGGCGTACAGCGCCGTCTGATACTCCTCCATCAACGCGGCGTGAGCGGAGTCGACTTGCGCCTGCTCCGGATTCACGACGTCCGTCGGCGGGTGATAGGTCTGGACCGCGAGCGCCGCCGGCGTCGCCAGTCCGAGCAGCCCGACGAGGGCCGCGCAGCGGATGATCTTCATGGGTCGTCTTCCTTCCAGGGGGGGCCCTCGGTGAGAGGGTCGAGGCCACAGTCTACTCACCCTACTCACCACGTGGAGCCGGCGCTGCGTCACAGCTCTTCCAGCCACCAGGGGGGTCAAGTCCCGCCGACCCGCTCTATACTCTTCCGCCATGAACGCCGCTCAGCACGCTGTGGGGGCACTCGCCCCCAGCGCCTCCTGGCGGGCCCCGCTCGCCTCCGGGGTCCGCACCGGGTCCGTCGCCACCGAGCTCGACCGCATCTCCGACAAGGTGCTCTCGGGTGGCCGCATCAGCTTCGAGGAAGGACTCTTCCTCCACGAGTCCGCCGACATCGGCACGCTCGGCATGCTCGCCGACGCGGTGCGGATGCGGAAGCACCCCGAAGGGGTCGTGACGTACATCGTCGATCGAAACATCAACCCGACGAACGTCTGCATCACCGACTGCGGCTTCTGCGCGTTCTATCGCCGGCCGAACCACGCGGAAGCGTACGTGCTCGAGCGCGACGAGATCGTCGCCAAGGTGCAAGAGCTCAGCGAACAAGGCGGACGCCAAGTGCTGATGCAAGGCGGCCACCACCACAAGCTCAAGTCCGACTGGTGGTGCGAGCTGATCGCCGACCTAAAGTCGCGCTTCCCGCAGATCAACTCGCACGCGCTGTCGGCGCCCGAGCTGCACCACTTCGCGGTGATCGAGAAGCGCCCCGTCGAGAACGTCATCCGCGACCTAAAAGACGCGGGCTGGGGCTCGCTGCCCGGCGCCGGTGCCGAGATGCTCGTCGAACGCGTGCGCCTCATCATCGCGCCGAAGAAGACCGACACCGACACCTGGCTCGACGTGCACCGCAAGACGCACGAAGCCGGCTTGCGCTCGTCCGCGACGATGATGTTCGGCAATGTCGAGACGCCCGCGGAACGCATCGAACACCTGGAACGCCTGCGGCAGCTGCAAGACGAGACGGGCGGCTTCACGGCTTTCGCGTGCTGGAACACCCAACCCGACGGCGTGCCGGAAGAACACATCTATCCGCAACGCACGACGCCGGGCGTGTACTTGCGCGTGCAGGCGATCGCGCGCATCTACCTCGACAACTTCAAGAACATGCAGACCAGCTACGTGACGCAAGGCTTGAAGCTCGCGCAGGTCACGCTGCGCTACGGCTGCAACGACTTCGGCGGCACGATGCTCGAAGAGAACGTCGTGTCCGCGGCCGGCTGCTTCAACTTGCAGTCGATCCAGAAGATCGAAGACGTCATCGAGCGCGCCTGCTTCGCTCCGCGACGCCGCAACTCTTGGTACGGCATCGACGACGAACGACACGACGGACCGCCTTCCCCCGCCAACCCCGCGGAAGCCGCCACTCATCGCGCCGTCAGCGGCACGGAGGTCTCACGATGAGCGCTACTGCCCGATTGAAGACGCGCGCGACCGGCGCGGGCCTCGGCGACATCGCCGACAAGCTGATCGCCGGGGAACGCCTGACGCTCGAAGACGGCAAGCGCCTCTACGAGGCGCCCGACTTGCACACGGTGGGTGCCTTGGCGAACCACGTGCGCGAACGCCTGCACGGCGACCGGACGTACTTCAACGTCAACCAGCACGTCAACTACACGAACATCTGCAACAAGCTCTGCCGCTTCTGCGCCTTCCAGCGCCTGCCGAAGCAACCGGGCGCGTACGTCTTCTCGCCCGAACAAGTCGAACTGAAGATCCGCGAGCAGCTGCACAACCCGGTCACCGAAGTGCACATGGTCGCGGGCATCCACCCGAAGCTCGACTACAAGTACTACAAGGACATCCTGCGCGCCGCGAAGCGCGCACGGCCCGACATCCACATCAAGGCCTTCACGATGGTCGAGCTCGACCAGATCGCGAAGGTCGCGGGCAAGCCGCTCGCCGAAGTGCTGCCGGAGCTCGTCGAAGCCGGACTCGGTTCGGTTCCCGGCGGCGGCGCCGAAGTCTTCTCGGAACGTGTGCGCCAGGCGACGTACCACCTCAAGAACACCGGCGACGAGTGGATCGAGATCGCGCGCACGGTGCATGAAGCGGGCCTGCGCTCGAACTGCACGATGCTCCACGGACACATCGAGACGATCGACGAACGGCTCGACCACCTCGATCGCTTGCGCCGCTTGCAGGACGAGACCGGCGGCTTCCAGACCTACATCCCGCTGTCGTTCCACCCCGACAATTCGGAGATGGCGCACGTCCCCGCCCCCACCGCACTGGACGAGCTGCGTGAGATCGCGCTCGGCCGCTTGATGCTCGACAACATCCCGCACATCAAGGCCTACTGGATCCTGATGGACGTGCCGATCGCACAGCTCTGCCTGGCCTTCGGCGCCGACGATGTCGATGGAACGGTCGTCGAAGAGAGGATCTACCACGAAGCCGGCGCCACCACCCCGCAAGAGGTCGACCGCACCGAACTCGTCCGCTGGATCCGCGACGCAGGCCGCGTCCCGGTCGAACGCGACACGCTCTACAACGTGGTCTGGTCCGACGACGGCGCGCGCGAGGCGATCGTGGGCGACGCGGCGCCGCTCGGCGTCTGAATCCACACGAGATTCACCGACTGCGAGTCCGTAACATCACGTCGTGCAACGACGTTGGATGCTCGGCTCGATCTTGCTGCTCGCGTTGGCTTGGTGCGCGGTGTCCGCGATGCGCCGCGGGCCGGCCGCACCCTCGTTGTACTCCGGGGTGGATGCGGCGCCATCCGTACAGTCCTGTGCTCTCGCTGCGCCTGTTCACGCCGCGGCACACAGCGAGCAAGGCGCCGATCCCACCGCTGTTGTCACGCGCACGAGCGAAGGCCACCAGGTTCACGGCGTCCTGAGCGACCTCCGCACGGGCAAGCCGATCCCGGAGGTCCGGATCGAGCTGAGACGCGGATCCGACCGGGAGATCTTGGTGACCGACGCTGCGGGCGCCTTCCGCTCTGAGCGAGCGTGGAGCCCCGGACCGCTGGTCGTCGATCCGACTCCCTTCCCGAACGACCGCGAAGACTGGTACTCCCGCTCGAGATCCTCCCCGGCGGCAACGAACCCGTTCAGCTGTTCGTCGACGCGCCGGGATTCGTCATCCTCGAGGGTGTGAAGCCGCCCGTTCATCCGGAGACACGCGTCGAGGCTCGCCTCGTGCTCCCCGGCAGTGAGCGACCGGGTTGGGACGGCACGACGTGGGTCGATCTGGGCTCGTTCCGCTACGCGCGCGATCCGAAGTGGCTGCGAGACGGCGGTCTGCTCGTCGCGCCACGTGACGTCCCGTCCGACCTGATGAGCATCACAGCGCACGGGACAAGCCCCGCCCGCGTCGAAGTCACAAGTACCTGGTACGCCCTACCATGGTTCACCACGGGCCCACTGCACTTGCGCGACGGCCGTATCCTCGACGACCGCGTTCGGGCGCATGACCGCAACTCTTGCGGATCGATCTCCGTCGTGCGACGAAATTCCGAGCGCGAACTGCTCCGTGACGCGACCTTCAGGATCCGGGCGCTCTCCACCCTCCAGCGACCCGATCTTTCGGCAGTTCGGCGTGACAATCCCGAGTGGACACGTCCTTTCGCTGCACTGACCGGACAGCCGCTGCAGTTCGTGACCGGCCAGCAGGGTCGCCTGTGGACTCCCGACTGCCTCCCGATCGGTACTTACGAAGTGGAGGTTCGACACCCTCGCTACCGAAGGTCCGCGTCTGCACCTGCGTGCGACCTGGGAACCGCCAAGCGCCTCGCGTCCGTCGGTGAGATGGATGCTGACGAGGCTCACACTCGAAGGACAAGCCTTCGACAGCGGGACTGCCTCGAGTCGCCTCGGCAGGAGCGGGCTCGGCACGCTGTATCCGGAGCAACCCGCACTCCAGCTCGACGAACTTCCATTGGCGCGCTTTGCTGTCGAGCTGCGGGCCGATTCAATCGGAGGGACTTCTTGCTTCCGCGTGCCGATCGATCCCGTCGACCCCATCCTCTCGAGACCCTGGTGCACAACGAGTCGCTGAGACTCTGGCGGATCGTCTTGGCGCCGGAACGAATGCAAGCGGGAGACGAGCACGGTACGCGGCCGTGGCGGCTCGAGTTGTTCGACACGGCTGGGCAGTCCGCCGGAGTCATGGAGTGCTTCCTCTCACGCGGCGAGGCACGCGTCTAGGCTCCGGCTGAGGAGGGCTGGACCTTCGCACTCACCGAGTACGGGGTGACCTCATCCGGACGCCGTCACGAAGGTGCCTGGCGCTTCGATCACGTCTCCAGCGGCCGCGAGGGAGCCGAGCAAGTTCTGGTACTTCGCTGAGGCTACCCCTGGCACCAACCTGGGGCGGATCGACCGGCGATGAGGCCGGCGTCGCTATCATCGCCGCATGAAGCTCGCTCTCTTGATCGCGGTCATTCTCAGTCTCGCTCCTTCCACGCGCACCCGGAACGCCGAACCGAATCGCCTCAGCCCGCTCGAGCGCGACGCCGGTTGGCAGTTGTTGTTCGACGGCGAGACGACCGAAGGCTGGCGCAGCGTCAAGGCGGAGGGCTTTCCGAGCGAAGGCTGGGACGTGCAAGCCGGTGCGTTGCATCACTCGCGGGGTGGCGGCGACATCGTCACCGAACGGTTGTACGGCGAGTTCGAGCTCGAGTTCGAGTGGAAGGTCGCGCCGGGGGCGAACAGCGGCGTGAAGTACATGGTCGCGCCGAACGACGCCGACTTCGCGTACGGTCCGGAGTATCAAGTGCTCGACGACGACCTGCACGAAGACGCGGAGCTTCCGTCGCACCGCGCGGCGTCGCTGTATGACTTGGCGGCGCAAGTAGGCGGAACCACGCGACCCGTCGGTGAGTACAACCGCGGTCGTATCGTGGTCCGTGAAGGCACGATCGAGCACTGGCTGAACGGCGTGCGCGTTGTGCGGCTGCAGACGTCCGATGAACAGTGGCAGGTCGCTCACGAGAACAGCAAGTACGCTGGCACGCCGCTCTTCGCGCAGACTTGGCCGGGCCGCATCGCGCTGCAAGATCACGGCGACGAAGTCTGGTTCCGCGACCTGCGCATCCGCGAATTGCCGGCCTTCGACTTCAGCGAGCTCGACATGCTGCCGGGAGAAGGGCTCGACGGTTGGAAGGAGTACGGCGACGCGCGCTACGTGCGCGAAGACCGCACGATCCTCGGCGAAGTCGACGGCGGCGGTCAGTCGTTCTTGTTGTCGAAGCGCTCGTTCGGCGACTTCATCTTCGAGGTCGATGTGAAGACCGAGCTGCCCGGCAACTCCGGCATCCAGATTCGTTGTCAGCAACGCGAGGGCGGTCGCCCTTTCGGCTACCAGATCGAGATCGATCCGTCGGAACGCGCGTGGTCGGGCGGCTTGTACGACGAAGCACGACGTGGTTGGTTGCAGAACCTCGCCGACAACCCCGCGGGCCGCGCGGCCTACGTGCACGGCGAGTGGAACCGCTACCGCATCGAGTGCATCGGTCCGTGGATTCAGGTGCGCGTGAACGGCGTGCCGACCGTCGACTACTTCGACCTCGAGGACTTGGAAGGCGTGTTCGGACTGCAGGTGCATTCCGGGAATAACACGCGGGTGCGTTGGCGCAATCCGCGGATCTGGCCGCTGCACACGCGCCGTTGGGTCGACTCTGGCCTGCCGAGCTCCCCACTGGTCGACCCGCCCGAAGGAATGATCAAGGTCAAGCAGGTGAGGCTGTTCGGCGCGAGCCACGAGTCCCCAGGTCGCCTGACGCGTGACCGCGACCCGAACAGGCTGTTTGCGATGCGCATGCAGGTCGAAGTGGCCGAGAAGCTCCAGCTGAGGCTCTCCTGCGGAAACTGGGCCTACGATCTGCACGGTGACCCGCAGTTCAAGTCGGGCGAACCGAACGAACTCGGCCTCTGCATCGACGGACGCCGCGGTACCGTGTTGTTGAACGGACGCCCGATCGCGGCCCCGATCCCGCCGCTCGAGGGCGACCTATCGCTGAGCACCCTGACCGAGTTCGACGAGATCTCGTTGCGCCGCATCCAGCGCCTCGAGATCGCCCGCCGCTGACCCTCAGTCCCCCGCCGCTTCCAGCTCCGCCGCCGTCCACGGCTCACCGCGCTCGGCGAGCTCGGCCTGCACTTCGCGCACGTCGTCCGGCGTGACCGGATCCGCGCCGTGCCCCCACTCGCGGCGCGCGTAGGTCAGCACGGCGGCGACGTCTTCGGGACTGGCCGCGTAGACCGGCATCTCGAGGTTCCACTCCTCGCCGGCGACCATGATCGGACCGGTCAAGCCGCCGAGCAGAATGCGGATCGGAGTGCGCTTCGACGCGAGCAACCACGGAGAGTGCTTCAACGGCGGCGCGAGACCCGGTTCACCGAGGCCGGTCGACTGGTGGCATGACGCGCACGCGTCGGCGAAGAGCGTACGACCGCGTCCGAAGCGTTCGCGTTCGGCGTCGGTCAGCGGACGAATCTCGTCGCCGCCCGCGTTCGGCCCGCCGGGCCAAGTGATCGACGCGCTGAGCTGATCGATGCGCCCCTCTCCGGCCCGCTCGCGCAGCGCAGCGAGGCGCTGCGGATCATCGAACACATCCAGGGCCTGGGGCCGTGTAGAGAGCCGCAGCGCCCGCGGGTCTCCGTTCGCGCCCCGCGGCCGGCCGGCGAGCAGCCCGTCGGCCAAGCTCCCTGCCGGGAAGCTCGACTCCACCGGCCGGGCGATCTCATGGAGCACGGCGGCCACCGCTTCCGACTGCCCACTGCGCGCAATGCTCGCGGCGAGCCCTGCCAGAAGCTCGGCGTTGCTGCCGACCGGAAGCTCGAACATCTCGAGCGCTGCGGGAAGTACCTCGAACTCGCGCCCGCGCAGCCCCGAGAGCGCGGCCTGCACCAGCTCAGGCACTCCGGAGTCGCTGCGTAGAAGCCGCAGCATGAGTCGATCTGCGGCGGCGGTCTCCGCTTCTCCGAGCGAGAGCACCAGCTGACGGCGCACGCGACCGCTGACGCCGCCTTCGAGGTCGGCGAGGACTTCGAGCACGCCCTCCTCGCCCGTCGCGAGCGCCGGCTCGGCACAACGCACAGCCGCCAGGTGCACGCGCTCGTCCGGATCCTCGAGACCTGTGAGCAATGAGTCGATGTCCAGGCCATCCAGCCCCTCGAGCGCCCACAGCGCGTGCATGCGGCCCAGGGCCGACTCGCTGTCCCGCACGACGTCGCGGCAGAGCTCGATCGTGTCGGCATCTCCCCGCCCCTCCTCGACGATCGAGCGCTGGGCCGTGATGCGCCGCCAGCCGTTCGGATGACACAGCTGCGCAATGAGCTCGGTCCAGCTCATCGCGCTCAGGGGAGCGGGCGTGATGTGCTTCGCGTCCTTCGACGCGATTCGCCAAATACGGCCCAATCCGATCGGTTCTTCGAGTCCGCGCGCTTCGACCTGAGCGCGCAACCACGACGTCACGAACAAGCGGTGCTGGATCACGCCGCGGTACATGTCGACGACGTAGAGCGCGCCGTCCGGTCCGTCGACGAGGTTCACCGGTCGGAAGCGTTCGTCCCTCGACGCCAGGAACTCGCGCCCGGCGTGCGCGTTGACGGCTTCGACGCTGAGAGCGCCCTTCGCACGCAATTCGTAACGCTTGACCAGGTTCCCGCACGGCTCCGCGACGAAGGCGTTCCCGCGGAACTCCTTCGGCAAGGCGTTGCCGAGGTAGATCAGCGGTCCGCAAGCGCCGGTGAAGGTCGCGAGCGTGTAGTCGTCACGCAGCGTTTCCTTGCGATAGCCGCGATTCACGCCCGGCGTCATGCGGATCGGCCAGACCGCCTGATCGTGAGCGACGCGCAGGTTCACGCCGCTCGCCGTGCCGTAGTTCGGATTGCGCACGGCGTAGTGCGACGAGTACTGGTCGCCGCGCAAGCCGTCGCTGTTCGTGTTGAAGAACGCGCGCCCCTCTTCGTCGAGCGACAACCCCCACTGCCCACCGCCATTCGTGCGTTGACGCTGCCACGCGCCGTCCACTTCGCGGTAACGCCAGCGATGATTCGAGAGCTGGATCCAGTTGTCGTGCGTCCAGCGCAAGGCGTTCGCCGCGTGCTCCGGACTGTGAATGCCGCCGAAGCCGCCGTCGATGACCACGTGCGCGTCCGCCTTGCCGTCGCCGTCCGTGTCGCGATAGAAACGCAGTTCGGGCGGAACGATCACCAACGCGCCGTCCCGATACGGCATGACCGCGCGCGGCAGCACGAGTCCTTTGAGGAAGTCGGTACGCGCATCCATCACGCCGTCACCGTCCCCATCGCGCAGCACGGCGATGCGACCGTTCGCGACGGTCTCGCTCTCGCCGTCGATGTTCGGCATGTAGCCGCGCATCTCGACGACCCACAAGCGACCGTCACCATCGAACGCGACGTCGACCGGATCGACGACGAGCGGTTCGCTCGCGACACACGTGATCTCGAGGCTCGGTTCCAGCTCGAAGGCTTTGCGCGCTTCCTCCGGCGAGAGCACCGGCGCCGGCGGAATCGAGAGGTCTTCCGGCAGCGGCGGTTGCACTTCACCGGGACGGTCGCCGTTCTGTGGCGCGGCGCGCAGTACCGGTGCGAGAGCCAGGAGTAAGGGAAGGCCGAGAAGCTGGGGAGTCGTCTTCATGAGCAGGGTTGCCGACAGTACCAACTCCCCCCCCCCGCTCACCGCCCGTTCGCCGGAACGGCGGGACCGATCTCGGGCAGGAAGGGGAACTCGATGCGCGGTGGCCAGATGCCGATTCCGAGCTGCAAGCCGGCGAGATGCAGCTCGACGCCTTCCTGCAGACCGAGGGCGAGTCCGAGCCAAGCCGTGTCCAGGCGCGATCTCATCGATCTCCACACCGGAGTGCGGCGAGATGATCTCGATGCGCGTCCAGCCACCTGTTTCCGCGTCACGCACGTCGAACCAACCGTGGGTCGCGAAGCGCGCGTACCAGGCCTCGCTGTCGGGGATACGGGCCTCTTTCACGAGCACCAACGCCCCCGTCTCTCCCGCGAAGCCCGACGGTCGGGTTCCTCGGCATCCCAATAAGAACGGCAGAACGAGAACGAGCAGGGCGTGGCGCATGGAGCTCCGAAGCGGGTACGGTGTCAGGGCAAATAGCGCACGGTGCTCCGGCGCTCGAGCACGCACCAGCACGACTGAGCGCCGGAGCGCCGTGCGCTATTTGCCCTGACACCGTACCCCCTCGAAGACTGACATGCTGCACCCGATCACACTGCTGCTCCCCCTCCTCGCCACCTCGAATCAAGGCGGTGATCCGCGCGACCTCTACGACGTCCAGGCGTACGAGATGCAGTGGGCCGTCGTTCCGGACGACCAGCGGCTCGAGGGTCGCGTGGTGGTGCGCGCGCGGACGCTCGGCAAGGACTTTGATCGCGTCACACTCGACATGGTCGCCGACCTCGAGCTGCTCGGTGTGAGCACCGAAGACGGCACGGAACTGCAGGCGGAGCGCGAAGACGACTACGTGCACATCACGCTGCCGGCGGCGCTCGACGCGGGCACCGACTTCGCCGTCGCGCTGCGCTATCGCGGCAACCCGAAGGCCGAAGACAGCTTCTCAGGATTCCACTGGGCGCAAACCCGAGCCGGCCGGCCCTGGATCAACACCTCATGCCAAGGCCTCGGCGCGCACAGCTGGTGGCCGTGCAAGGCCAGCTTCTTCAACGCCGGCGACAAGCCCGAGCGCGTCGAAGTCGAGCTGACCGTGCCCAAAGGACTGACCGGCGTCTCCAACGGTCGCTTCCAAGGCTCGAGCACCGGCGGCCCCGACTGGTTCACCGCGGAAGGCGACTGGGAGACGTTCCGCTACGTGCACCCCTATCCGCTCGAAACCTACTCCGTGACGCTCAACGTCGCGCCCTACGTCAAGGTCGAACAACAGCTGATGATCGATGGCGGCGGCGACACCGGCGTGCCCTTCGTCTACTACGTCTTGCCCGAGAGCGTCGAGAAGGCCGCGGTGCAGTTTCAAGACGTGCCCGGGATGATCGACGCGTTCGCGCAAGCCTTCGGTCCTTGGCCGTTCCCCGAGTCGAAGATCGGCTTGGTCGAGACGAATTTCTGGGGCATGGAACACTCCAGCGCCGTCGCGTACGGCTCGAGCTATCCGGCGTGGTGCGAACGAGAAGGGCAACCAGACCCCCATGCCGGCCCCAACCGCTACTTCGACTACATCCTGATCCACGAAATGGCGCACGAGTGGTGGGGCAACGCCGTATCCGCCACCGATTGGGGGCACTTTTGGATCCACGAAGGCCTGGGCACCTACGCAGAAGGTTCCTACCTCGAGTTCACCGAGGGTCGCGAACGCGCCGACGAGTACTTCCGCGGACAGAACCGCCGCGCCTCGCGCTTGAAGGGTGCGCTGTACCGCGGCGACGACGTCACCTCCGGCAAGGCGTACAGTCAGGTGATCTACTCGAAGGGTGCTTGCGTCTTGAACACCTTGCGCAGCTACATCGACGATGACGAGTCGTGGTGGCGCTTGTTGCACGAGTTCCAAGCGCGCTACCGCTACAAGAACGCGAACACCGCGGACTTCTTCGCGCTGGTCGAGGGCGTCACCGGCACGAATTACGATTGGTTCTCCGAGCAGTACGTCTACGGCGAAGGCTCACCGCGACTGAAGGTCGACATCGAAGTCGAGCCGCGCTTGATCAAGCTGCGCATCGACAACGAGATCGGTGACTTCGACTGCGGCGTCGACGTCCGCTGGCTCGAAGGCGGAGAACCCCGCACCGACCGCATCTGGGTCCGCGGCGGCAAGTCGGGTGGATCGGACTACGTGCTCGGCGACGATCCGAGCCAGGTCGAAGTCCTGCACATCGACCGTATCATCGGCCGACACACCGTGAACATCCACGGCTACGGCGTGCCGGAAGCAGCACCGAAAGAATCGTCCGACGACGATTAGCAGCTCACTGGTCGACCGGCGACGCCGTCGACCAGTCGAGCACCTCCGACTCGAGCACATCGAGCGGCAGCGGGCCATTTGCGAGGATCACCTCGTGGAAGTCGCGCAGGTCGAAGCGGCCGCCCATCAGCTGTTCCGCTTCGCGCCGCATGCGCTCGATCTCGAGCTTGCCGATCGTGTACGCCGTCGCTTGCCCCGGCATCACGATGTAGCGCTCGATCGCCTTGACGCAGTCGCCTTCGGGGTTCGGCGTGTTCTCCATCAAGTACTCGACTGCCGCTTCGCGCGTCCAGCGCTCGTTGTGCAGACCCGAGTCGACGACCAGGCGGCATGCACGCCAGAGTTCCATCGCGAGACGTCCGAAGTCCGAGTACGGGTCTTCGTAGAAGCCCTCTTGGCGCGGGAAGCTCTCGCAGTAGAGCCCCCACCCTTCGCCGTAGACCGTGTATCCGCCGAAGCGCCGGAAGTGCGGCAAGTCCGTCAGCTCGCGAGCGATCGAATTCTGCAGGTGATGCCCGGGAATCGCTTCGTGGTACACGAGCGCCTCGAGCTGGTAGGTCGGCATCTGAGCCATGTCGAAGAGATTGGCGTAGAAGATGCCGGGGCGCTTGCCGTCGGGCGTGCCGGACGAATAGAACGCCTTGCCCGCCGCCGCCGCGCGGTACGGTTCGACGGCCTTCAATTCAACCGGCGCCTTGGGCAGCGTTCGGAAGAACTCCGGCATGCGCACGCGCATCTCGTCGAGGTACTCACGGGCGAGCGCCAGGTACTTCTGACGCCCCCCCTCGTCATTAGAGAGGTAGAAGCGTTCGTCCTCGCGCATCTGCTTGAAGTACTGCTGCAGCGTGCCATCGAAGCCTAGGCGACGCATCAAGTCGCGCATCTCGTCGTGAATGCGCGCGACTTCGGAGAGGCCCAGGGCATGGATCGTATCGGGCGTCCAGTCTTGCGTCGTAACGCGCTTCAAGCGGTGCGTGTAGTATGCATCGCCATCGGGCAGGGTCCAGACGCCTACTTCGCTCGGCGCGCGCGCGTTTAGTTGCCCCAACGCCGTGATCAGGCGCTCGTAAGACGGACCGACGGACTCGATCATCGCGCGTTCCGCTTCACGCATCAGCTCGCGACTGAGCGTATCTGGGAAGCGGGCCTGTTCGACTTTGGTGCGGAAGTCCGCGAGCAGTTCGTTCTCGGGCTGACCACTCTCGAAGGGTGAACCGGCGAGCAGGTTGCGGCACGAGCCGAGCACGCGCGGAAAGACGAAGGCCGGCGGAACGATGTCCGCATCGGCGCGCAGCTCGAGATCGGCGATCAGTTGATCGAAGGCGAGCGGGAATCCGTCGAGCCGCTGGATGTACGCACGCGCATCGGCTTCCTGCTCGATCGTGTGCTGCGAGATCAGAGTCGACGGCAACATGGTGTGCACGCCGAACATCTGGTTGACAGGATAGTTGTGCAGGCGCCAGCGGAAGTCCTCGATCGCATGCGTCAGCTTCTTTTCGAAGAGCTGGTACGAAATCAACGACTGCGCGCTGAGCTTGAATTTGTCGAAGCGCTGAAGTCGCTCGAGCTCGTTCTCGCGGATCGCGACCTCGCGGAGGCGTTCCGCGTCGGAGAAGTCGTCCCACAGTCCCTGGTCGCGCTTCACGCCGAGCGAGGTCTGCATCAGCGGACTGCGATCGAGTTCCGCTTGGTGCACTTCCTCGAAGAAGGCCGCCAGGGCGCGGTCGGTGTCGTTCGGGCCGGCGCCCTTCGCGTCCCCTCCGCCATCACTCTTGCAGGCGGTGACGAAGACTAGGAGGGAACCGGCGAGCAGGCGGGCGAGGCGGGATGCGGACATGGCGGGTCTGGCTGGGGTCGATCGAGGGGCGCGATCCTACTCGACGCTCGCCCCGCACTCGACTACCCTCCGCCCCATGCGCTTCGCCGAAGTCTCAGAACACGAAAACTTCTCCCCCGAGAAGCTCAAGAAGACGAACATCTTCGAGTCCCCGCAGATGTTCTGCGACACCTACTGCCTGGAACCCGGGCAAGCCCAGAAGGTGCACGCCCACGAGGGCGCGACGAAGTTCTACTACGTCCTCGCGGGCTGCCCGACCGTCACGATCGGCGAGGAGCGTCGCGGGTTGTCACCCGGCGAGATCGCCTGGTCGTTCGCCGGCGAACCCCACGGCGTGGTGAACGAATCGACCGAACGCGTCGTCTTGTTGGTGGCGATGGCGCCGCACCCGGATCACTGATTCAGACCGACCAGCCGCGCCAGACGTCGAGCCCGGGAAGCGGCGCCTCGAACGCGAGCGCTTCCTTGGTCGTCGGGTGCGTCAGTTCGAGCCGCCGCGCGTGCAGCGCGATGCTCTTGTCGGGCAGAGGTTCGCGTGCGCCGTACTTCAGATCGCCGACCAACGGTGTGCCGAGCGAACGACATGCGACGCGCAGCTGGTGCGGACGCCCCGTGTGCGGTTCGAGCGCCAGTAAGCTGAGCCCCGCGCGTTGTTCCATCACGCGCCAGTCGGTGCGCGCGGTCTTCGAGCCATCGCGAGGCGCGCGCACGATCTCGACGCGGTTCTTCGCGCGGTCTTTCCAGATCTCGTGTTCGACCACCCCGCGTTCGCCGCGCGGTTGACCGAGCACGACGCCGAGGTAGAGCTTGCGAGCCGTGCGCTCACGAAATTGCGCGTTCACGCGGTCCGCACCCTTGGTCGTTCGACCGAAGCACAAGACGCCCGAGACCGGACGATCGAGTCGGTGCACGACGGCCAGAAACGCTCGGCCTGGCTTGTTGAACTCGCGTTCGACCCACGTACGCGCGAGGTCGAGCATGCTGACATCGCCGCTCTCGTCCGGAACCGCCGGCATGCCGGCCGGCTTGTTCACGACGAGCAAGTGGTTGTCGCTGTGCAGGACTTCGAGCGTCGTCATGCGTCGAGTTCCAGGCCGCGCCACCAGCGCGCGCAGAAGCCTGCCGGCAAGCGACGCTCGGTCGCTTCTTCGGGCAACGCGAGTTCCCCCACCGCGACCTGGCCTTCGCCGAGCTCGCCCAGCAGGTTCGCGAAGGCGAGCGGCGAGTAACCCACCGCGTAGGTCGACAACACGAGCGCCGCGCGCGGTTCGAGCAGCGCACCGGCCGCTTCGACGAGCGGCGCGAGGCCTTCTTCGAGCCGCCACGTCTCGCCCTTCGGACCGCGGCCATAGTGCGGCGGATCGAGCAAGATCGCGTGATAGGTGCGGCCGCGCCGGACTTCGCGCTGCGCGAAGGCGAGGGCGTCGTCCAAGATCACGCGCACCGCCTTTTCGTCCAGCTCCGAGGCGACCAAGTTCTCGCGCATCCACGCGAGTGATTGTTTCGACGCGTCGACGTGCGTCACGGCCCAGCCGGCCTTGGCCGCGAGCACCGAGGCGGCGCCCGTGTAGCCGAACAAGTTCAGCATGCGCGGCTGCCCCGGACCGAGGTGCCGCCGCAAGCCGTCGATCCACTCCCAGTTCGCAGCTTGTTCCGGGAAGAGCCCGACGTGCTTGAAGGCGGTCGGACGGATCCAGAAGCGCGCGCCTTGGTGTTCGATGCGCCACTCGGGTGCCGTGCGGCGCAGCTCGGCGCGCGCGCCGGAGCGCGGTTCCCAGCGGCCGCCGCGATCGGACTCGCGCACGAAGCTGAGGTCGGCCGCGGACCACTCCGCGTCGGGAAGGCGACGGCGCCAGAGCGCTTGCGGATCCGGACGACGCAAGATCACGTCGCCGAAGCGCTCGAGCTTCTCCCCTTCGCCCGAATCGAGCAACGCGTGCGCCGGGAAGGCGGGGTGAGGGAAGACTTGGGGTTGCATGCTCGAGAAATGGCCGGCAGTACGTGCCGCAAGGGTAGCGACAAGGGCGCTGGAAGGAAGCGTGCCCCCGAGTGCTTTCGAGGCCGGGCGCTACTCTCAGCGACCGCTACCGTTCCCCCCGGCAGCGCCGTAACCTGTTCGCCGTGAGATCGCTCTCGATTCGTACCTTCGCCTGCTGCGCCCTGTTCCTCGGCGCAGGTTGCGCCGGCTCCTACCGTCAACTCGACGGAACGGTCGAGCTGTATCGACAGGGCGACCTCGAAGCCGCGGCCGACTGGATTCAGTCGCCGGAGTTCGACGACGATCGCGAAGGTGATCGGCATGGCGTCCTGTGGCTGCTCGAGACCGGCAAGATCATGCACGACGTCGGACGCTTCGGTGAGAGCGAGACGGCTTTCGAGCAAGCCGACGCCCGCATCCGCACGCAGGAACAAGGTGCCTCGATGTCGCTCTCGGAAGAGGTCGCCGGGATCTTGACGACGCAACAGTCGCGGACTTTCCGCGCGCGCCACTGGCAGAAGATCCTGCTCGAGAGTTATCGCGCGTTGAACCAGCTCGCGCTCGGCAACCTCGACGAAGCGCTCGTCATGGCGCGGCGCTCCTACGCGCGCCAAGCCGACGCGGTCTTCGACAAGGGCAAGGAGATCGAGAAGCGCGAAGAAGGCACCAAGGAGAAGAAGATCAACGAGGAAGAGTTGATGGACCAGGACTCGGTGCAGGAACTCCTCGCCCCGGTCCAGTCGCGCATCACGCCCGCTTACGCCGACTACGCCAACCCGTTCACGTCCTACTTGGCAGCGCTGCTGCAGTGGGCCGACGGCGATCAGACGCGCGCGATCGTCGACATGCAGAAGACGCAGGGCATGGTGCCGGACAACGAGTTCGTCGCCGCCCTGGTCACCGAGCTGGAAGGTGGTCATCCGCTGGCGACGCCCGAAGGACGCGTGTATGTGATCTTCGAGAACGGGCTCGCCCCCGAACGCATCGAGACCGGCATCGCCATCGTCACGCCGAACGGCTACTCGTCGATTCGCTTGCCGATGCTGCAGTACATCGACACGCCGGTCGTCGCGCTCGAACTCAGCGATGCTGCCGGAGACCTGAATCTGCGGACCGCGCCCCTCGCCGACGTCGACGCGATGGTTTCGGTCGACTTCTCCGACGAGCTACCCGGCATCGTCGTCCGCACCGTGCTCTCGATCGTCACGAAGGAAGTCGCGACGAAGCAGATGCGCGACAGCAACAAGGACCTCGGGTTCTTGGTCGGCACCCTCTGGAAGGCGATGACCGAAGGCGCCGACTTGCGCACCTGGCGAACCGTCGGTTCGCGCTTCGAAGTCGCGCACTTCGACCGCCCCGCGGGCGGCATGGTGCGCTTGAATTTGCTCGACAAGCACGGCGGTCGCCACTTGAGCGCCGAGATCGAGCTGCCCGAAACGACACTCTGCTTCCTGCTGTGCCGCAGCGTCAACCTGGCCAGCTTGCGCACGCATACGATCCAGGCCGGCGATCCGTTGCCGAGCGTGCGGATCGAAGCCGCGCCCACAGAATCACCCGCGGAAGAACCTCCCGCGGATCCCACGGACAACCCCGAATCATCCGACGAACCGGCCGCCGAAGCGGCCACGGCAGAGAAACAAGACTCATGAAGCACTGGAAGATCGGCGCCGCCTTGCTGGCGAGCCTGACGCTGCTGCCCGCTTGCAACACGGGCTCCAAGACGAAAGCCACGACCCCGATGAACACGGTCGAGAAGGCGAACAAAGACGCCACGCCGCGCGAGGAGTGGATCGACAAGATTTCCGTCAGCGACATCTTGGCCGGCAAGGTCAACGTGACGTCGGTCTACACCGATAAGAGCAGCGGGCTGCAACGCATCCAGCTCAACGTGCAGAACGACTCGGGGCGCTCGATTCACGTGCGCTACCGCGTCGAGTGGTTCGACGAAGCGGGCTTCAAGCTCTACACGCCGTCCGAGTCCTGGAACAACGTGACCCTCTCGAAGGGCCAGCACCTCTCGCTGCAGGCCAACGCCAGCTCACCGAGCGCCGTCGACTGGCGCTTCTCCGTCCAAGAGTCCGCGCTCTAACGCGCCGCACTCTCCGCCCACGAACACCGCACAGACTGAATGCCATGAAGAGCCTCAACTACGCCCTGATCCTGAGCCTACCCCTCCTGTTCGGCGCTTGCTCATCCGTCGAGCGCATCGATCCGAACTCCGACGACGCCGTCACCACGATGGGCGTCGACTACGACGAGCTGACCGAGTGGTCGGAGACGCTGACGCGTCGGATGCTCGACGACCGCTTCCTCGACAGCGGTGAGTTCGGCGAACAACCGATCCGCATGGTCGTCTCGAAGATCGAGAACAAGACCGACCTCTCGAACTTCCCCACCGAAGTCGTGATGGGCCAGATCCGCGCGTCCTTGCTGCAGTCGCAGAAGGTGCGCTTCATCTCGACCTACGGCGACGACGGCAAGGACGAGATGACCCGCGACACGCAGGACATGGTCGACGATCCGATGTTCGACTCGGCACAGATCCCTGAAGCCGGTCAGGCGTCCGTCGCACGCCTCTCGCTGCGCACGCAGATCATCTGGCAGTACGGCCAGTCGACCAAGGCGAAGCAGAACACCTACGTCGTGCGCATGTGGGTCACCGACGTCAAGAACGGCGAGGTGGTCTGGGAAGGCTTCAGCGAGCCGATCGCGAAGAAGCACAGCAAGGGCGGACTCGGCTGGTAACGACCAACTGAGCCGTGAGGTACCGAGCCGGGGCCAGCTCCCCACAGCTCGAGGAGGCCGGCGACAGCTGTCGCCGGCCTCCTCGAGCTGTGGGGAGCTGGCCCCGGCTCGGTACCTGCAAGGTCGGGTGTTCAGAGGGTTCTACCCGCCAGCGCGCGAAGGGTACGGTGTCAGGGCAAATTGCGCACGGTGGTGGTGACTCAGCTGCACTGAATGCGCAGAGGAGTCACCACCACCGTGCGCAATCTGCTCTGACACCGTACCCTTCGCGGATGCGTCCCACCCGCCCCCTGCGCGTCGGCAGCGTGCCTTATCTCGTCGGCCGGCCGCTCGACATCGGACTCGAGAACGAGCCCGGCATCGAGCTCGTGCGCGAGATCCCCGCGCGGCTCGTCGAGATGCTGCGAGCCGGCGAACTCGACGTCGCCCTGGTCAGCTCGATCGAGCTCTTTCGGCAGCCCGGATACCGCTACATTCCCGGGATAGCGGTCTCGGGCGCAGGCCACGTCGCCAGCGTGCAGCTCTTCTTGCGCAAGCCGGTCGCTGAAGTGCGCACCGTCGCGCTCGACCCGGCGAGTCGCACGGCCGCGACCTTGATCCGCGTCTTGCTCGAAGAACGCGAAGGCGGCGCGCCGGACTTCGTGGAGACCGCCGCCGGACACGACCCGCGCGAAGCCGGCACCGACGCTTGGCTGCGCATCGGCGATCCGGCGATGCGCGAGACCTTTGAGCCGGGCGCGCATGACGTCTTCAATCCGTCGGAAGAGTGGACGGCCCGCACGGGCTTGCCGTTCGTCTTCGCGCCGTGGATCGTGCGTGAAGGCATCGACCTCTCCGACCACATCGCCGCCTTCCCACGCTCGCGCGACCTCGGTCGCCGCATGCTGTCCGAGTTCGCCGCGCAAGGCGCCGCCGAGTGGAACGTTCCGGCACGTGCCTACGCTCACTACTTCTTCGAGCAGCTCGTGTACGATCCCGGCGACCTGATGCAGCAAGCCCTCTACACCTTCCGCGACCGAGCCGCACAGCTCGGCCTCTGCGAACCACACCACGCCCCGCAAGCCGTCGAGCTCGGGGAAGCCAAGAATGCGTAGCGGCACCGAAGGCGGTCGCTGTCCGCACTGCAAGGCCGAGGTGCCGAAGGACCACGGACGCGTCTGCTTGGACTGCGGCGGCTCGTTGCAGAAGCGCTACCTCGCGATCGGCTGCTTGTCCTCCAAGCCGCTGATCCTGTTCGCGGCCGGGCTCTCGATGTGGCTCGCCGGAGGTCACGAAGCTCCCGCCGCGGACACCGACGCTCCTCGCGAGCAGGCCGTGGAACGCCCCGTAACGGCGCAGGACCCCGCGAGGAACTCGCCGGACGCACCGGGAATCGCTGCGCCCCGTTGAATCGCCCTCGGCGCTTCCGTATCTCTGGTGATTCTCCCGCCGTTTCGCACTGAAACGGTGATCCAACGCCCCGCCGACGAGGATCCGGCCTTGGCCAAGAGCGACTCCGCCACCCCCACCCTCTTCGAAGACGACGTGACCCCGAAGAAGCGAGCCAAGCAGACCGCCAAGCGGAAGGCCGGCGGTGACGCCGGAGCCAAGCCGAAGGCGTATGCCCCCCGCCGCCGTTCCAACGCGACGGAGATGGCGACGAAGCAGCGCGAAATCTCGGTCTCTGAGTTCTTCACCAAGAACCGCCACCTGCTCGGCTTCGACAGCCCGCTGAAGGCGCTGCTCACCGCGGTCAAGGAAGCGGTCGACAACTCGCTCGACGCGTGCGAGGAAGCCGGCATCCTGCCCGAGATCTCCGTCGAGATCACGCAGACCGGCGAGAAGACGTACTTGATGGCCGTCGAGGACAACGGCCCCGGCATCATCGACACGCAAGTCGGCAAGGTCTTCGGCAAGCTGCTGTACGGCTCGAAATTCCACAAGCTCTCGCAAAGCCGCGGCCAACAAGGCATCGGCATCTCCGCGGCGGGCATGTACGGCCAGCTGACGACGGGCAAGCCGGTCGTCATCAAGTCGCGCACGGGCAAGCGCAAGAACGCGGTCGGCTTCACGCTATCGATCGACACCGCGCGCAACAAGCCGGAGATCCACACTCAAGAAGTCATCGAGTGGGACAAGGATCACGGCACGCGCGTCGAGATCGACATGGAAGCCAAGTACCAGAAGGGCTTGCGCTCCGTCGACATGTACTTGAAGCAGACGGCGATCTCGAACCCGCACTTGACGCTGCACTTCACCGATCCGACGGGTGAGAAGGTCACGTACGAGCGCGGCACCAAAGAGATGCCGCCCGAGACCGTCGAGATCAGGCCGCACCCGCACGGTGTCGAGCTGGGCCGGTTGATCGGCATGCTCAAGGAAACCAAGTCGCGTTCGCTGTCCGGCTTCCTGCAGGAAGAGTTCTCGCGCGTCGGCCCGACCGTCGCGAAGCGCATCATCGAGGGGGCGGGCAAGGGCCTGACGCTGAAGAGCTATCCGTCGCGTATCGCGCGCGAAGAAGCCTCCGCGCTGCACAAGGCCATCCAAGAGACCAAGATCTCGTCGCCCTCCACCGACTGCATCGCACCGATCGGCGAAGCCTTGCTGCTCTCGGGCCTGCGCAAAGAGATCGAAGCCGACTTCTACGTCGCCAGCGTGCGCCCGGCCGCCGTGTACCGCGGCAACCCCTTCCAGATCGAAGTCGGCCTCGCGTTCGGCAAGCCCGGCGGCGTCGGCCTCGAGATGTCCGAGACCGGCCGCATCACGAAGAAGGACAAGGCCAAGATTGCGACGGAAGAACTGGTCGGAAACGCCGACGAACCGATCCGCGTGATGCGCATCGCGAACCGCGTACCGTTGCTCTACCAACAGTCGGCTTGCTCGATCACCAAAGCCGTCACGCAGACCAACTGGCGCAGCTACGGCTTGACGCACCCGCGCGGTGCGCTGCCGATCGGCCCGATGGCGATCATGGTGCACATCGCCAGCGTCTGGGTCCCGTTCACCTCGGAGTCGAAGGAAGCCATCGCGGCTTACCCCGAGATCCTGAAGGAGATCAAGCTCGGCCTGCAGGAGTGCGGCCGCAAGCTCGGTACCTACATCCGCAAGGGCAAGCGCCTGAAGCGCGAGTTCGAGAAGCGGTCCTTCATCGAGAAGTACATCCCCCACATCGGCGTGGCGCTGCAAGAGATCTTGGAACTCACCGACACGGAACGCGATTCCACCGTCGAGGAGCTCGAAGACGTGCTGCACAAGAGCCGCAAGTTCTAGCCGCCGGCTGACTCCCAGCTCGCCACACTACCACTCCGCGCCGAACGACGAACATGGCCAAGAAAGCCTCCAAGAAGAAGACCTCCGCCAAGAAGGTCTCCGCGAAGAAGGGCCCTGCGAAGAACGCGACGACCGGTCGCACTGCAACGGCCAAGCTCGACGCGCTCGACAAGAAAACGGTCGCACTGATCGAGAGCACCGCCCTGCGCGTGCGCAAGTCGATCGACAGCCGCGTGCTGCCCGAACTGCGCTTCCCCGTGCGCAGCCTCTCGAACGTCAAGTACGAGAAGAAAACCGGCTACTTCCAGCTCGGATCCGGCCGCAAGGTCCGCGCGCTCTCGGTCAACACGGTCAAGAACTTCGCGCAGACGCTGCGCTTGATGTCGATCTCGAAGGACATGGTCCTCGGCAACGACTTCGCGACGAAGCGAGAGGCGTACTACGTCTCGAAGAACTGGGGCGACTGCAAGTTCAACGACCAGGCCGAATCCGACTCGGTGATGGACGACATCGAAGCGCTCGCCAGCCTCGACGGTCTGTCGCGTGAACAGCTGCGCTACTTCCCCGAAGAACACGGCGGCTCGGTCGCCGGCAACCTGGTGGTGATCGACAAGGACACCGAGACGGGTCAACCGATCCGCATCGACTGCACGGCCTTCGGCACGGGTTCGTACTCGATCCCCCACTCGGTCGAACACCTGCAGTTCGAGACCGATGCCAAGTTCGTCTTGGCGATCGAGACCGGCGGTATGTTCCAGCGCTTGAACAACCACAAGTTCTGGAAGAAGTCCGGCTGCATCCTGGTCGAGATGGCCGGCGTGCCGACGCGCGCGACGCGTCGTTTCATCCGACGCTTGTCCGAGTCGCAGAAGATCCCGGTCTATTGCTTCGTCGACTGCGACCCCTACGGCATCGCGAACATCTACCGCACCTTGAAGGTCGGTTCCGGCAACGCCGCGCACATCAACCGCTTCTTCTGCGTGCCGAACGCGCAGTACCTGGGCGTCACGCCGCAAGACATCAAAGACTTCAAGCTCGAGGACGCCACCCACGAGCTGCAGCCCGTCGACATCAAGCGCGCGAAGGACGCTCTCAAGAACGACCCCTTCTTCAAGGCGCACAAGCCCTGGGTTTCCGCGCTCAACACGATGCTCAAGATGGGCGTGCGCGCCGAACAGCAGGCCCTCGCCAAGTGGGGACTGAACTTCGTGATCGACGAGTACCTTCCGCGCAAGCTGAAGGACAAGAAGTCGTTCTTGCCGTAGAGCGCGCTGCCCCGCCAAGGTCGCGCCGGGAACCGCGTCGATCGCGATGGCCGGTAGTGCCGCTTCCAGCCGCGAGCGATCTTCCAACCGCCACGCACCACGACCGCGCCTGACATGCCGGGTTCACGGTCCGGAGTACGCCCGAGCCAACCGTCGAAGTAGCGTGCCGATGAGTACACCTCGGGATCGCTCGGCGCGGCCAAGGCGTTCGATTGCACGCCGTGCTCGAGGTGGTTGTTTAACACGTACTTCAACGCGTTGTGCACCTCGCGCAGGGTCTTGAGCCCACGATCATGGAAGCGTTCGCGGAACACCTTCCCGCGCCGCCGCCACACTGCGTTGAGCGTCCGCGCAATCTGACTGCCCGCGCCCTTCATCCATCCCTCCACCGCCTTGCTGTCGTCCGTCTCGACGATCATGTGCACGTGGACCCGACTGGATCGAGTAGTGAACGATGCGGAAGTCGGTCCGTTGCGCTCCACGAATGCCGTGCACCAACACGCGGCCTTCGAACGCTTCACGCAACCACGGCAGACCTTCGACCAACTTGATCGTCACGAGCCGCGGATCGTGCCTCGAGACCGGCGCGCGCGATGCGTGCGGCCCCCCCCTTGCGCTTCGGTCGCCCGGCCCCCTTGCGTCGCCCGCCATGTGTACGCGGTTCGGGGAAGTCGAACTCTGCCTACTTCGTTGCCCCTCGCACATCATATAGAACGACTTGCGTGCGGGAAGGTCCTCGATAAGTGACGCATTCATGCGCTATTCCTCGAACGGAGATGTTCCCCGTCCTGTCGTCGACTTGCTCGATACGTGACTAAGAGGACCTACCCCCAGCTTGATGGCGAGTGATGCGTCGTTGAGTCCCGCCGCGCTACGCCACCGCTCCGCAAGGCTCCGTCCGAGCGGTGCAGTCCGCAACGCACACGAAGAGAGGCCCCGCCGCCGGTGCGACGGGGCCTCATTGGTCTAGTTGGCGATCGAGTCGCCGGGGCTCACTCTTCTTCAGCGTCCTTGATCACCGGCTCGTCGATGATGTCCCACTCGACTCCTTCGCTGTTCGGGTTGTCGAGCTCGTCGATGCCCTTCGACCAGACGTAGGGGAAGCCGTCGTCGCCTTCGGGCGCTTCATACTGGTACGGGTAGCCCCAGGGGTCGACGGGGATCGACTGGAGGTATTGGTTGCCGTGAGCGTCGGGCATGGCGAGCTCGGCGAGGGTCACCGGGTACTTGCCGTTGTTCGAACTGGAGTAGACGTCGAGCGCCTCGTAGAGCTCGGAAATCTGTTCCCAAGCGGCGATCTCCTCTTCGGACAGCTCGACATCTTCGAACTCCTCCATGTCGTAGTCATCGAACACGACGTCGTAGGACTCCTCCTGCGCCTGGCCGACCGCAACTCCTGCCATCGTTATCGCAATGATCGGGCCGGGGACTTCCGCGGCCCAACCGAGCACGCCGCTCAGGTTGACGAGGTGCGAACGATCCGCGCGGTACTCCGCGATCATTGTGTCCCCCACCATGCGACCGACGCCGACGAGCGCCAGCGCGTTGTGCGAGAGGTCGTTGTACGTCGGCAGGATCATGCCGGGGTCGCGCGAGCCGTCGCGCGAGCGCACGCCGTTCGCGATCGCCGAGCAGAGCATCGACGTCATGCCGTAGCCGTCGCGCATGAAGCGCGCGGTGTCGAGGTAGATCAGGCTGATCGCCGTGCTCATGTCTTCGGGCAGCTGGTCGACGAGCTTGCGGCTGTCGAGCAGGCTGCGCTTGCCGGAAGTGATCTGGCGCGCGGCCGCGACCGCTGCCTGCGGCGTCAGCGCCATCAGAGCTGCGTCACCGACGACGGCCATGGTCGGTTCCAGCGGCGCGGGGATGCCCGGCGTCTGCAGCGAGATGAAGTCTTGGCCGCCTTCCGACCAGCCGCGCACCTGCACGTAGCCTTCACTCTGTGCCGACGCCATGCCCCCGATCATCTCGACCATGCCGCCCATGAACTCGGCGAAGTCTTCGGAAGAGTCGAGGTCCATGAGCATCACCGTCGAGGTCAGTCCGCCGCCACCCGTGGAATCCGACCCGTACATCATGAAGTGCTGGCCCAGCGTATCCAGCAGCTCGGTCTGCACGTCGATGCCGGTCTGCTGCTGGATCATCTCGAAGATGTCGACGCCATTGGCCTCAGGCATCTTACTCAGCATGCCGTTCAGGAACTCGAGGTAGCCGCTGAGGTCGACGCGCGTGGCGACGGCCCAGCTGGCGTCTTCGGGGATCCAACTCACGCGACCCGCGTCCAGCGGGCCGGCCGGTGCGAGGTGCATGGCATTCATCATCGAGCCATAACCCTCGGTCGCCATCACTTCGTACGCGCGCTGATCGTCGAAGCCGTAGCTGTATTCGAACGCCAGGTCGTTCACTCCGAACTGCTCGAACATACGATCCATCTGCTCGAGACCTTCGTCCTCGCCGGCCACTTCGGCGATGCGTCGAATCATCCCGAGCGCGCCGCTGTAGTCCATGCGCATCGAACAGGCCGTGCGCACGCCGGCAGGCATGTACTTCGCCGGAGTCGGAGCGACGAGTGCAGCTTGCTTGCCGAAGCGCACGACGAGGTCCTTGTCGAGGCTGCCCATCCAGAGCGGCAGCGGAGCTGGAACGACGCCCAACGCGCCGGCCGCGCTCTTCTCGACGTCGAGACCGATCGAGCGCAGCGTCTCCGCCAGGCCGTGCGCCATGCTCTGCGCATCGCTGCCGGTTTCTTCGGACAAGCGCAGCTCGCCGAAGAGCGGCAGCAGCATGCCCGCGATCTGCTTCTCCTGTCCGAAGATGCGCAGGCTCATCGGGCCTTCGATCATGCGGCGCAGCACGGGGAAGACGGCCTCGGGCGCGGCTTCTCCGCCCATCTCTCCGGGCAGCTCACGCAGTCGGTCGTCGAGCATGCCGAGCGCGCTGTGCAGCTTGGCGTCCTTCTCGCTGACGAAGCAGGCGTCGATGCCGCGGTAGTCGATGGAGAGCAGCTCGTGGCCTTCAGCGGCCGGAGCGGGTTCTTGGATGGGGAGCAGGAGCGGAACGCTCAGGCAAGCTTGCAGAAGGATCATCGCTGGTGTGGTGGGTCGGGGACGCGGGGCGTCCGTCTCTCGTGCGCGACGCAAAGGGCTTCGCGTTCGCGCTCGTGGTCTTGGTCCGCGCGCCTCTGCGGAGGTCGCGGGCGGGCATTTTGGTCTCGATGGACTTGGGACGCGAGGACACGGGCCGATTCGTTGGACGGATCCGTCCCACTCCTGGCTCGCTGCCGCGCGCAAGCCGGCCCCGGCTTGGGACTGATCCGTCACGGCCGCCGGTCGGCGATCAACTGGCTCACGAGCCCCATTCGGACGCCGGACCCGGCCCGAGCGGCCCAGAATCGCACAGCGCGTGGACTCCCCCTTCCCCCACATCTGAGCCCGGATCCGCCAGAAATCCCCGTTCGGGACTCCACTCGAACTCCCCGCGCAGTCGATGCAGCGGGGTCGAGCCAGATTCCCGGGCTCAGGGGGGCAAACATCGTGATCCGCTGGTTGAAATCTCTCTTCGCGCGCAAGCGCAACGATTACGTCCGCATTCCGCGCCACGCGAATGAGGCCCAAGCGCCGTCGACTCCGGCTCCTACGCCGAAGAAAAACGGCGAGAAGGTTCGAGCGATCGACGCTCTCGAAGCCGCGCGCAAGCAAGCGGAGGCCGAGAAGTGGCGGCGTACGGGCGTCGGTAACATCGACAACCAAGCTCAGAACCGCGGAACGGCCGCCGAGAACGAGCACGAACTCGTCGCTCGAGTCGCGCGCCGCATCGAGGAACGCAGCTTCGACCTGCCGCAGCTCCCCGCGACGCAGATGGCCGCCATGAACATGGCCGGCGATCCGAACTGCGAGATCAACAGCGTCGTCGAGCTGATCTCGACCGACCCGGTGCTCTCGTCCGAGCTGCTGCGCATCGCAAACTCGCCCGCTTACTCGAAAGATGAGCCGGCCGAGACCTTGCACGAAGCGGTCATGCGCCTCGGTACACGCGTGCTGCGCTCAATGATCTACACGGTCTCCATCCGTGGCAGCGTCGTCAGCGTGAAGGGCTTGAAGTCCTACAGCGAAGAGATCTGGCGCCAGGCCTTCATGGTCGGAAACATCGCCAAGACCATCGCGCCCAAACTGAACATGGAACCCGAGAAGGCCTTCCTGCTCGGACTGCTCCACGACGTCGGTAAGATCGTGCTGCTCTCGATCCTGAAGAGCGAGAACCTCAAGGCGAAGGACATCCCGCCGTCGACGATGGGTCGCATCTTCTTCCGCTTCCACGAACGCGCGGGCGGACTGATGGCGGAGAGCTGGAAGCTGTCACCGGAGATCACGAGCGTGATCCAGAAGCACCACGACTTTGCGAACAACCCGGAACATCCGAAGAGCGCCGCGCTGGTGAGCCTTGCGCACCGCATGGACCTGCACCTCTCGACGGCCGACGAAGAGAGCTTCATGGGCCTCGTCCAAGCCGAAGAGTTCGAGTTCCTCGGCATTCCGATGGGCGAGCGCCAAGGCGTTCTCTCGCGCGGACGATCCGCCTACCAGCAGGAGTTCCAGCGCAACCGCAAGGTCGCCTGAGCACCGCTTTTGAACGGAAAGACGCGCGGATCGGCAGCTCGCCGGTCCGCGCGTCCTTTGTTGTGTGAGCCGCCCGCGACTACTTCGCCAGTACAGCGGCGAGCGCATCGACCGCGGCCTGGTCGAAGACCGCGAAGAGCTGGTCTTCACTCGTGCTGCGCGCGTCGACTTCGCACATGTGCTTGCCTCCGAGCAGGATCATCAGGTTGCGTCCGTCGCTGCCGGCCGGCTTGAGCACCGCCTTGTGAGCACCGTACTCGATCAGCTCCGCGCCCTTCTCGAGCATCGCGGGGTTGGCGATCCACAAGTTGAACATGCTGACCATCGGCGAGTCCGCGGTGATCGTCACCTCGATGCGACCCTTGCCGTCCGCCATGCGGTAGCCGCGCTTCACGACGGTTCCGACGCTGGCCATCATCGCGGCCGCATACGGGTTGTTCTCGGCTTGCTCCATCGAGTCGTCTTCCTTGATCGTCCAGCCGGCCGGAGTCGGCAGGGACGCGAGGATCGCCTTGCGACGCTCCTTGGAGACGAGGCCTTGCATGGCTTGCAGCGTCTCGGTGCACGATCTGAAGGCCTTGCCTTCCCACTGCTTGGCAAGCGTCGTGTGCAGGTCGCCGAACTTCGGCGCTTCCTTCGTGACGCGCTTCTGCAGCGGCCCGGCGAATCCGAAGCCGAGTCCGGCGGCGATGATCAGACAGAGAGCAGTCTTCATGGTGGTTCTCTCCTCGAGATGCAGCCAGGTCTCCCCCGGCTCGTGGTGTGTCTTGCGCGCGTCCGGTTGACGTGCTCCATCCTGAGGATATCGAGTCGTCGCGCCGCCGGCGAGCGGATGGGACGTCACCCCCGCCTGCGCTCCTGAATCCGGTGCGCGGATCGAATTCGGGAGCGAGCGTGAGTGTCAACTCGTCGGCGCACACCTCGGGCTCGAGGCACCGTTCGAGTAAGTTGTCGAAGCGCTCCAACGCCGCGAGTCGTCGCCGGTCGAGTGCTCGGTCCGAGAGAGGTCATGGACGAGCTGCAGCGGCTTCCCTCGGTTGAAGATTGTCGGAGCCATTACGGACGGGCGTCGGCTTGGAGCCGAACTGCCGGTTGCACCTTGTCGGCCGTCTCCGATAAGTTCCTTCGAATCGACGTCTTCAGCGCTCTGGGCGCAAACCACGAGACCCAAGCGGGATTCGGATTTTGCGCTTAGAATGGGATCAGCGGTGAGGGGCCGCTTGGCAACATGATCGAACGCAGTTTCCGGGCCGAAGGGCCTGAGGTTGAGTGGAAGGTGAGCCTCCCCCAGCGGGACCGCATCGCCAACACGATTGCCGCCTTCGCAAACGGCTGCGGGGGCTCGGTGCTCGTCGGCGTACGCGACGACGGGCGCATCAAGGGCATCTCGAACCCGCCGGCCGTTCGCAGCGAGCTCGAACGCGTCAACCGCGAACGACTCGTGCCGTCCGTGCCGATCCACTACGTCGTGCGTGAAGTCGAAGGCCGCCGCGTGCTGGAAGCGCGGGTGCAGCGCGCGCTGCAGCGTCCGGTCACAGTGCACGGTCCCGACGGTGATGTCCGCGTCTACGTGCGCGAACACGCCTCCAGCCGTCCCGCCAACGAAGACGAGGTCCGGCTACTGCTCCGCCGGCCGGAACGCGTGCGGATCGACTCGCGCATGCGGCGCTTGCTCGACGCGGTCTGTCGCTTGGAACGCCCGACGATCGCGGACGTCGCGAAGGCCGCGCGCCTCGGACTGCGCACGGCGCGACCGTTGCTCCAGAACCTGCGCCGCGCGGGCCTGATCGGACAGAAGGACGGTCGACGCTTGTGGATCACGCCGTCAGGCTACCGCGTGCTCGAAGGACTCTGACCCCGCCTCAGCTGCTCGCGTCGCGAACGTTGAGCATGGACTGACGAGCCCCGCAGTCGCTGGACCGGACGATTCATGAAGACGTGCTCCAGACACAGCAGATTGGTTCCTGTCGGTACTTCGAGAGTTCTGGCGATGATGGCGACCCTGAACGGGTCGTCGAAGTAGCCTGGTTCCTCAAAGTGCCGTCAGGGGTCGAGAGGCCGGCGATGCCGGCCGGCTGCGCAGTCTGGGGTGCGTGTTCATGAATCGTTCGGGCTGATATGGATGCAATCCGCAAGGACCTTCCAGTCCGAGCCCTGTGATTCGTTGTAAGTCATGCTTGGGTAGAGACGTGAGGCCGACGGTCGGCAGCGTGGCGCGACGGTGATCAAGCTGATA
>Ga0316209_1000172_pt1 | contig 132816 bp, 100 predicted proteins | sample 6monopyrite_MG_FD_204945 | JGI IMG/M metagenome (GOLD analysis project Ga0316209, IMG submission 204945) | Microbial mat bacterial communities from mineral coupon in-situ incubated in ocean water Damariscotta River, Maine, United States -... | ecosystem: Environmental > Aquatic > Marine >... | reverse complement strand
CTCTTGAATTTCTTCTCGAATAATATCGTTGCATAATTCAACGCATTCATCACAAATGAAGACCGAAGGACCCGCTATCAACTTACGGACTTCGTGCTGGCTTTTACCACAAAACGAACAGTAGAGTAATTTTCCACTGTCGTCTCGGCCGCCTGATTTTTTCTTATCGCTCATTTATATTCCTATTTGTTCTACCACTGATATCAACTTCTAAACACAGTCTTGACTTGTCTGATCGAGTTAGCGACTAAATTCTTATTTATATTCCTTATCAATGAATCCGGCGTCTTCAGTGATAACGGGTATATACTGCTAAGCTTAGTCCTTTTCGACGTAATTTGTCGATAGAATCACGCATGTTTACCGTAATTTTGTGAATTAGACGGCAATTTGACTTGAAAATTCTTAAAATTGCCGAATCACATTATATTATTAATCGCGAGTATTTATGACTTTATCGATCAGCCCGTATTTTGCAGCTTCATCAGCGCTCATAAAATTATCTCGATCGGTGTCTTTTTCCAAATCTTTGAGTTTGCGGCCTGAGTGGTGAGACAATATCTGGTTAAGATTGGTTCTCATTTTAAGTATTTCCTGGGCGTGAATTTCAATATCAGACGCCTGCCCTTGATAGCCACCGAGAGGCTGATGAATCATCATTCTCGAATTAGGCAGTGCAAAACGCTTATCTTTAGCCCCCCCAGCCAACAAAAAAGCCCCCATGCTGGCCGCTTGGCCAATACAAAGCGTAGTAACGTCTGGTTTTATAAACTGCATCGTATCGTAAATTGCCATACCTGCAGTAACAGAGCCACCGGGAGAATTAATGTACAAAGAAATATCTTTATCAGGATTTTCTGACTCTAAGAACAACATTTGAGCGACAATTAAATTTGCCATATGATCTTCCACTTGGCCAACCATAAAAATAACTCGTTCTTTTAGTAAGCGGGAATATATATCGTAGGAGCGTTCGCCTTTTGCGGTTTGCTCTACCACCATTGGCACTAGTCCTAACGCCATTTCATCATTCTTGTAATTCATCATCGTTTATTTAACTTCCTATCTATATGATTTTTATGGATAATATTACTTATTAATCATTATTCTCGCTTTCGCTACCTTACAACTGAGTAAAAGAAAAGTCTTCAGTAACCTTTAAAGTACTAGCAAAAATTTACCTCTTAGAGCCGCCTTTTTGCTTCATTTTCGGCGTCAATTAGTCAATTGTCAGGTGTAAAAAAACCCAGTAACAAAACTATTATAGCTAACTTATGGGTAAACTATATTAATTTCAATACTGGGTTTCAAATAATCATTCGATATGATTAATAATTGTCATCCAGACCTCTAAAATATCTTAATTTAAGAGATTTCAGCGGCGTCTTTCTTAGGATTCATCAACTCATCAAATGTCACTGTCTTTTCGACCACACTAGCTGAATTTTGAACTAACTCGATGACCGCATCTTCTAGCACCAGCTGTTCCACTTCATTGAGCCTGTTTTCGTCTGATAGATAATAATTAATCACTTCTTCTGGCTGCTCATAAACCGATGCTAACTCTTCTAGCTTTGTGCGAACCTTGTCTTTGTCAGCTACCACTTTGTTGTGCTTGATGATTTCGCTCACCACTAGCCCCAGTTTTACCCGTTTGCCGGCCTTATCAGCAAACAATTCGTCAGGTAGTTCTGGCAAACTAGTTGAATCACCGCCAAATTGCTTTAACGCCTGTTGTTTTTGGGCAGTAATTTCTTGCTCCAAAAGAGCCGTTGGCATATCAAAATCATGGGCTTCTACCAAGGCGTCCATCACTTGTTGTTTTACTTTTGAGGCGACAACTTGTGCCAATTCTCGTTCCATATTCTTGCGGATGTCTGCTTTCATTGTGGCAATACTGGCATCTTCGATGCCGAGTTTTTCAGCCAGTTCGCCAAGCTTTAGCGCTTCTTTCTTGTTAACTTTGTGAACTGTCGTGTTAAAAATTGCTTCTTTTCCGGCAACTTCTTGATTCTGGTAATCTTCAGGGAAAGTTACCGTAATTTCTTTTTCGTCGCCCGCTTTCACGCCTTCTAGTTGTTCTTCAAAGCCTGGGATCATTTGCCCTTGGCCTAAAACCAATTCAAAATTGTCAGCTTTGCCACCATTAAACTCTTCGCCATCGATACTTCCAACAAAATCTAAGACGACCTGATCTTCACTTTTGGCTTTACGTTTTACTTCGACCCAATTTGCTTGCTGTTCACGAAGCGTGTCCAACATTTTTGCCAAGTCGTCATCAGAAACCTCAGCATTTGCCTTTTCGATAGAAATTTTAGCAAAATCTGCAATTTCAATTTCTGGGTATATGTCGAATGTCGCGACAAATTCTAAGTCGGCCCCTTCTTTCATCGACAAAGGTTCGATTTTAGGTGGTCCGGCAGGTTGAAGCTTTTCTTGCATTACGGCCTCATAGAACGACCGTTGCATCACATCAGAAATCACGTCTTGGCGAACATGCTCACCATAGCGTTTTTTAATGACATTTAGTGGAATTTTGCCAGGTCTAAAGCCATTCATGCGCTGTGTTTTAGCCAACTCTTTCATTTTGGCGAGTGCAACATCGTCTATTTTCTTTGCTTCAACCGCAACCGTTAGTTTGCGTTCTAGACCAGAAGTCGTTTCAACAGAAACTTGCATTTGTATGCTCCAACTTGGATTTCAATTTAGCTTGTTTGCAGTTCGTTTCTCAATATTTCAATAATTCGACAGCTCAAAAAAGTTGCCATTTCAAGAAATGAACCACAAAAAAACAATAGTATCAGTACTAGTTAAATTTTATGCTTTTTATTTTTGGACAACGAGGAAGGTAATAGTTGAGCAGAGAGCTTTAAGTCGTATTCCATGGCTAGCAGCAAAACTCAGGCAACCACCTATCGGCTCGAGCCAGAAATTAATCCGAGACATCTGCTCGCAGAAATTTCTATAAATTGGGAGCAATCCCATACATTACAAATAATGGTGCGAGAGGAGAGACTCGAACTCTCACGCCGCAAGACACTGGAACCTAAATCCAGCGCGTCTACCAATTCCGCCACTCTCGCACATTGTTTGTAACAGCTATTTTTAAGAAAACAGCTAAAAAACTGGGGTGGACGAAGGGGTTTGAACCCTCGACAACCGGAATCACAATCCGGGGCTCTACCAGCTGAGCTACGCCCACCATCAAACCTTACCGGCTAGAAATGTTCTCATATACTCACCAAACTTTCAATTCGGCCAACATTTTTCTAACCATTTAGCGAATTATTAACTCGCTCAATAATTTTAGGAACACCTATGGCGCGCCCGGCAGGATTCGAACCTGCTACCCTCGGCTTAGAAGGCCGATGCTCTATCCAGATGAGCTACGGGCGCATTGAGCATAGTCAATCCCGTTCTTAAGTTAACTAAGTAAGATAACTCAAATAAAAATGGTCGGGGTGGAGAGATTCGAACTCCCGACATCCTGCACCCAAAGCAGGCGCGCTACCAGACTGCGCTACACCCCGACATCCTCGAACAAAGCGAGCTCTGTTTGAGAGCGCGGAATAATACTGATTTAACTGTTTAAGGTCAACAAAGAAAACTCTTAATTTCGAAATAATTAGCGACGACGGCCTTTATCTGAATAATCCCTCTCTAAGAGCAAGATAAATCATCATTTATATTCGATTACGCTTGGTTATTCGTGCCACAATTGAGAAAATAGGCGGTATACCTTTCACCGATTCTAGACTACGGACTCCCATGACAGCAAAATTGATTGACGGCGTAAAAATATCAGCGGTAATTCGGCAACAAATAAAAATCCGTGTTGACGCCAGACTTGCATCTGGGAAACCTGCACCCGGGCTCGCCGTTATCCTAATTGGCGAAGATCCCGCTTCCAGTGTTTACGTCAGTAAGAAAGTAAAAGCCTGCCAAGAAGTTGGTTTTGTTTCGAACAAAATAATTTTTGATAGCAATATCAGCCAGAAGCAGCTATTTGATGAAATTGATCGACTAAACAAGGATCCTGAAATCACAGGCATTTTGGTACAACTTCCTCTGCCTGAACAGCTCGATGTCAATGATATTTTGGAACGAATTCTTCCGGAGAAAGATGTCGATTGTTTCCATCCCTATAATATAGGGCGATTAGCGCAACGTATGCCAAAATTAAGACCTTGCACACCCTATGGCATTATGATGATGCTTGAGCATTGCGGGATCGATCCAAAAGGCATGGAAAGCTGCGTAGTTGGTGCGAGCAATATAGTAGGGCGACCAATGGCTCTCGAATTGTTATTAGCTGGTTCGACAGTTACTATTTGCCATAAATTCACCAAAGAGCTCGCTACTCAAGTCTCTCGCGCTGATTTGATAGTGGTCGGTACTGGTATTCCGAACCTTGTTAAAGGCGAATGGATAAAGCCTGGTGCTGTCGTCATCGATGTCGGTATTAATCGTCTTGCCAACGGCAAGTTAACTGGCGATGTTGATTTTAAAGCTGCCAAAGAAAGAGCAAGCTGGATAACGCCAGTTCCAGGTGGCGTAGGACCAATGACGGTTGCAACTCTAATGCACAATACTCTTTATGCCGCCGAAATAGCGGATAAATTAAAGTCGCTTTAGGTTTCACCTCTGCTTTAGAGTCCACCTCTGCTAATAAACAAAATCAGAATTTGCTATCGGCCAAAAAAAAGACCGCTTAATAATCGGTCTTTTTACTTTCCTATTCTATTTGATTGCTTTTTTAGCCTTGCCAGAATAAATCACCACCGTGATCCTCAATAGTTTCCAGCACTTTACCGCCACCTCTAGCCACACAGGTCAATGGGTCTTGGGCAACAATTACCGGTAAACCCGTCTCTTCCATAAAGAGTCGGTCTAAATCTTTGATTAAGGCACCGCCACCAGTCAACACCATACCTCGCTCCGAAATATCGGAGGCTAATTCTGGCGGAGACTGCTCTAAAACTGATCTTACGGCGCGAATCATGCCCGCCAATGGATCTTGCAATGCTTCTAATATCTCGTTGCTATTGATAGTGAATTTTCGAGGCACACCTTCAGCAAGGTTACGACCTCGAACATCGATTTCCATCACTTCAGTGCTTGGAAACGCCGTTCCAATCTCATGTTTGATCCGCTCTGCAGTAGATTCACCGATTACCGTACCGTAATTACGACGAACATAGTCAATGATCGCATCGTCAAACCGATCGCCACCAATTCGAACTGAGTCAGAGGAAACCACACCGTTTAACGACAAAATAGCGATTTCAGTGGTGCCGCCGCCGATATCAACAACCATAGAACCCCGCGCTTCACCAACCGGCAAACCTGCTCCAACAGCAGCTGCAACCGGCTCTTCAATTAGATAGACATCTCGTGCGCCAGCGCCATAGGCCGATTCTTTTATCGCTCGCCGCTCAACCTGCGTTGAACCACAAGGAACGCAGATTAAAACACGTGGACTGGGGCGCATAAAGAAACTGGAATCATGAACTTTACGGATAAATTCTTGCAACATCTTTTCAGTCACTTCGAAATCAGCAATTACACCGTCCTTTAGAGGGCGTATTGCGGTAATATTACCTGGGGTACGACCCAACATGGCTTTAGCATCGGTGCCAACCGCAGCGATCGATTTATTACCACCTCGTTCATGTCGAATTGCCACAACCGAGGGTTCATTCAAAACAATACCCTGTTCTCTCATATAAACTAAGGTATTCGCGGTTCCGAGATCAATCGATAGGTCCGCAGAAAATAAGCCTCTAATTTTATTAAACATATTATCTGTCTTTAGTCCTAGAATTTTTTATTCGGGCAATTATCGCCTACTTCGAAAGCAAACAGAAGCGTTTGATTTTATTTTATATGCATTTGCTGTTCAAATAGAGATTCTGAGACGCAAATAGTTCAATTTAATCTTAAAAGGCTTGTATAATCAGGCGTTTCCTTTGTTAAACGAGACTGTGTATGACTATTCTAATCGAACAACTAAATACAGAAGACATTGACGCAGTAGCTCGATTGGCGAGACCTATTTGGTTTGAACATTATTCCCCGATCATCGGTGAAAGCCAAGTCGAATACATGTTAAATAAATTTCAAAGCCAACAAGCAATCGCGTCTCAAATATCGGAGGGCTATCAGTATTTTCAAGTCACCTTTTCTGACAAACTGGTGGGATATTTTTCACTCCAAGAACGTGACCGAGCGAGTCTTTTTATCGGTAAATTTTACCTATCAAAAAACACTCGCGGCAAAGGAATAGGGCGCAGTATGCTGGCGTATATAGAGTCTCTGGCAAACGAACTCAGCTGCCAATCCATAGATTTAACGGTTAATAAAAACAATCCAGCCTATGAGATCTATTTAAAACTAGGATTTATCAACCAAGGTTCGGCACAGTTTGATATTGGTAATGGCTACATTATGGACGATTATTTAATGTCAAAGAGCCTTTCTCGTTTATAGAACAGGCATTTTCTCAGTAGGTAGCCTTCAGCTCATCCTCAAGCCATGGCTGTACATTTATCAATCTTTTTTCTGGCGATCAATTAAACCTCTGATTCAATATTCGAGTTTTACCCGGTCGCATCCCTCTATATTCTTTAAATTATGCATTAACTCATCGGTGGGTTTAACTGACCATTCACCAGCGGCTATTAATTCTGCCGATATTTCATTATTGCGGCACACCAGCCTAACCGGACATAATCCACCTTTGTACGGCTGCAACGTTTCAATTAACTCATCCGCTAGTAGCGAACCAAAAACTAAGTCAATTTCCAGCCGTAAAAATTTAGCCCGTTTCTCTCTCACTTCTATCAATTGATTTATTTCAACGCCGCTCATTTTAAGACCACCTGAAAAATCATCATTAGAGATGTCACCTTTGGCAATCACAACTTCATCTTTAATTAGGATTTCTTTACTCGCCTCATAAAGATCGCTATAAATCATCACATCGACTCGTGCGCTTTGATCGTCCAGTGTCACAATCGCCCAGTTGAGCCCTTTTTTAGTTTTCATAACGCGGATATTGATAATTAAACCAGCAACGGTTACATGATCGCCTCGTCTAGTCGGTTGTAGTCCGTTTAACCGCAGACTGCAAAGCTTTTTGAGTTCCGGCAAATACCGATTGATTGGATGCCCGGTTAAGTAGAGTCCGAGGGTTTCTTTTTCACCCTCTAAAACTCGGCCTTCCGGCCACGGTCGCACTTTGGCAAATTCTAAATTTTGTTCGGCATTTTTTTCCGAGGGCGCTCCGAAAAGATCATTTTGTCCAAGCTCCGAATTACGTTTGAATTGTTCGGCGCTTTTAATAGCCGATTCTAAAGATGCCATTAGCACCGCTCGATTTGGTCCCAAATTGTCCAGTGCGCCGGCGCGGATCAAAGCTTCTAAAACTCGCCGGTTTGATTTTTTAAGATCGATGCGGTTACAAAAATCGAACAAGTCTTTGTAGGGACCCGCTTCCGATCGTTGATCGACAATCGATTGAATGGCGGCTTCGCCGACCCCTTTGACCGCTCCAATACCATATATGATTGTTTTTTCGCCATCGATAGTAAATTTATACGCTCCTCGATTGACGTCCGGCGGAACAATTTCTAATCCCATATCTTTGCTATCGTCGACATATGTGACAACTTTCTCAGTATTGTCCATGTCTGCCGACATTACTGCCGCCATAAACGCCGCAGGGTAATGGGTTTTAAGCCATGCCGTTTGATAGGAAACTAAGGCATAAGCAGCAGAGTGAGATTTGTTAAATCCGTATCCGGCGAATTTTTCCATTAAATCAAAAATGTGTCCGGCTAAATCGCCGTCCACATCTCTAGCGATTGCGCCTTTCATAAATATTTGGCGCTGTTGTTCCATCACTTCTGCTTTTTTCTTACCCATAGCTCGTCTCAACAAATCAGCGCCACCGAGAGTAAAATTAGCTAATACCTGAGCAATCTGCATCACCTGTTCTTGATATAAAATAATACCGTAAGTTGGCTCTAATACTGTCTTCAAATCTTGGTGTTGATAATCAGGGTGCGGATAAGCAACTTCTTGCCTACCATGTTTTCGATTAATAAAATCATCGACCATACCAGAGCCAAGAGGGCCGGGACGAAATAGCGCCACTAACGCGATAATATCTTCAAAATTACTCGGCAATAGTTTTTTAATCAGCTCTTTCATGCCTCGAGATTCGAGCTGAAAAACGGCGGTTGTTTTTGCTGCCTTAAGTAAACCGAATACCGCCTGATCGTCGAGATCAATTCTATCAATTTCAATTTTATCGTGATCATGTGATAGGTTATTATTGATTGTATCGACCGCCCAATCAATAATTGTCAAAGTCCGCAATCCCAAAAAGTCGAACTTAACCAGTCCAGCAGTTTCAACGTCATCTTTGTCAAACTGTGTGACTAAGCCTTCGCCAGATTCATCACAATAAAGAGCCGAAAATTCGGTCAACTCGCCGGGTGAAATAACAACACCTCCCGCATGCTTTCCGGCATTTCGAGTAATACCTTCGAGTTTTCTTGCCATATCCCATAGCGCTTGAAACTCTTCTTCTAACTCATAGCGCGAACGTATTTCTGCTTCTTGCTCCCAAGCTTTGGATAAAGACATGCCAATTTCAAACGGTATTAGTTTGGAAATTTTATCAACAAAACCGTAGGGTTGACTAAGTACTCGGCCAACATCTTTGATAACCGCCTTAGCCGCTAAACGACCAAAAGTAATTATTTGAGAAACGCTATTTCTACCGTATTTTTCGGCAACATAATCAATAACTCGATCGCGTCCATCCATACAAAAGTCGATATCGAAATCGGGCATCGATACCCTTTCTGGATTAAGGAAACGTTCGAACAGCAATTCATATTTAAGCGGATCTAAATCGGTAATGTCGAGTGCATAAGCCACTAAAGAACCGGCGCCAGATCCTCGGCCGGGTCCCACCGGTATGCCATTTTTTTTACTCCAGCGGATAAAGTCCGCAACAATTAAGAAATAACCTGGAAAACCCATTTGGTTTATCACATCGAGTTCTATTTTAAGACGTTGATCGTAAGGTACTCGTTGTTCGATAAATTCAGTTTGACTGCGATCAAAAAGTTTATCTAAACGTTTTTCTAGGCCTCTCTCACTGAGTTGGCAAAAATATTGGTCAATTGTCAGGCCATCTGGGATCGGATAGTTAGGTAAAAAATATTCACCCAGATTTAAATTTAAATTGCACCTTTTGGCTATTTCAATGGTATTTTCGATGGCTTCTGGAATATCCGAAAAAAGCGCCTGCATTTCAGCTGCCGATTTAAGGTATTGTTGATCGGAATATTTCTTTGGACGCCGCGGGTCGTCTAACACTCTTCCTTGATTGATACAAACTCGAATTTCATGAGCATCAAAATCTGATTGTTGCAAAAAACAGACATCGTTTGTCGCAACCACTGGGGTACCCGAAGCTTGTGCGAACGAAGCGACCGAATGAATGTAGTCTCCTTCTCCGACTCGACTGGTCCTTTGTAATTCAATATAATAACGGCCGGGGAAATAGCTTTGCCAAAACCCCAAATTTTCAGCTGCAAGCTCATGATTACCGGCCAAAATAGCTTTGCCTACGTCACCGTCTTTACCGCCGGATAATACAATCAATCCTTCGTTGAGTGTTTTAAACCACTGCTTATCGACAATCGGAATTCCGCGTTTTTGATTTTCTTGATAGGCTTTTGAGACTAAGGTTTTAGCATTCATATAACCCTGATTATTCATGCATAAAATAGCAATGCGGGTATTCTCACCTTCGCCGTCTTGTTCATTAATTAGCAAATCAACACCGACTATCGGTTTAACTCCGCTCGCTCGGCACTTTTTATAAAATTTAATTAATCCACAAAAATTAATATGGTCCGTAAAGGCAACGGCAGGCATTTTTAATTCAGCAATTCGATCTAAAGTCGGATTAATTCGGCAAATTCCATCAACCATTGAAAATTCAGAATGCATACGCAAATGAACAAAATCTGGCACCGACAAGTGTTGGGATTTTTCTTCCTCGTCCGTGTTAGTAGTCACCGTTTTGTCTGCTTCATTCATAAATCAATATTCTCTAACAGCTCGACAAGAGAAGTTGTTTTTTTACCGGGCCAAAACTGGTGCGGTGTATTTTCGTTACGCCTAACTCCTGCAAAGCTTGCAGGTGAAATTTTGTCGGGTAACCCTTATGTTTCGCGAATCCGTAGCCAGGATAAAGCATATCGAATTCTTCCATTTCTCTATCTCTCGCCACTTTCGCAATAATTGAAGCGGCACCAATTGATTGGATTTTAAGATCCCCTTTCACAATGGCTTCGCTAGTACAATTAAGATCCGGACAACGATTACCGTCTATCAAACAATGTGAGGGTGGAATTCCGAGCGCTTCAACCGCCCTTTTCATAGCGAGTAAACTTGCCTGTAATATATTTAATCGGTCAATTTCTTCTATTTCAGCTCGGCCTAACGCCCAACTTAGAGATTTGTCCTTAATTTCTTTAGATAAAAATTCTCGCCTTTTTTCAGATAGCTTTTTAGAATCAGTTAAGCCTTCAATTGGATTGTTAGGGTCCAAGATAACGGCAGCAGCAACAACGGCGCCAGCAAGTGGTCCCCGTCCGACTTCGTCAACACCGGCTATTAATTGATTATTTTTCATTTTCTTCCATATGATGACCATTTTTAATTTGCTCGACAATCGCACTAGCCGCCTCGACACTGCCACCTCGAATAAGCGATTGATGAAGTTGATCAAATCGTTCAGTCAGCTCGCAATTATCATCAGACTCAAGTATTTTACTCAGTTCACAAACAATATTTTCAACCGTGCAATTTTCTTGAATTAATTCAACCACCAGTTTTTGATTCGCTAATAAATTAGGTAGAGAAAAGTTGCTAATCTTTAAAAATTTAGAATAAATCCAATAACTAAATCTGGAAACTTTGTAAGCTACTAACATCGGTTTTTTTAGTAACATTGCTTCTAACGTCGCAGTACCCGAAGCAAGTAATACCAAATCTGAAGCTTGCATAACATCTCTAGAATGACCATCTATTATTGTGATATCCAAGTTAATATGCTGTTCTTTTAAATATTGGTTGAGTTGTGCTTTTCTTTTATCATTGGCGCAAGGTATAACAAAACCGAGATTGGGGTATCGCTGGCTTAGCTGCTGAATCGATTCCATAAAAGGTTGCAAAAGAAATTTCATTTCTGAACCTCTACTTCCAGGTAAAATAGCGAGAATTTTCTTATCCTCTGGTAATTGTAATTTGCGCCGCACTGATTCTTTTTCGATTTTCATCGGTATCTCTTTAGCAAGAGGATGACCGATGCAAACGGCTGGTAATTGATGTCGGCGATATATTTCTGTCTCAAACGGAAAAAGACAAATCATCAAGGAGACACTTTTGACTATTTTATAAATTCGATTCTCACGCCAGGCCCAAACAGATGGACTAACATAGTGGACCGTAGTAATGCCTTTTCTTTTTAATTTTAGCTCTAAATCGGTGTTAAATACCGGCGCGTCAATACCAATAAAACAATCGGCCTGTTGGTTAACAATCGTTTTGGCCAACCGGCGTCGCATTAATAGCAATTCTGGAAGACGAGCGATAATAGGCATAATCCCCATAATCGACAATCTTTCCATCGGATAAAAACGTTGCAATCCAGAACGTTCCATTAAGGGACCACCAATCCCTTTAAATTCAGCCGAAGGAAAATAACCTTTAAGCGCGTCCATAAGGCGGGCGCCTAATATATCGCCAGAAGATTCTCCAGCAACAATAAAGAAGAGCTTTGCTTGCTCACTTTTTGTTTGGGGGATTGTTTTAGGAGCGCGCACCTATTTTATTTACCGTGCGATACCGCGTTCAGAAGATTTAATAAAATCGATCATGGTACTAATAACTTTTGAATCTTCACTTAATAATGAAACGGCATCGATGGCCTCTTCAATGCGCAAACCTTGTCGGAATATAATCTTGTAAGCTTTTCTTAGTTGTGAGATTTCTTCACTGGAAAAACCTCGTCGTTTGATACCTTCAACATTGATCGACCGCGGTGAGCCTTCGGCGAACAACAAAAAGGGTAAAATATCCTGAGTCACATGACTTCGAATGCCCAAAAATGCATGCGCGCCAATACGACAAAACTGATGCACTCCGGAAAAACCACCTAAAATGGCCCAATCGTCAATCACAACATGACCAGCAATGTTCGAACTATTAGCGATAATAATATTGTTTCCAATCTGGCAATCGTGAGCGATATGGGTGTACGCCATCAACAGATTATCACTTCCAATACTGGTGACTTGGCGATCTTGCGTTGTACCGCGGTGAATTGTGCAAGACTCTCTTATAATATTGTTATCACCGATAACCGTTCTAGTTGGCTCTCCTTTGTATTTCTTATCCTGATTGGCTTCACCAATGGAAGAAAATTGATAAAAGTGGTTATTGCTGCCAATTTTAGTATGACCGTTAATCACTACATGAGGACCAACAACCGATCCGCTGCCAATTTCGACATGTTCATCGATTACGGAAAAAGGTCCAATTGTGACATTTTCGCCAATGATTGCAGAGGGATGAATCACCGCACTAGAATGTATCATAAGTCGATGTCCTGCTTAGAACACATTAAATCGGCGGCACAAACAACCTTACCATCCACCAAAGCTTGCGCCTCAAATTTCCACATAGAGCGCTTTCTCTTAAGTAGTTTCACGTCTAAAATCACCTGATCCCCTGGTTCCACTGGCTTTTTAAAGCGCGCTTTATCAATGCCGACAAAATAGTAAAGCGAGCTTTCATTCGGAAACTCGTTTAACGTTTTAAATGCTAAAATCCCAGTTGCTTGTGCAAGTGCTTCCAAAATTAATACGCCCGGCATAACGGGCCGATGGGGAAAATGGCCAGTAAAGCAGGGCTCATTCACTGTTACGTTTTTAATCGCCTTTAAGTAATTACCCACTTCATAATCAGTCACGCGATCAACTAAAAGAAACGGATATCGGTGAGGTAAATGTTTCATTACTTCATGAATATCTAAACGGCTTATTTCGTTTGTTTTGTCATTCATTTGCTTCAATCGCCTTGAAGTTTTTCAAGTTTTTTTTCTAATTGACGTAGTTTCTTTGCCATTTCATCAAGCTGTTTAAATCGAGCGACGTTCTTACGCCATAATTTATTCTCTTGCGCACCAGTCCCAGAAGAGAATACCGCCGCTTTATCGTTCGATTTGTTGACCAATGTACAGGCTGTTAAATGCGTTCCGGCGGCGATACTGAGATGTCCAATAATTGAAGAGCGGCCGCTGAAAGTACAAGATTTACCAATTTTTGAACTGCCTGCAATTGCGGTATAGGCCGCCATTGCAGTATGTTCGCCCACTTCTACATTATGGGCGATATGGCATAAATTGTCGATTTTAACGCCATTACCAATAACCGTATCATTCAACGCTCCTCGATCAATGGTCGAATTAGCACCAATTTCGACATCCTCACCAATTTCCACTTGGCCTGTCTGAGGGATTTTTATCCATTGTCCTTTATCGTTGGCATAACCAAATCCGTCACTGCCAATCACTACGCCGGAATGTAAAATACACCGACGGCCGATGTTAACCTGATGATAAATCGAAACATTGGCATATATCGTACAATCCTTCCCAATAGTTGTCCCTTCACCCACATGAGTATTAGCGCCAATACTGGTTCCATCACCAATAATACAATTCTTTTGAATGACTACTCCGCAAGCCAAAGTTACATTGTTTCCAATTTGACTAGATGGATCAACCGTGGCCTCTGGAGATACCATGTCGGCAGGTCGAGGAGTATTATCGAGCGCTTGAGCGACAAGCGCAAATGCTAGGTAGGGATCAGAACACAAAACCGCATTCGTTGAACCCTGTTTTATACGGCTATCAGAAAGCAAAACACAACCCGCGAGAGTTGTGTCTAACTGATCTTCAAACTTTGGATTGCTTAGAAAAGAAACATCGTGCTCAGTTGCTCTGTCGAGTGACGATATACGGTTGATTCGTACATCGCCATTACCAACAACCTGGCCACCAACGAGTTTAGCTATTTCAGCAACCGTTAATGTTTTTTCTGGCAAAGCTTAGCCTGCTGGATTGCTTAGTATAGTAATAATTTTGTTGGATATATCAAGAGCATTTTTGTTATATGCGGTCGACTCAAAACGCAAGATGAGGTCAAAACCTTCCGCTTCCGCTATTTTGACAACGGTTTGTTGAACCTTGATTCTTATTTTCTTGATTTCTTCTTGATTGGCGCGTTGAGCGTCTTCTTTGAGATTTTTCGCCTTCGAATTATATTCAGCACTAATATCTGCAAGATCTCGTTGCAGTTTAATTTTTTGCGCCTCAGTCATGGTCATTGCATCACGCTCACCACTTTTTTGCATTTCTAAACCTTTCGCCTGCAAAGCTTGAAGTTCATTTTGTTGGTCGCTGAATTGCTTTTTAAGCTTGGCATCGATCAAATCCATTTGAGGGATTTTACTCAAAACTAATCGTTCATTAAATACACCAATTTTCGTTTCTGCTGCATTTAAGCTAGAGATACTTGCGATTAGAACGACAACGGAAAAAACTATTTTCTTAAACATTTTCTTACCCTTATTTATTATTAACACGATTAATTAGAACGTTTGGCCAACATTAAAGGAAAACCCTTCTTTTCTATCACCATCTTGGCTTTTCAGTATTTTTGACAAACTGATAACAAGTGGCCCCATTGGAGATAGCCATTGTAGCGAAATACCAGTCGAAGCGCGATAATTATCGGCTTTAGAAAAATCTAACAAAGGCCGAGAAAACTGGTTGAGTTCGATACCCGCATAACGCTCAATATCAAATTTAGTATTCCATAAGTTCCCCACATCGACAAAAAAGCTAGTTCTTAAGGAATTACCGACCTCAGCGAACGGTATCGGGAAAATTATTTCCATACTGGCAAGCGCTTTCGCGTTGCCACCAATTGAGCGATTTCCTACTTGTATCTCCCCAAATTCTGGTGGCAAAACAGAATCTAGCGGTTGATCAAACCCGTCCAAAATAGTGGTATCAGCCTCAGTTGTCAAATTAGTAATGATTTCTCTTGGTCCGACAGTATTTCGTTGAAATCCCCTCACTGATTGAGCACCACTGGCAAAGAAATTTTCAAAATAAGGAAGATTTTTAGTCTTGCCGTAACCGTCGCCATAGGATAGTTTTAGTCGGCTCAATAACGACCAGCCCGGCGCAATAGGTATGTAATGGTCTAAGTTATAGTCAATTTTGTAAAACTCTAAATCACTGCCGGGAACGGCTCCACTTAACGACAGGATCTGCTTAGTTCCTCTATCTGGGAAAATTCCGCGATTGAGGCTATTTCTAACAATAGCGCCGGAAAATTTTAGTAGGTTATAGGAAAAATCGGGGTTTGAATTGGCATCCTGACCATTTTCTTCAAAGAAATCGAGTATTTGCTGTGAGATTCTATTGCCATTGGCGCTTAAATCATTAGTTTGCACTCCTAGTCCAAAATTCAATCGAGTCATCTCACTAATCGGATAACCCATATTGAAATCAACTGAAGCCGTATCTAACAAGGTTGCGGCGATACCAAAATTACCAAAATCAGAAGAACGATAACCTGCACTTGCACCGAAACTAATCCCATCAATAGTAAAATACGGGTCGAAGTAGTTAAGCGAATAACTAGTAGAAAAAGTATTCTTATTCACTGTAAAGCCGACACTTTTTCCCGAACCTAGGAAATTATTGTGACTTATATTGGCGTTAATGGACAATCCATAAACAGAGCCATAGCCAAGGCCTCCTGAGATGGTTCCTGCTGAGCGTTCCTTAACTTTATAGTTAACATCAACGCGATCGTCTTTATCTTCTATTTTTGGTGTTTCAACTTCAACTTCTTCAATGTAGGTTAACCGCTGTAATAATATTTTTGTTCGTTCCACTTGGGAGGTCGATAATGCACCACCTTCCATAAGCCTCGCTTCACGGCGTAAAACCTGATCATTAGTCGTTTCATTACCGGTAAAATTGATCCGGTTAACGTATACCTTCTTTCCCGGATCAATCGAAATATTTAAATCGACCTTGTTGCTGCCTGGTTTGACACTTGGAATTGAAGATACCTTTGCGAAAGCATAACCATAAAAGCCCAAATTCTGTTTAATTTGCTCTTCTGCAAAAGACACAGCTGCAGCTGAATAGGTATCTCCTTTTGTTAGTGGCATCAATTGCTTCAGTCTTTCTTCTGTAAGAATTAAGTCACCACTAAATACGATTTTTGCAACTTCGAATTTTTCGCCTTCAGCGACATTAATGGTAATATACATACCTTTACGATCTGGCGATATGGCCACCTGTGTAGAGGCAACGTTAAATTTCAGGTATCCTCTATCTAAGTAATAAGAGCGTAAAGTCTCTAAATCACCCGATAGTTTTTCTTTACCGTACTGGTCATCACTGGTAAAAACTGAAAGCCATCCACCAGTTGTTAATTCGAATTGATCTAATATTTCATCGTCAGGGAATAAATGATTACCAACAAGGTTAATCGACTGAATTTTCGCAGGCTCACCTTCATTTACCGTAAACTGAACCAAAACCCGATTTCTCGAGCGACGAATGACTTTGTTTGTAATTTTGACAGAGTATTTTCCGTGCGAGAAATATTGATCTTGCATTCCACCAATAATATTTTTGATCGCCGAGGGGTTATATACTTCTCCCTTAGCAAAACCTGACTGTTTCATCACTTCTAGAATTTGCTCGGTTTTGATATCTTTATTACCGTCGATGGTAATTTCTGAAATTGTCGGCCTTTCAACCACGTCTATCAATAATACGTTGCCGTCTTTAAAAACTCGAATGTCATCAAAATTTTCTGCGGAAAAAAGTGTTCGAATGATAATTGGAATACGGCTTAATTCTAACTTTTCACCAACTTGCAAAGGCAGCATGTTGAAGAATGTGCCAAGTTCCATCCGCTGAAGTCCTTCAACTTTGATTTCTTCGACCACGAAACCACCGCTAACAAAACTTTCTTCTTGCTTTGCCTGTACGGTGGTAGATATAGCACCTAAGAATGCGAAGACAGCGAATATTATCGTTATTTGTCGTATTTTTTTACCACAAATAATGAAAATCGATTGAAAAATTTTACCCATAAATAATTAACTTCTTAATATTTGCTTTTATTTAAAAAATGCAGATTTACTCAAAATCGAGATATATCATTAAAGATTGCAATCGCCATTAAGGCAAATACCATCATCATACCAACTTGCAAACCAATTTCCTGAACTTTTTCCGACAAAGGTTTGCCTTTTATCGCTTCAATGACAAAATACAACAGATGACCACCGTCTAACATTGGCACCGGTAATAAATTGATAAAACCCAAATTGACGCTAATCATTGCCAAAAAACTAATAAAATAAACAAGCCCAATACTAGCACTGTTGCCCGCGCCTTCCGCTATTGAGGCCGGTCCACTGAGGCTTTTGACCGATATCTCAGCAACTAACAACTTCTTAAATAGTTGAGTTGTCAAAGTAACCATTTCAAACATTTCATCAATCGCTAAACCTAACGACTCAAAAGCGCCAAACTGACGGTTCACATAGTACTGCTGGTAATTACCGGGAACCCCGCCAACACCAATTTTACCAACTTTAACACCGTTTTCCTCAGCAGAACCTATGACCACAGAAATTGGCATCAGTTCACCATTGCGCTCAACTTCGATTAAAACCGTTTTATTTGGCATTGATTGGATTAGTTGACCCATTTCTCGCCAATATCTAACTGAAATTCCGTCAATTGACAAAATTTTGTCTCCAACTTTGATACCAGCTTTATCTGCCGATTTTCCCGCGGTCACTTCACCAAGCAAAGTGTGGCCGTTCTCAATTTGATGGAAGATCCCTAGCGAATGTAAGATATCAGGCTTATCTTCATCAACATTCCAGCTGGATAGATTTAACCTCAGTGTTTCACTATCTGAACGTTGTTTTCTCCGTACAGTGAGCGTCATCTCACCATTTTCGCCGAGCCTTCGAGCAATCGACTTTGTTAATTGATCCATAACAGAAATCTGAATTCCATCGACAGCGAGGATCCGATCCCCTTTTTCTAGACCTGCTTGTTGAGCAATCGAGGAGAGAGGTGGTTGGCCTATTTCTGGTACCAATCCTTTGATACCGATAACAAACATTATCCAGTAAAGTAATATCGCTAATAAAAAATTTGCCATTGGCCCAGCGAGCACAATAGCGATTCTGACCCATACGGGTTTTCGGTTAAATGCGAAAGGTTGATCTTCTTTCGCTAAGCCTTGGTCAGATTCTCTTTCATCCAGCATTTTTACGTAGCCACCCAATGGAATCGCCGAGATCACATAGCGCACCCCATCTTTACCAATTTTTTGCAAAAGCGGCTTTCCAAAACCGAACGAAAATGTGAGAACTCTTACTCCTAATTTTCGAGCAACCCAAAAATGGCCATATTCGTGAATAGATACCAATACACCCAAGGCAATCACAAAAAATATTAAGTTCCAAAAGAATATCATGCCGTCGTCATCCTTTTGATTGTCGCTAACGCCTTTTCTCTCGCTAGTTGATCCGTGGCAATCACTTGCTCAAAGTTGTTTAAAGTTTCGAACTGAGTTTGCTGCATAGTCTGCTGAATCACTTTGGCGATTTGACCAAAATTTATCTGCTGATTTAAAAAAGCTTCAACAGCCACTTCATTTGCGGCATTCAAAACACAAGGTGCGGACTTTCCTTCTTTGATGGCAGCAATCGCTAGTTCAAGACATGGAAATCTTTCAAATTCAGGTGGCTGAAATTCTAATGCGGCTAAGTTGAAAAAATCTAGTGGCTTAACTCCCGCGTCGATTCTCTCAGGCCATGCTAAACAGTGGGCAATTGGAGTTTTCATATCCGGATTGCCTAACTGGGCGATAACTGAACCGTCTAGGTAAGAAACCATAGAATGAATAATACTTTGCGGATGTACGACAACGGTTATTTGATCGATAGTGACATTAAAAAGGAAACAAGCTTCGATTAATTCAAGCCCTTTATTCATCATGGTGGCAGAATCGACCGAAATTTTTCGTCCCATATCCCAATTAGGATGAGCACAAGCCTGGTCTGGGCTTTTGTCTTGCAATGATTCCAATGGCTCATTTAAGAAAGGACCACCGGAACCGGTAAGCAGTATTTGGTTAACACCATTTAAGTCCGGTTTACCATTAGAATCGGCGATCGGAAGCGATTGAAATATTGCATTATGTTCACTGTCCACCGGTAGTAATGTTGCGCCATGTTTTCTAACAGCAGAAGTAAATAGTTCGCCGGACATCACTAATGCTTCTTTATTTGCCAGCAATATTCGGAGGCCTTTTCTCACCCCCGCCATTGTAGGCAATAGCCCCGCAGCGCCAACAATTGAAGCGACTAGAATGTCGATATTTTCGTATTCGGCCGCGCCAATAATAGCTTCAACACCGCTCGTGACCGTTGTTTGCAAATTCTTTGAGGATAATAATCCCGATAATTTTTCGGCGGCTTCAGGACACGCCATTACGGCAAGTTCCGGTTCGAACTTTTGGCATTGCTCGAACAGTTTTTGATAATTTTTGTTTGCGGTTAAAACCGTTACTGAAAAACGATCACGGTTGTTCTCAATGACTTGCAAAGTACTGCAACCAATTGAGCCGGTGGATCCGAGTATGCAAATATTCTCAGCCATTAAACCACCCAAGATAGCTAAAGCTGAGGTAGAATAAAGGGGCGACTGTGATGGTGCTGTCGAGTCGATCTAATAAACCGCCATGCCCAGGCAATAAATTACCTGAATCTTTGATGTTGGCAACACGCTTTAAAGCGCTTTCAAATAAATCACCAAATACCGAAACAATGCCAATTAATAAAATGACGCCCAAGTAAAGTCCAATGTTATTGACCTTCAATGACAAAGCCGAAATTCCGCCCCAACCGATTAGCATACTGAGCGCAAGACCGCCGACAACTCCTTCCCAAGTTTTGTTTGGGCTTACTTTGGTCAATTTATGTTTACCGAATAATTTCCCACTGACAAATGCACCAGTATCTGCCGCCCAAATAAGCAATAACATAAATAACAATAAATACCCGCCATACAAGAAATTTCCACCGATATATCCAATATTTCGAATACTGACAAAAGCAATAAAAAAGGCAGGCAGTAGTATCAATCCGAACAATTCTTTACTGGGTTTTATTTGCCACCAACGCTTATTCGTTGAGAAAGTAAGCACTACCAATATTGCCAACAAGCTAGCTGCAAATGCAGCGAATAAATAAAATAAAGGTAAATCATTTTGCGGATACGACGGCCAACTTAGCGAAGGCCATACGATCAACGCTTCATCGAAATACCAGAAAGCTAAATTAATTGTGGAAACCAAAAATGCGTAAACTATGCCGCCGATAGTCGTCTTTATATTAGAAAGCTTAGCCCATTCAATCGCCATCAAATACACAATCACCAAGATGGCCGCGGCGAAATAATCCAATGCAACATTAAAAAGTAGAATATAAACTACAGGTAGTAAAATAAGAGCCGTAATGATTCGTTGCTTAAGCATTATAATTGCAATCCTTTTTATTTTTATTCTGCAATTTGTTCACCCGTTTTTCCAAATCGTCGTTGCCTTTCGGCGTAGTCAAATAATGCATTGTCCAATTCCGATTCGTCAAAATCTGGCCAAAGTTTGTCGCTAAAATAAAGTTCCGCGTAAGCCGCTTGCCAAATCAAAAAATTACTTATTCGTTTCTCACCGCCAGTGCGGATCATCAAATCAAGCTCTGGCAAACCACGGGTTGTTAAATGGGCTGATAATTGCTGCTCGGTAACTTGAGCATCACTCTTTATACTTTTTAGCTGATTGACAGCATTAACAATGTCCCAACGACCGCCGTAATTTGCTGCAATATTTAGATACAATCCGGTATTGGCACTGGTTTGGTTTTGAGCTTCAACGATGCTTTTTTGAAGTTTTTTATTAAAACCCAAAACGTCACCAATGAATCTCAATTGAACATTATTTTTGTTCAACATTTTTACTTCTCGTTTAAGTGCGAGAACGAATAACTCCATTAAGTAGCTAACTTCTTCTTCTGGTCTTGCCCAATTTTCGCTGCTAAAGGCAAATAGTGTCAAAGACTCGATGCCCTTAGTAGAACATGCTTCTACGATTTCGCGTGTTTTTTCTACACCAGCTTTATGCCCAGACGTTCTTTTTTTATTGCGAGCCTGTGCCCATCGACCATTTCCATCCATGATAATTGCGACATGCTTCGGTATATTTTCTATTTTGTCTAACTGCATTTTTTATAATAAACGACTATCATTGGCTATTTATCAATAAGGGTTAATACAACGACGCCGTGCAGCCTAAATAGGCAACACGGCGCTCAATCGATTGAATAATTAGAATTAACTAGATTTCCATTAATTCCTTTTCTTTCACCGCACTCATTTCATCAATTTTCTTTACGTGAAGATCGGTAATTTTTTGAATATTATCTTCAGCTTTGTGTAATTCGTCTTCGCTAATTTCTTTTTCACTTTCTAGTTCTTTTAAAGTTGAATTAGAATCTCTGCGAATATTCCGTATCGCCACTTTCGCTGATTCGGCCTCGCTTCGAACGATTTTGGTCATATCTTTTCTTCGCTCTTCAGTAAGAGCAGGCAGAGGTAATCGGATAACGTTACCGGCGGTGTTAGGGGTAATACCTAGGTCGGATTCCATCAGAGCCTTTTCAACAGGCTGAACCATGGAGGCTTCAAATGGTTGCACCACTAAAGTTCGTGAGTCTTGAACTGATATTGTTGCTGCTTGAGTCAACGGCGTATCCACACCGTAATAGGAAACGCTTAAGTGAGATAACAAACTAGGGTGTGCTCGACCAGTACGGATTTTTTGCAAGCTAATTCGAAAAGATTCAATACTCTTGTCCATTCTAGTTTGTGCATCGTCTTTTATTTCATTTATCACTAATAATGCTCCTAATTAATAACTATAAATCGAATAATAGGTAACCTACTTACAATGGATCAATGTACCTTCCGTTCCATCGACAATCGCCTTAATCAGCGCGCCAGGCTTATTCAGATTAAAGACCCGAATTGACATATCGTGATCTCGCGCTAAACAAAATGCGGTAAGGTCCATTATGGCTAATTCTTTAGACAACGCTTCGTCATAAGTCAAAGAGTCGTATTTTACCGCATCGGGTTCTTTATTCGGGTCGGCAGAAAAAACACCGTCAACTTTGGTTGCTTTGAGGATAATATCGGCATCGATTTCGATACCTCTTAGACAAGCCGCGGTGTCGGTTGTAAAGAATGGATTACCGGTTCCAGCGGTAAAAATCACCACCTGAGAGTCTTGCATAAAACGAATAGCAAAACGTCGATCGTAATCTTCACAGACGCCGGTCAATGAAATTGCTGACATAACCCGTGTACCCACCTTAATTCTTTCTAAAGCGTCCTGCATTGCCAAGGCATTCATTACCGTCGCTAACATGCCCATATGGTCCCCAGCAACTCGGTTCATACCTGCGTTGGCCAGCTTTTCACCACGGAACAAGTTACCTCCACCGATCACTAAACCAACTTGAATGCCTTTACCAACAATGACTTTAATTTCTTCAGCAATTCGATCTAAGTAACCTGGATCAATTCCAAATGATTCCGTACCCATCAATGCTTCGCCACTCAATTTCAGAAGTATGCGCTTACTTTTTTTGGTAGGTGCGGAACTTGGCATTCGATCTAATCTCCGGAATATTCGGTTAAAGCGAGACTAAGCAACCTATCAGCGCCTAGCTTCGCCCTAAAAAGTGGCAAACTGGCCACAGTATAACAATGTAATACCATAAATCTCTAGCTTAGATTTTGATATTTTTTATCCCTAGCCTTTAACTTGTGCCATAACCTCTGCAGCAAAATCATCTTCGGCTTTTTCAATCCCTTCGCCAACTTCCAAGCGAATAAGGCTAGTCACTTCCGCTTGTGCAGATTTTAGCAAATCACCAACAGTGGTAGAAGGGTCTTTGACAAACGGTTGACCGACTAAGCAAACTTCTGCAGAGAATTTACGCATACGGCCAACGACCATTTTTTCTGCAATTTCTGCTGGCTTACCGCTTGCAATAGCTTGGGCTGTAAAAATTTCTTTTTCGCGATTATATACATCTTCTGATATCTCTTCAGGCGTTATAAATTGCGGGTTAGTAGCTGCTGCGTGCATCGCAATGTCTTTAGCCAAATCTGCAGTTCCGCCTTTTAGAGCGGCAATGACTCCAATTTGGCCACCGTGAATATAGGCGTTTAACACACCATCTTCAGCTTCAACTAGCTGCACTCGTCGTACGCTGATGTTTTCGCCAATTTTAGCGATTAAATTGGTTCGAGCAAGTTCAACTGTCTCGCCAGAAGCGATTGTGGCATTGTTAAGTGCTTCTATGGTCGCTGTTTTGTTCGCTAGAGCCGTTGCGACAACAGCTGATGAGAATGCTTTGAAGCTGTCATCTCGAGCAACAAAGTCAGTTTCGCTATTAATTTCAACAATAACCGCCACTTTTGCATCATCACTGATGCTTGTAACAACAACGCCTTCAGCTGCAACTCGGCCTGCTTTTTTCTCTGCTTTAGCCGCGCCAGATTTACGCATATTATCAATCGCTGTTTCGATATCGCCATTGGTCTCAACCAAGGCTTTTTTGCATTCCATCATGCCTGCGCCAGTTCGTTCGCGCAATTCTTTTACTTGGGAAGCGGTGATCGCCATCTTAATTCTCCAAATTTGACTTCATTCAATTTAGCCATTTTATGGTTAGCTAAAAGAACAAACAATAGGTAAAAAATAGGGGGCAAAGCCCCCTACATTAAAAGCTTGAAAGTGAAACTACTCTGCAGCAGCTTCGCTATCTTCTTTCTTTTTAGTTACTTTTTTTGCTTTAGGCTTTGCTTCAGCCTTAACTTCTTCTTTCGCTACAGTTTCAGCTTTTTCTTCAGCCTTTTCTTCAACTTTAACGTCTTCTTTCACAACTTTTTTAGCTTTTTTAGTCTTTACAACTTTGACCGGCTTCTCAGCCTTATCCGCCTGTTCAACGAATTCGTCAGAAGCTGATTCCTCTGCAGGGGCTGTAGCCATTGATTCACGAGCTTCAATAATAGTATCGGCAGCGCTTGACAAATAAAGCTGAATAGCACTAATTGCATCATCGTTTCCAGGGATCACATGATCAATTCCATCTGGACTAGAGTTACTATCAACCACTGCGATAACAGGAATGCCTAATTTTTGCGCTTCAGCGATTGCAATATGCTCATGGTCAGCATCAATCACGAAAAGAACGTCCGGCAATCCACCGATGTTTTTAATTCCACCGATACTGGCTTCAAGCTTTGTCATTTCACGACTAAGTAAAAGGCCTTCTTTTTTAGTCAATCTTTCGAAAGTGCCATCTTCGCTTTGTTTTTCAAGCTCTTTCAAGCGATTGATAGACTGACGAATGGTCTTGTAGTTGGTCAACATACCGCCTAACCATCGTTTATCAACAAAAAATTGTTCACAACGACTGGCTTCTTCTTTAACGATTTTGCTTGCTGAGCGCTTAGTACCAACGAAAAGAACTTTTCCTTTTCTGGCAGCTACTGAGCTGAGGTAGTTGAGTGCGTCATTAAATAAAGGCAAAGATTGCTCTAAATTAATGATATGAATTTTGTTACGTGCGCCGAAAATATACGGCTTCATTTTTGGATTCCAGTAACGGGTGCGATGTCCGAAATGTACGCCCGCCTGTAGCATATCACGCATAGTGACTTTAGCCATTGTAAGCTCCTGATTATAAAGGGGTTATACGTCCACTGTTCCCAAATGTCGAACCCAAAAAGTATTAACTTACTTGGGCACCCCGACACTCGTGTCGAACAGTGTGTGAATTTGGTTAAACCACGACTAAATTGACTGTTCAATTCGTTAGTTGTTTAACTCGGCGCGCTTTATACCATATTAAATAGAATAAGGGCAATAAAAAATCATGTTTTTTGCAGTTTTTCGGCGATATTAATCATCCAAATCGGCACCTTTAGGGTGTTTCATCTCAAGACGCACTAAATAACAAAGTTCTCTAAACAGCCGCTCCCCGAGCAATTTGCGGCTGAAGAACCAAGCCTTTGATTGATTATTGGATTCGAATTTCAATAAACAAAATTGCGCAGTCACCCAGCTGGTAGAAAGTAAATCTAAATATTGAATGTCGCGCTGCTCATTATCTTCATGCATCAACCAGTTTTCACCACTCCAGCATAAATCATCCGGCGATTGAGTGAGCCGAACATACTGTTTATGAGCGTAAAAAACGGAAATGATGCAAGCGACAAGAATGAAAAAAACACTAAAGAGGGAATTGATAAGTGAGTATCCACCAATAAAGACAAAAATATGGCACAGATAAACCAACCAAATCAACGGGCGGTTTGCTTTTATCGGAAAGCGAGCGGCAACATTCATTGATTTATTTGAAATTAGGCGATTGCCATTTTCACTCGTATAAGGTTGATAATGGCGAATAGTTTTTGCTCTTCACATTGACCAAAACCCATTATCCAAGTGTAAATATCCGGATCGGCTTGTTCCAAAAGACGCTCAAAGTCTTGCTTCAATGATGCAGATAGTGTGTCAAAATGATTTTCCAGAAAAGGTATTAAAATCACATCGAGCTCGAGCATACCGCGACGACACTGCCAATTAAGTTTCTTTTTGTAATTTTCTATCATGATTTTATTATCTGAATCTATCTTCAACTAAGTCGTCAATAACGCGAATATACTAAAGCTTTGGTAAATTGCAAGTTAGTTGGCTAGATATTTGATGGCTTTTAATTAAAGTCGGTCAGATAGTCGGTAAATAGATTTAGTAAGAACTTAATTTTGTCGATATCAAATATATCAATGGCTTCTTTGAGCTGGCTAGAAAAATCCTGCAAATTTCTCTCCTTTTTTTCATCTGCGAATTTACCAAGGTCCTTGGTAAATTCGCTAATATCATGCAAGTTATTGGTGTGTTGTAGTTTTTGACATAGTGGCAAAAATGACTGATTTAGGAGAATTCTGCTATTTGCGGATATATTCAGCGCGTTCGGCGAGGATTCCACTAGTTGCAGTTTTTCGCCGAAATCGTATTTTAAGAAGATTTTAAGCTGTTCTATTAATTCTCTTTTTAATACTGGTTTACGAAGGTACCCATCGAATATTTCGCTTCTTTGGTTTTCATATTCGTCTCTTATTACCGATGCGGTTAATGCCACAATTGGTAAGTTTGGAAGAATTTTCTTTATTTCAGCCGATGCTTGATAGCCATCTAATTTTGGCATCCTTATATCCATTACAACCAAATCAAAGGACTCGTCAGTAGCCATTGCAACAGCTTGCTCGCCGTCTTTAGCCTGCCTAGTGGTAAAGCCTAAATCCTCAAAAATTTCTTTGAGCAATAATCGGTTGTCCTGAATGTCATCGACAATCAATATATTGGCCGGTCTAAAATTAACCTTCATCTCTGCTTTGCTGTCGGTCCCGTCATAACTGATAGCTTTTAGACTTGAAATAGCGATTTTCTTTAACAGAAACGAGAAAGTTGAACCTTTACCTAATTTGCTTTCGACCGACAGTTCACCGCCCATCAAATGCGTTAAGCGTCGGCTTATAGTCAAACCAAGACCGGTCCCACCATATTTTCGAATATTTTGCCCCTGTTGCTGTTTGAAGTTATCGAAAATATTGTCGAGATCTTGCTCGTTAATACCGCAACCTTCGTCTATCACTTCAATTCTAAGATCAACACTACTAGCGATTTTATTGGCATTTTCGGCCGTTGCCTTTATTTTCACAAATCCTGCATCGGTAAATTTTACGGCGTTACCAACTAAATTGAATAACACCTGTCTTATTCTAACCGCATCAAGTAATAGAGAATGGGGAATATTAGAATCAACTTCTAACAACAAATCCAAATTTTTATTTCGTGCACTCATAACAAATATGTTGGCAATATCTTCGAATATTTTCTCTGGGTCAACGGGTTGCAAATTAATTGATATCTTGCCCGCCTCTATTTTCGACAAATCGAGAATATCGTTAATCAACATTAGTAATGAGTTACCGGCCGATTTAATCGTTGCGACAAAATTTTGTAATTTCGAATCCTTAACTTGCTCGTGTAGCAATTCAGTAAAACCGATAATTGCGTTCATTGGTGTTCTAATTTCGTGGCTCATATTCGCTAGGAATTCAGACTTTGCTTTGTTAGCACGTTCAGCTTTGTCTCGTGCTAGTTCTAGCTGATGTTCTAACGCGATCCGTTCATTTAAGTTAACAACAATATTCAGATAAGCAGCCTGGCCATCGAAATTTAACGGGATTATGGATAAAACACCTTCAATTTTTTTGCCGGTTAAGCTTCGAAGGCTTATCGTTTTTGCGCTAACTTTATCGTATTTCTTGAATTCGCGAATGACCTCGTCGACGGCCTCGCCTTGTTGCTCCCACAAATAAAGATCTTTTCCTTTCGCTTCAGTAATACGACTTGTTTCTATCTCTAGCTCCTTGCAAGCTGTCGGATTAGCCATTAGTAATTTAGTACTAGTTTTCTCTGTAACAAAAATCATGACCGGTGTACTATCAACAAGAGATTGTAACGTTTTTTCGCTTTGTTTAAGCGATTGTTCCGTTATTGCTCGAAGTACAATTTCTTGCTTTAACTTCCTATTTGCGTAAACGATATAAGATAAGATTAATAGCGCCGCAAAAAAAACTAACAGAGTAAACAGATAATCAACCTTTACAACCGGTTCTTGGTTTCCCCATTTTGAAAGAATAACTCTTTTTTCTACCAGAGGAATAGATGAAAGAACCTTATCCAATATTGACAGAAATACAGCATTATCTTTATTAACAGCAAAACCAAGTTCTAGTTTGTAGTTAGTTTTTCCGACCACGCGAAGATTGTCGTAGCCATATTCTGTAATCAGATAGTTGGCTTTAGCCAACGCACAAATAACAACGTCGGTTTTTCCAGAATATAAGTCTTCTAATCCCATTGCTATTGTGGTTGTGTAATTAAAACGCTTCTGCGGAAAACGTCTTATTAAATCCTTGGTGCTTGGCAGTCCCTCCAGCAAGGTAATTCGCTTGTCCAACACTTCAGAGATGTCCTCTATATATTTGTTTCCATCTCTCATTACTATGACGTATGGCCCCGTTGCAAAAGACTCAGTCAAATAAACATCATTGGAAGATCGGTTGATTACGACCGACGAAACAGCTTGCGTCTTTTTGCCGATAAGCAGCTCTTCACTTTCCAGGCGAGAGTTCGTTTTAATCATTTCGAATTTAATCTCAAGTGCATTTTCGATACGCCTTATGAAATCAGGAACAATTCCAACATATTCACCATTCTTATCAATAAATTCATAGGGCTTTGCATTAACGTCACCCGCATAAGTTACAACCGGGTTACGGGAAATCCAATCTTTCTCCTCCTTAGTGAGAACAAACGACTGTGTACGACCTAAATTTTGCTCGACATGCCATTTTTTGAATTGCTGTTTTCTTTTTTCTTCCGGCATTGCCGCAAGCGCTAAATTAATGATTGAAACTAATTCTGGATAGTCCTTTCTAACCGCTATTTTTAATGATGAATAAACGTCCCCCGGCAAAGTTCTCACAGGAACAATGTTATTAATGCCTTTCAATGACGTCCAATAGGAAATAACTGCCTGAGAATCGAAAAGTAAATCAGCATCACCGCTGCTAACGGCATCAAGCGCTTGATAAATGGTTTCGTAACGTAAAATTATCAATTTTGGAAAAAGCTGCCTAATTTTTGGCAACTTCGCATAGTCTGCGACAATTGCTAGCCGATAGCTTGACGAGTTGTCGAACTTAGTAATACCGCTCTTTTCATTAACAAAAAAATAACTCATCGACTCGTAATAAGAATCACTAAACAATAAAGTCTTATTTCTATTTACAGTCTGATAGGCAGAGGGCAAGATGTCTAATTGCCGACTTCGAACTTTTTCCAATGCTGACGACCACTTATTGGTACGATACTCGAATTTCAAGCCCGTAAGTTCGGCTATCGAATCAAGGATATCATGTGACAAACCATCGTGTAATCCTTCTTGGGTTTTGAAATCGAAAGGTGGCCAAGCATCATCGCCAGACACTTTGATCACCGGATGCTCTTTTATCCACAATTTTAAATTATCATCTAGGTTCAGGCTCAAAGTATTTTTATTGAAATTCGATTCAATGATGTTCGAAACGCCCCAACGATGGTAGATTTCCTGCCATTGTTGTTCGGTAATCGCGGCGAGTCCTATTTCAACAATTTCAAAAAGATTGGAATTCTTGTTATTAACGCCAATATGAACGTCTTTTGCCAATGTGTCAGGAATTTTCGAAAAAGGCTTTATATTAAAAACCCCATGTTCTTTTAATAGCTGGCTAACCGATGCGTAGGAGTCATACAAGACATCTGCTTTTTTATTCATTAATAATTCGATTGATTCGTTCACATCGTACACTTCTATGATGTTCTCTGCGGGGAAATGTTTTTCCAATTCTGGGCGGCTGGCGTGTCCTTTCGTAATAGCAACTCTTTTAGTTTTTAACAATTCGAAACTACTATTTTGAAATTCCTGGCGTACAAATAAATAATCTAATGATTTGTAGTAAGGTTTGCTAAAACTAATATAAGGCTCTCTTTCTTTGGTTCTATAGATGACCGGAATTAAGTCGATCTTTTGCTTTTTTAAATCCGCTAACAGGTTATCAAAACTATCCTCTTTAAAATCGAAACCGACACCTGTATTTTTCGAAATTAAATTCAGCACATCGTAGATCATGCCTTGTTTCTTACTATTGTCTGCCTCATAGGGTAACTTATTTAGTCCTATCCCAACGAGAAAGTTTTTTTGAGAACTCAGCCATTGCCTTTGTTGTTTACTTAGTATTGGTTTATTCGGATATTCGAAGAAAAAGCTGGAAGGAATTGTCGAGCTTTTTATTGCTCCAACTCTTACAAGCTCCTCTGCAACGCGTTTGTATCGCTGAGGGTCAACCGTTCCAACTGGAATCACTTTTGGTACAATCATTGCCACAGTCGCGTTTGCTTCAAATGTCAACATTGCTTTGGATAAGCTCGGAGCATATTTAGCGCGGATAATATCAACCATTTCTTGTTGGTGAGAAACGGCATACTGCCAACCTTTAATCGTAGCTCGTCTAATTTTTTCAACTCGCTCGGGATTTCGTTTAATTTCTTCTTTGTTGGTAAATAAATTATCGCCGTAAAAATCGATGCCGTAGTTTTGTGGATTGATGATATTTATCTCAATACCTTTTTCCTTAAAGATAAAGGGTTGAGATGTTGCGTAAGCCGATATGACATCCACTCGTCTAGCAAGAAAATCTTCGTAATTTGTTTTTTGATAAGAAACGCGTTCTATTTTAGAGAGTTCCCCTAGCGTATTTAGCAACAAGGCGTTTAGCGAAGAGTCTCCAATATTCATGAAATCATAGGCGACTTTCTTACCTGCCATTTCATACGGACTAATGATTCCGGAATCTTTATGCGAAATAAAAACGAGTGGTGAATGCTGAAATATTTGACAAACTAAAACGACGGGATAACCGTTTAAATGATAATTTAATAAAGAACTATCGGATACTCCGTACTCGGCCCGACCAGAAATCACTTCGGCCATAAAGTCTTGTGAGCCTTTAACTTGACGAAGCTCTACCTCTAATCCTTCAGAGCGGTAATAGCCTTTTTCGACGGCCGCATAATATCCTGCGAACTGAAAACCGTGCAACCACTTTAGTTGTATGGCGACTTTGTCTAGCGGCTCAGATGCTGTTTTATTTTCCGCATTCGCCTGAAATGTTGAGATACAACACAAGACAACAAATAATATACGGGCAATAACAATCATTGCAAATTGGCGATCTCTATAAACTCTGGTAAATGCTCGATAAATATTTTGATCAACTGGGGGTCAAACTGAGTACCATCATGCTCCTTGATGTACTGTACCGCTTCGTCGACAGACCACTCTTCTTTATATTGCCGTTTATGAGTCAACGCATCAAAAACGTCTGCCAAGGCGACGATTCGACCGTAGATATGAATTTCCTCTCCCTTTAATCCGTTTGGATAACCCGATCCATCCCATTTTTCATGATGTTGGCTTGCGATAATAGAAGCACCACTCATAATTTTTCGATGAGAGTATTTCAAAAATTCCTTAGCCTTGTCTGTATGGGTTTTCATAATGGTAAATTCTTCTTCTGTTAGCCGCGCCGGTTTATGAAGAATTTCCTTAGGGATAGCTATCTTTCCAATATCGTGCATTGGCGCCGCATTGAAAATGATCATTTCGTCTTCTTCACTCAAGAACTCGGTATAGCGTGCGAGTAAGCGCGAACACTCCGCGACTCTTCGAATATGCTGACCGGTTTCATCAGAAGTACATTCCATCATTTCCATTAACGCATAGATCATTTCTCTTTGATTTTCTTCTAGTTCTTCCTTTAGCCGCTGCCCTTGCAGTTTCGCTTTTCTTGTTAATTGAACATTACTATTTTCCAAATTCAAGCGAAAATGGTAGAGCTCGATATGGGTTTTGACGCGAGCGAGAAGTTCACTGGCATGAAAAGGTTTTATAAGGTAATCAACGGCTCCCACTTCAAAACCTTTCTCAATTGCGTCAACGTCAGTTTTTGCGGTAAGGAATATAATCGGAACATTAGAGTTTTCGGGCTTTTCTTTAATTCTTTTGCATACTTCAAAACCGTCAATATGTGGCATCATGATGTCTAATAAGATCAGATCGAATCGCTCCTTCTCGACTAAATCTAGCGCTTCGATGCCATCATTAGCAAAAGAAAATTGATAGTTTTCCTCGCGAAGAATATTCATCGCCACTCGAATATTATCGGTGACATCGTCAACAATTAAGATCTTGATATCTTGCGGTTTTTCAAGCATTAAATCCATTCTCCAAGTATCAGCAAGCCTAAAAGCTATGGTTTAGGCCAAATAGACGAAATAACAGGTATAAGCTTAGCTAATATTTAGCTTTTTGCAAATTTGCTAGGCTTTGTCTTTTCTAGCAAATTAGGTAAGCAGCGTACCATTTATAGATAGTTATTTTATCTATCAAGAGGAATCTAATGATAGTTTCAAAACATCTCATGCAGGTATTTTAGCAATCCGAGAAATTCTAAAATTTTGCTAAGGGGTAACAAAAATCCGACTGATTAGATTGTCAAAGTTAAGCAAAGAACCGATACTCGCAAACAGCTGGTTATCGATGGTTGCATTCAGTATTTCACCGAGAATGACATTTAATGAACATAAAAAGACTGAATTAATAGCGATTAGTGATATAAGCGTTATAATCTTCAGAATTGAAGCAACAAACTAACGAGTTCGATTAAAAATCAACAATTACCTTCGGTGCAAACCGTTAACTGGTTTAATATGAGCAAAACACTACCCAATTCTGGCGCAAATACCAAATGACCGACCAAAAACATATTTTTGAATTAAGTTCTTACTCATTTATTGATGTGACGGGTGTCGATGTGGACCGGTTTCTACAGGGACAACTCACCATTAACGTCGAAACTCCGCAACCCAAAAAGGCGTTTCTAGCGTCTTTATGCAATCCCAAAGGAAGGGTTGTTTCGTTATTTTTCATGGCTAAAATTAATGCTGGTTATCGACTGTATTTGCCAAAGAGTCTGCAAGAAAAAACCGTTGAGCAATTAAGAAAGTATGCGGTCTTTTTCAAGGTTGTGGTTAATGTGGCAAATGAAGATACGCCTTTGCTTGCAACCAAAGGATTAACCTTCTCGCAAGTAGATGAACTGATGATTGAGCACCAGTTAGTCGATTATGCATGTATCAATGGAACAGATCTTTCCATTATTATCCCTTGCTCGGAACAACAAACTCCTCCATTGACACATCGTAATAATATTGCGCGGCAATTTTCACTGCAGATTGTGGAACAAGATAGCGGGTGGTATTGGGCACTTGCGATGCTCGAAATACCTTGGATAACCATTGCAACAAGTGAACAATTTCTGCCTCACAATCTCAATCTGCCTTCTTTGGGCGCTGTCGATTTCAATAAAGGTTGTTTCACCGGCCAAGAAGTTATCGCTCGAATGCAATATAAAGGTAAATTGAAGCAACATTTGGCGAGATTCAAAGGCGACGGCAGCTATGGCATATTACCCGGTGGAGTCATTCAGCAGGCCGGTAAAAAAGTTGCTGAGGTGATTTGTGTGGCCATTAACCTAGAAAAAGAAGTCCTAGTTCTCGCTTTGCTCAAAGATAGTGCCGAACAAGACGAAAGTTTTCAGTTGATTTGCCAAAATAGTCCTATACTTGAGTTAACAAAAAATTAATCAATATTCCTTTGTGAGCAAGCCTTTCACCTGCAATGCTCAAACAACCTAAGAAAGAGACTATGAGCTTAGAACAAGAATTTTTAAACGAATTAGTAGACGCAATAAAGAATGACCGTCTAACTTTGCCAACCTTACCAGAGGTAGCACTAAAAATAAGGGATGCGGTCAATGATCCGGATGTCAATTCAAGCTCCTTGTCTGGCGTAATAGGCCAAGACGCCGCACTTGCTGCAAGAATTATTAAAGTGGCCAATAGCCCGCTTTTACGTGGCGCAGTGGTCGTGGATAACTTACAGCTCGCGATTACCAGAATGGGCATTAATTTTGTTCGAAATTTAGCCACCGGATTGGCAATGGAACAAATGTTCCAAGCGACCCATGATGCGGTTGATATTCGACTGAGAAAATCCTGGGAACACTCTCTTGAAGTCGCATCAATTAGCCATGTTTTAGCTAGCCATTTTACTAAATTGAAACCCGATCAAGCGACTCTTGCAGGGCTAGTCCACGAAATCGGTATTTTACCAATCCTCACTTTAGCAGAAGAAAACCCTCAAATTTTGGAAAAAGAAGCGGTTTTAGATAAAATCATCGACCGCTTACACGGAAGAGTAGGACAGGCTATTATGCGAGCTTGGGAATTTCCAGAAGAACTGCTCGACGTACCTTTAGGCTGTACCGATTTCAAAAGAGATTCCGGACCGGTTGCCGATTATGTTGACGTAGTCACCGTGGCAAAAATACAGAGTTTTACTGAAGAAAACACCCCTTATCCCAACCTCGATACGTCAACCATTCCTGCTTTTGCCAAACTCGGGCTATCCGGTGAGGTTGATGTTCAGGAAGTAGATGAGCTTGCCGAAGAAATGGATGAAGCTAGGCAAGCATTTGCATAAATATTGTCTGCGAAGCGAGATTAGCTGCAATCCAAGCAAACACGGCGACATCGAAATTTTTTACTGAAGATGTGATGATTTTATGAAAAATAATGGCAAGAGCAGCGTAGAGAATGAGCAATAGAGTAAGCTTCAAAAATGTCGCTTTGACATTTTTTTTCTTTTGGTTATGCCAAATTAGTTATCAAGCAAACGCAGCTTACACTTTTCAAACAGTCGCTGGCGAAAACTTCGACATAGTCACAACGGATGTAGTTTGGACCAATGATCCGGGACAAACCGATTATCCAATCGATGATGATTACCAACTGATTAATATAGGATTCACCTTTTATCTCGGTGAAGTGGCTTACACCCAAGTAAGGATACTGGGAAACGGCGCTTTACATTTTGGCGCTGATCAGGGATTTCACAAAGATTACACTAATGAAGCACTTCCGATAACAGGCTTTATTAGTGGCCCAGGGTTCGAAGAAGCTGCCGACAGAGCCATTCTTGGGTATTGGGATGATCTGGAACCCAGTTTAGGCGGTACAGTTCGCTACGATACCTTCGGCAGCGGCACCAATCGACGATTTGTAGCCTCTTGGGAAAATGTTCCTCGATATAACGGACCCGGAACAAGTTACTCATTTCAAATTGTCATTTTTGAAAATGGTGATATTCGCTTTCGCTACGGCAATGACCAAGCTTCCGGTTCAAGTGCCACCATCGGTATCGAAGTGGATGATACCGATTTTACCCAATATTCATTTGGTGCTAATTCCGTCAATGATACAACGGACATATTATGGACGCGGGAATTTCCTACAATTAACAGCGTCACCGCCAGTTGCATCGACCCTACTAAAGTAACCGTGGTTTTCAACGGTGCGATTTCACCAGCAAGAGCTGCTGTAGCAACCAACTTCACAATTAACAATGGCATTAATGTTATATCTTCAAGCTACATTAATAGCACGACTGTTGAATTGACCACCGATCAGCTGAGTATTAATACCAATTACAATCTGTCAACGATTTTTCCGACTCAATCAGCCAGTTTCCAATTGGGTACTTTAACTACCACTAGTTTTACAGATAATTTTAGCGCTGCAGTTTACTCCAATAATGATGGTACAGGTAACTGGTCAGGCGACTGGATAGAATCCGTTGATGATGGAACGGCAGCGAGTGGTCGGATAATGATCAGCGCGGGCGAATTGCTGATGAATGATAGACCTAATTCAGGTGGTGAACCGACTCTCGCGCGAGAAGTCGATTTATCCAGCTTCACTAGCGCTAGCTTTTCCTTTGACTACCGTACTTTCAATAATTTAGAGAATAGCGACCGTTTTGACGTGGAAGTCTCGAATAACGGCGGAGCTAACTATACCGTTTTACGAAGTTACGTTAATGACGTTAACGGATCCGATACTTTTGATATTACTGCTTTTATATCCTCAAATACTCGCATTCGTCTAAGGATTGAGAATAACTACGGTGGCAGCAGCGAATATATATTAATAGATAATGTAACGATTACCGGATCTCGCTTGGATGCTTGTACACCAGCCATTGATCATTTTGTAATTTCCCACGACGGAAGTGGCATTAATTGTCTGCGAGAACCTATTTCTATCACCGCTGTCGACAGCAGTGGTTCCACTGTAACCGACTATGAAGGACTGGTTAGTCTAGCGCTTGCAACAAATAACGGTAATTGGTTTAGCCTCGATGAAAGCGGTCTCAGTGGTGATCTAGCTCAAGGCACTTTAACCGATACCGCAGGCGATAACGACGGTGCGGCGAGTTATCAGTTTGCTTCAGGCGATCTAGGAAACGTTGTTTTATATCTGCAAAATACGGTCGCCGAAACCACCAATATCAGCGTGACTGAAAACTCATTCAGCGATGATGACAGCGAAGGCAACATCATCTTTAGACCGTTTGGATTCGTTTTTTCGCCATCACCAATTAACACCCAAATAGCCGGTCGCCCTTTCAGTATCTCGTTAACCGCCGCTGGCCAAACGCCAGCACAAAGTGAATGTGGTGTGATAGAAGAATACACCGGTGTAAAGTCACTCAACTTTTGGTCTGATTACAACTCGCCGTTAACCAGCGCTACGTTTATTACTGTCGACGGCACCAACATCGCTACCAGCGAAGCGACCTCATTTGCTCAAAATGTAACTTTTACTACTGGCGTTGCAAACCTATCAACTCAATATAATGATGTTGGCCAAATTGCGATCCATGCCAAAGATGAAATCGATATCGGTGAACCACCGTCTGGCAATCTGGATGAAATTATTGGCGGGATTAGCCCGTTTATCGTTAGGCCTTTTGGATTTGATATTCAAATAACCAGCGATCCCTTTGCCGATGATGGCAACGATAGTGTTTATGGTGCAGCCGGAAGCGCTTTTAATATGACACTACGAAGCGTTTTGTGGCAAGCCGCTGATGATCTAGACAATGACGGCATACCCGATCCTTTTATCGACACCGACTCAGATGCTATTCCGGATAGTGGCGGTGATTTAAGTGATAACAATGTAACCGCTAACATTTCACAAGTTGCCGGCACCATTGGTTTAAGTCCGACTGCATTAGTTATTACCAATTCAAACGGCACCTTATCGACTAGTAGTATTAATTTTTCAAATTTTATCGCTTCTGGGTTGGCTGGAGTCGCGACCTATACGTTTAGTCAAAGCTGGGATGAAGTTGGTATTTTACAAGTCGATGCCCTCAATAATAATTTTTTAGGCGGAGGCGAAAATGTGATTGGTCAACGAATTAATATCGGCCGATTTGTTCCCGACCATTTTTTGATGAGCGCTCCGGTGATTGTAGAACAATGTGGTACATTTACCTACGGCGGTTTCTTTAACGGGGCTAATCTTGGACTGACACAAGGAGGTCAAAGTTTTGCCGTTTCAGGAACCATCACCGCACGAAATACTACTAACGGTGTTACCCAAAACTACGCCGGTGCTTTTGCAAAACTTGTGAATACGAATATCGCGAGCCAGGCTTACGATACTGACGCCGCAGCGGTAGCTTCAGGTCGAGTGAATTTTACTCCGGGCGCACTCAACTTCGTTAATGGAGTTACTAGTTTTATTGATCCGGCCGCAGATTATCAATTTTCGTCACTGATTGCCCCGTATAATTTACGGCTCGATTTAACCGCGACTGATTCTGATTCGGTTACTAGTGGAACCGTCAATTCAACTAGTTTTGAAGTTCGAAAAGGGCGAATGAGGTTAATTGACGCCTTCGGTCCTGAAACCAGCGATTTAGAAATGCGTTTATTCAGTGACTATTTTGACGGCACTCAATGGTTACTCAATAGCAGCGATAGCTGTTCAACTTATATTGCAGGTTCGGCTAGTTTTAATAACGCCTCTTACACTGGTCAACTCAACGCTGGCGAAACCGCGCTATTCGCACCCTTGACTAGCCAAACCCTCACTTCGGGGATTAGTCCGTCAAATAATGGCTTATGGTTTTCTGCGCCAGGCGCTAACAACTTTGGTAGCGTTCAGGTCGAATTTAGCTTAGGCGTTCAACCTTGGCTCGAATTTGACTGGGATTCAGATAATAGTCTTGATAAAACCACTGCCAGATTAAACTTTGGTTATTACCGTGGTAGCGACCGGTTGATTTACTGGAAAGAGCTTAGGAATTAGTTTTAAAAAGTTTTTTCACTACCTGTCCAACGGAAAAACCCTTCGACTCCGGTCAGGGAGCTGAATTGCTCTCTGTCTGACTGCGCGCCATAGTTTGCCGCCAACGGAGCGGAGTCGAAGTCCATTCACTAAACTAAGGAACCAAGACTAGTTCACCTTCCAAATTTTTCTTCACTTGCTCTTTACTAAAATAATGATTTCTAAATTTTCCTTGAGAATAATCCACCGCCTGATCGTCATAATGAGGATCAGTGAAAACACCTGATTGCCCAGTTGGATTAATACCCCAACTATTATCAATATCACCAAAGTCGATAACTCTTCGAGTGGACGGGCCCATCATTATTTTCAGTTCATCGCCGTGTTGTTCAAACATTAAATTATTAATCGCTTCTATTCCCGCTTCGCTTGGCAATGGGCCGACGTTAAAAATTTTATCTAACGGCGAAACTTTTCCAAGCGGATGCTCGTGGACCATTTTTACGTCATTTTCCCAGCTCCACTGGTTCAGATCTTTACCGAATCTATTTATCAAAAATGTCGTTGACTGTTGCCATGCACTCAGTATTAACTGCTGCCGTGTTTCTATTTCTTTAGTATTGACATTATCCCACCACAAAGATTTTTCGTTATCCAGTATTCGCCAAATAGAACGATCCATTAAAAAACCAAACTGAAAACTGGAATAAAGGTCTTCGCCAATTTCATCCATCATAATTGACTGCATTAGTTGCATTCTAAAGCGGTTGTAAATAGTCGCGCCTACTTCCTTTGGCGAGTGATTTCCCTTCCAATTAGTAAAAGCCGCTAGCGCCTTAATTTCAACTTCGCTTAACTCTGATTTTTTTTCATTTAAAATGGGCAAGGCTATTTTCTGGAAAAAAATTGCACTGGGTGTTGTATTATCCATCAGCATTCTTTTCATATCGTCGGGATTAAATTTTTCTTTCTCTGACAATAACTCGGTAATTCGACTAGGTCGATCGGTCGGCGAATAATACCCAGGAATTAATCCGTCGCCCATATCCGCAGGTTGATTATTAGCGGTATACAAAACGCCTAGCTCTGGATTAACTTGTTGCGGGTTGTGAGAAAAATCATAAAAACCAATAATATCGTCTTTTCCAGAAGCGCCATCTAAGATAAATTTTGGATTAACATGTGAAGGCCGGATCGGTAATTTTGCGCTCGCCCACCAGGCTATATCGCCAGAGGTATTCGCGTACATCATATTGAGCCCTGGTGCATGGATTTTAGACGAAGCATCTCTTGCCTTTTCAACCGTGTTCGCGTCGATAAGGTTATAAAAACCTTCCATCATTTGATTGTCGGTATTTAAAAAAGCCCACCAAAGCGCCACCGGTTGTGCAATTTTATCAATAGCCGCTTTGTCACCTTTTGTTCCATCGAATATTTTGTTGACGATAGGACCATGCCGACTAATGAGGACTTCTAGTTCTATCGGCGTTGAATCTTTCACTTTAATCACTTCAACTCTTTTATCGAAATTTTGCCAATGATCGATAGCCCAATACTGTTGCGCATTTTCAGGATTCAGTTTCTCGGCATACAGATCCATATCATCATTTTCGAACATGGTAATCCCCCAAGCATGTTCTCGCGTCATGCCAAGCATTGGAACCGGTACTAAACCTAAAAAGTGGCCATAAATATTGGTTGTATCTGAGGTTAATTGTGCTTCATACCAAACCGATGGTTGGCTAAAACCAATATGTGGATCATTGACTAAAATTGGCTTACCAGACTCACTTCTTTTTGGCGATATTAACCAACCGTTGCTACCATGGAATAATCCTGATGATTGTAGTCCTTCGACAATTTCACTCACTTCTATCGATAAATTTTTGGTAAACATGGGGTCTACTGGAATTTGTTTGAATCCTTCGGTATACAAGATACCCATATCGGCCAAATATTTTTCACCTAACTTTTGCGAAAGATGATGAACTAAAGGATCATCTCTTAGCCCCTGGGCGAAGGAAAATGACATAAATCCAGCAATCGAGGTCATGTCCTGCAACGTGTAATGATGAGTGGGAATACCTATTAAATCGAACTCTACCGGACTAGCACCGGTTTTAACAAAAGCGTTAACACCGTCCATATAGCTTTTCATAAGATGGATCATTTTCGGGTCAGCGCGTTTTTCGACTTCGGTAATCCATTGTTTGGCGAAGTGTCCGATACCTAAAGTTCTAAAAAGTTTATCGACTCCAATTAAATCTTCGCCCAAAATTTCAGCTAACTTACCTTGTGATAATCGGCGAGTCATTTCCATTTGAAACAAGCGATCTTGTGCGTGTACATATCCAAAGGCTCGGTAAAGGTCGGCATCATTTTTAGCTTCGATATGAGGCACACCATAGTGGTCATAGGAAACAATGACTTTATCGCTCAAACCTTCCAGTTTTAACTCACCATTTCTAACAGGATTCTTTCCATTTAAATAGAAATAGCCCCACAAAGAAATCACGCCCAAAATGATTAGAATAGAAAAGAGGATTTTTTTTAGCATTTTATTTTTCCGCGTCGGTATTAATTTAATTGGTTGTTTGTATGTAAAAGTTATTTATTTTTAAGTGTTTGAAAGGCGAATAGTACAAATTCCGGTGGACATAAAAAACCCCCGACGAGTCGAGGGTTTTTCTGAATTCAAAAGAATTCGATGACTAGTTATCCAATAACGTTGGATCAACTACTTGAACGGCTGCTCCACCACTGGCTAAGAAACTCACAATTTGAGTTTGCATTTCAGTAGTCACGTTTATCAACCCAACCGGGTCACCCGTTGCATCTGCAGGGGTTAAAACGGAGGAATGAAGACCTTGGTTCAACTTAGTGAATAAACGGTCGCCCGCTACTAGTCCAGCGTCTGTTGCAGCAACTGTGGTTAAACCAAGTACACGTGCTAATGGCTCAGTACCAGACAAGGGTGCCGTTGCAACCGAATTTGGAACCACAGAATCATTAAGCACTTGCAATAGTAGGGTTGGTACACCATTAGCAACGGCAATCGATGCGGTATTCACCGGATCGGCAGAATCTAAGACTGTTTGTGCAGCGAATAAGAACTGAGCCAATACGCCAGGGAAGGCTGGGTCAGTCACTGTTAAACCAGCAGCAGCCGCAATGCCCGCTTGTATTCTTGGACCAAACGCTAAAGAAGCATTTAACATTAACGCTGTTCCGCCGCCTGGATTAGCCAGTGCAGCCGCTTGAATATTATCAGAATAAGCGATTACGCTAGTTCCAACTATTCCGCCCAGTGAATGACCAATGTAAGATACTCTGGTTGCATCAAAGTCAGCGCCACCACCGTCAATATCCATAAAGGCAACCGCTTTTTCAAGATAGAGCAAATCAAAAATTGCTTGGCGATTATTATCACGAGCCACTAATAAATTAGCTAAATTGATTGTGTGAGTACCAGAAGAATCAGCCACGCCGTCAGGACCAGGTGCGCCGGTCGCATTATCAACAAAATCGAGACCTAATGTTCTTTCTCTTAGTCCACCCGCATTATAGTCTTCAAATAAACCAATTTGGCCATTTGATGCCGCTTGTAAACCAACATGAACTGCGTTGTTAACATCAATACCGTGTAAAGGCATATCCATTGCAACCGCAGCGGTACAACTTGGTGCAGCGGCTAACGAGTCAGCAATACCAATAAGGTTAGTACGATCTGCAGTAATACCGTGCTGGAAAATTGCCACAGGATATCCACCAGCAGGCTTTGGACAAGCGCCAACTTTAGGCATTGAGACTAACAAAGGTGCAGTTTCAACAGCATTAACTCGAGGGAACGAATTAGCATAAGTGAGGTTATCACCGAAAGGGTTAGGGACTAATGATCCGCCCGGACCGATTGGCAACATTTCAAGCGCTTTCCAAAAAGTATTTAATGGAGCTGTTGGATTTTCAGAGGATGGAACACCTAGCATATAATTAAGAGCGATTGAGCCTTTGTATAAATCTGCAGCGCCGATTCCTGTGAAAGGAGTGGTATCAGTAAATAAACTACTAAAACTTAGCGCTGGCGTCGCACCTTGTGCTAAAGGACCGTCGATGTACGCCAGTTTAGCCGAATTCATCACTGTACCAATCGATTGAATGGTAAATTGGAAACTCAGGATAATGCTAGAACGTGCTGGACCGCCTTCGGCGGCAGCTGCAGCGCCTTCCATTGCGTTGACTAATTGTCGAACTGGCTCTAACGCACCTTCTGGAGTAGTTTGGTCCAAAGGAAAAGGCGATTGAGCGACTGCATACTGAGCATCGTGCAATATTGCTTCTCCATCACTATCCATAAGGCCATTGGTCAGCACAACCATGTAAGAAGCTTGCTGTTCAAATGGAACGGTTGGAATAATAGCGATCGATGTCGCACTAGTCGCTTGAACAACGTACTCCTGATTTGCAACTAATTCTCTTTCAACACTGGTAACTGGTCCAGATGGAGCAATCACGCCTGGCGCAACCTCACCTCTTAGGACATTAACTTTGAAGACTCGCACAGTACTTCCACCGGCTACAGTGCTCGCATCAAGACTTAAATTAGCATCTCGACTACTGAAATTAATTGGAAATGGCGCAACAGCCGACCAGCCGTCTAAGCTATTAATTGCGACCTGAGGATTTGAGAAATCAGTTTCGTCAATACCCGGTATATTAATTGTTAAATCCTGAGTCCCAGAAAAAAGTAAATCGTTTGGAACGGGTATGGAACCTGTGGAAGGTGCATAGGTGGCAACCATTCTAACTGGTACCACTTGGGTTTGGGCTGGTAACGGGTCATTGATACCATCGCCGGAACAACCAAGTATTCCGATGGTGATCCCTACCCCAGTCAATGCCGAGAGTAAAAAGTTAGTTTTTTTCATGAAAATCTCCTGTTATTTTTCTATTTCAGTCCTGCTAGGTTAAGATTTCACCTATTTGATGGTCCAAATAGTCTACGTTGTTTTAATTAAATTAGATTTAGATGCTTAGTTAGTTATTATGTTTTTTAGTTAATTTGATATTTCATTACCCAACCCAGCGCCTGCCAACGACAGCCTTTGAGTTTTTGACTCACCAATCCTACCCGCATTGGCGGGTAAAAGGCAAGTCCTCTGACCAGAGCAATTCCAATTTTGGTCATATTTACTAGCAATATTGACCAACGGTACTAAAAATTCATCAATATCCTATCCTTAGCATTCATCCTAATGCCTTTTGCCTCAGGAATTATTGATAAAACGGGTTCTAATTGTTTTGAGCCTATCCATATTTAATCCAGACATTTTTATAACTTTGGCCACCAACGCAATTCTATCGGCGGATTTTGGGTGGGTTGCTAATAAAAGCGTCTTATTCTTGTTATCGACGGTTTCAACCAACTGCATCAGAGACAAATAAGCGTAGGGGTCGTAACCAGCTCTAGCCATTAAAATCACCGCTTTAGCATCGGCGTCTAACTCGTCCTCTCGACCAAGCCCTTTTGTGTAAAGCGTATGGGTGACATCAAATAATCCTTTAGCTATATTAGTGTTTCGAAGTGAGTTTTTGCTATATCCACCCTTTTGCCGCTGTTTTGCATCGGCCGCTAAAAAAGCCAATTCGCCAAGGTTAGAAAAGGAGTTGCTTTTTTCAATTGCTTTCACCTGATGTTGCTGGCTAACATGGGCAATTTCGTGGGCTAAAATTCCGGCGAGTTCGGCTTCAGAGGACAATCGGTCAATTACCCCTGAGGAAATAATCACGTAGCCACCTGGCATCGAAAACGCATTAAAGTCTGGCGTATCGATTACCATAAACTGCCATTGTCTGATATCACTTTGCGACTGAGATGCGACCCAAGTACCGACCCTATTGACATATTTCTGCAGTGCCTCGTTTTTATGCAAACTTGAGGAACCCAATATAATGGCGGCCATTTGTTGGCCTATCTCTGTCTGTTGTTGTTGATTCAATTTGCTGCCAGAAAGCACTTTAGCACTAGTCTGGGCGATTTTTCCGACATCGATCCCACCGACCTTTAAACCACCACAGGCCTGCAGTAAAAATAAGCTTCCGACAAATAAGAGAGAAAGGTAAATTGACTTATTCATCGGCCTTCTCCAAAAATGCGATCGTTTGAGATTCTAGCGATACTTGCTTAGCAAATTCTTTGGCTTGCTGAGCGCTCACGATAAAATTTTGTGCATGAACTAGTCCGACAAAATCAGGTTTGGAATTTTTAATATCTGATTCGCCAATGCCGCGAACACCTGTGGTCGCAGTAACCACGCTATGTCCTTGGCGTAAATTCACAAAACCTTTGGTATTGGATTTTCGGCTATTTTCAAGCGATCTTGATTTAAAACGAACGTCAAGCATCGAAAGCCACGCGGTAATTTTATTCGCGGTTGTCACTTGATACCAACCGCCGTTTCGTTGCACAATTTTTACCGGACTATTTTTTAGTAGAATCCCAACCGTGGTTGCCTTTATTGCTGGCGCCGATCGCAGTTGAACATCCTTAACCAAAATAGCATCGATTGGTTCTGCCGCTACATTGAATGAAAAAAGAACCACTGTTATAAGCGTAAAAAGTTGAGCGATTAATTTTCTGCTAATCGTGTTTTTGTAAACTGTATTTTTGTAAACTGGCTTTTTGTAAATTGGTTTTTTATTGATTTTCTTTTTCATATTCAACGGCCTCATTTTGAACTGTTTTTATTTTCCAATAATTTTGGCTCATACAACTTAACTTTTTCTTCGCGTCCTTTCACCGAAAATTCTCCGGAATAAATGAACTCAAATTGATTGACACACAAATCCTTAGTTGTTTGCGAGACTAATACTCGTGCCCTTCCTTTGGTAACACCTTCAATTCGACTCGCTAGATTAACTGTATCGCCAATGGCAGTGTAGTCAAATCGTCTCTTGGACCCTAACATACCCACCACGGCTTCACCACTATGAATACCGATACCCACGTCAAACTCTTGTAATTCGACTGGCAGCGTTTTTCTAAACGCCATCAAATTATCGACCATTTTTAACGCTGTTTTTACCGCATTGACTGCATGTTCTTCATCATCAATTGGCGCTCCCCAAAAAGCCATCACCGCATCGCCAATAAACTTATCTAGCGTGCCACGAGTTGAAAAAATAGCTTCCACTTGCAAATCGAAATAATCGTTCAATATTTCCATCACTTGTTCGGCACTTCGTTTTTCGGACAAACTAGTAAATCCGCGAATATCTGAAAAAAGCACCGAAACCTGAGAAGTTTTATGAGCAAGCGTTGAGGCCCATTCTTTATCTGCGATCAAATGCCTAACGACCTCTGGGTCCATAAAACGTGAAAAAGTTCGCATCGCATGTTGTCTTTGTAAAAACTCTATCAATCCTTGGTAGAAACTAAGCAATGTATAACTAATCGCTAGAATAATCCATAAGGATAGCGAATTAATCAAAATCGAGTAGGAACTCGCATACCAACTTGTCAAAGATAAGAATCCTGCCAAGCCTAAAATATAAAAACCAGAGTAAAACAGTTTCTTTTTATAGTCAGCAAAAATTAAATAGAGGTAAAACAAAATTGAACCAAAAGCTATCAACAATAGATACCGGTACGGTTTAAATGGGAAAACAAAATAATCCCGTTCAATCATATTACTCAAGGCTGCCGCCAAAATAGCCGTTCCCGGATAATTTGCACTAATCGGAGTTGAGCGTAAATCATGAAGGCCGGTAGCCGTTGCACCAACAATGACTATTTTTCCTTTAAACATTTTTTCGTTTATTTCGCTTTCGGCAACTTCAAAATTATTAAGCGCATCCACATACGAAATACTATTAAATGGAACTTTATCTATCCCTTTATATTTAAGAGTAATAGATTGAGGAAGAGGACTTTTCGAGATTATCTCGGGATATAGCGTCGAGTATATCTTGTAGGGCAACGAAGGAATCTGCCAGCCTTTTAGATTATAAAAAACATCAAATTTTCTAGCAACAAAATCGGTATCAACATTGAAATTTACCAGCCCAACTTGCCAATACTGTGGATCAACAATCCACGGCAACAATATGTTGATTGTTTCTGAACCTTCTTTGGCTGAGGGATTACTATTTTTCGGAATCTGCTTAAATAATTCCAACGGTAATTGAGAAAGCTCATTTTGATCGCTGTTCGATTGGTCTGAAAGTAGGCTGGCTGCCAGAAATATATCTGTTTCAAGTCTGACTGTTTCATTAAAGTAATCATCAGAATCAGGCCTATAGATATCTCTTTCTGATAGAAACATATCAAAAACAATTGCTTTTGCCTTTGAAAGCCTTAACTGCTCAATAAGGATCGCATGTTGACTTCGAGGCCATGGCCAATGGCCCACTTGTGCTTCCATTTCAGAGGTGCTTTTATCATCAATCTCAATGATGATAATTTGATCGCTGGGACGACTTTGTTCAGCAACATGTCGGATCAAGAAATCGTTATATTTAGCGTCTACAATTGACCAAAAAGGTAAAAAATACAAGACAGTCAAAAATGAGAAAAATAGTAACAACTGAAAAAGGCGGTTTTCTTGAAGTGCCTTGGTTAACCAGTGAGATTTATTTTCAGTAGCCGAGGGGCGCATTAATCAATACAATTTAAAGAACACATTGATAGACCTTACTTTCAATGAAGGTTGTTAACATCGCGTTATCTAATTTGCCTCGTTTCGCTTCGTCGCCCAAGATATCGAGTGCCAAATCCAATTTTACAGCCTTTTTATAAGGTCGGTCTTGCGCTGTTAAAGCATCAAAAATATCCGCAATTGCCATTATTTTACTCGCCACCGGGATCGCGTTGCTTTGAAGCCCGTCAGGATAACCGGTACCGTCCAGTTTTTCATGATGAGCACCAGCAATAGTCGGTATGGCCGCTAGTTCATCTGTCCATGGAATACGTTCGAGAAATTTCTGGGTATGGATAACATGAGATTGAATTTCAATACGTTCACTGTCGGTTAGACTGCCCTTTGAAATGGACAAAGACAAAAAGTCTGAATCGTTAATTAACTTATTAGAAAATGGATAATCTTGATGCATTGTGTAGTCAGCCATATGGGATAATCCATCCGCAACATTTTCCTCCATTAAGCTCGGTTGATTCGCCTTAAACAACATTTTTTTGTACTGCTCTAATTTATTTAATTCTGCGACAAGATCTCGATAGGCACTATGGTTATTAAGTCCTAATTCCAAAATATTGCGGTTATTAATATCGTCAATGGCCTTTACCCCATCTTGCGCTAACAATTGACGATAGAATTTTTTTTCTAACATTTGTTTTTGCCATTCGATTTTAAGTTCTAAATATTGGTATCGACTGGCGTGCAATTTATTGGCTTTTAATAACACGTTCTCCTTAACACCAACCTTGCCAAAATCATGTAACAAAGAAGCGTATCGTATCTCCCTTATTTGCTCGTGATTGAAATTAAGAGTGCGATGAACGCCATCTTTCTCTTTATCGAGCATTTTTGCTAACCCAGTGGTCAAATCGGCAACGCGAAAGGAATGACCGCTGGTAACCGGGTCTCGAGATTCAATGGCGTTTACCGATGCTGATACAAATCCTTCAAATAGGTTCTGAATATTCTCAATTAAATGACTGTTATCAATTGCAACGGCTGCCTGACTGGCGAGTCCTTCGAGTAGACCTTGTTTTAGCGATGAAAAACCGAGCGACGAACTTTCGTCATACACATCACTATTTGAAAGTTCTCCATTTGAAGAATCTCCATTTAAAGCACCTCCAAAATTATTAACAAATTGTAATACACCGATCACTTTACTCTTGTGATTTTTCATCGGTAAAACTAATAACTCTTTGGAACGATGAGAGACTTTTTGATCAAAACTTTTATCAAATGAAAATGGAAAACTTTCGTCCAGTTGATAGACGTCTCGAATATTGAGAATTTCACCAGTAAGAGCCACATAGCCCGCTAGAGATTTGTTAGTTAAGGGAAAACGCGTTTCCTTAAAATCGAAATTTATTTTACTGTTTTGAGTCAGCTTAAATACTAGCTCTCTTTCACCAGCCTGATTTTTTTCGACAAGATATAACGATGCTCCTTCACACCGTCCTAAATGACGACCTTCACGCAAAACCAAACTCAGCAGTTTATTCAAATCCTTTTCAGCACTTAGTGCGATCCCAATCGCGCTCAGATTTTCTCTTTCCTTATTCGCTAACAAGTGCAATTTTTCGACTTTTCTTAGATTTAGCTTTGTACGGTGAAATTCGATAGCGGCGTTAAGGCTCGACTGAAACTGCTCTAGAGAAAATTGATTACCTAAGTTAATATCACCAATCGCTTGATCGGAGCAAGATAGGACATAGACATTTCGAGTATCAAGTTTCGATAAGCTAGTATTGACAAAGTCAGGTGAAAAAATGACGACTGAACAACGATCATAACGAGAAGAATGCGACCATTCGTTTTCTATTTCGCAGTCGAAAGAATCTAAAACCGCTCGTATCTCGGGATTAAAATTATCTCGTTCTCCGACAATCAAAAGCTTGTGTTTTAAAGAAAGTTGAGTCATTTAAAATCCATCTGGTTAACGAACTCACGGCGTTTGAAGCCGAAGATAACTATTCTAGTCATTCTGATGTTTGAAATACAGGTCTTATTAAGGTCCAACTTCCATACGAATTAACTGGCGCATTACAATAGATAATAGCTTATTTCATTAGCATTGGTCGAATTTCTAGCCTTTTAGGTTAACCGCCGTTCAACTATTTGCATATTGGTATTGTATAGGATAGATTGTTAATTCTATGGATACCTCCGATTTTTTCAATTATCCGAACCAACAGTCATCCAATACCGATGACTCCGATGCATTTTTTTCCAATGCCACTGACCAAGATTGGCAAACATTACTTAGCTTTACCTCAACCAGACGATTTGAAGCCGATGACTTAATCATCAGTCGTGGGGATACTGATAACTCGCTATCTTTTATTGCCGAAGGCGAACTTGAAGTATTGATTGAAAAAGGCTTTAGAAAAAAACTGAGCCGATTAGCGTGCATTAATACGGGATCAATCATCGGTGAACAATCCTTTCTCGATAAACAGCCCCGATCAGTCCATATTCGCGCAATTACTCAGGGCCAACTATTTAGACTGGATAGAGAAGCTTTCACCGTCTTATCGGCGAGACATCCCAATTTGGCAATAAAATTGTTGCATGAATTAGCCCGAATACTCTCGCTGCGGCTGCGAAATACAACCAAACTATTAATGCGCTCGAGAAATTAATGAGCGAGTCTATAAGTCATTCATCAGCCGTTAACCAGACTACTGACAAGGAGAGTAATAAACCACTTTTTTCTAATTATTTGCAAATTGAGCAAAAATTCCCTCAATGGCTTTGGCAAGTTCTTCGAATTCTAGTGCTGCTGGCCTTTTTCTCGCTGGTGGCGAGCTTAGTATTTTTCCCTTCAAAGACTCTTCAGTTATTTTGGGGGTTGTTAGTTCCAATTTTACCACTGGTATTTTGGCTGGCACCAGGTCTTTGGAGAAATGTTTGTCCACTCGCCATGGCCAATCAAATTCCGAGAAAACTAAACTTTAGCCGAGCAAAAGAATTACCTGCAGGGTTAAAAAAATACGCCAATATTGTTGGCATCAGTTTGTTGGCGTTAATCATTCCACTCAGAATCATCCTTTTAAACAATTCTGCCCAAGCTCTTTTGATTGCATTGGTTTCGATTATTAGCGTTGCTTTTATCGGCGGGCTGTTTTTTAAGGGTAAGAGTGGTTGGTGTGGCAGCTTTTGCCCTCTTCTACCAGTGCAGCGACTTTATGGCCAATCGCCCACTATCGAAATAAATAATAGTCACTGTAAACCCTGCGTTGGCTGCACCAAGAACTGTTTCGATTTCAATCCGCAAGCTGCCTATTTGGCTGATCTTTATGATTCTGATGAAAACCTAGGTAATGACCGAAAATTATTTGCAGGCTTGCTACCCGGATTGTTGTTCGCTTATTTTTTACCATTCCCAACGAGCGATATAAACGTTGTTGCAATCTATGCACATTTTGCAGGATATGCATTTGTCAGTATCGGTTTATTCTATTTCCTAGACAGTCTAACCAAACTTTCCGCCTCAAAACTGACCGCACTATTTAGCATAATTTCCGTCAATACCTTTTACTGGTTTGCTAGCCAAATTATGCTGGATACTTTCCAATCATTAGCTTTTGAATATGCCTTTGCCACAGAAACAGTTTGGATAATTCGTGGATTGGTATTTCTCTTCTCGTTTTATTGGTTATACAAAACTTTGCATAAAGAATCCCTCTTCTTAAAACAATCCATCGCAAAAAACAGCGGTGCAAAAGTCGCAGATATTACTCAATTAAACAAACATGGTAAAAGACAGGCGGGAAAAGCGGTCATTCGAATTATGCCAAAAGGCGATCAATTAGTTGCCGATGCCGATCAGACTTTACTGGAATTATTAGAAAAAAATGGCCATAAAATTAATTCAGGTTGCCGTATGGGCGCTTGCGGAGCCGACCCTGTGGTCATATTAGAGGGCGAGCAGTTTCTGCCGGAAAAATCAGCGGAAGAGCAAGCGACGCTTGAACGATTGGGATATGAAAAAGGTGTACGGCTCGCCTGTTGTATCAAAGCCTCTAAAGATATTAGCATTAATCTCGACCCGAGCAGCGTTCAACAAACGGTCACTCGCTGGGCATTTAAGCCGGATACGGATATTCAATCCGTGGTCATCGTTGGTAATGGTATCGCAGGAGTGACGGCTGCTGATTTTATCCGTCGTCATCATCCAACCTGCAAAATTCATTTGATTGGCGAGGAAAAATATCCACTTTATAATCGCATGGCAATCTCCAAATTAATTTATGGTAAAACGGCGTTACAGAGTTTAATTTTAATGCCAGACGAGTGGTATATCGATCGTAATATCGAACAGTGGCTAAACACAAAAGTCGCCTCAATCGACACGGTTAAAAGAATTGTTAAACTGGCGACCAGTGAGCAAATTAATTTCGATCGATTAATTATTACCACTGGCAGTCACGCCAGAATCCCCCCCATAGTCGGCTGGCCTTTAAATGGTTGTTTTTGCCTGAGAACCGCCGATGACGGTATGAACATTCGCTCCTTCGTGCAACAGCACCGCTGTAACGAGGCGATTATTGCTGGCGGCGGTTTGTTAGGACTGGAAGCCGCCTACGCGCTAACTCAAATTGGTATTAAAGTGACTGTATTGGAACGATCTAAACAACTGCTGAGAAGGCAGTTGGATGCGGAAGCTGCAAAAATTCTTGCTCACTATTTAATTGCCATCGGCATTAGTATTCGTTATTCGTCTGAAGTAAAGGGAGTGCATTCTGTTGCCGCAACTAATAAACTGACCGCTGAAAATCGAGACTCTATGTCAAATCTTGCCGCTGTAACGCTTAAGGATGATAAAAAAATGGAAGCTGATTTACTGATTGTTGCGGCAGGCATCGAAACCAACCAAGCGCTAACCAATCAAAATGATTTAACTTGTAAAAAAGGTCTCTTAGTCAATAATCGCTTGCAAACTAGCATTAAACATATTTATGCGGCTGGCGACATTGCCGAAGTAGAATCCTATCAAGGTGTACTACCGGGCTTATGGCCGGTTGCAGTTGAACAAGGACGAATTGCCGCGATAAACGCTGTCGGCGGAAACAAAGAATATCAGTTTAAACCGATAGCCACGGGCCTTAAAGTCGTTGGGGTTGAGTTAACCTCAATGGGAAAAATAAATGCCGATAAAGATGAGTTAAGTTTCAGTAAAAAAAATCAGCAGCAATATAAGAAAATCGTATTATCGAAGGGAAAAATCGTCGGTTGTATACTTTTAGGACATCCGAATTTGGCGGCAAAAATTTCTGGAAAAATCGCCAGTGAAAGCATTTTAAGCGAAACTGAGATTGAACAACTCGAGCAAGGCAATTGGGATTTATTTCAGTAGCTAAAATAACCGAGTTGGCTTATTTTTGGTCTTTGCAATGTTCGAAGAAATTCGTTTCTGTTGCTTAAGCCTTTTGGCATGATTGCCTAAAAATCAGGTTCAGAATCAAATTCAGAACCAGCAACAGAAACAATAAAAAAGAAACTTAGGTTTGTGGCTTCATATGAGGAAATAAAATAACGTCTTTAATGGTCGGCGAATCGGTAAACAGCATGACTAATCTGTCGATTCCAATTCCTTCACCCGCGGTCGGCGGCAAACCATATTCTAATGCGTTTATGTAGTCGTCATCAAAATGCATCGCTTCATCATCGCCGGCATCTTTTTCTTCAACTTGTTTTCTAAATCGAGCCGCTTGATCGTCTGCATCATTTAATTCAGAAAATCCATTGGCAATTTCTCTGCCGCCAACAAAAAATTCGAATCTGTCGGTAATAAAAGAATTTTCGTCGTTTCTTCTGGCCAATGGTGACACTTCCCACGGATATTCAGTAATAAAAGTGGGCTGGATTAGTTTCTCTTCAGCTGTTTCTTCAAAAATCTCACAAATATATTTTCCCGGTCCCCAAATGCCGTCGACAGCAGGTTCTTTCACGTGCACTTGCTTGGCGTATTCACGTATTTTATCGAAGTTTTCTTCTGGATTTCGAAATACCGATTCATCGAAATTAGGATTATGTTCTAAGATTGCATCGACCATAGAAATTCGAGCGAAACTCGCGCCAAAATCGTAATCAATACTTTCAGTTACATTACCATCGGCATCTTTAACCGTATTAGTAATGGTAGTGGTTCCAAGTACCTGTTGTGCAACAGTACGGATCATATCCTCGGTTAGGTTCATCAAGTCATTGTAATCGGCGTAGGCGTGATAAAACTCTAACATGGTAAATTCTGGGTTATGGCGTGTTGAAAGACCTTCGTTTCTAAAATTGCGATTAATTTCGAACACCCTATCGAATCCGCCGACCACTAGTCGTTTTAGATATAATTCTGGCGCAATACGCAAATACATATCAATGTCCATCGCGTTATGATGAGTGACAAAAGGTTTGGCAACCGCGCCACCGGGGATCACTTGAAGCATCGGCGTTTCAACTTCCATAAATTCTCGTTCAACCAAAAAGCGACGAATGCCTTCAATCACCTGACTTCGTATATGAAAGTTTTTACGGGTCTCTTCATTTACCATTAAATCAACATACCGCTGGCGATATTTAATCTCCTGATCTTTTAGTCCTGCGTGTTTTTCTGGCAGTGGTCGTAGCGACTTTGTTAATAAATAATACTCATCCATGCCGACAAACAAATCGCCCTTACCGGATAGTTTGAGTTGACCTTTAACGCCGATAATATCGCCGATATCGATACCACTCCATTTTTCTTTGATATCTTTTTGTACATCTTTACTGGCATAGGATTGGATTCGCCCGCTCATATCTTGAACCACAAAAAAAGGTCCACGCTTTGCCATAACTCGGCCCGCAATACTGACAATTTTATTCATCTCTAGAATCGTTTCTTTGTCTTTTTCGCCAAATTCGGTGATAAGATCTTGAGCATGATGCTCGGGCTTAAAATGATTCGGATGGCCATTAGAAGGACAATTCTGACGTATGGCTGAGAGCTTATCTTTACGCTCAGCAATCAGTTTGTTATCTTCGTTTTGTAGTTCTTTATTGTCTTGATTATTCATAATATTTTTATCTTGTCTCTTTCTGATTTAACTTAATAGAAAACGTTTTTATTGCCTGCCAAAAGAGCAGTCAATTCAATTTGGCCAGCTAAATGCCTGCTTTCAAACTCTCTTCAATAAAACCATCTAAGTCACCGTCCAAAACTGCTTGGGTATTGGTCGATTCGTAACCGGTTCGTAAATCTTTTATTCGTGATTGATCTAATACATAAGATCGAATTTGACTACCCCAACCGATATCGGATTTAGCATCTTCCATCACTTGTTTATCAGCATTTTGTTTTTGAACTTCTAATTCGTATAATTTCGCTTTAAGCAATTTCATCGCTTGATCTTTATTTTTATGTTGCGAGCGATCATTTTGGCATTGCACAACAGCATTGGTCGGCAAATGGGTAATCCTTACCGCTGAGTCAGTTTTATTAACATGCTGACCGCCAGCGCCACTTGCCCGATAAGTATCAATTCTTAGATCGGCTGGATTAATTTCGATTTCAATATCATCCTTTACTTCTGGATAACAAAAAATACTAGCAAAACTGGTATGACGCCGACTACCAGAATCAAAAGGTGACTTACGAACGAGTCGATGAACTCCCGTTTCAGTGCGCAACCAACCGAAAGCATATTCTCCTTTTACCTGAATGGTCGCACTCTTAATCCCTGCCACCTCACCGTCAGACAGTTCAATAATATCGGCTTTAAAACCACGACTTTCACACCAGCGAAGGTACATACGCAATAACATATCGGCCCAATCTTGGGCTTCGGTGCCGCCTGAACCCGATTGGATATCGATATAGGCATTTTGCCCGTCCATTTCGCCGCTAAACATCCGCCGAAATTCCAATTTAGCCAACTGCTCATCTAAATCTTGTAATTCGTCGACTAGCTCATCGACACTGGTTTGATCATCTTCTTCGACTGCCATCATCAGCAAGTCGTCTGCGTCAACTAAACCTTCTTCCAGTTTATCAATGGTTGAAACGATGATTTCAAGTTCAGACCGCTCTTTTCCTAACGCTTGCGCGCGTGCGGGTTCATTCCACACATCCGGTAGTTCTAACTCTCGCTCGACTTCGAGCAAACGATCTTTTCTAATATCATAGTCAAAGATACCCCCTAAGCGTTTCTTTTCTCGCTTGCAGGTCCTTTATTCGCTCTCTTATTGATGTGACTTCTATCATCGATGTTTTATCAATTTGCTGCTAGTATGATTGGCAGCTATTCTACTAAAGATCAAAGTTTTAGCCCAGACAAATTAGGTATATACCCGATATTTTAAGGTTGCTGGGTGACAGTCGCTAATCAGCTTATGTTAAAAAGGAAGAATAACCATGTCGAAACAATCCAATACTTGCCGCAATTGCATCTTGCTACTAATTCTTGCACTAACCGCCTGTACGAGTATTCCTGTTGATCAGGTTGATAACCGAATTCACTCATGGCGAAATACCAATATTGAGCAAGTGATTAAGTATTGGGGCGTTCCAACCAAGAAACAGGAACTTAATGGCAAGTTTTACGCCGAATGGTTAAACAAAGAAAGTAGTCCTAGTAATTCTGCAATCACACTTGGTTCTGGCTCCCACTCTCGCAATAGCTCAATTGGTTTTGGACTAACGCTGTTCGATTTAGGCGGTTCCGATGATGTCTGCAGTCGTATAGTTACTTACGATGATAAGGGCTATGTAACCGATGTCAGTTGGAAAGGCACTCAGAATTATTGTTTTGAAATAACACCGGATCGCAATCAAGTGATGCTTAATAACGCGAATATGGAAGAGTAGTCTTTTTGCGTGACTCAACAGTCATTCAAGCAATTCATCGATTGGCATTGGTTTCGCCACGCCATACCCCTGAAGATAGTCAACTCCTATTTTGGTCAGCTTTTCTGCAATTGCTTCATTTTCGACAAATTCAGCAATCGTTTTTAGCCCCATGACATGGCCAATGGTATTAATCGAATTGACCATCGCAGCGTCAATTGGATCGTCTAAAATATCTCGAACAAATATTCCATCAATTTTCAAAGTATCCACCGCCAAATTCTTAAGATAGCCGAAAGACGAAAGGCCACTACCAAAATCGTCTAATGAAAAACCGCAGCCATATTTTTTCACGGTTTTGATAAAATGATTGGCCGTTTGTAGGTTAGCGATAGCCATCGTTTCTGTTACTTCAAAATGAATTAAATGCGGCGAGACCAGTCCAGATTCAAGCATTTGGGTAATATAGTTTAATACTTTTTCATCACCCATTGATTGACCCGAAAGATTGATCGAAAAATGACTATTGGGATCAACTTTAGACGAGTTTCTGGCTAGCCAACTAAATGTTTGATCGATCACCCAGTAGTCGATCCGAGTAATTAAGTTATATCGCTCAGCGGTTGGTAAAAAGGCCCCCGGCGGTACAATGTTACCATCTTCTTCACGCAAACGAATAAGGATTTCATAGTGCAAATAGTTTTCTTTGTTGGAGGTCGGTTTGATGGCTTGCACGAATAACTGAAAGCGATTTTTTTCGAGAGCTTCGTTAATTTTAGGCACCCATAACATTTCATCGCTTTGTTGGCTCAGGTTATCATCTTCTTCTTGAAAGACATGCAAACGGTTTCTACCGGCATTTTTAGCCGCAAAGCAAGCCATATCTGCTTGCCTTAGGTTTTCCGTATGTGAGATGGTTTTCTGATCAATCAACGCGATCCCTGCGCTAACGCTTATGCGAAAAACATGGTGTTCCCAAGCGAAGCGAAAATCATCGATTAATTGCAAAATATTTTGCACTTTGACCTTTACTTGGCTAACTGAGCAGTTTTCAAAAATCAGCCCAAATTCATCGCCGCCCAATCGACCTAAGGTATCTCTATCATCAATATGTTGCTGAATAATCACCGCTAGCTGTTTAAGCATATCGTCGCCAGCCATATGGCCGGAAGTATCATTAATCACTTTAAATTGGTCTAAATCGAGAAAGCAAAGAGCATGATTTTGAGCCGTTTCTTTGGCGGACATAATAACTTGTTTAAGGCGGCTTTCGAACTCATTTCGATTCACTAAGCCGGTAAGCGCATCGTGCCTCGCCAAATAAAAGAATTTTTGCGACGCTTCAGCCTGAGCATAAAGTTTCTTTTTAGCTTCCTTGATTTCCCGGACCAACATGGCGTTGTGTTCGAAAATTTCGTTCACATTTGATTGTTGGTTAAGACTGGTTTTAACGCGCCTTAATAACGCTTCTGATATTTTTTTCTGTTTAAGTAAATCAGATTTAAGTCCGATTATTTCACCTTGCAGAGTAATCCTGTCTGTCAATTGCGCCGCTTTGCTGTCTGACAATTTATTCATGACGTTTTCGTCCTACTACAACTCCGGCCATCGTTTGATTAAAATGGACCCCTTTGAATTGCTCGCCATAGCTGTTAAAACCAACAAACTTAAGCTTTGAAAAGGCATTTTTGAAGTCCTCAGTTTTCTCCTTGTTTATATTTTCCAAGCGCCTAAGAATACAATCGCAACCGAGCGTGAAATAAATTTCTTCAAAATCATCGACAATCGACTGCGTTTTTTCTTCTAACCGAGTTAACATGTTTTGTCCAACAGCAACACTAAGCGGCAATCCATCATCAATGGCGCAGTAAAACTGCAAACTATTATCCGGATTAACACTCGCAATTGACCGAATGTACCATTCATCAGACATATTGATCATTAGCGGATACATAGCAAAATCCATAATGGTCAAGTTGTCGACGTCCAATCCATTAATATTTGCATAGGCTATTGCCGCAGGTTCGCCATTAATTTCCTTGACGATACGCTTATCAAAATCGACATCGGTAGTGATCAATTCTTTCTCAGTGGGCAAGAAATGTTGCGTTTTAAACAGCTGAAAATCATCTTTAACTTCGATCACCGATAATACAGCGGCATTCGAGTAAAACTTTCCTTCAAAAAAAACGTGGGTTTGTTCAAAATCTAGATTATCACCCGCTGAACCACCAAAAATATCAATCGCATCGAATGACTGATTTAAACGAGCAATTAAGTTTTCTTCTTTTAATGAAAGCCCATCAGAAAGCAAAAATCCGAACATCTTGTCGGCGGATAAATGTGCTGAAAATTGCAACTGCCTTTCCACTGAGTGGGTCAATTTCATCGCTTCGGCTAAGTCGAAAGTTTGTAAATCTTGAATTAAACAAGGATGCAATACGAAATGTTTTTTGGAAAAGACTAAAGCGACAATACTTTCGGATTTGTATTCTTCAGCGATTTCTCCCGCGGTGGTACAGCCTACCAATTGACAACTAAAATTCTGCTTGAGTGCTTTGGTCAAAATACCGCGGTTATAATGGGAAGAGCAGAAAAACAGGATGCCTGCTGGATCATCAATCGATAATTGACTTTTGAGTTCTGCGACTGCGGTAATTTCGTTGTCCGAAGTAGATTCTAATATTTGCGATGGTTGGTTCTTCATTCACTAAATGTCTAATAAGGTGATCTAAAATATTCATAGGTTTGTTATTTTTATTTTCTATGTCGTTAAAATATTTCTATCTTATTGATATTTATAGTCGAACTCCAAAATAAATCAACCATGAATGAGAAAATATCTCAAATGAAGATGTGTTTACTATAGGAAAGGAAAAATGAACACTCTATCAAAAACAGTATTCAGAGCTTGAATTTAGACAACCGATTGGTTTTTCAGTAGTTGTACGATTTTTTGATTGGCCTCTGGAAAGCGGTATTGATTCAAGTCTTTTATCGAGACCCAGTTTAACGCCTGCCCTTCAAGCCCTTTAGGAGTACCTGAAAACTGGCTAACAATATAAAATCGTAAACACACAGTTTGTGAAGGGTAATTGAAATCCACTTGTTTGAAAAACTCACTCGCACCAATTTCGAGATTAAGCTCTTCCTTAATTTCTCTGGCTAACGCCTGCAACCAAGATTCATTATTTTCAACTTTTCCTCCGGGAAATTCCCAAAGTCCGCCCAAATGTTTATCCATTGGGCGTTTCGAAATTAAGACGTGCTGATTTTGGATAATAATGGCAGCAGCGACGTTAACTCTCATTGAATATCCGACCCTTCATTCATATTATCCGCTAAGCGTTAATCGTAGACCTTAGGATAACTTACCATGGCATTGTTTGTACTTTTTGCCAGATCCGCAAGGGCAAGGTTCATTTCTACCAACTTTTTCGCCTTCTCGAGTATAAGGTGTGTGTGCCTCAGCTTGTTGTTGTTCCGGCATTGCCGATCCTTGCTCATGCTCGTAAGTAACGCCTTTTGCTTGGGCTTCTTTACGGCGTTGCTGTTCGACCGCATCAACATCTTCCGGATCTTTCACTTGAACTTTTGAAAGAATTGAAATGACATCAAATTTAATGTTTTCCAACATTTCTGCGAACAGTTCGAACGCTTCGCGCTTATATTCTTGCTTGGGGTTTTTTTGTGCGTAACTTCTAAGCCCAATACCTTGTCTTAAATGATCCATCGACGCCAAATGTTCTTTCCAATGGCTATCGAGATTTTGTAACATCACCGATTTTTCAAAGTGACGAATAACAATTTCACCGGCCTGCTCGACTTTTTCTACATACTCTTTTTCCAATGACGCTAACAGTTTTTCACGCAAGGGTTCTTCATGTAATTGCTCATCTTGATCAAGCCATTCTTTAATCGCTAACTCGACCATAAAATCAGATTTAAGCCGTTCTTCGAGGCCAGAAATATCCCACATATCTTCGATGCTTTGCGGCGGAATATATTGATTCACAACAGTATTAAGCACATCCGCTCTCAATGAGGTGATTGTTTCTGAAACATCTTCGGTGGACATTAAATCAGCACGCTGCTCGTAAATAACTTTACGTTGATCGTTTGCCACGTCATCATATTCCAAAAGACTTTTTCGAATATCGAAGTTACGAGTTTCAACTTTCTTTTGTGCATTTTCAATCGCTCTAGAAACCCATTTATGCTCGATGGCCTCGCCTTCCTCCCAACCCATTTTTTGCATCATACTCGCCATTCGTTCCGAGGCAAATATACGCATCAAATCATCTTCTAGCGAAAGATAAAAACGGCTGTGTCCCGGGTCCCCTTGACGACCTGATCGACCACGTAATTGATTGTCGATACGGCGAGATTCATGACGTTCGGTACCAATAATTGCCAAACCGCCCGCTTCAATAACTTGTGAATGTCTTTCTTTCCATTCTGCAGTAAGCTTTTCAATTTGTTGATCGGTTGGTTTCTTTAAGCTGTCGAGATCGGCTTGCAAACTACCGCCTAAAACAATATCTGTTCCTCGACCGGCCATATTGGTAGCAATTGTCACGGTACCTGGACGTCCCGCTTGGGCGATAATATCGGCTTCTTTGGAGTGAAACTTAGCGTTCAAAACTTGGTGTTTGATTTTTTTATCTTTTAATACTTTTGATAATATCTCAGAAGATTCAACCGATGCCGTTCCGACTAAAATCGGTTGCCCTGCTTCTCGTCTTACCAAAATATCGTCAATTATCGCCATATATTTTTCTTGTTTTGTAAGGAAAATTAAATCACCTAAGTCCTTTCTCAACATTGGCTTATTGGTTGGCATAACCACTACTTCTAAACCGTAAATTTGATTTAATTCGAAAGCTTCCGTATCAGCCGTGCCTGTCATTCCCGATAATTTATCGTAAAGTCGGAATAAATTTTGAAAGGTGATTGAAGCCAGAGTTTGGCTTTCATTTTGAATGTTGACGTGCTCTTTAGCTTCGACGGCTTGATGTAATCCATCGGACCAGCGTCTGCCGGGCATGGTACGACCGGTATGTTCATCGACAATAATGACTTCGTTATCTTTTACGATGTAATCAACATCTTTTTTGAATAATACATGCGCTCTTAAGGCAGCATTAACGTGATGTAATAAAGAAATTGAAGCTGCGCTGTATAAATTTTGCCCCTCGGTTAACAATTTATGCTCTACCAGCAAATCTTCAACTTTTTCTTGTCCACGTTCACTCAAATGAACTTGTTTGGATTTTTCGTCAACCGAATAGTCGCCGCTTTGTTGATCTTCTTCGTCTGTTTGAATTTCTAGGTTTGGAATCAGTTTGTCAATTGCCCTGTAAAGCTCTGAACTGTCTTCCACCGCACCGGAAATAATAAGGGGCGTTCTAGCTTCATCGATTAAAATCGAATCAACTTCATCGATAATGGCATAGTTTAATGACCGCTGAACTTTTTCTTCAATGGAAAACGCCATATTATCGCGCAAATAATCGAAACCGTACTCATTGTTAGTGCCAAAAGTAATGTCACAGGCGTAAGCTGCACGCTTGGTTTCCGTATCTTGGCCAGACAAAATAACACCAACGGTAAGACCGAGGAATTGATATAAAGGTCCCATCCAGTCGGAGTCACGTTGCGCTAAATAATCATTAACCGTAATAATGTGAACGCCTTCACCAGATAGTGCGTTTAAATAAGCAGATAAGGTTGCAACAAGGGTTTTACCTTCACCGGTCTTCATTTCGGCGATTTTGCCGTTATTGAGCACCATGCCGCCAATTAGCTGGACGTCGAAATGGCGCATATTTAAAACCCGTTCGCCCGCTTCTCGTACAATTGCAAAGGCTTCTTCTAAAAGATCGTCTAAACTTTCGCCGTTGACTAATCGCTCTCTGAATTTCGGCGTCGCGGCCTTTAGCTCATCATCCGACAAGGCTTTAGTGGCTTCAGCAAGCGCATTAATTCGTACAACACGCTTATTCATTTGCTTAATTAGACGCTGATTGCGACTACCAAATACTTTTGTTAATACATTTCCAAACATGGATAGTAACTACCTAAATGGTTTAAATTGTTGGTTACTCGACCTAAATACGGCTTTTGTTGTATTTTTAACGCTATTTAAGGTCAAATTTAATCGCGGAATTGTACCTTGTTAGCCGCATCAACTCTAGAGAAAGATAAATTATCCTCGGACAAACACTCACTGATACAATTTCCAGTCCAATTGACAGACACCGCTGCTGCAAGCAGCTCGCGAATTGTAACGAGCATCGCGCAAACCCATAGCAAAGAAATACTTGGGTCATAGACTTGTTATTTGAGTTATCATGGGGGCAAAATGACATATCTCAAGATCAACAATTAATCAATCATGCATTCTATTTGGAAAAAAGATTTTCCAGCCTTGGCAAACCAGCAAATTAGCTACCTCGATTCGGCCGCCACCTGTCAGGTACCCCAATCGGTAATCCAGTCGATTAGCGATTATCTTGCCAATGGTCAAGGAAACGCTGGGCGGGGTTTACATCGTTTGAGCGAAAATGCCAGTGGCGTTATTGAAGCTTGTCGACAAAATATCGCCAACTTTGTTGGCGCCGAACAAGAACAAATTATTTTCACCAAAGGCGCCACCGAGTCGATCAATTTAGTGGCCGCATCAATGCGATCTAAACTCACTTCAAAAGACTCAATTCTAGTAACCGAATTGGAACACCATTCTAACTTGCTGCCTTGGCAACAGTTGTGTCAACAAACGGGGGCTAGACTTAATATTTTACCGTTAAGAAAAGACGGAGAACTGGAACTGCATTCACTGGAAGAGATGCTAAGCGATCAATGTCAGCTTTTTGCCTTCAGTCATTGTTCCAATGTTTTGGGCCAGCTAACGCCGGTTAAAGATCTAATCCACAAAGCACAACAGTATTCCGTTAAAACCTTATTGGACGGCGCTCAAGCAATTTCCCATGGCGCAATCGACTTATCAGATATCGATTGCGACTTTTACGCTTTTTCCGGACACAAACTTTATTCGACCGGCGGCAGCGGCGTGCTTTATTGCAAAGATAAATCTTCCTTAAACCCACTGCTGCTCGGCGGCGGCAGCGCGACTCGCACAACCACTCAAGCGTACACTTTAAGAGAGGATATCTATCGATTTGAGGCTGGTACCGCTAATCAAGTTTCGCTTGTCGCACTTTCGTCAGCAATCGACTATTTACGAAATGCCGGTTTTCAAGCGATCGCCGATCATGAATCGAGTCTTCATCAATATTTAACCAAGCGAATCACCGAGGAAACAAGCTTCGAAATTGTCTCTCATGCCAAAAGCAAAAGCTTGCTGAGTTTTTACTCGGAAGAAATTCATTGTCACGACGTTGCATCGGTTCTTTCGCAAAACAATATTGCCATTCGGGCGGGACACCATTGCGCTCAGCCCTGTCTTAATGCTTTGGGAATTAAACATTGTTTAAGGGCTTCTTTGGGAATGTATAACGACTACCAAGATATCGATCGATTGATCGATGGTTTAAATTTAGCTGCAAACGTCATTAACTAAAAAAAGTTAGCAATATATACCCGTAAATGGTCTCGCCCTTTTGTTCAAAAATTCCTTCAAATTTCCATCAATCCAGAAAAAAGAGTAACCTAGGCGAAGACATTCACAACAAAAGAGGAAATAATAATGACAATTCTCGCTCTCTGGCTTCCTATTTTACTTTCCGCGGTTGGTGTTTTTATCGTTAGTTCGATTGTTCATATGTTACTCGGCTATCACAGTAATAATTTCTCCAAGATCCCTAATGAAGACGAATTTTTAAAACAAGTCGGTGCACTAGACATTCCACCTGGTGAATATATGTTTCCATTTTGCGGTGGTCCAAAAGATATGGAATCGGAAGAATTACAAAACAAAATGAATGCCGGCCCGGTCGGAATGATGACAGCAATGCCGAAAGGTCCATTTGCGATGGGTAAAAATTTAATCAATTGGTTTATCTATTCCATTATCGTAGGCATTTTTACCGCTTACATCGCAGTAAATTCGTTACCGGCTGACGCTAATTATTTAGCCGTGATGCAAATAACCGGCGCCACAGCGTTTAGTGCTTATGCTCTTGGCTTAATTCAAAATTCAGTTTGGTATAGTCGTAAATGGAGTACTACCGCCAAGTTTATGTTTGATGGTTTACTTTATGCCCTTGTCACTGGCGGTATATTTGGCTGGTTGTGGGGATAACGATTAATCGCGGGGCTCACACCCCGTGATTATTTTTATTGATTGCTGAGTTCTTCTTCTATTAGTTTTGCAAAAACTGCGTAAGGTTGTGCGCCACTAACCGTAATGCCGTTGACAAAAAACATTGGCGTAGCTTCAACACCAAACCGCTTACCTTCTGCAATATCCTGATTGACTTTACCTGCATATTTTCCGCTATCTAAACATTGATTGAATGGTTTCGGTTTCATTCCTAACTGTTGGGCTTTACTTTTTAAATCGGCAACCGATAATTTCTTAGGATTGGCGAGCATATAGTCATGCAACTTCCAAAAATAATCGACCGATTGCTCATTTGCACAAAAACTCGCTTCGGACGCCCTAAACGCATCTTTGTGAAATCCTAACGGGAATTGCTTGTAGACTAACTTTATTTTTCCAGCATAATTTTTTTGCAGCTGTTTAACCGTCGCCTCCGCTTTTGCACAAAACGGACATTGAAAATCAGAGTATTCTACAATGGTAATTTCGGCATTTTCATTTCCAAGCACAGGTGCATCACCCAGCGGGATATCGACTCGTGGACGAACGGGTTTTTCTAAATTGATCACCACACCGTGCTCTTTACTTTGAACCGCAAGCCATTGCGAAATTTGCCTTTGAATAAGTTCTTGCTCAAGGTATTTTTTGACATCTAACTTAAATTTATCATTAATTTTTTCTGCTGGCACTCGTTTGGCCAATATAAATTGATCAACTTGTTGGGGAGTTATTTGGGTTAATTTGACTACATATTTCTTTAAAAACGCATCTGGCGTTAGCCCTCGACTAAATGGGTGCGCCTTGATCAGTCGCGTTAATAACATGCTCTTTAGTTGATTCAACTTTAGTTCATAGACGTTTTTTTCAGCCTCATAAAGCTTGTTTTGGATCGGATCGATCACCTGCTGTACGGTAATGATTTGGTTATCGATAATCGCAGCGGCGCGATTATCGGCAGCGTAAATGGCTAGGCTATTCAGGGTGAGAATACTGAACACTAAAACGTTGTGGAAGGTTTTCATTAAAACAACTCGTTTAACTCTGACTAAATAAGACGGCTATATTAGTGTTTTCTGATGAAAGATTCAATCTTTGCTCAAAATCTCAAATTATGAGGTTTATCGGAAATCTTCTGATTCAGTTAAAGGCAGGTAAAATTGGTAATCTAATCGAACGACTATTTAGGCCACTAATTTAGAACGTTTCTTGCCATTCTTTTAGTGTTCGGGTTAGCTGGCCGGAATATTTAGTAAAATCGGACGCTAATCCCATTAACAATTTAGCTTCCTCTTTGTCGCCATTAAGTGCTAATTCTAAAATGTGGCCGGCGTTTTTATGGAACTTCGCTTGCAAATCAACCGCTTTGGCATAATAGCTTGACGATTTGGCATTTGGATCAATTCTTTCGTATAACCATTTACCAAATGCGCAATTATTATCCATCTTCACTTTATCGGGGGTTGATTCACATTCCCCAGTTTCTATCGCATGACGCAATTTTTGCTTCCAAGCGGTTTTTATTTCTAAGCCGCATGGGCTTCAACGGCTTTATCTATTTCATCGGAGGTACTCATTAAGACACTCTCTTCGTTATTGGCCTATACAAAGATTAGTAGAAAATTTAATGTTTTTCCAATGCAATGATTGCGTTAAAAAAAGTTTTGCGATGAATTTTCGAACTAGCTAATATTGAACAATTTTCCTCTAACCATTTGCCGGTATTCACCGGGTGTTAACTTAGTTTTTAGCTTGAACTGCCGTGCGAAAAAAGCATTGTCTTTATAGCCAAGGTGGTCGGCAATATCTTGATGGCTGAGGTTAGTCTCTTTAAGTAATTCTTGTGCCGACTGGATTTTGAGGTCGACCCCGTAAGCCAACGGTGATTTTCCCACCGCATTTTTAAATCGCCTTGAGAAATTTCGAATACTCATATTAGCCATCTCACTCAAGGATTTTAAATCGAAATTTTGAGAAAAATGACTTTGCATCCATTGCTGCACCTCCAAAATTCCTTCATCGGGATGACGACTCGCGCCTTTGGCAAACCAAGGTTTGTCGTAGGTTCGGTTAATTTCGTGGCTATAATGTTGTTCGATGATTTGACTCACCTCTTTGCCAAACTCGTTTTCAATAAAATACAGAGTTAAGTCCACCAAGGCATTGATGCTACCGGTACATATGATCGAATCGTCTTGAGTAATGAAATGTTGTCTTTGCAAATTAACCTGCGGATATTTCTTTTCAAAAGTATCGAAGTAATACCAATGAGTGGTCGCGACTTTACCGTTCAATAATCCGGCATGGGCGAGCAAACAGACCCCCGTGCCGGTTGCAACTAATTGTTTGCCAGCTTGATGTTGCTCGACTAACCAATCGATTAGCCGCGTATTTTTCTTAATCACAACTTCCGGCTTGCCCCAAATGGGTGGTACAAAAATGGTGTGCGCCTCCGGTACGGTACTCAAATTATGATCGGGGACAATTTTGATCCCGTTTGCAAACATCACAGGATTAAGGCCATTTAAAACGGGTGAAACAATGGAACATTGCCAGCGAATTTTGCGCCGATGTTTTATTCGCGCGATAGAGCGAGCGGAACTAATCATTTCAATCGGTAGACTAAGACCGGTTAGCAAAGCTCTCGAATAACAAACAAATATTGAAGGATTCATTGAATAGAACGGCCACATAATACAATTAAACGGCCTTATTATCCTATATTTTTCTCCCGTTAGCCAATATACTAGCGCCAAATCGCAGAGCAAGACTCTGCTGTAAAGGCAAAAGTGAGATTTAAAGATGAAAAAATTACCGGTTATTGTTGGATTTGGCGGAATTAATGCCGCAGGTCGTAGTTCTTTTCACCACGGATACCGCCGTATGGTCCATGATGCTTTGCCCGCCTCTGTCACCGACCCTATGTTTAAGGGCTTAGCCTCTTTAACCAACCAGCCGGCTGATACTGATCACCAGACATTATTAAAACAAACCCTGATCCGAAAAATTGAGAAACAAACTTTCGATTTAGATGAAATCAATATTCATAAGAAAGCTAATCTAAAATCTAACGCTGAAACCATTCATTTTCAGCTCAGTAAACGGCAGTTGCCAAAACACATTCCCAATAATTGGAAACTCGAAGAGCTGGAGAAAAACCGCTATAACATCACCATTGAAGGTGAATTAGAAGTGATGATTCAAGAAAAGCATCAATCGAGCGTTTCCAGCGCAGGACAGTTACCCACGGGATTTGACCCGTCAGTACTCTACACTTCTAGGAACCAACCTAAAGGTCTTCAATTAACAGTGTTTGGAGCGTCTGATGCGTTGCAATCGATTGGAATTGAGTGGTCTGAAATACTAAAACACATAAAACCCGATGAAGTGTCTGTTTATGCTGGCTCAGCAATAGGTCAATTAGATGATTTCGGCGGTCGCGGGTTAAGCCAAGCTTGGCTGAAGGGTGGGCGAGTTAGTTCAAAACAAATGCCGTTAATGCTCTCTCAAATGCCGGCTGATTTTATAAACAGTTATATGATCAATAGTGTCGGTTCAACCGGAACCAATATGGGCGCGTGTGCGACCTTTTTATACAACTTACGGCAAGGCATCGGCGACATTCAATCGGGCACAGCTCGAGTAGTCATCGTCGGCGGAGCGGAAGCCCCTATCGAGCCCGAAGTTATTGAAGGATTTAAGGCAATGGGCGCTCTATCGGAAGACCAACAACTGGCGGATTTAGATGGAACGGAAACCGCCGACCATCGCCGCGCTAGTCGTCCTTTTGCAGAAAATGCTGGCTTTGCAATTTCTGAAGGCGCACAATTTTTTGTCATCATGGACGACGAATTAGCCATCGAATTAGGTGCCACGATATACGCCTCTGTCGCCGATGTATTCGTCAACGCAGACGCGAATAAAAAATCAATTTCTTCACCAGGCATTGGCAACTACGTCACCGTTGCCAAAGCAATGTCGTTAGCCAAAAATATTCTAGGCGAAGACGGCGTTAAACAAACCTTTGCACAAGCACATGGCACAGGCACGCCGCAAAACAGGGTAAGCGAATCACACATTCTTAATGAAGTGGCAAAAACCTTTGCCATCGAAGATTGGAATGTCGCTGCAATTAAATCTTATCTTGGCCATTCTTTAGGTCCTGCGGGCGGCGATCAATTAAGTGCAACTTTAGGCGTTTGGGAATATGGTATTATCCCTGGGATTAATACTATCGATAAAATTGCCGACGACGTTTTTGATTCTAATTTGCATTTTTGTGTTGAGCACACCAAGGTCGGCGACAAAGGCATTGAAATGAAAGCGGCTATCATTAACTCGAAAGGTTTTGGCGGCAATAATGCGACCGGTCTTATTCTTTCACCGCAAACCACACTAACCATGCTAGAGAAAAAGCACGGTCCTGCAAGAATTGCCAAATACAAATTAAATAATGAGAAAGTGGCCGCGGCCGCAAAAAGCTACGATGAATCAGTGATCAATGGCGAATTTAAAGCGATATACCATTTCGGCTCGGAAGTCATGGCCGAAGATGATTTAGAGATCACTGAAAAAGGCATCAAGCTGTCTAAATTTGAAAATCAATTAGTCTTTAGTCAGGAAAATCCGTTTGCTGAATATTGTTAGTTCGTCGTAGTTCGACCAACTTCATCATTTTAGCCATTTCCATTGCTGATAAACAGGCGCTAGCTAAGCGCCTCTTCGGTGACTAGTTAATTCTGTTTGTCACCTAACAATTGCCCGGCTTCAAAACTGGCGTTTAAAATCGCCTGAAAAACCTCGCCGCCTTTCTCTTCCGCCTGTTGAATATTAGTTTCCGGAATCAATTCAGGATTAGGATATTTAGCGAGTACTTTTTCCAGACTCGCTTCTCTTAACAAGTGAATGATCGGATAAGGCGACCGGTTTGTATAGTTAGAAACATCGGTTTGCTGAACTCCCTCAAAACAATAGTCGGGATGAAAACTGGCCAATTGATAAATGCCTTCGTAGTCAAGTTCAACTAGTAAATCTTCAGCTAAGGTAATAAAGTCTAAATAATCTAAAAAACTTTCTAGTCCGACTGGCAATATTAGCAAAGTGGTTTCGATTTCGGCCGACCGATCGAGTCGTTCAATTTCGTGAACCAACGCGAGTAACATTTCTTGTTGATTAGTTTCATCCACCACTTCGTAGTGAACTCGATGATTAACGAATTCTTTTTTGGCAAAGGGACAAAAATTAAAACCGATGATGGTCTTTTCTAGCCAATATTTTACGGCCTCTATTACTTGATCTGATTGCATATTCATTCAATTGTTATGTCATAGTTTTGTAACAATTATACGCTAGATTGTTAGTGAATTTAGGCAAATCATTAATATGCGAGCCAGCCTATCAAACCAACAGGTATAGTAGAAGACTATTTGGCGATTGATTAACAGCTGTAAGATTGATATAACCTATATTAGCTAATGCTAATTTGCATTTATAGTTCTCTTGTTCTAATAATTTGAGATGATTTTCCGAAAGCTAAACTTCGAGAGTTTCCTGTTATGATTAATTTTCATCCGCAACATCTTGATTTACATCAAGAAATTCATGCTCGGCCTTATCCGAAAATTAACGCTCCTTGCTTGATCAGTCATATCGCTTTTTTCCATGAAACTAAAGATGTCTCTGAGGAATACCGTTGTATCAATGAATTAGCCAAAGGCAATCAGGTTAATGGAATTGCCATCGGTACCAACAGTTATTTCCAAGAATTCGATCTGTTTAATTTACGCTGGGAAAATCACCGCGAATTTTCGACTATTAGCATTATCCGCCCGATGGTCGAACTGGAATCCTTACCTGAAAATTCAACAGCTTTGGACGTATTTCCGGAAGGCTGGTTAGAAAAATTTCCTGGCAAGGTCATTTCCGCTAGCCATTTATCCATCCATCGTCAATTTGATCAAACCCAGTGTGAGAAATTTCTCGGCCATCGGCCGACCATCGCTAGTCAATTAATTGACAAACAAGTGACGATTTGCAGTTCATTAAAATTAGACAAAACGGGCTTTACGCGATTTTATATGTGTGAAAACGACGCTCATAAAACAGATGCCGGACGGATGCAACTAGGAAGAATAGTTTTAAAAATTCTCGAAATTGAAACTTATCGGCAAATGGCATTACTGGCACTTCCTGTTGCAAAAACGATTGCACCTCAAGCGTCAAAATTAGGTCAGCAGTGCGCTGGCATCCTTGAAAACATGACGAAAATTAATAATCCGAAAGACGAGAGTTTATTGCTTCAAGAATTGACTAACGTCGCTGCCGAAGTTGAAAAATTGCGGGCCTCGTCCAGTTATCGATTTTCCGCGACTCGCGCTTATTCAGAATTAGTCAATAGTCGAATAGACGAATTAGATCAGCAACGAGTCATAGGAAAAGATCTACTAGGGGATTTTGTGCAACGACGTTTTATGCCAGCAATCCGCACCTGTAAGTCAGTGCAGTTACAATTGGAAAGCTTATCGAAACGACTCACCAGAGCCAGCGACCTTCTCCGAACTCGGGTCGACCAAACTATTGCCGAGCAAAACCAAAAATTACTCGAATCGATGAATCGACGAAGTCATATGCAACTTCGCTTGCAACAAACCGTTGAGGGTTTGTCGGTTGCCGCAATCTCCTATTATTTAATCAGCTTATTAAAAATATTTTTGCATGGTATCTGCGAACAGATTGTTCACTTCAATGAAACGTTAGTACTCACTATTGCCGCACCATTTGTACTGCTGACCATCTTTATTATTGTTCGTAATATGAAAAAACATTATGTGGATTCTGTCTAGCCTAAAGCGATTATATTTCTAGCTTTCATCGATTTAAAACTCGTGAAATTGACAGACCGTTCCATTTAATTTTCTAGTATTTTGAAATTAGTCCGATATAATTAATTTCTATTTAGCCTGCAAGAATATTTATTAGTTAGAGATTTAAATATGAGTTTAAGAGTCGAAGTAGTGGTCGTCACCCCCTTTCAGCAGAATTGCTCGGTAATTTGGTGTAGTCAATCCCTTGAAGGTGCAGTTGTTGATCCCGGCGGCGATGTCGATAAGATCTTAAACCTTATCGCTAAAGAAAAAATCAACATCACTCAAATTTTACTCACCCACGGACATTTAGACCATGCAGGCGGCGCGTCGAAATTAAGAAGGGAGTTAGATATTCCTGTTATTGGACCGCACCGAGACGATCAATTTTGGTTACAGGGTATCGCCGAGCAAGCTAAAAACTATGGGTTTCCAGCGGCAGAAAATTGTCAACCTGACCAATGGCTAGTGGGCAACGAAACGGTTGAAGTGGGTAATGAAAAGCTGTCTGTTCTGCATTGTCCGGGTCATACGCCCGGTCATGTGGTCTTTTATCACCAACAATCCGGACTGGCGTTTGTTGGCGATGTGATATTCAAAGGCAGTATCGGCCGAACTGATTTTCCAAAAGGTAATCATCAAGATCTTATCGACTCCATTACTAATAACCTCTGGCCACTTGGCGGCGAAACACGATTTGTCAGCGGTCACGGAGGGCTTTCGACTTTTTCGGAAGAAAGAAAATCCAACGCTTTTGTTTCCGATAGTGCTCTGGAGGCTGGTTAACCGTTTTCGCACTGTCAATTTATCAGCTATACCTGATCTTTCTATGTTATACCATTTAAAGTCCTTCTTCCGCAGCGATGACACACTGGATCTCGCCGTAGCTAAATTCTTCACCCAAGACGTCTCGAATTTTTTTAACTCGCCCTTGAGGTTCATCGGAGAAACTGGCAATGGTTTGAGCAATAAGATGGTAATCATCTTGCTCCATCTGTAGAACGTCCAGCGGATCTAACATCCCTGCGGCAATGGCCTCTGCTAGATGGCCGTATATTGTCCCTTCCGCTAGTTTTCTTTGCTCTGCAATGTTTGCAATGGCAAGTTCTTCCGAAAAAAGTACCAAGGTTTCATTTACCGTATCGCTAAATTGGGCATTCACTTCTTTAGGCAACGGGTAGTCTTTAATCACTTGAATAAAGGCCGCGCCATATTGTTTTAATTTTTTCTCACCCACTCCGCTGATAAATTGCATTTCTCGCAACTCTGTTGGACGTTTTTCTGTCATTTGAATCAGAGTGGAATCGTGAAAAATAACAAAGGGCGGTAAACCGTGTTCGTCGGCCAGTTCTTTCCTAAGTACCTTGAGCGCGTCCATTAGTGGCTGATGAATGCTAGCGACTTTTGCTTTTGCTGCTTTCTTCGTTTTTTCGGTTTTAATTAATTTTCTGGCTGCTAATGTTTGTTCACCACGTAACAACGGCCGACTTATTTCGGTTAATCGAACCCCTCCAAATCGTTCATGATCGACATATAAAAAGCCCTGTGCAATAAGCTGCCGAAAAAGACTTCGCCACTCAGCGACAGATAAATGTTCGCCAATGCCAAATGTTGATAATTGATGGTGTTGATTTTTCTGAATTCTAGGGTCGCTTTTACCCTGCAAAATATCAATCACATAACCAACCCCAAAGCGCTGCCCCGATCGATAAACACAGGACAAAGCTTGTCGTGCAGCATCGGTAGCATCCCACGTTTCTGGCGGTTGTAAACAGTTATCGCAGTTTCCACAAGGCTGGTCTAATTGCTCATCAAAATAGGCTAATAATAATTGCCGCCGGCAAGTAGTCGATTCACACAAACCCAACATCGCGTCCAATTTTTGCTGCGAGATTTGTTTGTAGGCTTCCAAAGCATCGCTTTGCTGCATCATTTGCCGAAGGGTGATGACATCCTGCAATCCATACGCCATCCATGCCGCTGAAGGCTCACCATCTCGTCCTGCTCTACCAGTTTCTTGATAATAGGCTTCGATGCTTTTCGGTAAACTCAAATGCGCGACAAACCGTACATCGGGCTTATCGATCCCCATACCAAAGGCGATCGTTGCCACAATAATAACGCCCTCCTCCCTTAAAAATCGTTGCTGATTTTCCTGTCGAGTGGATTGATGAAGTCCGGCATGATAGGGCAACGCCTTTCGACCCTTTTTTTGAAACCAATCGGCGGTAGCTTCAACTTTTTTACGGGATAAACAATAAATAATTCCGGCGTCGTTAGGATATTCGCTTTCTAAAAATCGCCACAATTGATCGCGACTATTATGTCCCTCAGCAATTGCGTAGCGAATATTAGGGCGGTCAAAACTGTTAATATATTGTGCGGCATTATGTAGTTCGAGTTGTTCGATAATCTCAACTCGAGTTCTTCTGTCTGCCGTCGCGGTCAATGCAATACGGGGAACTTGGGGGAAATGCTGATGAAGAACTGAGAGCTGCTGGTATTCAGGTCTAAAGTCATGGCCCCACTGAGAAACACAATGCGCTTCGTCAATTGCGAACAATGAAATTTTCAGCTGGCTCAAAAGGTTCAAAAATGCGCTGGTTAATAATCGCTCCGGCGCGACATAAAGTAGATCGAGCTCTCCAGCAAATAGCTGGGTTTCGATCGCCCTCACTTCAGATGCATTCAAACTAGAATTGATAAACGCCGCGTTAACACCAACTAACCTCAACGCGTCGACTTGATCTTGCATTAATGCAATAAGAGGCGAAACCACAATGCCAACACCCGGTCGAACAATCGCCGGAATTTGATAACAAAGTGATTTACCGCCGCCGGTTGGCATTAGCGCGAGCACATCGCGGCCGTCTATTAGACTTTCAACAATGTCAGACTGGTTTAATCGGAATTGATCGTAACCAAAGGTATTGGTTAGTATTTTTAAAGCCGCATCCATCGGATTTTATTTTTCTGTATTAGAGTTATAGTAAAACAGATTATACCGATTTGAAAAATGCTGACTAGAGGCTGATCTCGGAAAGATGCTTGAGACTTATCTTACAAAATTATAAATTGATAAATCTCAAACAGATCGTTTATTGTCCCTGTGGCGGGTCAACAAAAATTTGAGCGGCTTCCTTACTATCTTGCATAAATTCTCGTGCTTTAACGTGGGCTTCTTCTCTTTGTTTAGCCGTGGTACATTGTCGATGACCTAATCTCGAACCGGTTTTCTTCACTCTTGTACAGCGGTAGCCGACTATTTCCTTGGCTTTGGCAAGGGTAACTTCATCAACCTTTTTGCCTTTGACTAAGACTTCTGTTGACTCCTTTTTTTGCCCCGCTGGCGCTAAGGCCTCAGCTGATGGCTCCACTGACGCACAACCGACAGCCACAAGACTCACCCCTAAACATAACAATAATCGTTTCATTAACTTCCCCGAATAAACGTAATCTTAATTTTTCCCAATTTGCTATCTAAGTACAATAAGCAAAAATGAGCACTTAAATTGAGATTATACGAACCGTATCGTAGGTACAAGCCTGTTTAGATGTAATTAATATTGAATTTATTGTTTTTATCCTTGCGTATTATTTCCTTCGCCGAATGAACAACTATTTGTAAACTTGATTCTCGATTATGGCGTTAAGGTTTTATCGCGGTATTAGTGCCTAACCCAGCCCCATAAACCAACGCGTTTAGAAAAAGACGGTTGGTCGCTAAAGTAGAACCTCGAAAAACCGGTTGACTGGCAAACAAAATAATTTGCCCATTGCCTTTTCGTTCGCGGGTTAAATAAGCTGAGTTGGCTAGTCTTTGACTGGCTTCCGGCCATAATAATCCGCTCATCCTCAGTTTGAGTTGGTATTCGTCTGGCTGGCTCGACCAACCTATTTTTCTTGTCACTGGCTTTTCTTTAAACGAGGCGACAATTTTCTGCCACATGCTTTTATCCATTTTGTTATAAACACCTAATCGAACCACCGCTTCGGATTTATCATCCGACATTAAAATAGGATTGTTGGACACCAGAATCGGCAGCTCGGCTGGCGTTCCAAAAGTCAGCCAATGTTTTTGATCGCTGCGAGCTGCGACCATCGCGCCCGACGGATTAAACCTGCCCAGCCATTTGTCTTGTTTTTCAAGTTGAGCAGGGGAAGTTTTAGAAGGATTTTTACTCCACGGGTAGTTGACTTCCGAGGCCGCGTTGTGGCTCCATAGGTCTTTCATTTCGTCATAAGTTGATTGCTGTGACAACCACTCTCGTTGCAACGACGCATCGTAATTAGCAATTTCTTTAAAGGATTTATTGAGCGTTCGAACCTGACTTATTTTGTTTTTTTCATCAACCAAATCATTAATGGCTCGGTCAATTGCAATCAGTGTTCCACCCGCTTCTACCCATTTATTAAGAGTCGTTAGTAAAGGTTTTTCTAATTTACCGAAAATAAGCGAAGGGATAACTAAAGTATTGTAACGCCTTAAGTCGTTAAAATTGATGGTATCCATACTTAAGTGGGAATGCCTAATGGCCAAATTAGAATCAATCGAATGCCAAATAGCGCCAAAATCATACGGACTAATATTGCCACGGGATAACAACGCTACTTTTGGCTGTTGCAATAATCTAAAATGCGAACCGCCAATATCAGGAAGCTCTTGGTCTCCCATACCGCTTGCAATGGCTATCGCGCTAACGGACATATCTTTGGCCGTCGATTCAACTATTTGGTCAAGGTCACCGGTAAAAAATTCGTTATCGTAACGGTAAACCACCACCGAACCTCGACTAAACGATTGGCCGTCTAATTCGGATTTCTTATCAACAATTCTTACCTGAAGACCTTGTTCCATTAATCGGGCAGCGAAACCGACTGACGCGTCATTTGCGCCGTCAACCATGTAAGCAATTGAATTCTCTTTTTTGACGATTGCGTTTGGCGCTGCTTGAGGTTGATAAGCTTCTATATTCGAATCGATAAATTGCGGAACGGTAAAGGCTTCCACACCATGCATCATAGTCAAATTCCAAGCTGTCGTGTCATACATTAAACTCGAACCATCGCGTAAAACTTTTTGCCTTTCCTCAACTAATACCGCATCGTTAATTTTTGCGTCAAATTCTAAAATAGCAGACAGCAATCGCGCTTCCGGTTGGCGATTACGAATCACCAAACTCCCCTGTGGCAACCTGGCAGTGACTTTTTCACCCAGTTGATTAGTCGCGTTATTAAGGGTCATTGCTTTTTTAGTAGTGAATAATTCGAAGCCTTGCAATTCCATTAATCGAATAAAACCGAGCCAGCGTTTAGTATTTTTACTTTTAGCGATAACATAAGAAGTATTGGCATATTGCCCTTTGCTGGAAATACTTTTACGACGATCGCTAAGGAAATCTCGGTAAATTGCTTTAGAATTTTTAGCCAGCGTTTTTAAATTGGCAATAGTGCTAGTCATATGATGATGGACTGATTCTTGGTAGCTTAAAATTCGCCCATTGCCTTGCCGAACACCATCCTCAGCAATTCTAGCTTGTTCATACAAAATATGAATGCTGCCGCGAAATTCTGAATAACTGGAATAACCGGGGTACAAATTTTCAAACCACTCGCCAGTAAAATAAGGCCAATTTTGTTGATCAAAAGATTGCGCCTGATCATTTGCAAAAACATTTCCCCACTTTTTAGAATAGGAAGATAAATTTTTATTAATTGGTTCTCTCGCTGGAGCAAAAAGATAAGTACTCTGCGATCCCATTTCATGACCGTCAATCATTAATTGCGGATGCCACTGATTAATCGCATTCACCCGTCCAATGGTTTCAGGATGAACACCCAAAATAAAATCTCGATTTAAGTCAAACAAATAATGATTGGTTCGACCCCAAGGCCAATAGCCAGCGTGTAGACTCGACTGGTCGTCAACATTTGGCGCAATACCGCGGCTTTGTTCAAGCGCTTTGGTAAATCGGGCACGACCGTCCGGGTTCATCGAAGGATCGATAATAATAATACTTTTAGATAGCAGATCGTTAATATCATCCTGTTGCGAAGCAATTAAATGGTAGATAGTGGCTAGAGAAGCATCGGACCCCGAAGATTCATTGCCATGAATCGAATAGGCCATCCATGATATCGCCGGTAACCCGTCAATCACTTTTTTACCATCAAGCTCTGTTAATCCCTTTGGATTAGCCAATTTGGCAATCGCCTTTTTTACAGAGTCTATTTTCGCCAAATTTTCGGGCGTTGAAATAATCGCATAATAAAGTGGACGATTTTCATGAGTTCTGGCGTATTCGACCAATTGCATTTTATCGCTAGCCGCATCCCATGCTTGAATTGCCCGCACAATCTGCGCTGGAGTAGCGGTACGCTTGCCAACTTCGAAGCCGAGTAGTGATTGAGGTGTAGGGATCTCTTTTGCGTAATCGCCAGTGAGAAGCGGCTTTTGGTAATGCAATCCCACTAAAGGTGTGGCTTTCATTTTTATCCCGGCGACACTGTTAAGATGGAGAAGCGCTGAGAAAAGAATTAACCCAGATATGACAGCTTTAATAATTGAACGGCCCATTTTATTCACCCTATTTTTATAATTGAGTTTTATGATTAGAAAGACTGCTTTGGAAATAAACTGATTGAATCCAGCAGCTTACCACAAAATTTTTATCTATTTGCACTAAAAAGATTACTAATTAACCAGCGAAATCGCCAAAACGGACCTTTTTTACTTTTTATGCCCTATTAAACTGCTAGAATCAGCTCTATCTAATCAATAAAGCATCGAGAATCAGTTTTAAACTTAAGCCATGGACTTTGCCCAACCGTCTAATTTTCAGCAATTAATAACCTTTCCCGGTCGAGTTCGGCTGAGTTTCAATCAGTTTTGGCTTCATTGCCGCACGGCTTTGTTGACCATTGGTTTTGTTATTCTTAGTGCTTGTAGTCAGCAAGAAACTGATTTAACGGTTAACCTGAAAACAGGGTTCGCCATAAATGATCTCGAAGTTGTTGATCCTTATGGTCGAGAAGCGCTATTTAGTTATCCTGATTTCGCCGGAAAATATGCGGTTGCTACACATTCGTTGATCCTGAGTGACCAATCTCGCATAGAACCTTTTGAAAAGGATTCAATTGAAAACAGAAAAATCCAAATTCGTTTTTTTTATCCCACTTCTGCCGAAATCAATCGTCACAGCAATAGCAACAAACTACCGGTAATTGCGGAAGGTGCTTGGCAGTATTTAATTGGCCATCAACAATTTTCAGGAAAAAAACTTCGGTATGATAACTACCGAAATGCCCGATGGAATATCTCGCTTGATCAAAAGATAGCAGTTGAACAACCGAGTTATCCGGTGCTGGTTTTTTCTCACGGATATGGTTATAGCGCGGAATATTACAGTGCGATGTCAGCAGAACTCGCCAGTAAAGGTTTTATTGTCGTCTCGATTAATCATACTTATGGCGCCAATCCATCCGATATGGGCAACAATGACCTTGTGTGGGCAAAACCACTTTCCAAAGAATCCACCGGCGCCTATTTACCCATTTGGTCTGACGACCAATTATTTGTCATCGACCAACTGGAATTAATCAACGGTAATCCCAACAGCCTTTTTTATCAAAAATTGGATTTGGCCAATCTTGGAATCTTTGGCCACTCTTATGGCGGCGCGGCTTCTTATTATTCTGCGTCGCGCGATCAACGAATAAAAGCGGTGATCGATATTGATGGCACTATCTTCGATTATGAAGACCGTTATATTTCTCAGCCTTTCGCTTTTATTCTTTCTAAAAATCACCATCCGAAATTCAATTTCTCAAACGCAGGCAATATCGCATATGAACTGCGATTGCCCTCATTCGAACATGCCAGTTTTTCCGACCACATATTATGGTGGCAGTGGGACCACGATGACTATAAATTGGGAATTGGCGAGGTTAATGCCCAGCGAGCGGTTGAATTAACCAGCGAGCTAGTGAATGATTTTTTCTCGACCTATTTGTTATCGAAGGAATCGAGCTGGTTTCGGAATGCCAATGTGGTGACTGATGAAGTGATATTGGTTAGAAAAAATTAAGTACTTTTAAAGCAATTGCCGCAGCTATCGCCACCACAACTATCACCCCAACAATAACTTTCCCCTTAGACCGACTAACCGCCATCCGTTTATTCTGGCGTTCCATTTCTTTTGTCCATTCAATCGATTTCATCGGTTTCATATAATGTATCCGTTCAATATAAGGATGATGATTTGATGGTTCTTCTTGTTGCAATACTTGGCTGATTGCTTTTGCTCGCTCTAAACTTCCTCGCGGTTTTCGCTTACCGAAGGATTTAACAATATGCGATAGACCGACCGATTCGAAACCAAGTGCACGCCAAGGAATATCTTTTTGAGTAGAATGCCAGTTGGCATCGATAATTTCTGGAAACAAGGTAATCAATAATTTTCTTTCGACATTAGGATTGTTATGACTAACTACATAGTCGGCCTGCAAAAACATCGATAATACCGTTTCTTTGTTAAGCGGAGTAGTTAGATAGGCGTCTGGTTCAATGGAGAATTTTGTTAAGACTTTGCTTGGCGGTACGACTAATGTTTTACGGTTGCCGGTATAAGTTTTCAATACACTAAAAGGATTTTCTTTTCCTTCGGTATATTCAAATAATACCAAGGATAGTTCGACAATTTCGTCGGTTTCAAGTCGACCTGTGTAAACCGCACAAACCGCTAATACGGTGATGGTTAATCCTTCTAACGCCGTTTCGGTGTTTTTATTTTTGTGTACCACATTAGCGTTAGAACTGATTTCAACAATATCCGGTTCCGATTCGATCGCTTGCAACGCCAATTCTTCTTCTTTGACCGCTCGCTCTAGGAAACTTTCTTTATTTTTAGTCTCGCTAGCTGCAGCTCCAGAAGCAGGCTTGTTTGGCGCAGGCGGATTTTTCGCCGGAGAAGGTTTTAACTCGATATTTCCGCGATTAAGTACATGTCGAGTTTTTGAGACTTTTTCGATCCGCTCATAGATGTCCATTAATTCTTCATTATTGGCGAAGGAGGATTCTGAAAAGCGGGTAAGAATTTCTTCTTCTTTATCGAATGCTTTATGAAAATGGTATAGATCTGCTAATTTGACGTAATTTTCGCTACGCAGTGTTTCTTTACCGTCAAACGCCGCAACTTCCTCATTTTCAATTAATGATAATAATTTGTTTTCGACAATGTCGGTCAAATTGTTGGTTGCTTTTGGTGACATTCTATTGATTGCTTGCTGATAATAGTAAAACTGTAGCTGTGAAAGCCAATAAATTCAAATAGTTAATCGCAATAAGTCGATTAATTCTCGATATTGACCATAAATATTTTACTTAAATCTTCAATAAATTCTGCTAGTGCTGAGGTCATTAATGCAAAATCAGCATCGAATTTCAGTAGTTCATCCTCGGCTTTTAATTCATCATTATCCTTTAACAACTCCTCACTAAACTTGAGGCTTTTGATCTGTAAATCATCTTGAATAATGGCGCTTAACAATCCTTTATACTGGATACCCAGACGCTGTGTGCTATAACCGTCTTCTAAAAGGTCCGTCACAAAAGGATTTCCGGCATCATAGTCTTTAAAGCGTGCTACCCGTTCATCGTTTAGATCTTTAAATAAGTACTCGCCACTTAACGACCAATCTTGCGGTAATTTGTCGTTTAGCCAGCCATTCATGATATTCGATGGATTTTCGCCGCCGACTAACTGTAGTGCGCCAAAAGAGCCGATAGTCTCCAATAATAATTCGTAAAATTCGTCCACTTGCGCGGCGCTAGAAGCATCGATAACTAATAAGTGTTTTCGAGTATCAAAATAGGCCCGAATATGGCTAGATCGAGCAAAGGCATTTGGCAACATGCTTGCAACTAGGTCATCTTTAATCGTTTGCTTTTCTTTTCGGTAGATTTTACGACCTAATTCATCCTGCAATGTGGTAACTTTTTCTTCCAGCGCTTCTTTTATGGCACTTGCAGGAATAACCTTTTGCTCCTTTCTCATACAAAATAAAATGCAACCACTGGCAGCGTGCACTAGGTAGTCTTTATTTCGATGTATAGGCGAGACATATCCTAGGGTTTTATCGATCATTCTACCGCAAGACTTAAATCGCTTGGCTTCCAGTTTTTCGGCTAACTCTTCGGCTGAAAGAGAAAATGAGCTAGGAATTTGATAAATGTGTAGATTCTTAAACCACATAGAAAGAATTTTCGGCTAAAAAAAAGGCCGGCTATTATGACCAGAAGCGCTGCGGGAATCTATCAATATTGTAACAATTTCTTAAATTAAGGCCATTAAACCGCTTTATGGTATTTTTAACTTTGAATTCTAAACGATATGAGTTTAAGATGTTGTCACCGTCAAGATTGACTAGTAATGATTCTTATTTCCCATAAATTAACAGGCCCAAACCATGTCCAGAGCTAGAAAGATTATAAAAAGAACCCTTATCACCCTCGTTTCACTCGCCATTGTTGGTGGCTTGTACCTATCTTGGTGGTCTGCCGGACTATTGGTTAACAAGCCGATTGCCCAGCGATACGACTTTTGCAGTGGTGATGCGCGTTTTTGTGTAGCACCCATGCTAGACAAATTTGGTATGAGTGAAGACAAGGTTGAAGTTTCTTTAACCTCGTTTGACGGTACCCAACTTAAAGGACTCTATTTTCCATCGAAAAATGGCGCAGCAGTGATTGTTCAGCATGGATACGGCGGTCATCGAGGAGCAGTGATGCATATAGCTCATATGCTTTACCAACAAGGATTTGGCGTGGTGACAATGGATCTACGCGCTCACGGTAAAAGCGGCGGTGAACTGGTCACTTTTGGACGAGACGAATCAAAAGATATGCAATTTGTCTTTGATTTTCTAAAAAATCGTGCAGAAGTTGATCCTGAAAAAATTGGTATTTATGGATGGTCGCTTGGCGGTGCAACGGTACTTCTTCATGGCGCGTTAAATAACCAAGTAAAAGCGGTAGTCGCCGATAGTCCTTTTGACGCGATTAACATCGAAAACATGCAGGAGTTTACTGATGCATTTTGGCCATTGCCTTCACTGATTAAATATTTTTCAAGTGTGCGAAGCGGTGTCGATTTTGAGCAAGAAGCTCCCATAGCCCATCTTGAAACCTACCAAAATAAACCACTCTTTGTTTTAATTGCTGGCGCAGACACCGTGGTGGAAGCAGGCAGTGGTGAGCGTTTAGTCGAAGCGATTAACAACCCTAACGTGCAAATCTGGCGCGAGCCAACTTTTGGGCATGTAAGATTTTCATTTGATGCGCCTGAAAAATTTGCAACGGATGTCGGTGCATTTTTCGCCAAACACTTGCAGCCCAATCAAATTGTGGTTGCAGAAAACCAACAGCTTGCCGAATAAATCGGTTCGCTCATTCGAGCGGTTGCTGTAAAATGTCAAAATCTAGCCCTCTTTGAGGGCTTTTTATTCATTTTTTTAAAAGCGACGTAAGCATGCAACATTTCGATTTAGAAGGAAGAGAGTACATTACCCTAGATAATCTACTAAAGGTAGAAGGTTGGTGTGAGAGCGGCGGCGTTGCCAAACAGATTATTGCTGCTGGTCACGTGCAGGTGGATGGTAATGTCGAAACCCGAAAACGTTGTAAAATAAAGCAAGGACAAGTGGTTGAGTTTGACAGTCAACAGATAGAGATTAAATCGTCAGAATAAAATCTCTGTTTAATATGGGCAAGTCGTTGCGAATAGTCGTAGTAGATAGTCCTAGCGAACGGTCGATGCAAAAAAATTGCAAGCATTTCGCCCTTAATTTGACAGCCGCATTTTCGATTTTTGAAAATCTTTTGCAAAGTGATCATCGTTTAGCTTTACTGCCTCAAGTCCCTCATTAATTTTATATTGCAAATAAACCGAGCCAAATAAAAATGTCATAATACCACTGACATGTAAGCCAATCATTTTCCTTTCTGATAATAAAAGTTCCAAACGACTTTTGAAAAGAAACAACCACGCCACATGAAGCGCCCAAACAACCACATTAAAGACCGCATTAACTTGGAATAGCATGATTGGAACTGGAATGATTCGAATAACAACATCTAATACCCAAGTACCGACGTACAAATAGAGCACCGAAAAAACGAATAATTTGGATATTTTGTTTTTACTTTGAAGGTTTATGGTATTAGTTCTGATGTAGATCCAAATGTAACTGTAAATTCCCAAAGTCACAATATTGAAAAATATAACCAGCCAAACACTTAATTTTTTATAAATGACTAATGTAGCAACTTCTTTTTCTTCAATTAAAGATGCCGCAGGTGCGACATAGGGATTGAATTCGAAACCATCATTCATTGCATGCCTTAGTGGACCACCCAAAAAGCTATCATAGCTCTATTTGAGTTAAAACGAAAATGAGTCTTCGTCTAATCTCATAAGGCTCTTAGGATCCGCCATCATGGTGGTGGACAAGGTTTTAATTCTTGGGAAGATCCGTTCGAAATAAAACTCGGCCGTACGCACCTTAGCGCGATAGAATTCTATATTATCCGGTTTTTCAGCAATCCGCTCATTAGCTTTCTGCGCCATCATCGCCCACATATAACCCATGGTAATGTAACCGGAATACATCAAATAATCCACTGACGCTGAACCAACGATATCCCTATTTTTTCGAGCTTTCAGCGCTAGTCGCAAAGAATATTGCTGCCAATTAACCACCGCTTTACTAAGCGGCCATATAAATTTATTCATCCGCCTTTTATGCAAGTTGTCTGAAATCATGCTGTGATCTTTACAAAAAGTTAAAATTTCTTTGGCAAACGATTTTAGGCTAGAGCCCCTTTGCATTAATATTTTTCGTCCGAGCAAATCAAGCCCCTGAATTCCGGTAGTGCCCTCATACAAGGTCGAGATTCGTGCGTCTCTTACAATCTGCTCCAGTCCCCACTCTTTAATATAACCATGGCCGCCGAATACTTGCATCCCCAAATTGGCAGACTCTAATCCTAATTCGGTTAAGAAGGCTTTTAAAATAGGGGTTAAAAATCCAAGTTGATCATCGTACTTTAATTTTTCTTTTTCGTCTTTTGCTTGCTCTAAATTATCGACTATTTTCCCGGCGTAAAAAATCATTGCCCGGCCACCTTCCGCGATCGCTTTTTGGGTCAATAACATTCGTCTAACATCAGGATGGACAATAATTGGATCGGCAACTTGGTCGGGATTTTTAGTGCCAGACAAGGAACGCATCGATAATCGTTCTTTGGCGTAAGGCAGCGATATTTGATAAGCCAGTTCAGCACTGGTCACACCCTGCATTGCGGTGCCGATGCGAGCGGTATTCATAAAGGTAAACATATATTCCAAACCTTTATTTGGCTCGCCAATCAAATATCCTTTGGCGTTATCAAAATTTAGCACGGCTGTTGATGACGCCTTAATGCCCATTTTTTCTTCGATGGAGCCACAAACAACCGGATTTCTATCGCCCAAACTGCCATCATTATTGACCATCATTTTAGGCACAATAAAGAGAGAAATTCCTTTGGTACCTTTTGGCGCATCTGGCAATTTTGCCAACACAATATGAATAATGTTGTCGGTCATATCATGTTCACCGGCAGAGATAAAAATTTTGCTGCCTGTAATATCGTAACTGCCTTCGTCGTTTGGCACCGCTTTAGTTCTGACTTGCCCCAAATCGGAACCACATTGCGCTTCGGTTAAACACATGGTGCCAGTCCATTCGCCAGAGGTTAGCTTTGGCAAGTAGGTTTCTTTTTGCTGCTCACTACCGTGCTCTATTAGGGTATTCATAGCGCCGAGCGACAATCCGGGATACATTCCCCAAGACCAATTGGCGGTTGCCATCATTTCTGTTCGAATCAAACCAACGGATTGCGGCATGCCTTGGCCGCCGTATTCCACCGGGTGAGATAGACCTTGCCAGCCGCCTTCTGCGTACTGTTTATAAGCTTCTTTAAAGCCTTTTGGCGTGGTGACTACACCGTCTTTAAAATGGCACCCTTCTTTGTCGCCACTTTGGTAAAGCGGCGCTAACTCCGTCTCGCAGAACTTAGCACATTCGATCATTATCATATCGATTAAGTCAGGAGTCGCTTCTTCATAGGCTGGAAATTTTTGATAATGACTATAAAAATCAAACACTTCCTCAAAAACGAATTTCATATCGGCAATTGGTGCGGTATAGTCTGTCATGGTATCTGGCCTAATTAATGCGGTAACTGTGCTTAGTTTGGCAGCTTTCTAATTATTTATCAACTGGTCCGATGAGTAAATAATAAAATATTTCGATATTCTTCAACATAAACTTCTCAATCCCATAGCCTTGTTTTAGAATAACGCCCTAAATTAATGAAACTGCGCTCATAAGATAAAAAGATGCCGAAGATGAATTCATCGATCAAAAGACAAGCTGTCTTATTAGCCAACTTGGGTTCACCGGACGACTGTTCAGAGCCTGCGGTAAGGCGATACCTCGATCAATTCTTAATGGACCCGAGTGTAATACAGCTTCCTTGGTTAGTGAGACGATTGATTGTCAGTCTTTTGGTCTTGCCTAAAAGACCGGCGAATTCTGCTGCAGCTTACCAAAAAATTTGGACCGAGCAAGGTTCCCCGCTGGTTGTTTATTCCCAGCAACTTCTAGAATCCTTACAGCAAAAAATCGAACAACCGGCTTTTTTAGCGATGCGATATGGCAACCCTAGTATCGAAAGTCAAATAGTCGAAATTTCCAAGAATAAGAATATTAACGAAATAGTATTTGTACCACTCTATCCTCATTACGCAGACAGCACTGTTACCACCGCAATCGATGAAGCTCGTCGGGTGATTGCTCTTCATCAATTCGATTTAAAGCTCACAGTACAGCCGGTCTTTTACAACAATCCAGAGTATATACACGCCTTAGTCGAAAGTTGTGCACCTTATTTATTTGAGCGGCTCTCTACCGACCAAAATAATAAAATTAAGGATATTCCGCATGTTTTATTCAGTTACCACGGTCTGCCCGAACAACACTTGAGCAAGCTTGATCCGACTAACAGACATTGTCTAAAAAGCCCCCATTGCTGCCAAGCCGAGTCTATTGCCCACAAAACCTGCTACCGTCATCAAGTGCTGGAAACCACCCGTTTGTTTGTCGAACAAACCGGTTTAGAGCCGTCCCAATACAGCATTGGTTTTCAATCTAGGCTCGGTCGTGCAAAATGGCTGGAACCGAGCACTCAGGATAAACTGGTTGAACTTGCTCAGCGGGGTATTAAAGATCTGGTAGTGATATGCCCTGCTTTTGTTACTGATTGCCTCGAAACTTTAGAAGAAATTGCGATCCGCGGTGAACAAACCTTTTTGCAGGCCGGTGGGCGCTCGTTTCGGCTCATTCCTTGTTTGAATAATCACCCCGATTGGGTCAAAACCCTTGCAGGATGGCTAGCATCGAGTTCGCAAAAATAGAAATTATCTATTTAGCTAAAATGGTAACTTCGTAACATTTTGGCCCATTGATAGAATGATAAAATGCTCTGCTAACAATTAACTTTATACGGAAATAATGATGCCTGCCCAAAAATTAACGCGGCCAATTGCCTTTTTTATAAACGCCTTTTATTTATTCGCATTTCTCTTATTTGTTCAACTTTTTACCTCTTCTGCAAGCGCCCAGCAAACTGACAATAAATCATTGAACAATTCGGCGATGTTAGTGCTTGATGCCTCTGGCAGCATGTGGGGTCAAATTGATGGCAAAGCTAAAATCACTATCGCGAAGTCGGTGGTAAGTGAAATAGTTGAAGACTGGGATAAAGATACTCCTTTAGGATTGATTGCCTATGGCCATCGCCGTAAAACCGATTGCAGTGATATTGAAGTTCTTCAAACCGCTAACAAGATTAATAAGAGCGACTATCTAAATAAAATCGAACGACTAAAACCAAAAGGAAAGACGCCACTGACGGCTTCAGTTCAAAAAGCTGCAGAGCAGTTGAACTACACTAAAAAGAAAGCCACCATTATATTAATCAGCGATGGTAAAGAAACCTGCAATTTAGATCCATGCGCAATCGGTCGTTCGTTAAAAGGAAAAGGCATCGACTTAACCACCCACGTGATTAGTTTTGATGTGAAAGAATCTGAAACGAAAGGACTAAGATGCCTCGCCCGCGAAACTGGCGGAATTTATTTAGCAGCAAAAAATGCCAGCGAGCTTAAAAAAGCACTCTCTGAAACTCGTAAACTAGTTACTGATAAAAGTACCTTGAAAATTAGCGATGCAAGCGTCAATGCACCGAAAGAAGTGGTCGCCGGGTCGAAATTTAATGTCGCTTGGACAGGTCCAAAAAACCAACAAGACATCATAATTATTCGTTCGCTCGATCAAAAAAAGTCTTATGATTACCAATATATTGGTAGAGAAGAAAATAAATCACCTGCTGAAGTAACAGCGCCCGAAAAACTCGGTGAGTTTAATATTTATTATCAGCTTAGCGACAAACGGACCTTAGCGAAAACCGCGTTCAAAGTGATTGCTGCAGCCGCCAGCGTTAAAACCAAACCGACGATTACCGCAGGTTCCAGTTTTGAAGTCGAGTGGACAGGCCCAAGAAATCAATTTGATAACGTCACCGTATTCGATACAAAAAATAATAAGCAGCTAAGTTATCACTACACTTTCCGTGAAAAAGATCGATCTCCTAGCTCTCTAACTGCGCCAGAGAATCCCGGCGAATACGAAATTCGTTATTATACCTATGGTAAAAATACCTTAGCTAAACAAACCATCAAAGTCATTAAAGCGTTAGCAACAGTAAGTGCGCCCAAGGAAGTAACCGCGGGTTCGGCCTTCGCGGTGGAATGGACAGGACCAAGAAACGAATTTGATAATATTACCTTGTTTGATACAAATAAAAATAAAAAACTCGACTATCATTACGCCTTTAGAAAAAACGACCAATCACCAACATCGATAACCGCGCCAGAAATTCCGGGTGAATATGAAGTGCGATATTATACCTACGGCAAAAAGACATTGGCTAAACAAATCATCAAAGTTGTCGCAGCAAAAGCTTCGATTAGCGCGCCAAAAGAAATAACAGCTGGTTCCGCCTTCCCAGTGAAATGGACTGGACCAAGAAATGAATTTGATAATATTACCGTGTTTGATACAAATAAAAACAAAAAACTCGACTATCATTACGCCTTTAGAGAAAACGACCAATCACCAACATCGATAACCGCGCCAGAAATTCCGGGTGAATATGAAGTGCGATATTATACCTATGGCAAAAAGACACTGGCCAAACAAATTATTAAAGTTGTCGCCGCTAAAGCGTCGGTCAATGCGCCCGAAGAAGTGACTGCCGGTTCAGAATTTTCGGTAGCATGGACCGGTCCTCGTAACAAATTTGATAAAGTTACCCTGTTCGATACCGAGCGAAATAAGCAGTTTGGTTATCAGTACGTTTTTAGAAAAAATGATCAATCCCCTAGCCGTCTGACCGCTCCAGAAAAACCAGGTGAATATCAAATTCGTTATTACACCAATGGAAAAAACACCTTGGCCCAACAACCAATTACTGTGATTGCAGCCCATGCCGAAATTAGTGCAGAAAAACGGGTGAATGCCGGTAGCGAATTCCAAGTTAGTTGGAAAGGGCCGAAAAATAAATTCGACGCGATCGCTATTTTCGATTTGAAGAAAAATAGGCCGATAAATTCCCAATACGTGTTTAGAGAAAATCAGCGCTCTCCGACCACACTCGTAGCGCCGAAAGAACCCGGCAACTATGAAGTTCGATATTATACTTATGGTAAGAATACCTTGGCGTCTCAGGCGATCGAAGTATCGGCTCAATAATCGTTCGGAATCGCAATTAAACGCGGGGATGTTATCATCGCTTGGCGAAATACGGAATTTAACGAGCATAAGTAGAGAATAACAATGAGCAAATATAAAACCAATACTTCCAAAGAGACGATTAGAGACGCTGAAAAAATCGCAAAAGCGACGCAAAGGCCGGGACAAAACAAAGAACAGACTAGACTGATCGCTCAAGGGATCCAAAAAGGCATTGAGCATTACAAAAAGCGGCAGAAAACAAAATCGAGGGAGTTGGATAAAAAGTTAAAAACCGTTAATAAATCCATCGAAAATGCTCAAGAAAAAGAATCAAGCCCCAACAATCTGCCTATTCAGGCTAGTTCAAACAAGACATGCTCTAAGCTACCTTGGATATTATTGATACTTTCTTGGAGCGCCTTCGCTTTATATTGGACCGTTCCAGCTATTTCTTGACGCTACGGAAATAAGGTGTAGCTATCGAACACCCGTAAAATAAGCCCTCTAGAGCCTGAAGCCAACTTTTATTAATGCCCAGTTATTTCGCTACTGGCGTTATGTTTGCTATAATATGCGCCTCGAAATATCCGAACAGCGCATCGATTTCCAGTCTTTGGTCGCTTTTCAAAGGTCACAACAATTGAACCTAGATTTATCTGGGTTAAACGATTAATCCAGGGTCTTTTATGTCTGACGCAAAACCTTATCAAAGCAAAAATAAAATTCGCATGGTCACAGCTGCTTCTTTGTTCGACGGACATGATGCCGCGATCAACATTATGCGTCGTATTATTCAGGCAACCGGTTGCGAGGTTATTCATTTAGGCCATAACCGAAGTGTGCAAGAAGTGGTCGATTGTGCCATTCAAGAAGATGTTCAAGCCATTGCAATGACCTCTTATCAGGGCGGTCATGTGGAATATTTAAAGTACATGGTCGATTTATTAAAAGAGAATGGTTGCGGCCACATCAAGGTCTTTGCTGGTGGTGGAGGCGTTATCCTCCCAGAAGAAATAAAAGAACTTCACCAGCATGGGGTTGCCCGAGTTTATTCTCCCGATGATGGTCGAGAAATGGGACTTCAGGGAATGATCAATGATTTGATCGAAAACTCTGATTTCGCAACCGGTAACTTGATTGCTGAAGGAACCTCACCAAACGAAGTGCCTCGATTTGACCAACCAAAAGAGATTGGCCGATTGATTTCCGCGGCAGAAAATTACCCGCAAGAAAACAAAGTATTGCTCGATATGGCCAGAAAAGCCGCCCAGTCTTCATTAACGCCGGTTCTGGGTATCACAGGAACTGGCGGTGCCGGAAAATCATCTCTTGTTGATGAATTGGTCAGACGATTTTTAATGGATTTTGATGATAAAAATATCGCCATTATTTCGGTCGACCCATCAAAGCGAAAAACCGGGGGAGCTTTATTAGGCGACCGCATCCGAATGAATTCGATTAACGATCATCGCGTTTATATGCGTTCACTGGCGACCCGCCAATCTAATCTTGCACTCTCGCCGCACATTCAAGATGCGGTCAATATCGTCAAAGCTGCAGGTTTCGATTTGGTCATTTTAGAAACTTCCGGTATTGGCCAATCAGATACCGAAATCGAAGAGCATTCCGATGTGTCAATGTACGTGATGACGCCGGAATATGGAGCTGCCACTCAGCTTGAGAAAATCGACATGCTCGATTTTGCGGATATCATCGCCATCAATAAATTCGACAAGCGTGGTGCCCAGGACGCGTTAAGAGATGTGCAAAAACAGTTTCAGCGTAATCATAATCGATTTACCGAGGCCACCGATACAATGCCCGTTCACGGCACCATCGCCAGTCAATTTAACGATCCTGGGACCAACCAACTCTACCGGAAATTGATGGGAATTATTCGGGAAAAAACTAGTACCGAGTTAAAATCCAGCTTTCATTCCAGTGAAGAAATTTCTGAGAAACTCTTTATTATTCCGCCAAAAAGAAATCGTTACTTAGCTGAAATAGCCGAAAATAATCGCGCCTACGATGAATGGGTTGAACAACAATCCGAGCAAGCGCAAAAAGTTCAGTCGGTTAACGAGACTCTCAATCTACTTCAAGGCTCAGACCAGCAACAACTTTCGAATTCGATGCAAGACTTATTGAAAACGACCGAACTCAAACTTGATCGTGAAAACAGTAAAATATTAGAGTTATGGGATAGCGAGTGCCAACAGTACCAAAATGATGTGTTCACTTATCAAGTCCGCGATAAAACGATTGAAGTTGAAACTTTTAGCCGCTCGTTATCGGATCAAAAAATTCCAAAAATTTCGGTTCCCAAATATAAAGGATGGGGCGATCGCTTAAAATGGAAACTTCAAGAAAATTTTCCTGGACAATACCCATACACCGCTGGTGTTTTTCCGTTTAAACGAGAGGGTGAAGATCCCACGCGTATGTTCGCCGGTGAAGGCGGTCCAGAGCGAACTAATCGTCGATTTCATTATGTCAGTAAAGGAATGCCAGCCGCGCGATTATCCACAGCGTTTGATTCCGTCACTCTGTATGGTGACGATCCGGATCTCCGACCGGATATTTTTGGAAAAATTGGTAATGCTGGCGTATCTATTTGCTGTTTGGATGATGCAAAAAAACTTTATTCTGGATTTCAACTAACCAAACCAACCACTTCTGTATCAATGACAATTAATGGCCCGGCTCCAATATTAGTTGGATTCTTTATGAACGCAGCCATCGATCAAGAGTGCGAACTATATATTAAAGAAAACTCGCTTGAAAAAAGCGTCAAAGCTAAAATAAAAGCTATTTATTCCGCTAAAGATTTACCTATTCCCGTCTACCAGGGCGAAATTCCTGAAGGTAACGACGGATTAGGGCTAATGCTATTAGGTGTTACTGGCGACCAAGTACTCGCCGACGATATCTATCAAAAAATAAAATTTGAAACCATTCAAAAAGTACGCGGTACAGTACAAGCGGATATATTAAAAGAAGATCAAGCACAAAACACTTGCATTTTTTCTACTGAATTCGCGCTACGCTTAATGGGCGATGTGCAGGAATATTTTATCGAAAAAAATGTGCGTAATTTTTATTCTGTTTCTATCTCCGGATACCATATCGCCGAAGCCGGCGCTAACCCAATTTCCCAATTGGCATTTACTTTGGCTAACGGTTTTACCTTTGTTGAGTATTATTTAGCTCGCGGCATGGATATTAATAAATTTGCGCCGAATTTCAGCTTCTTCTTTTCTAATGGCATCGATCCTGAGTACGCGGTCATTGGTCGAGTAGCAAGACGTATCTGGGCCAAAGCAATGAAGCACAAATACAAAGCCAATTCGCGGGCGCAAATGTTAAAGTATCATATTCAAACCTCCGGTCGTTCACTACACGCTCAAGAAATCGATTTCAACGACATTCGAACGACGCTGCAAGCACTGTATGCGATTTATGACAACTGTAATTCGCTACATACCAATGCCTATGACGAAGCGATTACCACGCCGACAGAAGCTTCTGTTCGTCGAGCAATGGCAATTCAACTAATCATTAACCGCGAACTGGGATTAAACAAAAACCAAAACCCACTGCAAGGTTCGTTTATTATTGAAGAGTTAACCGACCTAGTGGAAGAAGCAATTTTAATTGAATTTGAACGGATCAGTGAAAGAGGCGGCGTTTTAGGCGCCATGGAAACCATGTATCAACGCTCGAAAATTCAAGAAGAGTCGATGCATTATGAAATGCTAAAACATACCGGCGAATATCCTATCATCGGCGTCAATACTTTCTTGTCTGCAGAAGGTTCACCAACAGTAATCCCGGGTGAAGTCATTCGTTCAACTGAAGAAGAAAAACAATATCAAATCGAAATGCTTGGGCGATTAAAAAGTGCTTACCCTGAGGAAATCGAACAACAGGTAAAAGCAATCCAAGTAGCCGCTCTTGAAAATAAAAATATTTTCGAAGTATTGATGGAAGCCACTAAATATTGCTCGTTAGGAAAAATTTCCCACACACTTTATCAAGTAGGAGGGCAATATCGCCGAAATATGTAGCAGGCTATTTGCTACTCAGGATAAGATAAACAATCAAAAATTAATTTTTCGATTGTTTCATCATCGCAATACCTTCTATAGCAAATTTTTCCAGCAGTGGGTGATGCGGATCAGAAAAGGATTTCACCCCTAAGACTTTCCCCGAAGGCGCTATAAAAACCAATGTCGGCGTTCCTGTCACACCGTAGATCTTGGCGATTTCGTCACCTTCTAATAAAGCATCAAATTGATAACCATGATTTTCCCAATAGACTTCTGGTTTCCAGTCTTCTTTGATATTAACCGCCAAAACTTTTAGCCCTAAGCTTTCGTATTTATCGTTCAATTCGGCAATTCCCGGCAGCAGTTTTTTGCAGTAAGGACACCAAGTCGCCCAAAAAACTAACAAGGTCGGCCGTCCTTTAAATTCAGACAAGGTCACTGGTTGCCCATTCAAATTGTTTAAAGTCCAATCAGTTCCTTGATAGTTGTCGGTGGATATCGAATCCTGAGACGCCTCATTGTCAGCTTGGCAACCCGCCAAAATTAGCAGCACAAAAGAAACGACTAACCACTTATTGAAGTTTTTCATCGATAGCATCCATCATTATTATATTGTATTGAGTTATTTTGACGCATGAACGGGTAAGAAATTACACCCTTTAATGGCTAGTTACAATTTGCAAACTGCCGGTATTGTCGATAACCTTGGTTTATGACCATTATCGGCATAGAATACTGCAGTTCTAATAAAAACAAACTGGGTGACGATTTGCATGGATAAGCTTTATCAAGACGATTTGAAAAGCCACTATCAAGAGCCGGTTGGGCTAAATCGAAAGATATCTACTTCTCACAGCGCTGAAGGTTTCAACGCCAGTTGTGGTGATGAAATAAACATTCATCTACAAATTGATGAGCGGCATGCAAAATTGGCAAAAATTGCTTTTGACACCGATAGTTGCGCAATTTGTACGGCATCGGCGTCAATCCTCTGTCAATTACTGGAAGGCAAAGGCCTAGAGAGCTTGCAAAACTACTATCACTATTTGCAGCTAAAGCTGAATAAAAACGCTTATGATATCCCTAATAATGACTATCCGTCTGAGCTCGATATCTTAACACCAGTTAAGGCCCACCCAAGCCGCATCAATTGCGCTCTTTTACCTTGGCAAACGGCCCTTTCGGCATTTGCGTCACCAGTCAATACAAGCGGCAATTTGCTTGAAAACAAGGCGGGCGTTTAATCATGCACAGTTTGCTATCAGCAATAGAGGAATACAATACTGAGCGAAACTATGTGTTGGCAATTATTACCGATTGTTGTGGTTCAACGTATCGAAAAACCGGCGCAATGATGTTAATTGAGCAATCACAAAACTATTGGGGATTGTTGAGCGGGGGCTGTTTAGAAGGTGATATTGTAGCCCACTGTGAAAACGTATTTTCAGACAAACAAGACCAGCTCATCGAATATAATATGCGTGATGAAGCCGACATGTTATGGGGAATGGGACTCGGCTGTGATGGCGAAATTACAATTTTGTTAAAATACTTGCCAGCAGCACAACAACACTTTGGTTTTTTTGATGCAATAAGCGCACTCGATCAAGGCAGCAGCCAGCGACTGAGCATTGATCTGCAAAACCATAAAATTAATTTTTCTACCGCCAAACCCGGCGAGTTTACAACCATCAAACAACAAAACCATTTGCATATTGTGATGCAGGCGCCCCATCATCTTTTGATCTGCGGCGGCGCGCCAGACGTACCACCAGTCACCGCAATCGCCAAACAAATCGGTTGGAAAACCACGGTTATTGATCACCGCAGAGACTATGCTAGTAAAAGCAAATTCCCATTTGCCAATCAAGTAAATCATATTAAGCGCTCAGAATGGCAAACAATGGATCTGCAACCCTTTGATAGTGCGATTATTATGAGCCACCAATTTGAGCGAGACCAATCTTACTTGAGCCGATTATTAAAGAGCCCAATCAATTATCTCGGACTTTTAGGCCCGGCAAAAAGACGAGACAGATTATTAGCCGAGTGCGGCAGCCATTTTTCCGAACAACAAGGCCGCGTTTACGGACCTATCGGATTAGATATCGGAGCAGGCTCTCCAGAAACCATTGCGCTGGCAATCATCAGTGAAATTCAGGCCGTTAAAAGTAACAAAAGTGTTGGTTTTTGCTATCAGGATCCTAACCGCTAATGTCCACTCAAGAAGAAAATAATGGCCTGGGCGTTATCGTTATTGCCGCCGGTAACTCTTCACGTCTTGGACAGTCGAAACAACTGGTGAGCTTTGGTGAATCTTGTTTATTAGAACACGCCATCGATTTAGCGAACTGGGTTAGCGATAAAGTTATTTGCGTTTTGGGTTATGACGCCAACAATATCGAACAACAATTGATGAATGACAAAAACACATTCGTTTGCAATGAAAACTGGCGCGAAGGCATGGGCAGCTCTATCGCTTTAGGGGTGCAACTGTTGTCTGAAAAAGTTAATGCCGTGATGATTTTATTGTGCGATCAATACCTGCTTAACCAAGAAGATTTAGAAAACTTAATGGGCCATTGGCATAATATTGACCGCCTGATAGTCGCCAGTCAATATTGTGATAAATCGAAAAACGAATTGATTGTGGGTGCGCCTGCTATTTTTCCGAAAGCCTATTTCCCCCAGCTAATGGCGCTTAAAGAAAAAGGCGCACGAGAAATATTAGACAATAATCTGCAATACGTTGTGCCCGTTTTAACCGACAACGCCGCCATCGATTTAGACACAAAAAAAGATTTAAAATATTTACAATCAATTTTAGAAAAACAATTCGAATTTAATTTACCGACTTCTCGCTAATTTAACAGCTACTTGGAGAACAATAATGATTGAACTCACGATTAACGGTCAGCCTCACCAGCTTGATATTACTCCTGATATGCCGCTACTTTGGGCATTGCGCGACATCGTCAAACTAACTGGCAGCAAATATGGTTGCGGCAAAGGGCTTTGCGGCGCCTGTACTGTGCATATTGATGGAGAAGCGACTCGCTCTTGCGTATTGCCCGTTTCTGCTGCTGTTGGTAAAAAAGTCACCACCATAGAAGGCCTATCAGAAAATGCCGATCATCCTTTGCAACAAGCGTGGATGAATCTTAATGTACCGCAATGCGGCTACTGCCAAAGTGGACAAATCATGTCGGCAGCCTCCTTGCTCGATAAAAACCCGCAACCAAGCGATGCGGATATAGATCAAGCAATGTCGGGTAATATTTGTCGATGTGGCACCTATCCTCGTATTCGCTCCGCGATTCATCAGGCAGCTAAATTGGCCAAAGAGGTAAAATAATATGAGTTTTCTTAACAAAATTGGAGTCATCCCTTGCGATGATTCACTAATATCGAGCGAACATGCCGACCAAAACGATAGCTGTATTATTCAAAATATCAGTCGTCGCAGCTTTATTAAAAACGCAGGAATTGCCAGTTCCAGCTTGGTGATTGGCATTCAATTAACTTCGGTTAATGCGGCCAGCTCACCGAAAAAATCTTCTCAAATCTTTTCCCCTGATGTTTTCATTTCAATGGATAACAAAGGCACTGTGACTATTATGTCGCACCGTTCAGAAATGGGACAAGGCATTCGTAGCTCTTTACCACTTTTAGTCGCCGATGAAATGGAATGTGACTGGGACCGGGTGGTCGTAAAACAAGCGCTAGGCGATGCTAAATACGGTAGCCAAAATACAGATGGCTCGCGAAGCGTTAGGCGTTTTTATTTTAGACTAAAAGAAGCCGGCGCTACTGCCAGAACCCTATTGCAACAGGCAGCAGCAAAAGTTTGGAAAGTTAAAGCAGAACAAGTCACTATTTACAATCATCAGGCAAAACTGAATAACAGCGACAAAGTTTTAGATTTTGCACAGTTAGCCGAAATTGCGGCGACTTTACCGGTCCCCGAAAAAACTAGCTTAACGCTTAAAACCGAAGCGCAACACCGTTACGTCGGTAGAGATGATATGAAAATTATCGATGCCAATGCCATGGTGACTGGCCAAGCAATTTACGGCTACGATGTTGAACTCGAAGGTATGAAGTATTCAGTGATCGCAAGGCCGCCAGTTTTATTTGGAAAAGTAAAATCTTATGACGCAACTGAAGCGCTAAAAGTACCTGGAGTTATTAAAGTCATCGAAATGCCCCCTCTTTCCGCACCGGCAGTTTTTAATATGCTAGGTGGTATAGCGGTAATCGCTGACAATACTTGGGCGGCTATTCAAGGGCGCGATAAATTAGTGATTGAGTGGGATCACGGAAAAAATGCGGTTTACAATACCAAACAATATGAAAATAATTTTAGAAAAGCGTTAGAAAATCCTAAACATATTGTGAGAAATAGAGGCGACTGGGATAAAGAAAAGAAATCTGCAGCAAAAGTCATCAGCCACGATTATTACGTCGGCGGACTAGCTCATGCGACCATGGAACCACCGGCTGCCACTGCGATTATTTCCGATAGTGGCGTTGATGTTTGGACTTGCACTCAAACGCCCCAAACGGCCCAACGCAATGTCATGGGGGTAATGAAAATAGCCAAAGAAAAAGCGGCAACGGTGAGAATTAACGTGACCCTATTAGGCGGTGCGTTTGGTCGTAAATCAAAACCCGATTATGTTGCTGAGGCGGTTTTTCTAGCCAATGAAACGCAGCAGCCTATTAAAGTACTTTGGACCAGAGAAGACGAAATTAAACACGGTTATTATCACTCGCCAAGCTATCAAAAGTTGGAAGCGACTTTTGACAAGTCCGGTAAAGCTACTGGTTGGTATCACGGTATGGTGAACCATCCAATAGGCGCAACCTTTAATCCTGCCGCCAAACAGGCAGGCAGCGCTGAATTGGGCCAAGGGGACGTACCTTTTGATTTGCCTAATATCAAAATAACCAACGGTGAGAGTGATACATATTTTCGCATCGGCTGGGTTCGTTCAGTCACTAACATCAACAATGCGTTTGCGGTTTGCTCTTTTGCTGATGAAATGGCCGCCGAAGCAAAAATCGACTCGAAAGACTACCTGCTCTCGCTGATTGGAAAAGATCAGCATATTGATCTTGCCAAAGATGGTTACAAATACGGTAACTACGGTGAAAATTTTAACGACTTTCCGATTGATACTGCGCGGATGAAAAATGTGATTAATGTGGTCGCAAAAAATGCAGACTGGGGTAAAAAGCTCGCTAAAGGTCATGGCGTCGGAATTGCTGCTCATCGCAGTTTTTGCAGTTATATTGCTACCATTGTGGAAGTTTCGTTTATCAAGGGTAAAGTGAAAATCGAAAAAGTCTATTATGCAGTGGACGCCGGTAAAACGATTAATCCAGATAGAATTCGCTCACAAATGGAAGGCGCTGCCATTTTCTCGACTTCCATTGCATTTTACGGCGAAATAACCGCAGACAAAGGCATTGTTGAGCAAAGCAATTTTCACGATTATGAATTGGCAAGAATGGGACAAGTTCCAGAAATAAACGTCGATATTATCAAGAGTGAACATCCGCCAGCAGGAGTTGGCGAGCCGGGAGTGCCGCCATTCGCACCGGCACTTTGCAACGCAATTTATAATGCCAGTGGTAAACGCTATCGACGATTGCCGTTAAAACAATTCGGCATCGTCTAGAATCTGTACAACGTTAGACGGCAAAGTTAAGGTAAATATTGATCCTTTCCCTAGATCAGAACTAACCTTAATTTTACCGTTTAATTGTTTAGTAAAGCTTTGCACATAATACAATCCTAAGCCCGCGCCATATCGTTTGCGATTGTGACTTATATCCAATTGGCCAAGTTTGTTAAAAAGTCCGGGAAGATTTTCTTCGCTGATGCCAATGCCACTGTCCTTGACGCAAAATTCCACCACATCTCCCATTCGAGAATCTTCTCTTTGTAAGACCGCTAATTCAACCTCGCCATCTTCGGTAAACTTGATCGCGTTGTCTATTAAATGAAATAACATTTTTCGAATATGTTTTTGGTCACCTTTAAATTGAATGCTGCAGTTTTCTGGAAGTTTCAATAAAAGGTTCTTCTTTTCCGCAGCCTCTGTGCAGCTATTTTTTAAATGAAAAATTAAGCTGCTAACCTGAATATCATCTTTGGATAACAAATCTGCTTGCGAATTTTCACTGGTAATCTCAATCAAAGTTTCAATAATCGACTTCATTTTTTCGGCATTGGAATAAATACTGCTGAGTGCGACCACACCTTTTTTACCGATAACTTCGTCTTGGTTTCGGCTGGCGAACATTTTCGAAAAACCTTGAATGGCATTCATCGGCGTATTTAATTCGTGACTAATAGTACTAATAAAACGACGTTTTGCTTTCTCAGTGGCAACGGCCTGTTCTTGAAGTAGTAATTCTGAAACAAATCGGTCTGCTGTATCAGCAAGTATTGCCAAATTATCAGCAATCCGTCCCATTCTGCCGACATCGTCTACTGGCAATCCTTCCGCTAATATAACCAAATTAATTTGGTTCATTTGGATCGCATTATCAAAATGTACGATGCGGTTATCGTTTTTGTTTTGCTGCATCAGTTTTTTTAAGTCAGGATCAACATCACCACCAGAACAAAAATAGTAAAGAGACTCTGCACCCACCATTTCAACAATTGCTGAATCGGAATAGGTTTTGACTGCATTAAGTATACATTGAGCTAATGCTTGATAGCCTTGACAACGAGTAGCCGCTTTCACAAAATTAATGGTACTGCCTAAGTCGCTGCTATTTTCCATGGCCAACAGAGCCATTTGACTGGCTTCTTCGATTTGAATTCCGGCACTATTATTTTTATCAAAGACGAATTTTAGATGTTTTATTCGAAAAAATATTTCAATTAAACTTGCAGGTTCCAAAATCAATTCGTTGCCGCCAGATTGATAAAAATATTCTTTGGTTTCTTTGTCTAATAATTCGGTAATCATCATAAATGTAATCGACTCATTCTCGCCGCAAGACTTTATTGCTATACCAATCTCCAAATTCGTTTGAATGTCGGAAAAGTCAGATATTACCAAAAGGTCCGGTTTCTCTTTTTTTACTGATTCTTCCAACAACGCTCGCTCGGTAAATGCGACCACCGAAATTTGGTTATTTTTAAGTCGTTCTAAACGCGAGCAATCATCCTCATTACCACTTCCGAGCCAATAAATCAGATAGTCAATTTTACGATTATAGTGACTAGTCATTGTTAGCTAAAATTTCGTAGAGGCCTTCCAAAACACTGCCTAGTTCATCTTGAAGTTGTTTAGTTACTTCTTTCGATTTTTCTAATTTGTCGGACGTCCCATAAACTAAAGACATCAATTGGTCTTCTTGATCTTCATCGAGTCCAAGACTAAAAAGTTTAGTTTCGAGTTCGGTCACCATTGTCATCATGACTTTTCGAGAATTTTCATCATATTGGCTGATTTTCGAATTGAGATTTTTGATTTGTTTTTCTGTGTGCATTATAACTCGACTGAGCACATCTTTTCTTTGCCCCGCCACGTCCATTTGTGCTTTTATTGTTAGAAGTCGGCCATCTGAAATGCTAATTAACACGGCTAAATGATCTTTAAAACGCCCGTATTTATTTTCGTCGTCAACTGGCATGTTTTTCACTAACAAAGCCATTTGTTCACTTTTGACAATGGTGCGAATGCCTAAATTGATAATACGTTCTTTTGAAGTTAACGAACGTTCTAGAACCGTAGCCTCTACACTACCTGTTTCACAACCGAAAAAAGCGGGGTTAGCACCGTTAATATACGCACAGGAATTGAGTCCGAAACTTTCGCAAACTTGGATAATCATTTCACCCATATCTGACAATTTTTTCGCACTTTGAGCTTCTGATACAAAGGCAATGAGTTGTCCAAGTTCACTACTAGAAGTCATCGCCACCATAGCAACTTCCATCGCCTCAGCAGCATTTTTTTCACTACTTTTTCGTTCATTCACTTTCGCTAAATGAATTTCAATGCTTTCAAGTAAAGCTTCCTCATTGACCGGTTTGTTTATATACTCATCACCACCGGCTTCGAAACCCGCTAATCTTTCTTCGGTATTGATCATGGCCGAAACGAATATTATTGGCAAATTGCGAGTCCTAGAATTTTTCCTAAGTTGCATGCATACTTCATAACCGGTCATTCCGGGCATATTCACATCCAATAACAGCAGGTCGGGAACGGATTCCGCAATTAAATCTAAACAAGCTTGCCCGCAATCTGCTTGAATAATTTGGTATCGTTCTTCCAGCATCATTTCTAATAATAGAAGGTTATCTGGCGCGTCATCGACGATCATTATTGTGGTATCTTTCACACTTAACTCCTAAGCTTTTTCATTGATATATTTACAAACTTTATTTCGACCGCTTTCCTTTGCGGCGTAAAGTGCTTTATCTGCTTTTTTCATTACTAGTTCTAAATTTGAACCCGAATTAAATTCAGCAACGCCAATACTAACCATCAAGGTCAAACTAATCGAATTACCTTCTACTTCCACATCAACCGGTGAACGAAATAACTCCAACCGAAATCGATCGCAGGCAATAGCGGCTTGTTCGACAGGCGTTTCTGGCATACAAACCGCAAACTCTTCACCACCAATTCTACCAATCACATCGTATTGACGAAAAAAGTCCGCTAAAAGCGTCGCGAAATGTACTAGAACAAAATCACCAATATCGTGCCCATAAGTATCGTTAACTTGTTTAAAATGATCGATATCAAATATCGCTGCAGAAAAAATGGTTCCACTGCGTTCGCATTGACTAAGCACACTATTTGAAAGCGCATTGTACTGACGTCGATTGTTAATACCGGTTAAAAAATCAGTTAGCGCGATTTTCTCTAATGCTCTGGTTTTCTCTAACAATCTTAAAGAGGTTCTAATTCTTGCTAATAAAATTTGTCCAACATAGGGTTTGCTAACAAAATCGTCAGCACCTAGATCTAGGGCGGAAACAATGTCTTCGGAGTGGTCCGAAGCGGAAAGCATAATCACGGGAATATGCTTCATTTTCTTATTCTGTTTTATTTCTCGAAGAACTCTCGGACCAGACATTTCTGGCATCAAAATATCAAGCAGTACGAGGTCAATTTCTTCATTGTTTAGAATTTCTATTCCAGCGGTACCGCTTTCAGCGGTAAAAACTTGGTAACCCTCTTCTGATAATTCGAATTCAAGCAACAACAAAACGTCTTTAGCATCGTCAATCGCCAAGATTGACGCCTTAGATGAACTTCCGGCAGCTATGTCGTTAGATTTTTCCATTAGCTCTGTATTATCCTTTGGTTATTCGGTTTTGGTAATGCTCTAATCTGATTAGAAGTTCTGCAACTTGTTTCGAAAATAGGCCCATCTGTTTCGCCGAAGATATGAGATCACTTTCCCGTGCAAACATTTCGATTTTTGCGGCGGTTTCTGAAACTTGAATCGCGCTCAGATTAGCTGCACTACCTTTTATTCGATGAGCACTAGCGGTTACCTGTTCGGAATCTCCTTGCTTAATGGATTCTTGTAAGTCTTCTGATAAACTAGGTAGATCCTGCAAAAATAATGCGATCAGTTTCAATGATAATTTTTCATTATTACGCACTCTTGCCAGTAACGAAGCTTGATCCCAAACAGGGATTTCATTCTTCTCGCTTAGATTAACAGGCTCCGCTTCTTTAACCAGTCGTTCGTCTGCTTTAGGCGTCGATAGATTTGGATTATCCATTGTCGAAAGTAGATGATGGTCCTGTTGATCTTTTGGCAACCAATGACGTAATTTTTCTTCCAGTTCATTGGGATCAACCGGTTTTGACAAATAGTCATCCATACCGGCGTCCAAACATTTCTGTCTGTCACCTTTAAGTGCATTCGCGGTCATTGCAACAATTGGAATTTTCGAATCTTTTACTTGATGTCGGTTGGAACGAATTTTACGAGTTGCTTCATATCCGTCCATTTCTGGCATTTGGCAATCCATAATGACTAAACCGTAATTCTTTTGATGGTTTTTCAATTTTTCAATCGCTTGCAATCCATTTTCCGCCACCTCTACTGTGACTCCCATGTCATCTAAAATTCCTATCGCGACTTCTTGGTTAATCGGATTATCTTCTACCAACAAAACCAGCGCATTGCTAAAGATATTACTACTGGTCATATTTGATATATTGTAATTGGTAACCATACCATCCATTTGACTTAATGTATTACCATTCTCTACTAAAACTTGCAGTGCGTGAAATAAATCACTGGTGGTCGCAGGTTTTGGGAAGTAGGCTGAAAAACCAATATTCTTGAATTTACTAATATCACCACTTCCCGCCATGGAAGTCATCATCACCAGTTTCAAAGCATCGTAATCATGATTGTCTCTAATAATTTTTCCAAGTTCAGCGCCGTCCATATCGGGCATGCCCATATCCAAAATTGCGATATCAAAGTAACTACCTATTTCAGTTTGTTTTTTCTGCAAAATCGATAGCGCTTGTTGTGCGCTAGTCGCCGATTCCGTTTCAGCGCCCCAATGCTCTAACTGGCCGATTAACACTTCAAGATTGGTTTGATTGTCGTCAACAACTAATATTTTCTTGCCTTGAATATCTTGTTTTGGAGCCACTAACTGCGATAACTCGCTAACACCTAATCGTATCTCAAATTTGAATTGGCTACCTTTGCCAAATTGGCTAGTCAACTTAACGTCACCATTCATCAGCTGAGATAATTGCTTAACAATGGCTAAACCGAGTCCAGTACCGCCAAACTTCCGAGTCGTTGAAGAGTCCACTTGTGAATAAGTATCGAATAAGGTATCAATTTTATCTGCAGGAATTCCCATACCGGTATCTGTCACTTGGCAGTGAAATATCCATTCCTTATTGTCAAAAGGCTTCAGCGAGGCGGTAATGGTTATTTCGCCCTTTTCAGTAAATTTAATGGCGTTGCCGACTAAGTTACTGAGAATTTGTCTAAGACGACTTGGATCGCCTCTAACCATCGACTGCTCAATATCGGTAACATTCAAGACAATTTCTAGCCCTTTGTCTTGCGCGCGATAGGCCATCGATTCAGCAAATATTCCCAGTTGTTCTCGCAAGTTAAAATCCAACTTTTCTAACTCGATTTTTCCGGCGTCTATTTTGGACAAATCGAGAATGTCGTCGATGATCGCTAAAAGAGAATCAGCGCTAGAACGCGCTAAGGTTGCGTAGTGTTTTTGTTGTTTATTAAGCTCGGTTCTCATCATAAGGCCTAACATTCCCAACACCCCATTCATCGGCGTTCGAATTTCGTGACTCATGCTAGCGAAAAATTCGCTTTTGGAATGAACAGCGCGTTCGGCTTTTTCTTTGGCTCTCACTAGTTGCTTTTCTGCTTCTTTCTTTTCGGTTATATCGCTTCGAATTGAGATGTATTGATAAGGTGCGCCTTGGTCATTGAGTAAGGGTACAATGGTCGAGTCTACCCAGTAAAACTCACCAGTTTTCGAACGATTACAAATTTCGGCGTGCCACACAGTTCCGTTTGAAAGCGTTTTGTACATATTTTTGAAGAATGTAGAATCATGAACCCTCGAATTAAGTATGCGATGGTTTTGCCCGATCAATTCGTCTCTTGAGTAGCCGCTGACTTTTTCGAACTTACTATTAGCAAACAGAATTTTCCCATCAAGATCGGTAGCGCTAACTATGGCATGTTGGTCTAATGCGAACTGATGTTCTTCTACTTGTTTGTCTTTAAATCGTTTGAGCACTTGCATATTGTAAAAACTTCTAGCAAGTACACCGGTTTCGTCGGTAGCATCGAGAGGCAAGTCCGAGCTGTGGTGGCTACTTGAATTCTGTCCCATCGCAGAAATCATTTGAGAGAGTGGATGTATGAGCTTTCTCGAAGCAACCAAGGAAAGCGCCAGGGCGATAAAGGCTAAACCAAAAGAGATCAGTAAAGATCGGTTTTCAATTTGTTGCAATTCGTCCATCAAATTGTTGCTACTGGGTTGTATTAACCATTTGAATTGATGCCCGTGTCCGAACTGATTATTTTGAAACGATTGATAGAGGCTGTAAATTGGCATGTCGATTTGATGAAAACGCTCAGTTTCAAGAATTTCCGGTTCTGTATTGGTGGTATTACTAATTCGCGTCAAGCTCGGAAAATCATCCTTTAGAAGATGATTTTTTCCAAACTCTTTCTTGGCAGTGTTCGACTCAGCCAATTTATTAGCTGAATATAAAATCTCTCCTTGTTTATTCGCCAAAAACAAATCGATGTCCTTAAGTGCTAACGAATCAATGATCTGCATAAATCGATTAAAGTTAATAGCGATGATCACTAATCCTACCGGCTGTTCCTGAAAACGGTCAGAGATAGGCAATGCGATTTCGAAGGTTAAGTTTTTGCTTTTTTTGCTTGCTGATTCCGTCGCACGTTTAATCTCTGAAAAAAATGCTTTACCCGGAACGAAACTACTTAGTTGATTGTGAAATGGTATCTTTTGATAATTTTTCAAATGGGCTTTGTCGACCTTTTGGATTCGCCCCCCTTTTTTGACGACAGAAACGATCTCGCGTTTTTCTGTGATATCGATATATCGAATACCGGTATAAATAATTCTCGTTTCTAGAAAATTTTGATAAAGCGACGCTAAGTCTTGGTGTTCCTGTTCATTAATGTCAGAAAGCTCTTTTGAAGTATTTTGGGCGATTCTTTGCAGTGGCGGAAATCTGCTAACGAAGGTTAAATGATCAAAGGCTTCCTTGTAGAGAGCGCCGATAACCGCCTTGATTTGCCTATTTTTTTCGGTCAGAAATTTTTGATTCGTTTCGATCGCCAATCGCTTGCTTTCATCGTAAAAGACGAATCCAACGATACTCGCAACAGTCATTGACAATACAAATGCGGCGATAGAAATTTGTATCGACAGAGGCCTTTTTGCCCGACCAACCTGGAGTAATTTTTCTTGCATCACTGGCGATGCCTGCGCTTTCTTTTTAATTCGTTCTTTAGCAATTTGTTTAGGAACCGATTTTACTAGATCGATCAAAATACCAAAAAAGATACTGGCATAAGCAATATTTTTAAGAAAATGAGCGATATTAAAGTGATTATCAAATAATGCAATAGAACCAAAAGCCATATGCACCTGAGTGGCTATTTCGGGAAAGATGCTTATAAATAGCGCCCATCTAACTATCGACTGCCGTTGTTGGTACCAAAACCATACCAATGTACCTCCCATCATAAACATCGCCAACGGCAGTACATCAAAAGGACGAGTGATAAACGCATCAAGATACATCGTGCGTGGCAAACTGCTGCTAATGGCAGCTTGGTGAACCACCAGATAGGCAAAAGCTACGAAAATGCTACTAAAAATAACAATGGTAGAAACCCGTTGCAGTTTCTCAGATTGCCCAGATTGCCCAGATTGCCCAGATTGCCCAGATTGCCCAGATTGCCGAATTATCCACATACTCAACAAAACACCAATAATCATGATACCTGCATTAAAAATACGGGAAATAGCCCAAGTGAAAGGGATAAAGTCGGTATTAGGCGCATTAGCTTGAATAATTCGCGTCGCGGCCAAAGTATGAAAAGCATCCACCATGCCAGCACTAAAAAGCGCCATGCCAATAATCGGAATGGTGACATCTTTTTTGATCGAATAGTGGGTAAAGCTAGCAACCGCCGTTAAGAAAGCGATGGTTACGGCGCTCCACTCTAACAGCGCATGGTGTACGCCTCCGGCGACAGCTAAAAATAGAGCATCGGCTTTGACGGTGCCAAAGGATTGATTTTCGACGACTAAAGGTACTGCTTGGGAGGCAAAGTTTAATCCAAGTATATTTAGTAACCAAGGCCCAATGCAGAGAATAAATACGCCGAATAGCGCCCAATGCTTAGCATCAATAGCAGAAATATTGAATTTACTGTAGTGAGTGGTAGTTGCTGTCATTGCTTGCTTCGCCGTTGACCGATCCATTAAATGATTTCCATATTGAGACCGATTAAACCTGTAATTTAGTTAATCAGTGGCCTCTTTAAAGATAGTCTATTTATGAAAATACTCAAATCCCAGTTCTAATTCAGCAGATAGCAATTAAAGAATTCTCTAGGTAATTGAACGTTAGGATTTCGACCTTAATATGAACTTTTGTGACATCTTTCAAATATTTTTCCTATACTGTTATAAAAACTATGGTTATTCGTCAAATTTCTTCAGAGAAACGGCTAAAGGAAGTACTGCTGCTACGATTAAAAGGACTTTAATGAACCGATTAATAATTACTATTAGCGTTACTAGTGATCTCCAATGAAGGAGCTCTCGTCAATATCGCTTAAATTCTGGTTGCCTTTACTGGTTTTTACACTTTTCGTATCCTTAATGGCCTTTATTACTTGGCAAACCCACCAATCAGCAAAATCCGCCGTAACCGCTTCGAGTATCAGTTTTATCAATCAAGATATGATGAGCTTACAACGAGAGATGAAAAAAGAGTTTATCAATGGTAGTTTACAACACGCAAAACTCGCTCTGAGTTCGAGAGGCATAAATTCCAATTACAGCCAACTAGCCTTAGTTAAAAATAATAATGAAATAGTATTTTCCATCAAAAAGGAACAAATCGGTTACAGCTTTCAAAAACTAGATTTCGCAAGCGAAAAAAAAATGGCAAGTAGTCGAAAGGCTGAAGTGCCTCAAATTGTGATGCTACCGGATCAGCAGAACATTACCGGATATTTCCCGATAGATTTAGAATCCAAGAAAAACGGTAGGCTAGGTAGCTATTCAGGCGTTTTGTATTTAGTTTATAACTTAGAAAATTCGTATCAATCCATTTGGCAACAGACTTATCGGTCATTGTTGCCCATGGGCATTGCACTTTTTTTAGCGATGTTAATCCTAATCATATTTCTCAATCGTTTTATCCTTTTACCAATTTACCATGTTGAGAAAAACGCTAGTAATTTTTCTAATGGTATCGAGGTCGACAATATCAAATTTATAGGTACCGGCGAATTCTTCCGTTTATCCAAGGCTTTTTCAAAAATGATCATTAAACGACGATTGAATGAACATAAACTCGAACAAAGCCATTTAAAAACGAATCAAACTTTGCAAGCGCTTAGGACAAGTGAACAGCGTTATGCTCTATCAATGTCGGTGGCTAATGATGGAATTTGGGACTGGAATTTAGTAGACGACAGCGTATTTTTCGACGAACGTTATTACACCTTGGCGGGCTACCAAGCTGGAGAGTTTCAGCCCTGTTTTAGCGAATGGAAAAAACGAGTGCATCCCGAAGATTTCGACAAAACACAACAATGTTTAGACGCATATTTCTCTGGACAAATTCCAAAATATGAAGCTGAGTTCCGATTTTTACAAAAAGATGGTTGCTACATGTGGATCCAAGCGAAAGGAAAATACGTCGCTTTCGATGAATATGGTAAGCCGGCTCGTATGGTTGGTACTCATTCTGATATCACCAGTCGAAAAGTCTCAGAAATAGCGCTGCGAAAAGCCCAAAAAATGGAAGCCGTCGGTTTATTAACTGGAGGTATCGCACATGACTTTAACAATATTTTGGGGATTATTATTGGGAATTTAGACTTACTACAAGAGCAATTATCAACCGATGACAAAGCGATTAAAAGACTAGACTCAGCAACTAAAGCAGCTCTGCGAGCGACTAAACTAACCTCTCAATTACTGGGCTTCTCTAGAACAAACTCTAATGAAAATAGAACAACTAGTATTAATCGGATGCTCGACCAAATTAGCGAACTACTAAGGCATTCATTATCAGCTAAACAAAGTTTATCATTAAATTTTAAGGATAATATTTGGCTTACCTATATTGATAGAGATGACCTACAAGATGCGCTAATTAATTTAACCTTAAACGCTCGAGATGCCATGGGTGAAAAAGGAGAACTGACAATAACTACCTCAAATCGATTATTAGATGCATCCTTTTGTCGCAAGAATCCCGGCGCAATCGAAGGTGAATTCGTTTGCGTATCTGTTTCCGATCAAGGAGCCGGAATTGAAGAGAATAATCTACAAGCCATTTTCGAGCCCTTTTTCACGACAAAAGCACAAGGAAAAGGCACCGGTTTAGGTTTAGCAATGGTCTTTGGATTTGTTAAAAGAAGTAGCGGCTACATAGAAGTTAGCTCACATATCGACGACGGAACAACTTTTAATCTCTATTTCCCCAGAAGCTATAAAACTGAGGATAACATCACAAAAGCCTCCTCTACTAGAGATGATAATCGACTAGTTATTGGAAATGAAACTATTTTGGTGGTGGACGATGAAGAGGATTTAAGAAAGCTCGCAGCTGATTCTCTCGAGCATTTAGGCTATAGAGTGATAGTCGCTGAAAATGGCCAAGAGGCCTACGAAATCTTGTCCAAAGGTGAAAATATTTCACTGTTATTTAGTGATATTCGAATGCCGGGTAAACTTTCAGGTTTTGAATTAGCTGCCCAAGTTCAACAACAATTTCCAAGCACAAGAATATTGCTCACATCAGGTTTTAGCGGCAAGCTAGAATCTGGGAAGGAAATCGATTCTAGTAAATTTGAGCTTCTTAGAAAGCCCTACACAAGCCAGTTGCTAGCCTCTCGAATACGAAAAGCACTAGATATTCAATTGGTTACAACCCAATAATCACAGGTAAGAATTATGACAAAATCATCAGAATTAGGAACTATTCTTTACTTCGAAGACGATCAATCACTTAGCGAGTTAGTGATCGATTTTCTTAACGAAAAAAATTACCAAGTCTTCCACTACGATACTTTTCCCGAGCAAGGTATTTCGGAAATTAGAGATAAAATAACCGTTCAGCCAGACTTAGTACTAATGGATGTCGGTATGCCAAATATCGATGGTCATGAAATTTGTAAACTATTAAAACAAGACTTCTTAGATGCGCAAGTCCCGGTAGTTTTCGTCTCTGGAAAAATATCTGAAGACGATATTCTAAAAGCATACGATGCCGGTGCCGATGACTACTTAATGAAACCACTACGACTCAAAGAACTAGGCTTCAAGCTAAAGCACTATAATGAACAAAGACAGACTCGAGATAATCAGCAAGCGATGATATCTAGTGCTCAAAAAATGGCTTTTGAAGCGATGACCACCAGTTCAGAATTGGGTGAAATATTACGTTTTCATGAAGAAAGTTATCTGATTAAAAACCTTGATGAACTCGCTTCATTATTATTGTCCGCGATTTCCAAATTTTCTCTAAAATCCAGCGTGCTATTTTTCACCCATACCACCAGTTTTTACCGAGACGATGGCGAACAAAAACCTTTAGAAGAAAAAACGTTGAATGCGTTTAAAGATCAACAACGGATTTATAGCTGGAAAAACAGAACATTTTTTAACTATGATTACTTCTCTGTTTTAGTTCGAGATATGCCAATTGACGATGAGGCTCGCTACGGGGTATTAAAAGATCAGCTTTGTCTTTTATTAAACGGCGTCGATGCTAGAGTGAAAGCGCTCACTATCGAACGCAGCAATGAGTTAAAAGCAACCACAATGAAAATAGCGGCGGATACGATAGCCAATATGGTGATGGAAATCGAAAATGATAATGTCGAACTCTCACAACAATTCGAGAATATTATTCTAAAAATGGAAGCCAATATTAGTACTGATATTATTCAATTTAATCTTTTAGAAGAGGAAGAAAAAGTACTATTGGAACATATTATGTTGGCGATAAAAGAGTCTTCAGCGATTTTTGAAACGAGCTTAGAAAAGGAAAAACAATACAAAGATATTATGAATCGTCTTTTAAAGGATCTCTTATCTAGCAGCTAAACAAACGTGTAAGCGTATCCCCGAGTAAAGAAAAGTCGGTGGAGGCTCGAACGTGCCTCAATATAGGTCGATCACTAACCTTTTCGGCGGTTAACGTAAGGAGTTGGGTTGGTTGGGCGACCATTTTTGATCACTTCATAATGAACATGTGCTCCAGTTGAACGACCGGTATTGCCCATTTTCGAAATGATTTGTCCTTTTTTAACCACTGCGCCTTTTTCTACCATGGCTTGTTTGTTATGACCATAACGTGTCACGAGACCGTCACCATGATTAATTTCAATTAATAACCCGTAGCCTGAACGCTTTCCGACCCAAGAAACAACACCAGCGGCAGTTGCAATTACATTGTCACCTTCTGTACCAGCGAAATCAACGCCCGCATGCCATGCCGGTTTACCAGTAAAGGGATCGTTTCTTTCCCCGTAAAATGACGAAAGCCATCCTTTGGTGGTTGGTCTGCCAGAAATATACCTTTCTACACCCATGTGTTTGTCCATTAACAGTGATTCTAAGACTTTTAGTTGTTGCTCTCTTGACTGTAGCGACAGGTTGACTTGATCGAAGGATTCGTCTAATTCGTTGGGTGTACTAAGGTTTGCGTCGAATATTGGATCTGAATTAAGAGACTTTTCCGGGCCACCGATCGCTGGTGCAGCTCCAAAATTAAACTCTTTAGCATCAATACCCGATATACTCAAAATACGTTCGCCAGCAGCATCTAATCGTCTAATATGTGCTTGTAACATACCTAAACGGGCCGTTAATGCATTAATTTGTTGTTGCGAGGACTGCTTTGCAGCGGCCAACTCCGCCCACTGCTGCTTGATTTCGAGCTGCCAATTATCGATGGTTATTTGTTCTACTTTTGCGGCCTTATCAAGCGTTGTTGCGTAATAGTAACCACTTACTCCAGCTGCAATAGGCAGCACAACAAGTAAGAAAGTAATCGTGTATAATAATCCATTATGTAATTTGATGCTTCGCATGCCCTGCGAAGATCGTTGTAGAATTGTAATGCTCATAAGTGTATTGTCTTTGTTGTCTAACTTTTTATTATTATTGAAATGACGAAGAATCCACGTTAATAAACTCAATCGAAATTTTTTTGTTATTCAAATCCTTAAACTCGTACCAAGTCAAAAAAATTAAACTATGGCCAAAAAGAAACCACAAACCATCAATCATTTGCTTAACCAGCCGCAAGGCGACATAAAAGCATTGATGGATCAATTAACTAAAATCAAGACTATTAACAATAGCTTACATCAGTCTATTAATCCAACACTTTCACAACATTGTCGGGTAGTTAACATCCGAAAAAGCACATTGGTGCTTGCTGTAGATAGTCCTATTTGGGCGAATAAATTACGTTTTCAAATACCGGAATTGTTATCCTACTTCCGACAGAATGGCTTTATAAGCCTTGCGAACATTGATGTTATCGTCCAACCCAATTAGTTCTTTAAAGCTATTTCCTGTTTTTGTGAGTTAATCACAACTATTGACCCAAAATTAAAAAAACCGAGCATCGCTCGGTTTTTAGTTTATAAACTCTACTCGTACAGTCTTCTTTGGCGCTAAACAGCCAATCCTGGTTTCATAATATAGGAGATTGGGGCCGCATCATTATCTTCGAAAGTGACCACTTCCCAAGCTTCTTGATCAGCAACCAACGCTCTAAGCAATTGATTATTAAGCGCATGTCCCGATTTAACACCGGTGAAGGCTCCTACCAAACTATTTCCTAATAGGTATAGATCGCCAATAGCATCTAATATTTTATGTTTTACAAACTCATCATCGTAACGCAAACCATCTTCATTCAATACACGGTATTCGTCTAATACAATAGCGTTATCCATGCTACCACCTTGCACCAAGTTCTTAGAACGTAAGTATTCGATATCATTCATAAAACCAAAGGTTCTTGCACGACTGATTTCTTTAACAAATGAGGTAGCCGAAAAGTCGACTTCAGAAAAATTTGCGCTTGCTTGGAATACCGGGTGATCAAAATCGATGCCAAATGACACTTTAAAGCCATCGAATGGTTCAAAAATCGCTTTTTTGTCCCCGTCAGAGACTTCAATTCGCTTCTTAATACGAATGAATTTTTTGGCTTTTTCTTGCTGTGCAACACCGGCGGATTGCAATAAAAAGACAAAAGGACCGGCACTTCCGTCCATGATAGGTACTTCGGGTGCGGAAACATCAATAATCGCGTTATCGATCCCTAGTCCAGCCATTGCCGCTAATAAGTGTTCAACCGTTGAGACTCTAACATCGCCGTTGACGAGACAGGTTGAAAGTGATGTATCGCCGACATTTTCGGGTTTGGCAATAATTTCGACAACAGGGTCGAGGTCGACTCTGCGGAAGATGATACCAGTATCTACAGCGGCAGGTCGTAAGGTTAAATAAACTTTCTCACCCGTATGTAGTCCTACGCCAGTCGCTCGAATGGCGGTTTTTAAGGTACGTTGTCTAATCATGTAAAGATTCTTCTCCAAAAATGAATGATAGTCAGACTCAATATTCCTTTTTGGCCTTTATTTAGTTATTTCTTTAACTAATATTTTTCGCTTTTTAGTGCTTTATCAAGCTCTTAGCAACTCATCGGATGAGTTGGCTATATATTTGGTGAATATTACCACAAACGCCTCAAACATCATATAAAAAAATTGGTCGTTTTTTGAACACTGCCGCAAAATACTATCATTCGGTTGCAGCCAACGGGCATTAGTTACCGATCTTTAGAGTGGATACAAAGAACATTGTGACAATTAAAATCGAAATCATCTCAAATTGAGAATTTTCCTCATTCAATAGCAACTAAACTAAACACAAATTGAAAAGCCTTTCGAGCAACCGAACTAATTGAAGGGTAGTATTAGTTCGGTTGATTTAGCCTGCCAGCACAAGACGACTTATTTGGCTAACAGCCAATAAGTATTGCCTTGTTTACACATAATCATGCGATACCAAGCACTTTTTTAGTCGGCTTGTTTTCTCAAGAAAGCTGGAATATCTAAATAGTCCATATCACTACCAACTGCTTGCTTGGTCTGCATGGCCTGATTGCGAATGACCGTTGGCCTTTGTAATTTTTCATAATCATTGCTGCCGTCGGCTTTTTTAGTATTATCAACTTTCACTTGAGCGATTGGTTTGCCTTGTTGGCCAATACCTGTGGCAACTACTGTTACTCGAATCTCATCTTTTAATTCCGGATCGATCGCTGTACCAATTACAACAGTTGCGTCTTCAGCCGCAAAGTCCTGTACCACGCTACCAACCTCAGAGAATTCGTCGATGCTCATGTCTTCGCCGGAAGTAATATTGACTAAGATTCCTTTTGCGCCCGATAAATCAACATCTTCAAGCAATGGACTTGAAACGGCTAGTTCCGCGGCCTTAATTGCTCGATCTTCACCGGTTCCGACGCCGTTGCCCATCATTGACATGCCTTTTTCTGACATCACCGTTTTAACATCGGCGAAATCGACGTTGATTAGACCCGGGCAAGTCATGAGTTCGGCGATACCTTGCACGGCTCCGTGCAATACGTCATTTGCTGCGCGGAAAGCTTCAGTGAGCTTTTTCCCTTTCATCACGTTTAGAACTTTGTCGTTTGGAACGATAATTAAAGAATCAACGTGTTGGCGTAATTCGTCGATACCTGTTTCGGCCACTTGCATACGTTTTTTCATCTCGAAGAAAAAAGGTTTGGTAACGACCGCGACTGTCAACACACCCAATTCTTTTGCAATTTCTGCAATTACCGGCGCAGCTCCAGTGCCCGTTCCGCCACCCATTCCCGCGGTGATAAAAACCATATCGGTATTAGACAAAATTTCAGAAATTCGATCTCGATCTTCCAATGCCGCTTGACGACCAATTTCTGGATCTGCGCCAGCACCAAGACCTTTAGTGACCGCACCGCCCATTTGGATCGAGGTACGAACCGATGAGCGATTAAGCGCCTGAGCATCGGTATTGGCACAAATAAATTCAACACCATCGACATTCGCCTTAAGCATGTGCTCAACAGCGTTACCGCCGCCTCCGCCAACACCAATGACTTTAATAACTGCGTTATCACGCAAGCTATCCACTAGTTCAAACATATTAGACATAATATTCCCCTTCTAGGTTGCTAATATAATATCAACCCATTTCGCTTCTAAATTTCGCCATTTTTTGCTTGAACTGACAAATTCTAAAAACAAGCTGAACTGATATAGATTTCAAATTAAACTCTTAAACTCTTAAACTCTTAAACTCTCAAACTCTTAACTAAAAACCACTAAACCAATTTTTCATGCGACTAAATAAACTTCCTAAGGTTAGCGCTTTTTCTTCAAACGAATTACTGTGTACATTTTGCTGTTGCCCGTATAGTAATAATCCAACGCCGGTCGCGTGAATAGGATTTCTAACGACATCGACCAAGCCACTAATACCCTGTGGCAAACCGAGTCTTACCGGCATATGAAATACTTCTTCTGCTAGCTCGATTAGACCTTCCATTTTTGAGGAACCTCCCGTCAATACAATGCCGGCTGGGATCACTTCTTCAAATCCACTACGTCTTAACTCTGCTTGGATTAATGTAAACAATTCTTCATAACGTGGTTCCACTACTTCCGCAAGTGTCTGCCGAGACATTCTTTTGGGTTTTCTATCGCCTACCCCCGGTACTTCAATGGTGTCTTCAAGTGAGGTTAATTGTCTTAAGGCACAGGCATATTTTATTTTGATATCTTCGGCATGTTGGGTGGGTGTCCTCAAAGCAACTGCGATATCATTAGTCACTTGATCGCCAGCAATCGGGATAACTGCGGTATGTCTAATCGCTCCTTCGGTAAACACCGCGATATCGGTGGTTCCGCCGCCAATATCGACAATACAAACTCCCAATTCTTTTTCATCATCGGTTAACACCGAATAACTTGAAGCAAGTTGCTCAAGGATAATGTCATCGACATCCAGACCGCAGCGTTTAATGCACTTGACAATGTTTTGCGCAGCACTTACCGCTCCGGTAACCATATGAACTTTGGCTTCTAAACGAACCCCCGACATTCCGATTGGTTCTCTTATTCCTTCTTGATTATCAATTACAAATTCCTGCGGCAAAATATGTAATATACGTTGGTCTGCCGGAATGGCGACGGCTTTCGCAGCGTCAATAACTCGCTCAACATCACTGGAATTCACTTCGCTATCCCTTATGGCGACGATGCCGTGAGAATTTAAACTTCTAATGTGGCTGCCTGCGATACCTGCAAACACCGAATGGATCTGACAACCAGCCATTAGCTCTGCTTCTTCAACGGCTCGTTGTATCGATTGCACTGTGGATTCAATATTCACCACCACACCTTTCTTTAGTCCGTTCGATGGATGGCTACCGATACCAATAATATCGGTCGATCCTGCGTTGCTAATTTCACCGACAATCGCAACCACTTTAGAAGTTCCAATATCCAGTCCAACAATCAGTTTTTTCTCTAATGTTTTTGACATAATTTATTGACTCTTTTTATTAACCTTTTTGCTGTTTTTTTGCTTTAGTTTCCACTAACTGAACCGCCAAACCATTGTTATACCGCAAATCGACATTCTTCAAATTCTTCTTATTTTCGATCGCTGCATATACTTTAAAGAAACGATCGATTCTTTGCTGTTGATGCTTGCGACCGACTTTGATATTAAATTTATTCGCTATTTCAATCGTCCAATTACGATTTTCATCGATATTAAATCGAGCTACGTCAAATGAATAGGATTGAAACTCTGCATCAATTTTCTTTAGCTTTTTCGATAATTCCACTAATTCAACTCTTGAATTAGTTGCCACTTTTTCAACCAATATTTCCAACAAGTTATTTTCTACCAAATTTTTACTTCGAGGGACCGTTTGTCCATCCTCGAATAAATACTCACTATTAACCACGGCAATTGGCTGGCTCTCTTGAAAAGAAAAAATTAACGCGTCCGGCCAACGTTTTCTTATAGCAACGTCTTTAATCCACGGGCTTTTATTTATTTGCAATCGCAATGTTTCGATATCAATGGATAACATCCCGATATTTTGCTGTTTTTCGATCAGTTGTTTCACTTGAACTGCATTAAAGTGCTCAACTTCTCCAGAAAAAACAATGTTTTTTACCGGCCACAAATCTGACCAGGCTGTTGGCATTTTCGTTAATAGCAATACACCAATCGACAATACTGATAATACCGCAGCAATTTTTAGCAAAGGTTTTGAATACTTAGCTACGGAAAAACTGCTCGTCTTTTTAGTTTTAGCTCCTTTATTTTTCACTGCCATCTTTTTAGCCATTAGTGACCTCCAAAGATGTCAAACTAGTCGCCAAAATATTCATAACCAACTGAGAAAAATCTAACCCATATGCTTTCGCCGCTTTCGGAACAAGAGACGTGGTGGTCATTCCCGGAACCGTATTCGCTTCGAGTAACATAAATTCACCGGAAGTTTTATCTTGAATAAAATCAACCCTTCCCCAACCAGAACAGCCAATGGCATTAAAAGCTTTCAAAGCTAACTCGCCAACTCTCCTTTCTTGGTCGACTCCCAAACCACTGGGGCAAAAATATTCTGTTGTTTTTGAGCAATATTTTGCGTCATAGTCGTAGAATTCGTTCGGAGTCACCATACTGATACTTGGCAATGCCTCACCATTTAAAATACTGACGGTATATTCCCGTCCGTCAACAAATTGTTCAATTAATACATCATCAAATCGTTGCGCCTCAGCAACGGCCGCAATCAATTCATCAGAGTTTCTGACTTTTGACATTCCGACACTAGAGCCTTCTCTAATCGGTTTCACAAATAAGGTATTACCAAGCGATACCAATGTTTTTTTAGCATCTAATTCGCCGAATGATTGTTCTCTTTGGACTGATAAAAAAGCAGCAGTCGCCAAATTCATTTGACGCCAAATACGTTTGCTGATTAATTTATTCATCGCCAACGCCGAACTACCCACATCGCTCCCGGTAAAAGGAATTTTTAACGTACGTAAAAATCCTTGGATAACACCATCCTCACCATCTCTTCCATGGAGCGCGATAAAGACACGGTCGACTTTTTTCGACAGCAATTGCTGATAAAGATCGCTTTGACTATCAATTTTTATCGCATCAATATCATTTTCTATCAATGCTTGATAAATAGCCTCACCAGAAAGTAAAGAAATATTACGCTCAGCACTGTTCCCGCCCAAAAGGACTGCAACGCGACCGAATTCGATATTTTCTTTGCTTTGTTTCATTTACTATTTCTTTTCTCTTTTATTAAACTGCAATTATTATTTCACAAAGACCAAATTTTCTTCAGCCCAACTTGCCGCTAACCCGCCAACGTTACCGGCACCTTGGGTAACGATAAGATCGCCGCCTGTAACTACGTTGGCTAGTACGTTCGTTAGTTCACTTTGTTCTTCCACAAAAATAGGATCAAGACCGCCATGCTGACGAATTGTTCGACATAATGAACGACTATCTGCGCCGACGATTGGCGCTTCACCTGCTGGATAAACCTGCATAATAATTAGCACGTCAACTTTTGCCAAAACGTTGGCGAAATCTTCATAGAGATCGCGTGTTCGAGTATATCGATGTGGTTGAAAAACCATCACCAGCCGTTTCTCTGACCAACCATTTCTAACAGCATCGATAGTCGCTAAAATTTCCGTTGGATGATGGCCATAGTCGTCGACTAGTTCTACCGTTCCTTTTGTTGTTTGAAATTCACCATAACTTTGAAAACGACGCCCGATTCCAGCGAAAGTCTTTAATGCTTCTGAGATTGCGATTGCTTTGACACCGTCTTCGTTGGCAACAACAAAAGCTGCGAGTGAATTTAAAACATTATGTTTTCCTGGCATATTTAATGTGATTTCGACTAAGCCCGGCTTACCTTTCCGCTTTATCTTGAAATGACTAACAATCCCAAATTGTTTAACTTCCACTGCTTGATAATCGACGCCATCGGAAAATCCATAGGTGACATAAGGTCGCATAAGAGATGGGATTATTTCTTGAATGGCCTGGTCATCGCCACACAATACTGCCAAACCATAAAAAGGTAGATTATGAATAAATTCAATAAAGGTTTTCTTAACATTTTCGAAATCGCCGCCATAGGTATCCATATGATCCATATCAATATTGGTGACCACTGATACCATAGGCTGTAAGTGTAAGAATGATGCGTCACTCTCATCCGCTTCGGCGATAAAGTATCGACTTTTACCCAGTTTTGCGTTCGCGCCTAAACGGTTTAATAAACCACCAATCACATAAGTGGGATCGAGTCCCGCTTCTGCAAACACGGTTGCTAACAAACTGGTTGTTGTGGTTTTTCCATGAGTACCTGCAACTGCCACGCCGTGTCTAAATCGCATTAGTTCCGCCAACATTTCAGCCCGAGGAACAACAGGGATCCGTCTTGAACGAGCGGCTTCTACTTCTACATTATCTTCAGCAATCGCAGTGCTCGCGACGACAACATCAACGCCTAATACGTTATTAGCCGTATGTTGATGAAAAATTTGTGCACCCAATTTCTTTAGTCGTTTTGTGGTTGCGCTATCAATCGGATCGGAACCGGTAATTTGATACCCTTGATTAATTAACACCTCGGCAATACCGCACATACCTGCACCGCCTATACCGATAAAGTGAATTCGTCTAATTCGACGCATTTCCGGTACATTTGCGATCAAATCATTATTTGCATGGCTTTTATTTTTCATTATGCAGCCGCCTCAAAAAAGTATTCACAAGCTCGTGCAATTTCTTCAGTCGCATTTAAATAAGCCATTTTTCTAGCGTTATCCGCCATTCGATTAATTCTATCAACATCTGTAAACAGCTGATTAACCAGCTTTTCAGATGAGGAGTTTTGTAGATCATTTTGTGCTATCAGTAAAGCGGCATTATTTTCAACTAACCATTGTGCATTTTTCGTTTGATGGTCATCAACCGCGTACGGATACGGTATGAAAACAGCAGCAATTCCAACGGCTGCAATTTCAGAAACCGTTAATGCGCCCGCACGACAAATAACAACGTCTGCCCATTGATAGGCTTTTGACATATCTTCAATAAACTCACTGACCAGCAAGCCACTCGAAAGGTCATTTGTCTTTAGCTCGCTATTCTCTTCTCTATATATTTCGATTGTTTCGGCACTATTACCTTTTCCACACTGGTGCCAAACGTTAATTGATTGTGTATTCATCATAGAAATAAGTGTACTCGGCAACTGATGATTAAAAACTTGTGCGCCTCGACTACCACCGAGAATTAATACGTTAACCGAATGTTCTTCCGTATTGACCTTCTTTCTCTCAATGGCTTTTATTTCTTTTCTAATCGGATTGCCGACGGTTTTACATTTTTCGGACATTTTTAGCGCATTCGGAAAAGCTAAAAAAATTCGTTTGGAAATTTTTGATAACATTCTATTGGTTAATCCCGCGACGGCATTTTGTTCGTGGATAAATAAAGTTTTATTCATTAAATAGGCCGCCAAACCACCTGGACCAGAAGCAAATCCTCCAAAACCGATTACAATATCCGGCGCGCTTTTTCGAATAACTTGACGAGCTTGAGAAACAGCCGATAACAAAACGAAAGGCGCTTTTAGCCAGCCTTTCAAGCCATTGCCTCTTAATCCTTTTATCGAAATGAGATTTAGAGATATATCTTCACGGTCTACTAAACGCTCTTCCATTCCTCCTTTTGATCCTAACCAGTTAGCACTCCAACCCTTACTGATGAGTTCTTCAGCAACTGCGAGTCCTGGAAAAATATGTCCGCCGGTACCGCCCGCCATAATCAGCACTGTTGGCTTTTTTGTCGGAAGCATATCGATCATTTTTTGCTCCCCTCAATTTCTAGTTCAGCATCGCTAACGGCAAGTAAATTATTCGCGACTAGCTTATTTTCAAAATCCACCCTTAATAATAATGCAATCGCAATTCCGCAAATCAACAAACTGTTTCCGCCGTAACTGACAAAAGGAAGTGTTAACCCCTTAGTTGGCAATGCGCCACTAGTAACACCAATATTGATGAGCGCTTGAAAAGTTAACCAAAAACCAATCCCATAAGCTAAATAAGCAGCATATGCACGTTGTTGCAATAAAGCCACACGTCCGATTTTCATCGCGCGAACGAAAAGCATAAAGAATAAAATTAAGATAGCAAAAACGCCAACCAAGCCTAATTCTTCAGCCAAGACCGCAAAAACAAAATCAGTATGCGCTTCTGGTAGATAGGACATTTTTTGTAGGCTGTTGCCAAGTCCTTGACCAAAAATATTACCACGGCCATAAGCAATCAAAGATTGAGTTAATTGGTAACCGCTTCCAAATGGATCCGCCCAAGGATCCATAAATGTCATTAACCGTTGCACTCGATAAGGTTGGCTTACAGCTATACCACCTAAAGTAGCACCTACGGCAAGCGTCAGTCCTATGAACTGCCATAGCCGAGCACCACCTAAAAATAACATTGCCAAAGTTGTCGATAAAATAACAACGGTCGCGCCAAAATCGGGTTCCAGTAATAGCAATCCGGAAATCAAGGCTAATACGATTAAAGGTTTAATAAATCCAGCTAGTTGCGTTTGTAGTTCATCGGTCCGTCTGACCAAATAACCCGCTATATATACCACAATAAACAATTTAATTAGTTCAGACACTTGAAGTGTCAAAGGACCAAAAGCAAGTACCCGTTTACTACCGTTAACAGTCCGACCGGCTAACAATACGAAGACCAATAAAACAAGTCCTGCCAGCAATAAATAGGGTCCGTATTTTTGCCATAGAATAATCGGTTGTGACAATACAAAAAGACTGACCAAAATTGTGACTAGCAGATAAATAAGATGCCGATTAATATAGAAATAACTTCCTCCATCAAACATATTTTGTGCGTAGTGCATCGAACTGGAGGTTACCATTACTAGGCCGACGGCCATGAGTATCGCGACAATAGAAATTAGTGGTCTATCGTACCAAGAATATTGTGAGGTATTGGGTGTCATGCGCACTGCCTCACCGCTTCAATGAAAGCATCGCCACGCGCTTCGAAATTTTTGAACATATCTAAACTTGAACAAGCGGGAGACAATAAAACGATGTCATTCATATCGACAATCGCCGAAGCTGCGACAACTGCTTCTTTAAGGTTCTCTACAAAATGAATCTTGATATCGTTTTTATTGCTCTTTGCGACTTGATTAAAAATATCTGAGCTAGAATATGAAATTAAATCCGCAATTTTGTGACGGTCTTTTCCCAGTAGAAACAAATGACTCACTTTCTCTATCACGGGTTCAACTAGTGGTTGTAAATCGCTTTCTTTAGAATCACCACCTGCGATTAATACTATATTTTTTCGTCCATGTTTTTCAATACTATTCAGCGCCGCTACCGTGGCACCAACATTAGTCGCCTTAGAATCGTTAATCCACTCGCATCCTTTGCTTCTTGAAACTAATTGAAATCGATGCTTGAGCCCTTGGTATTCTTTTAGTACAGAAAGTACTTGTTCATTGATTTCGATATTGAGGCCACTTAATATACTTAAACTCGCCAGAACATTCGCATAATTATGTCGACCAGTTATAGATAACTCACTTGTCTTTAATTGCTTTGAACCGTCGATGATAATATCCGTTCCGTCTTCTACCCGATTCAAATAATTAGTAGTCCCTTTTTTCGACGACGAATCTAAATTAAGTGAAAAAGCAATGTCATTTTCCTTTATTGGTTCGGGAAATGTTAACGAATCCTCTGCATTATAAATAGATCGATTTGCACCACTAAATATTTGTTTTTTTGATGATACATAAGCCATAAAATCTGAATATCGGTCCATATGGTCTTCACTGATGTTGAGCAGTACAGCAATTTCCGGGGAAAGGGTAAAAGTAGTATCCAGTTGAAAGCTGGATAATTCCAAAACGTATAGATCGGCATCTGCTTGCGGTAAGAAATCCAACACAGGCAAACCAATATTGCCACCTTTTTGACAATTGATGTTAGTAGCGTTAATCAGTCTATCGGTTAAGTCAGTCACGGTACTTTTTCCGTTAGAGCCTGTTATCGCGACAATCGGTTTAGAGCAGTTTCTTGCGAATAATTCGACATCGCCACATACATCAACGCCGAGAGACTTTGCCTTTTTGATAAAAGGCAGTGTCGGTGAAATGCCAGGACTCACAACTAATAATTTGCATCCGTTTAACCACGTTTGGTCGAGTTTGCCAAAATTGCTCATCTGACAAAATTTTGAGGATTCAATAGCCTCTCTTCCCGGTGGATATTCTCTAGTATCTAATACGCCATAAGACTGAGCAATGCGATCGAAATAGCGCGCGCAAGATAACCCAGATTGTCCTAATCCGAGAATAATATGCGTTGGCGATATTTGTTCTATGTTACTCATTATTTGTTTAATCGTTCCTATGATATTTATTGTTTAGCTAACGCCCGTTGGCTTAAATATTTCTTTTACCTGATTTTTAATGTCGCTAGACCAATCAAAACCAAAATAACCGAGATAATCCAAAATCGAACAATCACTCTCGGTTCGGGCCATCCCTTTAATTCGTAGTGATGATGCAGCGGAGCCATGTTAAATATTCTTCGGCCTGTTAATTTAAAAGAGGCCACCTGTAAAATTACAGAAATAGTTTCCACTACGAAAACTCCACCCATAATAAAAAGAACGAATTCTTGTCGTACAATAACCGCAACGGTTCCCAGAGCGGCACCGAGAGCTAATGCACCAACATCGCCCATAAAAACCTGCGCAGGATAAGTATTGAACCATAGAAAGCCGAGTCCAGCTCCGGCAATTGCGCCGCAAAAAATAATCAACTCGCCTGTTCCCGGAACATAGGGAATTGATAAGTATTCTGAAAAATTAACGTTGCCCGTTAGATAGGCAAAAACACCTAAAGCCCCTGCAACCAACACGGTTGGCAGTATCGCCAAACCATCTAAACCATCCGTCAGGTTGACAGCATTACTGGTACCAACAATTACGAAATAGGTAAATAATATGTAAGCCAGTCCCATGTTAATCGCAATATTTTTGAAAAAAGGAATAATCAAAGTTGTTTCAACAATGCTTTGCGAGCTATAGAAAAGATAAATTGCAGCGGCTAATCCAATGACCGACTGCCAAAAATATTTCCAACGGGAGGCCAAACCTTTTGGATCTTTATAAATTAGTTTACGGTAGTCGTCGACCCAACCAACCAAACCGAAACCGATAGTAGTTAGCAACGAGGTCCAAACAAAGCGGCTTTCCAAATCTGCCCATAAAAGTGTGGCAATTGTGATAGCCGCCAATATTAAAGCGCCGCCCATAGTCGGTGTTCCGGCTTTACTTAGGTGGGATTCTGGGCCATCGTCCCGAACTGTTTGACCAATTTGTTTAACACTTAGTTTTCTAATCATATACGGACCTAGCAGTAAGGAAATTAGAAAAGCGGTAATCACACCCAAAATTCCGCGAATGGTCAAATATTGAAATAAATTAAATCCTGAATGATATTGTTCGAGAAAGTTGGCTAGCCATAACAACATTTTATTGGTCCCCTTTATGGGAAGCGGCGCTTTGTTCCGTTGGATTTGAATGATTATTATCAGAATAATCTATTGATGTACATTCAATAAGCGCATTAACAATATTTTCCATATGTGCGCTACGCGAGCCTTTTATCAGTAAAGTCGCGCCAGCATTCGCTTCGTTTTTTAGTTTTATTATTAGTTCTTTTTGAGAAGTGAAATGATTCCCATTGGATTCACTCTTAGGTGCATTGTTTTCAATGCCCGCTTGAGTTCTTGCAAAAGCAAGTTGAGAAAACTGTGTCAATACTCCGCAGCTATATAAAATATCGATTCCAGTATTGGCTGCGTACTCGCCAATTTGTTCATGGCACTGACGTCCAAATTCCCCTAGCTCAGCCATATCTCCGAGGACTAGAATTTTTGGTGCGGAGTAATTTTTTAGTAAATCAATAGCGGCTTTCATTGATGCAACATTGGCATTGTAGCTGTCGTCAATGATTCGACATCCATTGTCTAAATTTTTTACGATTAGTCGGCCAGCAACTTTAGGCGTTTTTGCTAATCCTTGTGCGATTTGTTTTAGCGGAATGCCGTTCGCGATACAGCAGCTAGCCGCGGCAAGTGCATTCAAAACATTGTGTTGTCCTACTAGCGGCAACTCAACAGTCATTTGTTGTTGTAAATAATTAAGGGTAAAACGGGTTGATTGATCTTCATTCATCTCAATTTCTGAGGCAAAAACGTCGGCCGTACTCTCTACCGAAAAACTAAGTTTCTGGCCTTCTATTTTGCTGTCGAAAAAAGAACTATACTCATCGTCTGCATTGACGATCGCTACGCCGTTAGGACCTAAAGAAGAATAAATTTCTGCTTTCGCTCTGGCAACGCCTTGTACGTCGCCAAAGCCTTGAAGATGCGCTGCAGAGACATTATTCACGAGCGCAATATTGGGCTGCACAATATCGGCGGTAAAAGCGACTTCACCGGCATGATTTGCCCCTAGCTCGACCACTCCAAATTGAACTTTCTCATCAATATCAAGCAAAGTTAAAGGCACACCGATATCGTTGTTAAGGTTTCCCTTGGTTGCAAAAGTAGGCCCTGACAGAGATAGAATTGACGCAATCATTTCCTTTACGGTTGTTTTACCACTACTGCCTGTAATAGCGATAAATTCAGCGCTACTTTTTTGGCGATTCAAACGGGCAATTTCAGCCAAAGCGATACGAGTATTTTTAACCAATATTTGGGGAATATTTAATTCAAACCGCTTTTCAACCACAAAACCTGCAACACCGTCATCTGCAACTTGTTCAACAAAATTATGTGCATCGAAATGAGGACCTTTTAGCGCAACAAACAAAGCTTTCTTTCGCACAATTTGAGAGTTATCGATACGACTATCGATAAATACTTGATCGACCTTAACATCCGTACCGATCAATTCTCCGCCAATTGCTTGTGCGATATCCGATAACATCAGAGAAATCATAATTGATATTCTCCTATTATTTTTTCGCAAACTTCTCGATCACTATGGTGATGTTTTGTCTTGCCGATTAACTGATAATCTTCATGTCCCTTTCCGGCCACTAACACCGCATCGCCGATATTGGCTTGATTAATCGCGGTGCGAATAGCATCGGTACGATCAGATATATAAACGGCCTTTTCCGGCTTTTTAAAACCCGAGAAAATATCATTCCGTATAGTTTCTTCAGATTCTAACCTTGGATTATCTTGAGTCACAATCACTCGATTAGCGAGTTTTTCAGCAATTTTAGCCATCATTGACCGCTTTCCAGGATCTCTATCGCCGCCACAACCGAATACGCACCAAATTAAACCCGAGCAATGTTCTCGAATGGCTTGCAACGCTTTTTCAAGTGCGTCAGGAGTGTGCGCATAGTCGACTACAGCTAATGGCGATTTATTATTTCCAATGGTATGCATTCGGCCAGCCGCAGCACCGACGTTTTTAAGTGCGTTTAAAATTGCTGACAGATCTTTTAAAATTGCTCCAAGAGTTGCTACAACCAGTAACAAATTCGATAAGTTAAACTGACCAATTAAAGGTGAATCCAATTTACCGCTGCCCCATGGAGTATAAATTTTGGCGTGAATACCTCGCAACGAATAATTGACGTCCTCAGCCCAAATCCAACGATTTAGATTAGAACCAGAGGTCGGTAAATTGATTGTAGTAAGCCACTTCACGGCTTTTATGTCCTCGTCCTTTGCCAGCTTTCGCCCAAAGCGATCATCCATATTTAGCACAACATTTTTCAAATGATGATGTAAAAATAATTGACGTTTTGCCTCACCATAATTTTCCATATCGCCGTGATAATCGAGATGATCTCGGGTTAAGTTTGTAAAAATGGCGGTATTCAATTCGATAGCTGCGGCGCGGTTTTGATCGATACCGTGAGAAGATAGTTCCATCGAGGAAAATTGTGCGCCGCTATTCAGTGCGTCTCTTAATATACATTGCAAAGTAATCGCGTCAGCGGTTGTATTAGTCGATGCTTTTAATTTTCCGCAACAGCCCACTCCAAGAGTTCCCATCAAATAACATTCAAAACTCATTTTTTGTAAGGTTTTGGCGATCAAATAGCTGCAACTCGTTTTTCCGTTAGTGCCGGTAACAGCAATGTTTTTAAGTTCTTTTGAAGGATGCCCGTAGTAATTGGCAGCAATTAGACTTAGTTGGTCTCGTAAGTTCGGGATCCAAATTATCTTGTCTCTAGCGATGTCATCAAACAATTGCATAAACTCATCACATTGATTGGCTTCGGCAATAATTAAATTGGCACCTTTTGCAACTGCCATAGGAATATAAACCCGACCATCATTTTGAAAGCCCGCAACCGCAACAAAGGTATCACCCTTTTCAATCGCCCGACTATCCAAGCGAAGCGGCCCAACCGGCAAATCATACCGGTCGGCCGTCACCTGCGTGCTGGAAACGTCACTTAAAATATTTTTTAATAGAGGAAGAGTCGCCATTAATTATGGCCCACATTTTTCGACAACCGCATCGCTGATTTTGAATTTTGTGAAGCTAATTTTGAAATTTTATTATCACTAGGGTTATCTAATTTACTAATAACTTGATCTGGCTTTATATTCAATAATCGTAAAGTATCGGCAGCCACTTTTGCGAAAACGGGCGCTGCAACTTGGCCTCCATAATAGTCTTCGCTACCCGGTTCATCGACGAACACAACCATAGCGACTTTAGGATGACTAACGGGCGCAATACCGGCAAAAAAGACCGTGTATTCGTCACCATATCCGCCGCCAACAGCTTTGCGAGCCGTTCCAGTTTTACCGGCAATTCGATAACCTTCCACGCTCGCTTTTTGGCCGGTTCCACCTTCGTTAACCACAGTTTCCATCATGCGAAGTACTTGCGCTGACGCTCTCTCAGATAGTACTCGTTCGCCATCAGAAGGCTGTTGTAACTTGACTAAAGACAATGGGCGTTTAATGCCATGCGCACCGAGTATTGCATAGGCTTGTGCAAGTTGAACGGGGGTCACGGTAAATCCATAACCATATGCCAAGGTTGCTTTTTCAATATCACTCCAATGAGGTCGAATATTAAACCGGCCGGCACTTTCGCCAGGAAAACCGCTTGCGGTATCAACCCCAAATCCAACGCTATAAAAACTTTTTAGAAAATCGGAGTCTTCCATCATCATTGCTAATTTGGTTACCCCAACATTACTCGACTTTTTAATAATCCCACCAATATCCAGCACACCATTATTTCTTCCATCGGGGATCCATTTACGACCAATTTTTATCCGTCCGGGACTGGTATCAATTTTACTGTTTGGATTAACTATGCCAGCTTCAAGAGCGCTAATCACAGTAAAAGGTTTAGCCGTAGATCCTGGTTCAAAACTATCGGTAAATGCTCGGTTTCGAGTCAATTCTGAGCGTCTTAAATCGAATCGATTTGGATTATAGGAAGGCTGACTAACAAGTGCTAAAACTTCGCTGGTTTCGATATCAATCATCACCAATGCACCAGCTTTTGCTTTGTGTTTAAGCACTGCTGTTTTTAACGCTTTATAAGCTATCGCTTGAATTCTAGCGTCAATACTCAATTGCAGTACAGAACCGGTTTTAGCTTCGCTAATAATCTTTTTTTGCTCGATGACGTGGCGCTGCAAATCCATTCGAACTTTTTCCGAACCGGTTTGTCCGCTCAACCAAGCATCATAAGATCGTTCTAAACCTTCCTGCCCTTGATCGTCAACATTCGTAAAACCAACAATGTGTGCCGAAATTTCAGCCGACGGATAATAACGTCTTGACTCGTTTTGTAAATAAACGCCAGGCAAATCTAGCTTAGCGACCAAGTTAGCCATTTGCGGGTCTAAATGACGCGCAACCCAAACAAATTGACGGCTTTTTCGTTTTGCGACCCATTGTTTGAATTTTAGTGGCGTTTTTTGTGCAATAACAGCTAGCTTATTCCAATCATTTTCATTGAGTAACGGCGACTTTTTGTAAACTTGAGTGACATCCATCCACACGGATTTCACCGGAACACTGCTGGCCAACTCGATGCCGTTGCGATCGACAATATTACCGCGGTAACTTGCCACACCTTTGGTTCGCACACTCCTAGAGTCTGCTTGTTTGATGAGTTTCTCAGACTCGTCAATTTGCAGGTAAACCGCTCTAGCCATCAACGCAACAAATCCGAAAGACAATAAGCCGCACAACAGATAAAATCTGACGCTGCACAAGGGTATTGTGTTTGGCTTTCTTGCCTGTTTCATTTTTGGTCCTCAGTTTTCCTTTGTAACTGCTATTTATTATTATCGACGGTCTTATAGTGTAATTATTTTTTCGTTTTTGCTGGTGACTTCTTGCATATCTAATTCTTTTTTTGCCAGACTGGAAATTCGATTGGTTTCAGACAAGCTACTCATTTCAATTCGTAGCGACTGCCAATCGATTTCTTTTTGCTGGCGTTGCTCTCGTAACTTTTGTGACAAGGCAACCGATTTTCTAACTTCGTGGCTGGTTTTTGCTTGTAACATTGCAGAAATAACCACTAACGTAGCGAGCAATGTGACATACCAGCGCCTTACCAATAAATCGTTTAATATTTCCTTTATTAAAGATGGCTTTTTTTCATTAGGTGGCCTCGATTTTGTTGCATTGTTTTTCATTATTGCTCAGCAACACAACTCGTTTGTTTTTCAGCAATCCTTAAAATGGCACTTCTAGAGCGAGTATTTGCATCAATTTCTTCTTTTGACGCCTTAATGGCCTTTCCAATTTTTCTAAATTTGATATTTCTTTCGCTATCCATCAACGGAATTTCTTTTGGTAACTGTATTCCTTGAGACTGGGCTTTGATAAATCGTTTAACGATTCGATCTTCTAACGAGTGAAAACTGATCACTGACATGCGTCCACCGTCAGCTAACAAATCGTACATGTCATTTAAAGTCTCTTTAAGCTGTCCAAGTTCATCATTTATATGAATTCTGATAGCTTGGAATGTTCGTGTTGCTGGGTGCTTAAATTTATCTTTTACTGGACACGCTTCATCGACTATTTTTGCCAATTGTAGAGTCCCGGTTATCGCCGTATTTTTACGATATTGTTCGATTCCTCTCGCTATTCTCAAAGCGAATTTTTCTTCGCCGTATTCCTTAAAAACTTTTTTCATCTCTTCAACTGATGCACTGCCGACCCATTCTTTTGCCGATATACCTTTACTGGTATCCATGCGCATATCTAGTGGGCCGTCTTTCATAAAGCTAAAACCTCTTTCTGCTTTATCGAGCTGCGGTGAGGAAACACCTAAATCCAACAAAATCCCGTCTATTCTTTTTAACAAACCTTGTTGTTCTAATAACAATCGAATGTTGGCGAAATCCTGATGAAAAAAGCTAAATCGTGTATCTTCAACAAACGACTTAGCAGTTTCCGCCGCCTGTAAATCTCGATCAATGGCAATCAGTCGACTATTTTTATCCATTGTCTGTAAAATCAACCGGCTGTGGCCACCACGGCCAAATGTTCCATCTAGATAAACGCCAGCTGGTTTGATATTTAAACCGTCAACTGCTTCGTGCAACAAAACAGTCGTATGTGGTTTTGTATTTTCCATTGTTCGTTTCTTTCTACCTGACTAGTAATAGAGATCAGGTAAATCATCGCTGTCTAGCTCATCGCTCGACATAACAGCCATATCTTCTTCAACCAAGGTATGCCATTGGGTTTCATCCCATAACTGAAATGTTTTGCCTTGACCGATAAGCATGACGCCTTTTCGTAATTTTGCCCGTTCTCGCAAAACTCCGGGGATCAATAGGCGCCCATTAGCGTCCATATCAACTTCCGTTGCATGCGACAACATAATGCGTTTCAACCGTCTGTGGAGAGGTTTCGAATTAGAGAGGGATTGGAGATCAGCTTCAGTGGTTTGCCAATGTTCTAGGGTAAAAATCAATAAACAGTTATCATAGGGGTCACAGGTGATAATCAAGTGGGATTCAGTCGACTCAGCAATATCGGGACGATATTTTGCCGGAACAGCAATACGCCCTTTTGAATCTAAATTGATTGAATTTGCTCCGCGAAACACTTATTTTAACCCTGTGATTGGGGGGTAACCCCTAAATTGGTAGTTCAATGATCAGTTGAACCACTTTTCTTTTTGTTGGTATTTATTAATACTTCACAAAAAGACACAAAAAGACACTTTTCTCCACTACTGTGCACTATAGGTATTTGGGTGGTATTTTGTCAAGCGAAAGGCACCACAAAAACCAACAAATATTGCTTACAGGACAACGACTTAGCGGCGTTTTATAAGAAAGGCTCTGAGAAAAAAATGGAATAGAAAACGAATTCAAAAACTTAAGCTCTAAACTTAATGTATTACTTTAAGTATGGGGCTTTTATTGGTATTTGAGATATTTAGCGTAATTTCCCAACGATTCGAAGAATAAAATCGAGAGTTTTTCCCAAAAACGAATTACCAAAGACGCGTTTTACACGTGATTTATACCTTTAATTGTTAAATATCAGCTCAAATACGAGTTTTATAGCGCCGAGTTGCCTGCTCCTAACTAAAAATACAAAGAACACTTCCCGCCTACCCTAAAGGTGGGTGCCGGTGCGAATTTTTGGATTTTTTTCGCGGCACGGAGGCGCGCTGCTACGCTTGGGATTATTGCCATAGAATTAAATTTCTTTTTCAGCTTTGATAAATAGCGTCAGGTTCTTTTCAAACATTGATAGGGCTTTGGCTTCTCAGGTTCGCCTCAGATCCTTTCGCGGCACGGAGGCGCGCTCCTACGCTTGGGATTATTGCCATAGAATTAAATTTCTTTTTCAGCTTTGATAAATAGCGTCGGGTTCATTTCAAACATTGATAGGGCTTTTACTTCTCAGATTGCCTTCAAATCGCCTCAGTTTCATTTTAAATAAAGCGTCGTTTACATAGGTAAACGAGCGCTATTTAAAATGAAAATGTGGTGATTTGGAGGTGAGCTGAGAAGTAAAAGAGGGTCAACCTATAAGCCGGATCCTGTCATGAACAGTCATTCATCTAGGCGACGGATCGCTCCGCCGCTCAAGCGACCTACCCGGTTCCAACGCGAGTAACGCCTCAATAGCCGAAGCTATACGGAACCCTATTTGGTCTTGCTTTGAGTGGGGTTTACCATGCCGTTGAATGTTACCACCAACGCGGTGCGCTCTTACCGCACCCTTTCACCCTTACCGATTAATGCGAACATCAAAAGGCGGTTTACTTTCTGCTGCACTGGCCGTCAATTTACACTGCCCAGGCGTTACCTGGCACTCTACTCTATAAAGTCCGGACTTTCCTCCCCTTGTAAATACTTTTCAAAGAAAAGCAAAACAAGCGACGACTGTTCGGTTGACCCTCGCGGCTATTTTACCAATTGTAAAGAGATTTGAATATGGCTAAGCCCCATTAAGATGACATTTCACTCATCTTTTTCTCTCGATCCGCACCCGATTGGTACTTTACAAATCAGAAAAAAAAACAGAGACTCTATGACTGAAAAGTAAGCGTAATTATTCCAAGGATAATAATGAAGCAGAAAATGAAAACTGGGCCACTTGCCGGACTTAAGGTTTTGGATTTAAGTCGTGTGTTGGCTGGTCCATGGGCAACTCAGGTGCTGGCTGATTTTGGCGCGGATATTTGGAAAATTGAAAATCCTGTCGGCGGTGATGATACCCGCCAATGGGGTAATTCGATAACACCAACAAACGAGCCACGCGAAGATTTTTCGGATGATGACGCGCAACCAATCGATTATTGCGGCAATGTTACCGCCTATTATTTATCCGCAAATCGAGGTAAACATTCTTTAGCTGTCGATATTAAAACAGAGCAAGGTCAGGCCATCATCAAATCATTAGCTAACAAGGCCGATGTTATAGTAG
>Ga0316209_1000170_pt1 | contig 133847 bp, 147 predicted proteins | sample 6monopyrite_MG_FD_204945 | JGI IMG/M metagenome (GOLD analysis project Ga0316209, IMG submission 204945) | Microbial mat bacterial communities from mineral coupon in-situ incubated in ocean water Damariscotta River, Maine, United States -... | ecosystem: Environmental > Aquatic > Marine >... | reverse complement strand
TCCTCATCGGTATGGCACTAATATTCAAAATGCAGGTAACGATATTCTACAGTTTGGTGAAGGTATCAGTCAAGATGACCTAATCATAAAAACAGATAATACTAATCTAATAGTAGCTCTTAAAGAAGAGGGTATAGCGTTTGAGGATTTAAGTGACAAGATTACGATTACAGATTGGAGTGGGACTAATAATAGTATTGAGACATTTAAGTTTGTGGATGGAACTCAAATTAGTGTTATTGAGATTATATCTATGGTTGCTACAGATGGTGATGATACTATTTATGGTTCAGAACAAAATGACATAATAGAAGGCGGAGCAGGCAATGATACAATTGATGGGAATAGAGGAAATGATACGATAAGTGGCGGAGTTGGAGAAGATATACTTCACGGCTCATGGGGTAATGATACTTATCTCTTTAATCGTGGAGATGGTAAAGATACAATGTTTGATTATATTCCTCATCGGTATGGCACTAATATTCAAAATGCAGGTAACGATATTCTACAGTTTGGTGAAGGTATCAGTCAAGATGACCTAATCATAAAAACAGATAATACTAATCTAATAGTAGCTCTTAAAGAAAAGGGTATAGCGTTTGAGGATTTAAGTGACAAGATTACGATTACAGATTGGAGTGGGACTAATAATAGTATTGAGACATTTAAGTTTGTGGATGATGTGAATGCAAGTATGGACTCAACAGCTATAGAAAACGTAGCAAACAGTGAAACTACTAGCACTACCGCCCCAATAGTCCTAGATCTAAATCACAACCTCATAACCTCCACCACACTAGAAAACTCCAACACCTACTTCGACTATGACGCAGATGGCAACCGTTCACATACTGCATGGGTTGAGTCAGGTGACGCTCTTTTAGCAGTAGATTTAAACAATGATGGGAAAATAACAGACGGTAGCGAACTATTTGGTAACTTTACCAAACTTCCTAATGGAACACTCGCAACGGATGGTTATGAAGCTTTATCCCAATATGATTCTAATAGCGATGGAATCATCAACAGTAAAGACAGTGATTTCTCTAAACTTCTCTTATGGAAAGACAGTAATTCTGATGGAAAAACAAATACAGGTGAGTTAAGCGCACTGTCTCTTAGTACGGTAACCGCTATTCACCTAAATAAAGAAGATAGCACTTTTGAACAGCTTTTGGAAAATGGCAACATCATAACCAATGAGACAAACTACCAAGGTTTAAGCGCGGAAGGTTTAGTGCGTGATGTTTGGTTTAGTTATGACACTAGCAATACCATTACCAATAATGACACACTCACTAGTACGCATGCTGATGAAACTTTAATTGGTGAAGATGGTGATGATATATACATTTATAATATAGGTGGTGGTAAAGACATAATTGATGATCAAGATGTAAGTGGAGTAGGAGTAGATGTTTTACGCTTTGGTGGGACTATTGAACAAGGGCAAATCCTTCTTAAATGGGATAGAGGTACTGATGATCTTTTAATTGGCGTAAGAGAAAGTGTGGAAGATGATTTGCCACTAAAATCTTTAGATGACCAAATCCGAATAAAGAATTGGTTTAATGCAACAGGACTTATTGAAACCATAGAGTTTTCAGATGGCACAGTTTTAAATAGGGACGCTGTGTATAATTTACTTGTAAATGTAAGAGATAGCGATGAACTAACTTTAAGAGTTTTAGATGAAAACGGAGAGCTAAGTGGTGGTGAGTTTAATGACCTACTCTATGGAGCGAGCGCAGATGAGACACTTTATGCAAAAGCAGGAGATGACTTTTTAAAAGGACTAGCAGGTGATGACCTTTTAGCAGCGGGAAGTGGGGATGACACTCTAGCCGGTGGGGTTGGTGATGACATATTAATCGGTGAAGCAGGAGATGACTTTTACCTCTATGATATAGGTGATGGAAGAGATGTCATAACAGATTCACAAGGGTACGATACTATCATGTTTGGTAAAGATATAACAACAAAAGATGTCAGTTTTACAAACTCAGGTGAAGACATCATAATAAACTTCAGTTATGACAAAGATAGACCACAAGAGTTAAGAGATAGCATAATTATAAGTAACTACCAACAAGATGGTTTTGCTATTGAAAATATTGAATTTTACAATGGTGATAGTTTGAGTCTAACTGAACTAATAGAGCTAAACAGTAACCAAGCACCAACAGTAATAGAGAGCGAAGAGATAATACTCCAAGACATCAGAGAATTATCTGGACAAATTGAAGCAAGTGATGCAGATGGTGACACTCTAACCTACACAATAGATTCAGATGTAGAACATGGAACACTAACGCTAGATGAGGCAGGCTCATGGAACTATAGTATTAATGCTCTTTATGTGGGTGAAGATAGTGCATCTATCACTATAGACGATGGAAATGGCGAAAGCGTTACTACTATACTAAATTTTAAAGCAAAAGTCTCAACTCCAACCCTAGCAAATAGTGAGAATAACCTACTAGAAGATAATAGTTCAGAGGGTACACTTAATGTCATAAACCCAATCGGCGGAGCATTGACCTATGAAGTGCTTAATTCTTCAACTAACGGAGCATTTAGTGTAAATGGTGCTGGAGTTTGGAGCTACAATCCAAATCAAGATTACAATGGAAGCGATACAGTTATCATTAAAGTCACAAACGAATATGATTTAAGCACAACTAGTACGTTAACATTTGAAATCCAAGCTGTTAATGATATACCTGTTATTGCTACAGAAATAGAAGCATTTGTTCTCCAAGATGTGCGTGAGCAGTTAGGACAAGTGGAAGCTACTGATGAGGATGGTGACAAATTAACATATAGTATTTCTACACAAGCTGAACATGGAACAGTAAACGTTAATGAAAATGGAGCATGGGTGTACGGTGTAGAAGCTCTTTATATGGGTGAAGATTCAGCAGTTGTAACTGTAGATGATGGTAATGGTGGTACTGTTACTAAGAGATTGATGTTTGATGTAAAAGTATCTGCACCAGAAGTTCAAAACTATGATTGGAATACACTTGAAGATCAAGAGTATAGTGGAACTATTGAAGCAACTGATGCCATTCATAGTACTTTAACATATAGTATTGGTACAAATCCCTTACATGGTACTGTAGGTATTGATTCTAAAAGCGGACTTGCGACATATACACCTAATGAAAATTATTATGGAGATGAAGCATTCACCATTACCGTAACAAATGAATATGGTCTCTCTTCTAGCTCACATATTAGCTTTGCTATAGAAAGTGTTAACGATGTTCCTACTGTAGAAGAGAGTGAAGTAGTTACTCTAGTAAATGCAAGAGAAGCTAATGGAAAAATAGAAGCACAAGATATAGAAGAAGATATTTTAACATACAAAGTAGACACACAACCAGCTAATGGGACATTAACAATAGATAATGAAGGTACATGGGATTATAAAGCAAATGCTAGTTTTAATGGTGAAGATAGTGCAATAATATCTGTTAATGATGGTAACGGTGGTGTTGTCACAACAACATTACAATTTACTGTTAAGGGCTATATTTATGAAGAAGGAGATTTAATCATTGACGATACAAGTGGTAATGATGAATTAGTACTTAAAAATATTAGTCATGATGAACTACAACTTACTAGAGATGAAAATGACTTGTTATTAAATGTAGAGAATAGAGGAAGCATAACTATTAAAGATTATTTTGTTCAGATAGAAGCAGGGGTTGATAGGCTTATTACAAATGAGGGAATCATTAGTTTAGATAAAAATGCTATTAGTACAATCTCTGGTAAAAGGTGGTACGGTTATGCAAAAGGTAAAGATGATATTAATAATCTAATTGTAGGCTCTAAAAAAACTGATTGGATTCAAGGTGCAAATAGAAATGACGTTATTTTTGGTGAAGATAAATATGATTATTTGGAAGGATTTGCAGGAGACGATACTTTAATAGGTGGAGATAAAAGTGATGTACTAATTGGCTCAACTGGTAATGATAGTCTATTTGGAGACAGTGGTAATGATTGGCTCTATGGAGGTGAGGGTAATGATGCACTTATAGGTGGAACTGGGAATGATAGATTATATGGTGGAGATGATGATGATTTTCTCTCAGGTGGAATAGGAAATGACACATTAAGTGGAGGTCATGGTAATGATACACTAAAAGGTGGAGCTGGAAATGATAGACTCTATGGAGCAGAAGGAAATGACACACTTTATGCAGGAGAAGGAAAAAATACTTTAAACGGAGAGGCTGGTGATGATACTTATATTGTAGACAGTAAAAGTGAAAAGACTGATATATACGATAGAGTAAATAAAAAATGGAAATTCGTAGATGCTGGTAATGATACATTACAGTTTGGTGATGGTATTACTAAAGAAGATATTAGTTTTGTTATGAGTAGACATGGTAATTTAGATATTCAATATGGAAATAAAAAAACAGTAACTATTCACAATCAAAACAATACAAAAATGCAGATAGAACGCTTAGAGTTAAGCGATGGAAGTTATTTAACCTCTACAGACATAGATCTACTTATTCAACAGCTTACTGCTTATTCAAAAGATAATGGAGTATCTATGAAAAACAATAATCACATTAGAGATAATGAAACAATGATGCAGATAATTAACTCCGCTTGGAATAGTACTGATGGTTTAAAGTAGTTTGAATGAGATTTATTTTAATACTACTAGTTTTAATTATCTCCTTGTATGCTAATGAGATAACATATAATCAATTACTTGAATCTGCCACAAAAGATTCAAACCTTTTAAAGATACGAAAGAGTGATGAGCTAATTGAAGCAGCACGCCTAAAGAGCCTCTACTCTATATATTATCCAACTCTTTCATTGAGTTATAACAGTGAATATAAAAAAGATTTAGCTGATGGGCTTTCTGGTATAGAGTCTGTTGGTAATACCGTAATTAGTAATGGAACTAATTGGCAAAATTCACTCTCATTGAACATGAATTATGAGCTTTATCAGTTTGGTGTTAAAGCTAAACAAATTGTTTTAGCTAAACAAGATGTTAAGATTAAAAAGCTTTTGTGGTGCGAAGAACAGACAGATTTATTTAATAATATTTTAGAGCGTTTTAGTAGTGCTAGAAAAGCCTCAATACAGCAAGTTATGCAGGCTGAACTATTAAAGTTACGAAAAGAGTTGTACTCAGTTAAACAGAGATTATATAGAGCTGGGCAGTACTCTAAAATTGATTTAGGTGATGAAGCAATTGATATAATTGATATGGAACGTGATATTGAAAATTCATTAATGCAATATCAAGATGATTTATTAGAACTTTCAAAATTAAGCCATATTGAACTAGATAGTAATACTGACATACTTTTACCAATAGTTCAAAATAATAGGCTCTACAATCCTTCCTTTAGCGACAGCGCACGTGGCTTAAAACAACAACATAAAATTAATCAAAAAAAAGAGGAAATTTCTTTGCACAATAGAACTTTAATGCCAAAGCTTTCGGCATATTCAAACTACTACCTTTTTGGTTCTGATGTAAATAGCTGGCAAGAAGCTACAAGAGCTTTAGATAAAAAAAGCTGGAGTGTTGGGTTTATGCTTAGGTGGAATCTCTTTGAAGGTTTTAAACATAACTCTGAAGCTGAACGTTTAGAGTATGAATTAAGACGGCTTAATGAAGAGAAAGATTTACAAAATCGTGAGTTTGATACAAGCGTAAAAATGGCACATTTGCGCATTACACATTTTAATGAAGTGGAGATAAAAGAGAAAGCATTATTAAATGAGACTAATGAAAAATTATTTATGATGCAACGCCTGAGAAAAGGGCGACGAGTAGGTATCATTAGTACTATACAAGTTGAAATTGAACAATTACAACGTAGATTAAACCTTAAATTAGAGCAGATAGATAGCGCTAAAGCGTATGCAAAGTTAGAAATATTACAAATAGGAGTCAACGAGTGCAATCAGCATTAACAGCCTTAGAAGTAGCAGGAAAATTAAATCACATTGCAATTGACAGTAGAGCAATTATAAAAGAGTATGCCTTAAGTGAGAATGAACCATCTATTGAGGAACTAACTAGAATAGCTAGAGGGCAGGGCTTTAAATCAGCAATTAAAAAATTACCTATTGAAAAAATAATTGGAAATTATCCACTTCCTATGGTTGTACTCAAAAATGATGATACCTATTTTAGTATTATTCAAGCGAATGAAGAGAAAAAGGAGTTATTGGTATTTGACTCTACAGCAAAAGAGCCATATACAATGAGTTTTGAAATGTTTAATGAAGTCTCTAGTGGTAAAGTAATTGTTCTTAAACATAGAATATTTAGTCAACAGATTAGGTTCGGATTCGGTTGGTTTTTTCATCAAATCTTAAAATATAAAAAAGTAATAGGTGAAGTTTTAATTGCATCATTTGTATTGCAACTATTTGGACTTGTTGCACCACTTTTTACACAAGTAATTTTAGATAAAGTATTAGTGCATCGTTCAATGACAACACTAGATGTTTTAGCAATTGCATTTGTAATAGTTGCAATATTTGAATTGATGTTAAACTTATTACGAAATTATATTTTTGCTCATACTACATCTAAAATAGATGCTAAATTAGGGGCTAAACTTTTTCATCATCTTTTAGCTTTACCAGTAATCTATTTTGAAAAACGTAAAGTTGGTAATATTATAGCAAGAGTAAGAGAGTTAGATCAAATTCGTGAATTTATTGCCAATAAGTCAGTTACATTAATTATAGATGTACTTTTTTCAGGAGTATTTGTAGCTGTAATGCTCCTTTATAGTGTAAAACTTACGATGATAGTATTAGCATTTGTGTTTATTATTGCCATACTTTACCTATTGATAACTCCAGAACTTCGTCGTCGCCTTGAGCAAAAGTTTCAAATGGGCGCTCAATCTAATGCTTATCTAGTTGAAGCAGTTACAGGTGTTCAGACAGTAAAGTCTTTGGCGTTAGAGGGTTCTATGCAACGTAAGTGGGAAGATTACTTAGCCAATTATGTAAACTCTGGATTTAACCTTACTAATCTTTCAAATATTTTAGGTGGAATCTCAGGTGCTTTGCAAAAACTTATGACAATCTCTATGCTTTATGTTGGTGTGACACTAGTACTTGCAAATAAATTAAGTGTAGGTCAATTAATTGCATTTCAAATGTTTGCTAACCAATTTAGTGGACCAATTTTACGCTTAGTGAATCTATGGAATGAATTTCAGCAAACTCTTTTGTCTGTAGATAGAATAGGTGATATTCTTAATACTCCAACAGAGCAAAAAAATGATAAAGCTATTACACTTCCCTTGGTTAGTGGTCATGTAAAGTTTGATAATCTTAGCTTTTCGTATGGAACAGATGCTCCAATAGTTCTTGATACTTTAAATGGTGAATTTCCAGCAGGTAGTAGTGTCGGATTAGTTGGACGAAGTGGTAGTGGAAAAAGTACGGTAACAAAATTAATTCAACGCCTCTATGTTCCAAACTCTGGCACTATATATATTGATGGAGTGGATATTCGCCATATGAACCCTAAATGGTTACGTAATCATATAGGGGTAGTTTTACAAGAAAATTATCTATTTAGTGGTTCTATACAAGAAAATATTACTCTTGCTCGCCCTGATGCACCTATGGAACATATTATTAAAGCAGCTCAAATTGCGGGCGCACATGAATTTATATCTGAACTTCCTGAGGGTTACGATACTCAAGTAGGAGAGCGTGGGACTGCACTCTCAGGTGGACAACGTCAACGTATAGCAATTGCAAGAGCACTATTAATTAATCCAAGTATTTTAATTTTTGATGAGGCTACGTCCGCATTAGATTATGAGTCAGAACGTATTATAAGTGACAATATGAATAGTATTAAAAAAGGCAAAACAATATTTATTGTCGCACATCGTCTCTCAACAGTAAGAGATTGTGATGTTATTTTAGTTCTTGAAAAGGGAAAAATCGTTGAACGTGGTTCACATGATGAGCTAATGGCTCAAAATGGCTATTACCATAGGCTCTATATGATGCAAGGGGGTGTATCTTGAAATTTTCAAATATAAAAGATAAACATGAATTTAGACCTCTATTAGTTGAAATAGAAGAGCGTCCACTTAGCCCTTTAGGTCGTACTCTACTGTGGGTTATTTTAGCATTTTTAGCAGTAATGGCGATATGGCTTTATGTTGCAAAAATTGATGTTGTTGTAACAGCTCGTGGAAAATTAATTCCACACGGTGAAATTAAAATGCTTCAACCAATTGAGACAGGAGTCATAAGTGCTATTTTAGTTAAAGATGGTGAATTTGTACGTAAAGGAGATTTACTAATTGCAATTGATCCTAGTGTAAATGATACAAACATTGAATCTAAACGTAAAAATTTATCGCATTTTGAAGTAGAGATAACTAGATTAGAGGCGTTGATAGCAAAAAAAGAGTTTAAAGTTCCAGCTTTTTGTCATGATAGCTCTATAGTTGCAACAGAGCGATTAATATACTCTACAACAAAACTATCTTTTGCTCAACAAACTCAACTAATTGAAGAACAGATTTCACAAGTTAAAGAACAAATTGAAGGTTCATTAAGTGATCAAGAACGTTTAATCAAAATGTTATTTAGTTTACAACAAAGAGAAGATAGATTGATTAAAGTTATAGATATTATTGCCAAAGATGACTTTGATAAGCTCCATGATCAAGTTATAGAGTATCAAGAACAGATTAAAATTAAAGAGCATACAATCTCAGAACTTCGTGCTAAATTATCTGAATTATATGAGCAAAGAAAATTAGTTGCCCAAGAGTATCAAAAGCGTCTTTTAGAGGAGTTGACACAAAAAAGAAAAGAGGCGACTACATTAAAAGTTGAAATTGATGCTATAGAGTTCAGGCGTCTTAAACAAAATATTATATCTCCAGTAGATGGTTATGTTGGTAAGTTGTTGGTTCATACTGTCGGAGGTGTCGTAACTCCAGCAGAAAAATTGATTTCAATTATTCCAAAAGATGCCCCACTAATAATACAAGCTACTGTACTAAATCAAGATATTGGTTTCATAAAAAAAGGGATGCATAGCGCTATAAAAATAGATACTTACAATTTTCAAAAGTACGGATTGTTAAGTGGTAATGTTACACACATATCTGATGATTCACTAGAAGATGAAAAGTTAGGTGCAGTGTATGAGATTTATATTAAGCCCTCAGAAAAGTTTTTGAAGTCAAAAAATGGAGAGAAACACGAAATTCATTCAGGAATGAGTGTATCGGCTGAACTTAAAGTTGGTAAACGGCGTGTTATAGAGTTCTTTATTTATCCACTTATTAAGTATATGGATGAGGGAATGAGTGTAAGGTGAGTGAAAAATTATGAAAGATTATATTACTTTATTTAAACATGTACTAGATAAAGACTCATGCAATTTATTAATTGAAAAATTTGAAAAAAATGATAAACTTCATGATAGTAAGAGGAATATTAATGAAGATGATAAATGGAAAATGCAATTTACTCAAATAAATTTTTCTGAAAATAGAGAGTTTGAAAAAGAAAATAGTATGTTAAGGGTACTATTTTTAGATGCAATTTCACAATATAAAAAAGAACATAATATTCAGCCACATCAATGGCCTCAAAATTTTACATTAGAACCTATTAGGATGAAGCGTTATATGCCAAATTCTAATGATATGTTTGATGAGCATGTTGATGTGACTAATCATGAGACAGCAAGACGTTTTTTGGTACTTTTTATCTATTTAAATGACAATTTTGAAGGTGGTGAAACCGACTTTACTCAAATTAAATTAGCTGTAAAACCACAGCAAGGAAATATGATTCTTTTTCCTCCTATGTGGAACTGGTGGCATAAAGCTAATGCAGTTACTGGTAATAATCCAAAATATATTGTAGGTACATATATGCACTATATAGCGGAAAATAATACTTAATTAAAATTTAGTTTATGAATATATTATTTTATTACATAAAATTAAGCTTATTTCCTATACTATTACATTTCTAATTAAGATATTACTTTATTTTAATTATTTTAAAACAACTCAATAAGGAATTATGTATGGACAATAGGACTAAAGTATGGACAACTGTTAATAACTCTAGTGAAGCAGCTTCAGCTGTTTTGAGTGAATCAATGCAAGCAGCACAGCAGGGTACTTTCCCAGTTGGAGGTTGTATTATTGATAATGCGACTGGTAAAGTAATTCAGGCAATGCACAATAATGTTCTTAAACCATTAATAGGCACAGATAAAACTTTTACATATGATCCTACAGCTCACGGTGAGAGACAACTAGTTTATTGGTATTATGCTAATAAAGAGGCTCTTAATTTGCCAGAACCTGAAAATTTAACTCTTGTCACAAGTCTTGATCCATGTGCAATGTGTACAGGTGCACTGTTGACTGTTGGTTTTAATGTTGCCGTTGTTGCAATTGATGACTTTGCTGGTATTAACTATAATGAGACATTTTCATTTGAAGATTTACCTGTGAATTTACGTCCTCTTGCTAAGTCAAAATTTGGTTATTACGCTTGTGGAATAGATGGTGTTGATCCAGATATGTATGTTCGTAAGTATGTAGGTGGCTCTGATGTTGCTTTTAAAGATACTACAGTTGCCTCTCAACTATTAGTCGGTTGTGGTGACATTTTTCAAGCAAGTGTAGATACAGTAAGAGATAATAGCTCAGATTCAGGTCTAGCACCAGAAGATCTTATAGACCCTGCACTTTTACCAGATACTTCTGCAGTTAAAACAGAGTATAGAAAAGTTTATCCAGACGCATTTAAAATGAAAATACCATCTCCTCGTCTACCTACAAAAGAGCTTTATGACTTACTTGTAAAAGTCAAAAATGCAGAAGAGGGTGCAAAAAACTCAATCGCTTTTATAGACCCATTTGGTAATGTTATTTTATGTTTGCCAGATACTTTTTCAGTGAGTCCTGTTCATACATCTTTTATGAATACAACTCAAGCCTATGCAATGATAAGATTTAATCTTATGGATAATATAACAACAAGAGAAGAGGCTACAAAATCTTTGACTCATCCAAAATATGGAACATTTGTATTTTTACATGCACCAAATCCTAATGAGACAACAACTGTAATGACGCTAGGTGCATATGGTTCTACAATGGAGGGACCTGTGCCACAAATATTTCCTGCAAACTTGCAATACTTTAATGAACCAACAGAGGGAACTACAGAAGAGCTAAGCAATGTTATTATGAATTTACCACCATTTTATACAGAGCTTGCACAACTCTCAATTATGCAGTCATATAAATCGTGATTTAATAAGTTTAAATTGGAGAGCAGTATGAGAAATTTTAGTATATTTTTAAGTATTATAGTTTTGTTTTTCATTAATGGAGCATCTGCTGATAGTAAGATTACATCAGTAGGTAGCTTTAAAGAGTTTAGCAAAATTGTTAATAGTCTTGGTTCAAAAAACTTACCACACACTCTTGTGGTAATGGATGACGATGACACACTAACAATGATGAGCTGTCTTGTGCAAGATGATATAGATAAATGTCAATACTTAGGTGGACCTGCATGGTTTAGCTGGCAAGGTGAACTTTTAGATACAAACTCTTCATACAAAGTTGCAAATAGTTTTAATGATTTATTAAATATTTCTACTCTTCTTTTTGCTATGAATGATATGGTCTATACAGAAAAAGAGATACCTAATATTTTGCAAGACTTCACACAATCTGGAGTAAAACTATTAGTCTTAACAGCTCGTGGAACAGATACTATGTCTGCTACATCAAGTCAGTTTTTAAACTTGGAAGTACCTTTAAAAGAGGCACAAAAGAGTAGTTTTTTAGACTTTATAAGTAATAATGCACTAAAAGGTAATAAAAGTGACATATCAAGTATTGCTAGTCCTTTTATTCCAAAAGGTTACAAAGCTTCACGTCCTGTTAGTTACCAGCAGGGTATTATGTTTGTAAGTGGGCAAAATAAAGGTGAGATGTTAAAAGCTTTTCTTAGTAAAACTCAATCATCAAACATAAAAAACATTTTTTTCATTGATGATACTATGAAAAATGTTCAAGATGTTAATGACGCTTTTTCTAAAAGTAAGGTTTACAATGTAAATGCAATTCATTACGTAGCTTTACAAAAGCATAAAGCAGAGTTAACTAAAGGTGTTAATGCACCAAAACATCAAAATAGAGCAAATAAAAGATGGAACAGTATAAAGGCAATTATGATAAAAGAGTTACAAATGCCTGCTGGTTTTTGACTATTTAGTTTTATTCTCTTAAGTAGAATTTAAGAGAGTGAAACTAGCTCTTGTTCTACTTTTTCTAATTTAGTTTGCGCTTCAGCCAAAGTATCTTTATTTTGTTCAACAACTTCAGCTGGTGCATTATCTACAAATCTTTTATTTGAAAGCATTCCACCAATTTTTGCAATCTCTTTTTCAAGTTTCTCTTTTTGTCTTGTTAATCTTTCAATAATAGGTTTTAAGTCAATACTTCCAGTTGGAATGTAAACTTCTAAATTATCACTTACATCACTGATTGAATCTATAATTTTCTCATTTGTAAATTCAATGTTTTCAACTTTTCCAAGACGTTTAATGAAGTCAACCATTGTAGAGCTATCAATATCTGAAGATAATTTAATGTACGCATATTCAATTTTTTGATTAGCTAAATCCACTAGTGCTTTAGCTCTTCTAATGGCTACAATTGCCTCTTGAATTAGCATAAACTGCTCTTCAGCTTTTTCATCTATCAAAGTATCTTCTGGGTATTTAGAAATCATAATAGAATCAGAACTTTCTAAATTTGTTCCACTTAGTTCATGGTAAAGATGCTCTGTAATAAATGGCATGAATGGATGAAGAAGAAGCATTGATTCTTTAAAAATTGCACCAAGTTCAATTACGCTAGATTTATCTACTTTGCTAAGCTCAATTCCCCAATCACAAAATTCTCCCCACAGGTAGCGATATAGTGTAGTCGCTGCGTCATTAAATTTGTATTGCTCAAGTTGAGACCTTACCTCTTCAGTTGCTTTATTCATACGACTTTGCATATATTTACCAAGTGGACTTATTATCTCAATTTCACTAATATCTCTAAAGCTATTATGATTTAGAAGTAAAAAGCGTGAAGCGTTAAATAATTTATTTGTAAAGTTTCTATTTAGTGTCAATTTGTCAGTACTTAGGCGAATGTCACGACCTTGCGCTGCTGAAATAGCAAGAGTAAAACGTAGTACATCTGCGCTGTATGTCTCAATCATATTTAGTGGATCAATTACATTACCCTTAGATTTACTCATTTTATTTCCGTGTTCATCTCTAACTAGAGCGTGAAGGTAGATATGTTTAAATGGAAGTTCACCCTGAAAAGTTTGTCCCATCATCATCATTCTAGCTACCCAGAAAAATAGAATATCAAAACCTGTAATTAAAATTGAGTTTGGATAAAAATCTTTTAAGTCACTCTCATTAAAAAGTTCACCTTTACCAATTTCACCATTTCCCCAGCCTAAAGTTGAAAATGGCCAAAGTGCTGAAGAGAACCAAGTATCAAGCACATCTGGGTCTTGATGAAATTTTTCACTGCTACAGTGTGGACATGCTGTTGGCTCTTCATTTGTACTAGCCCACTCATGATCACACTCATCACAATAATATACTGGAATTCTATGTCCCCACCAAAGTTGACGAGAGATACACCAATCTCTAAGTTCACCCATCCAAGCGTTATAGCTATTAATCCAGTGTGGCGGAAAAAATTGAGCTAAACCCTCATTTGTTTTATCAATAGATTGGCGTGCAACTTCACTTCTTACAAACCACTGTTTTGAGATGTAAGGTTCAACTACATTTTTACAGCGGTAACAGTGTCCAACTTGATTAACATGCTCTTCAATCTTTTCAATAAAACCCTTTTTTTCAAGACGTTTTACAATTACTTCACGAGCTTCAAGGCGTTCAAGTCCTTCAAACTCACCAGCATAATGGTTTAAAATCCCTTTTTCATCAAAAACAGTTATGAATTCTAAGTTGTGACGTTTTCCAACTTCATAATCGTTTGGATCGTGCGCTGGAGTTACTTTAACCATTCCTGTTCCAAAGTCCATATCAACATGTTCGTCTGTAATAATTTTAATTTCTCTACTAGTTAGAGGGAGTTTTAGGCTTTTGCCTACTAAACCTTTGTAGCGCTCATCATCAGGGTGAACCATTACAGCACTGTCGCCAAAATATGTCTCAGGTCTAGTTGTTGCTACTACAATGTGTCCGTTACCATCAGCAAAAGGGTAACGCATGTGGTAAAAATGTCCTTGATGCTCTTCGTGTTCTACTTCAATGTCACTAAGCGCACCATCATGTGTACACCAGTTAACCATGTAGTTTCCACGAACAATTAGACCATCATTGTAAAGTTTTACAAAAGCTTCACGCACAGAAGATTTAAGTCCATCATCCATAGTAAAACGCTCACGCTTCCACGCAGGTGTCACACCAAGGTAGCGAAGCTGTTCAACCATCTCTCCACCACTTTTTTCTTTCCATTTCCAAACACGCTCTAAAAATTTTTCACGACCTAATTCTTCTTTAGTAGTGCCTTCTGCTAAAAGTTGTTTCTCTACAACGTTTTGAGTAGCAATGCCGGCATGATCAGTCCCAGGTTGCCAAAGAGTTTTAAAACCATCCATTCTTTTGTATCGAACTAAAATATCTTGCAGAGTAAATGTAAGAGAATGCCCAATATGTAAACGTCCTGTAACGTTTGGAGGTGGCATCATGATTGTAAAGTTTTTGTCCTCTTTTTGTATATTTTTATTTCCATCAGTCTCAAAATAACCGCGCTCTTCGCAAAGTTTATAGTAAGTTTGTTCTATTGCTTTTGGTTCGTAAGAGGTGGTTTTGTTGTCGCTCATAGGTAGCCTTAAATTTTTAGCGCGATTATAACTAAATGGTTGTGAAGGTGTGATAAATGTATTAGATTTTTCGCAAAGTTATATCTTACTCTTTTATGACATCGTAATATGGTGGTATATTTGGCTTGAAAATATCTTCTGCTAATTTAATATTTGTTTTAATATTAAAAAATTCTATCTGTATAGTGTTATCTAAATCATCACTGTATTTTATAAATTGTGGTATATCTTTACTCTTTTTAATATAAAAAGTAAAACCTTTATATTCTGAGGCATATGTACCATCTTTACTTTTTTTAGCATTTTTAAGGAGTTCAAAAAAATTTATTTCACTTTTTAACCTTCGTACTATTACCTGTTCTAGCTCGTCTTCTATAATTATTATTTTTTTATCAAGAAGAAATAGGCTTTTATTCATTGGTGATGTGTAGTTATATACCACATTTGATGGACTTTGCGCTGTAATTGAGCCAAGATAACTAATTGTTTTGTTATATTCGTCTGTTATGGTTTGCTTGAAGTCTGCATTAAAATTTTTAAGTGTTAGTGCATTTAGTTCAAAGATTAAAATGTATATAAGAAAAAATAATTTTATCATCGTAGTGTTAAAGGAAGCTCTACCATAAACTTAGCTCCTTTGTAATTTTCCCCATTATATTCAAGTATAGAGTTTTTTACCAATAGATTACCTTTCATATTTGTCTCAATTATCTGTTTTGACATGTATAGTCCAATTCCAGTACCTTTTCCTTGCTCTTTTGTTGTAAAGTATGGATCAAAGATACTATCTATTAGTTCATCAAGAACTCCTCCACCATTATCTGAAATTGATATGACAACATGTCTATTATTTTTTGAAAGATCTATCTCTATCATTATTATTCTATTTGATGAGACTTTTTCTATGAGTACATCTTTTGCATTTGAGAAAATATTTAATATAGTTTGAGAAAGTTCGTTTTTATAACCTAAAATATCTATATTTATTTTTTCATTGTTAATGATGTTAATGTCATTATTAAATAGCGTAGGTTTTAATAGCTCTAGTGTATCTTGTATAGCCCTATTTACATTGAAACGCTCTTTTTCTTTGCTTGGTTCAAAAAAGTTTCTAAAATCATCTATTGTTTCACTCATTTGTGAAGCAATTTTTAGAGCATCTTCTGTAATCTTTTCAATAAATTCATTACTAAGTTTATTTCTATTACTTTTATGACGTATATTTTGAATAATAGCACTTAATGAAGATAGTGGTTGTCTCCATTGATGAGCAATATTACCTATCATCTCACCCATAGAAGCAAGGCGTGATTGTTGAAACATTAAATGGTCTTTTTGTCGGCTAATGTCTACTTCAAGTCCAATACGTTTTTCAAGAGTACTATTAAGTCTAGTTAGAGAATCTTGAGCACGTCGTTGTTCTGTAACATCTGTAACGATTAGCAAAAAGCCGATAATTTTACCATTTTTTCTAGTTGGCATTACTAGGTGGGATAAAAAATGAATTTCATTTGCATTTGTTGGCACAATAGGAAGTTCAAAATTTATTTTTTCCTCTTCATACTTTTTAATTTTTTTAATTGCAATATCTAACTTTTCAATCTGTGATACACATAGAGCCTCTGAGATATGACTCCTATAGTTTGTATTTGAACGACCATTTCTTAAAGGTTTATTTGAACTGATAATATTTGAATCAATATCAAGCTCTAAAATCAGATCTGGTAATTTTTTTAGAAGAGCACTTAAATCATCTTTTGATTGAGTAAGTTTTTTAGAATAAAAAATATTATTAAAAGCATCATTTAATCTTTTTGAGATATGTTTGAAAAGCTTTAGCTCCTCGTGTTTCCAATTGCGTTCAAAGGTACACTGTTCTATTGCAATAAGCCAGTGTTTTCCACTATTTGGTTTTATAGCAATTGATAGTTGAGAACGTCTAGGTGATATAAAATGCGCTCCTCCTGGCACATTTAATGTCTCGTGAGACAGGCTAATTAGTGGTTCATCATTTTCAAGATGTTTTCTAAAGTATTCAGCAACGCTTGTCGTTGTTGGATGATCTACATCTGTTTCAAATATTGGCGTTAAAGAAGAAATAGCTTCATCATATTTTGCCTGCCATGATTGTTCTTTTGGATCACATGGATATATTAACCAACAGCGTTCACATTCAAAAGTTTCAATTATGGTTTTTACAATACTAGGCAGTAGAGTATTAATGTCACTATTGTCTCTTATAACATCATCTACTTTTTCTATTGATTGAATGTAGTGTTCGTGCAAAGTCCTGCTTTTATTTAAAGGTTGATATAATTATACCAAATTTATAATTTTGTCTCTAATTGGAAAAAAGTTGAAAAAAAATAATTACTCATCTATTAGGTTAATGTTAAAAGAAAATCAAGAAAAACGTCGTGAAGTTTTAAAATTACGTCAAAAAGAGGCGCGTAAGCGTCATGATTATGTTCGTAAACGTGTTGCTTCGCAAGTTGGTAAAGTTGAGTCTAATTTAGTTGAAGTAGATGGTCATTTAGCAATAGTTAGTGAAATTGATGGTGAGCAAGTTTTTAAAAATGTAGAAGAGGATGAAGTTGGAACGCGTCTAATTAGGCTTGATATATATCTTGATATGTTAGGTATCGATGATTACGAGCAAGATGAAATTTTAAAAAGGTTTGAGATTCGTTCTGGCGTTGATGATAGAATAATAGAGATTGAGGGACTATTTTATTTAGACCTCGATCGTTACGACTACTCTAATATTTTTATTTAATAGACTTCTTGACAAAACTCTAGCATTCATCAGCCTTTAAAAAAGAGTTTTACTCTGCGTTAGATAATTCGTCATAAGTTTCCCCTAGGATTTGCATCTGTGAAGTGACCAAATTTTAGTTTAGTTCCACCAAGTATGTGCATGTGTAGATGTTCTACTTCTTGTCCTCCATCTTCGCCAACGTTTGAAATGATTCTATAACCACTTTTATCAACACCTACTTTTTGAGCAACTTTTTGTATAAAAGAGGTCATGCCAATCATCTGCTCATCTTTGGCTGTATTAAAGCTTGGTGTATGCTGTTTAGGGATTACTAGTAAGTGGATGGGTGCTTTTGGGTTTATATCATGAAAAGCTAAAAAATTCTCATCTTCTTCAACTTTATTACATGGAATATCGCCATTTACAATTTGACAAAAAATACACATTATGAATACTCCTATTTATAGTGGCATTATTGTAGCAAAAAAAAGCTCTTTATAATGAATTTTCATCTACAATTGCCAATTATACTTAAGAATGGAGATAACATTTGAGTGACTGGACTAATAGAATTAAAAATGCGCAAGGCTTACAAGACCTAGAGCAGGTTCGCATTGATATATTTGGTAAAAAAGGTTACTTAGCTGGCGAGTTTACTGGTGTTAAATCTTTACCAAATGATAAAAAAAGAGTAGTTGCTAAAGAGTTGAATGAACTAAAAAATGCACTTTCTACACTTTTTGATGAGAAAAAATATGAGCTAGAGCTAGAAGACCTAAGAAATAAAATGAAAGAAGATGCTATTGATGTCACACTATATAGCGCTAGATCTTCAAAAGGTGCTCTTCATCCAGTGATGGACACTATGGATAGAATTGTAGATTATTTTCTACAAATGAATTTTTCTATTGAAACTGGACCAATGGTAGAGGATGATTTTCATAACTTTGAAGCTTTAAATTTACCAAAACATCACCCAGCACGTGATATGCAAGATACATTTTATTTTAATGATGAAAAGTTGTTACGAACACACACCTCTCCTACTCAAATTCGTAAAATGTTGAAAAACAAACCACCAATTAGAATGATTAGTCCAGGTGCAGTTTTTCGTCGTGATTTTGATATTACACATACACCAATGTTTCATCAAGTTGAGGGATTAATGGTTGATGAGAGTGGAAAAGTATCTTTTGCAAATCTAAAATTTATTCTTGAAGATTTTTTGCATTATATGTTTGGAGATATAAAAGTACGTTTTCGCCCTAGTTTTTTTCCTTTCACAGAGCCATCTGCTGAAGTTGATATTAGCTGTGTTTTCTGTGAGGGTGATGGTTGTAGAATCTGCTCACATACTGGATGGTTAGAAGTATTAGGTTGTGGAATGGTTGATCCAAATGTTTTTAAATCAGTTGGATATAAAAATGTTAGTGGTTATGCTTTTGGTTTAGGCGTTGAGAGATTTGCGATGCTTATTCATAAAATACCAGACTTACGCTCGCTTTTTGAGGGTGATATTCGTCTATTGGAGCAGTTTAAATAATGATAGTTACTAAACATTGGTTAAATGAATGGGTAAATTTAAATTCATATAATTCTGAAGATTTAAACAAAACTTTCAATAGTATTGGACTTGAAGTAGATAGAATAGTTGATTACGTTATGCCACAAAAGGTTGTAGTAGGGTATGTTTTAGAGTGTGATAAACATCCTGATGCAGATAAATTAAATGTTTGTCAAGTTGATATAGGAACTGCAAAACGTCAAATTGTTTGTGGTGCAAAAAATATTGCAAAGGGTATGCACGTTGCTGTTGCAATTGTTGGTGCTATTATGCCCTCAGGACTTGAAATAAAGAGTGCAACACTTAGAGGTGTTAATAGTGAGGGTATGATATGTTCAGCTAGTGAACTTGGATTACCTGATATTAATGATGGAATCTTAGTCCTAGATGAGAGTATTGGTAGGCTTGAACTTGGACGTGAATTAAAAGAGTATAGTGCTTTAAATGATACATTAATAGAACTAGAACTTACTGCAAATCGTGGTGATTGTTTAAGTGTACATGGGGTTGCAAGAGACTTAAGTGCTGCTTATAATTTACCACTTCATGAAACAGAAGAGGTTCATGAAGAGCAAAATAGAATAGGAATTGGTCGTATACTTCAACTTAGTTATCATGGTGAATCTGAAGCAAATGTAATGTACCGAGTTTTGAAAAAAACAGAGTTGGAGTTACCACTTTTGATTAAATTGCGTTTAGCTTTAGTTGAGCAAACGTATAAAGATAATATGGACGCAATGTTGCAATATACAACTCATGCAACGGGTGTAATATTTCGTACATATAGTCATAACTTTTTTGAGTTACAAAACGACAAAGCTAGAGTATATGTAAAGCTTAATAAAGATGGTTTTGCTGAAGTTTCAGGTGAGAGTGTTGCGTCAATAGTTGGAGTTAGTCAAAATGATGATAGCTACCCTAAAGAGAATGATGAAATACTTATCGTAGAGGCTAGTTATGTTCCCCCTGAACGTATTTCTAAACTTGTATCAGAGCATAAAATTAAAAGTGATGATGTATATTATAGAAGTTCAAGAGGAAGTGAACCTGAACTTAGTTTTGGTATGCACTATTGTCACAACCTATTTAAAGCTTATACTGAAGTATCTTTCATGGCTGGGACTAGTGAATATATAAAAAGTCGTGATGAGAACTATTTGAGTCTTAGTTTGAGTAACATTGTTGAGTTAATTGGTTTTAAAATTGATAAAATCCGTATTGTTCAAATTTTAAAAAGATTAGGCTTTGACATTATGAAGTCTCATGATAAAAATATTGTTGTTTTAGTTCCTCAATTTAGACATGATATTTCAAATGAACAAGATATAGTCGAAGAAGTTGTTAGAATGGTTGGAATAGATAATATTCCATCTCGTCCACTCTCTATTATTGAATGTAATCAGACAAATAACTCACTTTTAGAGTATAAAAAACGTAGAACTCTTAGAGAACGCTCAGTTGGTGGTGGTTTTTATGAGACTGTTCATTATATATTTGGACAAAGGAGTATATTTGAATCTTATGGTTTTGAGATTGTTGATTCAGGTATTGAACTATTAAATCCAATTGTTGAGACCTTAGATACTTTAAGATCTACAATGTTAGTTGGTTTACTTGATGCTGCAGAAAAAAATGTTAAATTTGCACAAAAACAAGTAGCACTATTTGAACTAGGAACAGTTTTTAATAAAGATAGAGTTGAATCTCATAAAATGGCTTTTATCTTTAGTGGTGCTGTTCAAGAAGAGGGAGTATCTAACCATGGTAAACCAACAGATATTGACTTTGCAAGCTTTGTGCGCCGTGTATCTTCTGTAATTGGTGATTTTGAACTAGAACCATTAACTGAATTTAATAACTCTTTTATGCATCCATATCAGTGTGCAAAAGTTATAATCGATGGTAGCTATGTTGGAGAATTGTATAAGCTTCATCCTAAAATTGCAGCAGATAAAGATTTAGGCTCTACATATCTTTGCGAGATAGACTTTAGTGCAATAAAAGTTGGCATTAAAATAGCATCTGCATACTCTAAATTTCAAGCTTCATTTAGAGATTTGAGTCTTGTTATACCATCAAACTTAAGATATGAAGATATTAAAAAAGTAATTGCATTAAATACTACAGATGAGGTTCAACGTTTTTATCCAGTTGATATTTATAGTGATGAGAAGATGGGTGAGAGTAGTAGTTTAACTATCCGTTTTGTTCTACAATCACCAGATAAAACTTTAGAAGAAGATGATATTTTACAAGCAATGAGTTCCATTCAGAGCGCTCTTAACTCCGAATTAGGTATAGAACTACGATGAAAAGCGTAAAAATTTCAAAAGCTGATGGTTTTTCTCTAAATTTAGATAATATCGCTCCGGATAAATCGATTTCTCACAGAAGTGCAATGTTTGCACTTTTAGCTAGTGGAAAAACTAAAATAGATAACTTTTTACGTGCAGAAGATACTATGTCAACTTTACGTATAGTTGAACAACTTGGAGCAATTGTTGAAGATGATGGACATATTATCACAGTAGAATCAACGAATGTAGTTGAACCTGCTGATGTTTTAGATTGTGGTAACTCTGGTACTGGAATGCGTCTTTTTTGTGGATTACTGAGTGGTTTTGACGGTCATTTTATTTTAACTGGTGATAAATATTTAAATAAACGCCCTATGAAGCGTGTCTCTTCACCTCTACGTGAAGTTGGTGCAAAGATAGATGGTAGAGAAGATGGTGATTTAGCACCATTGTCTATTCGTGGTACAGAGCTTAAACCTTTTCGTTATGTGAGTCCAATAGCTTCAGCACAAGTTAAAAGTGCAATGATGCTCTCAGCCTTGCGCGCGACTAATACATGTTATTACAAAGAGAATGAATTAACAAGGGATCATACAGAGAGAATGTTAAGTGGAATGGGTGCAAATATTTCAAAAAATGATGATGGTTTTATTGTTATTGAACCATTGAGTAAACCATTAGAACCACTTAATATTCGTGTACCAGCAGATCCATCAAGTGCATTTTTCTTTGCAGTCGCTGCTGCTATTACACCTAATTCTACTGTTTTATTAAAAGATGTGACACTAAACCCTACTAGAATTGGTGCATATAAAGTTTTAGAACGTATGGGAGCAAAGATTGAGTTTATTCAAACTGAAGATAAATATGAACCAATTGGTGATATTAAAGTCTCATATTCAGCTCTTCGTGCGGTTGAAGTTAGTGAAAATATCTCTTGGTTAATTGATGAACTTCCAGCTTTATCAATCGCTTTTGCTTGTGCAAAAGGTAAAAGTGTTGTTAAAAATGCGAAAGAGCTTAGAGTAAAAGAGAGCGATAGAATAAGCACTGTTGTTGATAATTTGCGTAAATGTGCTATTGAAGTTGAAGAGTTTGAAGATGGTTATGCAGTAGTTGGTGGTGAGCTTAAAGAGGCTATGGTTGATAGTTTTGGTGATCATAGAATTGCTATGAGTTTTTCCATAGCTGGACTTAAATGTGGTATGAGCGTAAATGATATAGCTTGTATTGATACCTCTTTTCCTAATTTCTTCTCTATTTTAGAGAATATTACTAAGGCGAAAGTTGAAAATTGAGCTAGCTGAGAGTTTAGGTTTTTGTTTTGGTGTTAAGCGCGCTATTAAAATTGCTGAAGAGTCAAAAGATGCTCACACGTATGGACCATTAATTCATAATAGTCTTGAAAATGAACGATTGCGTAAAGATTTTAATGTTGGACTTGTTGAAAATATTGAAGATTTAAAGAGTCACTCTAAAGTTATAATTCGAACTCACGGTATAGAAAAAAAGAATTTGGCTCGTTTACATGAAAAAGATATGGAAGTTATAGATGCAACATGTCCATATGTTACAAAACCGCAGCAGATAGTAGAAGACATGAGTAAAGAGGGTTATGATATTGTTATATTTGGAGATGAAGAGCATCCTGAAATTAAAGGTGTTAAGAGCTACTCAACTGGGAATGTTTATGTAGCACTTGAATCTTCAAAACTTGATAATATAGCCTTAAAAGAGAGAGTAGCGATAATTGCACAAACTACTCGTAGAGAAGAAGAATATGAGACGTTAGTGTCATATTTGATGCGTCGTGTTAGAGAAGTTAGAGTTTTTAATACTATCTGTAATGCAACTTTTGAGAATCAAGATGCTGCAAATGAGTTATCTATGAGAGCTGATGTTATGGTTGTTATTGGTGGTAAAAATTCATCAAATACAAAACAGTTATTTAGAATTTGTGAGCAAAACTGTAAAAGTAGTTACTTAATTGAATCATCTGCTGAATTAGAACCTAAATGGTTTGAGAGTAAAACTTTTTGTGGTATTTCAGCTGGGGCATCAACACCTGATTGGGTTATATCTGAAATTATAGAAAAAATTGAGAATTTAAAAGTTAAAAAATAGTATCTACAACTAAATTTTTAAATTTCATTTGTTGAAGTTGAAGTCGTAAGTTATTGTTCTGCTCTTTTAGAAGTTCGTTTCTTCTTTCTTGCATAGCTATATCTCTGCTATCATAATAGATACTATTTCGTAAAAATATTTTTGGAAAAAGCAATAAAAAAATAATTGCAATTATTAGTGTCAAACTTAAAAGTGTACGAAGTTCAATACCTCTTGGTGTAAATGATTTTAGTTCATCTAATAAATCATTACGCTCATTTGTGCTAACTTGCAAAATTAAATACTCTCATCTTTGCACTTCTACTACGTGGATTAATTTTAAGCTCTTCAGGTGATGCTATCATCGGTTTCTTTGTCACAACTTTTCCTTTAGCATGATTATTTCCACATGTGCAACGCATAGCACGCGAATCACAAATACAACTTTTTGTCCACTCTTTAAATTTTTGTTTAACAATTCTATCTTCTAGTGAATGAAAAGAGATAATCGCTACACGACACCCATTTGGTGCAAAATTTTCTATTGTCTTTAATAGTCTATTTAGTTCACCTAATTCATCATTTACCTCTATTCTAATTGCTTGAAAAATTAGAGTTGATGAGTGAATTTTACTTCCACGTTTTCCAAAGGCAGATACTAGTTCACTTAATTTTTTTGCACTCTCTATTGGTCTATTCTTTATAATTATTTCAGCTACTTTTCTCCAAGACTGAACTTCTCCATACTCTCTAAATATATGTTCAAGTTCAGTTTTAGAGTAGTTATTTATCACCTCATACGCACTTAGAGTTTGATTTTGATTCATTCGCATGTCTAGTGACATATCATTAAAACCAAAACCTCGCTCATTACTATCAAGTTGCAAAGATGACACACCAATATCGGCCAAAATAGCACTAATTTTAGGGCCTTCTTCTCTCTTTAAAACATCTGCTGTTTTATCTGCAAAACGTCCTTGTAAAATTTCAACACGTTTATTAAAAGGTTTAAGTAGATTTGTAGAATACTCAATAGCAGTTTTATCTTGATCAATTCCAATGAGAGATATACTTTTGTTTGATTTTAATATGGCATTAGAATGTCCAGCGAAACCAAGTGTACAGTCAACTACTGTACCATCTGTAATGTCTGAAAAGCTCTCTATGACTTCATTTAGTAAAACGGGGATATGTGGTTTTTTCAAGGATAATCTTTTTTAATTAAAATCCTACAAGTAAAGCACTTAAAAGAAGTTTTTCATACTAAAGTAATATTTATTTAGCCCAGAAACCAGTTCTAGCTTTAATAGTTGAGTTATACCAATTCCTATTAAAAACTAAATAAGTAGTCATGTAAAATTAATTTCATAAGTGCCACCATATCCCATAATGACTTTTTCCACATAATTTTTCATATCGTTAGCTTATTTATAAGCTTCAAACTCAATCCAATGGTACTTCATGAATCTCCAAAGAATTTCTATAGGGTTTAGCTGTGGTGAATAAAGTGGAAGATAAAATAGAGACAATCCTTTTTCTTCCCATTTTTCAATCTGAGCTTTAAATTTTTTACTTTTATGAATACTTGCATTATCTAAAACAACAGTTGTTCTTTTTGTGATTTTTTCAGAGAAAAGATTAAATACTCCAATAACAATATATGAATCAACTCTGTCTGAAGTTGTAGCACAATACAATTCTTGAGCGTTTACGTTTAAAAATCCAAGTACATTCAAATTCTTTGACATTTTTGCTGGGATACTTAAAGTTTTTCCTACTGTACTCCAAGCGTATGGGATATTTGGGCTTAAATTAAATCCACTCTCATCAAAGTAAACAACATCAGTGTCACCTAAAAGTGCCTGTTGTTCTATCTTTTGAAGCTCTTTGATATGTCAACCCTATATCATATTTTAAAGTGTGAAAAAAACTCTTAGCTACTGCATTATCCCAACAATTACCTTTTCTACTCATACTTTGAACTATGCCATGCTGTTGTAATAAATCTTTATGAGAGTAAGAAGCATACTGACTACCTCTATCTGTGTGCCATATTAAGCCTTTAGGAGGAGGGGCATTGTTTACAATCATATTATCACCCATAGACCAACCAACAACTTTCCTAGAATATAAATCTATTACAGTAGCAAGATATAACCAACCTTCACTTGTTTGAATATATGTGATGTCACCAACATATTTTTCATCAGCTTGTGATTAATAAAAATTTCTATTTAGAATATTAGGAGCTACTGGCAAGTTATGATTAGAACCTGTAGTGTTTATTTTATATCTTTTTTTAGATTTCGCTACTAGACCAATCTCTTTCATGATAATTCCTATTTTACGTCTTGAGAGAATTAGACCATAAAGTTATTCTAGCTTATCTTTTATACGTCTTGTGCCATAGTTTTTACGACCTCATATAAAGACTATCTCTACAAGTTCATTGAGCTTTTCATCAACTTTATGAACTACAGAACCATTGCTTACTCAATGATAGTAACTTGATTTATCAACACAAAAAATTTTACACATACTTGTAATTGTAAAGTTGCCTCTATTTTTTTGAATCCATGCGTACTTTATAGAGTTTCTTTTGCGAAGTACGCTGTTGCCTTTTTTAAGATGTCACGCTCTTGTCTTAAGGATTTATTCTCAGCTCTAAGTCTTCTATTCTCATTTCCAATCGTCTCTTTAGCTACAGATTTTTGAGTAGTTCTTCTATCGTCTATTTTTATATTATTTGACAACCTATACTCTCTTATACAATTAAAAATTGTCTTTGGATTGACTCCTAAATCTTTGATACTGATTTATCGCTGTTTATTGCTAACTGTACTGTTGAATCTCTAAACTCTTGTGGATATTTACTTTTTGCTATATTGCCCTCACTTAATTCATCTTATTTTAACTTAGAATAGTTTCTATTCTTTGTATGAATAAGGGAAATCATACAAATATTTTTCAAGAGAATTTACATTATTAAAATCATAATAAATTTAAATAATTTATGTAACAGACCTTAAGGTCTGTTATATGTAGAGAGATACTTTAACCTACCTCAATATCTTCAGGCTCTTTTTGTACCATTTCACCAATTGAACGCATGGAAAGAGTAATATCTTCTCTATATTTCTTTTCTCTAAACGATGGGGATTTCACAGAACCATTTTTCATGCCAAGCTTATATATCTCTTCATTTAAGAAATGTTCATCAAACTCTTTTGTAAATGGCATATCCCATGTAATACAACCAATGCTAGGACAAATTGCAGCACATTGAGGGTCATCAAACACTCCAACGCACTCTATACATTTTTCTGGTTGAACATAGTAACGACTCTCTCCCATCGGATTACTCATATCATCTACAATAGCATTAACAGGACAGTTTTGTAGACATGCATCACATGTTATACATGTATCATCAATAATTACAGACATTTTATTACCTTAGTTATATAATTTTAGTGTTTCACCAACGCTAATATATTGTTCTCTTTCGTCAAGTGATATACTCTCTCTAAATGGTCTTGGTGCAACTTTTGGCGAAAGGAGACCTTTTTTCTTATGCACTCTAATTGAATAAGAGGAGTTTTGAGTAAAATAATTATCAAACTCTTCAGTATATGGCATATCCCAAACTATACATCCTTCTGTAGGACATACATCAGCACATTTTGGTACAGCAGCATCAACACATTCGATACATTTTTCTGGTTTAACATAAGTAAAATTTGCATTTTCAATAGGTGCTTCATCAGCACTTACAATTGCAGTTGCTGGACATTCATCAATACAGTTGTCACAATTAATGCAACTATCAGTAATCAAAACAGCCATTATTTATCTCTTTTCTCAGCTTTGTGAAATATTCTAATTAGCCACATAGGCTGATTCTCTTTAAGCATATTATGTATTTGCGATATTGCATTAACAATTTGTTCACCACTGGCTACTCTTACAGGGTGTATACCAGCTGATTGGAGCATTTTAGAAGCTGTAGGTCCTATTTGAGTACAATACATGATATCTGCATCTTCAATAGTTTTAATTTTATAGTTAAGTTTTTCTTGTTCGTTTTCAATCTCTTGTGAACTGTCAATTAATTTAATTAAATTAAAGTTATCTCTATCAATGTCAAAAAGATAAAATGTTTTTGACCATCCAAAATGTTGATCAATATTTTTACCATCTGATGATGCAAATGCAATTTTCATAATATTAAAATGAATCTGCTACGTTTGCATGATTATTTCTAACATCTATACTAATCTCTTCTAAAAAAGCTTGTGCTTTTACAGTTGGAAGCATTAAACCTTTTTTCTTATGTTCACGTATTTTATATATTTTATTTTCATTACCATTTGCATAATAATCATTGAAATCAACCGTAAAAGGCATATCCCAAACGATTGAACCCTCTGTTGGACAAGCTTCTGCACACCTTGGTGCATCGGCATGTCCAACACATTCAACACAAGTTTCTGGTTTTACATAAAAACGCTCACCCTCATAAGGGTTTTTTTCATTATCATCACTTAATATTGCAGCAACTGGACACTCTGGTTCACAGGCATCACAATTAATACACTCTTCTGTAATCATTACCGACATATCTATTCCTTTAATTGTTATTGAAATGTAATTTGCATTTTTTATTCTTAACTATATGTTTTTATCTTGTGATGTTCTATTTTTGGTTCAATGTTAATATCAATTCCACGTATTAAGATTGCTGCACTATCTCCATTTTTTAAATTAAGTAAATCAAAAGAATCAGTTGTAATTAATGAGACAACTTTCCCCATTTGGCTATCAAAAGTTAATTCACATAGTGGTTCGCTTCTTCTAATCTCTTTTAAAGATGCAGGTAGACAATTCTCTACAGAGACCTGTTCTGTACAATCTTTTGCTACACATACAGAAGCTTCTTGGAAACTACAATATACAGTATCTCCGACATCTAACCATTGTGGTAACTTTGATTTTATTATTTTCATTTTCATGTCATCACTTTGAACATAAATATATGAAACAACACCTAAATCTTTAATCTCTTCAACTTTTGCTTCTATTTGGTTCATATTTAAATCCTTACATTAAATAAAGTACGACATTTTTGTCTATCATTGTTTCAAAATGTTCTAGTAGCATATCAGCAGTTGATGTCGATCCTAAATGACATCCAGAACATGCACCTAAATAATTAAGCCATATTTGCGGTTTTTCACCATCAATATAATTGATTAGCTCAATCCCACCATTATCTGCTTCTAACGTCGGTTTAATTTTAGTTTTTATTAAATTCTCAATCAGTGAGCTTTGTTGCTCATATGTTAATAGTCTAAATTCATTATTACGTTCAGTAGCGATGCTGGCATTACTTACAAAGGTTATAATCTCTTGTGCTTGTTCGTTATTATTATGTGCTGCAGTTATTAGGTAACGCATAGATTGCTTAATGTTGCCTTTTTGTCTGTATAGCATACCAGCTTTAAGTTGAGCATTAATGTTTCCAATATCAGCCGCTTTTGTGTAATACTCTAAAGCCTTTTCTGAATCTAAATCACCATGAAGACCTTTTTCATAGAATATTGCAAGGCTGTTTAGTGCATTGTTATTTCCTTGTTTAGCTGCTTTTTCAAATAGTGAAAATGCTACCTCATTGTCTCTTTCACATCCAGCACCTTTCATATGCATCATTGCTAAATTAACCATTGCATTTGGATTCTCATCTGCGAGTGTTTTAAACAGTCCATAAGCTTCATTGTAATTTTTTGATTCATAAGCTAAAACAGCTTTATCAAATTGATATGTCATTTCTTTTGTCTCCTAAATATTTATATGCCTTTGAGAGTGGTATGCATTTGGTATTCTAGAATTAAATATGCATATTATAAAAAAATGAAATAAGGAGTTTATGGTGTATAAAGAATCTTTTGGGAGTGAGATTATTACTTCAGAAATGGAGCAAATAAAATCTATGATTGCGGAATCTATTACTCAGCGTGATAGTATTAAAAGTGAAATGGAAGTTTGGTATATTAATAATCCAAAAAAGCATTTTCCTAAGATGGAGACACTTTTTTTTACAGATACAACACTATCTGAGTTAGATAGTTCATATAAACGTTTATGGGATTATCATAATAAAAAATGAGTTACTCTAAAAAAGCGCGTTTAATTGAAAATATCGATAAAATTGAGCAATATGATCCAATACTAAAAAAAGATAATTTTCAAGAAAATGAGCCTCATTGGAGGATGCTAAGTAAAAATACAATTACTCTTTTTCAAGTATTAATTGATCAAAACCTTTCTGATTTGGTAAATGTCCTTGAACACTACCCTAAATATACGCAGTGGGTTTGTGAACATTTTCGTTATGCTTATAGTTATAGTGAAAATGAAGCAAATATTGGCTCAGCTTCTAAACTTCTTTTTCTTGGTGAGCCATATTTTTCTAAACAGTTTGTTAGAAACGTTATTAGAAAATTGCCAAAATTAGATGACTTAGATATAAAAGAGATAAGTGAGTTTTTATTAAAACTAGAAGAAGAGCATAGAAACTGGCATCCAATAATTATAAATCACTATTGCGATGCTATTATGCAGAGTATTGAACAATTAAATTTGCATCCTCTTCAGGAAATAGTTTTAAAAAAGCCAATGTTAAATATAGCTCATCAAAAGACTTTTAAATATGACGCTGAAGATAGAGATGCTGTACTAGATATTCCATATATGAATTAGGAGAATAATATGAATTATGAAACAATTAAAAATGAGTTATTAAAAGAGGCAAGAAATGCATTTGAAACCGCTTGTACACTTCGTGAGAATCAGCGTATAGAGGTCTATATAAATGATCAAAATGTAAAAATATCAGATGTTTTAGAAGAGAGTGATCAAGTTTTATATACACCTAATAGAATCTTATGTTATCAAGTTTTTGGACATGACTATTTAGAGGGCGAAATAAAAACATGGATAGATTATGCTAGAGAAATAAAACAGCCTGAAGATGGAATGCCATTAGAAGAGCCATCAAATATTGAAAAATCTATACAAGAGTTAGTAGATGAATTAGCTTTAAAAAGTGCAGTATCAAAAAATGATGTAAGCTCTTTTGAGGTGTTTGCTAATCTTCCTGTAGATCTACTTGGAACAATTGAACATGAAATTATAGAGTATTGGTGGAGTGCTGATGAGGAAGAAAATGGTAAAAAATTGGCACTACTACAGATAGATGAAGCAATTGCTAGTCTGTCCAAAGATTGATTTGGATTCTAGTTTTGTGTAATTTGTAAAATAAACGGTGTACCTCAAATTTAATTTATCTAATAGGTGGTGTTTGTTTTACTATTATACTAGCTGGTATTATAATTATTTAGATGTTATTTTATGAAAATAGTAATAAAGTCCAATTGCAGCTAATACTCCAAGTGGTAAAACAATAAACCAATACTCTTTTGTGATGTGAATTATTTTTAAAATCTCTTGTCCAAAAATGTAAGCAAGGATTATGGTAACGCTAGCCCATGCCATAGCACTTAAAAAATTTATTATAGCAAAAAGTTTTCCACTGTAACGTGTTACTCCTATCGCCATTGGAATTACTGTTCGTAGTCCATACATATATCGTTGAACAAAAATTATAGGCCAACCATATTTTCGTAGTAGTAGATGTGCTAATGCAAACTTTCTTCTTTGTGAACGAAGTTGTTTATGAATATATTTTTTATTATAACGACCTATGTAAAAATATATTTGATCCCCGGTAAATCCACCAAGACCAGCAACAAATATAGCAAGAGGAAGCCACATATCACCTGTATGACTCATTACACCTGCCATAACAAGGCCGGTTTCACCCTCCATTATACTCCATACAAAAAGTATAATGTAGCCATATTCTTTTAGTAAATCAACAAAAAAACCTTCCATCTACGCTACTTTCTTATTCAAAATTTAGCATCTCTTTTGCTTGAATCATATCTTTGTCTCCACGCCCTGAAAGATTAACAATAATCATTTTATCTTTAATATTTCCCATTTTTTTTAGATAGGCAATTGCATGGGCACTCTCAAATGCAGGTATGATACCCTCAGCGCGGCTAAGCCATACAAATGCATCAAGTGCTTCATCATCTGTTACATTATCATATTTTACATTTTTATTATCAAAATGAAATGAGTGTTCAGGTCCAATTCCTGGGTAATCAAGTCCTGCTGAAATTGAGTGAGCCTCTATAACTTGTCCCTCATCATTTTGCAATAGATAACTCATTTGACCATGAAGTACTCCAGGTGAGCCTTTTTTAAGACTACAACCATGTTTATCAGTCTCAACTCCAAGTCCACCAGCTTCAATTCCAATACATTCAACTTCTTTATCTTCTAGGAAGTGATGGAACATTCCAATAGCATTACTTCCACCACCAATACAGGCAATTACATGATCTGGTAGTCTATTCTCACGCTTTAGGATTTGTTTCCTTGCTTCATAACCTATAATTGCTTGAAAGTCTCGAACCATCATTGGGTATGGGTGAGGTCCTGCTACTGTTCCAATCACATAGTAAGTATCTCTAGCATTTGTAACCCAGTGACGGATTGCATCATTCATTGCATCTTTGAGAGTTTGACTTCCACTAGTAACTGGATGAACACGAGCACCTAAAAGTTTCATTCTAAAAACATTTAGCTCTTGACGTTTAACATCTTTTGCACCCATAAAAACATCACACTCTAAGCCCATAAGCGCTGCAATGGTAGCAGTAGCAACTCCGTGTTGACCGGCACCAGTTTCTGCAATTATTTTTTTCTTTCCCATACGTTTAGCAATTAATCCCTGAGCGATTGTATTGTTTATTTTATGTGCGCCTGTATGGTTAAGGTCTTCGCGTTTAATATATATTTTTGCACCAAGTTCATTTGAGATATTTTCTGCAAAGAAAAGTGGAGTAGGGCGACCAACATACTCTTTTAATATTTTGTTAAACTCTTTCCAAAAGCTTTTATCTTTACGTATCTCTTTATAAATTTCATTAAGGTGAATAAGTTGTGGCATTAGAGTCTCAGGAACATATCTACCACCATGGATTCCGAAGTGTCCATTGTAATCAGGGTCAAATTGTGATTTATGAGGTCTATACACTTTATAAATTCTCTAATACAGTATAAATTTTTGTATGTGCACCTAGCTTCTCTTGTGCATCTTTAAAATTTAAGTTCATAATAAAACAAGCTTCAACACATTCTGCTTTCACTTTTTTAATTAATGTAGCAGCCGCGGTTGCTGTTCCCCCAGTCGCCATCAAATCATCAATTAATAAAACGCGCGCGCCCTCTTTGTTCGTAAAGGCATCAATGTGAACCTCTATTTCATCTGTTCCATACTCTAAATCATAAGATTCTGAGATTGTAGTATATGGTAGTTTACCCTTTTTACGAATTGGTACAAAACCTATATTTAACATCTGTGCTAAAGCCGCACCAAATATAAAACCGCGTGCATCAATCCCAGCTATAAAATCTAAGTTGTACCCGTTATATCGTTCGTGTAGATGTTTCATTAAAACACCAAAAGCTTCCGCATTACTTAGTAGAGTTGTAATATCTTTAAAAAGTATTCCCTCTTTTGGAAAATTAGGAATATCTCTTATTGATGATAAGAGTACTTTTTTATCTTCTTCTGAAAGTGCCATTTGTTTCCTTTATAATAGAGCTTCTATTCTAGATTCAAGCTCTTTAATTGATGATCTAGAACGTTCAACTTCAATACGGTGCTGAGCATTTCTCTGTTTTAATGCTTTCATATCATTACGGATTTTTGTTAACTCATCTGTTAATATATCAATGTTTCCGAGTGAACGTTGAAGTTGTATCTGATATTTACGAATGAGTATCTCAGCTTCTTGTAGAGTCAGTTTCATCATATCGCTATTACGTTTTTCTTGAATATTCAGATTTTTGAAATAGAACATTTTAATTGCTAAATATAGTGATATAATAGCAATTATTGTATAAAATGACCATTCAAAAAACATTATTAATCCTCAATTTTATTTACACGACCAGTGTGTCTTCCACCTTCAAAAGATGAACTAAGCCAAGCATCAATTATAGTTTCAGCGACACCAAAACCAACAACACGCTCGCCAAAACACAATATATTAGCATCGTTATGAGACCTTGCCATTGAAGCTGTGAAAGCATCAGTACATAATGCCGCTCGAATACCTTTAAATTTATTGGCGGTCATACTCATACCAATTCCTGTTCCACAAATTAAAATACCATGAGAGGTTACATCCTCTAAAACTGCATTAGATACTTTTTTTGCATAATCTGGGTAATCAACACGCTCTTTATCAAACGGACCTAAATCTACCACTTCATGACCACGAGTCTTTAGTAACTCTTTTGTATAATTTTTTAGATCTAGCCCAGCATGATCGGTTGCGATATAAAATTTCATCTATTTCCTTTAATTTATTAGTAACCAATTATTTAATAAAAAACGTACAGGTTCAAAAAGAACAATACCAGCAGGTGTTGCTAAAATAATAACAACAATAATCATTCCATATGGTTCAGCTTTTTGCATTAAAAGTGCAGTTTTATCAAGACCAAATTTAATCAACAGATACCTTAAGATATGTGAGCCATCAAATTGTGGAATAGGCCATAGATTAAAAATACCTAAAACTGTATTATATATAATTAATTGAACTAATACCATATATGGGATAGCCGCTAAGATACCGTCTGGTTTATCTAAAAATGAAAGTATAATTGAACTAGCAATTGCTATTGTAAAATTGTATGCAATCCCGGCGGCACTTACTGCAATAGCTGCGTTATAACCACCATTTTTCATCACTTTTTTTACATCTATTGGTACAGGTTTTGCCCAACCAAATAGAAATGGCATGTTTGATATAAATAGTATAAGTGGTAAAACTATAGTTCCAATTATATCTACATGAACAATAGGGTTCAAGCTTAATCTTCCAGCATTTTTTGCTGTATCATCACCATAATACCATGCAACTTTTCCATGCATAATCTCATGCCCAATTATTGCAATAATTAGAGCGACAATAGCAGAGAGTGCTTTGACAATATCAAAAACACTATAATCCACTCTATATTCCCTCTAATTCTTCGACAGTCTTTCCAACTCTATTCCAACGAATACTATAATCATCATCAATGCTCATATAGATAAACCATGGAGTTCCCTCAACTAAACCATAAGGTACAGTTCCCCAAAACCGGCTATCATTTGAGTGATCGCGATTATCTCCCATCATAAAGAATTCATTTTCTGGAACACGAATAGGCATAAATTGAAATACTTGTGGTGGATAACCAGTCTCAGGTGTTACGCTAGCATCACTATGGATTCCCGGATGCTTTTTTTTATAAGGATTTTTAACCCACAATCTATCAAATAGAGCTACAATATCCTCTTTAGCATAGTTCTCTTTTATGTATGTATCACCCTCTTTAGGATGGAGATATAATATTTTATTGTTCATAAAAAGTTCATCGCCACCAACGCCTACACAGCGCTTTACATAATGAGTTTTATGGTTTAGTGGGTATCTGAAAATTACTATATCACCACGTTTTGGTTTGTCACCATTTACTATATGTCCATCAGTGCCAGGAACTAGTGGAACTTCAAGCCATGGAATATGAGGAGTAGGAACTCCATATACAAACTTTTTTACAAACAGATTGTCACCAATTAAAAGTGTGTTTTTCATAGAACCACTCGGAATTATAAAAGCTTGCGCTCCAAAAAATATAATTGTAAGTACAATAATTACTGTACCAGTCCATGAATTTGCAAAGTCATAAAGTTTTGTATACCATTTTTTATCTATTTTATTCTCTTGACTCATTTATTTTCTCTTTTTTGCAGATTTGTATGTATTTGAAAGTAGCATAGCAATTGTCATAGGTCCTACACCACCTGGAACAGGAGTTATAAAACTAGCTTTTTTACTAAGAGCATTATAGTCACAATCACCAACTAATTTTCCATCATCCGTTTTATTGATTCCAATATCAATAACAATTACATCATCTTTAACCATGTCGTCTGTAATTAAATTTTGTTTACCAACACCCACTAATAAAATGTCAGCATGAATTGTATGAGCTTTTAAATTTTTTGTGTGAATATGGCAGATGTCAACTGTTGCACCAGCATTTAAAAGTAGACTAGCCATCGGTTTTCCAACAATATTACTAGCACCTACAACAACAGCATTCATTCCCTTTACATTCAATTTATACTCTTCTAAAAGTCTCATAACACCAAGTGGAGTACATGGTACAAAACCATCAAGACCAGAACTTAAACGACCAACATTAAATGGATGAAAACCATCTACATCTTTGTGTGGTGCAACTGTCTCTAAAATTTGAGTTGTATCTATGTGTGATGGGAGTGGAAGTTGAATTAAAATACCATCAATGTTTTGATTGTCATTCATCATTTTAATTGTATCTATAATTGCATCTTGATTAATGCTATCTGGCATTTCGTGTGTAATTGAATATATACCAACATCTTCACATGCTTTTTTCTTCATACCAACATAAACATGGCTAGCTGGGTCATTGCCAACAAGTAAAACAGCTAAACCTGGGATAATTCCGCGTTCTTGTTTAAGGTCGCTAATATCGCGTCCGACGTCATTTTTGATTTTTTTTGAGAGTGCTTTACCATCTAGTAATTGCATATTTTCCTCAGGATAAGTAAATAGTTTTAGAATGATAGCGAAAATGGTTTTAAAGAAAGTCTGTTAAGAGTAAATTTGTTGTCTTTAAGCTTATGATATAATCACGTATTAAAAAAAAGGAAATCTATTTTGAGCAGATATATTCTTTTTTTATTACTTCTTTTTAATTCACTTTTTGCAGAATCATTTATTACTGAAGAGGAGTATGGTAAATATCTTTATAGTAATCCAAGAGGTGTTAGTTGTGCTGCTTGTCACGGTATAGATGCCAAGGGAAAGGTGATTGCTACTTATTTTGATAATGATACTCCTAAAAAATTAGAGACTAATGCAATTACAAACTTAGACTATAAACGTTTTGTAAGAGCGCTTAGAAAACAAAAAGGCGTAATGCCTAGATATTATTTAAGTGATAAAGAGACAACTGCACTTTATAACTATATTCAAGGTTTATAAAAATGGTAATTGAAAATATTGATCATATTGTTAAATTAGCAGAGAATAATGATTTAGAGGCAATTGAGAAATTAACCATAGTGCAAGAGCGTGAGCAAAATAGGGCACTTAATTTTAGAAGTGCGCTAATGATCTCAGCTCATAATGCAAAGCATCTAAATAAGATTGATACTCTAAATACCGGATGTGCTATGATTAATCTTGAAGATGGTGTAGCTAAAGAGAAAAAACCTCTAGCATTACGTTTATGCGCTCTATTTTTAAGTAAATTACCAACATGTAAAAAAAAGTTAGTAGTTAGGATTAATGAATTAGATAATGGTGGCGAAGAGGAGATTTTATATTTAAATAAATTTAAGCCAGATGCTATTCGCATACCAAAAATTGAAACTACTCAAGATGTTGTTCGGGCTCTTACATTAATTGATGAATCAATAGAAGTACATCTTTCCATTGAAACTTCTAAGGCTTGGCTAAATTTAAAAGATTTACGTGTGAATGATAGAGTAAAAGTTTTTTATCTTGGAATATTAGATTTATTAGCTGATTTAAAATTGCCTCTTTCTTTACTTACTCCTGAAAATCATACTATACACTCAATATTGTCACAATTTCTATTAACATCATCAGCATTAGGTGTAAAACCAGTCTCATTTGTTTACCAGTACCATAAAAATATGCAAGGTTTTGAACAGTGGTTAGAGATTGAAGAGCAAATGGGATTTTTAGCAAAGGGGTGCATATCACCAGAACAAGCTATAAGAGCAGATGATGTTTTTGGTATTTCATTAGCCGCACTTTCAGAAGCACACTATATTGTGGTAGAATTTGAGAAGAAACGTAAAGAGGGTAATACTGGTTTTGTTGATGAAAAACTAGGATTTATAGATGAACCTATATACAAAGGTGCTAGGGCATTGTTAGAATTAGGAGAAAAATAAATTATGAAATTTTTTGTTTTAATAGCATTTTTATTTACAAACTTATATGCAATTAATTTTTCGCAGATGAGTACGCAAGAGTTGATTGTACTTGTTGGTTATGTCAAAAGCGCTGATAGTAGTACTTTAAAAAAAGAGCTCAAAACTAGAGTATCAAGTATGAGTGAAAAAGAGAAAAAAGATTATCAAATGGCACTAGAACGTGAACGAGAAAAAAAGTAAAATCCTACTTTTAGAAGATGACCTTCTTTTGTGTGAAACGTTAGAAGATTTTTTAACTTCTGAAAACTTTGATGTTGATGTTGTATATGATGGTGAGATTGCATTAGAGTCAGCGTATGAAAAAAGTTATGATCTATTTTTATTTGATGTAAAAGTTCCATCTATTAATGGTTTTGATCTTTTATATGAACTTAGAAGTAAAGGTGTGACTACTCCTGCTATTTTTATGACATCTCTTAACTCTGTTGATAACCTTTCAAAAGGTTTTGAAAGTGGTGCAGATGATTATCTTAGAAAGCCATTTGAACTAAAAGAGCTGTTAGTACGCGCACAAAATATTTTAAAAAGAGAGTTTTTCCACGCAAAAGTTCAAGCTATAGAGTTAGGTGACAACTTGATATATGAACCACTTAATAATAGGCTAATAAAAGATGGTACTGAGATTACATTACGTTTAAAAGAGCTAAAACTACTCTCTATATTTTTGAAACATCAAAACGAACTACAATCTCATGATGCTATTTATGACGCTCTTTGGGACTATGAAGAGACACCTAGTGAGACATCTTTGCGTACATATATTAAGAATCTTAGAAAAATTATTGGTAAAGATAGAATAGCTAGCATAAAAGGTTACGGATACAAATTTGTCTCACTCTGAAAAGCAAACTCTTAAAAATTTTGTTGCACTATATGCACTTTTAAGTTTTTCAATTCTAATTTTAATTTCAATTTTGTATTTTGGTTTTGAAAGAGATTTTATGCTTCGTAAAAAACAGGTTTTACTTGAAGAATATGCAAAAGAGTTAATTCAAAACTTAAAATATGTGCATATAAATTTAGATAAAACACGTAAATATCCAAGAAGTAAAAATTATAGATCAGCAATTTTTGATAGCAGTAAAAAGCTTATTTTTTCTACATTAGAAAATGAAAAAGTAAACCTAGAAGATAAGTTGTATAAGACTGAAAATATTATCCATTTTATTAAACAACCAAGCTCATACTATTTGGGTTCTTATTATGTAGTAGTTGAGATAGTAGATGATGAGCTTTGGTTAAATGTGGTATATAAAAAACTATTTATCTACGCAGGGTCTCTATTTTTCGTATTTTTAATTATTGGATATTTTTTATCAAGACTTTTTTTACGACCGATGAGAGATGCGATTGAGATGCTTGAACACTTCATTCAAGATACCACACATGAACTTAATACACCAATTAGTACAATTAATATGAATATAGAGATGTTAGACTCTAAAACACTTGATGAAAAGAGCAAGGTTAAAATAGATAGGATTAAGATAGCCTCACAAACATTGAGTCATCTTTATGATGATTTGAGTTTTTTACTTTTAAATCATAAGGTTATATCAAATGACGAAGAGCTTAATTTAAAAGAGTTAATTAAACAACGTTTGAACTATTTTGAACAGATAGCTAATGTTAAAAAAGTTAGTTTAGATTTTATATGTAACATAGAGCAATCAATTGTAATGGACAAGAAAAAGATTACAAAACTTTTAGATAATTTAATCTCTAATGCTATTAAGTACAATAAAATATCTGGTAATGTAACAGTTGTTTTAGATGAAAAATCTATTGTGGTTAAAGATAGCGGACAGGGTATAAAAAAGCGAGATTTAAAGGCTGTATTTGATAGATTTGAGAGGTTCAACTATGTACAGGGCGGTTTTGGAATAGGACTTCATATTGTTAATGTTATTGCCAAAGAGTATCGCTTAAAGATAGATATAGAATCAAAAGAGAACATTGGTACTGAAGTGAGTATAAGATGGTAAAAAAAATATTTTTTGCTTTACTATTAGTGAGTACATTGAGTGCTGGTATTTTTGAGACAAATTGTGCATCTTGTCATAAATCTTTCCCTGTAGAGATTGATAAATTTTTATATAGATATATATTAAAATATAGTAGTGAAGAGAGTGTTAAAATTGCACTAATTGAGTATCTTAAAAATCCAACAAAAGGCAAAAGTGTAATGCCCGAACCATTTATTTTGCGTTTTGGAATTAAAAAACGTTCAATGCTAAGCGATACTGAACTTAAGCGTGCAATAGATGACTATTGGCTAATGTATAAAATTGATGGAACTCTTTATTAATAGACTTTTTGTGAAATTAGAAGTCTAATATCTTTTATTAAATCGTGTTGCTTGTTCCATATGTGATGATTGGAGAAATTTTTTACTTTTTTGCATCTGTATCATTTTTTGGCGAGTTATATCTCGTTCACCTTCAAATAGGGTAATAGCTTGTGCTATTAAAGCTGAACCCTTTTGTTTATCTTCTATAGATTCTAACTCATCAATGCTATTTAAAAGTTTTATAACTTTTTCAATGTCTTTTTTGACAAGTGCAACTGTGAAACTACTGATCCAGCTCATTTTGCATACTTTCACGCCACGCTTCAAGTAGACCTTTTACAACACCATTTACCGTAGCTAATTTAGTTACTTCATTATGAGCATTTGCTTCACTTAATAGTTGAAGTTGATAGGCATATAGACCATTTAAGTACTCTGCAATTTCAGGGGAATTGTCATAATCCAATGTATGGATTAGCTCTGTAAAAATTGCAGAAGCACGGTTTATCCAGTAAACACGCTTTTCAATATCATTTTTTTCGATAGACCTGCGTGCTCTTGTTGTAAATCGTAAGATTCCTTCGTATAGCATTTCTACAAGTTTGAATGGTGATTCAACTTGTATACTATTTTGCTGATACGTATTGTAAGCTAAATTTGTTCGCATAATTTTCCCCTTATATGCTTAAATTACTTGGCGTTTGCTGCTGCGTCTATTTGCGACTGCAATGCACTAAAACTTTGGTTTAAACCACTTATAACTGAGTCATAAGCTGCAAATCTATTAGCCATTATGTTATATTTATCATCAAGCCTTGAAATCGCTTTTAAACGCTCTTCTTCAAGGCTCTTAGCAGAAGTATCAAGACTTTGCTCAAATGTCGAGAGTATTCCAGTAGATGAATTTAAATATCCATCTAATTTTTCGTTTAAATTAAAAAAAACACCATCTAGTCTTACATCTTCACCATTTATGGTGGTATTATTACCTTTAAAAAAGTTTTCGACTACTGTGGAATCTTTATTCAATTCACTTGTTAAAACACCCTTATCTAATTCCATAATTCCAGCTTCATTTAGACTTAATCCAAATGTACTTAATGATTGATTATCAGCATTTATATACAAAATTTCTCTATTTATATCTGATCTAAGTCTTGTTATTGTACTTTCACCTTGAAACACACCACTTTCGCCTGTGTCAACATCAAATTTTGTGACTTCAGTTAAATTAGCCATTAAATCATTATAAGCAGTTACAAAACCCTCTAATTGGCTCTCTATGCCACTTGTGTCTTGTGCTATTTGAACACTCACTTCTTTACCGGCAGCTGTAACTTCTGTCAAGTTAAGTGTCAATCCAGTGACTATATCATCGACAGAATTTGTATTTCTTTTAACAGAAACCCCATTGTATGTAAATTCTGCATCTGTACCAGATTGTAGAACGTTTGTATAAGTAGCTCCTGCAATATCTGTAAAGCCTGTATTTAATCCGGCAGCTTCGGTTTTTAGTGTTGGTTGATTTGTAGATGTACCATCACCAGATTTTAGATAAAGTTGAAATTGATTTGTACCAGTTTGCACAACACTAGCTTGAACTTTACTGTTTAGAGTTGTATCTTGATTTATAAGGTCAGCCATTCCCTGTAGTGATGTACCAGATGCTACATCTACTGTATAGTCAACACTATCTACTGTTAGAGTTAAACTTGTAGCTGATGAAGCGATAGATGATGATGCTGAAGTAAAGTTTGCAGATTTCATTGCGTTATCATCATCTAATCCAATATTTAAATTAGCACCCTCAACCATAGTGACACTATTTTCAAAACCTGTATCTTTACCTTTTACAATCAATCTATATTGATCAGTATCTGTTTTTAAAACAGATGCTGTAACGTGTTCACTAGCTGCTTCATTGATTTTAGTAGCTAAATCTTCTAGTGACGTTGCTGCTGTAATATCATCTATAAAGTAACTATTATTTCCAACTGAAATCGATAGTGATGAATTACCAGTTGCCACTGTTGATTCTTTTGCACTAAATGTTTGTGATTGTACAACTTGTTCTTGTGCTAATTGATTTACATCTAAGGTTATGGTTTGTGCGGATACACCAGCACTTACTGTCGCGCTAACCCCATCTCCTGTAATTGTAGATGAACGCTCCAAATAAAGTTGATCTTCACCTAAGGATTTCATATAGCTTTTAGCAGTATTAGCAAGTCCTGAAAGAGTGACCATAGCAGTTTTTTCTTCACTGTTTTTTTCTATGTTCTTTTCTATCGGTTTTACTTGACCAGCTTCATCAGCTGCTCGTAATTGCTCAATTATATCAAAACTTAAAGCTCCATCACTTCCAAGTCCTAAAGATTGTAATGCAGGCATGATTTATCCCTTTTGATCGAATATACTACCAACAACCTCACGCATTTTTGACATTAATTGCATCGCTTCATCTGATGGGTATTTACGTATAATCTGATCATTTTTTACATCTACAACTGAGACATAAAATGTTTTAGCTTCTTCTTGAAAGCCAAACTTTATGTCACTGTTCATTGGAGCCATCTCTTTATTTAACGCGGCTACAATGTTCTGTAACTCCTGTTTCAGATCTTTTTGATTTGCTTTTTCTGTATCAACCTTAACTTCTTTTGCAACACTTTGCGTAGCTTTTTTATCTTGTTCTTGACTTACACCTTTAGCTGGTGCAGAGACATTGCTCGGTTGTAGCGTGGTTGGTACGCCATTTTGAATCTGCATAATTTGTCCTTTAGTGAGTTTATATAATAGTAACATCGACAGTTTTTAAAATTATTTTAGTAGTATACTTCAATTTTAATTTGAGAGGTTCATTTGAAACGATATTTACATACACTTATAATAGAACCATTAATTGCTCGTTTGAGTTTAATTCAACTTATAAGTTACTTTGCTGCTTGGTTCTCACATGTAGCAGTTTTTACTCTTTTGGTTCAAATGAACGCGTCTGCCTTTGTAATTGCGCTTGCAGCTTCCATGCAATTTTTACCAGGAGTGATACTAGCTCCTTTTAGTGGTGCTTTAATAGACTATTTACGTCCAAAACCTTTAATGATTATACTTTTAATTGTTGAAATATTTGCAACTTTAATGTTTCTATTTGTTCAAAATGCTGAACATATTTGGATGTTATTAGCATTACTATTTATACGAATGGGAGCAGCAAGTTTCTATTTTACTGTTGAAATGGCACTACTACCTCGCATTTCAAAACCATTAAACCTACAAAATATCAATGAAATTCATTCTCTAATTTGGTCATTTAGTTATACATTTGGTATGGCACTCAGTGGTTTAATTGTCTTTTGGTTAGGTGTTTATGTTGCCTTTTTAATAGATGCTACTCTTTTTACATTAGCACTTATACTCTTATTTAAAACAGAAATTACGTTAGGTGCTGTTGGAATCAAAAGAGATATTATTAGTATGTGGAAAGAGGCATTTTTATATTTTAAGCAAAATAGAGAAATATTACATCTGATGCTCATTCACGCAGCTGTAGGACTAACAGCTTATGACGCGCTTGTTGCACTTCTTGCAAAAGAGATTTATGCCCAGCAGATTAGTATTGCTATAGCTATAGGGTTTATTAATGCTATAAGAGCAGTGGCATTGATGTTAGGACCAATTATTTTTGGAACATGGCTTAGTCCAAAACGTTTTGTATGGATGTTTTTGTGGCAAGGTCTGGCGATAATAGTTTGGGCGCTTTTGTTCAATAACTACTATCTTTCATTAGTTGGTTCATTTTTAGCGGGTCTCTTTTCTACAATACTCTGGTCATACAGCTATACACTACTTCAACGAAAAACGAAAAAAGAGTTTTATGGTAGAATGGTGGCACTAAATGACATGATGTTTTTGTTCGGTGCAACAGCAACATCTTGGTATATTGGAAGCTCTTTTGAAATGGGATTTTCATTAAAAATACTTACTATACTTTTAGGAAGTATGTTTTTTATTTTTGGATTTTATTATGTATGGGTTAGAAAAAAGTTTTTATAAATTATAGATAATTGTTAAAAAATAGTTCAATTTCTACACAATAGCAATATACAATTTAGATTATGGGCTTAAAAAAATTGGTGCATAGGAGTATTATTTGATTGTAGAGTTTCAAAATAAAAAAATAGATTTAGACAAAATTGTACGTCTGTACCCAGCAGCACTTGTTGAAGTTCCAAATGATACACCTGCTGAAGTATCGTTAGAGTGGGCTGAAAGTAAAGCAGATAAAATAACTATTGGTGGTTATATTTTAGTGTTTGATTACGCACAAGATAGAAGTGAACGTGTTGTTTTAGAGTTTTTTACAAAAGAGGAAATGGATGAGGTTGCTCAGCAAATCGCACCTTATTTTATAGACTAATAATAATTATACATTTTTTTTAGTATAATCAGCAAATTTTTTAAACAAGGATTCCATTATGCAAATGACTGGAGCGCAAATGGTAATTGAGGCGCTTATTGCCGAGGGAGTAGATACCGTTTTTGGCTACCCTGGTGGAGCGATTATGAACGTTTATGATGAGATATTTAAACAAGATAAGTTTGAACATATTTTAGCTAGACATGAGCAAGCGGCTATTCACGCGGCTGAGGGTTACTCAAAAGCTAGTGGAAAAGTCGGTGTCGCTATGATTACTAGTGGTCCAGGTTTTACAAATGCAGTTACTGGTTTAGCTGATGCTTATATGGATTCTATTCCTTTAGTCGTCATTAGTGGGCAAGTCCCTATGAGTTTAATAGGTACTGATGCCTTTCAAGAGATAGATTCTGTTGGTATTAGTAGACCATGTACTAAACATAACTATTTAGTAACAGATACTAAAGATTTAGCACGTGTTTTAAAAGAGGCATTTTATATTGCAGCTAGTGGACGTCCTGGACCTGTTCATGTTGACATTCCAAAAGATGTTACAGCACAACTTGCCGAATTTAATTATGAAAAACCTATAGATTTACCGACATATAAACCTACAATTAAAGGTAATATTCGTCAAATTAAAAAAGCAGTTGATGCAATTGTAGGAGCAAAAAAACCACTTCTATATTTAGGTGGGGGAATCATAAATGCGAATGCGTCAGAGTTAGTTCGGAAATTATCAAAATTAACTCAGATTCCAGCAGTTGAAACTTTTATGGCTCGTGGTGTATTAGATAGTAAAGATGAACTTTTATTGTCAATGGTTGGAATGCACGGAAGTTACGCAGCAAATATGGCTATGAGTGAGACAGATTTAGTAATCGGTCTTGGCGTTCGTTTTGATGATAGAGTTACTGGTAAATTATCTGAATTTGCAAAACATGCACGAATTATTCATGTTGATGTAGATCCTGCTAGTATAGGAAAACTTGTAAATGCTAATTTTCCAATAGTTGGAGATTTAGCTCATGTGCTCGATGTTATGATTCCTCTTTTAGAAAAGAAGATAAACGAGGACAGATATGCAAATTGGCGTGAAACACTAAAACGATACGATAACTTGCATCCTCTTTCATATAAGGGCAATGGTGAGAGATTAAAACCTCAATGGGTAATTGAAAGAATTGCTCAACAACTTGAGGGCAAGGATATAATTATATCTACAGATGTTGGTCAACATCAGATGTGGGCGGCTCAATTCTATCCATTTTCACATGCTAGACAATTTGTAAGTAGTGGTGGGCTTGGTACGATGGGCTTTGGTTTTCCAGCTGCTATGGGTGTAAAACGTGCTAAACCTGACAGTATTAGTATTAACATTACAGGTGATGGTTCAATTTTGATGAATATTCAAGAGTTAATGACTGCAGTTGAATATAAATTACCTGTTATAAATATTATTTTAAATAATAATTATTTAGGCATGGTAAGACAATGGCAGACTCTATTTTATGATAAGCGTCACTCTGGAACAGATCTTTCTGCACAGCCAGATTTTATAAAATTAGCAGAAGCTTTTGGTGGGGTAGGTTATAGGGTTACAACAGAAGCTGAGTTTGATGCTGCTATTCAAGATGCAGTTGCTAAAAATGTAGTAGCACTCATAGATGTTGTGGTAGATCGTGAAGAGAACGTTTTACCAATGGTTCCAGCTGGTGGGTCACTATTTAATATGATGCTAACAGATAGTAAGGAGTGAGTAAATGAAAAAATATAAGAATAGCGCAGCTCATCTGCGCGCGCCGTTGAATAAGGAGTTAATTACATGAGAGAAGAAAGACGAATAATTTCTGTAATTGTACTAAATGAGTCAAGTGTTCTCTCGCGTATATCTGGACTCTTTGCAGGACGTGGATATAACATTGAATCTCTAACTGTTGCACCAGTTCCAGATAGTAAAATGTCTAGAATTACTATTGAAACAGATGGAAGCGTACGCGTAATGGAACAGATTATTAAACAGCTACATAAGCTTATTCCAGTTTATAAAGTAATTGAACATAGTGAGCAGATTGAAAAAGAGATGGCACTTGTGAAAATTCCTATTGAAGAGAGTTTAAGTGATGTAGATGCATTGTGCCGTGCTTATAATGGAAAGATAGTAAACGTCGGTAGTGACTCGATAATTGCAATGGTAACAGATGAACCAGAACGTGTTAGATTTTTTCTAAAAGCTATTAAAAAATATAATCCAAAAGAGATAGTACGTAGTGGTGTAGTTGCGGTGGAACGTTAAATGAAACTCCTAGATATTGCACGTGAGCTTGATATTAAAATATATGAAGACGCTGGCAGTATCGAAATAGATGCAATTAATACTTTAAAAGATGCTAAAAAAAATGAGCTTTCATTTTTAGATAACCAAAAATATATTTCAGATTTACAAACAACTTCAGCAGCAGCTGTGCTTGTTCATCCGAAATTTATAGATGATGTTCCAGCTGGATGTATAGCATTTTCTAGTGAAGAGCCTTATATGAAATTAGCACTTGCAAGTAAACTTTTTGCTCCTAAAGTTATAGAACTACATTTTGATGAACCTGAAATTGGAGAAAACTGTACAATTGCTCCAAATGTTTATATAGGCAAAGGTGCTTTAATTGGTGATGGTGTAACACTAATGCCAGGAGTATTCATTGGAGATAATGCAAAAGTTGGAAGCGACAGTATTATTCATCCTAATGTCACAATTTACAGAGATTGTATTATTGGACGTAAGTGTTTAATTCATGCTGGATGTGTAATTGGCAGTGATGGTTTTGGTTTTGCGCATACTAAAACCGGTGAGCATGTAAAGATTTATCAAAATGGTAATGTTATTATTGAAGATGATGTAGAACTTGGTGGAAATTGCTCAATTGATAGAGCAGTATTTAGCTCAACTACAATTCGCAAGGGTGTTAAAATAGATAATCTTGTGCATATTGCTCATAACTGTGATATTGGAGAGTACTCAATTTTAACAGGGCAGGTTGGAATTTCAGGTTCAACCACCATGGGGCGAAATGTTATCATGGGTGGGCAAAGTGCAACTGCTGGACATCTTGAAATTGCTCCATTTACTACAATTGCAGCTCGTGGTGGTGTTACTAAGAGTATAAAAGAGGGTGGTATTTATGCTGGATTCCCTTTGATGGGGCATAAGCAGTGGTTAAAAATGCAAGGAATTTTAGCTCGTCTTTTGAAATCTAAAATTAATTAAACATGTTACAATACAATAAAAATAAAGGCTAAACATGAAAACTATAACATTAGCAGGCACAAAAAAAGGCACGATTTCTATTCAGAATATCGATGAGCCATATGGAGCTGGTAGTAAGTCAGTTGCAAGTATTGCAATTTCACTCTCAGGTGGTGAGCCAGATTGGAAAGTTCATCTTCCTTATGAGAATTTAGATGATGTTATAGAAGCATTAAAAGAGTTACAACCTAAAAATTAATCTGCTTCGTGGCAGCTTTTACAGCATTTAAGTAACTCTTTGTACTTGGTCTTGCATTTGTATATGCAATGTCCATAGCAGTTCCATGATCTACCGATGTCCTTACAATTTTACGACTAATTGAGATATTAATACTTTCTTCAAAATAGAGTGCCTTTAATGGTGCTAAACCTTGATCGTGGTACATAGCAACAATTGTGTTGTAATGTTTTAACGAGTTTGGTGTGAATGCAGTGTCTGGTACTAATGCTCCATGAAATATATCTTTGCCAATTTTTGAGTTTGCTAGCTCTATAGCTTTTTCAATTATAACTTCTTCTGAACCAATTACCCCATTATCTCCAGCATGTGGATTAAGTCCTAAAACACCAATCTTTTCACGCCTCATTTTTTCATTCAATAGAGTGAAGAATTCTATAAGCTTTTCTACATTTATTTTTTTAGCTACATCTTTTAGTGCGATATGTTCGGTAAATAGGGCAACATATAAATCCTCACAACCTAAAACCATTATTGCATCTTCACCAGTAAATTCACGTAGGTATTCTGTATGACCTTTATAATCAATACCTGCTAAACTCCATGCCTCTTTGTGTATAGGTAACGTACATACTGCGTCAGCTTTTTTCTCTTGAACTAATTGTAAAGCTTTTTTAAATGAAGCAAAACTATAAGTACCAGACTTTGCATCTATAACTCTTGGTTTAATTACAAAGCTTTCATGGGTATTTTGTAAAATCATTTTATTTGAAATAGCTAGATTTAAAAGTTTTGATGCCTGTGTTAGCATCTCTTCATCAATGCAATAAATTGGCTCACAAAATTTAGTTATCTCAGCATGTGAACGAATGGCAATCTCTATTCCGATACCGTTTAAATCTCCAACACTAATTGCAATTTTTTTCAAGTGAGTCTTCTCATGAAATAGCTATTTTCATATCTTTAATAGCACTCTCAAGACCGGTAAATACAGAACGCGCAATTATACTTTGACCAATATTTAGTTCACTAATGGAGCTTATTTTTATAATCTCTTCAACGTTACTATAGTTTAATCCATGTCCAGCTGCGACTTGCATACCTAAAGTTACACCTAAATCAGCGTTAATTTGAAGTTGTTCAAGTGACTTAGAAAGAAGCTCTTTAAGCTCAGCTCTTGATAGTTCTAACTCTTTTATTGTGTGATGAGTTTTTGAAAGTGTAGTGTATAACATTGCATATATATTTGCGTATGTCCCTGTATGTAACTCTACCATGTCAGCCTCTAGTTCTGCACTTTTTCGTATTGTGACTTCATTTGGATCTATAAATAAAGATACATCAATTTCATTCTCTTTTAATTTTTTAATAGCACTTTTAATCTCTGCTTCTAAGCCGACTACATCTAATCCACCCTCAGTTGTTACCTCTTCTCTTTTTTCAGGGACTAAAGTAGCGCGATGTGGTTTTAGAGCAGATACAATGTCAATAATCTCTTTATTAATTGAACACTCTAAATTTACAGGCATTGAGGCATGTTCTATTATAGATGCAGCATCTGCATCTGTTATATGCCTTCTATCTTCTCTTAAATGTATAGTAACTTGCTCGGTTGCTGTTCTTTTAAGTACTCCAAGTGCTTCTAATGGATCTGGATCATTTATGCGTCTTGCCTCTCTTAAAACTGCTATATGGTCAATATTTACACCTAACTTCATATGCTTACCTCAACTCTATTTCTACCATTTTGTTTAGCTTGATATAGTGAATCATCAGCGCGCCCTAAAAACTTTTTAAATGTGTCTGTTGGTATAAATGATGTTAAACCAAAACTACAAGTGACAATACCAACTCTTTGATGATGAACTTTTTCTAATACACTTCTAAGCTGTTCAGCAACTACTTTTGCACTATCTAGATCTGTTTCAGGCATAAGTAGAACAAACTCTTCTCCTCCCCATCTTGCAAAAATATCTGTGTCTCTAATATATTTTTTTACCTCTTTTGTAATTTTCTTTAAAACTTCATCACCTACTAAGTGACCATGTGTGTCATTTACTTTTTTAAAGTGATCAATATCGCATATTATTAAGGATAGTTGTGTCTGATAACGAATACTTCGTTTTGATTCGTACTCCAATATATCATCAAATTTAGTACGACTAAAAATTTTAGTTAATTTATCAAAATAGGCTTTTTTTTCAAGTAATTTTTTTTCAATTGCAATTTGAGTAATATCCACAAAATGATAGAGATATAAACTATCTTCAATTTTTGAAGTATTAACATAAAATGCTTTTGGTTCATTCTCTTTAAAGTCATATAAAGAAATCATTCTATCACTCTCTTTTGTTCTATCAATTAGTTGTGTAAATGTTTCCCCATTTTTCAACATGCCTTTATGTAAAAAACTATTTGTTTGTATAAACTCATCACAAAATGATTTATCTTCATTTCTTGTTATTTTAGGATCATATGAAAAAAATTCTTTAAAGATGGTATTTGAAAATGCAACCTTATCACAATCTGTAACAGCAAGCATATCTGAATCATTATCCATTATTTTTTGTAACATTGTTTGATTTTTTTTCTGCTCTTTTTCAAAAAGTATACTTTTAGCATTTGATTCTAAGTGACGCTTTACATCTTTTATTGAGATAGGTTTTAGTATATAATGGTTTACATGTAGTTCAATAGCTTCATGTAAAAAACCACTCTCATTATGTGCAGTTGTAAAGATGATAGGAATATTTTCATCTATTTTTCGTATCTCTTTTACCATCTCAATACCATTTAATTTTGGCATTTTTACATCACTTATAATTATGTCTGGTTTATGCTCTTTATATAATTCTAAACCCTTTTCTCCATTTTCTGCTAAATAAACTTTTTTTGCCCACATTTCTAGTGTCGTACTCAATGCTTGGCGAATCCCTAAGTCATCTTCAACATAAAGAATAGAAATTTCAGATATATATTTTGCCATATATTATTTGCCCCGTTTTAAGGTGATTATACTGTATAATGTATAAAAATATAAATAAGTGAGTCCCTAGTATGAGTACTGTATATAAAGATTCAAAAACTTCTGAATGGTTTTTTCCTGAAGATAGTTATATTTTAAGTGAGACTGATGAAAATGGAATAATTATATATGTAAATGAACTTTTTTGTGAAGTTGCAGGTTATACAGAAGATGAGTTAATTGGACAACCTCATAATATTATCCGCCATCAAAATATGCCTCGTGTTGCATTTAAAGGATTATGGGATGATGTACAATCTAAGGGTTTTTGGGATGGTTACGTCAAAAATGCAAGAAGAGATGGTGGATACTACTGGGTTTATGCAACAGTCTTAAAAAAGGTTGCACAAAATGGTAAAATTACTTATTTATCTATTCGTACTGTACCAAGTAGAAGTAAGGTTCAATATAGTGAAGAGTTATACGCTACTTTAAAATAGTGTCAAAGATTTCATCTTTTATCTTTATTTTAATTTCTAAAAAGAGAGCATGGTTTTGATATTTTCATTGCTCATTTATTTTTACTCCCTTTTTTGGGAATCTAAACCAAAATGTTGAACCATTATCTGCTTCTGATTCAACCCATACAGAACCATTATGAAATTTCATAATTTTTTGTATAATTGCAAGTCCTATACCGGTTCCATCATCACTGTTCTCTAATCTATAAAACAGTCCAAATATTTTTTCATGATATTTTTTATCTATACCACTACCATTATCTTTACAGTAAACAAGATAACTAGTTTTTTGCTCTTTAGAACCTATTTTTAGAATTGAACCATCTGCATTTCTTGCATACTTTATAGTATTACTTATTATATTTTCAAAAATTTGTAAAATTCTACTCTCATTGCCGATAATTGTTGGTAGATTATTTTTTAAAATAATCTCTAGGTTATTCTTTTTTAGGTGGTTTTTTAGATTGTCTTTTAAATTGTGTAACATTTTGTTTAAGTCTATACTTTTTTTGTCAAAATCAACTCTGCCAACTCTACTAAGGTCAAGTAAATCAGAGATCAGCTGGCTCATTCTTTCGTTTGAATTTGCAACTTTATCTATTTTAGAAATTGCTTCTTCATATTTTCCATCATCTGCTAGTTTACGTATGATTCCAATAAAATCCATGCTTGTAAGAAGAGGTGATTTTAAATCATGCGATACTGTATAGACAAACTGTTCTAACTCTTCATTTGAACGTGTTAATTCCATCTGCTTTTTTTCAAGTTCAATAGTAAGGCTTTGAGATTTTTCAAGTAGATCTTTTGTTTTAGCATTTGTATGTTTAAACACAGTCGCAGCTTTTGTAAAATTTCCTAGTTCATCTTCAAGCTCATAAGTTGGAATTGAAGTATCCTCATTTTTGGCAAGTTTTGTAAAAGTTTTAGTTAATGCAGTTATTGGATTAACAATACTTTTTAGTAAAATTAGTGAAACAATTGCAAGTATTAATAAAAATATTGCTCCTGAAATTGGTAAAAATTGTGCTGTATTCTCAATTAAATTTATAATATTACTTTGTACTATTGAAGATTTATTGTCTAGTTCTATACTTAGATGATTAGAGTTATATACCATTTCATATGCTTCTGCTGCCATTACAACATCAATCAAAAAAAGATAGCTTTTTGTCCTCTCTACCGCTTCTAAGAAAGTTCTTTCATATGATTTTATTGAAACTCTAATATCTTGTAGTAAAGGATTTGAACCATCTTTTTCAAGAATATTTAACTCTAAATGTATTTTTTCAATACTCTTTTCTGCCATTTTAATAAATGAGTTATCAAGAGAATCAAAGTATCTAAAAACATTTTTTTCTATCTGTAAAAGATTGTTCAAAAGCTTATATTCAATAAGTTGGTTCTGTTTATTATTAGTAATATATAAGTTAAGCTTTTTCTCAAGCTCATTTGCAGAAGTTCTAATATCTACAATTAATTTGTCTCTTAATGATTTTTGTTTTTTTAGCTCTATAAAAGTTTGATAATATTTCTTTAGATGTTGAGTAATTAGAGTAATATTTGAGTTTGATTTCTTAGCTTCTGGTCTATCTATTTTACGTAGTAAATCAATATAAAGAGAATCCACTTTTTTAGCAGAAGATTTATGCCCCTCGTAGATATATATTAAAGCTTGTCTTTGAATTTGAGAAATATTTTTTGTTATTTCAATATTTATTTGTATATCTTTATTAAAATTTATAAATTTAAAAAACTCATCTGAGGTACTTTTAAATGCGTTGAATGAGGTTATTATTACTGCTAAAAGAGATATAGATGAAATCATGAAGATAATCATAATTCTATTTTTAAGTTTAATGTTATTTTGTAAATATTTTACCATTGTTTAGGCCAATAAAAATTCGTTCCATCTGCTAAGTGTATATTCATAAGTATCCATTACACTATTCCAAACAGCTATATGCTCAAATCTATTTTTGTAAGATCCACCACTGCGAATTTCCCCTTTTTTTACAGATACTATCCCATCTGTTCCATGTAGATCAATACTAGCAGTTTTACCATCATACCAATAATCCCACTCTGCTTGTGACATAAAAGGTCGTGATCTATTAGGATTTGATATATAGTAACCCTGTCTTGCTATGAAAGCACCTGCCCAACCAGAAAGCCACCAATTCATAAACTTATAGGCTGCCTCTTTTTTTTCACCTTTACTATTTTTTGACAAACACATTACCCCATGCCATGCTCTATAACCCTCTTTTGGAGCTGCATAAACACATGGTATTCCTTTTTCATTTAGTGTTGAGACAGCAGGTGAGAACATACTCTCAATATTAACTTCACCAGATTCCATAAACTCAACTGAATCTGGTACAGACGACCAGATACCTCTAAATTGTCCATTACGTTTAAATTTAATTAATATATCAAAAAGTTTATCAACTTCATTTCGACTCATATTACCAATATCTTTAAACTCTATCAACCCTTTAGCACGAGCTGCAAGAGCCATATCAAATATACCAATTGTCGGTTCATTTACTAATGCAACTTTACCGTGGTAGTGTTCATCTAATAACCATCCCCAACTCTCATTTTTATAAGGCTCTCCTTTGGGAATAATTTTTGAGTTATATCCAAATGAATCTACATTATGAACGTATGGTAAGAAACTAACATATTCACTTTTAGTAGAACCTAGTGTTCCATCAGGTTGAACATATAACATTTTATATGGTGCATCACCATGTCCAATTTGAGCATTTTTAGATATTCTTCCCTCTTTAGTAAGATTATTTATTTCATCCCAATATGTTAGTTTTGAGATATCAATAGGTGTAATTGTTTTAGCTTGCCATAGAATTTTTATACTGTTTGACCACTGTTCATATAAATCAAAAGAGGATGGATCAGTAGAGGCTTTTGAAATAACCTTAGCACTACCACCTGTGTAAAACTCTATGTTTATATCTAAGTCTTTTTCAGCTTTTTTCCTTATCTGCTCTTGTAAAGTTACATGAGTACCTACAACTTTTATTGTAGGTTTTTTATTGTAAGCGTGTATGATATTTGGAAAACTCAGTAGTGTAGCCGCAGAGCCACTTTTTTGTAAAAACTCTCTTCTATCCATAAGTCGTCTCCAAGTTAATAGGTTACAATTATAACGAAAAATATTATTATTTAGGTGTTTATATCTCTTTTTTTATAAAATTCTTTTTTAAATTCTGAAAATCTTTTTTTTAAAATAGCCTCTCTCATCTGTTTCATTAAATTAAAATAGTAATAAAGATTATGAATTGAAGCTAGACGAAAATATGTTAACTCTTTTGCGCGAAAAAGATGGTGAATGTATGCTCTACTGTAGCGCTTACATGTTAGGCATTCACATTCAGAATCTATTGGATTTTCATCAAGTTTGAATTTTGCACCTTTTATATTTATTTTTCCAAATGAGGTAAATAGTGTTCCATTTCTAGCATTTCTAGTAGGCATTACACAATCAAACATATCAACACCACGCTCAACATTCTCAACTAAATCCTCAGGTGTTCCAACACCCATTAAGTAACGTGGTTTATCTTCTGGCATGAGTCGTGTAGTGTGTTCAACTGTCTTATACATCTCTTCATTTGCTTCACCAACACTTAATCCACCAATAGCAAAACCATCAAAGTCAAGTTCTATAAGCTGTGATGCTGACATTGTTCTAAAATTTTTATCAGTTCCACCTTGAATAATTGCAAAAATATTTTGTTCAGTTCCTATGCCATTTTTTTGATTTTCTCTATGGTATGCAATTGATTGTTTAGCCCACTGTGTTGTTCTCTCAACTGAAAGCTTAATACGTTCAGCAGTTGCAGGCAAGGCTATGAGATCATCTAGTATCATCATTATGTCTGAGCCTAAATTATTTTGAATATCTATAACTTTTTCTGGAGTAAATAGATGTGTACTTCCATCAATATGACTTTTAAACTCAATACCATCTTGTGAAGCTTTACTAATGTCGCTTAGGCTAAATGCTTGAAAACCACCACTATCTGTTAAAAATGAGCGATCATAGGTTGTAAATTTATGAAGACCGCCTAGTGAAGCAATCACTTTATCGGTTGGACGCAAATAGAGATGGTAGGTATTACCAAGAATTATTTTTGCATCTATTTCATTTAAAATATCTTGCATATCAAGAGCTTTAACACTCCCTACTGTTCCTACTGGCATAAAGACTGGTGTTTCAATTATACTATGTGCGGTTTTTAGTTTGGCTGCTCTTGCATTGCCATCTGTCTGTTCTACTTTAAAAATCATGCCGAAATTATACTGTTTTTATTTACATATAGAAACTTAGTAAATTATTTTTTATTTTTAGAAAAATAGTTTTTTATTTTTTTTGATATAAAAAATGGATTAAATACCCTATTACTAAAATCTTTTGCCTTCTCTTTGAGTTTTAATTTATCAAAAGTAGCCGTAGCATATTTCCCACCCAGTGGAATGTAAGATGAGAATGTATATGCAGCATCAATTATTTTATCAAAAGGTTTATCAACAATTTCATTTTCACTCAAAGTGTCTGCTTCTGTTTTTTCTTTTTCTTCATTACTAATATCTTTTGTCGTATCAACTGTTTTCATATTTTATCCTTTAGGTATAATAGGTTCGAGCTTTTTAGCCATAGCTCTAGCTATAGCTTTCATTGCGACAAAATAATTTTTATTCAACGGTTCTAATTCATTTTCCAAAATTTTAAGTTTAGATTGTTCTATTTTTAAATTTCCGTTCATTTTTTTTCTATTATGTTTGTATTTTTGTATATCTTTATGTAATTTAACTGAATCAAGCTCAAATGTTTCTTTTCGTTTAATTACAAATAACTCTTCGCTATTTAGTAATTTTTTGTTAATGCCTAATTTATGCTCTTTTCTTTTTGCTATCGATTCTAACGTATCTTTTTTAACTTTTTGAAACTCTAAGAGTTTATTAACATGTCCATGTTGTCTCTGTTCAAGAACTTTTTTATAATCCTCTAAATCAGTTAGTTTCTTTTGAATAGCCCTAATTGCCTCCTCTTGATTCTTTGTTTTTGAGTTTACAATTTCAAATCTTATAATTGTAGAGAGAAGATTATTTATTTTATATTCGTTTCCATCTTCATATAGTATTAGTGGCTTAACAAATGTTTTTTTATCAGCTGCTGCAATTAATCCTCCATTGTAATATAGTAAAAATTTTTCAGCATTCATATTGTGTTGTAATACAAGGTAACTTAACTCCTGAGCGCAAATTATCATCATTTCATCAAAATATTTTCTTAACATGAAGTTTGTAAAATGTTTAATAACAGGTTCATCCTCATTCTCTAAAATTGGTGACACTACACTATACATTACATTATGGAATGTTTTTATATAAGTTTTTGAAAATTTTTGATTATTAATTTTTGTAAAATCTATTGATATTGGTATATTTAGTAAAAGCTTTTCTTCTATAAGCGGAAATATGTCAAAGTTAAAATATCTATCTTGAATTTTAGAAAATTCCTCTTTAGGAAAAGCTAATAGGCGTCTTTCAGATGGTTCATTTGAAGCTTTTTTGACAAATAGTGAATTATTAAGGAAAACAACCTGATCATCATCATCTAAGCGTAAAAACCGTTTTGTAGACTCTCTTAATACTTTTTTAAAAAATTTTTCATCATCTATTTTAAGTAAATTACTAAAAGAATCCACATTAGATTTATCTAATCTAAATACACCACCTTTTATCTCTTGGATAAAGGGAGATTCTTTATATGTTAAATACTTTTTTATAGACTTTAAGACTAATCGATTAAATTTTTTAGTAGAAATATTATTTTTTTCACGGATTATTATTTCTGAATTTTTATGAAAAATTACAATAAGTTCATCGTGTGTATCAGAAAAGTACTCTTTAATAGCTCTGCGCACTTCCTCCTTAGACTCTAAAATATTTTTAAATTTAAAATATTTACTAAGTTCAGATGTTAAAATTTTTGTATGCTTTGCTGAGAAATCTTCTGCATATAGACCACTAGGTAGGTTTTTTTGTAGTATTTCACTTGTTTTTACAAAAACAGACAACTCATCAAAAGAATTCATAATTAATATAATCCCTTAAAAAACATGTTATAAAACTACATAATCATATTTTACAATAATAAACTTATTTAATAATTAATAAATAATAAAAAAAATTATATGATAATTTGCATAATTGCTTTGAGAGGAATGTGCTAAAATTCTTTATATTAAAAAACTTCTTCTAAAAAGTGAACTGTAAATTGAGTATTGAATTTTTAATGTACATAATTATAGGTTTTTATATTACGATATATGATATTAAACATAGAGTTATTCCAGATATTATAATTTTACCTTCAATCATATTTTTAATTTTTTTAAGATTTTTAGATGAGACGATAAACTTAGAATATTTATATGCAATTATATTTATAATTACTGTTTTTGTGTTTCCAATATTGCTTAATCTTAGATTCGGTGGTGGTGACATACGGTTTGGTATTTTTTCTGCAATACTGCTAGGTTTTCCCGATATTGTGTGGTTTATAGTCATTTCTTCATTGTTACACTTATTAATATTGCTTATTTTAAAGAAAAAAGAGTATCCTTTTGCACCTAGTATGTTTATGGCATCTATTGTGGTTTATTTAACAAATGAAACTTTATGGAGCTTAATTTGAATTTATCAAACTATAAGAACTTTAGAAAAGCTTTTTTAGTACCATTTATGTTTGGTCTTACTGCTATGGCTGCTGTGTTTATTTTTGGAGGTAGTATTGCTGATAAGGTCATTTTAAAAAATAGATACTATCAAATAAAAGATTTTTCAGACAAATTAGCAATTGCAACAGGTAGTATCTATCAAAAAACATTAAATACCACAACAGCAGAGACTAAAGCACTTAGTGTGTTATCTACTCACCCACTATATACAGAACTATTTGATAAAACAGTTTTTAATTGGAATTTAGCTCAAAATAGAGTTAGTGTACGTATATTAAATTATAATTTCAAAACATATTGGCTTAAATTTATAGATTTAAATACAATAAAGATAGATGAGGTAAACTCTACAGTATCACTTGAAACAAGTGGTGGAACAACACCTAAATACAAATCTTCTGCAGGGGTAAAACCGATCGCAATAAATGATCAGAATTTATCAATTGGTACAACAAAAACTTTTCGTTTTAACATAACTCCTCTTTGGAACTATTCAGATAAAGATAAATTTTATGCTCTTGATTTATATCCAGATGAAGATGATGGTCATGGGGCGGATCAAGTTATTAAATATAGAAATGAGCTGTCTGAGGTAGAAGATGATTATTATTTAAATATTTGTGAAGATGATAATGATGGTGATGGTGACATTGACGATGATGATGACTGTGATTATGAAGATGGTGAAGAACGAAATGTATCTTTACTTGGTTCATATTTAGGTAATTATACTTCAAATAATAGTGTAGATGTTGGAAATACTGTTAAAGGTTTTGAAAACCTTACAGGTTATTCGCATGGAAGTGCACCTGCTAATTATGAAGCAAAAATAATTAGCATTGCGCTTTTAGGTTCATCTAAAGAGATAGTTGGATTTATGAGCTTTAGTGTCGATAGTATCGATTATTTAGATACTGGAACTCCTGATAATAGATGGATAGAGATAACAACAACAGTTCTTGGAAAACCAAAGGCGAAACTTATTGAGTAGGATAGAAATATGTTAATTAAAAATAGTGAACATAAACTTCTTCTTCTGTTAGAGATAGAAAAGACTATGTCCATTGATCATGATTTATACCAATTGTTAGAGATGTTGAGTGATATTACAAAAGATCTTTTGAGTGTTGAGAGATGTTCAGTTTTTGTTTACGAAGAGAAAGAACACTCATTAGTTACAAAGTATGCTGATGGTATTCATAAAATAGCACTTCCTGTTAGTAAGGGGATAGTAGGTTATACTTTTCAATCAGGTAAAGCTCAAATTATAAATGATGTTCGTAATAGCGAATACTTTTATGGTGGTGTTGATGATGAGAGTGGATTTGTTACAAGGCAACTTTTTACACAACCAATTTATGACTCACAGAAAAATATTATAGGTGTTTTTGAAGCAATTAATAAAATAGAGGGTGAATTTAGTGATGTTGATTTTAATCTTTTAGGACTAATATCTCAACATATCTCAAATGGTATAGAGAGGGCAAAAAAACTTCGTAACAGCAATGATACACTGCGTAAAGAGATAAATATAGCTTTAATTGGTAAAAATATTGAATTAAAAAGTAGAATTATAAAAGATATAAAAGAGCATGTATTAGCTCAAGTTGAGGAGTTTGAACTTATACAAGAGCTTAAAAAGAGTATTGAAGATAATCGATCCAAATTATATATTTTAATTTTAATAGTAGAAAATAGAGATAATTTAGATGAGATTGAAGAGTTTAGTAAAAATGCGAATATCCCAATTATTGTAATTGGAGATGATGATTATGATCTTTCACTTTATGCTGGACAATTTAATATATATACCTATCTATCTACTTCAAATTATAATGCAGAATCATTAAAAGACAAGATACACACTAGTAGTCAAAATATAGCAAGTTCAAAAAATAAAAAAAATCGAGTATTTTCATTTACTGGAATATCTGGTGGTGTTGGTACAACAACAGTTGCTATGAATTTAGCAACACTTGTTTCTAATAGTAGACCATTGAGTAATGTACTGTATATGGATTTTTCATCTACAAAAGCTATTAGTAATATATTTTTCGGAATACCAAAACCTAAAAAAGATATAACAGATATTTTAGCACTTGATGATATTTCCAATAAAGAGTTACTAGATAATGGGCTATATCAGATTAAAAATAATTTCTATTTCATACCTGGTATTCAAAGTCATGCAGAACGAGAAATACTATTTTCAAAAGATAGTGAAAGAGCAATTACTGAGTTAATATATAATCTAAAAAAAGATTTTGATTATATATTTATAGACGTAGGAATTGCAGAAGATAGTGAGCTTAAGATTCTATTAGAAGAGATGTCAAATGATATATTTGTATTAACTGAACTTACAACCGCACACATATCTATTTTGAAAGTATATTATGAGCTTATTAAGCAGGTGGGATGGCGAGACAAAATACATTTAGTAATTAATAGAAGTGACTCAGATAGTGCAATTTCTGTAAAAGATGCTAGTAGTATTATTAATGCAGACGAATCATCTACACAAGTTACGTTTGATAACTCTTTACCAAATGATTCAAAATATTTAAGAGAGACTTGGAATTATGCAGAGCTTATATGCAACAAGTACCCTAAAAGTGACTTTGTAAAGGCGTTGCAAAGAGAATTATTACCAAAAATTTTATTTGATGAACATCAAGAACCATTAGAAATTAAAAATAGAGATGGATTTTTTAAAAGGTTGTTTTCATAAATGGGTTTTAAAGACAAGATTCAAGACAAGTTGGAAAATAGTAAAGATATAAGCATAAAATCTTCAAAAAGTACAACAAATAAGAGTAATAGCTTAGAATTTCCAGAGTTATACACTGACATATCTTTATTGGATGTAGCTTACACTATTTATGATAACTTTGTTAGTAGATTAAAAACAGACGAGCAGATTTCAGAAGATAGATTAAGAGAGATACTTCCATCTTTTATCTCAGATTTTGCTGCTCCAGTAATTGTTAAGCAAGCAGATATAAGAGAGCAGATAGTTCAATTTATTATAGACAAATTAAAAGGTTATGACATTCTTAGCTCAATAATTAGAGTTACAGGTGATGGACTGAATGATATCATAGTAAATACAAAAGATTATATAGATGTAATATACAATGGAAAAACAATTAGTACACCATATGTCTTTAGAACAGAATTAGAGTTAAGACGTGTAATTGATAGAATGTTAATGGAGAATAATAGAAAAGTAGACGATGCACATCCAATAGCTTCAAGTAAACTAGATGATGGTTCGAGAATAGAGGTACAAATTCCACCAATCGCAGCAAGTGGTGGTAGTTGCATTACTATACGTAAATTTAGAGAGGTACCTCTTTTTTTAGAACAGATTATTGATAGTGATCAGATGGATTATAAGATGGCATATTTTCTTCTCAAAGCCATTCAAGGAAAACTAAATATTATTGTATCAGGTGGAACATCTAGTGGTAAAACTACATTTTTAAATACTATGACACGTTTCATTGAAGAGGGAGATCAGCTCCTTACCATTGAAGATACCAAAGAGATAAAAGCTCAAATGCCATGTCATAGTGTTAGAGCATATGAGGCAAGACCAGCGAATGAAGAGGGGCAGGGCGCGGTTGCATTAGAGGACTTATTGCGTTCTGCGCTAAGGTCTAGCCCAAGAAGGATTGTAGTTGGAGAGTGCCGTGGTGGTGAAATAGTTGTTATGTTAAATGCCATGAATACAGGGCATCCAGGTTCTATGACTACTGTGCACTCTGATGATACAAAAGAGGCAATTGTTAGAATTGAAAATATGTACCTAGAGGCACGTCCTAGTGCAAATACACAATTTATTAGAGCGCAAATTGTTAGTGCTGTTGATTTAATTGTACAGCTCGTACGTTTTCCAGATGGTACAAGAAAAGTTGTAAAAATTAGTGAAGTAGAAAAAAGAATTGAAGATGGTGGTATCGTCTCACTGCTCGATATTTATAGGTTTGAAAGAGAACTTACAGGAACTGATGATAAAAAAACTGTTGGCAGACATGTAGCTCTAGCTACACCATCACGTGCAATTCCTAAGATGGATATGTATGGAGTTTCACTAGATAAAAGAGTATTTGATGATACTTTTGAGATGCCAAAAGAGATGTTGATTGATGAGTTAAAACAATTCTTACCAGATGTAATGTGTGGATGGAAACAAGAACATTTAACAGAACTTTTTAAAGCTGATCCTGAACTTTTTGATAAGTGGCCACACTATGGTAGTTTGAGAAAAGAGAAGTAGATGTTTGACATAGAGCAAATAGATAGTGTTCAAATATATATATTTGTTTTAATAGCTCTTTTATTTACTTTACTTTTAGTGGTAGTTGTAATGTATGTTAAAAATAAGATTGATATTTATCATCTTAAAAATGCTTTGTATGAGAAAAAAGATAGTGTAATAGAAAAGAAGAGAGAGACCAAAAGTAGTGAACAATACTTTGAACGTATAGATGAATTTTTAAAATTAGCAGGACTTGAAAAAATTGGAAGTTTAGCTTTTATCCCTATTTTATTAGCTAGTATGGTTATTAGTGCTTTTTTTATCTATAATATTTTTGACAATATATTTGCTATAGGTATTGGATTTGGACTTGGACTTTTTATTCCATATTTTATAGTTAAAACACTTATTTCAAGAAGAAAAAATGAGTTCAATTTTGCACTTAGTGATGCAATATCTATTTTAGTAAGAATGATGAGAAATGGTGTTGGATTTGAGCAGGCTTTTAAGAGGGCCATTTCACTCTCTCAGTCAAATGTATTTAAAACCCTTTTTAACAAATATATGAAAGAGAAAGATTTGATAGGTGATGAAAGAGCATTTGAGACAATGTTTAAGTCAGTAAAATCATCAGAGATTAGAATTTTTGCATTGTCAATCTCTATTGGTAAAAGTTCAGGTGGAAAATTTTCTAATACTTTAGAAAAATTAGAAGATTCTATTAAGCAGAGAATATCTTTACAGAAAAAAGTGACAGTTGCAACACAAGAGGCAAAAATTGGAAGTTATATGATTGTTGGAATCTTAATTTTATTATTTGTAATGATGAATAGTAATTTTAATGGAGCACTTGTAAATTACTTCTTTGGTACAGAGGGTGGAAAATTTCAGATGATGATGATTATGTTATGGGTTGGATTTGGTTTATTCATAAATAGCATACTTACAAAGATTGATTAGTATGATATACACACTTATTATATTCATTTTACTTGCAATCTTAGGAGCTTTGCTTTATGGGTGGAGAATATATCAAAAACGTGCATATGTTCGTACAATTATTGCCACACTTCAAGAAGAGCGTTCAGATATTTTAAAAGAGAAACACGCAGATAATATTAATAGAGATAAAGAAGAGCAGTTCGAATGGAAACTTCTACGTGCGGCTACTACAAAATCAGAGTTTTTACAGATGCGATTACTCATCTATGCAGTTGGCGCACTACTGTTTTTTGCTCCATACTTTTATGTAAGTCTAAATATGTCTATAGTTTTAGCAATTTTTGCAATAGCTCTTATTATATTTGGTCCTAACTTATATTTAGAATCCGCTAAAGATGAGAGAGTTAAAAAGATTGATCATGATTTGTCAACATTCTTAGATTTGGTTGTAATTATACTAGAAGCTGGTGGTGGTCTTAAAAATGCTCTTAATGAAGTTTCGCGCAGGGCTGATGGAATGTTATCGAAAGAGCTTATTCATGAAATTAGGACATTAGAGACTGAACTTACAAACTATAGTTCAGTTGTAGCATATGATAATTTAGTGAAAAGAACAGGTAGTAAATATCTTTCATCACTAGTAGACTTTTTAAAATTAGCAGATGAAACGGGAATTGGAGTAAAAACTATTTTTGAGAGTCAATCAAAAGAGATAAAAGAGGAAGAGTTCTTTCAAATAGAGAAAAAATCAACAACATTAAATCTATATTTAACTATGATAGTATTTGTTTTTTTAATACCAGCTCTTGGAGCTTTTATTGTCTTTCCAATGATGGCTGGACAACTAATGGGCAACTCATTATTTTAAAGGATTCTAGTGAAAGATAAAAAAGTAATATTGATATTTGTTTTAACATTTTTACTAATATTAAGTGCAACAGGTCTGATTTATTATGTCAAACTCACTCAAAAAAATCTTGTCTCTCAAAAAGAGGAGATAAAAATATTGGTGGCAAAAAAAGATATTAAACAGTATCAAAAGATTACAAAAAATGATTTGTCATATCAGGTAATGCAAAAAAGATATGTTCCCTTTAAGGTATTACTTCCAGCTGAAGTTATTGGTAAACTGTCTCTTGTTCCTATTTTTAAAGATGAGCCAATAAGGGTTGAAAAACTTACTAACAAAGTTGAGACTAAAAAAGAGGATATAACAGTTGTAAAAGCTTTAGAACATGATCTTTATAATATAAATTTCAGATATTTTACTAATCCTAACTACACTCTAAAAAAAGATGATGTAATAGATATTATAGGTGTTTGGACGGATGCCTCATCAGAACTTAAAGTAAAAACGATTGTAAAGTCTGCAAAAGTGGCAGGGTTTTTATCAGCAGGTAACTTTCAGCCACGAGCTAAAATGAGTAAAAAGATAAAAAATAAAGATGGAAAAGATGTTCTTAGTACAATTAGTGCTGATGAGTTACTTTTAGATATTGAATCAAAAAAGATTAAGCATCTAATTGAGATTTATAATAGAGGTAAACAGTTATGGATGGTTTTAGCAAATAAAAACAGTAAAAATGTAGATATGCAAAAAATAAGTAAACTCTCAAAAACTTCATCAAAAACTTTTCTTAGAGACAAAATATACAAAAGTGAGCAAAGACAAAAAGTTATAAGTGCGACTATCTCCTATGCTGAAGATAAAAAAGTTTATTCTTATAGTAAAACTGTAGATATAAAACCAAATACCTCATGCAAAAAAACGTTAATTGTAACATCAAAAATTGGTGCGAATGTAAGATTTAGAAAATTTCTAGAGACAAAAAGAGCTGGTATTGCACCTTTTGGTGAAAAACTTAAATATAAAACTTTAAATGGGGAGTGGTATGAACTATGTAGTGGTAAGTTCATACATAAATCTGTTGCTAAAGCTATTTATTAATGCGCAGAGGGATATTAGATCATATAATAATGCAGATAATAGTTTTTGTATTTTTTGTGACAATGCTATTTTTAGTTATAGATTATTTTAATATAGCAAGAGTACAAAATTTATTAGACACAATAGCACAACAAGGAGCAAGAATGGTATCTCTTGATAGAACTTTAACACAAGTATCAAACATGATAAATGCGAATAAAACTAATTATTTTTTAGCGGTAAATAGTTCGGACATTATATGTACAACCACAGGTTCAAGCTCTCAGGTAAACTTTATTGCTAGAGGTGATTATAATACATCATTTTCTACTTTTGGAAATAGCGGAGTTGTAACAGTTGTATCTAGGTCAACAGCTTACAATGAAGTAAATAGCAGTGATTTAAACTGTACAATTTCACTTATTCAAGGATAAATATGCGTTATTTAATTATTTTTACAATATTTCTTAAAATTACACTTGTTGCAAAGATGCTTACATTTTATCAAGGTGAATACAAAATTGTAAACTTTGAAGACTCTATAAAAGAGATTAAAATTTCCAATCCAAACCTTGTGCAAGCATCATTTGATAATAACGACAAAAATATCTTTAAAAAAGTTCGTTTTTTTGCTAAAGCATATGGTAGTGCAAATATGATTATTACTTATCAAAATTCAAAGATAGAAGAGGTTAGTTTTCAAGTTATTAAGAATATTGGTTTTATTGAAAGAGCTATTCATGAGATTAATCCATCTATTACAGTTAAACAATTTGATAATTCAAAAATAATTTTAAAAGGTGACTTTAAAAATGAAAAAGAAAAAAGTTCAATTTATCAGATTTTAAGTAAAGCATCTGTTGATACGACTGCTGATTTAATAGATATGTCAAATACGAAAGAGCCACCTATTATGATAGAGATTAAGCTCTATACAATTGAGGTTAATAATAAAAAAGGGTATGACTATAAAAATAATTTAACATGGGCATTAGCAAATAATGCAGCTACTGAGACTTTGAACTTAGTCTCTGGGCTCACAACTCCTATTACTCTAAGTGGCGGACTTAGTGCAGCTGCTACTAAGTTAGGTACAAATTTTAGTGCAAGTGCTGCTTTATCTTTTATGGAATCAAAAAATATTGCTTCAGTTTTAGATGAGACTACTCTACTTGTAGTAGAAAATAATAAAGCTAAGTTTTTATCTGGTGGAATAATTTTTATTGAGACTCAAACAACAAGCGCAGAGGGGCTTCCAGTATCTGCAATACAAGAGATTAGTTTTGGAATAAGCTTGGATATTAAGGCAAATAGCATAATTGATAATAGATATGTAGATATGCAGATAGATACATCAGTTAGAAAACCAGATTGGGCAAATGCTATAAATAACATTCCGCCTGTTAGTGAAAAATCGATTAAAACTCATGTTATAGGAAAAGATAAAGAGACTATTATTTTAAGTGGACTTGTAAATAGTGATGATTCAGAGCTAACAAGCAAAGTTCCACTCCTTGGTGATTTGCCAATATTAGGAAAACTATTTAGAAGTGAGAGTTTTAAAAATGGTAATAGCGAGATGATGTTTTTTATCATCCCAACTATTGTTCATCCGTTTAAATCTAATTAGATGTTGAAATTGTATTTATTGTATTATTTGCATCTTGAATAACAGTGTTACTTGTATCATTCAACCATGTAGATATTCCCATTAATGCACCAACACCAATTAAAATTAGTAGTAACGCAACAATAACGCCATTTATTCCCTCTTGTCCTAAAATACGTTTAAAAGCTTTCATTCATACACCTCCTATTTAAATTATACAACACTATAACTATTTTTGATATAAATGTCAATTAAAAGTCATCTAATATTAATTATAATATCAGATTAGATTTATGCTCATATCTAAACTCTTGTGAAAAAATGATATAATGATATTCATGAAAAAAATAGGCATAAAACAACTAATAGTACTTGTTGCATCTTTTTTGATTATTGCAGGCTTATCGTTTCTACTAAATTATCAAATAGAGAATAATGAAAGCATATGGCAATCTATGATATCCATCCTTGTTGTCTCTCTTCTTGCATTTTTTTATTTTTTATCTATTATTAAAGAGCTGAAAAAATCACCTGCAAGAGTTCAGAGTGAACGTATTGTAGATGATTTAACATCACTGCCTAATCGTGCACAGCTTCTAGCTGATTTAGATGGACTAAAAAAGAATGCTTCATTAGCTCTAATAAACATTGATGACTTTCACTCTGTAAATGATTACTATGGTACATCAATTGGTGATGAACTTTTAATTGAGTTTTCAGATTGGTTAAAAGATTATTTAAAAGATGAACCAATTAAGCTTTATCATCTTAATGCAGATGAATTTGCGCTCTTCTCTATTGAGCTTAAGCTTGAATCTGGGCGTGCAAAAAAGTGTATCGAGAGTATTGAGCAGAAGATATTTTTACAGATGCAGGCAATTGATTTAAATGTTTATGTGAGTGCTGGAATTGCTAGTGGTAGAGAAAAGCTACTGCAAAAAGCAGATATTGCTTTAAAAACTGCAAAAGAATCTGAATTAGAGATGTTGGTTTATGATGAGTTTTTATCAAAAAGAGACTATAAAAGCAAAATTTTAATTGGACGTAAACTGAAAAATGCTGTCTTAGATGATAGAATTGTTCCATACTATCAAAAAATTGTTAGTCGTGATGGCGATGAAGTGATGTATGAAGCTCTTATGCGTATGGTTGATGATGAGGGACTTGTTGTAGCACCTATGAAGTTTTTAGGAATTGCAAGAGAGACGAAGTTAAATACAAAGATGACTAAAATGTTAATGTATAAGTCATATGAATACTTTGCACCTCTAAATAATAAAATTAGTATTAATCTATTTGCTTCTGATGTAGCCTCTAGTGAGATTACTCAATACATTGCAAAACTGTTGAATGAATTTTCTTTACAAGGTAGAGTCGTTTTTGATGTGGTTCAGATGAATAGTGCAGAAGATTATGATGCTCTTGGACGTTTTAAAGAGGTCTTATCACCTTTTAATATCGCTGTAGCAATAGAGAATTTTGGTACAGGATATACAGACTTTGTACAAGCTGCACGCATGGGAGTCGATTATATTAAAATAGATAGATCTCTTGTTCAAGAGATAAACTCAAACCCTTATGCAAAAGCAGCTATCGCCTCAATAGTATCATTTTGTAAAAGTGCTGGTATTAAAACAATTGCTAAACATGTCTCAACTGATGAAATTGCAATATCTTTAGAAGAGTTAAATGTTGATTATATGCAAGGTTACCATTTTGGACAACCTAGTATTCAAGTTTCTAAGTGAAAAAAAGTTTAATTATTGCGCAAGGTACTGTCGCGCGTCATTTTATTTCAAGAGTAGCAGAACTTCATAGTAGTGATAACTTTTATGACATAGTTTGCAGTTCTCATGAAAAACCACCTTCAATTAAGACAGATAATATTAAGTTTTTTAATATAGATCCTACAAGTTATCTGAAACTCTCACAAATTTATACGAATGATATAACACAAGTTATTATCATAATGGACTACCGTAAAGAGGCAATTTATAGTATAGAAAATATTAGAAGACTTTCAAAGAATTTACAAGTTTTAGTTTTAGATAAGTGGGATTTAGAGATTGACGATCCTCACACAATGCTAATTTCAAGTAATGATTTTCTAGCAAATAGAATGGTTGACTATCTTCCAGATGTTCCCGTCATTGCTCAAAATGTTGGACTAGGAGAGGGCGAAATTATGGAAGTTTTAGTTCCATTTGGAAGTTCTTATGTTTATAGAAGAGTATCAAGTATTTCTCAAAATGATTGGCATATAAGTGCAATTTATAGATCTAATCAGTTACTGTTGATTACAAAAGATCGCTTAATTTTACCAAATGATCTACTTTTACTTGTTGGAAAACCGTCAGTTTTAAAAATGATTTATCGTTCTATTAAAAGAGAATTAGGTCAATTTCCTGCACCATATGGTCATAATTTATATCTATATATTGATATGTCAAGAGAAAAAGAGACAGATATTTATAATCTTGTTAGGCGTGCAATCTATGTTCATACTAGATTTCACCATAAATTGATAATAAAAATTGATAATCCTACCGATATTTCTGTCCTGCAAGGTATAAAAGCTTATTCAAATTACGAAATAGATATTGATATTAACTTTTCTAAGCGTGCTGTTGGACAGTTTTTACTTTCAGATGTTGCAATGCGCAAAGTAGGTTTGATTATGGTCTCATCTGTAATGTTTTCGGACTTTAATTTAAGAAATGTCTTGTACCAAACAAATGTACCAGTTCTCTCAATCGCAAAAAACTCTTTAATTGATGTAGATTCTGCGGCACTTATGATAAGTAATCCAGCTCAGACTGAATATATATCAACAACAGTTTTTGATTTATCTTCACAACTTAATTTGCATTTGAAAATATATAATGATACGACCGAGAGTTCAAAAGAGAATGATGAAGTGATAGAACACTATCGTAACCTCTCTACAATATTTTCTAAATCAATTAAAATTATAGATCACGAGCAAAACCCTATACGCCTTCTAAGAACTCAAAAAAACTTTTTACACTGTTTACCTTTTAACCATAAAGTATTGCAAAAGAGGTACTCGTCTATCTTCTCAACAGACTCAGATGAACTCTATTATAAGCTAAATAATTTTCATCAAATTTTTATTCCTGTAACTATATAATTTCTTAAAAGGTTAATCATAATATGACTGTAAATATCGCATTAAAACGTACAATAGATAACAGCTATAACGTAGAGATAAAAAAGCTAAGTAAAATGAGTTTTGATACTAAAATAGCAATTATTACTAATCCTAAAGTAGCAGGATTACATCTAAATTATCTACTTGGAAACTTAAATGCAAAAGAGGTCTATATTGTAACTGTACCAGATGGTGAGGAGTTTAAAAGCCTCTCAACAGTTGAGAATATTTTAGAGACTCTTTTTAACCATAGATTAGATAGAAAATCTCTTCTTATTGCTTTTGGTGGTGGTGTAATTGGCGATATGACAGGCTTTACAGCTTCTATCTATCAGCGTGGTATTGATTTTATTCAGATTCCAACAACATTGCTTAGTCAAGTTGATGCTAGTGTTGGTGGAAAGACTGGAATTAATAACAGATATGGAAAAAATTTAGTTGGTGCATTTTATCAGCCAAAAAAAGTTTTAATTGATTCATATTTTTTAAAAACATTGGGCAAACGTGAATATAGTGCTGGAATTGCAGAAATTATAAAGATGGCTGTTACTTTTGATAAAAAGTTTTTCGAATATTTAGAATCTAATGACCTAAATAGTACAGATGTAATAGAAGAGGCAATTAAACGTTCTATCGAGATTAAAGCAGATGTTGTAACTCGTGATGAGAAAGAGAATGGAATTCGAGCTGCTTTAAACTATGGACACACTTTTGCCCATGTAATAGAAAAAGAGAGTGGTTATGGGGCATACCTTCATGGTGAAGCTGTTGCTATTGGTATGGTTATGGCAAATAAACTATCTGTAAAACTAGGACTTATGACAGCTGAAGAAGATGCAAGAGTTAGTAATTTATTGATTAAAAATGATCTCTTAGTAGTTTATAATATTAAAAATATAGATACATTTTATGATGCTTTCTTTTTAGATAAAAAAAGTGCAAATGGAAAAATAAGTTTTATTTTAGCACGTGCAATTGGAGATGTTGAGATTAAAAATGATATTTCTATTTTAGATGTTAAGTCAACATTAGCAATTTATGAGGCTTAATAGATGAAAATTTGGTTTTTTCTTTTAGTTTTTGTTACATTTTCTTTTGCGAAATCTGATATTAATGTAACAGATAACAATGAAACTAATGCTACATTAATCGCTGAAAATTTAGTAAAAGAGAGAGCAAAAAAGATTAAAATAGGTGAGCTTGAGAACTCATTGGCATTGAACTCAGCACTTTTAGAAGATTATAGTATTTGGTTAAAACATTATAGTAATTATTTAACATATTTGCAAGTTAAAAAAAGTTCTGTTGATTTAGAGAGAGTTATTAGAAAGTATAGTAAAAAGCCTCAATCACCTTATGTTAAAGAAAAATTAAGTAATTTGCATAAGAAAGAGCTAATTTTAGAAGAGCAGTTAACACTGTTGTCAAACTATAGTAATTCAGCATTTGGTACTTTAATGCATCCAGAGAGTATTGGTGAGACTCCAAGTGTTGATAGTCCATTCGAGATAATAAAAGCTCTTTCATATACAAAAATATTAAAACAGCAGAGTGAGTCATATTCAAAAAAAGTATTAGAGCTTCAAAAATTACATGGATTGATAGAAGAACGCCATAAAATTTTAACTGAATTATTTGAACAAACAGAAGATAATAAATACACTTTAATGCTTAGTGATACTTCTGGTAAAGAACAAGCTATTAGTAATGCTCTATCAACACTTAAGACAACTGCTGACATATATGGAAAACGAATAGATGCAACAATTTTGAATGTTAATAAGAGTATTAACAAACAAGGTAAAGGTATTTTAGATTTATTTCTCATAATTGTTAGTATGTTTGTTGTTGCGATGCTTATTAAAGCCATTGTAAAACGATATATTACAGATAATGAACGTTACTATATGGCTAACAAAGTTATTAATTTTATAAACCTGTCTCTTATTATAATAGTTATATTTTTTACATATATGGGTAATGTTGATAATTTAGTTACCGTTTTAGGTTTTGTATCTGCTGGTATTGCTATTGCCATGAAAGATTGGTTTATGTCACTCATGGGTTGGCTGGTTATCTTACTTGGTGGTTCTGTACATGTTGGAGATCGTATACGAGTTGAGAGAGATGGTATGATTTATGTTGGTGATATATTGGATATTTCACCTCTTCGTATGACTATGCAAGAAGATATAACATTGACATCATATTCTCATAATAGAAGAGCAGGAAGAATAATCTTTATACCTAACAATTATATATTTACTTCAATGATTGCTAACTATACACATGGAACTTTAAAAACTGTATGGGATGGCGTAGACATTACAATCACTTTTGATTCAAACTCAAAAAAAGCTATCTACATTGCAAAAGAGATTACAAGGAAGTATGCAAAAGGTTATACTGATATGACTAGAAAGCAGCTAAATAGTCTGCGTGATCGTTATAGTTTAAAAAACACTAATGTTGAACCTAGAATCTACTCATTCATTGAGCCAAATGGAATTAAAATTAGTGCATGGTATTTGACAAATTCATATGCTACTTTAACTCTTAGAAGTACTATATCTATGGAGTTAATTAATGCGTATAGAGAAGAAGATGATATAGCGATTGCATACCCTACTCAAACAATGATTCTACATAAAGTAGATAGTCATGCTCACCATCTAAATATTATTCCACCTGAAGAACCAATTGCGTGAAAAAAGTTTTTTTTAAAACATTTGGATGTCGAACAAATCTGTTTGACACACAAATTATGACAAGTTCTTTAAAAAATTATCAAGTAACTCAAAATGAAAATGAAGCAGATGCTATTGTTGTAAATTCATGTACTGTTACAAACTCTGCTGATGTAAGTGTTAGAGGTTACATCAATCAAATGAGTCGTAATAATCCAAAAGTAAAAGTTTATCTTAGTGGTTGTGGTACACATACTAAGGGTGAAACTCTATTTGAGAATAAAAATGTTTTTGGTGTTTTTGGACAATCTGAGAAAGAGAGCATAGACAAGTGGCTACAAAGTGATAAACGTTTTTTTGAGCCAGGAGATTTAACTTCACTTGATGAGAAGCTTGTAGAAGAGTTTGTTGGTAAAAGTAGGGCGTTTATAAAGATACAAGAGGGTTGTAACTTTAGATGTAGCTACTGCATCATTCCTTTTGTTCGTGGTGATGCACGCAGTTTTACGCAAGAACGAATAGTAGAGCAAGTTACAAAGCTAACTCAGAATGGTTTTGGTGAGTTTATTTTGACTGGAACAAATATTGGTAGTTATGGTAGTGATAAAAGATCATCTTTAGCAAAACTTTTAAAAAGATTAAGTCAAATTCGTGGAGTTAGACGTATTCGCCTTGGAAGTGTGGAACCAATTCAGATTAATGATGAATTTAAAGAGCTTTTAGATGAGCCTTGGATGTCAAGACACCTTCATATTGCCCTTCAGCATACAAGTGATGAGATGCTTCGTATTATGAATAGACGAAATAGACTTAAAAGCGACTTAGAACTTTTTGAACTTATCGCTTCACATGGTTACGCACTTGGTACAGATTTTATTGTAGGGCACCCAGGTGAGAGTGAGGCAATTTGGAGGGAAGCGATGCAAAATGTATCACGTTTTCCACTTACTCACATTCATTCGTTTACATATTCTGTACGAGAAGGTACTGCTTCAGCTTTTATGAAAGAGAGTATAAATGGAAATGTATCAAAAAGTAGACGCGAAGAGCTAGTTAAGACAATTGAATTAAATAATGTAGACTTTAGAAAGAAAAATAGCACCACAGCTCTTGAAGTTTTAATAGAGGGTAAAAAAGATGGTTTTTGGAGTGGTTATGATCAGTTCTTTAATCGTGTGATGGTGAAAGCGACAGAAGAGTTAAATGGAGATTGGATAAATATTGAAAATTACGAAATTTTAGAGGAGTTCAATTATGTACAGATTTAAAAATCAAAAGTTTATAATGCTCACCTCTTTAATTTTACTAGTAACTCTTTTACTATTTGTATACTTTAGAAATAGTTCTAACGCTGCTATAGATTTACAAAATATTATTTTAATTCTTATTCTATTGGTTATTATCTATGAAACACGAAAAAAGAGTGAAATAAATATTGCTCAAGTTAGCCAAACTGATAATTCTGTGCCAGATATTCCAATAACAGCATCAACATCAAATCTCTCTTTTAAAGATATTGCCGGACTTAATGATATTAAATTAGAACTAGAAGAGGTGGTTTGGTTTTTAAAAGATCCAACTAAATTTGAGCGTCTTGGGATTCGAATGCCAAGAGGGGTTTTGCTAGTTGGACCCCCAGGTGTTGGTAAAACAATGATAGCAAAAGCAGTAGCATCAGAGGCTAATGTTCCATTTTTTTACCAAAGCGGTGCCTCTTTTGTACATATTTATGTTGGTATGGGGGCTAAGAGAGTTAGAGAACTTTTTACAGAAGCAAGGCGTTTAGCTCCATCTATAATATTTATCGATGAAATTGACGCGGTTGGTAAAAGTAGAGGCGGATCACGTAATGATGAGCGTGAAGCGACATTAAATCAGCTTTTAACTGAAATGGATGGTTTTGAAGAGAGTACACAAATTGTAGTCATTGCAGCAACAAATAAGATAGAGATGTTAGATAACGCACTTTTACGTCCTGGACGTTTTGATAGACGTGTTTTTGTACCACTGCCTACATTCGAGGAGAGAATAGAAATCGCAGTCTCTTATCTGTCAAAAATTGAACATAATGTTAAACCAGCAGATATAGCATCAATTAGTGTTGGTTTTAGTCCGGCAATGATTTCAGCGCTTATAAATGAAGCTGCAATTCAAGCTTTGCGGCAAGGTGTTACAAGTGTTAGTATGTCACATTTTGAAGCTGTAAAAGATAGAGTCTTGCTTGGAAAAAAAAGAGTACAAATTTTTACAAAAGATCAAAAAGAGTACCAAGCACTTTATCAAGCATCACGAGCTGTTTGTGCTTGTTGGTTTGGTCTTAACTTTAAAAAGGTTACTTTGCTTAGTGATGATATTAAGATAGAAGAGATGTCACTAATGTCAAAAAATGAGTTAGGTTCACATTTGAAAGTTTTACTTTGTGGGATGGCAGTTAGCGAAATATATTATGGTGAACACTTCTCAAATGTTAAAGATGATATTAAGAAAGCTCGTATTTTAGCTGATGAGATGGTTAATGAACTTGCTATGGGTGAACATATAATAGCCTCTAAATATGAAACTACACATTTAATAGAAGAGTCTTACAAAGAGATTAAGAATTTTTTGGCTGGTGTTCGTCCTAGTATTGATTTAGTTGTAAAAGAGTTAATGCAGACAGAAAGTATTGAGAGAGAATTAATTAAAAAGTATTTAGATGAAGTTTTTTAGCGGGTTTGCACTTAAAAATGATATACATCTATGTGAGAGGTATTTAATTAATTCAGAATTTAATGTAGCAGGTCTTAGTTTCGGTGCAATTAAAGCGATTGAGTATGCAAAAACTGCTACTTCTAGAATAGATACTATACAACTGTTTTCACCAGCATTTTTTCAAAATAAGAGTGAAAAGTTTAAACGTATGCAATTATTATATTTTTTTAAGAATAGTGATGATTATATTAATAATTTCATAAAAAATTGTTTTTATCCATCAAAAATCAACGAAAAAATAGAGACTTATAGTGCAAAAAAAAATGAATTAGAAGAACTTTTGAGGTATAGTTTTTCTCAAGAAACGCTTAAGGACTTAAAGACAAAAGGTATCCGCATAGAGGTATACTTGGGTGCTGATGATAGAATTATTGATGCCAGTAGTGCTAAAGAGTTCTTTATAATAAATTGTGATATTTTTTGGTTTCATAAATTAGGACATTTTTTATGTTAGTTTAAAGCAAACTTTACTACAATTTCTAACAGTTTAAGTTAAATATATTGAGAGTAGGTTGAGATGTCATCAGAATTTTCTTCATCAAATGAGTTGCATAATGAGCTTGAGGCTAAGAATGTATATGTAGCATCTCTAAAGCAGACACGAGAAGCTTTAGTAGAGAGTGAAGAGATATACAGAACATTATATTATGCATTTCATGACCCTATCATAACTGTTGATGTTGATAAAAAAGAGATTACTCAGATAAATCAAGCTACTGTAGAGTTATTTCGTGCAAAAAACTGGGAGAGTATAATTGGATTATCACCAACTGACATCTCTGCTTCGAAACAATATAACAATTTACCAATAGAAGAGCAGATAGAAAAAGAGATTAATAATGCTATTGAAGATGGACATCATAGATTTTTTTGGATTTTTAAAAGATTTGATGGTAGTACATTTGATGCTGAAGTGTCTTTAGCAAAAGCTCACATATATGGTAAAACAATTGTCTTTGGTTCAATCAGAGATATTACTCTTCAAAAACGTTATCAACGACGTATGGAAAACTTGAATGAACGGCTTGGACAAAATGTTAAAATAAGAACATCAGAGCTAGAGAACGCTAATGATGAATTGAGACAGATGATAAATTATCTAAGTGCCACGCAAGATCAATTGGTTCAATCTGAAAAAATGGCATCACTTGGCGGTTTAGTAGCTGGTGTAGCACATGAGATTAATACTCCAATTGGTAATGGTCTTGTTGGAATGACATGGCTTACAGAACTCGTTCAAAGAATGAATAAGCTCTATAAAGAAAAAGATTTAAGTGAAGAGGAGTTTATAGATTTTTTAGATAATGTTGAAAAAGTCTCTAAAAGTGTGACAGTTGGACTTAGAAAAGCAGCAGATTTAATTAAAAGTTTCAAGCAAGTTGCAGTAGATCAAAGTAATGAAGAGAAGAGACTATTTTTCATAAAAGATTATATTGATGAAATTATACTTAGTCTAAACTCAAACTTTCGTTCTAAAAACATTAATATAGATATTAATGTTGAAGATGGAATTAGTTTAACTAGTTATGCTGGTGCATTTTCTCAAATTATTACAAATCTTATTTTAAACTCTTTGAATCATGGATTTAGAGGTACTGATACTGGAACAATTACAATAGATGCAACAAAGAAAGATAAGTTTTTATATTTAACATATACTGATAATGGTCATGGTATGTCAAAAGAGACAATTGATAAAATATATGAGCCTTTTTATACTACAGGTCGTGAATATGGTGGAACAGGTCTTGGTATGCATATAGTTTATAACATAGTTTCAACACGCTTTAATGGGGAAATTGAGCTAGATAGCAAGTTAGGCGATGGTGTTAAGTTCTCTATTAAACTAGAGAGCTAATTCTCATTTGCACATTCTATGCAAATTGTAGATTCAGGTAATATCTTTAACCGCTCTATATTTATATCTTCATCGCAAACTGTGCATATGCCATAATCTGCTGAATTGATATGTTTTAATACATATTCTAATTTCTTAAGCCTATTCTCACTTTGCATTAGAACTTTAGCATCTATCTCTTGTTCTCCTAATGCGCTATTTTGTGCAAGTGCGCCAAGGGAGCAGTCATATTTTATAGGTTGCATTTTTGTCTGAAGTATAGTAATTTCATCTATTAAATGTTTTATATCTAGTCTGATTTTTTCAGATAAAAGTTCTCGTTCGTTTTGAGTCATTTGGTATAATACAAAAAATATTGAGGAAAACAAAATTATGGTAGATTTTTGCAAAGATGAATTACTTAAAGTTGGAATTAATCCAGCCTCAACAATTGAATATGATGTTAATGGAAAAATCTATACTCTCTCGTTAGAGTGGGTAATTGAGGCTTATGCTGGTGCGTCTGAGAGAACAAGAAATCTGTTTGTAGATTCATTTAAAGAAATTATTACAACTCATACAAAAAATATTGAGAAGTTCTTTGAAGATATGGGACAACTAGTTTTAATGACCTCTTTAAGTGAGAACGCACTTGAAAATTAAAATTTTTCTATTCTTACTACTTTCTATTTTTCTACAAGCTTCAGAACTGAGTGAAGAGAGTATAAAAAAAATGATAGGCAGAATGCTTGTTGTTGGATTTAACGAGGAAAAAATTACAAATAAAAGCCAAATCTATAAAGACATTAAAAAGTACAATCTTGGCGGTGTCATTTTATTTGATCGATATTACATAGATAGAAATCGCGTAAAAAATATTCGCTCACCTAAGCAATTAAAAGAGTTAACTTCATCTCTTCAAAAAATTAACAAAGAAAATTTAATTATTTCAGTTGATCAAGAGGGTGGTAAAGTTGCACGATTAAAAGAGGCATATGGTTTTAACGTAACTGAAAGTGCAAAAAAGATTGGTGAAAAGAATGATGTTAAGTTTGCAAAAAGTATCTATTCGAGTTTAGCAAATGAATTATCTAAAAATGGAATTAATTGTGACTTTGCTCCTGTTGTAGATTTGTCCGTTAATGAAAATAACAGAGTGATTTTTGGACTTGAACGCTCATATGGAAAATCGCCTCAAAAAGTTGTTAAATTTGCTAATATTTTTATATATGAGTTAAAAAAGAGAGATGTTTTGAGTGTTTTAAAACATTTTCCTGGACATGGTTCATCTTTAGGAGATTCTCATAAAGGTTTTGTTGACGTTACACAAACATGGAGTGAAAAAGAGTTAGAACCATATTCGCTTTTAATTGAAAAAAATAGAGTCGACATGATAATGACAGCACACGTATTTAATAAAAATTTAGATGAAAAATATCCAGCTACCTTGTCTTATAAAGTCAATACTGAAATATTACGCAATAAATTAGGCTTCAAAGGTGTAATAATAAGCGATGATTTACAGATGAAAGCAATTAGTAGGCATTACTCACTCAAAAAGATTGTAACGCTAGCAATTAATGCGGGAGTAAATATGCTTCTTTTTGGTAATCAGTTAGCAAATCAAAATGTAGATGAGTTAATAGATACAATTTATGAACAAATTAAAAATAAAAAAATAGATTTTTCTAAAATAGAAGAATCAAATACTCTAATTGCCTCTTTGAAAAAGAATGAACTCTAGTTTCTCTACATATGACTGGTTAGTATTTGGTGCATACTTTTTACTACTCTTAGCCACATCTATAATACTGAGTCGAGCAAAAATTAAAACTTCACGAGAGTTTTTTGTTGGTGGTAATAGTCTCTCAATGCTAGCTGTTGCTATTTCAGTTTTAGCTACTTCACAATCTGCGGCAACATTTTTAGGTGCTCCTGAATACTCTTATAGGGGCGATTTGAGCTATTTAGGTTTTTATCTATCTTCATTCTTAGCTGTTCTTTTTGTATCATACATTTTAATACCTAGATATTATGCTATTAAAGCTCTTACTGTTTATGAACTTTTAAATGTACGCTATGGAATTAAAGCTTCAAAGTATGCTGGAATAATGTTTTTACTAGGTAGACTATTTGCAAGTGGCGCTCGTCTTTACATTGGTGCGCTGGCAATCTCGATGATTATATTTAGCGATATATTCGCATTTCATATAGCAATTTCAATTTCTATATTGATGCTCTCAGCTCTTGCTTATACATACTTTGGTGGTGTGAAGTCTGTAATTTTAAGCGATGTTATTCAAGCTGTAACTTATGTTGGAGCTGGTCTTGCTGTTTTAGTTTACTTGTACATCTCTATTGATATGGATTTTGCTACCATAAGCTCTAAATTATACTCAGAAAATAAACTAAAGATAGTTGATTTTTCCTTAAGAGGTGACTTTAATATCTTCACACTTTTCTCAGGCTGGCTTTTACTAAACATTGCAGCTTTTGGACTAGATCAAGACATGACTCAAAGAGTACTTAGCTGTAAAAATGAAAAAGAAGCAAAACAATCACTAGTATATTCAATTATATTTACGATTCCTGTTGTAGTTCTATTTTTAGTAGTTGGACTACTACTTTACATATTTTATCAAGAGGTAAATCTTACGCAGAGTTTCCAAGGAAGTAGTGTAACAATTTTTATGTACTACATTCTAAATGAGATGCCAGATGGTTTACGTGGGTTTGTAACAGTGGGTGCAATTGCGGCTGCACTCTCTAGTACAAACTCAGTGCTTGGAGCTATGTCTTCAGTTGCAGTTGAAGATATTTACCGTCCTTGGATTGAAAAACGATTAATTGTAAATGATTACCATTTTGTTAAAGCTGCTCGTGTGGCAATTCTAGTTTTTGCGACTTTACTTAGCTTTATGGCAATGCTGAGTTTTTATTGGCAACAATTTAGTGACTTGCCACTTTTAAGTTTTGCCCTTGGTGTTATGGCTTTTTCATATTCTGGACTTTTAGGAGTTTATTTTTCTGCACTATTTACTAGTCGTGGAAATGAAAGAACTGTATTTTTTGCGTTAATTGCTGGATTTTTAACAGTGTTAAGCTTGCAACCATACATCTTTGGTTTTGATTTAGGATTTTCATGGCAGATTGTTTTAGGTACAGTTGTCTCATTTGGCATTATGCAGTTAGGAAATAAGTAATGAGCGAATTATATATCGGTGTTATGAGTGGCACAAGTATGGATAGTATTGATGTAGCGTTATGTGAAATTAGTTCAACTAAGTGTACTTTAAAAGCTTCACTTGAATTTGTATTTGATGAGAAGTTGAAAAAAGATATTTTAAAAGTGATAAATTCAAATACTACACTTTTTAAAATTGGAAAAATTGACTATGACTTAGGAGTTATGTTTGCAGATTCTATAAATGCACTTTTAGAAGAGGAAAATATTGATATAAAAAATATAAAAGCTATAGGATTACATGGGCAAACACTTTGGCATGAACCTAATATATTTTCCATGCAATTAGGAGATCCTAATATTGTCTCTTCAAGAACTGGCATTGATGTGGTATCAGACTTTAGACGAAAAGATATTGCATTAGGTGGGCAGGGCGCACCATTTGCTCCAGCTTTTCATAATTTTCTTTTTCAACATTTAGATGATGTTTGCGTGTTAAACATTGGCGGTATGGCTAATATATCACTACTTGGTGACAAGCTATCTGGATATGATACGGGAGTTGGAAATGTTTTACTCGATTTGTGGGTTAGTAAACATAAAAATATATCGTATGACAAAGATGGTCTTTGGGCTAAAAGCGGAGAACTGAGCAAAAAACTTTTGTATAGTTTTTTAAATGAACCATATTTTAAAATGAGCGCTCCAAAGAGTACAGGAAGAGAACTTTTTAACGAAACTTGGTTATACACTCATTTAGAAAAGTTTCCTAAGATACCAGTAGAAGATGTTCAAAGAACACTACTAGAGCTAACTGTAAAAAGTATAGTAGATGAGATTAAGAAACATCCGTTAAAGATGGTATTAGTTTGTGGAGGTGGTGTAAAAAATAGTTTTTTGATGCAAAAATTAAAGCAAGAGTTAGAGTATCTACAAGTTATCTCAACTGAAGAGCATGGAGTTAGTTCAGACTATATGGAGGCGATGGCTTTTGCTTGGTTTGCAAAAAAAAGAGTTCATAGAGAAGTCATAAATCTGAGTTTTGTTACAGGCGCTTTTAAAAACGGTGTATTAGGAGCAGTATATGCAAAAGATTAAAGAGTGGCTAGCTGATACTAAATATGGTGGTGCTAAAATTGAAGTAGCCTCAGCAGACGCAAGTTTTAGGCAATATTTTAGAATAACACTAAATGGTAAGAACTTCATTGTAATGGACGCTTCACTAGAAATTAAGAGTCTAAAGCCATTTTTACACATTACATCAAAGCTTTTAAATGCAGGTGTAAATGCTCCAAAAATATTAGAATCTGATGAAGAAAATGGATTTTTATTAATTGAAGATTTTGGAAATACTCACTACTTAAATGTTTTAAATGAAGATAATTTTAAAGAGTTGTATAGTTTAGCAATAGAAGAGATTATAAAAATGCAACGTATTGATGCAACAGATTTACCAGCATATGACAGAGAGTTTTTACGCTTTGAAATGGACTTGATGAATGAATGGTTTTTATCAAAATATTTAAATATTCAACTAACAGAAAAACAAAAAATTGAGCTTGGTAGTGCTTTGAAAATCATAGAAAATGTAGTTCTTTCTCAACCTCAAAATATCTTTGTTCACCGTGATTACCACTCTAGAAATTTAATGCTTACCACTAAGAGGCAAATTGGTGTAATTGACTATCAAGATGCTATGAATGGTGCATTAACTTACGATTTAGTCTCTCTTCTTAAAGATTGTTACATTGAGTTTAATGCAGAAGCTGTAAATGAACTAGCACTAAAATTTAAAGACTTGACTAAAATAGATATTGATGATAAAACATTTCTAAAATGGTTTGATTTTATGGGACTACAACGTCACATAAAAGTTTTAGGTGTATTTGCACGTTTGCATATTCGCGATGGAAAAAGTAACTATTTAGATGATTTGCCACAGACGCTTAAGTATGTTCGTGAGACTGCAAGTAAGTATGAAGAGTTGAGCCAATTATCAAGCTTAATAAAGAGTATTATATTTAAGTAGTATAAAAAGGAAAAAAGATTTATGAAAAAAACAATTAAATATAAAGAGAGTTAATTCATGAAACAAAGAAATAAAGTTTGAATAAGATAAATAAAGTTGCATAATTGAAAGCAATGATTCTTTCAGCTGGACGTGGTGAGCGTATGCGCCCGTTAACAGATACGATTCCAAAACCACTATTAATAGTTAATGGCAAGTCCCTAATTATTTGGCATATAGAAAAGTTAGCAAAGGCTGGGTTTAAAGAGATAATAATTAATGTTGCACATTTGGGTTACAAGATTATTGAAATTTTAGGTGATGGTTCAAAGTGGGGTGTTAAAGTTACTTATTCAGATGAACAAGAAGAGGGTGCTTTAGAGAGTGCGGGGGGTATTGTTAAGGCATTGCCTCTTCTTTGCAGTGAGCCATTTTTAGTAGTTAATGCAGATATTTGGACAGACTTTAATTTTAACGCTTCTTTTAATTTAGGTGATGACTTAGCACACTTAATTTTAGTTAAAAATCCTGAACATAATTTAAGTGGTGATTTTGGTTTAGTTAGTAATAGAGTATTGTCTGAGACAGATGAGAAATATACATTTTCTGGAATTGGTTACTATAAACCACAAGTCTTTGAGCATCTAAGCTATGGTAAAAGCGCATTAGCACCAATTTTGAGAGACTTAATGAGAGACAATGTGGTTAGTGGTGAATTATTCGATGGTAGCTGGATAGATGTTGGAACGCCAAAACGTTTAGAAGAAGTAAATAAAAATATATTTTAATCTGATATAATTCAGATAAGTTTAATTACGATCGAGTCAAGTATTTCGATAAGCAAGACTTAATTGCCATCTTTAATGGCGTTTGCTTTCGTTCCAGTTGAAAAACTAATCTGTTCAAAAAGGAAAAAATAGTATGAAACTTTTAGTTATAGTACCGATAAATAATACCTCTGTAAATGAAGAGATATTAAAGTCTGTTAAAGAGGTAGCTGCACCCGATGTTGAAATTGATATTGCAAATATCACCGAGGGTAGCGCATTTATTCAGTCTCGTTATGATTTAGCAAATAATGCTCCTCATGTTATAAAACTTGCTCAAAAAGCTGAAAAAGATGGTTATGATGGAGTTTTTGTAACAGACATGGATATGTGTGGGGTAGAGGCTTCTCGTGAAGTCATTAATATTCCAATAATTGGTGGATTTAGAGCAAATGCATATACTGCTATGATGCTTGCACAAAAATTTTCAATTATTACTATTTTAGATAGTGTAAAAGATCTTCAACTCGATCATATTCGTGATTTTGGTATTGTAAATAATTTTGCTTCTATTCGTGTAATAAATATTCCAGTTGGAGAGCTATCTGATAAAAGTCAAGCAATTACTAGAGTTTATGAAGAGAGTCTTAAATGTATAGAAGAAGATGGTGCTAATGCAATTATTTTAGGATGTACAGGTTTTGTAGATGTAGCAAAACCAGTTCAAGAACTTCTTAAAAATTATGGAAAGCCAGTACCTGTTTTAGATCCAAACCAGTTAGCAATCTCATACTTAGACCTTCTTGTACGAAACAAATTAATACAGAGTCGTTTAACTTACGTTTATCAAGATATAAAAGTAAAATAGCGTAATTATTGCTTTTATATCACTACAATAGCCTTAAAAATAAAAATACTAAATCACTCTGGACTCTGAAAAGTCCAGATGTTTCTTAAATAGCATTAAATAGGTGTTAGACTATATCTCTTCTGAAGAATCACTATCGAGTTCAATATTTTCTAATTCTATATATTCAAGTTCATAATCACCAAAGTGATTTATGTAGTTATTAAAGTTATTGTCTTTAAATTCTATCATTTCGTTTTCATACATCTTATATCCTTTTTGTAATGTAATATTTAAATAGATATTTACATCTTTTATTCTTGAAATTGGTATTGTTATTTTGATATTTTTGTACAAGACTTACAAAAAAGCTACAAAAATGTAGTGATTTTTGATTCTATAAATTTTTATATTGATATTTATTCGCATTATAAATGCATTAGATATATAAAATTATTTATGAAGAGAAATTATGAATCCATTAAATGCAAAACGTTCACTTTCACATTTATGTGAAAGAAAAGTACCTGTCTTTTTGTGGGGGCCACCTGGTATTGGGAAGTCTTCAATTGTTGCTCAAGTAGCACAAGATAAAAACATTAGTTATATTGATTTACGATTATCTCTATTAGATCCAACTGATTTACGGGGTATTCCATTTTTTGATACAAAAAAAGAGACCGCACTTTGGGCGCCACCATCATTTTTACCAGATGGAAGCCAAGAAGAGGGAATATTGTTTTTAGATGAATTAAATACAGCAGCTCCTATGGTACAAGCCTCAGCATATCAGCTTATACTTGATAGAAAAATTGGTGAGTATAGTCTACCTGATGGATGGTCTATTGTGGCTGCTGGAAATCGTGAGAGTGATCGTGGTGTTGTATTTAGAATGGCAGCACCCTTAGCAAATCGTTTTGTTCATTTAGAGATGGAAGTTGATGTTGAGAATTGGAAAAGTTGGGCTATAAAAAATGATATTGATGCTTCTATAATTGCTTACATTTTACATAGACCTGATGCGCTCTTTGCATTTAATACAAAAGATGATAGTAAATCTTTTGCAACACCACGTACCTGGGAATATGTAAATGAGATAATCACTTCAAGCCCAGATGATGATCTTTTACTTACAATGGTAAGTGGTGCTATTGGAGAGGAGTTGGCTGCATCATATTTAGGTTTTAAATCTGTAGCTGGTGATTTACCTGATTTAGATTCAATTTTAAGTGGTGAGAGTGTTGATGTACCAAGTGAAGCGTCTGCTTTACATATTCTTTGTGCTGCTCTTACTATGCGAATAAATGAAAATACAAGTTCAAAGAAATTAAATAATCTAATTAGTTATTCACTTAATTTACCAGGAGAGTTTGCTGTTATGATTATTCAAGATTTACGAGAACGTAATATTGAGCTAGATCATATTGATAGTTGGACACTCTGGATGCGAAAATTTAATAACTTGATGCACTAAAGGTTTTTTAATGAATATAGATACACTTTTTCTTAAAGCAAAAAGCTCGTTAACACTAAAGCATCCATACTTTGGTATGTTAGCATCAAGACTTAAACATGAACCAAGCGATACGGTATCTACTTATGCTAGTAATGGAAAACGCTTTTTATACAATAAAGAGTTTTTAGCAAAACGTAATGAGCAAGAACTCATATTTATTCTTACCAATTCTGTTATGCATCATGTGTTAGCACACCAGCAGCGCCGATTAAATAGGCGTGGCTCACTGTGGCAACTTGCAACTGATTATGCAATTAATAATCTGTTGCACCAAGATGGTTTAAATATTCCAGCTGGAGCAAACTATAGTGAAGAGTTTAGTGGTATGTTTGCTGAAGAGATTTATGAGGCATTAAAAGAGGACTATTTTAGTAATATTGATAATGCTTTTGATGATGAAGCTAAAGAGAATGAAGATATTTTCTCAAATTTAGAAAATATAGATGATGAACTCGACGAAAAAGATGAATCACAGTGGCATTATGCTTCATCAGTTGCACAAGAGATAGCACAGAGGAAGAGTTTAATGCCATCAGGTCTTGAAAGGCTTGCTAAAAAAATAAAAGCTGTAGATATTGATTGGCGTTTTGAACTATACAATGCAATCAACAGACATATGAGAAACAATTATGCCTTTATGCCACCAAATAAAAAACATATCCATAGAGGGTTTATCTTACCATCACTTACAAGTGACACATTAAGTTTATCTGTAGCAATTGATACATCAGGTTCAATTGACAATGAGCTTCTTAGTGCTTTCATGGAAGAGTTTAAAACTATAATGACTAATTTCCCCGCTGTAAGAATTGAACTTTTAATTGCAGATGCTAAAGTTCATGCTCATTACACTTTTCAAGGTGGAGAGAAGTTAGATTTTGCCCTAAAGGGTGGTGGAGGAACTGATTACCGTCCTGTATTTGAGTACATTGATGCAAATATGCCAATGAATACAATGCTTCTGTATTTTACTGATGGTGATGGATGGTTTCCAAAGGTATCACCAAGCTATGAAGTCCTTTGGGCTCTTTCAAGAAAAGCTAAAGTACCCTTTGGAAGGGCACTTATAATATTTTAACACTTGACTCAATATTATGTGCCTCACCAACCGCTTTATTATATAAAATTCCATCATATGTATTTAATGAACTAAGCATCTCTGGCATAGCCTCAAAAATATTTTCTGAACCAAATTTTGCTAACGCTCTTATGTAATGAATAGTTGTATTTGTAAGTGCTTGAGTAGCTGTTGTAGGATAAGCACCAGGCATATTTGCTACACAATAGTGAACAATATCATCTTTTATAAAAGTTGGATTAGAGTGAGTTGTTGCATGAGAACTCTCAAAACAACCACCTTGATCAATTGAAACATCAACTAAAACGCTACCTTTTTTCATTAATTTAAGCATATCATTTGTAATCAATTTTGTAGCTTTTGCCCCAGGAATTAAAATAGTTCCTATTACTATGTCACACTCTGGCAAAATATTTTTTATATTTGAAGATGAACTAAACATTGTAGATACATTAGAAGCCATTACATCATTTAAATAATGCAGTCGCTCTAAGTTAATATCAAATATAACAACATTCGCACCTAATCCAGAGGCAACTTCAGCAGCAGCTTTACCAGCTACTCCACCACCTAAAATCATAACTTTCGCTTTGCTAGTGCCAACAGTACCGCCAGCTAACAGTCCACTTCCACCTTGATATTTTCCTAAATGCACAGCGCCCATTAAAGATGCCATTTTCCCAGCTACTTCACTCATTGGTTCAAGAAGAGGTAGCTTTGAATTAATGTTTAATGTTTCATATGCAAATGCTCTAATCTTTTTTTGTAGTAAAACTTGAGTTAATTTTTTATCAGCTGCTAAATGTAAATATGTAAATAAAATCTGTTTCTCTTTAAAAAGCTCATACTCTTCTTCAATTGGCTCTTTAACTTTAATAATTAAATCTGATAAATTAAATAGTTCACTTACACTTGTTAAGATATTAGCACCATGTTCAATATACTCTATATCATCAAAACCACTACCACTTCCTGCATTACTTTGAACATAAACATCATGACCATCTTTTATAAGAGTCTGAACACCTGATGGTGTTACAGAGACTCTAAATTCATCTTTTTTTATCTCTTTTGGTATACCTATCTTCATAGTCATATCCTTATAATTTTAAAAATAGAGCCATATATTGAATAATAATAGACTTTATTATAAATATACTTAGAGCAGTTATATAGTTGTTTAATAATTTTTACTTTAAGAATTTTTTAACTAATAACTTCCCTCTCCAACAGATATTACATAATTATCATCAACTTCAACAGCAGCAAATTCATGTTTTCCACAAAAAGTTTCATTTAATTCTTGTGCCCATGCACGTGCAATTCTTAACGCGTTCTCTTTATCATCAAATGTTTTTATTTGAGGCATACCTTTTCTTTTAGCACAACCGCAAAGTTTTTCTACTACTACATGATATTCCATAATTATCTCCTTTTTATATTTCACAGGCCTCTTCAAAGCCACCTTGTTCAACTGAAATTACAAAATTGTCATCAACTTCTGTAACATCAAATCCATGTTTTCCACAAAACTTATTATTTAAACTATCTGCCCATTCATAAGCGTGTTCCTCTGCTTCTTCTTTTGTACTAAAACTACGTATCTGCTCTATAGCATTTTTTTTAGCACATGCGCATAATTTTTCAATTACTATATGGTGTTCCATTACGACAACTTACTATTAGTTGCAATCAAATAGAATTGATCTTTTACTTTATTTAATTGCTTTATTATTAAATCATGATGTTGTTCATCTAATATAAAATGTTGTTCCATAAAATCATACATTTTATCTATATCTGAATTTATCTCTTTTAGAAGTTTCTCTTTAATCTGCTCTTGTACGCTCATAAATATCCTTTTTTGAATATTAATGCATATTACATACTAGAAGAAGAAACCACCCTGAGAGGGTGGTATTTTAAGGGAGTAAAATAGAATAAAATTAGCGAATTAAGTCAAAGAAGTAATCAGTACTGGCTATACCTTTTGTCTCTTCATCTAATTGATCTAGAACTTTGTTTGTAATCCATGTTAATAGATTTAATGCACCATCATAACCACTGATACTATATCGGTGTAAATGGTGACGGTCAAATATTGGAAATCCAATATAGATTAATGGAACGTTTGTATCACGCATTAGCTCTTTACCATAACTGTTACCAATCATAAAATCAACTGGTTCTGTAAACAGTAATGAACGCATGTGCCATAAATCTTTACCAGCCCATACATGACAATCTGTGGCGGCAGGAGAGGTATCAAGCATAGCTCTCATCTCATCTTCCCAACCACGAGGAGCATTGTGACATAGTACATGAGTAGGTTCAGCACCCATTTCAAGTAAAAATGAAACCATACCAATAAGGAAGTCTGGATCTCCCCAGATAGCAAATTTCTTTCCATGCATGTATGGATAACTATCTTGCATCGCATCAACTAAACGACCACGTTCAACTTTTAACTTTTCAGGAACATCATTTCCAGTTAGTTCAGCTAATTTCATAACAAATTCATCTGTACCTTTAAGACCTACAGGATTACAAAATGCGTTTTCTTGTTTCCACTTTTTGTTAACCATTTTCATAGTCTTAACTGTTGAATACTTTTGAAGCGATATTGTAGCTTTAGAGTTAATACAATCTTTAGCATCTTCAAGTTTTGTACCACCAGAGAACATACTATAATCACCAGCTGGCATATCCCACTGATCAGCGTGATCGCCTAACATTGTATAGTTTGCGCCAAAAGCTTCAACAATAGATTTAACAGAACGAATTGATCCTATATAGGTTTCAAACCCTGGAATGATATTAATTTTTTCATTCTTCTCATCTTTTTTATTACCCTCTGTTAATTGAGACATAATACCATGCATCATGTTATCGTAACCAGTAATATGGCTACCTGTAAAAGATGGAGTATGTGCATAAGTTATAGGATAATCTTCTGGTAAGAACTCACCACCATCTTCCTCTTTTGCAGCTGTTGCAAAAGCATAAAGATCATCACCAATAACTTCAGCCATACATGTTGTTGATACTGCAATCATTTTAGGTTTATAAACTGCAGCACAGTTTTTAAGACCATCTTTCATGTTTACAAGACCACCAAAAACAGCCGCATCTTCAGTCATTGAATCAGATACACATGGAGTCGGTTCTTTAAAGTGACGTGTAAAATATGAACGAAAATATGCAACACATCCATGAGAACCATGAACATAAGGCATAGTATCTTCAAATCCTAATGCAACCATAACAGCACCAAGTGGCTGACAAGCTTTAGCAGGATTTACAGTAATCGCTTCACGAGCAAGATTTTTCTCACGGTAATCCCATGTTTTAGTCCACTCAGCAATCTCTTCAACTTTTTCAGGGTTAATAGCACCCATACCACCTTCAAACTGCTTTTTGTTTGAAAGAACATCTTGATACTCAGGACGTTGGAATAATTTCTGACCATTTACAATATTTTCAACTTCTTGCATTACGCTTCTCCTTCTTTATCCCATGGTGCTTTGCTATGTCCCCATACAGGAGAGTTAATTGCAAGATCCATATCTTTTGCAAAAATTGCAAACCCATCATAACCATGGTATGGACCACTATAATCCCATGAGTGCATCTGTCTATATGGTAATCCCATTTTTTGGAATACATATTTTTCTTTAATACCTGATGCCACTAAATCTGGTTGTAGTTTTTTAACAAATGCTTCAAGTTCATACTCATTTACATCATCATAAATTACAGTTGAACGGAAAATTTCATCTTTAGTACGTTTATAATCATCATCATGAGCGAACTCATACCCTGTACCGATTACTTCCATACCTAAATCTTCATAAGCACCAATTACGTGGCGAGGACGTAGTCCACCAACAAATAACATTACTTGTTTACCCTCTAGGCGTGGACGGTATTTATTAGTTACAGCGTCAACCATTGGTTGATATTTTTTAATAACTTCTTCGCATTTAGCTTGAACATCTTCATCAAAAAATGCCGCAATCTTACGCAATGATTTAATTGTTTGAGTTGGTCCAAAGAAGTTATACTCAACCCAAGGAATACCATACTCTTTTTCCATGTGACGAGAGATATAGTTCATTGAACGGTAACAGTGAAGTAGGTTCAATTTAACTTTTGGTGTTGCTGCCATCTCTTTAAGAGTTGCATCACCAGACCATTGAGCTACTACACGAAGACCCATCTCTTCTAATAAAATACGACTTGACCATGCATCACCACCGATGTTATAATCACCAATAATAGCTACATCATAATCAGTTTGTTCAATTGCATCACCTAATGAATCTATATTACCATCAAATACGTAATCACGAACTGTATCATTTGCAATGTGGTGACCAAGTGATTGAGAAACCCCACGGAAACCTTCACAGTTTACAGGAACGATTGTATTACCAGTTTTTTTAGCATACATTTTTGATGTTGCATTAATATCATCACCAATTAGACCAATTGGACACTCTGATTGAACTGTAATTCCATTATTTAAAGGAAAAAGTTCATCAATTTCATGAAGACATTTATCAAGTTTTTTATCACCACCAAATACAATATCTTTTTCTTGGAAATCTGAAGAAAAGTTCATTGTAACAAATGTATCAACACCAGTTGTACCAATGTAATAATTACGACGACCAGCACGTGAGTATTGACCACATCCAATTGGACCATGAGAGATATGAACCATATCTTTTACAGGACCCCAAACAACTCCTTTTGAACCAGCATATGCACAACCACGTTGACTCATAACTCCTGGAACTGTTTTTTTGTTTGAACGTACATTTCCACATGTTTTTTGACTTTCATCATCAGGGCCACCAACGCCCAAGTGTTTTGCACGGTTTTTTGCAGCTTTCTCTGGGTATGCTTTTAATACCTCTTCGATTGCAGCTTGTTGTTTTGCTTCCAATGTTTCTGGACCCATTTTGGTCTCCTTTATAATTTTTTTCAAATTAATCAAACGTAGAATTAACTACGATTGATAAGCACATATCAATTATTCAGCTTATGCAGCTTCAACTGTAAAATGAGCCATTGAATCAAATTTCTTACAAAGAGCCATAGTCTCATCATCAGCACTATCTAATCTCTTAGATAACTCAGCCATTTGGTAACGATTTGTATAAATTAGATATTTAGTTTCTGCAGTCTTAATATAGTGTGTAAGAGCTTTGAACATAAAAGTATCTTTATTTGTATAAGAAAGCTCTTCTACTTGACCGTGTGCTTCCATAACCATTTTAATTTCATTAATACCGCTAGCATCAATACCTGATGCATCTAATTTTTCAACAACTTTTTCATCTGGAATATTATTACCCATATCTTTTGGGAAGTGGAAACCTAGAATAAACATAAAATTCTCCTTCTTTATCTTTTATTTTCTTTTCATTATGAGAATGTTTCATTCCACAAAGGGAACAACTAAATATCGTGATTACAACAGAAGGCTTACGCCTCTGCTGCTGCTTTACCTACATTTTCTTCATCTGCTTCAACTTCAAGACCATATTTCATAATAAGTGCTTCAAGATCATCCATCTCTAATGGAGTTGGAATGATTTTGTAATCATTAGCAATAATTTTACGAGCAAGCTCTTTGTATTCAATTGCTTGATCAGATGATGGGCTATACTCAACAACTGTCATACGACGAATTTCAGCGTGTTGCACGATATTGTTACGAGGAACAAAGTGAATCATGTGTGTACCTAAATCTTCAGCTAAAGCTTTTGCAAGGTCATACTCAAAGTCTGTCATACGAGCGTTACAAATAAGACCAGCTAATCTAACACCACCTGTATTTGCATACTTTAAAATACCTTTAGAGATATTATTAGCAGCATACATAGCCATCATTTCACCAGACATAACAATATAAATTTCTTGTGCTTTACCTTCACGAATTGGCATAGCGAATCCACCACAAACAACATCACCAAGTACGTCATATGAAACGAAATCTAATCCCTCTTCTTCATAAGCTCCTTCTTCTTCAAGAAAGTTAATCGCAGTAATAACACCACGTCCAGCACAACCAACCCCAGGTTCAGGTCCACCAGATTCTGTACAGTTAATCCAACCACCAGAAGTGTCTGCAGAAAATATTCCCGCACCTGGTTTAAGTGCGTCTTCAAGCTCTAAATCTTCAACTGTACCCATTTCAGCAGCAAGTTGTAAAATAGTGTTTTGTGCTTTCTCATGTAAGATAAGACGAGTTGAATCAGCTTTTGGATCACAACCAACAATCATAATATTCTTATCAAAGTAATGTGCCATAGAAGCCAACGTATTTTGAGATGTAGTTGATTTACCAATCCCACCTTTTCCATAAAATGCAATTTGACGAAGTTCAGCCATTTTTTCTCCTTAGTTATAAACGTTTCTATTTTGCTAGATCCGTTATGTACTTCATAGGACTATATGCAACCTTTGTTCTTGGTTTTTTTAACCACAAAATGCTACAAAATAGCTTTCTGAACAATATTTGTCGTAAATGTATACAAATTTGTAAGAATAGATTATGCAAGAATAAAAAAATGTATCAAATTAGTACTTTCAATAGAGTAGGTGTCTATAATGTAGATAGTTTTTTGTAGTCTTAAATTGAAGTTTATATTAGAAGTGATGAACGCTTAAATGTGTCCTGCGAAAGCCACGTCTATTATAAAAATGTAGAGCATTGTCATTATTTACATCAGCTGCTAGTTGAATTCTTTTGTATCCATGGTTTTGCGAAATATTTCTCATTTGATTTATTAATCTACTACCAACGCCCATTTTTCTATAATCTTCTTTCACTACTAGATCTTCAATTTGACCTATAAAATCACCAGCTGCACTAGAAATTAATCTTTGCATTGTTACCATACCCACAACTCTATTTTCATGTCTAGCAACTAATATATCACTACTCTTTTCATTAAAAAGTGTAGTAATTCCAGAGAGCTGTTTATTGTAATCTATTTCAAAGTCACTCTCTATTTCAAATAAAATAGCTAGTAATTTTGCCATTTCAGGTAAATCACTCTTAGTCGCTTTTTCTATAGTAATTCCACTTTTCATATTTATATCGCATATCTCTGGATTTAAAATAGAGATAATTTTTTTTGCTTGTTCACCTAAAGGGTTTGAATCAATATACAATGTTTTTAATTCCAATAAATTTGCTAGTGAATCTGGCAGTGTCGAGATACTATTTTTATCTATATCTAATTCAGAAAGTTCTATATATTCACCTATGTCATCTGAAATATTTTTAATATTATTTGATGAATAGCACAACACATTTAGATGCTTTGATGGTGGTAATACAAATTTATCTAACATACAACTATCACATGACAACTCTTTTAGAAATGGGGCAAATGTATCATCAAAAGCTAATTTAGCAAGAGGATTTGAATCAAGTATTAAAGTATCTAAACTCTCTAAATGTTTTAAATTAAGTGAAGTAAGCATGTTAGAACTAAAATCTACTCTCTCTAAATCAAGATTATAAAAAGCATCATCTATTTTTTCAATTTTATTATCTGAAATTTCAAGCTCTTCTAAAGCCTGCATAGCTTTAATTGCATTTGGAATTTCTTCTAAGAGGTTACCATTTAAATTGATTCTCTCTAAATTTACTAATTTTGAAAAAATATTTGTTACATCTTTTAGTAGGTTATACGATATATTTAGTGTTCTTAACTCATTTTCAATTGCTAAACACTCATTCATACAAGTTAAAATATTTGCGCTTAAATCTAATACTCTCAAATCAGCACATTTTTGTAAAATTGAAGCATTTGACAATCTATTCCCACTCGCATTTAAAGCTCTAAGAGGCATAAACTCAATAATGTCTGGTAAAACTTCAAACATATTTCTTCTAAGGTCTAAATTGCTTAAAGAGGTTAAGTTTTTCATACTCTCAGGAAGAGTGTTTAATTTATTATTAGCTAAATTAAGTACTACAAGATTTGTTAATAGTCCAAAACCATCTGGTAACTCTTTAATCTGTTTATTACTTAGATCTAATCTTGTAATTGTATCAATTGAATCAACATCATCATCAAATAAGTTATACTGTTTTAACCAATTTATTAGAGTTTCTAATTTTAAATTTTTCATTCTCAACTCTCCTCGCTTAAACGTTTTAAACGCTCTAAGCGTTGGTTAATTAGATAACCTATTTCATCATAATCAAAATGTCCAAATTGGTTCATGTCATACAATTTAAGTAAAGGGGATCTACAACAACTTTTACTACACTCAGTAACTAGCTTTTTAGCTTTTTTAAATGGCAAAGCAGTATTTTGGAATATGTCAATTGCTTGTGCTACACTTTTCTCACCACACTCACAAATTTCCATACTTAGAATCTCTTGCTTATCTGCCATAATAGATGTCCTACATTGTAAATAAAAAAGGTCTAACTATAAACCTTTTTCCTTCTTAAAAGAGTTTGCTTCTTCAACTGCAACAATTAGCTTTTGACTAAGTTCAGGCATCTTAATATAATCAACCCATAAAGTATCTTCTACAATATCATGAATCTCTGAAGCAATTTCAACTGCAATTCTTTTTCTTTTAGCATACTCTTTTTTAAATACTTTTATATCTTCTGACATTTTTTCTCCTTAAGTTATAATGAAAATGCGTATATATTCTCAAAGCGAATATTATGTTCTTTACTGCGAGACATGTGAATGAACTCTTGCTTATTTTGAAAATGGTAACGTTTATATAAATCAACTATATGCTCAACTCCAAGAGGAATATCAGCAACTACTTTTTTCAAGCCTCTAAAATAGAGTACGCCTCTCATCATTTTTTCAGCCTCTTCTTCATGGGCATTACGCACTTGCCAAGGTCCTAAATAAACATGACGTGAATTAACAATGCTAGAGTGTTGAAAACCATTTGGTAGTGCAAACTTAAGTGAACTATTTCTTTCCATCTCATCTAATAAAAAATCCATTCTATTTTCATTAAACGTTTCTTTATCAATATGCGAAATAACAGATTCAAAGTTGCCACTATCTAGCTCTTTAGCATGAGCATTTGTAAAATTAAATGGCGGTACTTTACCAACATTAACAAAGCGACCAACTTTCATTTTTTCTTCAAAACCATATTTTTCAAAAAATGGTACTAAATTTGGATTTGCATGAAGATATATATTCTTATATTCATTATTTAAAGTGCCAAAAAGTGTCTCAAATAGACGTTTTCCAATACCCTGTTTTTGGTACGCTTTTTTAACCATAAAATATTTAATCATTGCAGAGTGTTCAAATTCTATTGCCATAATAGCACCAATGAGTTCACCATCAATGTATGCTCCATAACATAAATGAGGTGAGTGCATTATCATCAATTTTATATGGTAACCATCTGCTAACCAACCGACATCTTCCGCTGTACTTACAACTTGACTTACATCTACGAATTTTAACCAACCTATAAACACAAATTCTCCTTGTATAAACTTACAAGTTCAAAATCATTAAGCACTTTTTTACGTGAAGTTACAATCTCACGAATCATTGGTAAAAGATTTTGTAAAGCATGTTTTTCTGCATTAATACCTAACTGTTTTAGGTGGTAAAGTATTGTACCAGTACCTGAATGTTTTCCTATTGGATACTCTCTAATTGAACCAACCTCTTTTGCATCAAATGGCTCATATGCACTAGAATCTTTCATCATACCATCTGCATGAACACCACTCTCATGTGAGAATATATGTTTACCCACTATTGGAGCGCTAAGTGAGAGATTTATACCAGCTGCATCAGCAACTAAATTAACAAGACTTTGCATCTCAAAAGCGTCTATATAACGCTTTTGCCCATATAAATGCTTTAAAGCCATAGAAATTTGTTCGAATGAAGCATTTCCAGCACGTTCACCAAGACCAATTACAGTTGTATTTACACTAATAGCACCAGCATCTATACCACTTAATGCGTTTGCATTAGCTAGCCCATAATCGTTATGTGTGTGCATTTCAATTGGTAGGAGATTGAATGATTGTAACTCTTTTATATTTTGATATGTTTTAGATGGAGTTAAAATACCTACTGTATCACAATATCTAAATCTATCAACTCCAAGGTTATTGCCTAAAGTCATAACCTCTTTTATAAACTCAATTGAACCTCTTGAGCTATCTTCTGCTCCAATACAAACATAAAGACCCTCATTTTTTGCAACATTTATAGTATGCTCTAAATCTTTCAACATTGCTGTTTTATTTCCAGCAAATTTTACATCTATTAAAATATCAGATACAGGAATGGATAAATCAACGGCTTTAACACCACAATTAAGGGATGCTTCAAGATCACTCATTTTTGCTCTATTCCATGTCATCATTTGGGTATCAAGACCTAAAGCGAGTAGCTCTTTAATATCTTCTTGTTCACGCTTACCCATAGCAGGTATACCAATTTCAAGTTCATCCACGCCACATGCTACCAAGCCTTTTGCAATTTTAATTTTTTCAAAAGTATTAAATGCAACATATGGTGCTTGTTCGCCATCACGTAATGTAGTGTCATTAATTAATGCCATTGCTTCCTCCTTTCATCTAAAATTTTATATAGATAATTTAATTTACTTCTAACTCTTGTGGTAAATTAAAATATTTTCTTGTTGCTTTTAAAACTGATGCTTCAATAGGTTCAAACGCATAATCTTGATCAGCTATGAGTCCAGCTTCTGCTAAATCATTTTGTGGGCAACCACCTATCTTTGCAGTAAGAATGAGTTTACAATCTTTTAATTTATCTATGATTGGTTCAATTGGATTCCCTCCATCTGGACCTGCACAATACTCATAATCAACTTTTCTATGATGAATGAATCTAATACCTTTATCTCCAGCTTCATAAATTAAAAACTCTTTTACTGAACCAAAGTGTTGATTAATCATTCCCTCACCTGCCGTTGTAACAGCTACTAAAATTGTTTGACCATCACTACTTAAGTTCTCTTTTTCTTTTCTTACACGTTCATTTGCTTTATCTAAGAAACCTCTAAACTCTTCAATTTTTGCTTGACTTTCTTGTCTTGCTTCAATATCATAATGATCTTCTAATGCTTCAAATGTCATATTTGCAAATGTGTCTTTTGTAAACTCAGCACCTCTATCTTCACCAATTAATCCAACAGCATCAGCACGACATTGACGACAATGTTGCATAAGTTTCATATCCATGCCACAAGCCTCTTGAACTTCCATCTGTTGTTGATCAGTTGCGCTTTGCACGCCATCTAAGCCAAATTTTGTACCATGTTCAGGCTCTGAAATAATTGGCATAATATTATGTAAGAATACACCTATCTCTTTGAGTTTTTTAGACACTTCTGCAAGATGTTTATCATTTATTCCTGGTATTAAAACAGAATTTGCTTTAATAAGAATTCCATTCTCAACACACTTTTTCATACCTTTTAGTTGGCGTTCTAATAGTATTTTAGAGGCTTCTTTACCGTAAATCCTTTTATTGTTATAAAAAATCCATGGATAAATTTTAGAACCAATTTCACCGGTTGTATCCACACTATTAATAGTTACAGTAATATGGTCAATATCATATTTAACCATTTCATCTACGTACTCTGGTAACTCTAAACCATTTGTAGAAAGACACAATTTTAAATCTGGTGCTTTGTCTCTTACTAATTCAAATGTTTTAAATGTTTTATCTGGATTTGCTAGGGCGTCACCAGGACCTGCAATTCCTAAAACACTTAAACGTTGAACCTCTCCACCAACATACATAACTTTTTTAGCAGACTCTTCAGGTGTTAAACGCTCACTAGTAACTCCTGGACGACTCTCATTTGAACAATCATACTTTCTATTACAATAGTTACATTGTATGTTACAAGCAGGTGCAACAGCCACATGGATACGTGCATAATGGTGATGTGCTCCTTCTGAATAACATGGATGGTTATGAATCTTATCTTGAATGTCCTGTGGCATATTTGCTTCAGCAGGATTACCTGTACTACAACTCATTTTAGCTCCTTAGTTTCATAATGATCTCGCATCATGTAGCTATAATCATTCTATAAAGGTGCTACTTGCATAAGATATTCTAGAATAAATTTACCATATAAAAACAAAAGTACGACATTTTTGTCTAACTATTGTATTTACTTGTCATAAATTAGTTTTTTATCTCTACTTAATTACTAGAACACAATATGCAATAACTATTCAAAATAGATAGTTTAAGGTGTAGAGGTTGAAAATAGCAATTCCATTAGATGAAAAACAGACAATTTACCATCAAAATCCATTTACAGCTCCTAAGTTTGCTATCTACAATATAGATGTAGATAAACAAAATGTTCAATTTACCCTAAACAATGTAGTAGAAAGTCCTTGGAGTTCAAGCTCTTACAAAAACTTTAAAGAAAACACAATTAAGTGTGATTGCAATAAAAAGGCTCAAGATGATATGAACCATATTTGTGAACATTACTCTTTATTAGAGGTAATTGGTGACTGTAGTTATCTATTGGCCGATCATTTTTGTGTAAATACAACAAGAGCATTAAGCATAGGTGGCGTAACAGTATTTAAGATTCCAAGCATTATAAATAGAACTGATTTAGCAATAAAAAATTTTTTAATAGGAGCTAGTTTTGCAAATAGAATACAAAACATCCACAATGCGTCTTGAAGATATGCCACTTGATATTGGTTACGCATCTGAAAAAGTTATTTTAAAAGATAAAGATGGACACAATATAGAGATAGGCGGACACAATGGTAAAACACAATTAATCATATCGGCTAGTTTTATTGATGATAATTTAATAGATGAATTAAAAAGAATAGATACTGATATGCCTAGGGGTGGTGAATATGAAGTAACTGCCTACTTAGTAGTTGCAAATGATGACCACATTGATCCAAAATTAGAAAATATTAAATTCTTAGTTGATTCTGAAGATGAGTTTTCAGACTATTATGGAACAAAATTAAGTGGCGCACCATATGAGAATGAGCTTACTAAAGCAGTTATATTAATTTCAAAAGATGGAGCTATTTTCTATGATGAATTTAAAAATAACCTTGAAGATAAATTCAATACAGACACACTAGCTAGAAAAATTTTAGCAGCACAAACTTGTTACACAGGAAAAGGATGCCATTAATGGAGAATTTAATAGAAGATATAAAAAAAGAGATACGTAATCAAATAACTGTTCCCTATTTTGGACTTGGAATTTTTAAAGAATCAAAAACAAAAGATGGTGAGCAAGTTCCCTATGATTCTGATTCTCTTATTTTAACTATGAACAATGGTAGAACTATGAGTCCTAGACTTATGTTTGAGTACTCTCGTGCTGCTATGCACTTAGAACAGAGACGTGGTGTTGAGTATATGACACAATTAATGAACCATATTTATACAAAAGACTTTGCTCCAACGGCACTTCATAAAGCTATTTTAGATATGAACCCTAGGTATATCGTTGACACTAATCGTGATACAAAACTGCAAGAGATATTAGCATTTGAGCCACACTGTTTAGTAATTGGAAAATCAAGAATAATGGCAGATAAAGATAGATTTGAACTATTTGAATATGACGTGGAGAATAAAAAATATTTTCAAGTTGAAGAGGAAGTTTTAGATGATGCAAAAAAAATTCTCTTTAAACCAATGGGTTCACCACTTCCTGAACCAACTTTCATAATCTCTGATGCTGATTATGTTGATTGGTTAACAGAGGCGATGGGAGGTTTTGCCGTACCTCCAACTTTAAAAAGTTATAGGAAAACCAAAAAATATCTTTTTTTAGGAACATTTTTTGACCGTGACACAGATAGAATGGTAGCAAATGAGTTAACACTTGATTTAGAGGGTGGATATATTGTTACAGATAAAGAGTTAACAAAAAAAGAGAAAAAATTTGTAAAAAAACATAAGCTAGAAGTCATAGAGATGTCTCTTGAAGATTTCACTCAAGCTTTTATTTAAAGGATTTTAAAAATGCCTATGATTCCAACAGTAAAAGATCGTTCGCCAAGAGGAGAACGCTACTTTGATTTATTTTCTAAACTATTAAATGATCGAGTTATTATGATAACTGAGCCAGTTGATGACCATATGATGGGGATTATTGTCTCACAATTATTGTACCTTGAAGCAGAAGATGCAGATGAACCAATACATATGTATATAAGCTCGCCTGGAGGTTCAGTTATGGCAGGACTTGCTATTTTAGACACAATGAATCTAATTAATGCACCTGTTCATACATATGCAATGGGTATGGTAGCCTCAATGGCTGCAATACTATTTACTTGCGGGGAAAATGGTTATAGATACATTTTTCCAAATGCTGAAGTTATGATTCACCAACCACTAGGTGGAACACAAGGACAAGCTAGTGATATTGAAATTCAAGCCAATCACATTATAAACCTTAAAAAAAGACTCTATAGAATTCTTTCAAAAGCTACTGGTAAACATGTTAAAACTATTGAGAAAGAGAGTGATAGAGATAACTATTTTGAAGCAAATGATGCAATAAAATTTGGTTTGGCTGATGTTGTTTTAGAATCATTTAATAAAAAGGATGAATCATGAGTCAAGATAAACATTGTTCATTTTGCGGACGTAAGCAGTCTGAAGTAAAAAAGATGTTTTCATCGGAGACAACCAATATCTGTAATGAGTGTGTTACAACATGTTCAAACATTTTACAAAAAGAGGTTCGCTACGAACAACGTACTCAAATGAATGATGAGCTACCTAAACCGGCAAAGATAGTTGAATTTTTAGATAAGCATATAATCGGACAAGAAGATGCAAAAAAAGTTCTTGCGGTCGCCCTTTATAACCACTATAAGCGTATTGAAAATCCAGTTTATAATGATGTAGAACTTGAAAAGAGTAATATCTTACTTTTAGGGCCAACAGGAAGTGGTAAAACACTACTTGCAAAATCTCTTTCAAAGACGATGAATGTCCCTTTTGCTGTTGCTGATGCTACAGCTTTAACTGAAGCGGGTTATGTTGGTGAAGATGTTGAAAGTATACTCTCACGCTTGTTAGCGGCTGCAAATTATGATATTGAGCTAGCTCAAAGGGGTATTGTTTACATTGATGAGATAGATAAAGTTGCACGTAAAAGTGAATCATCTACTATGGGGCGTGATGTTTCTGGTGAGGGTGTGCAACAAGGGTTACTGAAAATTTTAGAGGGTGCTGAAGTTTATGTTCCTGTAAAAGGTAGCCGTAAAAACTCAACAACAGAGACAGTACTATTTGATACTAAACACGTACTCTTTGTATGTGGTGGTGCATTTGTTGGATTAGTTCCTGATACTCACACTAAAAAGAGTAACAAAGTCGGATTTGGGTCTGTTTTAAAAGCTGAGATGAAAGAGCATAAAATTGATCAAAAAGCGTTAGTTCATTATGGAATTATTCCTGAATTTATTGGACGTATTCCAGTAATTGCACAACTTAAAGAGCTTACGAAAGATCAAATGGTTCAAATTTTACGTGAACCTGATAATGCACTTATTAAACAATTTCAAGCTCTATTTGATATGGATGGAATTTCACTCAGATTTGAAGATAATGCGCTTTTAGCAATTGCTCAACAAGCAATAGAAAAGGGAGTAGGGGCTCGTGGGCTAAGAGGAATTATTGAAGAGGTTATGCTACCGCTTCAATATTCTTGTCCATCAGAAGAGAATTTAGAGAGCTGTACAATAACTGAAAGTGTAGTAAAAGATCATTCAAACAAACCAATCTATACATACAAAAAAAAGGAAAAAGAGTAATGAAAGTATATTTAGACAACAATGCAACAACAAAAATAGATCCATTAGTAAAAGTAAGAATGCAACCATTCTTTGAAGATTTATATGGAAATCCTAACTCTTTGCATCAATTTGGTATGGATGTTCGCCCAGCACTTAATGAAGCTATGGGTGCTATGTATGATGCTCTTAATGTTCCTGATGAAGACGATATATTAATTACTTCATGTGCTACTGAGAGCAATAACAGTGTACTAAAGGGGATATATTTTAAATATATTTTAAAAAATCCAGAAAAAAATCATATTGTTACAACAGCAGTTGAGCATCCATCTATGTTGGATACTCTGAAGTTTTTAGCTGAATATGGTGTTGAAGTAACTTATGTCGATGTTGATGATAATGGCGGTATAAATGCTCAGGATATTGAAGACGCCGTTACTGATAAGACAATTTTAATATCTATGATGTGGGCAAATAACGAGACTGGTATGATTTTTCCAATAGAAAAAATTAGTAGTTTTGCTAAAGAAAAGGGCATACTATTTCATACAGATGCTGTACAAGCCATTGGTAAAGTTGCTGTAGATTTAACAAAAGTCAATGTTGATTATCTAACATTTTCTGCACATAAATTCCATGGACCAAAGGGAATTGGTGGTTTATATGTTAAAAAAGGAAAGTCATTACCTAATTTACTTCATGGTGGAGAGCAGATGGGTGGTAAACGTGCTGGTACTTTAAATGTTGCCTATATTGTAGGTATGGGACTTGCTCTAAAACAAGCATCTGGACATGTCAATAAAATGAATACAGATATTAAACGTTTACGCGATAGACTAGAAGATGAACTCTCAAAAATATCTGATACCATTGTTGTAGGACCTAGAGAAAATAGAACTCCAAATACAATATTAATTTCACTACGTGGAATTGAGGGTGAAGCGATGTTGTGGGATCTAAATAAAGCAGGAATTGCAGCATCAACAGGGAGTGCTTGTGCGTCTGAATCTCTTGAAGCAAATCCAATAATGAGCGCAATAGGAGAAGATCCTGAACTTGCACACACAGCAATGCGTTTAAGTCTATCAAGATATACAACTGAAGAGGAAATAGATTACACTATAGAGAAGTTTACAAAAGCAGCTGAGCGTCTTCGTTCAATCTCTTCAACTTATGGATATACAAATCAAGAAGTAGGTTAATGCGTTATACTATAGAGATTAGAATAGCTACTAAAAACAGACGTAGCTATAAAATTGATGCTAAAGATGAAAAAGAGGCTCTTTCTAAACTAGCTCTTCGACTTCCACCAGATCAAAGAGATAATTATGTGGTAGATTCAATATCAATTGATCCTCTATCTATAAATAGTGATGAACCATTTGGCATTTTTGGTGGAGAGTAGTTATGAAACCAATAGGTACTAAGCTAAAGAGTTTAGCTTAGAGTTAAATTTAGTGTAGGTCTTTGTTAAGTTTAATTTCACGCTTACTTCTGTAAGCTGAGATTGCACCTGTTTGACTGTTTTGTCTAAAGTGAACACCATTTAATGAAGAGAATTTAAGCCCCTTAATAACGATGTCATACTCTTTAGTAGAGGTTGCATCTGCACTTAAGTCTAAGCCTTCATTAACCTCTTGAATTTTTTCAATCTCTGTTGCTGGAACTGATACTTTAGTTCCCTCTAAAATTGAAAGTCCAGCGTCAATAATACAACCATCACCTAAAGGAATCCCACAAACACAGTTTGCTCCAAGAAGTGAATTTTTACCAATTGAGATAGGGTTTCCATTAGTTCCACTTAGAACTCCTAAAATTGAAGCACCACCACCAACATCACTACCATCACCAACAATAGCAGAGCTAGAAATTCTACCCTCAACCATACTAACACCAGTAGTTCCAGCGTTAAAGTTAATGTAACTAGCTCCTGGCATTACAGTAGTTCCAGCGTGAAGTTGCGCACCAAAGCGCACTTTTGAAGTGTCAAGGATTCTAGTGTTGTCTGCTAAAATGACATGTTGAAGAAGTCTTGGGAATTTATCTACAAAGTCGATGTGAGGGTATTCGCCATACATTTTTAACTCTATCTCATTTGCACGTAACCAGTCTAGCTCAATAGGTTTACCATTTGACCATGCACAGTTACTAAGCGCGCCAAATGCACCATTTAAATTAACACTGCGAAGAGCTACTTTTGATTGTGAAAGAGCGTAAAGCTTAAGGTATGTAGCTTCCACTGATGCAAGTGCTTCATCTTCAAAAATGAAAACTACTTTGAAGCCATTTTCATCAAATGATTCAGACTCAATTTGTGCCATCATTGTTTTAATCACTTGTACGTTTTTGTGTGCATCATTAGTTGCTTCATTAATGTAAGGAGCAAATGAGTCATATGACGCGCGTACAAATGCTTCATTAGCACAACATACAAGTTCGCTCCTAGATGCGTCATACTCTTCACCAGCCTCACTTAGTGCATTTACAAATACAGCTGCACTTCCAAAGTTTTCATTCCAATTAATAATAGGGTAAGTGGCTTGTAAAATTTTGTCACTATTTAACTGTCCACGATCAATGCGACATATTCCAAAAGCGATAGGGTTTTTATAACCATTTTGTGCTTGCGTATTTTCAACTAGTTTTTTGAATTCTTCTACTGTTTTTATTTCACTCATTTAATAGCCTTGAAAAAATTTGCGCTAGTTTAACATATTTTTGTACAATGCCAAATGCAAAAATGGATTGAGACACTTGAAAAGAACAATATTTTATTGATTAAGAAATTGATAAAAGAGGGCAATAATGTTAATGACTGCAACGAACAAGGCGAAAATGTCCTAGCTCTTGCTATACAAAAGCGTTGCGATAAGACAATAATAGATCTGTTAATAGAGCAGGGCGCTAATATCTTCTCTAAAGATGAGTCAGGTATATCTATATTTGATCAAGCAATTATCTTCTCTAATGTAGAGCTTATTCAAAAGATGATAGAACAAGGCGCAAATGTAAACGCTACAAGTAGAGAGAGTAAAATGACACCATTAATGGAAGCTGCTTGTTATGGTCGTTGTGAAGTCGCACAGATTTTATTAGATAATGGTGCGGACATGAATGCAAAAGATATACAAGGATATAGCGCAGCAGACTTTGCGCGCAGAATGCGTAAAAAGAAGATGACAGAACTATTTGATAGTTTAAATAACTAATAGTTAATTTGGATTTTAAAGAGAGTCTATTTTCTCTTTTGTAATCTACTCTTTTAATAACTCCTACGAGTATACTTCATCTCATCTTCTCATATATATTTTTCTAAAATTACATATTGTAATGTTTTTAAAAGTGCTAAATTTATTGCAAAATGAAATAATTAAAAAAGTAGCGACATTGCAGTTTGTAATGTATGTCGCAATATAGGCATTAGTAGTGTACTTGTATTTTTACAGTAAATTTTTTAGTATGTCATTATGATATTTTTAAAATTTTAAGTACTAAATGTAGAGTCTTGTTGATTTTGAAGACTTGTTAGAAATTGGTACATTTTCAAGTTCATCAAATAAAAAATTCTGCTTAATTATTATATTTTCTTTTACGCAAGATGGTGCTTCATGATTTAAGATTAATGCTTCTAGCATAGAATTTCTATTACTTTCACTTCCACCAAGATGATAAAAATGTTCTTTAGTTAATAAGTTAAATTTTTTCCAAATAGTTTTTAAGTACTCATTATCTCTATATTTATTACTATGCCAAGTAGATAAAATAAATTTCCCATTAAAGTTAGGTAATAAACTATTTAAACTATTTTCATCATCTTCATTCCAACCATTATAGTAGTCAACGTATCTATCTATATATGGAGGGTCACAGTATATATTATTTACTTGATTTACGATTTTAGTAACGTAAGATTTAGCAAATCTAAAGGGTTATGTTTTTCATTAAACCTTTTTCTTACTTCATAGTAGTAATCTTCAATAGTTAATAATTTATTTCCTTCTTCTTCAAGATAATTTCTTCAAGTTCAAAAGATTTAGTTTCATCTATTGCTACATTTTCACTTCTATCATAAATAATACCTAAGCAAAAATGATCTAAATATTCTCCATATGGTTTTTTTACTAGTTCTATCTTCAAAGTATTTACCGTGAGATCCAAATGTAAATCCATTACATAAAAAAGGCTTTTTAGGTTTTCTGTAAGATGTTTTAAAATCAATAGCAAATTTTATATTTGTATTATCAGTTTTTATTAATGATACATCAGGATAGTAATTTTGGTGTTCAGCTAAAACTACTTCGTACCCATTTTCTTTTGCAAATAAATGAATTTCTAATATCTTAGACACTATTTTAGTATCATTTGAAATAGTATAAATATTTTTATAGGTATCAATAAAAGCCTTTAATCGACCATTGTCTGTCTTCTGTACTTATGAAGTCAGATAATGTTTCAACAAATAATTTTAGTCTCTTTTCAAAATCTTTTTTATAATCCATCTATTTTACATTTCCTCAAGTTTACTATTTTAAAACTTTGTCTTTAAAGACTTTTTTAAATTTGTCAACTTTTGGTTTTATGACAACTTGGCAGTAACCTTGGTTTGGGTTGTTTTTAAAGTAGTTTTGATGGTACTCTTCAGCTTCATAGAACACATCTAGAGGCTCAATTTGAGTGACAATTGGTGAACTGAACTCTTTTTTAGCTTTTTCTAAAGAGCTTAAAACTTCTTTGTGTTGCGCTTCATCTGTGTAGTAGATTACTGAGCGGTACTGTGTTCCTATGTCGTTTCCTTGACGGTTTAGTGTAGTAGGGTCGTGAACTTCCCAAAATACATCTAGTAGCTCTGTAACACTTGTAACATTTTCATCGTATTTAATCTGTATAACCTCAGCGTGACCAGTACTTCCACTACAAACAGCGTTATATGTAGGGTTATCTACATTTCCACCAGCGTAACCACTCACAACACTAGCAACACCAATCATATGCGAAAATACAGCCTCCAAGCACCAAAAGCACCCACCGCCTAATGTTAATAAACTCATTTTGTCTCCTTTAGAGATCTTTTAAATAGGGTAGAATCTCATCTACTACATCGTCTAACTCTTTATTTTCAACTGAAACTGTAATGTCTGCAACACTCTCATATTGCAATCTTCTTGTTTCATACAACTTTTTAGCACTATCTATATTTTGAAAAAGAGGGCGCTTTTTTAATTTTCTGTCTGCTTTTGGATGCTTTACAATGCGCTCATAAATGCCATCAAAACTAGATTCAAGATAAAGAACATTACCAATCTCTTTTAAATTAGGAACTTTAAAGAATCCACCTCCTGTTGAGATTAAAGTAGCTTTTACATTGTTTTCAAGCCAATTAGCTGTTTTATGTTCAAGTGAGCGAAAATGATCTTCACCAAAATCTTTAAATATCTTTTTTATGCTGATATTGTACATACTTTCTATTAAATCATCTGTATCTAAAACATATAAATCACTTCGTATAGCAAGTGCGCGCGCAATAGTGCCTTTTCCAACACCCATAAAACCAATTAAAATTAAATTTTTCTTTGACAAATTAAAACCCTTGCATTGATAACTAGGATTTTAACTAAAGACTAATTATATTTTGATTACGTACTAAAAGAAGAAATAGGAGTAGAAAATATTAAAAATATACAAGACGTTTGTAGATGAGGTAGAGAGTAAAGAAGACAGATAAATTAAGAGAACCTACCTGAGCCTCTTAATTGAGTTGATATAAATTAGGCTAAAATATTAAGAGTTGAACCTAAACCAGTTAATCTTGATGTTTCTTGTGTTTGTTGTTCAGTTTTTTCATTCTCTTGCGCTCTTTGGGCATGTACTTTTGCAGTACCATCCTCAAGAGATTTAGCCTCTTTAACTGATTGTGGTTGAGCAAAAGCTGGATGTGCTGGACCTTCTCCTATTTGCATGATTGCCTCCTATTTGTTATATATATAGCAACATCGACTATTCTTGAATTTTAATTAGTATTTGAACTAATTTAAAGGAACTTACCTCTAAATATACTATCTCTTACTGCATTATCTATTTATTTTAAACTCTAAATGTATCATAATTGTGTATAATTTTATATGAAAAAATTTATTTTATTACTCATAATGGTTTCAACCTCTTTGTTTGGTGCAGAAATTACTATTGCAGTTGCTGCGAATGTAAGTTATGCGATTGTTGACTTAAAAAAGGAGTTTAACAAAACTCATCCAAATACGAAAATTAAAGTTATTCTTGGAAGTAGTGGTAAACTAACTGCACAAATAAAAAATGGCGCGCCATATGATGTATTCATGGCAGCTAATATGAAATATCCTGAAGCTCTTTTTAAAGACAAAATTGCAATTAATAAACCAGTTGTGTACGCAAAAGGTTCATTAGCATACTTTAGTAAAAACGCTAAAAATTTTTCTAAGGGTATAAATTTAATTAAAGATGCAAGTATAGGTGTTATTGCCATTGCAAATCCAAAGACTGCACCTTATGGAAAGGCTTCTATTGAAGCTATTAAAAATGCTGGACTATATGAAAATATTAAAAGTAAATTAGTGTACTCTGGATCTATTTCTCAAACTGTATCTTATGTGATGACAGCTGCAGATATTGGTTTTATTGCAAAATCTTCACTCTATAGCGATAAAATGAAAAATTATAAAAAAGATACCAATTGGCAAGATGTTGATCCAAGTCTATATACACCAATAAATCAAGGTATAGTTATTTTAAAAGATGCTAAAGGTAGATCTGAAGTTAAAGAATTTTATGATTTTATCTTTTCAGATAAAGCAAAAAATATTTTTACAGGTTATGGTTATATAGTAAATTGAACACCATAAAGGCTACTATTACTGATATTGATAGTGTAGACAACCTAAATATAGTATCATTTCAATCAGGTAGGTTGTCTTTAAAAATGATGAGTCTAGATTTAAGTAGTTCAATTAAAATAGGTAAAGATGTAGTCTTATATGCAAAACCTACAGCTGTCGCAATTGCAAAAGATTTTAGTGGAATGCTTAGTTATTCAAATAGATTAAACGCAGTAATTAAAACAATTGATAATGGAAAACTTTTAAGTTCTATTGGTTTAATGGTTGAAGATGAACTATTAGAATCAATTATTACGGTTGCTTCATCTAAAGTTATGGACTTAAAAATTGCGGATGAAGTTGTAGTTTTAATTAAAGCTAGTGACCTCTACATTATGAAATAAAAAATGCTTGAGTTAGAACCATTTATTTTATCTTTTAAATTAGCTGGACTTACTACTCTAATTTTATTTGCGTTAAGTTTGCCACTTGCATGGTATCTATCTCAAACTCGCTCAAAACTAAAACCATTTCTTGAAGCAATTACAGCACTTCCTATTGTCCTGCCACCATCAGTTATAGGATTTTATATTCTTTGGGCGCTATCATCTAACTCACCAATTGGCTCTTTTTTTTATGAATATTTTGGACTTAAACTAGTTTTTAATTTTACATCTTTAGTAATTGCTAGCTGTTTTTACTCTCTGCCTTTTATGGTTCAACCTCTTCAAAGTGGCTTTGAAGGTATAAATAAAAATATATTAGAAGCTTCATACATTAGTGGTAAAAGTAAATTGCAGACACTATTTCGTATTGCATTACCTAATATGAAACCAGCACTTATGACAGCCTTAATAGTAACTTTCGCTCATACAGTAGGGGAGTTTGGAGTTGTTTTAATGGTAGGTGGTTCAATTCCAGATGAGACAAAGGTTGCTTCTGTTGCTATTTATGAGTACGTTGAAATTATGGACTATCAGTCTGCGCATTTATATAGCGCTATTATGGTTTTTATGAGTTTTATAGTTTTACTTAGTGTCTATCTTTTTAATCATAAACAGAATAAAAAGTTTAGTGGAATATAGATGATAGATATAAAAATAGAAAAAAAACTTCATGGTTCTAATGGCAATATGAGCTTAACTGTAGAGTTATTGATAAAAGAGGGCGAATTTGTAGCATTAACAGGACAAAGTGGTAGTGGTAAGACAACTCTACTTAGAGTATTAGCTGGACTAGAAGAAGCAGATGCAGAGATAAAAGTAGGGGGCAAAACATGGCAAGATAGTAAACAAATTCTTTCTGTACAAAAAAGAGAGATTGGATTTGTATTTCAAGATTATGCTCTATTTACCAATATGAGCGTAGAAGAGAACTTACTATATGTAAACAAAGATAAAAATCTTGCTAAATATCTTTTAGAGTTAACAGAGTTAGAAGAGTTAAAAAATAGACTGCCAAATATGTTAAGTGGTGGGCAGAAACAAAGAGTTAGTTTATGTCGTGCATTGATGAATAGACCAAAACTTCTTTTGATGGATGAGCCACTATCTGCACTTGATTTAGGTATGCGAAATAAATTACAAAGTGAAATTTTAACTCTACATAAAGAGTTTAATACAACTACAATTATGGTTAGCCATGATCCAAGTGAAATTTATAGACTAGCAAATAGAGTTTTAGTAATGAACCATGGAAAAATAATAGATGACGGCACACCAAAATCGGTTCTTTTAGAGACAAATGGAAGTCAAAAATTTTCTTTTGAGGGAGAACTTTTAGATATTGTAAAAGTAGATGTTATATATGTGGCTATTGTCTCTATAGGACAACAGATAGTTGAAGTTGTTGTAAGCAAAGAAGAGATTAAAAGCCTAACTATTAACAAAAAAGTAAGAATATCTACAAAAGCATTTACACCTTCAATTGTTTAATTTAATTAATGATAGATTTATAAAAACTTCAATTATCTCCATACAAAAGAGGGCTAGACAATGTTTTATACAGTAGATGATTATGAAAAAAATATGCTAAATGCTTATATTCAAAAAGATGACAAGTTATTATATTATTTGAATAATTATAAAAGATTAATAGAAGATGGTGAGTTTAAGTATAAATTTTCTTGGTCATGGTCTGGATTTTTTTTTACGTGGTTATTGTTGCTTTATCGTAAAGTGTATATATATGCAATAGTTGGATTTTTTTTATTTTACATGTTTGACAATTTTGCATTGACAATAATAGTTATGTTGGTGATGGGTAGCTTTAGTAATTTCTTAATTCTAAAAAAATATCATGATAAAAAAGTTGAACTAGAAAATAGTGTAATAGATGAACAAGAACGTATTATACAAATGCACAATTATGGAGGTAACTTTCCTATTTTATTAATGATATTAATTCTCTTTTTAGTCCTAATTTCTACAGGAATACTTTTTTACTATAATACAGATTCATATTTTAACTATTCTATATATTCATGGCAAAGTAGTTAAATGTATTGAAAAGAGGTACTTGTAAAAGCTGAGAAGGGTAAGGGTTCATTTTCATTTTGAGTACAAATATTGACATTAATATGACTTTAAACCTCTGCCTTTCCAAAGTAAATAGACTGCTGGTACAACAAAGAGAGAGAGTAGTGACGCGGTAATCATACCGCCTATCATAGGTGTAGCAATTCTCTGCATCACCTCAGAACCAGTACCTTCTCCAATCATAATCGGCAATAAGCCTGCAATGATAACAGCTACTGTCATCGCTTTGGGACGTATTCGCATCACCGCACCTTCTATAATGGCTACTTTAAGATTTTCATGAGTAATCATTTTTCCTTCTTCTATATGACGTTGATAAGAGTTGTTGAGATAGACGAGCATAATTATGCCAAATTCTGCGGCAACACCTGCAAGGGCAATAAAGCCTACCGCCATAGCTACTGACATATGATAATTCAAGAACATAACAAGCCAGAAACCACCAACTAAAGAAAATGGTAATGTTGCCATGATAAGCATGGATTCAGTAATAGCTCCGAAAGCAAGATAAATCAGTACAAAAATAATGAAAAGAGTAGCTGGTATAAGTTTCTGCAAACGAATTTTTGCACGTTGCATATGCTCATACTGACCTATCCAGCTTACCGAATATCCAACAGGTAGTTTTAATTCTTTGCTTACCAGTTGCTGCGCACGTTTCACATAAGTTCCTATATCTTCTGATCTGTCGATATTGATAAAAATCAAACCATTGAGTCGCCCATTTTCACTTTTGAGCATGGGTGGACCATCAGTAATTTTTACCGTCGCGACTTCAGACAGAGGAACTTCAACTCCACTAAATGCACGTAAAGGCAGTTGTTTTAGTTTTTCTATATCATCACGAAACTCACGATCATAACGGATATTGATGCTATAACGCTCTCTTCCTTTAACCATCTCTGAGACATTGATACCACCGACTGCAGCACTAGTGACATTTTGAATATCAGAGATATTCAAGCCTAGCAGAGCTGCCTTCTTACGATTTGGTGTAATTTCTATATAACGTCCACCTGTCACTCGTTCTGAATAAACTGAAATGGTGCTGGGTATCTTTTTTAACAGCTGTTCGATATTTATCCCTATCTGTTCGATTACCTCCAAATCCGAGCCTGATACTTTTACTCCAACTGGTGTCTTGATTCCAGTAGAAAGCATATCGATACGCGTCTTGATCGGCATTACCCATGCGTTAGTCAGTCCTGGAATATTTACGGTAGAATCTAGTTCGTTGATAAGAGCATCAAGATTAATGTTCTCACGCCATTCATCCTTGGGTTTGAGCTGAATCAAAGTTTCAATCATAGTTAGCGGAGCTGGATCCGTAGCGGTGTCAGCACGACCAATTTTGCCAAATACCTGCTTTACCTCTGGTATCGATTTAATGAGACGATTAGTCTGTTGTAAAAGCTCTTTCGCCTTACCAATTGATAAACCAGGTAATGTAGTAGGCATATACATCAAATCACCCTCATTAAGTTCAGGCATAAACTCCGTACCAATTTTGGATATTGGTATGGATATAGAGAAAGTGAGCATAATGGAAATAAATAATACTTTCAAAGGGTTATCTAGACTCCATTTTAAGAGTGGAGTATAAGTATTAATCAACCAGCTACTGAGTGGATTGTTCGATTCTTTCGGTAATTTACCACGAATGGCATAACCCATTAAGACTGGAACTAACGTCACCGATAGACCTGCTGCTGCTGCCATGGCGTAGCTTTTTGTAAAAGCTAGAGGGGAGAACATTCGTCCCTCCTGTGCTTCTAAAGCAAAGACCGGTACGAAGCTCAAAGTAATAATCAACAACGAGAAAAAAAGAGCCGGTCCCACTTCCACCGCTGCCTCGGTAATAAGCTTCCAGCGCTGTTGATTTTCAAGTGTTTGAGTGGGATATTTCTGTTGCCACCGTTCCAAATGTTTATGGGCATTTTCGATCATTACAATCGCAGCATCAACCATAGCACCGATAGCAATTGCAATACCTCCAAGAGACATGATATTAGCATCTATACCTTGTAAATTGAGCACAATAAAAGCGATAAGTATGCCCAAGGGTAAGGTTATAATAGCAACCAAAGCCGAGCGTAAATGCAATAAAAATAGCAAACAGACCAAGGCTACTACAAAGAACTCTTCTATCAGCTTTTCACTGAGATTATCGACTGCGCGTAAAATAAGCCCTGAACGGTCGTATGTTTCAACAATTTCAATACCATCGGGCAACCCATGCTTCAACTCCTTAAGTTTTTGCTTCACCTTCTCGATAGTAATGAGTGCATTCTCTCCATCACGCATTACAATAATACCGCCGGCAACTTCACCCTCACCGTTAAGATCTGCAACCGCTCGGCGCATTTTTGGACCAATTTGAACTCTAGCAAGATCACGAACCAGCAATGGAGTGCTACCTTCTTTCACCAATACTGGAATCGATTCTATATCCTCAACTGACATCAGGTATCCACGCGTGTTAATCATATATTCAGCCTCTGAAAGCTCAATGACCGAACCGCCTGTCTCACGATTACCATTTTGTATAGCAGTCTTTAATTGAGATAATGCAATCCCATTTGCTCTCAAACGGTTAGGATCGGCCACCACTTGATATTGACGTACCATACCGCCTACACTGGCAACTTCTGCGACACCAGAAATAGCTTGCAATTCAAATTTAAGAAACCAATCCTGAAGTGAACGTAACTGAGATAAATTGTAAATACCTTTTTTATCAACAAGAGCATAAGAATAAATCCAACCAACACCACTTGCATCGGGACCGAGCCTTGGTTGGACATCCTTAGGCAACTGATTAGCTACTTGGCTCAAATATTCTAATACACGTGAGCGCGCCCAATAAATGTCTATGTCATCATTAAAGATGACATAAACATATGAATCACCAAAAAAAGAGTAACCGCGCACGGTTTTTGCTCCAGGAACTGAGAGCATTGTCGAACTCAAGGGATAAGTTATTTGATCTTCAACTACTTGAGGCGATTGTCCATGGTAGGTAGTACGGATGATAACTTGTGTATCAGACAAATTAGGTAATGCATCTAGTGCAATCTGCTGCGCAGAGTACCAGCCCCATGAACCAAGAATTAGGCTGATAATGAGTACTATGATACGATTATGTATTGACCAGCGTATAAGGTGTGCTAACATTTTAAACTACTCCTGAGCATCGAGATGTTTATCCTCAATATGTTTGCTCGGTATGTTCTTGTGCATATGCCTTAAGCGACGAAAGCTAGCACGTAAATTGGCTTCAGAGTCTATTAAGAATTGCCCTGAAGTTACAATCAAATCACCCTCATTTAGCCCTGATTTAATTTCAACTTCGCCACTGCTATAAAGTCCTGTAATCACATCAATTGGCATAAACAGACCATTTCCTAATGCTTTGATAACACTAGAACGATTGCCAGTTACAATCAATGCTTGCCGTGGTATTTTTAATATATCTTTTTGTGGATCATCGAAGATAGTAACCTGAGCATACATATTGGGACGTAATATATAATTAGGATTAGCTACTAGTACTCGTACTTTTACAGTATGTGTACGTGCATCAAGCGATGGAGCAATGAAGTCCACTCGTCCCTTTAAAAGCTCCCCATGAAGAATATCAACAACAATTTCAGCTTCTTGGTTTCTTCGCAACCATTCAAGCTGATGCTGAAAAATATTAACCTCTACCCATACACTGGAAAGATCGGCAATGATAAGCATTGACTGTCCATCATAGACATAAGAGTGTTTTTTTACGTTCAGTTGCACGACTTCGCCATACTGCGGTGAATAAATAGGTATACGCTGACGAATTGAGCCTTTGCGTACCAGTTCATTAATTGCACTCTCTGGGACTTGTAAGTAACGCAAAGTTTCACGTGATGGTACTGTCTCATCACGCTGTGTATATTTCTTTAATTGCCCTGCAGAGTGATCAATCTTTTGTGCCTGTAAAAATTTTTTTTGAACTTTTATGTATCTAGGAGCATACATCTCCATGAGTAATTCTCCCTGTTTTACCAACAATCCAGCACGACGCAATGAAAGGTTTTCAACCCAGCCATCCGCTCTACTTGTAATATCTATTAAACGATCTTTATTATAGACAATATTCCCTGCAGTTGTGAGTGATTTTCTCAATCTTCCTCGAACTACTACAGTCGTTTTTACACCTATTTTTTGTACTACTCCAGAGGGGAGTCTAAGAACGTTTTGTTCATGTGTAGAACCATTTTGCTTTTTTTGTTTCACTAAATGCATTCCGCAAATCGGGCAGTTATCTTTATGATGACTAACTATTGTGGGATGCATAGGACAAACATAGAACTCTCTCTCATCTTTATTTAAATCACTAGTTAATGGTTCTATTGGTTGTACCCGTACAGTATTATGGATATAAATAGACTCAACTATCGGATAATTTGAATTATTTTGGTCCATATCTTCTCTTTTCTTTTTCTTTTTATACTGTATCGCCAGATAAGGGTTTGATTTTGATATTACTTTTTGCACGTTTTTTTTATCGTTTTTTATTTCTTTCACCATTTTTTTTGATTGGATAATATCAATAGAAGCCAATTTCGAACTTTTATTCGTTTCTATCGCTACTGTTGTTGAAGACACTTCTTTTTTTTGAAGATACATCCCGCATATTGGACAATTTTCTGCATGGTCACTAAATACTGAAGGATGCATAGGACATACGAAAGAGGTATTAGTTTCCAGCATTGTATTGACTGTAGGAACCTCTTTTTTTTTCATATTGTTTGCACTTTGTTCAGTTGAAATTGTTTGTGGATTATTATCCCTATCACCGCATCCCGTTAAAGAGAGCATTGAAAAAACAAAAAATATAGTAATGGTGCAGATTGAACGCATATAATTCCTTTTTTTCGTCATCTATATGTAGTAAATAACAGAAAATTATTTCATTTAAATAAAACTATAGTACTAACAATTTTATAAATTAATTTAAGTGAAAGTCAATTATTGTTTTGCATACATCAGAGTTAAAAAAAGGAGGAAATAGATTCCTCCTTAATTAACACGTAATCTTTATATTTTACGCAGTAACAACAATATTGGTTTGTACTGTACCCAATACATTACCGGTAATCCAGTCCTTAATAGCACAAGTAATAATATATTCACCTATTAGAGTCGGCTCAAAAATAACGTCATAACGCTCAGCAGAAACGGCATCAAGGCTAGTTACCTGAATCGGATTTGGTAGGTTACGACCATCTGAGATATATACTGTTCCTATTAACCCGCCAAAATCAATGTGCTGAGGGTGATAACCTGCACAAATATAACGTGCTAAAAGTTTCTGACCCAACCGTACTGTAGCAGAAATAGGTGCTAGATTCATAGCTGAAGTACCAGTACCGTCAACACCAGTGATAACGAAGTAATCAGGACTAAGAGTATTTAGTCCAACGTCCGTACCACAAGTACCAGCGTTCCACGGTAGAGTATGCCATGATGAATCAATCTCATCTACAACCCAAAAAGCTTCCACATCATAAGTAACAGCAGGGTTAGCACCAGCAGCTGAAATAAGTGTACCTGGCCCCTCAGGTGGATCTACAATAATTGCACCATACATTCCCATTTCTGCATGAAGTACCGTGTTGGTATGACAGTGGTAGAAATATGTTCCAGGATGTACTGGACGCCATTGATATGTATAAATTCCATCAACATCCCAGGTAATGTGACCAACCCCATCAGCATGGTCAGCTGGTTCGATACCATGGTGATGTACAGTATGATTCCACATCATCCCCTGAACATTAAGCACAGTATGAACTATAGTTCCTGCATTTATACGCATTGGTGGCGAGGGGAAAGTCCCATTAATCATACCACCTGTGTCATTTCCAAAACCCCACATATTGACAACTGTTCCATTATCCATAGTCAGTGGTATTTGCATATCAATTCCAAGATTATAAGTTACATCAGCTACTACGATTCCAGGTGTAGCCGGTGAAGCCGGATACACATAACATGTACTACTAGAACTCATTCCCATATTACTCTCCTTTATTCAAAATAAATATCTGTCATTGAACCGAACATATAGAAGCCACCACCTGCAGTCTGCGACATTTCAGTGTGAAGGTGCATAGGGTAGGTACCCGTAGTAACAGGTGGCCATGCATCTGGCGGGGTCTCGAATGGATAGATAACATCAATTTGACCACCATTGCCATCTAATGGAATGATGTCTTTTTTCCAGATATCAGGACGAATTTGCCCATTTTTACTTAACCATTCCATATGATTAGCATGAGTGTGTACCGCCTGCTGAGCCATCCCAGCATTCATTACACGAACGAGAGTTCTGTCACCAATATGACCATGCAAAGCCGAACGTGGATCATGCATATTATCAAGAGTAGGGTCAGCATTCCCAGGTGCACCAGGTGGGCGTCCACCCAAACCGTTTAGTGTAAAGTAGCGTGGAATAAAAGGGGTAGTTGGGGTTAGCCCGTTTTGTACCATGCTATTCCATATAGGATCGATATCATTAAATATCCAAAACTTCTGTATAACGAAAGTAGGACTGCCAGAATAAAGCTCATTAGCACTATTGCTTGGCATAATTGCCATACCTCCATGAAGACCACAAAGACGGTTATAAGGAGCATTTAGCTTATCGTAGTACATATATGAACCAGAACTAGTTGCTGTAAAACTAAGATTTTTAGTTGTACCACCTGCGATAACACCGCTATCAACTTGACCATCAATAACAAAACTATGTGGAGTCTGAAGAGTATTAACAATAGTTATATTAACTGTATCACCTTCTTGAACCACGAATGACTCACCTGGAATATTCAGTTCCAATGATGAGCTACTATAGCCCATAAAGTAGACATTTTCACCAGTAATTTGAGTGATAAAACCCTCTGTTATATAAAAGGTTTTGTCAATTATTGCCGCATAAGCTCTCGGTGCTAACGCGGTAAGACCAAAAGCTCCAACTGTAGCACGAGCAAAAATACCACTCATGGTCAATTGTAAAAAGTTCCTACGTTCCATTTAAGTCCTTTCTCGTATTAATTTTTGACTCTAGGCATTATAAAGAAGTAGTATAAATTTTATGTAAATTTATTAAAAATCATTAAAATGAAATATCATAGATGTAATGTAGTGATCTATAATGGTTAACATAATGTAAATTCTCTTGAATAATTCAAACAACTCCTAAATCTAGGCTTTTACTAAGGCTTAGTAATTGCGTATATCTAATTTTGAGTTATTTGGAAGCTTAAATTATCAGAAAAGTCAAGTTAAACGTATTTGTAAAAATGCTGGTCTTTCTCATGCGTGTTGTTTTAGTTTAGATGATTTAAATAAATTACATACATCTTTATTAAAATATGAAAATTTACGTAATTCTTCAAAATTGTTATTAGAACAAGTTGAATTAAAAATTGATAGTTTGCAGGCTGGTTCTCTTGGGAAATAGGGAAATTGGTTGTCAAACTAAAAATAATAATGGAATATTTCATAAATATTATCGTAAAAATGTCGCTCAATATGCTTTAACTGTAGGAAATATCGGTAAAAATGAAAATGAAATACTTACAAAAATTAATAAATCATTATGTTCATGTGGACGTGACCCACATTACGTTAATGAAGATGGAATTGTTGAAATTAAAGAAGATGAAAACGGACGACATTTGAGAGGTTTAAAATCTTGTGGCTCTAATGGTGCTTGTCCTGTTTGTGCGTCAAAGCTTTCTGCTGTTCGTGGTAATCAACTTCGTGAACTTATGGGAGCTGGTCGAAATTATTCCAGAGGTTATATTATGCTGGTTACTACTGTTCCACATACTCCAAACGAACCACTTGATATAACTCTAAATCAAGTTATAGAAATGAGTAGATATATTTTTCAGCGTAAAGAATGGAGAGAATTTAAAGAATTGACTAAATGTAGATTTACTCATGGTGGACTTGAAAACATGGTGAGCTTTAAAAATGGTCTTGTAGATTGGCATCCTCATAAAAATTATCTTCTTGATTTTGATATACCGATAAAAGAGATTATACAAATTTTAGGTTTAAAAGACGAGTCTGAGCTTCGTATGTATGTTTCTAACCTTGCAACAAATTTAGGTAACAAGTATTTTAAGCTTAGAAAAATAGATAAGAAGCTCTTAGCACCCTATTTTGAAAAAGATAAAAAACGTGATTTTTTTCATGTAAAAGCTGGTGTGTCTGCATCACTAGAGTTTGATGATAGTTATATCACAAAATGGGGTCTTGATGCTGAAATGACTGGTAGTATTTATAAAGATGGTCGTTTTAATGGTGGTAGTTTTCACCCTTTTAATTTATTAGATTTAATTAGTTCTGATAACAAAGATACAAGTGAGTCTTTTAAATTTCAATGTATTAAAGCATTTCAAGAGTTTGTACTTGCTAGTAAGGGCAAATGGTGGTTTTATTTTGCGAAAGGAGCAGTAGATTATTATAATGAAAATTATGCAACTGAAATAAAAGTTAAAAGCGATGAAGAAGAACTTACAGAATTAGAAGATACTGGAGAGAGTATTTTTAAAATAAGTTTTGAGGAATGGCAATTTTTTCAACCTACTCCACTTAATATTGGTGAAGCTTTAAGTAAAAATACTAAACAAGAGGTTTTAGAATATATTTTTGAGCATATTGAACAAAATAGAATTTTAGAATTTTATAATACTGGATAAAAATAAGGGTCTTCGTATTTTAAGTGACTTTTAAGCAAAAAAACATTGATTTATTCTTCAAGCCTTAATCTGTAATCTTACATTGTTTGTGTGTTGGTATCATACAACTTAAGCACTCGCTTAACAGCTTCGTCTTTTTCTTTAAGTTGTTTATTTTCAATAAGTGCTTTAAGCATTATCACCGCATATCTCGGAAGTTCTTTTTTATGCGACCATTGATGTAAAGTGCTTTTTGGCATATCTATATGTCTAGCGAAGTTGGGTAAGTCCATACCAAACACTTCACATGTTTTATCTACTAAATTCATTAGATGTTTCTCAATTGAAATCTACTATTTTTTGTTTTATCATTATTTAGATAAATAAAAATAGGATATGAATTTATTCTTTTTCTGTCACCATCTGTTAAATAAAAAATTTCTTCTTTAGAAAGAAAATGAGATACATTATCACCAGTGCTGTATGCTGCACTTGAATTTGTTTCAAAGGATAGATTGTTTTTTGAAAAATCTTTGAATATAAGAACAGTTGCGTTTTCACCAGTCGGATTTTCTGGACTTCTTGGATTAAGCCTAGCTTTTGCGAAAGACACAACTAGTGTTTCACCACGATTATTTTTCAACTCATGTTCTGTAAATATTAATTTTCTTTCATCTATTTTTTTATCATCTTCTTTTTTAGATAAATTACAGAGTGTATTTTTATTAAAAGTTAAATGATGTATTCCTGAACCTGAAAATTTCACTTCAAATTCATTTGTGCCATCTTCTAACAGCTCTTTAATAAAAAATATTCGTTCCTCTTTCCCTGCTCCTACAATCAAATTGTATCTTTCTAAAATCCTTGAACCTTTCATTTTAAATCCTTTTTATGTTTAACTTATCCTAATTATATACTTATTACATACGTATGTCAAGCATATTACATTAAATATGTTTGATAGTTGCTATGTTTGTACGTATTGCATCTATTTGTGAAAAATATCTTAAAATACTAATAAATATTTTTACCTTAAACTTTAAAGTACCTTAAAATACGAAGACCCAAAAATAATTATAATTTTACGAATACCTATAATCACAACTTATTAAAATAGTATTATTTATTAAATTTACTTATTTTAAGCTATATTTTATTTAATATAATCTTAAGACTTAAAAATTTTGCTAAAGTTTTGCCATCTCTTAATTGAGGTGGTGGGGAAGATTACAACCCTACCCCGCTTTGAGAACTTTATAAAAAGGGTTGTTTAATGTTCGATTCTAATGCTTTAAGAGCAAAAACTGGTCAATTTGAAAATGTAGGCGTTAATTTAAAAAATGTCCAAGATACTTTAATTACTCATATAGTAGGTTTTACTCCAAAATCTGCAAGTGTAGGTAAATATGAAATAGATAATAAAACTTTCTATGTAGCAAAATTAGAGTTTGAAACTGTTTCGTTATCTGATACTAATCTTGATGATGGTCATACAAATGAAAAAACTACTAAAAACTTTTTAAAATTTCCCTATTCTTATTTAGAAAGTCAAGGTATTACTCTAACAGTGTTTAAAGAATTTTTTGATATGAATTTTGTAAAAGCCAAAAGAATTGTATTACCTGCTCAAAGATATAAATCAAATTATCAAAGTGGTTCTCTTGTAGATATTTCATACGAGATTGATGATACTTTTAATCTTAGAGAGATGTTTGATGATTTTAATAAAAATAAAAAAAACGATAAATAATGCAATTACTAGATGTTAAAAAAGACGTTAATGCTTCATTGGAAAAATCCAATTTTCAATTATCATCTTTTGAAGTTCTTTTATTTAGTCATATTTCTGATTTTCCTAAATTGGAATGTCTTCTAGAACCTTATTTGAGCCTAAAGCAAGAATTTCGTTTAACAAATGAGTCTGTTAAAAACTGTGTTGATTATTTAGAAAACTATATAACTGAAAATATAACTTTTTGATTTTTAAGAGCGCGTAACGAAGTGTAGAGCCAACAACCAAAGGGCGTTAGTTAAATATTAATACTGGCATTGCGTCTGCTTGTAAGTCCAGAAAATTAAAAAATCTCAAAGGGGAGATGTTATGAAAAAGTTCCTTATGTCAATAATGGCTATGCTTTTAATTGGTCTTACAAATTTGAGTGCTGCTATTGTTGCAGCTGATTTACCAACTCCAAGTTATACAGTTATTGAATTAGCTGCTATTTCTGGTTTTGGAATTGCTTTAACAGTAGGTTTACTGAAAAAAGCAAAAAGTTTTTTCCGTTAATGAAAAGGGCATTATTAGCCCTTTTTTTGCCATTAGTCCTATTTAGTGCTAATGTTACTTATAAAGGTATTACTTTTACTGATTATGAGCAAGAAGTAGCAGAATATATACTTAATTATAATAGTTATGGTCAATTCACAAATAATATTTATTTTAGTAGTCAAATTTCATATGATATAGTTTTTTATAGAAAAGATACTCCAATATTTTTTAATGATATTAATTTAGTTAGCTCTAATTGGTCTTCTATATATGTTTCATTATTGCGCGCACAAACTCATAATATTGAATATAGTCGGTTGTTAACTGATTTAGGTATTAGTGTTAGAGATAAAAATTTTTTACTCGCTCTTACTTCAATATTAATTAGTTTTACTGCATTCATAGCTTTTATTTTAATGGTTATATGATGTTTAAATTTTTAATTATTTTTTTATTAATAGCATTTACGAATTTAAACGCTGTTATTGTTTATCTGCCAGTTTTAGGTGTTCCAGCATTTGATTACTTTTTTAGTATTTTTTTTGATTTATTTATTGTAATTTCGGTTTTAGTTGGTGCTGGTACATTTTTTAAAGGTAAATTTTAATGCGTTCTAAATTATCTATTCTATTTATCTTATTTTTGACTTTATCACAAAATTCAAAATTATATGCTTATTATGCTACTACTTATTACGATTCTACATGTAACTTAAATTGGTCTGTTTCGGAAACTGATTTTTTTTGTACTAATGATAATATTGGTGCTTATAGTTATGATACAACAATTAATGCTTTTAATACTGTTTATTTAGTAAAACTTTATTGTAGTTCTAGATCTCATTCGTCTGGTACAACATTATATAGCGTTTCTTCTAGTTGTGAAATTAATTATTTTAAATCATTAAATGAAACTAATTGTAAATGTGTATTAATAGATGATATTAATAATTGTGATACAAGTATAAATGATTTAGTTGATGGTATATGTATTCCAAAGTGTATAAATGAAGAAGCTAGAAATATTGTGACTCGTGTTTGTGAACCTCTTCCAGATTGTCCAACTGGTACAATTAGATTTAATGATGGTTCTTGTAATGTCCCTTGTGAAAGTTGGCAAATTCAAACAGATACTTCATGTGTTGATAATCCTTGTCCTTATGTTGATATGCAAAGAGATATTCTAGGTGATTGTGCATATACAACCGATTGTACTTTTCCAAATAAACGAATATCAGGAATTTGTTATTCTCCTAATGGTTCTTCAATTTATACTATTGATGGTGGAACAGATAATGGCGGAACTACTGTTAAAGAAACTCCTAATGATGATGGTTCTACAACTACCAGTACAATAACTGTTGATCCTATAGGTGGTGGTTTAATTTCTGATAATGTTACTATTGGTTCTGATGGTTCTGTTACAACTGATACTGGTGTTCCTTATGTTGAACCTACTTCAGAAATAAATTATATTGTTAATGATTGCTCTACTAAATCATGTCCTAAATATGAATATTGTGATTTAATTACTAAAAAGTGTATCGATATTGTTTGTGGTAGAGGTTTTTATTTAGATAAAAATGAAAATTGTCAACCTATTGAAACACCACCAATAAGTCCAACTTGTGATGATATTTATTTATTAGCAATTGAAGATTGTGGAAGTAAAGAAAAAATAGCATTTTTTAATTGTCAAGATAAAGTTAGTGATATTACTGGTCTTTTAGAAGTATATACTGTTAATTATGAATGTGTTGATAAGTGTAATACTCCAAACGATTATTTACGTGTTGGTGTTCCTTTTGCATATTGTAATACTACCACTTTAAATTCTTTAGATGAATTTGCACAATATAATATTGTTTCTGCATTATGGGTTTCGTGTGATAGTGCATGTTGGCTTAAATATGATGAAGTTACTAATTTAAATGATGAGGCTAATAAAAATAATTATGATCCTAATGCTACAACTGTAAATGTTGATATGTCTATTACCAATAATAGATTATCTGATATTGATAATGCTGTAAAATCTTTGCAAAAAGAACAGCATGGTGATTTAGATGCAATAAAAAAAGCTATTGATAAAAGTCGTATTAATCGCAAACTTGATTTAAAAAGAGCTATTTCTGAAAGTGATTTGCTTACAAATAATAAATTTAATTCAAAGATGGATGAAATAAAAAATGCAATTTTGGCTCAAGACAATACTACATCTAGTGATTATACTAATTTTATGGATTTTATTCCTAATAAAAATTCAGACGTTGATAGTTTAAATACTGCTTTTGACAATTTTTCAAGTAATGATAATAATTCAAGCAGTGGTTTATTATCACTTATTACTGATTCAATCAATTCTGTTTCTAATATGCAATTTCAAATTGATGATGCTATCAATAAATTTACTAATCCGGACTATGCTACGCAATCTATAAAATTAGGTTCTTGTTCTTCATCTTTTATTATATATGGTAAAGAATTTAGACCATATGAATATTTAGCTCCTATATTAGAGAATTTTAGAAGTATTATTTATCTTAGTACCTATATTACTGGTTTAATTTTAATTATAAAAATAGCTTTTGTCATGCTATTTATGGGTGGTTTATAATATGGGTGTTTTAATAGGTTTACTAATAGGTGTTTTTGATTTTTTAATAAGAAAATTTTTTCCATATTTAATGGGTAAATTTGGTTTAGATACTGCTCGTAAACTAGCTTTGAGTACTTTAGTTGGTTCATTATTACTTTTAGTTGGTACTATTTTGACTTTCTTTTTTACAATTCTTGATAATATTTATATATATGTAAAAGAGGTCCTTACTTTAATTTCAACTGGTTCAAGTACTGTTACTTCTCCTTTACTTGATTCCTTTTATTGTCTTATGTATAGTTCTGGTATTGCAGATGCCTTTAATGACTTAATGCCTATTTTTTTTACTGTAATAATGTCTATATTTTTAAAAGTTGTTTATATTGTCTCTTTTAAATCTTTAAAATCTAGTTTTGAAATTATTAATGCATTGGTTAAATAATGGGAAATATTCTAGTAACTGGTCAAGGTGGTGCTGGTAAAACTGCTTATGTTGTAGATAAAATATTGAAAATTTGTAAAGATGAAAATCGTATTATATATACTAATATAAATATGAAATTAAAAGATAGAAAGAATTTGAAACCTCTTATCTTTGATGAATTTTTAGCTATGTGTGATAAATTTTATGAATTTTATCAAGAAAATAATGTTAATTCAGATTTTGATAATATGTTAAAACAACAAGATTTTATTAAACCATATTTAAATTCTTTAATTGCTTGGGATGAAGCTCATATGCATCTTGATGAGCCTATTAAAGGTGTTACAAAATTTATGTTTTATGTTCGCCATATGAACGATATTGATATGTATTTGATTTCAACTAACCCTATGGCAGTCCATCATACTTTTAGAAAAAATATTCATTTTTATGTTAATGCTTTACCAGCTGGTAAAAGATTCTTAAGTACTCAATTTAGATATAAAATTTATAATCATCATGAATTAAAAGACGTAAATTTAGAAAGAAAAGAAACTGTAAATCTTTCTAATGATATAAAAAATGCTTACGATAGTGGCGGTTTACAAATTCAAAAAAGTAAATTAAAAAATATGTTAATTATTCCTATTTTTTTAATTATTTTACTTATTCTTGCTTATAAAATTTTTATTTCAACTGAAGAGATACCAGAGATTAGGGATTTAGAACCTGTTGTTATTCCTAGCCCTACTTCAATTAATAATAAACCTAAGATTGAAAAAAAAACTTTTATTAAATCATATAAACTTTTAACTTTTATTTGTTCTGAATATTGTTATGTCAAAAATTCTGATATGACTTTTTCAGTTGATGAAATGCCAAAAATTGCAGAGCGTTTTGATATGGATTTGATTAGTTCATCTTCATTTAAACCATATAATCCAAATTCAATTTTTAAAATGACTTTTTATGTTAATCCTGAGATATATACTCTTTTTTCACCAGTAACAATTAATAAAGGTAATAAAAATGCTAAAAAAGATAGTTCTGCTAGTAATATTTCTTTTTTCTAATCTTTATTCTGAAGATATTGTAAAAACTGATTTACATGAGTTTATTAGATTTGTAAGTAATAATAATAATATGAATATTATTGTTGATGAAACTATACAAGAATCTATTTCTGTAACAATACCATCTAATTTTACAAATGATGATTTAAAGATGGCTCTTATTAATCTTCTAGCTAAGCATGGATATGTTTTAAATCAAAATGGTACATTTGCTTACATAACTAAAAAAAAGCCTGTAGACACGTTTATTTATACGTACAAATGTAATAATTTTGATTTGTCTATTATTAAAAATAAAATAAAAGAGATTTTTCCAAAAGTAAATTTTGTTATTAATAACAATATACTTTTTTTTAAAACTACAAAATTATTATATGAAAATATATATAGTACTCTTAAAATGTTAGATACAAAGTTACCTTCACGTCTTTTAAAAATAAGTATTATTTCGTATACTTATGATGATTTGTCAAGTATTGGTATGAATTTTAAAGTAAGTGAATTGGATAATTTTAGTAATATTGGTGAAAAACCTACTTCAGAATTTATTGGTAGTGTGTTAAGTACTTTATTGCCTTTCAAAAGTTCAAATCTTAATGCTGGTGTTTCTTTTGGAAGCGTTAAGTTAAATGTTTTACTTGATGCTCTTTATCAAAACGGTACTGTGCTTATTGAAGCTAGACCTATTTTTACTATTGTAAATGGTCAAAATTATGTTTTTAATATTAGTGAACGTATTGCAGTAAGTACTGGTTCTCAGAAAATAGAGAATGCTACTTCAACTACTAGTAATCAATTGCAATATGAAGATATAGGTTTAATATTAAATATATCAAATGTAAATATAAATGAGAAAAATTTATTTTTTGATTTGAAAATTAATGATTCCAATATTATTGATTATGACAACGATACATTTGTTCCAACTGTTTCTAAAAGAAGTCTTAATACTAAAGTTGAGTTAGAGAATAATAAAACTGTTTTGATTACTGGTTTAAGAAGAAATATAAATGAACATACAATTAGTAAATTTCCTATATTAGGAGATTTACCTATTATAGATAATGTCTTTAAGCATGAGTCTAATACTGAAAAGATTGTTAATTATGCAGTTTTTTTGGAAGTTATTTAATTTGCAAAAGCTATTAATTTTTACATGCTTGCGCGCTAGCGCGAGTGTGTAAAAATTAATCGCGTTTGCCCTTGTGTCTATATTAAAAGGTTGTGTCCGTAAAATGAAAAATATCAATGAATTACTATATAGTTTTATAAATAAAATAAAAAATAATTAATTATAAAAAAGGAAAAAAATGAGTTGTTTTGAGTATAAAAATATTAAAATAGAATTGGATAATGTTTTTCAAGTTGCTCAATTTGTTGATGATTTATCTGAAGCAATTGGTAAAGAAATAAATGAATTTCTTAATTATAATTTTGGTTCTAGGGAAATAGGAATTTATTTTAAAGATGGTGGTTATAAAGATATTGTTTTTGACACTGAAATTGAAGCTAATACATTTATGCTTGAATTAAGAAGTTATTTAAATGATAATAAAAATTTAGATATTAAAATTTTAAACTATGACATATAATCTTGATGGTATAACGTATCATTTTAATTCAAAATATCCTGAATTAAATTATCTTTATGGAATTAATGAAGATGATATTATTGACGTTGATAATCAAATTAATAAGCAAATAGATTATTTAAAACGTAATATTGTTACTTTTGAAGATGCAAATAGTTATAGGTCATTTTTTGAAATGTCACACGGCGCAAATATTAGACCTGATATATATTATGCTGAGCTTTGGAATAGAGTTAATTCATTAAAAGATTATGCAGAATATTTAAAATTTACTCAACCAATTTTTTTTACTGTTACTGTTCCTTCTTATTTACAACCTTTAACGCAGATAGAATTAAAAAAAAATGTTTATAAAATTATAGATAATAAAAATTGGAGTGGTGAGTATTTATCTGTTGATATAGCCTATAAGTTTTTATCTAAAAAATGGAGTAGTTTTATTAGAAATAATAGAGTTTTTACAGAAATAAAAAAAAAGTATGGTGAAAGATATGTTTATATGAAAGTATATGAACCGATGAAAGATGCTACACCGCATCTTCACGCTGTTATGTTTGTACCTTCTGAATATACTGAAAGAATTAAAAAATTATTTTTAAATCAATTTCATGAAAGTATTACAGATATAAAAACTGAATTTAATGGTGATTTGGGCGGAGTTGTTGCCTATATATTAAAATATGTTCTAAAGACTTTTAAAAATTCAAAAACTGGAAAATTAGATTTAACTGCTTATTGGTACGCAAAGCATAGAATTATTAGGTTCACTAGTTCCAGATCATTAATGCCACTTTCTTATTTGCGACTTATAAATAGTCATGAAGAATATCAAGATTTTTTTAAAAGTACTTTACTTTATAAAAATGGAAATTTTGAGTTAGAATTTGAAGCAAAAAATAATGCTGATTTTGATAAATTATCTCTATCTGATTGTAATTTAAAATCTATTGTTAATTCTGCTCATGATGAAAGAGAGTTAATTTATCTAAAGAGTAGTAATTATGAGTTAGAAGAGTTTAAAGCTCAATTACCTATGAGTTTAAAATTAAAATTGTGTGAAGTAGATGTGGTGAATGAAAAAAATGAAAAAATAGCTCGTTTTGATGAAAATAATAATTTAAAAATGTTGCAAGTTCATAACTCACCACAAAAAATGTCTGATTATGAATTGATACATTATTTTAACTCTTTAGATTCTGAAACTGTAAATTTTCAACATTATGGAAATTGTAAAAATGAAATGATAAGACGTGGAATGATGCAAGGGAATATTGAAAGTTTAAATGAGTATAATTCAAATAATAAATTTTAATATTAGGGTAGATTATGCGTTTTTTATTTTTTTTATTGTTCTTAAGTTCTTTTTTATTTTCTTATACTAATAAAGTTTCTGTTTGTTCTAATTGTAATAAATTTAAGCCATATATGTCTTATAATGGAGTAACTTTATATGAAATTGATAGAATTAATTTTAATGGTAAGCAAAGAAGAATTACATATTTTGGTAAAAATGGAAGAATTTATTTCGATTATAAGAATACTGCTCCATATGTTTATAATTTAGGTAATAAAATGTCTGAATATTATAATTCTATTAGAAAATCTATGAAATTTAGAAAATTAGTTTTTTTTAAAACTTATTGATTTTTCCTTTAAGCTTAAAGTTGTTTTTTAGCCATTGTTGTAGCATCTGGAGTAATTGAGAAAGTTCAATACAAGCAACACAATAGGTAATTTTTTAAAAATATATTAATAAAAAATTTTAAGTTTTAGTGGGAATTATATTTTTTAAGTAATTAAACTTAAATTAATTTTTATAAATTATTCATTTCTTAAGGTATTTTGTTTTTTTTTCTTAAAAATTTTATTTGTTATTTTCCTCTTTTAAGATTATAAAATCTGGTGTAGAATATTGTTTAATATGCTTTTCTATAGTATCAATTTGGTTTTTTTTCATTTGTATTGTAAATAAATCTTTATTCCTATCTCTTATATCTTTTCTTGTTATATTTTTTTGTTTTTCTTTATCTTTCGACAATAGTTTATTGGTAGATTTTGATAAATCAATAAATTTTGTAAATTTTTCATTTAAAACTTGTTGTAAAACTGCATGTTCTATTAATAGTTCATTAGAGCTTGTTAGCGACCTTGTTGCTCTATTTATCTCAACTCTAAGTGATGCCATATCAGCTTGAATTAAGATTATTTCATTGTGTAGTTTTAAAAAGTAAGGTGTCATATGTACTCATTATAATATTATTTTTAATGATACTATATCGGAAACTTAATAAAAATATTAAATTTATTTTACTTTATTTATTTTTTATGTATAATGCAGATATTAAAAACCGCCGAGTGGCGGAAAAACATCACAAAGTCAAGATTTGGAAGTCACACTTTGTTTTGTTCTTGTAGAATAATACCCTTTTTTTTTTAGTTGAAACTTAAACAAAATATCAGTGGTTAACAACGTGTAAATTCTCTTGAATAATTTAAATATCTTCATCTCTTGTCTTATATAGTGGACTTGAAAGATATGTACGAAATTACACTTACTAGTAATCTCATTAAATAATAAGAAATTTAAAATTTATTTTTAAAGTTTAAAAAGTAAATGTATAGTAAGATATGGGTAATTTTAGGAGGATTTGATGAATATATCAACAAATATAGCATCTATACAAGCACACTCTGCCTATGCAAATCAGAACGCAAACAATATAGCAAATGTTAATAGCAATGGTTATGTTCCATCAAATACGAATATCACAGAGCAAAACAGCTCACCACGTGCTAGTTTCTCAAAAGCTAATAATAATGGGAGTGTGCGTAGCCAAACTGATTTGACAAAAGAGATTACTAACCAAGTTTTAATTACTAACGGTTTTGACGCAAATGCAAATGCTATTAAAACACAAAGCCAAATGCTAGGCACTGTTTTAGATATGCAAGCATAATCTACTTCTTAGTAGCCTAAGATACTCATACTACTAAGTTTTCTAATTAAAGAGCTGTCATCTACAAAACCATTGACTTCTTTACCTGGATTTAGTGTAGTAATTACAGTTTTACCAACGATTTTTCTACCCTCATTCTCTTCAATTTCTGTTTTAATACCCCACATGTTTTGAAGAACCATAGCTTTACCATCATGTTCACCAAGATACAATACAATATGACCTTTTCTATAAAGAAGAGTTCTAAATGGAACGCCCTCTTCTAAAATCAATCTCTCTTTTTCACAATCTTTTAATCCACTAATATCTATAACGTGACCCTCTTTTGCTTGCGCACTAGAATTTCTAGGAAGCCATATGCCAAATGGTGTAAAAAAATCATGCATTGTTGCAGAGCAGTCTCTATCTTCAAACATGCCACCCCATCCATAAGATGTCTTAAGCAAATCATTTAAAACTTGTGAAGTTACAATTGTCTGCATCTCATTTGACTGTATAGAGGCAATTTCTAGTGGTATTTTAATGGAATCTACTATAGCATCTGCATTAGTATCTCTTTTAAAAATATAAACATCAAAATTTAGATCAGAATCTTTTTTAAGAGGTAAAATCATACCGATTCGACCACGAAATAGAAATTGCCCATTCTTATCATATAATGGCTGTTTATCTGAAACTATACTAACATGTTCACTATTCATAAAAAGATTCTTTTGTTCATCTGTAATAAATGCTACTTCACGATAACGTAACCATCCAATTGTCGTTGCAGTAATTACGTGAACCCAAGCCCTATCTTTAGAATAGTGGGTAATAAAAAGTGGTTCCATTGGATTTACACTAGAGTTTTGTAAATAATCAAATGGAAAACCCTCACCTGCTTCTTTAAAGCTTCTAAAAAGAGGACGGTGTGTTGGAAAAGCTCGTAAATCTGAATAATAGATAGAGACTGCTAAGCGGTTTATTGTTGCATAGTTTCCAAAGTTAGCATTTATCTTTACATCTTTAAACCACTGCTCATTATTGAGACGAAGGTTTGAGCCATAACTATCTCCTCTTGTGTAAATATTCCAAGCCCACATAGCACTATTTTTACTAACTGATGGCTCAGTTAGTGTCCAAGGTAAATAGTAACGTTCATTGAAATCGCTAAAACTTGATGCTTGTGAAGTAAAATTCTTTAAATATGGCTCTATATATTGAGGATATTTTCTAACATCTTCAATCTCTGCCTCTTCTGTTGTATTTATGGAAACTGAAACAGTATCTACTTTAGATGCACAACCAGAAATTAAAAACAGAAAAATAACAGATAAATAAAAACGCACTAGTCAACTCTCCCAAAACGTCCAATTACTTGGCCAATCACAGTAAGTTCAGCTCTATCTATAGTTTGAGGTGGATACTCTTTATTATCTGAAATTATATCTACCATACCATCAAGACGTTCAATTATGCGTTTTACAAAAAGACCATGTTCAGTTGAAATTGTAAATATTCCACCACGTGAAAGATTTGTACGATTTCTGTTTATAAAAATAATATCGCCATAACCAAAGGTCGGTTCCATAGAATCACCACTAACATTAATAGCTTCAATATGTTTGAGTTCACCTTTACCACCGATGTGAGTCAACATACCCTCATCAATAGGCAACTCTTCAAAACTTTCATCATTAGTATATCCACCACCCCCAGCAGAAGCATTGACATTATTAAAATATCTAACCATAAAGTAACGGTTTGTACTCTCTATTAAGCTTTCAGGACTTTGATCAAACATTAACCAATTAATAGCAATACCACGTTTTGCACAAAATTCTAACAGTTCATTGTATGGAATCTTATTTCTATTTTTCATAGTTGCGAAATTCATCTGCGTAATTCCCAATAAAGTAGCAATATCTTTATCAAAAATTTTTTTACCATCATAATCTTCGCTCACAACATCTTTGAGAATTTCTAATATATCTGCAAATGTTTTCATAGTTTAAAACCTAATATGTCAATTTGAAAAGTATTATAGCAAAAATATACCAAATTGATATTT